>Ga0209303_1000003_pt1 | contig 375422 bp, 317 predicted proteins | sample SidtaG_3_FD_187449 | JGI IMG/M metagenome (GOLD analysis project Ga0209303, IMG submission 187449) | Marine algal microbial communities from Sidmouth, United Kingdom - Sidmouth_Asex1 metaG (SPAdes) (version 2) | ecosystem: Host-associated > Algae > Red algae > Unclassified | place: Sidmouth...
AAAGCGTCCGCGCAGGACAAGATCGACTGTAGATCAGCCGATTACGTGGCAGCACACTGCCAATGACCTCGCTCATGCTGAAGTGCCTGCTGCGGGCTTGTAGTTCGTCGGCATCTGCAGAGCTTCCCTAGCGCGTCGTCCCGTGATGGCGTGAATCGCCTGTCTTCATCGGGACGATCGACATGGACCGACGGGCAGACCTGAGGGGCAGTCTGTTCATGGTGATCGCGATGGCGGCGTTCTCGATCGAGGACGCCCTCGTCAAGACCCTGGCCGCGACGTTGCCCGTCCATCAGATATTGCTGGCGTTCGGCGCCGGCGGTGCCATCGTCTTCTTCGGCTACGCGACACTGCGCGGAGAGCGCCTGTTCACGGCGGATGTCGTTTCGCCTCCGATGCTGATCCGGGTGGCCTTCGAGATCACCGGGCGTCTGTTCTACGTGCTGGCGATCGCACTCGCGCCGCTGTCCTCCGCCACGGTGATCCTGCAGGCCACGCCGGTCGTGGTCGTTGCCGCCGCCGCGCTCGTGTTCTCGGAGGTGGTCGGTCGGCGGCGCTGGATCGGCATCTTCATCGGCTCGCTCGGCGTCGTCGTCGTCGTGCGACCGGGTGCGGACGGGTTTTCCGCGCTGTCGATCCTCGCGGTGATCGGGATGCTGGGATTCGCCGGACGCGATCTGGCGAGCCGCGCCGCGCCGTCCTCGGTCGGCACGGCCATGCTGGGGTTCTACGGCTTTCTCGGCATCGTCGTGGCGGGAGCGCTGTACGCGATACGCGAGTCCTCATCGTTCGTTCGACCGGACATGACGATGACCGGCCTCCTTCTGGGTGCCGTGACGGCGGGCGTGATCGCCTACGCCTGCCTCATGAAGGCCATGCGCACCGGCGACGTGTCCGCCGTGACGCCGTTCAAATACACGCGACTCGTGTTCGGCGTCGTGCTCGGTGTCGTCGTGTTCGGCGAGGCGTTGGAACTTTCCACCATCGTCGGGAGCGGACTCGTGCTGTTTTCCGGCTACTTCATCCTCGCGCGCCCGTCGAAGGGGTAGGCCCTGCCGACGACGCGTCTCGCCTGCCCGTTGTCGTGTCACCTGCCGATCAGCTGTCGTCGGCGATCCTGTCCTCTGTGCGCTCGTGGAAGTCGCTGGCGGCGTGTCGTTCGTGCAACTGCGTTTGCGGTGCGCCGAAGTTCTTGTTGACCATCACGCCGCGCTTGACCGCGGGGCGCTCGTCGATCGCCTTCGCCCAACGGATCACGTTCCCGTAGCTGTCCGCCTCGAGGAACTCGGCCGCCGCGTAGACGCGGTTCAGCACCAGGGCGCCGTACCAGGGCCAGACCGCGATGTCCGCGATCGTGTAGTTGTCGCCCGCGAGGTAGGTGTTGTCGGCGAGCTGGCGATCGAGCACGTCCAGCTGCCGCTTCGTCTCCATCGTGAAACGATCGATGCAGTATTCGATCTTGAGGGGCGCGTAAGCGTAGAAGTGTCCGAAGCCGCCGCCGAGGTAGGGCGCGCTGCCCATCTGCCAGAACAGCCACGACAGGCATTCGGTGCGGGCCGCGTGTTCGCCCGGCAGGAACGCCCCGAACTTCTCGGCCAGGTACAACAGGATCGAGCCGGATTCGAACACGCGCTGCGGCGGCTCGACGCTTCGGTCGAGCAGGGCGGGGATCTTCGAATTCGGGTTCAGCGCGACGAAGCCGCTGCCGAACTGGTCGCCGTCACCGATGCGGATCAGCCAGGCGTCGTACTCGGCCTCGGTGTAGCCGGCGGCCAGAAGCTCCTCGAGCATCACGGTCACCTTGACCCCGTTCGGCGTCGCGAGCGAGTGCAGCTGCAGCGCGTGCTTGCCGACGGGCAGCGCCTTGTCGTGCGTGGCGCCGGCAACCGGGCGGTTCGTACTGCCCCAGGTACCGCCGAGTGCCGCGGGCTCCTGCCAGACCGTGGCGGGTACGTAGCCCTCGGGGTAGGCAGTCGGTCCGTCGTTGTCGCTCATGATCCGGCAGGTGCTCCCGTGGAGGTTGGAGAGATGGAGTGGTTCGGTATTCGAGCGACAGCGACCGGTGTGCGCCTGACGCGACGGCTCACCCCTCGTCCATCAGGCCCTTCAGCGCCTCGAAGGGGTTGTGGGTCGCAATCTCGGTGCTGCGCTTGTCGTCACCGTAGGTGATCTGCTCGATGTTCCGCTGGTGTTCGTTGTCGTGGCAGAAGAGGCACAGCAGTTCCCAGTTGCTGCCGTCCGGGGGGTTGTTGTCGTGATCGTGGTCGCGGTGATGCACCGTGAGTTCACGGAGGTTCGAGGCGTCGAACTCGCGCATGCAGCGACCGCACACGTGCGGATAGAGCTTGAGCGCTCGCTGGCGGTAGCCGTTCTCGCGGGTCTGGTAGGCGGCGCGGGCGTCGGCGACGATCTTGTCGAGCCGACCGGGATCGCTCTGCTTCTGTGCCATCGGGATCACGGGTTCGGTGGGGAGGGGCGGCGGCGCCGTGAGGCGAAGGCCGTGGACCGATGGTACGCGAGCGTCACGGCCCGGGGCGTACACCACCCGGGCGGCGGGCTCCGTCTCGGGCGGAGCTCTCCTCGATCCGGTGGCGGAGTCCGTCCGGGACGATCAGGCGTCGGCGGGCGCGGGTCAGCGCGACGTACATGGACGCGCCGAAGGCGGCTCGTCACAGCGTCGCCTCGTCACCGAGCAAGTCCGGGGCGAGCATGACCGTGTCGAACTCCTGGTTGAGAGCGTTGCCGATCAGCCCGTACGGACCGAATGGGTCATCTCGCGGTGACGGACCAGCGGTGAGGGTCGGGTGACGAAGCCCCGCAGGTTCTGGTAATCGTCTCCGAGTGTCGCCAGCGCCTGCGGGCTTGCGGCGAGGATCTGCCGCAAGACGGCGGGCAGGTCGTTCGACTCGTCGATGACGACATGCGTGTAGGTATCCATCAGCGCGGACTTGCCGGTGCCGGCGTGACCCTGCACACGCAGATGCTCGTCGCCGTGTGCGGCGAGCCCCGGGCAGGACAAGGCCCGCAGGGCGTTCGCCGGTTCGCGCGATGCGTCGAGAAGGTCGCGCAGCGTCGATTCGGCGATCGGCAGGAACAGGGTGATGTCCGTGTCGAGCGGGATCGTCGCCGGCGGCGCTGAGTCAGCCACGGTCACTCGTCGCCCCTCGGATCGGCAGGAAGCCGAGGAGTGCGCCCGCCGCGCGGGTCGGCGTCCGGCCCCGCCTCGTCACCGCGCCGAGGCGCCGCAGCATCGTCAGCGCCTCCATCGGCAGGGCCGCGACGCCGCCGTCGATCATGCTCGCGGGCAGGGCGCTCCAGCCGAGCCCGACCGAGACCATCATCTTGATGGTCTCGAGGTAGTTCGTTTCCAGCGAGGTCTCCACGGTGACGTCGAAGCGCGCCAGAGCCTCGAGCAGGATGGTGCGGGTGACGGTACCCCGGGCCGGCAGGACGGCGGGATGGCGGGCGAGTTCGGTCGGGGTGACGGTCGGGTTCGATCCGCGTCCCTGCAGCGGATGATCGGGCGCGGTGACGATGCGGAGCGGGTCCGGCCACACCAGCGTCGTCTCCAGCGAGGCGTCCGGGCGATCGGGCAGGGTGACGATCGCGAGCTCGAGACGGCCGTCGGCGACGGCGGCGCAGGCCTGCTCGGAGTCCATGAACAGCAGATCGAGATCCACGTCCGGGTGCGCCTGTGTGAATGCCTTCAACACCGGCGGCAGGCGGTGGATGCCGACGTGATGGCTTGTGCCGAGTCGGAGCCGGCCGCCGACCGCGCCGCTCAGCGCGCGTACTTCCTCGCGGCTCGCCTGCACGTCGGCGAGGATGCGCCGCGAGCTCGCGAGGAAGGTCTCGCCGGCCTCGGTCAGACGGATGCCGCGCCCGAGCCGATCGATCAGGGTGACGCCGAGTTGGTCCTCGAGCGCCTTCAGGCGCTTGCTGACGGCAGGCTGCGTCGTGAACAGGGACTCGGCGGCTCGCGAGAACGAGCCGTGCTCGGCAATGGCGACGAAGGTGGCCAGGGCGGTCAGTTCCACGCGGTCGGCCTCCCGGGGAGTCGCGCCTCGCGAGTGCCTTCTCGCGACGCCGGATCCGCGCATCGCGGACGAGTTCGCATCGTCGGGGCGGCGAAGTGCCGCGTTTCGTCGTGCGAAGCCCTCGTGCCGGCACGACGAGGTTAGTCGAGTATTATTGCAAGGAATGAGTTCCATCGCAAACATGCATTCGAGTAATCGAATGCGTATCGCTATCATCCGGGTCCGGTTCGACTTCTCGGGGACTAGCGCATGGCCGGCAAGACGCTCTACGACAAGGTGTTCGACGCGCACGTCGTCGATCGGCGGGAGGACGGCACCGTCCTGCTCTACATCGATCGCCATCTCGTCCACGAAGTCACCTCGCCGCAGGCCTTCGAGGGGCTGACGCTCGCCGGGCGCAAGCCCTGGCGCACGAACTCGATGCTCGCCGTGGCCGATCACAACGTACCGACCACCGATCGGGCGAGCGGTATCGCCGACCCGGTCTCGCGGCTGCAGATCGAGACGCTGGACGCCAACTGCGAAGCCTTCGGCGTCACCGAGTTCAAGATGAACGATCTCCGGCAGGGCATCGTCCACGTCATCGGGCCGGAGCAGGGCGCGACGCTTCCGGGCATGACGGTGGTCTGCGGCGACTCGCACACCTCCACCCACGGGGCCTTCGGCGCGCTGGCGTTCGGCATCGGCACCTCCGAGGTCGAGCACGTCATGGCCACGCAGTGCCTGCTGCAGAAGAAGTCCCGGAACATGCTGGTCAGCGTGGACGGCGAGGTCGGTGCCGGCGTGACCGCCAAGGACATCGTGCTCGCGATCATCGGGCGCATCGGCACGGCGGGCGGCACCGGTTGCACGATCGAGTTCGCCGGCGAGGCGATCCGCGCGCTCTCGATGGAAGGGCGCATGACGGTCTGCAACATGTCGATCGAGGCCGGCGCGCGAGCGGGCATGATCGCCGTCGACGACACGACCATCGCCTACCTGCGCGATCGTCCCTACTCGCCGAAGGGCGCCGTGTGGAGGCAGGCGGAAGCGGCGTGGCTCGATCTCGTCAGCGACGCCGACGCGGTCTTCGACGAGACCGTTCGGCTGGACGCGGCCACGATCGAGCCGCAGATCTCCTGGGGCACCTCCCCGGAGATGGTCGCGCCGGTCGGCGGGCAGGTGCCGCACCCGGACGGCGGCGGCACCATCACCGCTCCGGAGGGCATCCGCCGAGCGCTCGAGTACATGGATCTCGCCCCCGAGACGCCGCTGGTCGACATCGCGCTCGATCGCGTGTTCATCGGCTCCTGCACGAACTCCCGGATCGAGGACCTTCGAGCGGCGGCGGCCGTCATCAGGGGACGGAAGGTGGCCGAGTCGATCACGCAGGCCATGGTCGTGCCGGGTTCGGGTCTGGTGAAGCGGCAGGCCGAGAGCGAAGGGCTGGACGTGCTGTTCACGGAGGCGGGGTTCGAATGGCGCGAGCCCGGCTGCTCGATGTGTCTCGCGATGAACGCCGATCGGCTGGAGCCTGGCGAGCGCTGCGCCTCGACCTCGAACCGCAATTTCGAGGGCCGGCAGGGACAGGGTGGGCGTACCCATCTGGTGAGCCCGGCCATGGCGGCCGCGGCGGCCATCGCCGGGCATTTCGTCGACGTCCGCGACTTCTGATCGCGTCGGGAGAGAGGAGAACACCATGCGCGAATTCACCAAGCTCGACGGCGTCGCCGTCCCCCTGATGCGCTCGAACGTCGACACCGACGCGATCATCCCGAAGCAGTTCCTGAAGTCGATCAAGCGCTCCGGCTTCGGCGTCAATCTCTTCGACGAGTGGCGCTATCTGGACGCGGGCTTTCCCGGTCAGGACCCCGAAGAACGCAAGCCGGATCCCGCCTTCGTGCTGAACGCGCCGCGCTATGCCGGGGCCGAGGTGCTGATCGCCGGCGAGAACTTCGGCTGCGGCTCCTCCCGCGAGCACGCGGTCTGGGCGCTCGACGACTACGGCATCCGCGCCGTCATCGCGCCGGGCTTCGCCGACATCTTTCACAACAACAGCTTCAAGAGCGGGTTGCTGCCGATCGTGCTCGAGCCGAGTACCGTCGCCGCGCTCGCCGCCGAGTGCGAAGCGGACGAGGGCTATCGGCTCGCGATCGATCTCGAGGGGCAGACCGTCACGACGCCCTCCGGCGAGGTGCACCGCTTCGAGGTCGACGAGTTCCGCAAGCACTGCCTGCTGAACGGCTTCGACGACATCGAACTGACCCTGCAGATGCGCAACCGCATCGAGGACTACGAGGACGCGCGCCGGCAGGCCGCGCCCTGGCTGTTCGGGGACTGACATGGGCAGCGTTCCGAAGGGGCTCAGGCTCGTCATCGGCAACCGCAACTATTCGTCGTGGTCGCTCCGGCCGTGGATCCTGATGCGGCACGCCGGGCTCGAGTTCGAGGAAGTGGTGATTCCGCTCTCGACCGAGAAGGGCGCGCGGATGATGGCGGAGCTCTGCCCGGCCGGGAAGGTGCCGGTGCTCAATGACGGGCCACTGGTGCTGTGGGACTCGCTCGCCATCTGCGAGTACATCGCCGACAAGGCGCAGGGTGCCACGCTGTGGCCCGAGGCGGTCGAGCGTCGCGCGGAGGCGCGCGCGATCAGTGCCGAGATGCATGCGGGGTTCGCGACGCTGCGCCGGAACATGCCGATGAACTGCCGGCGGGTGGTGACGGGCTTCGCCCCCGACTTCGACACCCGGACCGATATCGATCGGCTGGTCGAGCTGTTCGAGTCGACGCTCGCGCGGAGCGAGTCGCGCGGCGAGGGCCCGTGGCTGTTCGGCGCCTACTCGGTGGCGGACGCGATGTTCGCGCCGATCGCCTCGCGCTTCCGGACCTATGGCATCAAGGTGCCGCCGAGCACGCGCGGCTGGATCGAGGCGACCCTCGACGACCCGGCCATGCGCGAGTGGTACGCCGCGGCGGCGGCCGAGCCGGCGGTCATCGAGCGCTCGGAGATCCCGGACCGCTAGGCGCGGGCGGCCTGGGCGCTACGGCTGCCCTGGACCGAACGCAGGCCGACGGGCCCGGGCGGAGACGGTCCACGCGCGCCGAGTCCACCGCCACGGGCGGACGCCACCGCGGGCCGACCGACACCGACAGACGAACGCGCGGCGAGACGTCGCGCGCCCACCATCGAGAAGAATAGAGTCCATCAGATGAGCGAAGCGAGAAAGATCGTGATCCTGCCCGGCGACGGCATCGGGCCCGAGATCGTGGCCGAGGCCCGCCGTGTTCTCGAGCAGGTGAACATGCGCCACGACCTCGGCCTGGTGTTCGAGGAGCGGGTATTCGGTGGCGCGGCCTGGGACGAGAGCGGGGACCCGCTGCCGCCGGCGACACTCGACGCCTGCCGCTCGGCCGCTGCCATCCTGCTCGGTGCGATCGGCGGACCGCGCTTCGACAAGGCGCCTCGGAACCTTCGTCCCGAGCGCGGCCTGCTCAGGCTGCGCAAGGAACTCGGCCTGTTCGCCAACCTGCGCCCCGCGTTGCTCTACCCCGAACTCGCGGATGCCTCGTCGCTCAAGCCCGAGCTGGTCGAGGGGCTGGACCTGATGATCCTGCGCGAGCTCACGGGCGGTATCTATTTCGGCGCGCCCCGCGGCATCGAGGAACGGCCGGCGGTGGCCGGCGGCCAGGGCGGCGGCCAGGGCGGCGGGCAGGGTGGCGGCCAGGGTGGCGGCCAGGGTGGCGGCCAGGGCGTCGGGCAGCTGGAGGGCGGGACCGAGCGCGTCGGCTTCAACACGATGGTGTACAGCGAGTCGGAGATCCGTCGCATCGCCGTCCGCGGCTTCGAGATCGCGCGGCAGCGCGACAAGCGACTGTGCTCGGTCGACAAGGCCAACGTGCTCGAGGTGTCCGAGCTCTGGCGCGAGACGGTGGTCGCGGTGGCGAAGGACTACCCGGACGTGGAATTGACACATCTTTACATCGACAATGCCGCCATGCAGCTCGTGCGCTCGCCCAAGCAGTTCGACGTCATCGTCACCTCCAACCTGTTCGGCGACATCCTGTCCGACGCCGCGGCCATGCTGACCGGGTCGATCGGCATGCTGCCGTCGGCCTCGCTCGACATCGACGGCGGCGGGCTCTACGAGCCGGTACACGGCTCGGCCCCGGACATCGCGGGCAAGGGCATCGCCAACCCGCTGGCGACCATCCTGTCGGCGGCGATGATGCTGCGCTACACGCTGGACGAGGGCGCGGCGGCGGATGCGATCGAAGACGCCGTGGGGCGGGTGCTCGCGAACGGCGTGCGCTCGGCGGACATCGGCGGCGGTGCGGACGCCGTCGGCACGAAGGCCATGGGCGACGCGGTGCTCGCGGCGCTCGGATCGGACGGTACGGGCGCCGCCGCGGGAGAGCAGGCATGAGCGCACGCACCTTCGACATCGCGGTGGTCGGGGCGACCGGCGCGGTGGGCGAGACGATGCTCGAGATCCTCCACGAGCGGAAGTTTCCGGTGGGGCAGATCCATGCCCTGGCCAGCGAGCGTTCGGCGGGCAAGCGCGTCCCCTTCGGCGACAGGCAGCTGGTCGTCAAGGATCTGGCGACGTTCGACTTCTCGACGGTGCGGATCGGTATCTTCTCGCCGGGGGCGGCGGTCTCGCAGGTGTACGCGCCGAAGGCGGCGGCGGCAGGCTGCGTGGTCATCGACAACACCAGCGCGTTTCGCTACGACGACGACAAGCCGCTGATCGTGCCCGAGGTCAACGCCCACGCGATCGGCAAGTACGAGGCCACCAACATCATCGCCAATCCCAACTGCTCCACCATCCAGATGCTCGTCGCGCTGAAGCCGCTGCACGATGCCTTCGGCATCACCCGGATCAACGTCTGCACCTATCAGGCGGTCTCGGGCACCGGCAAGGGGGCGGTCGAGGAGCTGGGCCAGCAGACGGCGCGCCTGCTGAACGGGCTCGAGGTCAGTCCCACGGTCTACCCGAAGCAGATCGCCTTCAATGTCCTGCCCCACATCGACGACTTCCAGGAAAACGGCTATACGAAGGAAGAGATGAAGATGGTCTGGGAGACCCACAAGATACTGGAGGACCCCCGCATCCGCGTGAATCCAACCTGCGTACGTGTACCGGTCTTCTATGGACACTCCGAGGCCGTTCATCTCGAGACCCGCGAGAAGGTTTCGGCCGAACGGGCCCGGGAATTGCTGGAGTCCGCTCCGGGAGTGGTGGTCATGGACGAGCGGATCGCTGGGGGCTACCCCACCGCGGTGACCGAGTCAGCCGGAACTGACGCGGTTTTCGTCGGCAGGATTCGCGAGGACATCAGCACCGAGCGCGGACTGGACCTGTGGGTCGTATCCGACAACGTGCGGAAGGGAGCGGCCCTGAACAGCGTTCAGATAGCCGAATGTCTCGTCCGGGACCACCTCTGATGATGCACCCGACGTAACATGGGCAGGATTCGTCGGCTATAAAGCGTCGGTAAAGTCAACTTCGTCTGATCCGGTACTGCAGCGTTTCCGGCTGTGGCAGGGACGGTTCGGGACGACAAGCGGGACTCAAAATCCAGTGCGAAAACTTGCAACGGCAGCGGCGGTAAGCCTGGCACTCGCCTCCGGTGGTGCCTTCGGGCTCGGCCTCGGCGACATCGAGATGCGTTCGGCGCTGAATCAGCCCATGAGCGCGGAGATCCCGCTGACCTCGGTCAAGCAGGGCGAACTCGACGGCATGATCGTCAAGCTCGCCGACGAGGACGCCTTTGCCCGTGCGGGCATCGACCGCTCCTCGGCGCTGACCGATCTGAAGTTCGCGGTCGACAACAGCAGCGGGCGTCCGGTGATCCGGGTCGCGAGCAACCGCGCGGTCACCGAGCCCTTCCTGAACTTCCTGCTCGAGGTCGACTGGCCGCAGGGCCGCATGGTTCGCGAGTACACCGTATTGCTCGACCCGCCGGTCTTCATGACCCAGGGTGCGAGCACCCGTGACGTCGGCGCCGAGCGCGGTGTCGTCACCAATGCCGGCAGCGCGCTCGTCGCGCCCGCGCCGATCGATCGCGGCGGCAACGCGGCCGACGACGGCTTCGAGGTCGAACTCGTCGGGGCCGACGACGAGATCGGTGACGACGAACTGATCGGCGGCTCCGAGCCGGGCGAGGCGGTGTCGCTCGATGCGCTCGACGCCGATACCGCCGCCGTGCCGGGCGGTGGCGAAATCGTGTCGCTGACCGATCTGGAAGCGCCGAACACGGACGCCGCCGCCGAGCGCGCGGCCACGGCTGCCGTGGAGACGGCCAACGCTGCCGATGGCGCCGCGCGCGACGCCGCCGCCACCGGCGACTTCGAGGTGGAGCTGCTCGGTGGCACCGACGAGGTCGGCGACCAGACGGGCGCCGGACAAGCCTCCGCACCCGCATCGGACGAAGGCGAGATCGTCTCGCTGGACGACCTCGATGCGCCTTCCACCGCCAGCGGCGATGACGCGGTGACCGTGGCCCGCGGCGACACCCTTTTCGCGATCGCCGAGGACAGGGCACCGAACGGCGTGACGGTGGAGCAGATGATGCTCGCGCTGCTCGAGGCGAACCGCTCGTCCTTCATCGACGACAACATCAACCTCGTCAAGGCCGGATCCATACTTCGCGTTCCACAGGCCGCCGAGGCGCGTGCGCTGTCGCAGGCGCAGGCGCTCGTCGAGATCGGACGACAGGACGATCTCTGGCGCCAGTACCGCGACAACCTCCGCGACAACACCGCCGGCACGCGTCTGGCGAGCGGACCGGCCGACAGCGACGACGCCAGCGCCGACGGCAGCGGCGACGAATTCGCCAACGACAGCGCTGAAGACAGCGATGCGCTCGTCGAGCTCGAGGACACACCGGCCGAGGGTCTCTCCGCGAATGCGCGACGCATTCTCGAGGAGGCGCGCGACGAGGTCCGCAACCGGGACGAGCTCAGCATCGTCGCCGACGACACGACGGCCAGCGGAACGGCCAGTGCGACGGCCGAGGCCGCCGACGGCGACGACGAGGCTCGTCTGGGCGAGATCAACCGCAAGCTGCAGCTCGCCCGAGAGGAACTCGCGGCGAGTCGGGTGGAAGGCGGCGACCTCGGCGAACAGGCCGAGGAACTGCAGAGCACGAACGAGAATTTGGACGCGCTGGTCTCGCTTCGCCAGAGCGAGATCGCCAAGCTCGAATCGCAGCTGGCGGACGCCCGTGCCGAGGCTGACTCGACCGCCGCGTCGACGGCCGATTCGGTCGAGGCGGCCGGCGATGCCGTGTCCGGAGCCGGCGATGCCGTGACCGGTGCTGGCGAGGATGCCATGGCCGCGGCCGGCGACGCCGTCGCCGAGAGTGGGGATGCGCTGGCCGCCGGCAGCGATGCCGCCGGCAACGCCGTCGGTTCCCTGGTCGACGAGGCGGACGACGCGCTGGCCGACGGAGTCGGCGTTGTCGAGGAAGAGACGGAGAACGCGCTGTCCGCGGCAGGCGAGACCCTCGAGTCGGTCGATCTCGTGGGCGAGGACAGCGACGCCGACGGTGCCACCCCGGCAGAGGCCGAAGCCGCCGCCACCGCCGCGGAAGCCGACGCCGCGCCGTGGTACCAGACGATCCTTCAGGACAAGACCCGACTGGCCATCGCCGGCGCGGGCGCTCTCGGCCTGCTCGGCGTGATCGGTGCGCTCTTCTGGCGCCGCCGTCGCGGCCAGGAGGACGACGATCGCCTCGCGGGCTTCCACGATGACGACGTGGACATCATCGACGACAGCGAGGCGGATGAACTGCAGGCCGAGATCGACGGCCGCGGTGCCGCGGCGCCGGTCGGTCGCCAGTCGCACGGCGAAGCGCCGGAAGGGTTCGGTGAGGTGGACGATGCGCCGGGTGTCACGACCAAGGGTCGGGCGGGCGCGGCGGGTGCCGTCGGGACCGCGACGGCCGGCGCCGCGGCGGGTGCCGCTGCACTCGGCGGCCTGTTCGGCGACAAGGGCGGCAAGGGCGAGCCGGAAGCGTTCGCTGACGCCGACGACGACGGTCTGGACAAGGACGACACCATTTCCGAGGCAGACGTCTACCTCGCCTACGGCCTGCACGGCCAGGCGGAGGAGCTGCTGACCAAGGCGATCGATCGTCAGCCGGACAACATGGAGTACGCGGAGAAGCTGCTGCAGACCTACCACGCGCAGGGCAATGCGGAAGGCTATCAACGGGTCGCCACGGACTATCACGCCCGCTTCGGCGGCGAGGCCAATCCGGCCTGGGCCGGCATCGCGGCGAACGGCCGCGAGCTTCGCCCGAACGATGCGCTGTTTTCCGCTGGTGCAGCCGGTGTGGCAGCCCTCGGTAGCGGACGCCTCGACGGCCCTGAACTCGGCGACGAGGACTTCGCCTCGGGAACGGCGGACACGGGCTCGGTCGGCAGCATCACACGCGACTTCGGTGCGGGCGAGGACGCGCTCGATTTCGAGGCGACCGACGTCGACGGACTCAGCGGCTCGCTGTCGGGCACCGCCGATGCGTCCTCGGTAGACGAGCTCGACGACGACACCGATCTCATCGATCAGAGTCTGGATCCGGCCTTCGCCTTCGACGAGGGCGATCTCGAGGCCACCGGCGATTTCTCGCAGCTCGCGAGCGAGCTTGCGGCCGAGGACAACGGCACGATCGACTTCCCCGATCTGGAAGGGGCCGGCGACGGTGCGGCGTCCGCGCTCGACGGCGCGAAGGGTGCGGCGGGCGACGCGGCCGATGCGGCCTCCGATACGGCGAAGGGCGCGGGTGCCGGACTGGCGACCGGTGTCGCCGGTGCGGCGGCGGCGGGCGCGGCGTTCGGACTCTCCGGCAAGGGGACCGAGCAGCAGGACGATCAGCTGCTGCTCGGTGAGCTCCCCGACGGCAGCTCGCTGGAGGACGCGCTGACGCTCGACGAGCTCGATCTCGACGGCACGGGCGCGGCCGCCAACGATGCCGGTGACGCTGGCGGATTGGGCTTCGGTGCGAGCTCCGGCGACGAGCTGACACTCGATCTCGACGAACTGTCCTCGGACCTCGACATGGACGCCACCTCGATCGACGGCGGCGACTCCTTCGACACGCTCGGCAACGAGCTGTCGGCCGAACTCGACGGCGATCTCGACTCCCTCATGGGTGGCGACAACGAGGCGTTGCTGATGGACGCCACAGGCGCACCGCTCGACAGCGCCGACGAGATGGACACCATGATGGATCTGGCCAAGGCCTACATCGACATGGGCGACAAGGACTCGGCGAGCAACGCGCTCGGCGAGATCGTCAAGGGCGGCAATGCCGAGCAGGTCTCCGAAGCCGAGACGCTGCTCCGGAAGATCTCCTGATAGAACGCGTCGCCCTCGCCGTCGAATACGACGGCGGGGGGTTCTGCGGCTGGCAACGACAGCCGCACTGCCGGTCTGTCCAGGAGGCGGTGGAGGACGCGCTCGCGCGCGTGGCCCGTGCCCCGGTGGTCGTTCACTGCGCGGGGCGCACCGATGCCGGCGTCCATGCCGCCGCGCAGGTCGTGCATTTCGATGCACCGGTCGCGCGTCCGCTCAGGGCCTGGACCTTCGGCGTGAACAGTCATCTCGACAAGGGCGTCGCGGTGCACTGGGCCGCCGTCGTCCCCGACGACTTCCATGCCCGCTTCTCGGCGCTGGATCGAAGCTATCGGTACTCGATCCTGAACCGCCCGACGCGTCCGGGCCTGCATCACGGATCGCTCGCCTGGGTCAGGCAGCCGCTCGACGCGGGGCGCATGCACGAGGCGGCACAGGCGCTCCTCGGCGAGCACGACTTCCAGACCTTCCGATCGGCCGAGTGCCAGGCCCGACACGCCGTGCGAACGATGCATGCCGTGCAGGTCTCGCGCGAGGCGGACCGTGTGCTGATCGAGGTGCGCGCGAACGGTTTCCTGCACAACATGGTGCGCATCCTCGCCGGCTGCCTGACGTTGATCGGCCGCGGGGAACGTCCCCTCGACTGGATGGCGACACTCCTGGCCGCCCGCGATCGGCGCGAGGCCGCGGTCACCGCGCATCCGCAGGGCCTGTGCTTCCTGCAGCCGAGCTACCCCGAGCGCTTCGGCATTCCCGACTTCGCCGCGCGGCGAGGGGCCCCGTGGGGTCCGCCGACGGAGGCGCCGCGTCGATGAGCATCCGGTGCCATATCGCATGGCTCCGCTGAACCCCATCTGGTAAGGTTCTGGCGATCATGACGCGCACCCGGGTAAAGATCTGCGGACTGACCCGCCGGGAGGACGCGCGCACGGCCGTCGCCCTGGGGGCGGACGCGCTCGGCTTCGTGTTCGTGCCGGCGAGCAAGCGCCGTGTGAGCGTGCCCGACGCCGCGGACATCGCCGCGGCCCTGCCGCCGTTCGTGGCGCGGGTAGGCCTCTTCCTCGACGCTCCCGTCGTTGACGTGCTGACGGCGCTCCACGCGATGCCGGACCTGGTGCCGCAGTTTCACGGGCGTGAATCGGCGGAGTATTGCGAGTCGTTCGATCGGCCGTACCTGAAGGCGATCGGCGTGGCCGAGGGCCTGCCCGAGCGGGCGGCGCTCGACGCCTTCGAACGGGCCGCGGGCTTCCTGCTCGACAGCAACGCCCCTGGCGCGCTCGGCGGCACCGGTCACGCCTTCGACTGGAGCACGCTCGGCATGGATCTCGGCAAGCCGCTGATCCTCGCGGGCGGGCTCGACGCGGGCAACGTCGGCAAGGCCGTTCGGGAGGTCGCGCCGTACGCACTGGACGTCAGCTCGGGGGTCGAGTCGGCGAAGGGCATCAAGGACGACGCGGCGATGCGCGCCTTCATGGCAGCCGTCGCGGCCGCCGACGAGCACTCGGCAGGGCTGCGGGCGGATGCTCACGGGAACACCATGAACACGGGAACGAAGGGATGAACCGAGAGACACGATTCGACGACGCGTCGGACGATGGCGGCAGCACGCCCGTCTACCCCGATGCGCGCGGGCACTTCGGCCCCTACGGCGGCAGCTTCATCGCCGAGACCTTGATGGACCCGGTCAAGGAGCTGCAGGAAGCCTACGAGCGCTACCGCCGGGATCCGGCGTTCGTGGCCGAGTTCGAGTGGGAACTGAAGAACTTCGTCGGCCGCCCGAATCCGCTGTACCACGCCCGTCGCTGGTCGTCCGAACTCGGCGGCGCGCAGATCTGGCTGAAGCGCGAGGACCTGAATCACACGGGCGCGCACAAGATCAACAACACCGTCGGTCAGGCCCTGCTCGCGCGGCGCATGGGCAAGAAGCGGATCATCGCCGAGACCGGCGCGGGGCAGCACGGCGTCGCGACCGCGACGGTCTGCGCCCGCTGGGGCATGGAATGCATCGTCTACATGGGCGTGGAGGACATCCATCGCCAGGCGCCGAACGTGTTCCGCATGAAGCTGCTCGGGGCGACCGTCGTGCCGGTCGGCTCTGGTTCGAAGACGCTCAAGGACGCCTTGAACGAAGCCATGCGCGACTGGGTCGGCAACGTCGACGACACCTTCTACATCATCGGCACCGCGGCCGGTCCGCACCCGTACCCGACGATGGTGCGCGATTTCAACAGCGTGATCGGACGCGAGATCAAGGTGCAGTCGATCGAGCACACCGGTCGTCTGCCGGATGCCGTGATCGCCTGCGTGGGCGGAGGCTCGAACGCCATCGGCGCGTTCCACCCCTTCCTCGACGATGCGGATGTCCGCCTGATCGGCGTCGAGGCGGGCGGTGACGGTCTCGAGACCGGTCGCCACGCGGCGCCGCTCTCGGCCGGTCGTCCGGGGGTGCTCCACGGCAATCGCACCTATCTCATGGAGGATGACGCGGGGCAGATCATCGAGACGCATTCGGTCTCCGCCGGGCTCGACTACCCGGGCGTCGGTCCCGAGCACGCCTGGCTCAAGGACACGGGCCGCGCCGAGTACGTGGCCGCCACCGATGACGAGGCGCTCGCCGCGACACACGCCCTTTGTCGACTCGAGGGCATCATTCCCGCGCTCGAGAGTGCCCACGCGCTCGCGCACGCGGCGAAGATCGCACCGGACCTGGCGCCCGACATCAACCTCGTCGTCAACCTCTCCGGTCGCGGTGACAAGGACATCGGCACGCTGGCGGACCTGGAGGGCATGACGCTTTGAGCGGAACGAACCCCAGCGCCGTGCCGGCGTCGGGCGAGGTGGCCGTCGCGCCGCGAGGTCATGCGCGGGCAGGCCGGATCGCCGCGCGCTTCGCGGCCGACGCCGGAAGGAAGCTGCTGGTGCCGTACATCACGGCAGGGGATCCCGATCTCGACACCACGCTCGCCTTGATGCACACGCTCGTCGACAACGGCGCCGACGTGATCGAACTCGGCGTACCGTTCTCCGACCCGATGGCAGACGGCCCGGTCATCCAGGCCGCTTGCGAACGCGCGCTCGCCAAGGGCACGCGTCTCGCCGACGTCACCGATCTCGTCGCCCGTTTCCGGGAGAAGGACGACACGACCGGCGTCGTCCTGATGGGCTACCTGAACCCGGTCGAACGCATGGGCTACGCGCGCTTCGCCGAACGGGCGGCCGACGCCGGGGTGGACGGTGTGCTGACCGTCGATCTGCCGCCCGAGGAAGCGGGCGAACTGGTCGAGGCACTCGACGCCAACGGGCTCGACGCGATCTTCCTGCTGTCCCCGACCACGCCCGACGCGCGCCTCGAGCAGGTCTCGCGCATGGGTGGCGGCTACGTCTACTACGTCTCGCTCAAGGGGGTGACCGGTGCGGCGACGCTGGACACGACGGCGGTGGCCGAGAAGGTCACGCACATCAAGTCGATGGCGGGTGCCTTGCCGGTCGCGGTCGGCTTCGGCATTCGCGACGCAGCGTCGGCCGCCGCCGTCTCGGAGACGGCGGACGCGGTGATCGTCGGCAGCGTGCTGGTCGCGCTGGTCGGCGAGCACGGCCACGATCCGGACGCCTTGCACCGCCACCTGGGCGACACCGTGCGCGGCATGCGCGAAGCCATGGACGCGGCGGCCGAGGCATCGCCCCGGTCGAGCGGCGCGATCTGACATGGCCGAGACCGGGGACGAGGAGAACGGCCGGAACGGCCCGGCACCGACCAGCCGCAAGCCGAGCTGGTTCGAGCGGCTCATTCCGGCGCGCATCGGTGCGCGAGCGTCCGAGGATCGGGGCAACGTGCCCGAGGGCCTCTGGGTCAAGTGCGACAAGTGCGGCGACGTGCTCTACCGCAAGGAGTTGGAGCGCGCGCAGGATGTGTGCGTCAAGTGCGGTCATCACATGATGATCCGATCGCGCACACGGCTTGAACGCCTGCTCGATCCGGGCGTGCACGAGGAGATCGGCGCGAATGTCGAGCCACTCGACACGCTCAAGTTCAAGGACGGCAAGCGCTACCGGGATCGGCTGACCCAGAGCGCCAAGGACGCCGGCGAGAAGGATGCGCTCGTGGTGCTTCGCGGCGAACTCCACGGCATGCCGATCGTCGTCGCCGTCTTCGACTTCGCCTTCATGGGCGGGTCGATGGGCTCGGTGGTCGGCGAGCGCTTCTGCCGCGGCGTCGACCGCTGTCTCGAGGACGGCACGCCGTTCGTCTGCTTCACCGCCAGTGGGGGAGCCCGCATGCAGGAGGCGCTGTTCTCGCTGTTGCAGATGGGCAAGACGAGCGCGGCGCTGACGAAGCTCGCCGATCGCGGACTGCCCTACATCTCCGTGCTCACCGACCCGACCATGGGTGGTGTCTCGGCAAGCCTCGCGATGCTCGGGGACATCATCATCGCCGAGCCCGGCGCGCGGATCGGCTTCGCCGGGCGACGCGTCATCGAGCAGACCGTGCGGGAGCAGCTGCCGGAGGGCTTCCAGAGCAGCGAGTTCCTGCTCGAGCACGGCGCCATCGACCTGATCTGCGATCGGCGAGAGATGCGCGACACGCTCGCCCGCCTGCTGGCGAAGCTCGGCGACCGACCGGCGCCGATGGCCGTCGCTGTCGCCGGCTGACGGGCATGACCGGCGCGATCGGCGTGGGCAAGGTCGTCGGTCACTCGCCGGCCAGCGGGGCCACGCTCGAGGATTGGCTCGTCTACATCGGCCACGTCCATCCGAGCGAGATGGAACTCGGGCTCGGGCGGGTGTCGCGCGTGGCGATGCGTGCCGGCCTCGCGCAGCCGCCGTTTCCCGTCGCGACCATCGGCGGCACCAACGGCAAGGGCTCGACCGTCGCCATGCTGGAGTCGATCTGGACGGCGGCGGGCTACCGGACCGGTGCAGCCACGTCGCCGCACGTGACGCGCTTCGCGGAGCGCGTGCGGGTCGGCGGCAGGGAGGCCGACGACGGGTCGCTCGTGCGCGCCTTCGAGCGCGTGGAGGCCGCGCGTACGGCAGGCGACGGCACGCCGGACACGCTGACCTATTTCGAGTTCGCGACCCTCGCCTCCATGGCGGTCTTCGTGGAGGCCGGCTGCGAGGTGGCGATCATGGAGGTCGGCCTCGGCGGTCGGCTCGATGCGGTCAATCTCTGGGATGCGGACGTCGCGGCGCTGACGAGCATCGCGCTCGATCACGCGGATTGGCTGGGCAGCGACGTCTCCGTCATCGCGACCGAGAAGGCGGCGATCGGGCGGGCTGGGCGTCCGCTGGTCGTCGGCGAGCGTTCACCGCCCGACTCGCTGGCGGCCTTCGCGCGCAGCCACGACATCGCGCTCGTCGACGTCGGTTCGCGACCGCTCGACGCCCTGCCCGAGACCTCGCTGGTCGGTGAGCATCAGCGACGCAACGCGGCCTGCGCGCTCGCGGTCGTGCAGGCGCTCGAGCATCGGCTTCCGGTCGCGGACGCGGTCGCGCGTGCCGCGCTGCAGACGGTGTCGCTCGTCGCCCGGTTCGACGAGCGTGCGGTGAACGCGGCATCCGGCCGGCCCGTGACGACGGTCATCGACGTGGCCCACAATCCGGCGGGCGCGCAGGCGCTCGCGAGCGCCTGGCAGGCGCGCTTCGGCGCGGTGCGCGGCATCGCCGTGTTCGCGGCGCTGGCCGACAAGGACATCGAGGCGATCACCGCGGCGCTCGCACCGTGCGTGTCGTGCTGGTGCTGCGCGTCGCTGGCCGGCGCGCGGGCGACCCCGATCGACACGTTGGCCGAGCGCGTGCGATCGGGTCTCGACGCGGCCCGAGCCGATAACGTGCCGGCAGACGCTGCGCCGGGCGTTGCGTCGATCGAGCAACACGGCTCGGTCGAGGCGGCGCTCGAGCGCGCGCTCGCGCTCGGTGACGAGTGCGGCGTGCCGGTGCTGGTCGCCGGCTCCTTCGTGACCGTGACCGACGCCGAAGCCGTCTTCGGTCGGCGCTGCCCGTGAATCGCCGCGACGTCGAGGAAGAACGCGCGTCGAATCGCTTGCGGCAGCGTCTCTGGGGTGCGGCGGTGCTGATCGCCATCGCCGTGATCGTGCTGCCCTTGCTGCTCGACGGATCCGGCAGCGAGAGCCAGTTCCGGCGGGTGGAGCGCCTGCGCGAGGAGCCGCCGCGCGTCGTCGGCGAAGTGGCGGCCGAGCGCAACGCGGCTGCCACGGCCGCCGGGGAGGTGGAGACGCGTGAGCCCGGACCGGCCGGCGCCGGAGACGGGCAAGGCGATCGCGAGCCGGTCGTCGAACGGCCCCCGATCATTCGTGTCGGCGAGGATGATCCGCCCGACTACTTCGCCACGCCCCCGGTGTCCGCACGGGCCGCTGCCGAGGCCCGGCGGCGGGCACCGGGGCGAGCGCCGCCGAACGCCTGGGTGGTGCAGGCCGGGAGCTTTCGCGATCGGGAGAACGCCATCGCGGTGCGCGATCAGTTGCGGCGCGGCGGGTTCGCGACGTTCGTGTCGGATTCGAGCGACGGCACGACCCCCTTGTACCGGGTGCAGGTGGGCCCGGTCGTCGACGAGCGACGCGCGGAAGCGGCTCGCGCGGAGGTCGTGAGGCTGCTCGGTCGAGAGGCCATCGTCGTCGGCTGGCCCTGATAGAATGCGCCGCTTGCAAGCGCCGCAGGTGGGACACACGTGTCGAGCATCGATCTTCTCGTGCTGATCCTCGTTCTGGTATCGGCGTTCGTCAGCTTCGTGCGCGGTGCCGTCAAGGAAGTCGTCAGTCTCGCCACCTGGATCCTCGCGATCGTCATCGCCGTGACGTTCTCGTCCCGCTTCGCGACGATCCTGCCCCGCGACACGATCGAGAGCCCGGCCGCACGCGCCGGCATCAGCGCGGCGATCCTCTTCCTCGGCTGCCTCGCCGTCGGTACGCTCGTCGGCTACCTGGTGCGCAAGATGACCGAGCGTGGCCCGCTCGGCATCGTCGATCGTTTCGCGGGCGCCTTCTTCGGCAGCGTCCGCGGCGTCGTCATCGTGGTGCTGCTGGTGCTCGCGGCGAACCTCGTGCCGAGCGTCAAGCAGGAGACCTGGTGGCGTTCCTCGTGGCTGCTGCCGCGCTTCCAGATCGTCGCCCGCGAGCTGCACGCCCGCCTGCCGCCGGACATCGCGCAGCACTTCGACTTCTCCACGTCGACCTCCTGAGACCTCCCCCATGTGCGGCATTCTCGGCATCGTCGGCACCGAAGAGGTGGGCAACCGTCTCTATGACGGTCTGACGCTCCTCCAGCATCGCGGGCAGGATGCCGCCGGCATCGCGACATCCTTCGACGGTCGACTGGTGCTGCGCCGCAACTCGGGGCTGGTGCGCGACGTGTTCCGCGCGGAGGACATGGCGCGCCTCGGCGGCGGCATGGGCATCGGCCATGTGCGCTACCCCACCGCGGGCACCTCGGGCACGGCCGAGTCTCAGCCGTTCTACGTCAACTCGCCGTACGGCATCGTGATGGGGCACAACGGCAACCTCACGAATGCCGACACGCTGCTGACCGAGCTGTTCGAGTCGGACCTCCGGCACATCAACACGCGCTCGGACAGCGAGGTGCTGCTCAATGTCTTCGCGCACGAACTGCAGGCGCTCGCGCCCAGCACGGACCTGCGGCCCGACGACATCTTCGACACGGTCGCGGCCGTCCATCGTCGCTGCAAGGGGGCGTACGCAGTGATCGGCATGGTCGTCGGGCGCGGCGTGTTCGCCTTCCGCGATCCGCTCGGCATCCGCCCGGCCGTCATCGGCAAGCGCGAGAGCGCGGACGGCTGCGAGTGGGCGATCGCCTCGGAGAGTGTCGCGCTCGCGGGTCTGGGCTTCACGCTCGAGCGTGACATCGAGCCGGGCGAGGCGGTCTACATCGACGCCGGCGGGACCTTGCACGCCCGGCAGTGCGCACAGTCGCCGTCGCTCTCGCCGTGCATCTTCGAGTACGTCTACTTCGCCCGCCCCGACAGCATCATCGACAACATCTCGGTGTACAAGGCGCGACTGCGCATGGGCGAGACGCTCGCGCGACGCATCCTGGAACTTCGTCCCGATCACGACATCGACGTCGTCATCCCGATCCCGGACACGTCCCGCACCTCGGCGCTCGAGGTCGCCTTCCACCTCGGCGTGAAGTACCGCGAAGGCTTCATCAAGAATCGCTACATCGGGCGCACCTTCATCATGCCGGGGCAGCAGCTGAGGAAGAAGTCGGTCCGTCAGAAGCTGAGCCCCATCGATCTCGAATTCAACGGCAAGACGGTGCTGCTGGTGGACGACTCCATCGTGCGGGGCACGACCAGCGGGCAGATCGTCGAGATGGCGCGTGACGCCGGCGCGAAGCGGGTGTACCTCGCCTCCGCCGCGCCACCGGTGCGCTACCCGAACGTGTACGGCATCGACATGCCGGCCGCCGACGAACTGATCGCGCACGAGCGAGAGATTCCCGAGATCGAGCGCCTGGTCGGGGCCGACTGGCTGATCTATCAGCGCATCGAGGATCTGGTGGAAGCGGTGCGCTACGCGCGATCGCCGATCGAGCATTTCGAGTCGAGCTGCTTCACCGGCGAGTACGTCACCGGCGACATCGATATCGACTACCTCGACGCGCTCAGCCGGACGCGCTCGGATGCCGCCAAGCGAACGAGCGCCGGCGCCGACGACCTGGTGGTGCTCTAGCTCGGCCCGTTCCCGGACCGGCGCGCTGGCCTGTCAGCGCTCCTCAGCCCATCCTTAGACCGGCGCGCTGGCCCGTCAGCGCTCCTCAGCCCATCCTCAAGCCGGCGCGCTGGAAGTCGCCGACGTCGATGCCGAAGGCGCCGTCGCTGTGGGTCGTCTTGACCTGGTACATCGTGCCCTCGTCGTCCGCGTCGTGCTGCGAGAGATCGACGACGCGTTGCATCATCGGCTCGTGGTGACGATCGAGGATCATGATCACCCGGGGGCGCAGCTTGTCGCTCGTGTTCGCGAGCACGATGCCGATCTCGCCATTCAGCATCTCGACGATGCTGCCCGGCGGGAAGATCCCGACCGCGTCGATGAAGCGGATGACGAGATCCTCGTCGAACTGCTTGCCGCGCAGTGCGTAGAGTTCCTGCAACGCATCCGACGGGGAGCGTGCGTCGCGGTACGTCTGCTTGATCGTCATCGAGTCGTACGCTTCGGCGATCGCGACGATCTTCGCGTAGAGCGGAATGCTGTCGTCGTCCAGCTTGCGCGGGTAGCCGGTTCCGTCCGGGCGTTCGTGGTGGGCGTGGGCAACGTCGGCCGCGCCGGACATCACCGACTTCGTCGAGATCAGGATGTCCCGTCCGTAGCGCGTGTGCTTGCGCATCTCGGCCATCTCGTCGGGAGAGAGCGGGCCGGTCTTGTCCAGGACCTCGGTCGACAGGCTTGTCTTGCCCACGTCATGCAGCATGCCGCAGACGCCGATGTCCTCCATCTCGCGGGTGGTCATGCCCATGGACTTGGCCATGACGATCGACAGCGCCGCGACGTTCAAGGAGTGTTGGGCGGTGGCCTCGTGCTTTGCCTGTATGCGCGTCAGCCAGACGGACGCATCCGGATTGCGGAGAATGCTGTCGACACAGCCGTTCACCGCTTGCTTGACCTTGCCGCCGTCGATCTCGGCGCCGAGCTTGATTTCCTCGAAGAGGTTCGCGACGGCCTGGCTTGCCAGATCGTGGACCTCCTTGGCCGAGTCGAATTCGTCCTCGACCGAGAGCCCGTCGTCCAGCACCGAGCCCGCACCCGGCGCGGCGGGCAGGCCCGTCGCGGGGCGCGGTGCGTCCTGGAGCGAGAACTCGTCGTAGTCGACCCAGACGACGCGGCATTCCTTCTGCACCGCCAGCACGTCGGCCGGTGACTTGATCTCGAGCCCCTGGAACATGAAGCTCGACTCTTCCCAGGGCTTGTCGAGTTCCACGACGAACATGCCCACGCGCAAGTCGGCGACATCCATGCGGATGTTCTGCTTGCGCGTGAGCTTGGTGCGTTCGCGCACCCGCGGGGGCGTCCCGCGCTTCTTCGGCGGCGGCGCCTTTTCCTCTGATTTGAAGAGTTTGCCGAACACGCTGGCCTCGTGCTGTCAGCCGCCCGCGGATGCGGATCGGGAATTGACGTACCGTCAACGTGTCAGTGAGCGGCGCACCCTGCGGAACCTTGAGCCGTGGCGCGCAGAGTCTGCGCGTGCGGGGGAGCGGCCGGGCTTCGCCGTCGGGCCGCCGCGACGCGCTCAGGCACCGGCGGTCCGGCGATCCTCGAGTTCGAGCGTCCAGCCATCGCCGCCGCTTCGCCGCGTCCACCAGAGCGTGACGCCGGTCGCGACCGGCGCGTCGAGCCGCAGATCCATGATCACCAGATCGACCGGTCCGTCGGACCCGTGCGAGCGCTTCTCCAGAATCGTGACCTCGTTCACGTCGAGCATCGCGAGTGCCGCGAGCTCCGTCGCCGAGAACGAGGCGCTGCCGGCGCTGGTCTCGGCCGCCGGACCGGGCTCACGCAATGTGAGTCGTTCCGTCTGCCACTCTCGGAACAGCGTCCGGTAGCGCTGCCTCGCGTCGGCCCATTCGGACGCCGTCCGCGCTGTCGAGCCGTCCTCGCCGCCGCTCAGCCACACGAGCGTGTCCGGTTGCTCGAGGCGGGCGGCGAGCGTGGCGATGTGCTCGTTGGACATGGTCACGCAGCCTTCACTCGAGCGGGGCGAACGGCTCAGGCGAGCGCGTGGCACCCCGTGCAGCCAGATGCCCGATCCCGTGCGACCGCGGTGTCGGTCCCAGGCGTTCGGGTAGTCGAGCACCAGGGCGCCGGCGCCGTACAGCTCGGGCAGTTCGACGTCGCGCAGGGCGCGCGTGATGCGGTAGAGACCGATCGGGGTCTTCCGGTCACCCTCCTCGAACTTGTCGAACCCTGCCGAGCCGCTCGACACATAGTGCTGGCGGGTCCTGGTCGCTACGCCACCGTTGACCTCGAGCAGCTCGAGGGCGGAGCGGGCGAGGTCGACGACGACGAGGTGGCGGACGTGTGCGCCGAGCTGCACGATCGGTCTCGGCGGCACCGGCAGCTCGGCCGGGTCGACACGATCGGGGTCCGCCCGAGCGGGGAGTCGCGCCCTTGCCTCGAGCAACAGATCGATCAGCGCGGGCGACCAGGCCTGGTCAGCGGAGACCAGGGGACGATCGAGCGCCGCCAGCGCGGAGAGCTCGGCGTGCAGCAGCTGACCGAGGGCGAAGCGCGGGAAGCGGCGCGTGAGCTGGCGGGCGATCACCGCCGCCCGCCGAAGGTCGCCGGCGGCCAGCAGCTCGAGGACGGCTTCGCTCTGGCGGTCGAGTTCGGCGATGCCGTCGAGCGGCCGGTGCGGCGCGGCGCGCAGTGGCGGGCTCGACGCGACGACGACCGCTCCAAGCAGCAGGGCGAACAAGGCGGGGCGCGAACTCACAGCGGCGTCTCTCGATAGATCTTCCAGCGCGCTCCCTCGAGGCGGAGCAGCAACAGGCGTCGCACGGGGTCGGTCGCGTCGCTCGTGCCGGGCTGCTCGATCACGGCGACGGCGTCCTCGGCCGTGAAGTCGATGTCGCGCCGTACGTTCTCCCAGGGAATGGTCGCGTCCCGAGCGCGGTCGGCGAGCGCCGCGGCGCGCGGATAGCCGTCGACGTAGTGCGAGCGACGGACCCGCGCGTCGTCACCGGCACTCTGCCACCAGGCGTAGAGCTCGTACTCGAGGGTCGCGACCTGGCGGAACGCGGGGTCGCGAGCGGCCCGGGCGCGCAGGGTATCGACACCGACGTCGCTCGAGTCCTGCAGCGTGAGGCGAGGCATCGGCGTGGCGGCCGGCGTACCGAGGGCGCGAGCGTAGGCGAGCGCCGCCTCACGCCGGTGCAAGCCTCGCAGGGCTTCCAGCGTCGCGCTGGCCCGCGGGTCGAGCGCGAGCGCCCGTTCGAAGTGCCCGAACGCCTCTGGCAGACGCTGTTCTCGCGCGGCGAGCACCCCGAGATCGTGGTGAATCTGGGGCAGGTGCTCGCAGCGGTCGGCCAGCTCGCGCAGCGCGTCGCGGGCGCTCCGCGCCGCCGTTCGCGACGGGCTGCGGGCCAGGGTGCGTTGCAGGGTGCTGACGGTCACATCGAGCCGCGACACGCAGACCGCCGTGTCCAGTGGCGCCGTCACGGCGGGTTCCGCACCGGAGCCCGAGACACGGTCGGCGGGCGTTTCCTCGGCGGCACCGGACTCCATGTGAGCGAGCAGGCAGAGGGATGAGAAGAACGCTGCTGACGGCCGCACGGGTGCCGGGGAGAATCCGAAGGAGGCGGGGCACGAGTATAACGTACCATCGGGTCGGACAGCGTTGACCGGCATCGACCGGGCATGGGGCGGCACTTGGCTTACGACGACGATCGACACCCGGGATTCGGCGAACCCGGCACGGCCCCGGCGCCCTGGCGCGACGACACGCTCGCCATCCGCGCCGGATTCGAGCGCAGCGACTTCGGCGAGCACGGCGAGCCGATCATGACCACGTCGAGCTTCGTGTTCGGTAGCGCCGCGGAGGCTGCTGCCCGGTTCGGCGGGCAGGATGCGGGGCTCATCTACTCGCGCTTCACGAACCCGACCGTGCAGGTGTTCGAGCGACGCCTCGCCGCGCTCGAGGGCAGCGAGGCGGCGATCGGGGCGGCGTCGGGCATGGCGGCGACCGCGATGCTCATGCTCGGCACGCTGCGCGCCGGCGACGAACTGATCGCGACGCGCAACATGTTCGGCAGCACGGTCAACCTGTTCCGGAACTTCCTGCCGCGCTACGGCATCGAGGTGCGCTGGGCGGACGACTTCGTGCCGGAGTCCTGGGCGGCCCTCGTCACCCCGAAGACCAGACTCCTCTACCTCGAAACCCCGACCAACCCGCTGACCGAGGTGGCCGACATCCGCGCCATCGCAGAGGTCGCGCACGCGGCCGGCGCCCGGCTCGCCGTCGACAACTGCTTCTGCACGCCGGTCCTTCAGAAGCCGCTGGAACACGGCGCGGACATCATCATTCATTCCGCGACGAAGTACCTCGACGGGCAGGGGCGCTGCGTGGGGGGTGCGGTCTGTGGCTCGGAGGCGCTGATCAACGAACTCACCTCGTTCATGCGAAGCGCGGGCCCCTGCATGAGCCCCTTCAACGCCTGGGTGTTCGCCAAGGGACTCGAGACCCTTCGACTGCGCATGTTCGAGCACTCCCGGAATGCCGCCACCCTGGCCGGCTGGCTCGACGAGCAGCCGGGCATCGCGCGCGTTCACTACCCCGGACTCGAGTCGCATCCCCAGCACGAGCTCGCCGCGCGCCAGCAGAAGGCGTCGGGCGGCATCGTGGCCTTCGAGGTCGAGGGTGGGCGCGAGGCGGCGTGGCGGATCATCGACGCGGTGAAGCTCTGCTCGATCACCGGCAACCTCGGGGATGCGCGCACGACGATCACGCACCCGGCGACTACCACGCACGGGCGCATGACGGCCGAGGACCGTGCCGCGGCCGGGATCGGCGAAGGCCTCGTGCGACTCGCCGTGGGGCTCGAGGACCCGGACGACCTGCGCGAGGATCTCGAACGCGCGTTGGCCGGTGCGACACGCGCCGTGTCCGCCTGAAGGCTGCCTCGTGCCCGGAGAGGACACCCGCCGTGACGTCGGCCCGGATGCCGGTACAGACGCCGTTCCGGACGCCGGTACGGATGGCGTTCCAGACGGAAGGCCCGACGCCGGCCAGGCTGCCGGCTCAGACACCTGGGCCGACACTCTGCTCGCGCTGCATGCCGCCGGTGTCGAGGCCGTCGGCGGACGGCAGACCGTGCGCCGCGCGCTGGCGGACATCGACTGTGGGCCGGCCGTGCGCGTCGCGGCGCTCGGCAAGGCGGCATCGGCAATGGCACTTGGCGCGCGGGAGTCGCTCGGCGACACGCTGCGCTCGGGACTGGTGCTGACCAAGTACGCGCACCTCGAGCCGGACCTCGTCGCGGACGCGCGTTTCGTCTGCCGCGAGTCGGCGCACCCGGTCCCGGACGAGGCGTCGCTCGAGGCGGGTGAGGCGCTGGTCGACTTCGTGCGCGCCGTCGCCGATGACGAGCACCTGCTGGTGCTGGTCTCGGGCGGGGCGTCGGCGCTCGTCGAGCAACTGGTCGACGGCATGACACTCGAGGATCTTCGGCAGCGAACCGACGCCCTGCTGGCGGACGGCGCCGCCATCGGGGAAATCAACCGGGTGCGTCGCTCCGTGTCGGCGATCAAGGGCGGCGGCATGCTCGCGCACCTCGGCGAATGCCGGGTGACGCAGCTCCTGATCAGCGACGTGCCCGGAGACCGTCCCGGGGACATCGGATCGGGGCCGTTCGTGGCCGATGCGGCCGACGGCGGCTGCGCGGGAGAAACTGAAGCTACCGCTCCCGATCAGACTCGTGTCGACACCCGAATCATCGCCTCCTCGGCCATCGCGCAGGCAGCCGTCGTGGCCGAGGCCGAGCGTCGCGGCCTCACGGTGGCGCAGCGATCGGGCAGCCTGGACGGCGACGTGGACGCCACCTGCGACCGCATCGCGAACGACCTGCTCGCACCCGGTGCAGCGCCGGGCGTGCATGTCTGGGGGGGCGAGCCGACCGTCGTGCTGCCCAGCCGCCCCGGACGCGGCGGACGCAACCAGCATCTCGCCCTGGCGCTGGCCATGCGCATCGCCGGTCGCGACGATCTCTCCGTCCTCGTCGCCGCGACCGACGGCAGCGACGGACCGACCACGGACGCCGGCGGCCGGGTGGACGGCGCCACGATCGGCCGCGGTGAATTGCTCGGACTGGACGCTGCAGCCGCGCTCGCGACCGCGAACGCCGGCGTCTGGCTGGAACGGTGCGGGGCGCTGGTGACGACCGGCCCGACCGGCACCAATGTCATGGACCTGGCGATCGCCATCCGACACGCGCCGACGGTCCGAGCGTCGTTCAGCGCTGAACGTCGGCGCCCGCGCGAAGCTCCTCGACCCGGGCGGCGAGTCTTTCGCGCAGGACCAGATTGGTCAGCCCGGGCTTCACCGACTCGAAGTCCGGCAGCGCCGCGCCACGGGTGTCGTCCAGACGGATCACGTGCCACCCGAAGTCGGACTGGACCGGCGCCTCGCTGGTCGCGCCGACCTCCATCGTCTCGACCGCGGCGGTGAACTCCGGAACCATGGAGCCGGCCTGGAACCAGCCCAGATCGCCGCCGTTCGAACCGGCCGGATCGGTCGAGCGCTCCTGCGCCAGCGTCGCGAAGTCCGCGCCGCCGGCGAGTTCCTCGATCACGGCCTGCGCATCCCCCTCGCTCTCCAGCAGGATGTGACTCGCCCGGAACTCGGATGTCTCGAGATTGGCGGTCTGCCGATCGTACTCGGCGCGCAGTTCCTCGTCGGTGATGTCCATCGCGTCGCCCGTGTGGGCGAGGAAGGCATTGGCCATCGTCTGGGTGTACTGCAGCTGCAGCACGGAGGCGATGTCGGGGGTCTCGTCGAGCTTGAGCTTCTCCGCTTCCTGGGTGAGGAGTTCGAGATCGATCAGCTCGTCGAGAATGCGCGCCCGGTCCGGAGGCGCCTCGCCTTCCGCCCCGATCTGCCGGACCACGTTCTCTAGCGACTGCTCGGGCACGGGCCGTCCGTTGACGATGGCCAACACGCCATCCGGCAAGGGTTCGGCGGCTTCCGGGGCGGCATCGGGGGCGGCATCCGTGGCTGTGTCCTGGGCCGTGTCCTCGGCCGTGTCCTGAGCCAGCAGCGGCGCGCTGCCGAGCGCGAGGGTGGCGAGGAGCAGCGGTGTCGCGAAAGCGGTTCGTGCAGTCATGTCGGGGCCTGTCGGGGGTCAGAGGAACAAGGGGACGGTGTCGCTGATGCAAACCGCGCACCGCTTCCGCGTACAATCGGGGCGAAGCGCCGCCACCGCCTTTCGCATGAGCCAGTTCTTCGAGATCCACCCCGACAACCCGCAGCGCAGACTTGTCTCGCAGGCGGTAGCCATCATCCGCGATGGCGGGGTCATCGTCTACCCCACCGACTCCTGCTACGCGCTCGGCTGCCACCTCGGCGACAAGCAGGCGATGGAGCGCATCGCGCGCATCCGGCGTACCGACAAGGCGCACGATTTCACGCTGGTCTGTCGGGATCTTTCGGACATCGCCACCTACGCCAAGGTCGACAACCGCGCCTACCGCACGCTCAAGTCGCTCACGCCCGGCCCGTACACCTTCGTGCTGAAGGCAACGGGTGAAGTGCCCAAGCGATTGCAGAATCCCAAGAAGAAGACGATCGGCATCCGGGTGCCGGACAACGCGATCACGCAGGCGCTGCTCGAGGAACTCGGCGAACCGCTGATGAGCAGCACGCTGATCCTGCCGGGCAACGAGCTGCCCGAAACGGAGCCGGACGAGATGCGTGAAAAGCTGAAGAAGCAGGTCGATCTGATCATCGACGGCGGGCACTGCGGGTTCGAGCCCACATCGGTCCTGGTCATCGACGACAACGACGAGATCGAGATCGCACGGCGAGGTCGGGGCGACCTGGCATTCCTCGATTGAACACGGGCACGCCGCAGGAAGACCCGCCGGTTCCGGAGCACTCGACCTCCGCCGCGCCAGCCACCGACGAGGCGCTCCCGATCGCGCTCGTGCGGGGTGAGCCGATGCTCTCCCTTCCGCTCGATCTCTACATTCCGCCCGATGCGCTCGAGGTCTTCCTCGACGCCTTCGAAGGCCCGCTCGACCTGCTGCTCTACCTGATCCGGCGTCAGAACCTGGACATCCTCGAGATGCCCATCGCCGAGATCACCGCGCAGTACATGCGTTACATCGAGCTGATGGAAACGCTGCGGCTCGAGCTCGCGGCCGAGTACCTGCTCATGGCCGCGATGCTTGCCGAGATCAAGTCGCGCATGCTGCTGCCGCGCGTGGGCGACGAGCTGGATGACGAGGAGGATCCGCGCGCCGAGCTCGTGCGCCGGCTGCGTGAATACGAACGAGTCAAGGCCGGCGCGGAAAGTCTCGAGGAAATGCCGCGCATGGAACGCGAGCTCCACCAGCTGCAGGTCGTCGCGCCGGTGATCGAGCGCGAGCAGCCGCAGCCCGACGTCTCCTTGCAGGAGCTGCTGCTCGCGCTGCGCGATGTCGCCGAGCGTGCCCGGCTCGCCGGTCACCACGAGATCTCGCGCGAGGCACTGTCGGTACGCGAGCGAATGTCCCACGTGCTTTCCGTGCTGGAGGTCGGTGGTTTCTGCGAGTTCGCCACCTGTTTCACGCTGGAGGAAGGGCGCAGTGGCGTCGTCGTCACCTTCCTCGCGATTCTCGAGCTCTGCAAGGAGTTCACGATCGACCTGGTGCAGGCCGAGCCCTTCGGACCGATCTACCTCACCCCGCGCGGCGTGCCGCTTCCGGGCAGCGCCGCCGCTGACGACCCGAGCAAGGCGCCCGGCGGCACGACGCTCGACCTGCCTGAGTAGGATCCAGAACATGGAAGCCGAACAGATCCGCCACGTGATCGAGGCCTGCCTGCTCGTGGCGGGACGACCGATGACGGTGAATCAGCTGGACGCCCTGTTCGAGGGCGATGAGGACCGGCCGGATCGGAAGGCGATCCGAGAAGGCCTCTCCGGTCTCGCGGCCGAGTACGAAGATCGTGGCATCGAGCTCGTGGAGGTTGCCGGTGGCTGGCGCCTGCAGACTCGCGCGAGCATGGAGCAGTGGATCGCCCGGCTCTCGGTGGAACGTGCGCCCCGGTACTCGCGCGCGCTGCTCGAGACCCTCGTGCTCATCGCCTACCGCCAGCCGATCACCCGCGGCGAGATCGAGGAAGTCCGCGGCGTCGCCGTCAGCTCGAACATCGTGCGCACCCTGCAGGACCGCCAGTGGGTTCGCGAAGTCGGGCAGAAGGACGTGCCCGGTCGGCCCGCCCTGCTCGGCACCACCAGCGAGTTCCTCGACTACTTCAACCTCAAGCGGCTCGACGAGTTGCCGTCCCTCGGTGAACTCGGCGACATCGACGACATCGAGGCCGTGCTCGCCGCGGAACTCGGTGTCGTCGAGGACGGGGGCGAAGCGGCCAACGACGGCGCAACGGAAGGTTCGTCGGTCGATGACGCACCGATCGCCGTCACGGTCGCCCCCGATGGCTCCGCCACGGTCGAGAAAGCGGCACCGACAGACTCCCCCGCGTCCGGTGCGAGTGCCGACCGTGCAAGCACCGCGATGGCATCCGAGCATGTCGATGCCGTGGACGGGGAGCCGCAACGCGGCGACGCGGAGGTAATCGCTGACGGCTCGTCCGAAACCGGATCTGAAGTCGATGCTGACGACGAATCCGAATCCGAATCCGAATCCGAATCCGAATCCGAATCCGAATCCGAAGCCGAAGCCGAAGCCGAAGCCGAAGCCGAAGCCGAAGCCGAAGTCGAGACCGACGGTGAAGCCGACGCCGACGCGAACCCCTACGCGAAGCCCGATGTAGGTGTCGCCGCAGTCGCTTCTATCGTTTCAGAAGCAAACGCAAACGCAAACGCAAACGCAAACGCAAACGCAGAAGCAGAAGCAGAAGCAGAAGCAGAAGCAGAAGCAGAAGCAGAAGCAGAAGCAGAAGCAGAAGCAGCGGAATCGGCAGCGGCAGCGCCTGTTGCGAATGCCAGTGCGGATGTAGATGCGGAGGCAGATGCGGATGCGGATGCGGATGCGGATGCGGATGCGGATGTAGATGTGGAAGCGAACGCCGACGAAGGCCGCGAGGACGAAACAGGTTCAGGACAGGAGGCCGAGGCGAACGCCAACGCGGAATCGGACAGCGTCGTCTCCGAGGACCGGGCAGTCGATTCGCGATTCACCGGGGAATCCCGTGGTGAGACCGTTGCTCCGCGTCGCCCGACTGTGCTGTCGATGAGTTCGATCGCGGCACGCTTTGCTCCCGACCGGAACGACGCTCCGGCTACTGGTGCGTCATCAGCGATCGATGTCGACGTCGGAACGACAGACGGTCGGAGCGATGGTCTCGACCACGCCCCGCTTGCATCGGTGCGCGACGAAGTCGACATAGATATCGCCGATGTCGAAGGCCTCGAGATCGTTGAACATGGCGAAGGCTCTGAGGGCGACAAAAGTGCGGAAGGCGCGGAAGGCGCGGAAGGCCTGAAAGACGCGGAAGGCGCGGATGGCGCGGATGGCGCGGAAGGCGCGGAAGGCGCGGATAGCGCGGACGTTGCGGAAGGTGCGGAAGGTGCGGAAGGTGCGGAAGGTGCGGAAGGTGCAGAAGGTGTCGCCGGTGCTGGAAGTGCTGGAAGTGCGGAAGGTATTTCAGGCGTCGCAGGTATCGGGGACGGCGATAACGCCGATAGCGCCGGGGCCACGGAAAGTATCGAAAGCGACGAGAGCGGCAAGAGCGTCGAGTCAGATGATTCGGGTGAGCCGGATGGAGCCAGCGCGGACGTAACAGAGCTGGCCGACGTTGACGCAGCGGTGCAGTCGCCGGACGTGGTGGGCGAGGTGGGCGTCGCGTACACGTTGCAAGACTCGGCGGGTGCGAACACCGCGAGCGTGGAAGACGGCAACGCAGAGAACGATCGCGAAGTCGCGACGGGTACCTTGTCCGACGCGACCGACTATCGCGCGCCCGTCGCCGATCGAAGCGAACCCGAGTGGGTCTCGTCTGCCGCCGACTCGGGGATCGGCGTACGCACCGATGCAGACAGCGATGTCGTCACGGATGCGACCTCGAGGACAGCGCTGGACGGAGACGCCCGATCAAGCTTGAAGGCAGTTCCGGAGGCGCCGCTTGAAGCAGTAGCCGGGGAAGAGCACGTCGCTTCCTCTGGCGGACTTGCGTCGGGGGTCGAATCCCGCTGGTCATCGGAGAGCCGCGGCGAAGGCGCACGAGAATCCGTCGTACTGGCGAACCCGGCCATTCGACCGGTGACGCCGAGAGCTTCGGCACCGGAATCGCTGACCGAACCCAATGCTCCGAACGAGGCTGAAGTTCGACTTCGACAGGCGGTTGACGACTTCGCCGTGGAGCATCGTGTCGAGATCGCGGCGCGAGAGGAACTGGAACGTCTGGGTACCGCGTCGCCGATTTCCCGTCCCAGCGCCCCGGAATCCTTCGAACGCGGCGTGCGCGGGGAGAACCCGCTCCGCGATGCTCATCCGGGAGGTCGTCCGATTCGGACACCCGTCGCTAACGGGGAGTCGTCTATCGAGCGACGCGCGGAGGAGCTGGACGTCGTCGCCGACTTCGCGGCTGCTCGAACACGAACAGACGACAGCGAAAAAGGCAACGAGCAAGGCAGCGAGCAAGGCAGCGAACAAGGCAGCGAACAAGGCAGCGAACAAGGCAGCGAACAAGGCAGCGAGCAAGGCAGCGAGCGAGGCAGCGAACAAGGCAGCGAACAAGGCTATAAGCAAGGCAGCGAGCAAGGCAGCGACCGCGAGACCGACAGCGTCAGAAGCGGTCATGTCGATCCCGACGCCAACGCCGACTTCAGCACCAGCGCCAGCACCGAGACCGACACCACCACCGACATTAGCGCGATCGGAAGCGGTGACGTCGCGGACAGCAGCGACGGCAGCAATGACTCCGGAAGCGGCGACGTGCGCGGCGAGTCGTCGGCGGACGCAAGCTCGCCATCGCCTCCGCCGGACGGCATTCCATGACCGGCTAGGGAGGCCGATGCAACGCGAGGGAACGCGGACGATCGAGAGGACGACAAGCCTGAGGAGGGGTCGCCGCCGAGCGCGACGAGCCATGCGCTCGCGATTCGCGTGCACGATCCGAAGAGCGACGGCACCCTTCAACGACTCCCCGGCGGCCGTGAAATCGAGACCGCCCCGAGCGGGCCTGGTTCGTCGTTGTCGACCTTCGTCGCCCGGACCGGCGAGGTCGTCGGGGGGTGGCTGGGTCGAGCGGTGCGCTACGTGCGGCGATTGGGCCGGCGCCTGCGCGACACGTTGATCGCGGACGACTAGGCGCGCTTGAGGAGTACGTAGACCGCACCGGTCCCGCCGTCCTGTACCCGCGCGGAGCAAAAGGCGAGCACGTGGCGATTGCGCTGAAGCCAGGCGTTGACGGCCGGTTTGAGACGCGGTGGACCGTCGGCGTTGCGCAGGCCCTTGCCGTGGATCACTCGCACGCAGAGATGCCGCCGCTGCTGCGCCTCGACCAGGAATTCGCCGAGCTCGGTCTTCGCCTCGGCCACCGTCAGTCCGTGCAGGTCGATCTCGGACTGGACCGCGTATCGACCGCTACGGAGCTTCTTGACGACGCTCTTCTGCACGCCGGCCTGCGCGTAGGCGAGGTGCTCACCGGTCTCGAGGAAGTCCGCGTCGCTCAGTTCATCGAGGAGCGCTGCCATGACCGAACGATCGTCGCGCTCCGCCGAGCGGGCGGCCGGGGGCGAGCGACGCGGCGGCGTCGGCGCGATACGGTCGTCGGCGACACTCTTCACCTCGCCGACCGCGTCGCGGAACAGCGCCAGATCTTCCTCGCTGATCGGTTTCTTGGCACTCATCGCCTCAGTATAGGTCGGAGATAGCTTCCGACGACTCCTGGAGACGACATGAAAAGCGCCCTTTGCCGGCGGCTCACCGGTCTGGCACTGACGTTCGGTGCGGTCGCCGTGCCGTTCACGCTTTCGGCTGCCGACATCGCGTTGACCGAGGTGCAGCGTTCTGCGCCGGACTTCGAACTCGAGCTCCTGGACGGTGAGCGACTCGACCGGGCCGCGATGCTCGGCAAGGTCTGGGTCGTCAACTTCTGGGCCACCTGGTGCCCGCCGTGTGTCGAGGAACTGCCGGCGATGAACACCGCATGGGTGACGTTCGAGGAGGCCGGTGTCGGCATGCTGGCCATCAACGTCGGCGAGACGCCAGACGCGATCGAGGGCTTTCTCGAACGCGTACCGATCGACTTCCCGGTCGCGCTCGGTGACGGCGCCAATGCCTTGCCGGACTGGGATGCCACGGTTCTGCCGACGACCTTGATCGTGGATGCCACGGGGCAAGTGATCCTCGAGGCGGCCGGTCCGCGGGACTGGGACGATCCGTCGCTCATCGAGCGCATCAGCGCACTCGTCGCCGACTGACGACGCAGTACGGCAAACGGTCAGGCAGGCTCGGCGCGTCGCATGCGTCGTTCGACCAGACCGTCGACGACGCCCGGGTCCGCGAGGGTCGAGGTGTCGCCCAGGTTGCCGACGTCGTCCTCGGCGATCTTTCGGAGGATGCGTCGGAGAATCTTGCCGGAGCGTGTCTTCGGCAGGCCCGGCGCCCACTGCAGGATGTCCGGCGTGGCGGTCTCGCCGATCTCGGCGCGCACGTGATCCCTCAGAGAACGGCTCAGCTCGTCGCTCGGCTCGATGCCCTCCATCAGCGTGCAGTAGGCATAGATGCCCTGGCCCTTTTCGTCGTGCGGGTAGCCGACCACCGCCGCCTCGGCGACGGCCGGGTGGAGGACCAGAGCGTTCTCGATCTCGACCGTGCCCAGGCGGTGGCCGGCCACGGTGAGCATGTCGTCGATGTGCCCGGTGATCCAGTAGTGTCCGTCGGCGTCGCGGCGCGCGCCGTCACCGGTAAAGTAGTAGCCGGGAAAGGCGGCGAAGTAGGTGTCGCGAAACCGTTGGTGGTCACCGTATACCGATCGCATCTGACCGGGCCAGGGACGCGCGAACGCGAGGTTGCCCCGCGCCTCGCCCTCGAGAATGTTGCCCGCGTCGTCGAGGATCACGGGCTCGATGCCCAGGTAGGGCAGGGCCGATGAGCCCGGCTTGAGGGGCGTCGCGCCGGGCAGGGGGGAGATCACGATTCCGCCGGTCTCGGTCTGCCACCAGGTGTCCAGAACGGGGCAGCGATCCTCGCCGATCACGCGCGAGTACCACTCCCACGCCTCGGGATTGATCGGTTCACCGACCGAGCCGAGCACGCGCAGGCTGCTCCGGTCTCGGCTCGTGACGGGTTCGTCGCCGTGCGACATCAGAGAGCGGATGGCGGTCGGTGCGGTGTAGAAGATGTTGACCTTGTGCTTCTCGATGATCTCCCAGTAGCGCGAGACGCTCGGGTGGTTGGAGACACCCTCGAACATCACCGTCGTCGCCCCGTTGGCGAGCGGACCGTAGACCACGTAGCTGTGACCGGTGATCCAGCCGATGTCGGCGGTGCACCAGTGCACCTCGTCTTCGTGATAGTCGAACACGTGCCGGTGGGTCATCGCCGCGTACAGCAGGTAGCCGCCGCCGGTGTGAAGTACACCCTTGGGCTTGCCGGTCGAACCCGAGGTGTAGAGGATGAACAGCGGGTCCTCCGCGTTCAGCTCGACCGCGGTGCAGTCCGGCGGGGCGGACTGGACGAGTTCGTGATACCAGAGGTCACGTCCGTCCTGCCAGGTGACCTCCTCGCCGCCGCGATTGACCACGACCATGCGCTTGACGCTCGCCACGCCTTCGCAGGCGCGGTCGGCGTTGTCCTTGAGCGGGACCTTGCGGCCGGCGCGCAGTCCCTGATCGGCGGTGATGACGACCGAACAGCCCGCATCCTCGATGCGTTCGCGGAGCGCACCCGGCGAGAACCCGCCGAACACGATCGAGTGGATGGCGCCGATGCGCGCGCAGGCGAGCATGGCCACCGCGGCCTCCGGGACCATGGGCATGTAGATGCACACGCGGTCGCCCTTCTTCACGCCGATGCCCTTCAGCGCGTTGCCGAACCGGCACACCTCGCCGTGCAGTTCGCGGTAGCTGATGGTGCGACTCTCGGACGGGTCGTCCCCTTCCCAGAGGATCGCCGCCTGGTCGCCGCGTTCCTCGAGATGCCGATCGAGGCAGTTGTAGGAGACGTTGAGCCGAGCGCCGGTGAACCAGGCGATCTCGCCCGTGTGGTAGTCCCAGCTCTGAACCGTGTCCCAGCGCCGGAACCAGTCGACGAAATGGTCGGCCTGGTCAGCCCAGAATCCGTCGGAGTCCGTCATCGAGCGTGCGTACATCTCAGCGTATTTCGAGGCGTCGATGTGCGCGGTGTCGGCTCGCTCCGGGGGCACCGGATAGATCGTCGATTCAGGCATGCAATGGGGTGACGCTACAGAAACTCGGCGCAGTGTACCTGCACCTTCCGCGCCGTCAAACCGCCTACAAATAGAGACGTTCCGTCCCGATTTACACGCTCAGGAAGGCCCCGTAGACGGGCGCGGCAGTCCCATTCTGTGCCGCCGTTCCCAAAGTGCCTTGCGACTCATTCCCAGCCGTGCGGCGATGTCCGTCTCGGACAGCTCGGGCTGCAGGCGCAGCACGACGTAGCGGAAGTAGGCGTCGAGATCGAGCGTGTCGGGCAACGATCCGAACGCCTCGTCCGGCAGCAGAAAGGGCTCGGCGGGTGCGTCGGCAAGCGCTGTCGGATCCGTGCCCGGCGGCAAGGCGCCGAGGACGGCCAGTTCGATCGTGCGCTCGAGAGCCGCGGTGCCGCCGGGTCGGCTTCTCGCGCCGAGCAGCGCGACCGTGGCATCGGACAGGATCGCCGGTCGCCCCGCGTGGCGTCGTCCGTGGCGCTCGGCCGCACCCCGGGCGAGCAGCTCGACGTCAGCCCGTCGTGCCTCGAGCGGCGGGATCTCGTGCTCCTGGAAGTCGATGCGTTCTGCCGGCGCCGATCCGACCACCGTGCCCTGGCCGAGGGTGATCAAGCGGAACACGGCACCGCCGGGGCGCCGGGTGGCCCCGTCCGGCGGGCCGAGTCGACCGACGAGCGCGTCCAGCGCCTCTGGCGGCAGCGTCTCGGGATGGCGCAGGACGAGCGTTCCGCCGCGCGCCCGGTCCAGTCCGGCGATCAGGCCGTCGTCGCCGTCGACGACCACCAGCGGTCCGTCACTGCGTGAGCCGCCGGCGTGCAGTTCGCGCGCGAGGTCCTCGCGCCCGCTTCCGGGGGCGCCTCGCAGGTGCAATGGCGCATCCGCATCGGTCGCCTCCAGCAGCGTCGCGACGAGGCTGTGCAATGCGGTGTCGCGGACGCGGGCCGTGGACGGCTCGGCACGCGCGATGTCGTGCTCCAGAGCGCGGTTGCGGGCGCTGAGACGATTGCGGCTCAGGGCGTTGTCGAGCACCAGCAGGAGTTCATCGTGGTCGAACGGTTTGGCGATGTAGTCGCTCGCGCCGGTGCGCATGACCTCGACCGCCGAGCGCACGCTCGCATGGCTCGTCATCACGACGACCGGGACAGGATCGGCCATCGGAATGACCGCGGTGCCGTCGCGTCCTGGCAGGCGAAGGTCGGCAAGGACGATGTCGAACGAGTCGGGAACGGCGGCCTCGGCCGCGCCGATGTCACCCACGGCCACCACCTCGTAGCGGTTCCGCTCGAGCAGGCGGGTCAAGGCCTTCAGGATGATTTCCTCGTCCTCGACCAGCAGCAGGCGTCTCACGCGGGCGTCTCGTCCACCGAGGCAGGGGGGCACGGCAGCGAGACGATCACGTCGGTGCCAGGGTTGCGTTCTCCTAGTCGTACCCGTCCGCCGTGATCGGCCACGATGCTGTAGACCAGCGACAGGCCGAGTCCGGTACCGCTGCCGACGGCCTTGGTGGTCCAGAAGGGTTCGAACACGCGATCGCGGCTGGCGAGCGGGATGCCCGGACCATCGTCCGAGATCAGGACATGCCGGTACGGACCCTCCGAGCCCGCGAAGGCGGAGGGATCGTCAGCCGGGTCGGCGGTCGACAGGACCCGCACCGTGCCGCCTTCCGGCGAGGCGTCCCGTGCATTGTCCAGCAGGTTGACGAATACCTGCACCAGCTGGTTCACGTCCGCGGTCACCTGTGTCCCCGGCGCGATGCACGCGTCCAGCGACACATCGCGGCGCGCCGGGGCAAGACTGACGAGACGCCAGGCCTCCGCGACCGCGTCCTCCAGCTCGACCGCGCCCCGGGTATCGCCCGCGATGGACTCGCCGTGCGAGAACGCGAGCAGGGAGCGGACGATGCGATCGATGCGCGCGACCTGACCCAGGATGTCGCCGGTCTGTTCTCCCACGAGGGCGGTGTCCGCTTCGCCGCGACGCGCATCTTCGGCGAGGTTCTGCGCGAGGCTCGCGATGCCGGTCAGGGGATTGCCGATCTCGTGGGCGACCCCGGCGGCGAGTCGGCCGATCGAGGCCAGGCGTTCGCTGTGGACGAGTTCGGCCTCGAGGGTGTCGAGGCTCGTCCGGTCCTCGATAAGGAACACCTGGCCGGGCGCGGCGCCCTCGGACGAGGGATCATCGCCGGCTGACGGTCGGTGTCGACGAGCGTCGGCTTCGGGCGCGATGTCGGCACGGATGTCGGCCTTGTGAAGGTTGACCGTGAACGGGTGCTCCGCGCTGTCGACCCGGCAGCGCACCCGATGGTTCTCGTCGGAGCGGGCGAATCCCGCGAGCAGGGTGTTCCAGGGGGCGTCGAGCTCGTCCAGCGTACGGTCTCGTGCGCGGCGCGCGTCGATGCCGGTCAGACGCTGCATCGCCGAGTTCCACAGGTAGACCCGACCGTCTGCGGCCACCGAGCAGACCCCGATCGGCAACTCGCGCAGCACGTCCCGCAGGTAGCGGCGCAGATCGTCCAGCTGGCGAGTCATGCCGCGAAGGCGTGCCCGCGAATTCTCGAGACCGAGTTCGAGCAGACGTCGTTCCGCACCGCTTGCCTCCTCCAGCGTCGGCACCCCGTCGGCGCCATCGCGGACGGGGCGCGCGCCGCTCAACACTTCCCTGGCAAGGGTCGGCCCGACGAGCCCGGTCAGGTTGCGCTCGAGGCGCTCGTGGAGGAGGCGAAGCTCCGTCGGGCGGGTCTCGTCGACGTCGAGGCTGGTCTCGGCGAGTGCGCGTTCGAGTTCGCGTCGAGCCGCCGCGTTGCCCAGTCCCTGCTGCAGCGCGTAGCGGTAGTGGAGCACCGAGCGGGCGAGTGCCTCGGGTTCGAGCGGCAAGGCCGTGCTCTCGAGCGCGGCCCGACCGGCGGCCAGTTCCTCGCGCGAGGGGCGCGTCGCGAGCGAGCCGAGGACGAACAGCGTCGCGTTCACCGTCAGGGAGCAGAACGTCGACAAGGTCCAGATGTCCACGTCGAGCGGCAGCGCCAGGGCAGTGCGCAGCCCGTGCCCGGCGATGCCGACGATCGGACCGATCAGGAACACGAACCAGACGCCCGCGCCGCCGAGCAGACCCAGCAGGAATCCGCTCTGCGTCGCACGCGGCCAGAGCAGAAGCCCGGCGACGCCCGGGAGCAGCTGCGCCGCCGCGACGAAGGAGATCAGCCCGAGACTGGCCAGTCCGTCGTCGAGCGTGGTGGCGCTGTAGAAGCCGTAGCCCGCGAGGATGATCGCGGCGATCACGAGGCGCCGCCCGCGCACCAGCCGCTGGTACAGGTCGGTCTGGTCATCGCGCGCCGTTCGAGCGCCACCGAGGGCGGCGGGCAGCAGCAAGTGGTTCATGCACATGTGCGACAGCGCCAGCGTGGTCACGATGATCATCGCGCTGGCCGCCGACAGGCCCCCGAGAAAGACGAGTATCGCCAGCCAGTCGTGTCCGAGGGCAAGCGTGATGCCGAGCACGTGAAAGTCGGGTTCCATCGCCAGCTCGAGATGCCGACCCGCGAACAGGATCGGCACGATCGGCAGATTGAGCAGCAGGAGATAGAGCGGGAAGGTCCAGCTGGCGGTGCGCAGGTGTCGCGGGTCGCCGTTCTCGACGAAGGTCATGTGGTACTGACGAGGCAGCAGAAAGGCGGCGCAGAAGGCGAGCAGCAGGAGCGTCGGCCACAGGGCGGTGCGCGCCGGGGCGTACAGCGCCTCGATCATCTCGGGGCGAGCGGCGCTCCAGGCGGCGAAGGCGGTCGGCGAGTCGAAGACCTCGGTAATCACGAACAGGCCGGCGACGAGCAGCGCGACGAGCTTGACCGCGGACTCGAAGGCGATCGCCACGACCAGCCCCTGGTGACGTTCGCGGGGGGCGAGATGACGCGCCCCGAACAGGATCGCGAACACCGTGACGAGGACGCAGAACGCGAAGGCGAGCAGACCCGGCGGCGCCTCGCTGCTCAGGATCTGCACCGACTCGGTGACGGCGCTGATCTGCAGGGACACGTAGGGCAGGATGCCGACGAGCATGAACAGCGTGACCACGAACCCGGTCGCGCGTCCGCCGTAGCGGAACGCGAGCAGATCGGCGATCGAGCTCAGTTGGTAGTCGGTGCACAGCCGCTGGATCGGCTGCAGCAGCCAGGGGCCCAGCAGGAAGGCACCGGTCACGCCGAGGTAGATGGTGAGAAAGGCGTAGCCGCTCTGGTCGGCAAGGCCGACGCTGCCGTAGTAGGTCCACGAGGTCGCGTAGACACCCAGAGAGAGGCTGTAGACGAGGGGATGCCGCACCAGGGCATCCGGCAGGTAGCCGCGATCCGCGCTCCAGGCGATCAGGAACAGAAGCCCGAGATAGGCGACCGCGATGCCGAACAGGGTGGTGATGGAGAGGCTCATGCGCGCCGCGCGGCGAGCGCCGCGAGTGCGATCACCAGCGCCCACGGGATGAACATGGCGTACCAGGGAAGGGCCAGCTTCGACCACCAGCCTGTGAGCGGCGAGACGAACAGCACGAGGGCGAACAGGAAGAGCAGGGCAGCGCGCTCGCGCGATCCCGGGCCGCTCACACGACGCCCTCCGGAACGGCCTGTGCACGCAGGTGCGGCACGGCCCCGAGCGACCAGGCGTCGGGAGCGACCCGCCAGAAGTCGTCCGACGACCCGACCGTGAGCGTCGGTTGCCCGAGGAAGCGCCACACCGCGAGCAAGGTCTCGAGCGGCCGTCCTTCATCGACGGGCGGCGCGTCGGTGCTCTTGCCCAGCTTCCGTCCGTCGGCCTCGATCGCGACCGGCACGTGCGCCCAGCCGGGCACGTCGAGGCCGAGTCGCTCGAGCACCGCCTGTTGGGCGGCGGTCGCAGCGAGCAGATCCGCGCCGCGGACCACGTGGGCGACCTCCGCGTCGTCGACGGCAGACGCCAGCGGGTAGGCGATCAGGCCGTCGCGACGTCGCACCACGATGTCGCCGGGGCCGCTCGCGAGATCGACGTCCATGGCGCCCTGCACGGCATCGTCGACGCAGAGTCTGCCGCTCAGTCGCAGGCGCAGGGCGTCGCCGGGCCGCGCCCACGGCACGGCCGACGGTCGAAGCGACTCGACGTCGTCCGGATCGGCGCGCTCGCCGCGACAGGTGCCGGGGTAGCGTTCATGCCCGACCAGCATCCGTCGTGTGCAGCGACAGCGGTAGAGGAGACCGTCGGCCGCGAGCGCACCGAGCGCCTCGTGGTAACGATCGAGACGGGCGCTCTGATACCGGATCGGGCCGTCCGCGGGCATCGCGTGGCGCTCGAGCGTGCGCGGGATGCTCTCCCGCGCGCCGCTCGCCTCGCGCGGCGGATCGATGTCGTCGATGCGTAGCAGCCAGCGACCGTCACGCGCCCGGGCATCGGCCCGACTCGCGACGGCGGAGATCAGGGAACCGACGTGGAGCGGCCCGGTGGGCGACGGCGCGAAACGTCCGGCCCAGCCGTCCACCTCCCGCCGCCCCGCCGCTACCGCTGCCGGATCAGGCGATCTGCCGCTCGCGGATCTCCTCGAGCGTCTTGCAGTCGATGCACAGCTCCGCCGTCGGACGTGCCTCGAGCCGATGAACGCCGATCTCGATGCCGCAGGTCTCGCAGTAGCCGTACTCGTCGTCGTCGATGCGCTTCTGCGCCTCGTTGATCTTCTTGATGAGCTTCCGCTCGCGATCGCGGGTACGGAGCTCGAGGCTGAACTCCTCCTCCTGCGTCGCGCGATCGTTGGGATCGGGGAAATTGGTCGCGTCATCCTTCATGTGACCGACCGTGCGATCGACCTCCTCCATCAGCTGCTGCTTCCAGTCACGAAGCTTCTTGCTGAAGTGCGCGAGCTGATCGGCATCCATGTAGTGGCTGGACCGATCGCGCTCGTACGGCACGACGGTCGAACCGCTCGGCTCCGGCAGCTCGACAAGCGCGTCGTCGATGCCTTTCTCGGCGAGGGCGGAGCGCGGAACGCTGGTGACCGGCGCCCGGGACTTGGTCGCGGCCTTCTTCGTGGTCCTGTCGGCCGTTGCCTTCGGGTCAGCGACCTTGGCCGCCGCCTTCTTCGTGGCCGCCGCCGGGGCGGAAGCCTTCTTCGCCGATGCCTTCGCGGCCGATGGCGCGACCGGCTTCGATGCCGAGGCGCTCTTCTTCGCGGTCCCGGCGGTTCCGGTCACGGCTACCTTCTTCGCGGCACTCTTCTTGGCACTGGCGCGAATCGCACCCCGCGCGGAACCGGCGCCCTTCGCGGCTGCCGCTGTGGCGGGTGACTGCTTCATGGCGGCGACGGCCGTCTTCTTCGTCGTTGCCTTCTTCGCGGTGACCTTCTTCGAGCTGGCCTTGCTGGCGCCGGACTTCTTCGCGCCGACCCTGGCGGCCGCCGTCTTCTTCGCCACCTTCGCAGGCGTCGGGGCGGTCCCTTTCTTCGCCGCGGACTGCTTCGCCGCGACTTTCTTCCCCGCAGGCTTCTTCGCCACGGGCTTGACCGCCGCGGACGGCTTCGCCGCGACTTTCTTCGCCGCGGGCTTCTTCCCCGCGGCCGCTCTTGCCGCAGCGCTTCTGGCCGTAGCCGTCTTCGCCACAGCCTTCTTCGCCACAGGACGGCTCGCGGCCTTCTTCGCGACGGTCTTCTTCGCGGCGGCCTTCTTCTTCGCCGCCATGACCTTCGACGGGGGCTCCGCGACGCGCCTCACGTCCGTCTTCGCGGTCGTGCTCTCGCGTGCGGTGCTCTTTGCCATGTCTGTCCCGGGGTACTGGATTTTGCAGCGCGCCGTTGTAACAGAACCGCCACCTCGATGCAATCGAGGCAGCCGGCGTTCGACACCTCGGCGACGCGTCCGTCAGGGTGCTTTCCGGTCCGCCTGCAGTTCGCTCGTGTCCGGCATGACGCGCTCCACCGTCGCCTCCAGTCGCCCACGGGCGACTCGCACGTCGATGCGGTCGCCCTGTGCCAGTTCGGTGGCCGCGCGGATCACCCGATCCTTCCGGCGAACGACGGCGAAGCCGCGATCGAGGACCGCGAGCGGGCTGACCGTATCCAGTGCCCGCATCAGTAGCTGCAGGCGCACACGGGGCTGCTCGATACGGCTCTGCCCGGCGACATGAAGGCGGAGCGCGAGCGTGTCCAGGCGGCCGGTGTACGCGTCGATCCGCTCCTTCGGGTGGCGCGCACGCAGGCGCCCGACCAGTGTGTCGAGTCGCGCCGTGCGCCGCCCGGTCATGGCGTCGCGGGCCCGGGCCAGCCGTCCGTCGAGCTCGTCGACGCGCTGCATGCGCTCGCGCAGGCGCCGTTCCGGGTGGCGCGCCTGCAGCCGCCGCTCGAGGTTGCGCGCCCGTTCCGTCGCCCGCGCCGTCAGTCGCTGCCCCACCGCGACGAGGGTCGCCTGCGCCCGCCTCACGCGCTCGATCCGCAGCGCGCCGTCCGGCACGACCAGCTCGGCTGCGGCCGACGGGGTCGGCGCGCGCAGGTCGGCGACGAGATCGGCGATGGTCACGTCGATCTCGTGGCCGACGCCGCTGACCACCGGCAACGGACACTCGTGCACGGCCGTCGCGACGGCGAGCTCGTTGTAGGCCTGCAGATCCTCGATCGAGCCGCCGCCTCTCACCAGCAGCAGCGCGTCCACCTCGGCCCGTCGTCCCGCCCGCTCCAGCGCGCGAACGATGGCCGCGGGCGCGCCGGCGCCCTGGGTGAGGGTGGGGTAGATGACGACCCGGGTGCCCGGCGCGCGGCGCGCGAGCACCTGCAGCACGTCTCGCACCGCCGCTCCGCTCGGGGACGTGACCACGCCGACCGCCGCGGGGGCCGGGGGCAACGGTCGCTTCGACGCCTGGGCGAACCAGCCGCGCCCGTCGAGCTCGGCCCGGAGCTTCTCGAACGCCGCCTGCAGCCGACCGGCCCCGGCGCGTTCCATGTGCTCGACGATCAGCTGAAAGTCGCCGCGTACCGCGTAGAGGCCGAGCTTGCCGCGCACCAGCACCGCGTCGCCGCTCTCGGGGCGGAAGTCGACGTTGCGGTTCCTCGCGCTGAACATCGCGCAGCGGATCTGTGCGCCGGAGTCCTTCATCGAGAAGTAGAGGTGGCCGCTGGCAGGCCGCGCCACGTTGGACAGCTCGCCCTCGAGCCACAGCGTCCCGAAGCCGCCCTCCAGATGACGCTGTACCTCCTGGTTGAGGCGGCTGACGGTGTAGATCCGCCGACGCGAGTCGCTGCTCTCCATGGAGCAAGAGCATACAGGCGGCGTATACTTCCGCCGCATCCTGACTCACCCGACGGAACACCGCCCCATGCAGGTTTCCCAGGAAGCACTGACGTTCGACGACGTCCTCCTGACGCCCCGCCATTCCCGCGTGCTGCCCCGTGACGTGGCGCTCGCGACGAAGCTCACGCGCACCCTGTCACTCAACATCCCGTTGCTCTCCGCGGCGATGGACACGGTCACGGAATTTCGCCTCGCCATCGCGCTCGCGCAGGAAGGCGGCATCGGCATCGTGCACAAGAACCTGTCCCCGGCGGCTCAGGCGCACGAGGTCAGTCGGGTCAAGAAGCACGAGAGCGGCGTCGTCACCGAACCGATCACGATCGCCCCGTCGACCACCATCGGCGAGGTGATGGAGAGCATTCGTCGCCACGGCATCTCGGGTCTCCCGGTGGTCGACGGCTCGACCCTTGCCGGCATCGTCACGCAGCGCGACCTGCGCTTCGAGACCGATCTCTCGCAACCGGTCTCGGCGATCATGACGCCGCGCGAACGGCTGGTGACCGTGCCGGAGCACGCCCCGCGCGAGGCGGCGATCGAGCAGCTGCACAAGCATCGCATCGAGAAGGTGCTGGTGGTCAACGACGCCTTCGAACTGCGCGGCATGATCACGGTCAAGGACATGCGCAAGGCGCAGGATTTCCCGAACGCCTGCAAGGACACCGAAGGCCGTCTGCTCGCGGGCGCGGCGGTCGGCACCGGCGGGGACACGGACGAACGGGTCGCCGAGCTGGTTCGGGCAGGGGTCGACGTCCTCGTGGTGGATACCGCCCACGGGCACTCCCAGGGCGTGCTCGATCGCGTCGCGTGGATCAAGGAGCGCTTCCCGAACGTGCAGGTCATCGGCGGCAACATCGCCACGGCCGAGGCAGCCCTCGATCTGGTGTCGGCCGGTGCCGACGGGGTCAAGGTCGGGATCGGACCGGGCTCGATCTGCACCACGCGCATCGTCGCGGGCGTCGGCGTGCCGCAGATCACCGCGATCAGCAACGTGGCGGACGCGCTCGCGGGCAGCGGCGTTCCCTTGATCGCCGACGGCGGCATCCGCTTCTCCGGCGACATGGCCAAGGCGATCGCCGCCGGTGCCCACACCGTCATGGTCGGCAGCATGTTCGCCGGCACCGAGGAGGCGCCCGGCGAGGTCGAGCTGTACCAGGGCCGAAGCTACAAGTCCTACCGCGGCATGGGTTCCGTCGGCGCCATGCGCGCGGGGTCGTCCGATCGCTACTTCCAGGATGACGAGGACGTCGAGGACAAGCTCGTCCCGGAAGGCATCGAGGGGCGGGTCGCCTACAAGGGTGCCGTGGCAGGCATCATTCATCAGATGGTCGGCGGTGTGCGCTCCAGCATGGGCTACTGCGGAGCGCCGGACATCGAGGCGATGCGGCGCGATGCGGTCTTCGTCCGGGTCACCGGGGCGGGCATGCGGGAGAGCCACGTGCACGACGTGCAGATGGTCAAGGAAGCGCCCAACTACCGGATCAGCTGATGACGCGCGACATCCACGCCGAACGGATTCTGATCCTCGACTTCGGCGGTCAGACCACGCAGCTGATTGCCCGGCGGGTACGCGAATGCGGTGTCTACTGCGAGATCCGTCCGTGGAGCGTCACCGACGCCGACGTCCGCGCCTTCGGGGCGATGGGCGTGATCCTGTCGGGCGGGCCGGAGTCCGTGGTCGAGGCGGCGTCGCCGCGCATACCCGAGGCGGTGCTCGCCGCCGAGGTGCCGATCCTCGGCATCTGCTACGGCATGCAGGCGATGGTCGCGCAACTCGGCGGCGTCGTGCACCGGGCCGACGACCGCGGCGAGTTCGGCTACGCCTCGATGCGCGTCACGGGCGACGCCGCACTGTTCCACGGGCTCCAGGATCGACTGACCGGCGAGGGACGCGAGCTCGACGTCTGGATGAGTCACGGCGACCGGGTCGAGTCCCTGCCGGCCGGTTACCGCGCGGTCGGCACGAGCGAGAACGCGCCATTCGCGGCGATGAGTGACGAGGCGGGACGGCGCTTCGGCATCCAGTTCCATCCGGAGGTGACTCACACGCGTCAGGGCGGCACGATGCTCGAGCGTTTCGTGCGCGAGGTCTGTGGCTGCAAGGGGCTGTGGACCGCCGGCAACATCGTCGAGGACGCGGTGGCCCGCGTGCGCGCGGATGTCGGCGACGAGGAAGTCCTGCTCGGTCTGTCGGGCGGCGTGGATTCGTCGGTGGTCGCCGCGCTCCTGCACCGCGCGATCGGTGACCGGCTGACCTGCGTGTTCGTCGACAACGGCCTGCTGCGGCTCGACGAGGGCGATCAGGTGATGCAGACCTTCGCCGACAACATGGGTGTGCGCGTCATCCGCGTGGATGCCGAACGACGCTTTCTCGAAGCCCTGCGCGGCGTCGCCGACCCGGAGCAGAAGCGCAAGGTGATCGGCGGGCTCTTCATCGACGTGTTCGAGGAAGAGGCGGCGAAGCTGACCGACGCGCGCTGGCTCGCTCAGGGCACGATCTATCCCGACGTGATCGAGTCGGCAGGCTCGGGCTCGGGGGGCGGGGCTCACCTGATCAAGTCGCATCACAACGTCGGCGGGCTTCCCGAGCACATGAAGCTCAAGCTCGTCGAACCGCTGCGCGAGCTCTTCAAGGACGAGGTCAGGCGCGTCGGGGTCGATCTCGGCTTGCCGCCGGTGATGGTGAACCGTCATCCCTTCCCGGGGCCGGGACTGGGCGTGCGCATCCTCGGAGCGGTGCAGAAGGACTACGCCGACACGCTGCGTCGCGCCGACGCGATCTTCATCGAGGCGCTCCGGCGACACGGGCTGTACGACACGGTGAGCCAGGCCTTCGCCGTGTTCCTGCCGGTGAAGTCCGTCGGGGTGACGGGTGACGGGCGGCGCTACGACCACGTGGTGTCGCTGCGAGCGGTCGAGACGATCGATTTCATGACGGCGCGTGCCGCCCACCTGCCGCATGCCTTTCTCGACGAGGTCGCGACCCGCATCTGCAACTCGATCCCGGGCATCTCGCGCGTCGTCTACGACATCTCGAGCAAGCCACCCGCGACCATCGAGTGGGAGTGACGCCGATCCGTCGCCCGCGCTCGCGACGGGTTCAGCTCAACCAGAGACGTCCGTAGGGAGGCAGTTCCACGTGATCGTCCGCGGTGAGCGTCGGTCCCGTTCCGAGCCGGTCGCCGGGGTGTAGCAAGCCGACGCCGCGGAGCACGTCACCGCGCAGCCACTGCGTACCCTCGGTGAGGTTGTAGACGCCCAGCAGCGGGCCGATCGGGTGTCGCCTCAGCAGCACGAACAGGCGCGGGTGGCCGGTGTCGAGGATCTCGGTGTCGTGGCTGGCGTGTAGCTGCGGCGTGTCGGCGCGCGTCGTGACGATGTGCCGGATACCGCCGAAGAGGCGACCGGCCACGCTCGACGGGTCGTGGCGTTCCCCCGCCCTGGACCAGTCCATGGCCGGGCGGTGCAGCCAGCGGCTGTCGCTCGCGTGCTCCGGGTCGTCCGCCCAGGCCTCGTCGTTGGTCAGGCCGATCTCGTCGCCCATGTAGATGAGCGGTATGCCGCCGAAGCCCGCGATCAGGGCGTGGCCGAGGAGGATGCGCTCGATCGCCAGATCGGCGGCGCCCGTGTCGTTGGCGGCGAGGGCCTCGCCCAGCCCGGCGAGGCTCGCCAGGCTGCCGTTGACGCGCCGGTCGCCGGTGCCCGGGTTGTACTGGAACACGCCGCCGTTCGCGAAGCTGCCGGCGAACTCGCCCGTGTAGAAGTCCGAGAGGAAGCTCCGGTGGGCAAAGGGATCGAGACCGACGGCCTTGGCATCGTCGTCGGCGACGGCCCAGCCGATGTCGTCGTGACACCGCACGTAGGTGCCCCAGGCGATGTTCGACGGGGTCTTCGGGAATTCGCCCAGCGCGCGCGTCATCAGGCGCGTGTCCCGGCTCGCGAGCGAGCTCCAGAACTGCACCATGAGGGAGTTGTGGTACGCGACGTTCGACACCTTGCCGTGTCGACGCCCGACGCCGAAGTAGCGGATCAGGTCATCGGGAGAGACGATCGCCTCGGCCTTGTGGACGACGGCAGGGGTGGCGATGCGCGAGCAGGCGCGCAGGGCCTGCAGCAGGTCGTAGACCTCTTCCTGGTTCTGTGAGTCGGTCCCGAGCCGCTTCCACATGAACGCGACCGCATCGAGGCGGAAGACCTCGACGCCGAGGTTGGCCAGGGTCAGCATGACCTCGACGATCTCGAGGAAGACCGCGGGGTTGGACCAGTCGAGATCCCACTGCCAGGCGTTGAACGTCGTCCAGACCCAGCGACCGCTCCGTTCGTCGAGCGTGAAGTTGCCCGGCGCGAAGTCGGGGAAGACTTCGGGAAGCGTCCTCTCGTAGGCGTCCGGCAGCGCCCGGTCGGGGAAGGTGTGGAAATAGTCGAGGTAATGCGCGTCGCCGGCACGCGCGGCCTCGGCCCAGGGGTGCTCGCGCGCGCAGTGGTTGAGCACGAGATCGATGCAGACCGACGTGCCGCGGTCACGCAGCGCGGCACAGAGCGTCTCGAGGTCGGCGTTGGTGCCGACGGCGGGGTCCACGCGGCTGTAGTCGGTGATCGCATAGCCCCCGTCGTTCTCGCCGTCCCGGGCCTGCATGATCTTCATCAGGTGCACGTACGTGGCGCCGATCTCGTCGAGGTAGTCGAGGTGCTCGTGCACACCCGCGAGCGTGCCCGCGAAGCGCTCCACGTAGAAGACGTAGCCGACCATCGACTCGTGCTGGAACCAGTCGGAGGCGAGGTCGCGTTCCAGATCGAGCGCCTTGAGCGGTTCCGGGCGTGCGCTCCAGCCACGCGCCAACGCGCCCGTCAGCCGTTCGAGAAACGCCTGATAGTCGGGTCGCTGCCCGTAGACGGGCTCGAGCCCGTCGTGGAGATCCTCGAACCGGCGAAGGAGCCGGGCTTCGAACAGCTGCCGCTCGCCGGCGGGCAGCGCGGCAAGCGGTTCGGCAAGCGAGGCGAGCACCGCCGCGTGACGGGCCCGCGCTTCCGGAGCCCGGATCACTCGCGGGTCACCGCGGGCGTCGTACGTAGGCGCGCAGGGTCTCGGCCCGCGCCTCGGCGTAGCTCTCGTCGAAGCCGATGTGCGAGGCGATCAAGGTGCCCTCCCGATCGTGCACGAACGCGACAGGCATGCCCCCGACACCGTAGGCCGCGGCGATCGACCCGGTCTTGTCCTCCAGCAGCGGGAAGTCGGCCGGAACCTGCTCGAGAAAGCGCGCCGCCCCTTCCGGCGTGTCGCCGGTGTTGACGCCGAGAATGACCAGGCCCTCGTCGCCGAGCTCTGCCTGTAGCGCATTCAGCCACGGAAACGCGGCTCGGCAAGGCACACACCAGGATGCCCAGAAGTCGATGTAGACGACCTTGCCGGCATGTGCGGAGAGATCGATCGCCCCGTCGATCGCCGCGGCGTTCGGCAGGGTGGGTTCGCCCGCCTCGTCGTCCGCGGACGCCGCGGAGGCAGGTAGCGATTCGGCGGCCGGAACGCTCGGGCGTTCGGTGGCGAGCGCGTCGGCACTGGCGAAGACGCCACCGACGAGCACGGCGAAGGCGAGGAACGTCGGGCGGCACGGGCGTGACGATGGATTCATGGAAGGAGCCTAGCGCGTCAGGTCCGACAATCCAACGCATGGCCGAGTGGCTCGCCGCGCTGGCGATCGGACCCGCGCATTGTTCTTGGCGGGCGCTCTGCTAGCCTCAAGGGGCACGGGGCGCCGGTCGTGCGTCCGTGACCGGAACGCGCCGATGGACCAAACTCGAATGCCCGGTGAGCGAGCGACGCCCTGGTGGCCGGCCGCGCTGCTCGTTCTCGGACTGACGCTCGTGCCGCTGCTCGCGCCCCTGCTCGGCACGCTGGACGAGCACGATCTGGCCGAACTGGGGGTCGCGCTGTTCGGCGAGCGAACCTCGACCACGCAGGCAAGCCTCGCGACCCCGTGACCCGACGCCTTCATGGACGGACCGTTCGCGGTCTGGCCGCCGTCGCCGCGCTCTCCGTCGGGGCCTGCGCAGCGCCCGCCGCGGTGCGCTCGGAGCCGCAGCCGGCGACGCCCGACGCGATCAAGATGCCGCCGGCGATCGCGATGCCGGCGGTCTCGCGGCTCGAGCCGCGTCCCCCGCTGCCGACCGGCACCGACGCCGACGCCGATCGCGTGGCGGACACGGCGGACGACTGTCCCGACTCGACCACGGGCCGGCGGGTCGACGCGCATGGCTGCGCCCTGTTCGACCGCGTGCTCGAGGGGGTCGAGTTCGGCACGGGGGACTACCGCCTCGGCGCCGAGGCCCGGCGTGCGCTCGATCGGCTCATCGCCGATCTCCAGCGCCACCCGACGGTCCGCATCCGGCTCGACGGGCACACCGACAATCGCGGGACCGCCGTCGCGAATCTCGAACTCTCCAAGCAGCGTGTGATGTCGGTGGCACGGTATCTGGTAACCGGTGGGGTGGCGGCCGAACGCCTGAAGCCCTACGGCTACGGCGAGAGCCGACCGATCGCGAGCAACGGCTCGGCTGCCGGTCGGGAACGCAACCGGCGCATCGAGATCGGACTGCCGGAGCCGGCCGTGCCACAGCCTGAACCGGCGAGTGAGACGGGGCTCGAACCGGAGCCCGAACCACGTTCGTGAATGCAATGTCGGTCGTGGTGCCGATCGCCTCGCCGACCGCCCTTCCGATGGCTTGGCGATGGCTTGGCGATGGCCTTGCCGATGGCAGCCCTGGCCATGCCCGACGCCTTGCCGAACCCGACGCCCCGCGTCAGAATGACTGTCGAACACCGGAACACCGTCATGATCCAAGCGCCGTCCCTTCGCCTCCTGTCCGTGCTGCTCGGCCTGTCCGTGGTCGCCGGCTGCGCAAGCACGCCGTCCAGCGACGATACCGTCAAGCGGCCCGTGGTCACGACGGCACCGCTGGCCGACGGATCGGTGCGCGGAGACACCGACAACGAGCGCATCGTCGAACTCTGGGCGGCGGCCGAGAAGGCACGTGCCGCGGGCGAGGATGCGCTCGCGCTCGAGTACCTGTACGACGGGCTCGACGTCGACCCGCGCAACGGGCTGTTCTGGAGCCGGGCGGCCGAGATCCAGCTCCGCAACGCGGAGCCCGCGATCGCCGAGAACAACGCGATCAAGTCGAACAGCTTTGCCGGCGAGAACGATGCGTTGCTGTATCGCAACTGGCTGATGATCGAGCAGGCGCGGGACCTGCGTGGCGATCTGCTCGGCACGCGAAGCGCGCACAAGAAGGTGCAGGAATATCAGTACCGCTAGCAGTAGCGGTACCGAGGCGGCACCTCTTTCCGAGGACGACACGGAGGGCGATCCCGAGCTGCGGCCGCAGGCGTCGCGAGACACCTCCACGGTCGAGCAGGAAGTGGCCGAGGCGCTCGGCGCGGACGGTCCCTTCGCCGAGTTGCTGCCGGGGTTCGCCCCGCGAGACGAGCAGCGTCATCTGGCGGTCGCGGTGGCGCGGGCGCTCGGTCGCGGCTCGACCCTTGTCGGCGAAGCCGGCACCGGCACCGGCAAGACCTTCGCCTACCTCGTTCCGGCGCTGCTCTCCGGGCAGCGCATCATCATCTCGACCGGAACGCGGCACCTGCAGGATCAGCTGTTCCGGTCGGACCTGCCGCTGGTCAAGAAGGCGCTCCGCGGCGCGTATTCCACGAGCCTGCTGAAGGGCCGCTCGAACTATGTCTGCCGCCATCGCCTCGCCCGTGCGATGGGGCTCCCGGTGCTGAACGACGAGACCAGTCGGCGCCACCTTCGCATCATCGCCGACTGGGCGAGCCGGACCGACAGTGGCGACATCGCCGAGGTCACCGCCGTGCCGGAGGATTCGGCGGTCTGGGGCTTCGTCGTCTCGAGCGAGGAGTTCTGCGCGCAGCACGAGTTCGAGGATCTCGCCGACTGCTTCGTTCACGGCGCTCGCAAGCGGGCGCAGGAAGCCGACATCGTCGTCGTCAATCACCACCTCCTCTGCGCGGATCTCGCCCTGAAGGAGGACGGCTTCGGCGAGATCCTGCCGAGCGCCAACGGCTTCATCATCGACGAGGCGCACCAGCTGCCGGACATCGCCGCGCAGTTCTTCGGGCGGAAGCTGTCGAGTCGGCAGCTGCTCGATCTGGCGCGGGACACGGTCACCGAGCAGCTGATCGAGGCGCCCGACACCAAGGCCCTGCGCGATCTCGGCAATGCCCTCGAGGTCGCCGTCCGCCATTTCCGGCTCGCGTTCGCGGTCGAGCCCGATCGGGACGCCTGGCTCACGGTGCAGGAGGACCAGACGATGATCGCGGAGCTCGAGCGGCTCGGCGGCACGCTCGACGCGCTGGTCGAGGTGCTCGGCGAAGCGGCCACGCGTGGCAAGGGCATCGAAGGCTGTCACAAGCGCGCGCTCGTTCATCAGGCTTCGCTGGCCCGCTTCAAGAACGATCCGGCCGACGGCGAGTACGTGCACTGGTACGAGACGTTCCGCACGGGCTTCAGCCTGAACATGACGCCGATGACCGTCGCCGGTCCGTTCGAGCGCGCGATGGAAGGTGTGCACGCGAGCTGGGTGTTCACGTCCGCGACGCTGGCCGTCGGTGGTGACTTCGGGCACTTCCGCCAGCAGCTCGGGCTCGACGACGCGGACGAATTGCAACTCGACAGCCCCTTCGACTACCAGCGCAACGCCTTGCTCTACCTGCCGAAGGATCTGCCCGAGCCTCAGGGCCGCGGCTACACGGCGGCGCTCGTCGAGCGCGTGCGGCCCGTGATCGAGGCGAGCGAAGGCCGCGCCTTCTTCCTGTTCACGAGCTACCGCGCCCTGCACGAGGCCGAGCGCGTGCTGAGAGACACCCTGCCGTACCCCTTGCTGGTGCAGGGACAGATGCCGCGCGGCGAACTGATCGAGGCGTTTCGCAGCTACGGCAACGCGGTCCTGCTCGGCACGGCAAGCTTCTGGGAGGGGGTGGATGTGCGCGGCGAGGCACTGTCGTGCGTCATCATCGACAAGCTCCCGTTCGGCTCACCGGGCGATCCCGTGATGAGCGCGCGCATCGATCACATGAAGCGAGCCGGCGGCGACCCCTTCGCGGAGTACCAGATCCCGCAGGCGGCGATCACCCTGAAGCAGGGCGTCGGCCGGTTGATTCGTGACGTGACCGACCGCGGAGTGCTGGTCATCGGCGATCCGCGAGTGCGCACGCGGCTCTACGGCGAGACCTTCATCCTGAGCCTGCCGCCGATGCCGATCACGCGCGACGTGGCCGAAGTCCAGCGATTCTTCGCGAGTCAGCCGACCGCAGGTCTCTCGGACGCTGATGAAGCTGCTGAAGCTACTGAGGCTACTGAGGCTACTGAGGCTACTGAGGCCGCTAAGGCCGCCAAGGCCGCCAAGGCTGCCAAGGCTGCCAAGGCTGCTGATTCCGCAAAGGCTGCAGAAAGAGAAGAGACTGAAAAGGGCGCAAAGTCCGCTGATGGCGCAGACGCCAAGGACGCCAAGGACGCCAGGGACGCCAGGGACGCCAGGGACGCGTCTGACGCGATGGTTGCCGATCCGTCGGAACCGGTGACCTCTTGATGTGCTTGAGAGTCCCTGCGTGAATCTGCTGGCCATCGAGACCTCGACCGACGCCTGCTCGGTCGCGCTCGCCTCGGGTACCGACGTTCGCGTCGATCATCGGATCGCGCCGCGCGAGCACGCGCGTCTGGTGTTGCCGATGATCGACACCTTGCTTGCCGAGGCCGGCCTTGCGCGCGCCGACCTCGACGGTGTCGCGTTCGGTAGAGGCCCGGGCAGCTTCACCGGCGTGCGAATCGCCGCTGCGGTGACGCAGGGCATCGCGCTCGGACTCGACATCGGTGTCGTCGGCGTTTCCACGCTTGCGACGATGGCCCAGGGATGTTTTCGCGAGCTGGGCGACACCCGTGTCGGGGTCGCGCTCGATGCCCGGCTGGACGAGATCTACTGGGGTGCGTTTCGGGAAGTGGACGGCGTCGTGCGCGCCTGCACCGAGGAGCGAGTGTGCGCCGCGGAAGCCGCCACCTTCGGCAACGACGCACGCCGCGGTGAGTCCGACGACGTCCGTGCGTCGCCGGGCTGGCGACTGGCGGGGCCCGGTGCCGAGCGCTATGCGGACACACTCCGACAGGCGCTCGACCTTCCGAACGACCCGCCGAACGACCGCGTCGTGCGACCGGATGTCTGGCCGACGGCGCGTGACACCCTTGCACTTGCGGCCATCACGATCGCCGAAGTCGGGTTCGGCCCTCCGGAATCGGCGGTACCGGTCTACCTGCGAGAGCGGGTCGCCCTGACCGAAGTCGAGCGGGGTGTGTCTCGAGCCGCACCTCCCGGCGCGGCTCGGCCGAGGGCCTCGTGAAAACCCCCGGTGCCTGCAAGGGGAGGCAGACCACGCCGCCGGCCGGTAACGGTGCGGTATGGTCTGTCGCACGCTATTCGTGAGAATCACTCGTGCATATCGTGCTCGGTCTGCTGACGACGATCGTCACCCTCCTGATCCTCCTCAACCGCCTGGCCGAAGCCGGAATCTCGCTGGGCGGCCTCAATCCTTTCCTGCTGCATCGGCGCCGGAAGTGGCAGCAGCAACTGGAGGGCAATCCGATTTATCACGTCGAGAGCCCCATGGACGCCACGGCCCTGCTGATGGTCGCGACCGCGCGGCTCGACGGCGACATGAGTGCCGGCGACAAGGCAACGATCATCGAGGGCTTCACCGACGAGCTGAACCTGTCGAAACGCGAAGCGGCCGCCTTGCTCGTCTCGAGCACCTACCTGCACGGCAGGGGCGACGAGCTGGGCGCGAACCTCGACAGGATCTTGCAGCCGAGCCTGCCCAACTTCACCGAGGAGCAGGCCCGCTCCGCGATCGCCTTGCTCGACGGCCTGTGCGGGCCCGGCGTGTCGAGCCACGAACTCAAGCGCGAGTTCGTCGACGACGTCGGCGAGCGCCTGCAGGCGCCCTTCGCCCCCAAGGGCAAGTGGACCTGACCGACGGCCGTCTCGCGGCGTGTGGCGCGCGTCTCTCGTGAATGTCCCGTCCAGACGTCAACGGCGTGCGTCGCGGCGCCAGCCGGACAGACCGACCGCGGCCACGACGATCGTGCCGACCAGGATCTCGCGGACGTAGGAATCGATCGCGAGCTGGGTGAGCGCGTTGTCGAGTAGCCCGAGGAGGGCGACACCCGTGAGCGTCCCGAGCACGCGAGGTTCGCCGTCGCGCTGCAGGGTCATGCCGAGGAAGACCGCCGCGATCGCGTCGAGCATCAGACCCGCGCCCTGCGTCGGGTTGGCCGAGGCCACGCGACTGGCGAGCATCAGACCGGCCACGGCGGCCCCCAGACCGGTCAGCACGAACGCGATCGTGCGCAGGCGTTCCACGGGTACGCCCGCCAGCCGCGCGGCCTCGACGTTGTTGCCGATGACATAGAGGTGGCGCCCGAAGGCCCGCCGTTCGAGCAGGTACCAGACGAGGGCGAGCACCACCAGCGCCACCAGGGTCAGGGCAGGCAGGCGCAGCCCCTCGAGTCCGAGCACGTCGAGCGGAGGCCCGCCGCGGGCGAAGCCGCCGAAGGCGTCCGGTATGGCTCGGCCGAAGATCGTCTTGCCGCCGCTGACCAGGAACGCCACGCCGCTGAATACGGTCAATGTGCCCAGGGTCGCGACGAACGGCAGGATGCGGAAATAGCTCACCAGCATACCGTTGACCAGTCCGCCCAGGAACCCGACCAGCAGCGCGCCGCCGACCGCGATCGGCACGCCGTGCCCCTGGGTGAACAGCACGGCCGCGGTAACGCCTGCCAGGCTCGCCATCGAGCCGACGCTCAGGTCGAAGTCGCCCATGGCCATGACGAGGGTCATGGTCATGGCGACGACCGCGAGCATGCTGACCTGCCGCGAGACGTTGAGCAGGTTGCCCGCGGTCAGGAAGGTGTCCGGCAGCAGCGTCGCCGCGCCGCCGAACAGGGCGAGCGCGACGAGCGGCACGGCGAGCCGACGGACGCGCGTCATGCGTGGGGCCCCGCGCCGGGAGGATCGAGGACTGCCGGCCGGGCTAGTCTGCGGCGTTCGCCTGCGTGACCAGCGTCGTCGGCACATGCACCACGCTCTCGCGCACCGGTTCGCCGGCCAGTGTGCGGGCCACGATATCGGCGGCAGCCGCGCCGATACCCGCGAAATCCTGCGCCATGGAGGCTTCGAAGTTGCCGCCTGCGGCGATCGCGTCGCGCGCTTCGGGGTTGGCATCCATGCCGGTGATGACGATGCCCTCGCCCTCGCGTCCGGCCGCCTCGATCGCCTGCAGGGCGCCGAGCGCCGGCTGGTCCCAGGCCGCCCAGACCGCCGAGATCGCGCCGTCGTCGGGGTTGGCGGCGAGGATCGCCTCCATGCGGGCGCGGGAGTCGGCGATGCCGCCGTCGGCGACGTCCGGCGTCACCCGGTCGACGATCTCGACGTCGGGATGGTTGGCGAAGATCGCGTCGGCGACCACGCCGCGCGCCTGCACCGGCGGGAAAGCGTCGAAGACGAACATCACGACCCGTCCCTCGCCGCCGAGCCGGTTGACGACGTACGCGGCGGTTTCGGCAGCCATCGCGTAGCCGTTGCTGGTGACGTTCGCGACCAGCCGCGGGTCGCTGCCCGAATCCATGCCGACGACCGGTATGCCGGCCTCCTCGGCGGCGGCCAGGCCGGCGCCGATCTGCGCCGGATCGACGTTGATCACGATCGCGTCGACCTGACGGGTGACGGCGTCCTCGATACGGCTGATCACGGCGGCGACGTCGCCCTGGGTGTCGACGACGTCCACGTCCCAGTCCCGGCCTTCGGCTGCCGCCTCGAATCCTTCGACATAGAACTGAGTGCCGGGCTGGGCGAGGTAGGGCGTGATGAGCGCGATCGACGACGACGCCGTTGCGAGGGATGGCAACAGGGCGGAAATGGCGATGAGCGCGAGCGAGGTCTTGCGTACCATGGGAGGCGTCTCTGGTGTGTGAGTCGGGACGGTGCGTCCGAGTGAGTCGGGACGGTGCGTCGTGGCGCCTCCGGCGCGCCCGGGGCGGCATCATTCTGACACGCGATGGCGGCTCGGCCGTCCGGTTCGCCGTCTGCAGCGGCGCCCCCGGGCGCGTTCGATGTCGCGCCGGTCGTCATCCGACCGTCGACGCCGGTGGTATCAGTCACTGGTCGAACGCGTCGCCGTTCACGAACGTCCCCTCGGCCACGTCCCCTCGATCGAATCTCCGGCGTCTTGCATGAATCCAGCGATCGCGTTTCTCCTTTCGATGACCTTCCTGATCTCGATCGGGGGGCTGTTCCTGATGGTCTGGGGGCTGGCGAACGACCAATGGGGTGACGGCCAGGAGGCGGCGAAGACCATCTTCGCCGAGGGTGAGATCGGCCGCGCCGAGGACCCGGCCACCACCGGGCCGCGGCGCCGCGAACTGCAGGAGGAGGCCGACGGCGACATCGGCAAGCTCGACATCGACCAGTCTGAGCTGGCGGACCGGCGTGTCTACGATTCCTCCAGCCGACAGCCGGTGCTCTGGTGGTTGACCTCGTCGGTGGTGTGGCTGCTGCTCGGCTCGCTGTTCGGGGTGATCGCCTCTTTCAAGCTGCACCTTCCCGACTGGCTGGTCGGCGAGGCCGTGCTGACCTTCGGCCGCATCCGGCCTGCGCACCTGAACGTCGTCGCCTACGGCTGGGCCTCGATGGCGGGCGTCGGCGTGGGGCTCTGGCTGGTGCCGCGCCTGTTCAAGACGGAGCTGGCCGGGGGGCGCTACGCGACGATCGGGGCGGTGCTGTGGAACCTCGGGATGGGCGGCGGCACGATCGCGATTCTCGCGGGCTTCAGCTCGGGACTCGAATGGCTCGAGTTTCCCTGGCAGGTGGACATCCTGCTCGTGCTCGGCGGGGCGCTCGCGGCCGTGCCGCTCATCATGACGATCCTCCGGCGTCGCGTGCATCACCTCTACGTCAGCGCCTGGTACCTGATCGGTGCGCTGGTGTGGTTTCCGATGCTGTTCGTGACCGGCAACCTGCACGCGCTGTTCACCGGCACAGAGCAGGGCATCCTGAACTGGTGGTTCGCCCACAACGTGCTGGGGCTGTGGATGACACCGCTCGGGCTCGCCGCGGCCTACTACTTCATCCCGAAGCTGACCGGCACGCCGATCTATTCCTACACGCTTTCGCTCATCGGCTTCTGGGCGCTCGCCCTGTTCTACAGTCAGGTGGGTGTGCACCACCTGATCGGCGGACCGGTGCCGACCTGGCTCGCGACGCTGTCCATCGTCACCAGCGTGATGATGATCATTCCGGTCGTGGCGGTGGCCGTGAACCACCACATGACGGTGCTGCCGCGCTGGCGCATGGTGCTGATCTCACCGACGCTGCGCTTCGTCGTGGCCGGCGCGATGATGTACACCTTCGCCTCCGTGCAGGGCTCGATCGAGGCGCTGCGATCGGTCAACACGATCACGCACTTCACCCACTACACGGTCGCGCACGCGCACATGGGTGTCTACGGATTCTTCTCCTTCATCCTGTTCGGTTCGATGTACTTCATCCTGCCGCGACTCGTGCGCTGGGAATGGCCGCACGCCTGGGCCATCACGTTGCATTTCTGGCTGGTGTTCGCAGGCTTCGGCATCTACTTCTGGTTCCTCTCCTTCGGCGGCTGGCTGCAGGGGCTCGCCATGCTGGACGCGACGCGCCCGTTCATGGAGTCGGTGACGTTGACGCTGCCGTACCTCACCGCACGCTCGATCGGCGGCACCCTGATGACGCTCGGCCATATCGTCTTCGCCAGCCACTTCTTCGTGGTGCTCGCCCGCATGGGGCCGGAGCGCGAGGCGGCGCCGCGCATGATGGCCTCACGCTACGTCTCGGAAGGGGGTGAGGCATGACGCGCGTCCTCGGCATCATCGCGGGCACCGCGCTGATCCTGCTCTACGCCACCTTGCTGCTCGTCGTCATGCCGACGATCCAGCTGCGCACGGGCGAGAATCCGCCCGAGGCACTGGAGCCGTACACCGAGAGCGAAGCGCGAGGGCGCGAGCACTACATCTCGCTGGGCTGCATCTACTGTCACAGCCAGCAGCCGAGGGACCCGTCGCAGGCGCCGGACATGGCGCGCGGCTGGGGACGGCCGTCGGTGCCGTCCGACTACAGCTACGACAACCCGCATCTGCTCGGCACGATGCGCACGGGGCCGGACCTGTTCAACATCGGCGCCCGCCAGCCCAGCGTCGACTGGCAGCTGACCCATCTCTACCAGCCGCGCGCGGTGTCACCGGGCAGCATCATGCCGGCCTATCCCTTCCTGTTCCGCGAGACCGACTATCTCGGTGACCAGATCGAGGTGAAGTTGCCGGCGCAATTCCAGGGCTCGGAACGCTATGTCGTTCCGCGACAGGAAGCGCTCGACCTGGTCGACTACCTGCTCGCGCTCGACCACACCTATCCGGCCGAGGAACTGCCGCAAGCGCCCGAGGAGGACGAGACGGGCGAGACGGGCGAGACGGGTGAGACGGGTGAGACGGTCGAGACGGTCGAGACGGGTGAGGCCGGCGAGGCCGAGGCCGAGCCGACCGCCGCCGCCGCCGCCGCCGCCGACATCGGGGAACGCAGGCCGGCGACGGCCGGCGACCCATCGATCGCGTCCGCCGACGCCGTCGTCGAGCGGGAGACACCATGAAGAACGACGCGAAGATCGAACGGGGCGATCCGATCCGCGAGCAGGATCTGCAGACCAATGCGATGCCGGTCGACCGCGCGTACGAGCGTGAGAACTACGAGCCGGCCGAGCTCGAGAATCCGCTGCCGAAGTGGTACGCGGCCATGGCTCTCGGTTTCGTCGTCTGGGGCGGCGCCTACTTCTACACGGTCGGCGTGGTGCCGGCCGACGCCGGAGACCATCGGACGCCGCTGCCGATCGCCGGTGCGGGCGACGTGGACGGGGCGACCGTCTACGCGGGCAATTGCGTGGCCTGTCATCAGGGCACCGGTCTCGGCATCGCCGGCGCCTTCCCGCCGCTCGACGGGTCCGGCTGGGTGAACGCGGCGCCCGAGCTGCTGGCGCAGATCCTCCTGCACGGTGTGCAGGGCGAGATGGAAGTGCTCGGGAGCGTCTACAACGGCGTGATGCCGTCGATGGCGCATCTCTCCGACGAGGAGCTGGTGGCGGTGTCGAGCTACATCCGCTCGTCCTGGTCGAACACGTCGGGGGACGTCGACGCCGAGCTCTTCGTCGAGCAGCGCGCGCGCTTCGACGCGGCCCGCGGCCCGTGGGCGGGCGGCGCCGAACTGAGGGCCGAGGTCGGCGAGCCGATCGAGCCCGCTGCCGGCAGTTGAGCGTGTCCGGCAGGACACGATGAGCATGTTCGGCAGGACGCGATGAGCGTGTCCCTGGACGACGCCGTGACGTCACCCGGTGCCGGTGACCCGATCGTCGAGAGCGCCTTCGCGGTGGAGGGCATGTTCTGCGGTGGCTGCGCGGCGACGGTCGAGCGCGCGCTTCGCCGGCTGCCGGGGGTAGAGGGCGTGTCGGTGTCCTTCCTGAGCGATTCCGCCTTCGTGCGTCACGACCCGTCGCGCACCGCGACCGCCGACCTCGTCGCGCGTCTCGCCCAGATCGGCTACGCGACGCGCGCGCTCGCCGGACGGGACGCGCGCGCCGTGCAGGGCGCCTTCGAGAAGGGGCACCGAATCCGCCTGGCGATCGGTGTCGGCTTCGGCATGTGGGTGATGCTCGCGGTCATCGCGCGGTACTTCACCGAGCTGCCGGACGCGTCCTACGCCTGGTGGCTGGCCATCGCCTCGGGCGTGTTCTCCTTGCCCGTCCTCCTGTTCTCCGGTGGTCCCTTTCATCGGCTCGGCCTTCGCGGACTGCGCGCCGGCGTGCCCGGTATGGAGTCGCTCATCCTCCTCGCGACGGTCGCGGCGGTCGGCGTCTCGCTCTACAACCTCGCGATCGGCGACAGCGACGTCTGGTTCGAGGTGCCCGTCATGCTGATCGTGTTTCAGCTGATCGCCCGGCTCGGCGATGTCGGCGCCCGGCGTCGTGCCTCGGATGCGGTCCGCGCAATGCTCGATCTCTCGCCCGAACGCGTTCGTCGAGTGGAGACGCATGGCCATGACGAGCGGCTTGTCGACGTAGCCGTCTCCGATCTGTCGAGCGGAGATCTGATCGAGTCGCGCGCCGGTGAGCGCGTCGCGGCCGACGGGCTCGTGGAGGGCGGGACCGCGCTGATAGACACCGCGCTGCTGAGCGGAGAATCCCTGCCGCGGGCGGTCGAGCCCGGCGATGCGGTGCTCGCCGGGACGATGAACGTCGACGGCACGCTGCGCCTGCGCGTCGAGGCCGCGGGCGGCGATCGTACGCTGGATCGGCTGGCCACCACGGTCGGCCGTGCGCTGAACGGCAAGAGCGACCTGATGCGTCTGATCGATCGCGTGGCAGGCTCGCTGATTCCGGTGATCGCGGGGGCGTCCGTGATCGCCTTCGCGCTCGCACTCGCGAGTGGCGAATCCGTGGTGGAGGCGCTGGTGCGGGCGCTCGCGACCCTGGTCGTCAGCTGTCCCTGTGCGCTGTCGCTGGCAGTGCCGCTCGTGGTGTCGACGACGGCGGCGAACGCGGCACGCGAGGGCATCGTGCTCCGTGACGCTGCCGTGCTGGAGAAGGCGGATCGGGTCGACACCGTGCTGCTCGACAAGACCGGCACCTTGACCACCGGGCAACTGGTGGTCGTGCGAACCCTGGCCGAGCGCGGCGTCGACGCATCGCGACTGCTGGCCCTCGCCGAGCTGGCGGAGCGCGGATCGAACCATCCGCTCGCCCGTGCCGTTCGTCGGCACGTCCGACAGTCGCTCGACACGGATCGCGGTGGCATCGGAACGCGCACGCGTGAGCGTGCGGGTGACGAAACCATCGGCGCGCACGGCGCGGCGAGCACGCCTGCGACCGTCGAGGTCGTCGAACGTCAGGAGCGGGCAGGCGCCGGCATCCGGGCCACGCTTCGGGACGGTCGTCGATTGCTCGTCGGGTCGGCCGCCTGGCTCGTCGAGCACGGCATCGAGGCATTGCCCGCTGCCCAGGACGCGCGCTGCACGCGCGTATTCGTGGCCATGAACGGCGCGTCGCTGGGAGCGATCGAGCTCGCCGACACGACGCGCGAGGACGCGTCGGCGCTGCTAGCCTCCTTGCGCGCGCGCGGGCTCTCGCCGATCCTCGCCAGTGGCGACACGGCGGGGGCGACCGCTTCGCTGGCCGAGCGCCTCGCTCTCCCCTGGCATGCGCCGCTGGACCCGGACGGCAAGCGCGCACTCGTCGAGTCCCTGCAGGCCGAGGGGCACCGGGTGGCCTTCGTCGGCGACGGCCTGAACGACGCCCCGGCGCTCGCGGTGGCCGATCTCGGCATCGCCACCGGGGAGGCCAGCGATCTCGCGCGAAGCGCCGCGGCCCTGTCGGTACTGCACGGGGGTCTCGAGCGTATCGACGTCGCGCTCGAACTTGCCCGCCGGGCATCGCGCGCGTTGTCGCGCAACCTCGCGCTCGCGCTCGGCTACAACGCCCTGCTGCTGCCTGCGGCGGTGCTCGGCTTCCTGCACCCGATAACGGCCGTGATCGCCATGGTAGCTAGCTCCTTGTCCGTGTCCCTCAGTTCCCTGTGGCTCGCGCGCCGTCCACGAGCCGGTGGCTGATGTCGCGCGTGGCGGCGAAGCTATCGCGGTACAGGGCATAGCGGTCCTCGTGCCAGGCGGCCCGCGACCGATCCGGCTCCCAGCTTCGATCCACGTGCACCAGCCTCGCGAAGGCGTCCGATACCGAGGCGTGCACGCCGGTCGCCACGGCCGCCAGTCCGGCCGCGCCGAGCGTGCCCGGATCGGTGGCCGCCGAACGGTGCAGCGTGACCCCCAGCGTGTCCGCGCGCAGGGCGTTCCAGGCGTCGGTGCGAAAGCCGCCGCCGCCCGCCTGTAGCGCGCCCGGCGACATACCGGCTGACAGCTGCAGACTCTCGAGCAGGCAGCGTGCGGACAAGGCCACGCCCTCGTAGACCGAGCGGGCGAGCGCCGAGCGTTCCATCGACGCATCGAGTCCGAGAAACACGCCGCGCGCAGCCGCGTCCCATAGGGGCGCACGCTCCCCCTGCAGGTGGGGGAGGAACAAGGGCAAGGGATCGGCGGGATCGTGGGCGGCCGCCAGTCGCCCCATTTCCTCGGGCGTGGTGCCGAACAGGCGGCAGAACCAGAGCTGCGAGGCGCCGCCCGATTGTGTCGGTCCGACGTGCAAGGTCATGCCGTGGCTGGGCGGCATCACCAGCACACCCGGTGTCGGATTCACCGTCGACGACAGGACCCCGAGGATCTCGCTCGTCCCGCTCAGGTACATGCCGCGGCCCTCTTCGGTCACCCCGCAGCCGAACAGCCCGGCCCACGCGTCCATCGTGCCGACCGCCACCGGCGTGCCCGCGAAGGGCAGGTCCGCCCGGACCTGTCCGGCGACAGCGGTCATGTCGGCCAGCGGCGGCAGTCGCCCGGCCGCGCCCGGCACGCGCTCGAGCAGGGCGTCGACATGTCGCGAGGCGCGATCGACCAGCCCGATGTTCGACAGGGGGTCCGACACGAGTTCGCCCGTGAGCGCGCGGAGGCAATGGTCCTTGGGCAGCAGCACGTGCGCGGTGCGTGCCCACAGTGCGGGCTCGTGCTCGCTCATCCAGCGCATGCGCGCGAGCGCGTGACTGGCGTCGATCGGTAGCGGGGCGCCCCACCATGTCAGCCGGTCGGCGTCCACGATGCCCGCGTCGAGTGTCGCCGCGGCGTCGCCGGACCGCCCGTCCTGCCAGACGATCGCGGGGGCGAGCGGCGTACCGGCGGCGTCGACGAAGACGTGCGTGTTGACTTGAGAGGTGAGGCCGATGCCGCGGACCGCCTCGCTCGGCACGCGGTCCGCGAATCGGAGGAGCGCGGCGTGTACCGCGTCTGTCCAGTCGTTCGGTGATTGCTCGACGTGCGACGGGATCGGTCGGTGGGTGGGATAGGGACGATGACACGCGTCGTGCAGGGTGCCGTCGAGATCGAACAGGGCCGCCTTGACCGCGGTCGTGCCGACGTCGATGCCGATCAGGTAGTCGTCTTTCACGGTCCGCGGTTCACCCCGGTCTGCGCCGGAGCCCGGCGATGGCGCATCACTCTACCGCGGGCCGGCAACGTCGACCCGGCCGTCTCGCGTATGCTCGCGCGCCCCGTTCAATAGAGTCCTCCCATGACCCCGGAACTGACCGTCCTCGCCCTCGCGGCTCTGCTTCAGTTCGTGCAGTTCGCCCTGATGGCGATCCCCGCGAACCTCGAACTCGGCACCGGCAAGACCTTGTCGCCGCGTGATCCCGAGCGGCTCGGCGGCTCGCTGCAGTCACAGGTAAGCCCGCGCACCTCGCGCCTGATGCGGGCGTTGAACAACCATTTCGAGGCGTTGATCCTGTTCACGATCGCCGCGCTGGTGGTGACGCTGTCCGGCCAGTCCTCCGCCTTCACGGCCAGCTGCGCCTGGGCGTACCTCGCCGCCCGCGTCCTGTACGTGCCGGCCTACGCCTTCGGCTGGGTGCCGTGGCGGTCGATGATCTGGGGTATCGGCTTTCTCGCGACGGCAGCGATGCTCGCGAGCACGTTGACATAGCGCTTCGATCCGCGTCCGCCGGAGCGCAATCCGATCCCACCCATGGGGCCGACTCACGGGGCCCATCCATGGGCCGGTCTGTGGTGCCCATCCACAGGGGGTGCGTTCTACCGCCATACGGCCGTCGAAGCCGCCGACAGGCGTCGAGCAAGTGGTGCCGCCCGGCACACGAACGGTCACTCGCCGAGTCTGTCGTCGCTGTTCCGCCCGGATGTCGCGCTACGCCTCCAGGACGGGTCCACCCGCACGCGAGCTGCCCCGTCCGGTGGAGGCGGGTCCCGGGGCCCGGTTCGAGCCTGAGCTTGCGTTGGAGGCCAGCAACGTCGTCGCGTTCTGCTCTCCGTCCGGCAAGTGTCGCGTCCACCAGTCGTCGAAGGCGATGTCCTTGCCTTCGCTGTCGTGGATGAGCACGCGCGGCTCGCTGTAGTCATGGTCCAGCTTCAGGATGTGCACGTGATCGCCGTCGAAGGAGTGGAAGTTCATCTCGACCGGTTCGTTGTACTGCTTCATCTGCTCGATCAGGATGCCGGTGGCGACACGCTCGCCCATGCGCAGCGACTCGTAGTAGTCCGTGTAGTAGTGGACGCCTGCCATGTTGCGTCCGATCGAGATGTTGGCCGCGAGCTTGTCGAGTTCACCCGCGATGGTCATGCCGGCGTCCGCAGGGAGTCTTTCCAGAACCGACGTCACCGACTCCTCGCCCGTCTGGGCGTCTACCTGGACGGAGTTCCTGGCACGGACCACCGGTCGATCCCCCCAGGGGCGAGCTTCGCCGTCCTCCCCGACCGTGTCGAAGAACGCCTTGAGCATCGTCACGCAGCCGCCCGCCACCGTCGCATGCCCGGCGCCGTAGCTCGGGTGCATCGGGGAGCCCTCGGCGAACGCCATCGGCAGCAGGTAGTTCTTCGCCGCGGCGAACCAGGCAGGATCGGCGCTCGCCGCGAGGTCGAGATGCGCGTCGGCGGATGCGGCGCTCGCCTGGTTGTGCTTGTCCACGAGCGCGAGCAACGGTCCGAGATGCTCGTTCCGGAGCATGAGCGTCATCGCGTTGGCCGTCTCCGTGCCCAGGACGTCGGACTTGTCGTTCTCGGGACTCGGCGCGTTCGGATCGCCCTTGGTGCCCTGCAGGGTCAGCAGCGCACCGATGCGTTCGGGTCGGGCACGGCGGTGGTAGTTGAACTTCTGCCGCCGCACCGCCTTCAGGCAGCGGGTGGCCACTTCGGTGACCAGCGACAGGATGTGTGGTCCGCCGAAGGTGGCGAAGGGCTGGCGCGAAAGCGGCTCCTCGCCCTCGCCGGCCAAACTGTCGGGGAAGCCCGGCCCGGTCTTGCCCGTGTGCCGGTGCGTGACGGGTTGCTGGAACGGCACGCCGTCCGACAACATGAACAGGCAGGCGTTGAGGTAAGCCTGGTACAGCGCGTCGAACTTGACGTAAGCCGCGAGATCGCGCGGCGTCGCGATGAAGCGACGCGTGGACTGACGCGGGTTCGCGGCGCTGAAGTCCGCGCCGTTCTGGACGTCGACGTAGGCGTTCCAGTGCAGCATGAAATCCTGCCCGGGCGCGAAGGTCTCGATCTTCTGATCGATCACCTGCACGCCATAGCTGATGGTCGAGTCGGTGATGTCTCTCGAGTTGGCGATGTCGGCCGACGAGTCGGGCGAGAGCTTGTTGCCGAGCAGCATGAACTGCGAGACGTAGGGGCCGACCTTGTTCCCCGGTCCCGATCCGCGGAAGGCGGCCGCCGGATCGAACGCGGCATCGTCCGGTGGGTCGTCGATCGGGAAGTCGGGGCCGTGGTCGGTCCGGCGCGCGGCACGCCGGCGGCGCTCCTGCAGACTCAACCCACCGGCGCTCGTGTCGGTGAACCACGAAAGGCGGGCGAGCGCATCCATGACCTCTCGGGGCGAGATCCCGGTCGTGGGGTCGGGCGTCTCGCCACGCGACGCGATCTCGTCGAACGGCACGTCGCGCAGCAAGGCCAGCGCGTAGACCTCGCCCATCTCGGCGATCAGTTCATCCGATTGCAGCGCGGGTGCGGGTGGCATGCCGACCGCGTCGGCGTCGGGGCCCTGCAGGTCGAAGTAGTGGCCCGCGCGGGGGCTCTCCCAGCCGCGCCAGCGGGGTTTCCCGTCGTCCTTCTGCGTGGTGTGCGCGATCCGCGCGCCGGAACCGCTGCCCGGAGCCTCCCCGATGCCGCGCGGCACCGCGCCGAAATCCGTCGCGTCCTGCTGGTTGATCTCCTTGACGAGCCGATCGTAGGCGGCAGGATCCTCGAGCATGCCGAACTCGTCGTGTGGAAGTCCCTTCGTGAAACTCGCCGGGTATTTCTCCTGTTCGAGACGGTCTTCGTCATCGTTCCGTTCCGTGCTCCTGGGTGCGTACTTTCCCGAGGCGCGCGACGCGACCGAGCGTCGTTCGTTCGCAAGCTCCCTGCGTGCGGCGTTCTCCGGAAAAGGTCGATAGCTGGTATTGCCCATATCGAAATCCCCTGCCTGTTGGATGCCGTGAACCCTGACCACGAAATTGTTCGTGGCCGGTCGGCAGCAGTATAGAAAGAGACTCCGATGCACCGTCGGGCTCGGGCCCTGTCCTTTCGGCCTGTTTCCTTGTCCGGTGGACGCGCCGGTTTCCGCGCCGGTCGTCGTGCCGGGTGCGCCGCTGCATGCGTGAAACGCGCGTCGCAGCGGTTTCCCGGGCGCCGATGACCGACCCGGCGCCTTGCTCGCCACCGACGGCTCTCCCGATGGAGGGGCGGGCGCCCGAGCATCGACGGGCGACGTCAGTTCGCGACGAGCTTCCGATACATCGTCTCGTCGAAGCCCACCAGCACGATGTCGCCGCGCACGAGGACCGGGCGCTTGATGATGGCCGGGTGCGCGACCATCAGCGCGACGGCCCGTTCGCGGTCGAGGTCCGCCTTCTCGGACTCGTCGAGCGTGCGCCAGGTGGTGCCGCGACGATTGAGGAGCACGCCCCAGTCGTCGAGGGTATCGATCCATCCGTCGAGCAGCGCGGCATCGACCCCGTCCTTCCTGACGTCGTGGAACGCGTGGTCGATGCCTTCCGCGGCGAGCCAGCGCTTCGCCTTCTTCACCGAGTCACAGTTCGGAATGCCGTGCAGGATGATCGCCTCGCTCATCATCAGCCGGCTCAGTCGACGACCCGCAGCAGCTCGTTGATCCCGACCTTCGCCCGCGTCTTCTCGTCGACACGCTTGACGATCACGGCGCAGTACAGCGAGTACTTGCCGTCCTTCGCGGGCAGGTTGCCGGACACGACGACCGAGCCTGCCGGCACGCGGCCGTAACTGACCTCGTCGCGCTCGCGATCGTAGATACGGGTGCTCTGACCGATGTAGACCCCCATCGAGATCACCGCGCCCTTCTCGATGATCACGCCCTCGACCACTTCCGAGCGCGCGCCGATGAAGCAATCGTCCTCGATGATCGTGGGGTTCGCCTGCAGGGGCTCGAGCACGCCGCCGATGCCGACGCCGCCGGACAGGTGCACGTTCTTGCCGATCTGAGCGCAGGAACCGACCGTCGCCCAGGTGTCGACCATGGTGCCGGAATCGACGTAGGCGCCGATGTTGACGTAGGAGGGCATCAGCACCGTGTTCTGGCCGACGAAGCTGCCACGGCGCGCCATGGCCGGCGGCACCACGCGCACACCGCTCGCCTTGAACTGCTCGGGGCTCATGTCCGTGAACTTGCCCGGCACCTTGTCATGGAAGCGCGTGAAGCCGCCGGCCTCGATCACGGCGTTGTCACGGAGCCGGAACGAGAGCAGCACCGCCTTCTTGAGCCACTGGTTCACCTTCCATTCGCCCGGTGCGCCGAGCGGCTCGGCCACCCGAGCCTCGCCGGTGTCGAGGAGCGCGATCGCCTGCTCGACGGCTTCACCGGTCTCGCTGGCGGCGTCGGACGGCGTGAGTTCGGCGCGTCGCTCCCAGGCGGCGTCGATCAGGGTTTCGAGGTCGGACATGCGGTGAGGTTTCCGGTCGGCGAGGGGAGGGCTTGAAGGGTCAGGACTGCAGTACGGAGGCGATACGAGAGGCCGCTGCGCTGCAGTCCTCCGGTGAGGCGACGAGCGCGAGCCGCAGGTGCCCGGCGCCGGGGTTGAGATCCCGGCCGACGGTCTTGCCGCCGGTCGTGCCGCCGGCCGCGTCGGCGCGCGCGAGATAGCTGCCGGGCACCGCCCGCACGTTGGCCTCGGCAAGCAGGCGACGGGTGATCGCCTCGTCGTCCGCGTGGAGCTGTGGCCACAGGTAGAAGCCGCCGGGCGGGATGGCCACATCGAGCACCGGCGCGAGCCTCTCGGCGACGGCCGCGTACTTGCTGTCGTAGGCCGCGCGGTTGGCCGCGACGTGCGCCTCGTCGTCCCAGGCCGCCATGCTCGCCGCCTGCACCGGCGTGCCCATCGAGCAGCCGTGGTACGTGCGGTAGGCCAGGAAACGGGCGATCAGGGCCGCGTCGCCAGCCACGAAGCCGGACCGCAGGCCGGGCAGGTTCGATCGTTTCGAGAGGCTGTGGAAGGACAGGCAGCGAGCGTAGTCGTCGACGCCTGCCTGCCGCGCCGCGTCGAGCAGGCCCGAGGGCGCGCCCGCGCTCTCGCGGTAGATCTCCCCGTAGCACTCGTCGGAGACGATGACGAAGTCGTGCCGGTGTGCGCGTTCGATCAACCGGCCGAGCGCCGCGCTGGAAAGGGTGGCGCCAGTCGGATTGCCCGGCGAGCAGACGTAGACCAGACAGCAGCGGTCCCAGCTGGTCGCATCGATCGCCTCGAGATCCGCATCGGCGTCGTCGCTGATCGCGTAGAACGCGGGATGGCCGCCGGCGAGCAGGGCCGCCCCTTCGTAGATCTGATAGAACGGGTTCGGCATCAGCACGTCGCGTCCCGTTGCCGTCCGATCGACGATGCACTGCGCGATCGCGAACAGCCCCTCGCGCGTGCCGTTCAGGGGCAGCACGTGACGCTCGGCCAGCACGTCCGGCGCCGGCAGCGAATGACGCCGGGCGAGCCATCCACCCACGCTCTGCCTGAAGGGGTCGTCGCCGCGGCTCGACGGGTAGCGGGCGAAGCCGTCGAGGGTCGTCGCGAACGCCTCGAGAGCGCCGCGGAAAGGCGGATGCCGTGGCTCGCCGACCGACAGCGAGATCGGGTCGAGATCGGCCGGCACCACGCCGTCCAGCAGGCGACGAAGCTTCTCGAAGGGGTAGGGCTGCAGACGATCGAGGTCGGGGTTCATCGGCTCGTGGCGGCACTGGGGGCGGCGAACGGGGGGCGGCAGACGGCGGGTGGAACGGGGTCGGCACCGGCGGGGCGGCAGTATAGCGGTCGCGCATCGCGTGGCGGCGCGATGCGAGCGTCCGGGCCCGAACGGCAGGTCCGAAGGGCAGCCCCGACTGGCAGGGTATTCTCCGATCGAACGATCGGACGGAGCGGAAAGAATGGACGAGCACGCACCGCGGCCTCCCGGTGGCGATCGATCGGGAGGGACCGGCGTACCCACCGCGATGGTGGAACGCGCGACCCGGCAGTGGATCGACACGATCGTCGTGGGCCTCGCCCTGTGCCCGTTCGCCCGCGGCGCCCTCGAGCGCGGGCTGGTGCGCGTCGTCGTCAGCGACGCCGTCGACGCGCCGGCGGCGGTGCAGCATCTGGCCGATGCCGCGGCGGATCTCCTTCGAGGCGACAGCGAGGACGTGACCACCTTGCTGGTGCTGCCGGACGGCTTCGAGGCGTTCGACGACTACCTCGATCTGGTGGCACTGGCCGAGGACCTGCTGGCCGATCTCGGTCACGAGGGCGTGCTGCAGATCGCGAGCTTCCACCCGGACTACCGCTTCGACGGCGATCCGCCGGACGACCCGGCGCACGCGACCAATCGGGCGCCGTTCCCCACACTCCAGCTGTTGCAGGAGGCATCGGTGGCGCGTGCGCTCGACGGGCATCCCGATCCGGAGGGCATCCCGGAACGCAACATGGCGGTGATGCGGAAACTCGGCGCGGCCGGCATTCGCGCGCTCCTCGCGCCACGCGGGGACCACACGCCGGTGCACTGAGCGGTGCACTGAGCGGTGCACTGAGCGGAGCCGGCGGTTCGCGACATCCGCGCCCGGTCGTCTATTCTCCGGGGCGCACCCACGAGGAGACCGTGCTCATGGCCGACAACAGCAAACACACCGCCGCCGTGGCGAAGTACATCGATGCCGTGGATCAGGGCGTCGTCGACAAGATCGTCGGTTACTGCGGCATTGCCCTCCGCAACAAGGATTCCTCCATGGTCTCCTCCTCTGACAAGAAGGAACTGAATACCGTGCGCGACGGCTTCGCCGCCAAGAAGCTCGGGCTCGACGCGTCCGCCGCGGAAGCGGGCATCGAGAAGGTCTGCGAGCGGATGAAGGGGAACTCCGCCAAGAGCCGGGTCGCGTTCTACTACCTGCTGGCCGAAGAGACCGGCACGATGGACAAGCTTTCCTGACGCGCCCCGTTCGGCCCGGTCGTCAGGCGTCGCCGATCGGCGTCGACGGTAGCGCCTGACCGGGCTCGAGATCACCGAACTTGACGGAGGTGTCGGGCGGTGACGGGTCGTCGGCCAGGAACCAGGCGATGAAACCGAGTGCCTCGTCGATGCCGACGGCGGCGTCGGCGCGACGCTGCAGTTCTTCGGGGCTCGCCGCCTCGTCGTTCTCCTGGAAGAGGTCTTCGGTATACAGCCAGCCCGGCGAGACGTCGCAATGCCAGCCGTCGTCGGTCCGACCGAACGTCGCGCTGAAGGCGAGGTGGGTGTGCAGCGCCACGCGAAGCTCGCTACCGTGCTGCCCCTTGCCGAGGTAGACGGTCTGCGTGCGCGAGCCGCGGTGCTCCCAGTACTCGCGCCGACTGCGTTGGCCGTCGCCGGCCGGCATGAAGCGAAAGACTTCCCGCGACGCGTGCCAGGAGACCGCGCGCTGTTCGAGCGCGCCCTGGAGCGTGCGGTGCAACAGGCGCGCGATCACCGACTCGACGATCGTCGCGCCGATGTCGGTGGTGCGCCCGTCGAGATAGTGCGCGACCACCTTGCCCGATCGGACCCGGCGAAAGTCCTCCGTCTCGTCGATGGCGGTGAAGGAGTGGAGCCGGCCGTCGTGCACGATCCAGTCGTCGCGCCTGGAGCCGCCGAGGAGAAGGGCGAGCTTCACCAGCGCCGTCGACGAATCGTCGCCGCCGGCGGCGCCGAGCGAACCCGCCATGGCCCGGACCTTCTCCTCGTCGTCGATCTGCACCGCCACCGAGTACAACACCCGCGGCACGGAGACCGACAGCCGACCGCCGCCGAAGGCCGGTGGGTCGAGATCGACGATGTCCCTGACTGTAGAGGTGTTCGGCACGGCGCTTCGCGATGACTGGGATACCTCCCTGAATCGGCTGATCGGCGCAATGCTGAAGCGGCGACGCACCGCTCACCCCGCTCGTCGCAGCAGCGTGGCGGGCGAAGCCTCGAGGGTCTTGACCAGCCAGATCGCGCCGCCGGACAGGCACAGCGCGCTGGCCCCGACGGCCACGGCCAGCCCGGTCAGGGCGAGCACGTCGACCAGCCCCGCGAGCGGCAGCTCGAGCCACAGCGCCACGACGGCGGCGCCGAGCAGGCCGCCGACCAGGGCGGCGAACAGCGCGAGCACGGCGCCGAGCAGCGTGTACTCGAGCAGCACGCTCCCGAGGATCGTGCCGCGACGCGTGCCGAGCGCGTGCAGCACCGACGCTTCGTGCACCTGTCGCTGGCGATTGACCGCGACGACGCTCGCCATGACCAGCACGCTCGCGGCGAGGCTGACGGCGGCAACGAGCGCGAGCGCGAGGCTCGCACCGGCGAGCACCGAGCGCGCCGCGTCTAGCGCGCGCTTCGTGCGCAGCGTGACCACGCTCGGAAAGCCTCGGCCGATCTCGGCGGTCGCGGCGACGTCCGTGCCGTCGGCGAGAAAGGCATTGCCGATGTGGCGCGTGACGAAGGGGTCGAGTGCGCCGTCGCTGAACAAGGCCTCGAGCCAGAAGCGCGTCTCGAAGCGTGCCTGCGCGTAGATGGCGGCGAGCTCCGCGTCGACGGTCTCGCCGAGGATCGAGAACGTCAGCCGATCGCCGATCTCGAGCCCCGCCTGATCGGCTTCCCGGTCCTCGAACGCCACGAGCGGCGGTCCTTTACGGTCCTCAGCCCACCACGCACCGCGCGTGACCTCGATGTTGTCGACCGCGCCCGTCCGGTGGCTGAACTTCTGCTCGTCGTTCGCCTCGAGGGCGCGCCCGCTGTCCTCGGCCTCGGCGAGCGGCGTGCCGTTCACGGCGACGAGGCGCCCGAGCACGAAGGGCGTCGTGACGACGTCCTCGTAGCCGTCGAGTCCCTCGACGAGGGCGGTGAAGTCGGCGAGCTCCGCATCCTGGATGTCGTAGAAGACGAGTGCCGGGGCGCGCGAGGGCACGGTGTCGTTCAGCGTGTGGAGCGTGGCCGCGATGACGACGCTCGACGCGACGAGCAGCGTCAGCGCCGTGCCGAGCGACAGCAGCATCGGGCGGAGTGCGGTGCCCGGGCGATGCAGTCCCGCGAGCGCCATCCGCGCGGCGAATCGCCCCTCGAGGGCGGGCTGACGGCCCAGCCACAGCGCGAAGCGCCGCACCAGCCGGACGATGCCCTCGAGCGCGACGAGCAGCAGCGCCATCGCGATGACGAAGGCGACGCCGATGAGCGGGTCCGGCACGACGACGAGCAGCACGAGCGTGACGGCGACGAGGAGGACGAGTGTCGCGACCCGGTAACTCGCCGGAAGCGTGCCGTCCGGATCGTCGACGCCGCGAATGAGGAGGGCCGGGCGCATCGACAGCGTGCGCCCCAGCGAAGGGAGCGCGAAGGCGAGGGCGGCGAGCACCCCGAACAGCACGCTCGTCAGCGCCGGGGCGAGGAGGTCGGCCATGCTCGCCGTGACCGGCAATCGCGCCGCGAGCGCGTGCGCGGCGAGCCACGCGACGAGCGAGCCCGTGAACGCACCCGCGGCGCTCGCCGCGAGCGCGACCAGCACGGTCTGCCCGATGAAGACGTAGGACACCTGCGCCGCCCGCGCGCCGAGCGACTGCAGCGTCGCGAGCGTGCGGAACTTCGACTGCAGGTAGGCCCCGATGCTGTTGGCGACGCCGAGCCCCCCGATCAGCAGCGTCGCGATGCCGATGAGGAGCAGCACCGAGGCGACCCGGTCGAGCTGCTCGCCGACGAACTCGCCGCGCTCCCCCAGGGTGTCCACCTCGTAGCCCGCGTCGGGGAAGGCGGCGAAGAACGCGTCGCGCCAGTCCTCGGGATCCATGGCGGTGCGCACGCGATACTCGTAGTCGAGGACGCTCGTCGGCAGCACCAGCCCGCTCGCGGCGAGTGCGCCCTCGTCGAGCATCAGCGGCGGACCGCGGAAGTCCGCCCGGAAGCTCCGGTCGGGCTGCTCGCGGATCAACGCACGAAGCTCGACCGACAGCGACCCGACAAGGACGCGGTCTCCCGTCGTCACGCCGAGCTGCTCGGCGAGCACCGGGTCGAACGCCGCGCCCCAGGTGCCGTCCGGCGCCTGCCCCACCGCGTCGGCGAGCGCGATGTCCGGCTCGAGCCGGATATCGCCGTAGAGCGGGTAGGCATCGTCGACGCTCTGCAGCTCGACGACAGTGAAGTCGCCGGCCCCGGTACCGAGCATCGTCCGAAGCTCGACGAGCCGCGACACGGTGCCGTTCGCCTCCAGCCAGTCGAGCTCCTCGGGCGCGAGCACGTCGCGCGCCTCGACCTGCACATCGCCGCCGAACAGGAGCCGCTGCTGGGCGTCGAGCCCGCCGCGCACGAGCTCGAGAAGCCCCGTGCAGGCCGCGATGAGCGTGATGCCGAGGAACAGCGATACCGAGAACACCCAGAGCGAGCGCATCGCGAGGCTGCCACGAAGGTCCCGGAGCAGAAAGCCCGTCAGCGCCGTCGCACCGGGCCCCGGGCGCGAGCCCGCGTCGGCCGCGCTCACGCCGCCCCCCACCGTGGCGCACCGTCGTCCGGTACCTCGGCGTGCAGACGGCCGTCGTGCAGGTGCAGCGTCCGGTCGCAGCGGGCGGCGAGCGCGGGGTCGTGGGTGACGAGCACGAGCGTCGTGCCGGCCTCGCGGTTCAGCGCGAACAGGAGTTCGACGATCGTCTCCCCGCTTCTCTCGTCGAGGTTGCCGGTCGGTTCGTCCGCGACGAGCAGGCTAGGCTCGTGCACGAGGGCGCGGGCGATGGCGACGCGCTGCTGCTCGCCGCCCGAGAGCTGCATCGGGTAGTGATCGACGCGGGCGCCGAGCCCGACGCGCTCGAGCATGGCCTGCGCTGCCGCCCGCCCGCCACTGCGCCCGGCGATGTCCATCGGCAGCGCGACGTTCTCGGCCGCCGTCAGGCTCGGGATCAGGTGAAAGGACTGGAACACGATGCCGATGCGCTCGCGCCGCAGATCCGCCCGCCCGTCGTCGTCGAGCGCGTCGAGCGACTCCCCGTCGATGCGCGCGCTGCCCGCGCTCGCCTGTTCGAGCCCGGTCAGCAGGAGCAGGAGCGTCGTCTTCCCCGAGCCCGACGGCCCCACGATCGCGACCCGTTCGCCGCGCGCGACGGCGAGCGACAGGTCGTCGAGCACGCTGACCTCGGCGCCTGCGGCGACGTAGCGCATCGACAGGCCGTCGAGCGCGATCATCGGAGTGTCCGTCACGGCAGGTGGCATCGTCGTCGCGTGAGCGTGCATCGGGGTAAATTCCGGTCGGGAATCCCCGACCATCGTGCCAGCGAGGAGTCCACCGGTGTCAGGATGATCAGCAAGGCCTGAGCGCGCAGTGCGCGAACGAGCGTCTTGCGCGCCGAAGGCGGAGCGTCGACATCACGCTCTCGCGATCGATCGCGGCGGGCGCGTACGGACGACGTCGACGAGACCTCTTGACGACGACGGTGGGGCGCAGGTCTACCGGCGTGCAGTCACACGAGCCGTGCGGGTCGCGCCCGACCGGCGAGACGCGGTGGCTCGAACTCGATGTCGTCGTCCGGATCCATCGAGAGGACGTCGACGCCGTTCGGTGCCGTGCCGATGGCCGAGTCCCTTTCGGACCCGAGCAAGCGCGGAGGGTCCGACTCGTTCGCCGCGATCGATTCGAGCATGGCACGGCGAAGCGCCGCCGCGGTGTCGCCGTTCGTCTGCAGGATTCTGGCGGCGTGCTCGATCAGCTTGATGTCATCCAATGACATGTCCTCGTCCTTGTCGAGACGCCGTTCGTAAGCGGCGCCGACGTCTGCCACGTGGTTCGGCATCTCGTCTTCCGGCTCTTCTGAGTTCATGGCAAGCGCTGCTACGGCGAGGGATGGTCTGCCAGGTGCGAGTCGAACCGGGCAATCACTGTACCCGATTCGCCGCGCGGCTCGATGCAGACCGGTTCCACCGGCATGGCAAAGCCAGCACGAATCGCCGGCTCGAGTGGGGGCAGGCAGGCCGGTGAGAGCACTCGGGGGTACGTGGGCGGGCGCCCCCGGCAGGATCATCGTGCAAGCGAGGGCGTCTCGCACCACTCACCGACCTTCCGCCAGCGCCGGATCGTGCGCCGGCTGCCTCCTGTTCCTCGATCGGCTGGACACGGTCGGCTGGCCGCTCGCCGTCGGCGATGCGCGCCGGTGACGACGCGGCCATCGGGGCGCTCGTCGAACGCGCCCTCGCGCGCGTCCGGCCCGGAGAACCCGATGGTCGTCGCGCGTCGCGGAACGGTCTCCGACGGGCGCTCCGCTACACTTCCCGCACCCGCCGCTCGCGCCTCTCACGGAACCCTTCATGACCCGACCCGAAGACCGCCCCGAATGGCAGGCGCTCGCCGCCCACCGCGAGGAGCTCGGCGAGACGTCGCTGCGTGACCTGTTCGCGGCCGATGCCCGCGCCGACCGCCCGCGCTTCGAGCGGTTCCAGGCGGAAGGGGCCGGCCTCTTCATCGACTTCTCGAAGAATCACCTGACGGACACGACGCACGAGCTGCTGGTCGATCTCGCACGGGCCAGCCACGTCGAGCTGAAGCTCCGCGGCATGTTTGCCGGCGAGGTGGTCAACCCCACCGAGGGGCGCGCCGCCTTGCACACCGCGCTCCGCAATTGCTCCGACGAGCCGGTGATGCTCGACGACGAGGATGTCATGCCGGGCATCCGGGACGTGCTCGCGCGCATGGGCGCCTTCGCCGAGCGCGTCCGGAGCGGGGCGTGGACGGGCCGCACGGGGAAGCCAATCACCGACATCGTCAACATCGGCATCGGCGGTTCGGATCTCGGCCCCCTCATGGCGGTCGAGGCGCTGGCCCCGTTCGCACACGAGCGGCTGCGCTGTCATTTCGTGTCGAACGTGGACGGCTCGCACATCGTCTCGACCACGAAGGGGCTCGACCCGGACACGACGCTGTTCATCATCGCCTCGAAGACCTTCTCGACCCAGGAGACGCTCGCCAACGCGCACTCGGCCCGGCAGTGGTTCCTGGATTCCGGTGCGAGCGAGACGGATGTGGCGAAGCATTTCGTCGCGGTCTCGACCAACGCGGACGCGGTCGGCGGCTTCGGCATCGACACCGACAACATGTTCGGCTTCTGGGACTGGGTGGGTGGTCGCTACTCGATCTGGTCGGCCATCGGTCTTCCGCTGTTGCTCAGCGTGGGGCCGGAGCGCTTCGAGCGTTTTCTCGAGGGCGGGCACGCGATGGACACGCACGTGCGCGACGCGCCGCTCGAGAAGAACCTGCCGGTGACGCTGGCGCTGCTCACCGTCTGGTACACGGGATTCCGCGGTACGCGCAGTCATCTCGTCGCCCCGTACGAGCAGTACCTGCACCGATTCCCGGCCTATCTGCAGCAGCTCACGATGGAGAGCAACGGCAAGCGCGTGCACGTCGACGGCTCGGCCGTGGCCGTGCCGACGGAACCGGTCGTCTGGGGCGAGCCCGGCACCAACGGGCAGCACGCCTTCTTCCAGCTCGTCCATCAGGGCACGCACGTCATCCCGACCGACTTCCTGATGGCGCTCGAGGCGCTCGAGCCCGTCGGCGAGCATCACGAGCTGCTGATGGCCAACTGCTTCGCCCAGAGCGAGGCCCTGATGAGCGGCAAGACGCGTGACGAGGTCGTCGCCGAGATGCGGGCCGCCGGCAAGGACGTGGCGGACATCGAGCGCCTGGCCGATCACCGCACCTTCCCCGGGGATCGTCCCAGCACCACGGTGCTGTTCCAGCGGCTCGATCCCTACACCCTCGGCGCGCTGATCGCGCTTTACGAGCACAAGGTGTTCGTCGAGGCGGCGATCTGGGACATCAACCCCTTCGATCAGTGGGGCGTCGAACTCGGCAAGGCGCTGGCAAGCTCGATCGTGGACGAGATCCGCGACGGCGCGACGGTGAGCGCCCATGACAGCTCGACCAACGGGCTCCTGAACCGCGCCCTGAAGCTCCGCAACCTGCAAGCGTCCTGACCCATGGCCAAGCGCAAGACCCCCGAGAAGATCCCCGAGGACATCGAGGAGCTTGCCCTCTCGGCCTACACCGAGAAGGCGTACCTCGACTACTCGATGTACGTCATCCTCGACCGCGCGTTGCCGCACGTGGGCGACGGGCTCAAGCCCGTGCAGCGTCGCATCGTCTACGCGATGAGCGAGCTCGGACTCTCGGCGGTCTCCAAGCACAAGAAGTCCGCCCGCACGGTGGGCGACGTGCTCGGCAAGTTCCACCCGCACGGAGATTCGGCCTGCTACGAGGCCATGGTGCTGATGGCGCAGCCGTTCACCTACCGCTATCCGCTGGTGGACGGGCAGGGCAACTGGGGCTCCCAGGACGATCCGAAATCCTTCGCGGCGATGCGCTACACCGAATCGCGGCTCGCGAAGTTCGCGAAATCCCTGCTTCAGGAACTCGGCCAGGGCACGGTCGACTTCGCCCCGAACTTCGACGGCACGCTCGAGGAGCCCACCCTCCTGCCGTCGCGCCTGCCGCACATCCTGCTCAACAGCACGACCGGCATCGCGGTCGGCATGGCGACCGACATCCCGCCGCACAATCTTCGCGAGATCGGCGGCGCCTGCATCCATCTCCTCGACAAGTCGCGGGCGACCCTCGACGACATCCTCGAGTACGTGAAGGGGCCGGACTACCCGACCGAGGCCGAGATCATCTCCTCGCCCGAGGACATTCGCCGCATCTACGAGACCGGCGGCGGCGGGCTGCGCGCGCGTGCGGTCTACGAGAAGGAGAAGGGCAGCGGTGACGTCATCATCACGGCGCTGCCCTTCCAGGTGTCGGGTTCGAAGGTACTCGAGCAGATCGCCGCCTTGATGAACGCGAAGAAGCTGCCGATGGTCGAGGATCTTCGCGACGAGTCCGATCACCAGAACCCGACGCGTCTCGTCATCGTGCCGCGCAGCAATCGCGTCGACGTCGAAGGCCTCATGCAACACCTGTTCGCCTCGACCGATCTCGAGCGCACGTATCGCGTCAACATGAACGTCATCGGGCTGAACGGTCGCCCGCAGGTCAAGGCGCTGCTGCCGATGCTCCGGGAGTGGCTGGAGTTCCGGGTCGAGACGGTCAGGCGCCGTCTGCGGTGGCGCCTGGACAAGGTCGAGAAGCGGCTGCACATCCTCGCCGCCCTGATGATCGCGTACCTCGATATCGACGAGGTCATCGCGATCATTCGCAACAACGACGAGCCGAAGCCGGTGTTGATGTCCCGCTTCGGCATCGACGACGTGCAGGCCGAGGCGATCCTCGAACTCAAGCTTCGTCATCTGGCGCAGCTCGAGGAGATGAAGATCTCGGGCGAGCAGGACGAACTCGCGAAGGAGCGGAACAAGCTGCAGGAGACGCTCGGCAGCGAGCGGCGCATGCGGACGCTGATCAAGAAGGAACTGCAGGCGGACATCGACACCTACGGCGACGCACGGCGCTCGCCCATCGTGCAGCGCAATGCGGCGGTGGCGATCTCGGAGGCCGAGCTCGTGCCGAGCGAGCCGATCACCGTCGTGCTCTCCCAGCGCGGCTGGGTGCGCGCGGGCAAGGGACTCGATGTCGATCCGCTCGCGCTCGCCTACAAGTCCGGCGACGCCTTCCAGAGTGCCGCGCGCGGGCGCACGAACGCGACCGCGCTGTTTCTCGATTCGACGGGTCGCGTCTACGGCGTACCCGCGCACGGTTTCCCGTCGGCCCGCGGTCTCGGGGAACCGATCAGCGGTCGGCTGAAGCCGCCCGACGGGGCGCGCTTCCTGTCGGTGATGATGGGGGCCGACGAGGACCGCTGGCTGTTCGCCTCGAGCGCGGGCTTCGGCTTCGTCGCACGCCTCGGGGATCTCGTGAGCCGGAACAAGTCGGGCAAGGCGGTCATCACCCTGCCGGTGGGTGCGGAAGTCCTGCCGGCCGCGCGAATCCTGTCTCTCACGGAGGATCTCGTCTGCGCGGTCGGCAGCGGCGGCAGCCTCCTGGCGTTTCCGGTGGGCGAACTGCCGGAGATGGCGCGCGGCAAGGGCAACAAGCTCTTCAACGTCAATGCGTCCCTGTTCGCCGCCGGCGAGGAATCGATGATCGCCGTGGCGGTGGTGCCGCGCGGCGGCAAGCTCCGGGTCGAATCGGGCAAGCGGCACACGCTGATCCGGTACGCGGAGCTGGAGGACTACCTCGGCTCGCGCGGGCAGCGTGGGCGGAAGCTGCCGCGCGGCTTCCAGACGGTCGCGGCGCTCTCGGTCGAGGCCTGATCGAAGCCCTCGACGCCGAGCGGATGCGCGGCTCACCGCGGTGCCGGGGCAGGGTAGCCGGCGCGCGGATCCGCGTCCGGAGGGGGTTCCGATCGGGGAGAATCGTCCGCGGCGGGTTTGAAGCGCCGCCGTGCGGCACTATGTTCAGGCACGACACAGACACCGGAAGGGTGCCACGATGATTCGCGTCCTGTTGTTTCTCGCCACCAATGCCGCGGTACTGGTGGTCTTCAGCATCATCACCTCGGTCTTCGGGCTCGACCGCGCGATCGGAGCGAGCAACGTCTCGCTCGTGATCTACGCGGCCCTGTTCGGCTTCGCCGGCTCCTTCATCTCGCTGTTCCTGTCGAAGCAGATGGCGATCCGCTCCATGCGGGTGCAGCTCATCGAGACGCCCACGAACGACACCGAACGCTGGCTGCAGTCGACCGTTCACGCCCAGGCGAAGGAAGCGGGCATCGGGCTGCCGGACGTCGGCATCTTCGACTCGCCGACGCCGAACGCCTTCGCGACCGGCTGGAACAAGAACGACTCGCTGGTCGCCGTCAGCACCGGTCTCCTGCAGACGATGAGCCCCGAGGAAGTCGAGGCCGTGCTCGGGCATGAGGTGGCGCACGTCTACAACGGCGACATGGTCACGATGGGTCTGCTGCAGGGCGTGCTGAATACCTTCGTGATCATCTTCAGCCGCATTCTCGGCGGCATGATCAGCTCGGCCCTGCGCGGCGGTCGGCAGGGCGGCGGCGGCTACGGCATGGGCTTCATGCTGGGCAACATCCTCGGCAACGTCGTGTTCGGCGCGTTGGCCAGCATCATCGCCGCGTGGTTCTCGCGGCAGCGCGAGTACCGGGCCGACGCGGGCGGGGCGAAGCTTGCCGGCCGCGAGCACATGATCGGCGCGCTCGAGGCGCTCAAGGGTGGCGGCGAGTCCCGCCTGCCGAGCAACCTGCAGGCCTTCGGCATCAGCGGCGGCGGTCGACTCGCGACGCTGATGGCGACGCACCCGCCGCTCGACGTGCGGATCGCGCGCCTGCGCGCCGAAGCCTGAGGAGTCACGGCCGGAACGCCTTCCCCTCTGCCGGTGTCACGGTGTTCGGCCGCAGGACGCCGGGCGAGGATGCGGCGGCGTTCAGCGCGCTTCCAGGCGCTCGACGACGGCGCGCGCCGACATGGCCTTGGCCGGCAGGGTCAGCGTGTGAATGCGGACGGCGGAGGGGCGTTCGATGAAGCCGCCGAGCGAGCCCAGGGTCTCGCGCACCTGAGCGGCAAGGTCGCGCGAGGCCTCGCCGCGGTGTCCGGGGCGCACCACCAGCAAGGCGCTTCTGCCGGCGCGGCCCAGCAGGGTCTCGCCCTGAAAGCGTCCGCGCAGCGCCTCGGCGGCGCGCAGCACCAGAAGATCCTCGTAGGCTCGACCGACGCCATCCGCCGGCCGCTCCTCGAGCGTTCCCGGCAGCAGGACACGCATGGCCGTGTAGCGACTCGACTCGCGCGCGTTGACCAGCATGGCCTCGAAACGCTCGACCAGTGCATCCCGGACCAGCAGTCCGGTTGCGGGATCCATCGTCGGCCCGTCGCTCGCCAGCGGCGCGAGCGCCAGTGTGTCGATCGCGATCAGACGGACGCCATCGCGCTCCGGGGCGAGCGGTTCGACCACCGCGGCGTGACGTGCGCCCTGACGCGTCCCGAGCACGACCTCGGCCGAGCGATTGCCGGGCAGCTCGTCGAGCGCATGCATGGAGACCGCATCCAGCCAGCCGCGCCAGCGCATGCCTCGTCCCCGCTTGCCGGTAGCACCCACCAGCGCATCGAAGCGGCGGTTGCCACGCAGCGGCTCGTTGCCGCGCAGCAGCACCAGGGCGCGAGGATGCGCCTCGAACAGCACGTCGCTGAGGGCACGTTCGTCGCCGAGGCGTCGCAAGGTCGCTCGCACACGGGCGTGACCGGCCCGTTCGTCGAGCACGCGGCGGACCGCGTGGCGCATCGTCTCCGGGTAGGTCAGGCCGACCACGTCGTCCGCGCCGCGCGCGAGCCAACTGCCCGCGTCCTGACCGAGCGGGGGGAACACCAGCACGATCGGGGCGCGTTCGGCGGGCCGTCCGAGCGGCCAGGGCAAGGTGGCGTCATCGGGCTGCGGCGCGAACACGACCAGGTCGTGTCGATGACGCAGCAGGCTGGCCGGTAGATTCTCCGGGTCGGCCAATTCGTCGACCAGGACTACCCGTGCATCGCCGCCGAGCAGGTCGGCGATCGCGGCCCGCCGCGAGGCGTTGGCCGCGAGCACGAGGCAAGCGAGTCGGATGGCGTCGTTCACGTGCGGTCCGCGGGGGAATGCATCGGATCGGACCTTCCGCGCGGAGCGCGATGGCATGTCGAGGCGAAAATCACCTTTGATTGTAGCTTGCGAACCAGCGGTCCGCTATCGCGCCGAACCAGACCGTCGGCAGCGGCCCGGCCGCGCCGTTATACTTCCGCGCGCCGAACACGGCGACCGGACCCACGGAACGAGAGCATGGCGAACTACGGCACGAACGAATTCAAGGGCGGACTCAAGATCATGCTCGACGGCGATCCGCACGCCATCGTCAGCAACGAGTTCGTCAAGCCGGGCAAGGGCCAGGCCTTCACCCGTACCAAGGTCCGTAACCTCAAGACCGGGCGCGTCGTGGAGCGCACCTTCAAGTCGGGCGACACGGTGGAGTCCGCCGACGTCATGGACACGAAGATGCAGTTCCTCTACGGCGACGGCGAGGCCTGGCACTTCATGGACCCGGAGACCTTCGAGCAACTCGAGGCGAACGAGACGACCGTCGCCGACGCGAAGCTCTGGTTGCTCGACGGTGCCGACTGCGAGGTCACGCTCTACAACGGGCAGCCGCTCGCGATCACGCCGCCCAACTTCGTCGAGCTGACGATTACCGAGACCGACCCCGGCCTGCGCGGCGACACCGCGACCGGTGGCACCAAGCCCGCGCACATGGAGACGGGCGCGGTGGTCAAGGTGCCGCTGTTCATCGAGGAAGGGGAGAAGGTCCGCGTCGACACGCGAACGGGCGAGTACGTCTCCCGCGTCAAGTAGTCGCGTGACGCCCTGGGAACCGCGCGCCCCGCTCGAGCGCCTGCGGTTCGTCGCGAGCCTGCGCGCCGTCATCCGGGCGTGGATGTCTGCCGAGAACGTGCTCGAGGTGACGACACCGGTCCTCTCGCGTGCCGCACCGGCGGATCTGCACCTCGACGCCTTCCGCACGGCGCCGTTGCCGTCGACGCCGACCGACGATGGCCCGTCGACGGACGGATCGCGCTGGTTGCAGACCTCCCCCGAGTATCCGATGAAGCGTCTGCTGGCCGCGCACGGGGTCGACATCCACCAGATCGCGCCGGTGTTCCGGGCGGGTGAGCGCGGCGCGCGCCACAACCCCGAGTTCACGATGCTGGAGTGGTACCGGATCGGGATGGACCACAACGCGCTGATGGACGACGTCGCGGCCCTGTTCGAGACCTTGTGGCGGCGTTTCGATCGCCCCTGGCATTCGCCGGAGCGGCACGGTGTGCACGACCTCGTGAACGAGGTGCTCGGGGCGGGTGCGGCAGCGACCGACCGGGGACCCTTTCTGGACGTCGTGCAGGTGCGCGCGCATTTCCTGGCCGAAGGACGCTCCTGGCCGGCGTCGATCGGCGACGATGCCGACGCGGCGCTCGACCTGCTGCTCGACGAGTTCGTGCTGCCGCGCCTGCCGCGGGACCGCTTGACCTTCCTGCACGGCTGGCCACCGTCGCAGGCCGCCCTCGCGCGGCTCGGCACGGACGCGGCGGGGCGCGACGTCGCCGAGCGGTTCGAGGTCTACATGGGCGCGCTCGAGATCGGCAACGGGTATCACGAGCTCGCCGACGCGGACGAGCAGCGCGCGCGTTTCGAGCAGGAACTCGCCCGCCGGCGTGCAGGCGGACGCGAGACGCCACCGCTCGACGAGGGCCTGCTCGGTGCGCTCGCCGCGGGTCTCCCGGACTGCGCGGGCGTCGCCGTCGGCCTCGATCGACTGGCGATGGCGCTCGCCGACGTCACGCACATCGACGAGTTGATCGCCTTCCCGTTCGAGCGCGCCTGACGATGGGCGAGGCAGACCCGGGCACCGTCATCGCGACGGACGTCGGCGACGTACTCCGCATCGCCGACATCGGCGTGGCCGCCGTGCAGTCCCTGTTCGCGCCCGCCGGACTGTCGGTGGCGACGGTCGCGAACGAGCGCCCGATTCCCGGCAGCCATTGGGGCGACGACGAGGCGGGACTGATCCGGCGAACGCTGTTTGTCCGGAACGATACCCCCGTGCACTCGGCGCTGCACGAGGGCTGCCACTGGCTGATGATGGACGAGTCGCGGCGCGAAGCCCTGCACACCGATGCGGGCGGAACCTCGACCGAGGAGAACGCGGTGTGCTGCCTGCAGATCCTGCTGGCGGATCGGCTGCCCGCGATGGGCCGCGCGCGAATGCTCGCCGACATGGATCGCTGGGGCTACTCCTTCCGCCTCGGCTCCGCCGCGCGCTGGTTCGCGGAGGATGCCGACGATGCCCGCGAATGCCTGGTCGCGCTGGCCGGACATCTCGACCCGGTGCTGGACGGCATCGATCCCGCGGACACGCGCGTCGTGACATCGGTCAATGCGTCGGTCGACGCGTGAGCCAGGACGCGTGAGCCAGGACGCCTGAGCCCGGACGCCTGAGCCAGGACGCCTGAGCCAGGACGCCTGAGCCAGGACCCGGTCGGCGCGTCAGCTCACGCGCCCGATCGCCTCGCCCATGCGTATCGGACTGTCCGGTCCGAGGGACGCGTCCCATTCGGCGCTGCCCTCGAACAGCATGACGATGGTCGAGCCCATGTTGAACCGGCCCATCTCGGCGCCTCGGTCGAGCGTGACGGCGTCGCCTCCGGCATAGTCGAGTCGAGACGTCTCGTGGCCGGCCGGGGGTGTGACCAGACCGTGCCAGACGGTCTCGATGGCGGCGACGTTGATCGCCCCGACCAGTACCAGGGCCATGAGTCCCGCGTCGGTCTCGAACACCGCGACCACCCGTTCGTTGCGCGTGTACAGCCCGTCGAGCGAGCGGACCACGTGCGGTCCGACCCCGAACAGCCGACCGGGCACATGGGTCTGGCGCAGCAGCGTGCCGGTGCGCGGCATGTGCAGGCGGTGGTAGTCGCGCGGCGACAGGTAGATCGTCGCGAAGCGGCCCTGGCCGAGTCGCTCGGCCGCCTCGCCGTCGCCACCCAGCAGATCGAGTACGGAATAGTCGATCCCCTTCGCCTGCAGCGCCCGACCGTCGCGCACGTCACCGAGCGAGGAGAAGTGCCCGTCGGCAGGACTCGCGATCGCGTTCGATTCGACGGCGATCGGCCTGGCGTCGGGGTTCAGGGCGCGTGTGAAGAAGGCGTTGAAGGTGTCGTAGGCATCGAGATCGGGTTCGACCGCATCGCTCATGTCGACGTCGAAGGCGCGGGCGAAGCGATGGATCGCGGGCCGGGTGAACCGCGATCGGCGACGGGTGAGCGCGAACACCGCGCGTGACAGGAGATGCTGCGGCAGCGGGTGCAGCGCCAGCGTCTTCAGCCGATCCACCACGCTGGCGGGTGCTTCCATGACCCGCTGGCGCGCGCCCGGCTCGTCCCGCATCATCAGTTGAGCGCGGCGCGGATGGCGTTGTAGTCGGCCACGATGACGGCGCGTTCGTGCGGCGCGTTGAACTTCGCGCGCACGCGTCGTTCCGGGTCGACGAGCAGCATGGAGGCGGTGTGATCGACGCCGTAGGCGTCCGGATCGACGTCGTTCGCGGTGAAGGCGGCAACGATGCCGAGCTCGCGGGTCAGCGCGTGCACCGCCTCCAGCTCGCCGGTCACGCCGATGAAGTCCTCGTCGAAGTAGGCGACGTACTCCTTCATCTTCGCGGCGGTGTCGCGGACCGGGTCGACGGTCACGAAGAGGACCTGCATGGGTTCCTCGCCGCTCTCCTCGAGTTCCGCGACGACATCCTTCATGACGGACAGGGTCAGCGGACACACGTCGGGGCAGTTGGTGAAGCCGAAGAACATCAGGCTCCACGCGCCCTCGAGCACCGCTTCGGTCAAGGGCTCGCCATCGACGTCCGAGAGCGTGAAGGCCGGGACGGTGCGGAAGTCCGAGGGCAGCATGAGCGAGCGTTGCAGCGTCGCCTGCAGCGTCTCCAGTTCGACCGCCTCGGCGGCCTCGTCGGCCGCGCTCGATGCGGCGGATGCGTCGGCGTCGGTCGGTCGGTCGCCGCTCGTGGCGAGCATGACGCCGGCGGTGAGTCCGGCGACCGCGACGACGAACATCGGCAGGACGCGCGACAGCGGGGAGGGGCGTTCGGGGGCGCTCATGGGCAGTCCGGAAGGCAAGCGGGCGAGGGAGAACGAACCGCGGCGAGGGCGCATGCCACCACCGGCTGCTCAGTATACTGTCGGTGACGAGTGCGAGCGGTCAGTGAACACCCATGCCAGAGCCAGGCCGCCCCGTGCTGCCGACCGACGGGCCCCTCGCCCTCGAGCAGGCGATCCGCGCGGCCGCCGCTGCCTTCGAAACCGCCTCGCTGGCCTACGGCCACGGGACCGACAACGCGATCGACGAGGCCAGCTGGCTGCTGCTCGAGACGCTCGGACTGCCGCCCGATGTCGCTCCCGACTACACGCGTGCGCTGAGCGTCGAGGAGCGGGCCGACTGCAACGCCCGGCTCGAACGTCGCATCGTCGATCGGGTGCCGACCGCCTACCTCGTCGGCAGCGCCTGGTTCGCGGGCCACGTCTTCCGCGCCGACGAACGCGCCCTCGTACCGCGATCGCCGCTGGCGGAATTCGTGGTCAACGACGCCTTCGGCCTGCTGGACGGCATCGAGGCGCCGCGTGTGCTCGATCTCTGCACCGGTGGCGGTTGCATCGGCATCAGTGTCGCGCTCGCCTTCCCGACGGCGAGCGTCGCGGCCAGCGACCTGTCAGGCGATGCCCTGGCGCTCGCGCGCGAGAACGTGGCACGGCATTCGGTGGGCGATCGGGTGACGCTGCTGGAAGGGTCGGTGTTCGAGCCGGTGCAGGGGCGCTTTCACCTGATCCTGTCGAACCCGCCCTACGTGGACGCCGCGGATGTCGCCGACATGCCGGCGGAGTTCTCGCATGAGCCGCTGCTCGGGCTGGCGGCCGGTGACGACGGTCTGGACCTCGTCCGCATCATGCTGGCGGAGGCGGCGGCCCATCTGCTCGAGGGCGGCTCGCTGGTCGTCGAGGTGGGCAACAGCTGCGAGGCGGTGGCCGAGCTGTGGCCGGAAGTCCCGTTCGAGTGGCTCGAGTTCGCCGCGGGCGGCGCCGGGGTGTTCCTGATCGGGCGAGCGGACCTTCTCGCCCATGCCGCGACCTTCGAGCGGACCCGGACCGTGGTCCGGCAGGACGGTGATTCTCGTCCCTGACCCCAAAGGGCCTGATCCCGAAGACCGGCTCCCGAAGGCCTGACCCCAAAGGCCTGACCCCAAAGGTCGGCTGGCCACGAGGGCCAGCCGAAAAGGGGCAATCGGATCGTGAAGTCGGTAGGAAGGCTGTGCCGGTCGTGCGGCCTTACAGCAGGCCGAGCTTGAACTGGACGAAGACGACGGCGTTGTTGTGGTGATTGCCGTAGTCCACTTCCGGCGAGCCGCTGACGTTGATCACGGCGCGCTTGGTCAGCGCGAACTCGACGGCCGGCAGCGGCACGATCTTGGTGTCCGGCTCGCCGTTGATCAGGAACTGCTTGTGCAGGAGCGTCGCGCCGAGGATGAAGCGCACCTTGCCCTGGAAGACGGCGTATCGCGGGGTGGCGTAGTTCAGACCGCCGTAGAAGGCCTGGTAGCCGAAGCTGTCGGAGAGCGTGCCGCCGTGGAAGCCGATCTTGCTCGACGGGGAGTACTCCCAGCCGATGCCCGGCGTCAGCGTGTTGCGGCCTTCGGATTCCTGCAGGTGGAAGGCGGCGGTGTTGAAGACCAGGTAGCCGTCGTCGGCCTTGGTGGCGGTGCTGCCGAGCAGCAGGGTGGCGCCGATGGCGAGAGTGCTGGCAATGCGGTTGAATCGGTTCATGTCGTCTTCCCCTTGTCGCCGGTCTGTGCCGGCTGTTCGTCTTGCCTCCTGATCGATGTCAGGAAGTCGACGCAAAATGTAACCGGGGAAAACGAAGCGCGCAATCCGGTGGAGATTGTTCGGAGAATCTATATATATCAGTAACTTGAGTCCGTAATAGAGGGTGTCGAAATTCTGACGGCGCGGTCGGAACGGCGCTAAGTGGCTGTCCGGGCTGTCATTTTTCGGTCGGAGCGGTGCGCGCGGCGAACCGAAGGGTTTCGAGACGCGGATCCCGTTGCGACCGCCGATGCGGAGGGTCCTGTGAGGCAGCTCTCGGTCGAGGCGGTGGACGAATGGCCCCGACGCGCCTCGGGCACGCTCGATCGCGCCGATCTTCGGCCGGCGAACCGCTCGCTCGACATCCCTCGGAGGGCGCGTGCAGCGACGACACGTGCTCGAAAACCCCGTTTCAGGCGAGCAGCGTCAACGATCGGACGGGGCTGCCGGCCGGATTCGACGGGGCTGTCAGGGCGACGCTGTGCGTCTGGTCGCCCGCCCACCCGGTGGGCGTCGAGATACCGCCGCCGGCGGCCCCGATGTGTCGCGACGGGGCGGAAAGGTGGAACGGCCGTACGGGTGCGGGCCGCTCAGCGTCCGGGTCGGTGTGTGTCGGTGGCGCCGGTGTGGCGACAGAGTGGCGCTGCTGGCCGATCCGGGTGGGGCGTCGTGTGGCGCGGGACTCCCGAAGGGGCGCTCAGGCGGAGGTGCCGTCCAGATCCCGGGTGATCCGCTCGAACATGTCCTCGGCGAAGCGATCCCACTCCAGGCTGCCGCGGTTGCTGGCGTTGTCCGGCATCGAGAGCCGGATCTTCACCAGGGTGCCCTCGTGTTCCGTCTGGTACAGCACGGTGATCGAGGCGAGATTCTCGCGAAGGTAGGTCGCCTGCACTCGAGCGACCGTCCGCATGCCGCGCGCGCGGGTCGCCGCCGTCACCACGTTGAAGTCGGTGTAGACGCCGGCGCGCACGGCCTTGCCGATCGCCTGCATGGTCGCCCGCGTGGAGCCGAGGACGAGGCGCTCGTGATCGAGACTGAGGTTCTCCTTGGACACCGGGTAGACGTAGACGTCCGCGATACGTCGCTTGCGGGCATTGGCATAGCGGAGTGAGTAGCCGTCGGTGCCGTCCTCGAACCGACGAAACCCCTGGTACTCGAAGGTGCCGACGCTGCTCGGGAGCACGTCGAGCACGGCCGGCGGTTCCGCCCGGGCACCGTTCCCGGCAGCGGGGCCGGCTGCCAGCGCGGCATCGGCGTCCGGCGCCCCCGCGGCCGGCGCGCCGGTGGCGCAGGCGCTGGCGAGCGTCAGGACGGCGAGAAGCGAGGCGAGTCGACGCAGGGACATTGGCGATCCGAAGGCAGGGCGTTGCCTGCCCGTCCGCAAGAAGCGCGCCCGTGCCCTGCGCCCGATCGGCCGCGGCTTCCAGCCGCCGACGCTCTAGCCGCCGACGGGCGGGTCATCGTCCGAGAGACCCGCGCCGGCGCGGACGAGTTCGAACCGTTCCACCGTCCGACCGTCCAGCGGCACGCGCTCGACGAACATCGCCAACGGCCTCACCCAGAGGCCGCGATCTCCGTACAGCGCGCGATAGAGCACCAGCCGGCACTCGTCCTCGCTGTGCCGCACGCAGCCGAGCACCCGGTACTCCGCGCCCTTGTAATGTCGGTAGAGACCGGGCGCGGGACAGGCGGGCAATTCGCTGTCTACACTTTCGCTCATGGAAACCGCTCGACTCCTTCGTCTCGTCCTGTCGTGCTGCCTGTTGCCGGCGCTCGCCGCCTGCGCGACCACGCCGCCGCGGAACATCGACGATGTCTGCTCGATCTTCGAGGAGAAGCGCGGCTGGCACAAGGTGGCGAAGAAGGCCGAAGCGAAGTGGGGCACCTCGATGCACATCCCGCTCGCCTTCATGTATCAGGAGTCGGCGTTTCGCCACAAGGCGCGGCCGTCCCGGCGGACGCTCCTCGGCTTCATCCCGTGGCGGCGGGCGAGCTCGGCCTACGGCTACGCGCAAGCGATCGACGGCACCTGGCGGCAGTACATCCGCTCCACCGGGGAGTACTGGCGCGTGCGGCACGATTTCGCGGACGCCACCGACTTCATCCACTGGTACATCGCCGATGCCAGTCGGCGAAACACCGTCTCCCGGGCCGATGCGTTCTCGCTGTACATGAACTACCACGAGGGCCCGGCGGGCTATGCGCGCGGCAGTCATGTGCAGAAGGCCTGGCTGAACAAGGTCGCCACGGGCGTGCAAATGCGTTCCCAGCGCTACGCCGCGCAGTACGATGCCTGCCGGGAGTCGCTCGAGCCCGGTTTCCTGCGGCGACTGCTCGGTGGCTGAGCGGGTGCGCGCGCTGCTGTCCCGGCTGGTCGCCGCCGCGATCGTGCTGTTCGCGCGGCTGGTCACCGCCGTGCGCGGCAGCTGGCTCGGCAGCGCGCCGGACGACACGCGCCGGGTCTACTTCGCCAATCACACCAGCCACGGCGATTTCGTGCTGCTCTGGACGGTGCTGCCGCCGAGGCTACGCGCACGCACGCGCCCGGTCGCCGCGGCCGACTATTGGCAGTCCTCGGCCCTGCGCCGATTCATCGGCCGGGATGTGTTCCGCTCCCTGCTGATCGAGCGATCGGGCGGCGGAGGCGATCCCGTCGCGGAGATGGCCGCCGCCCTCGACACAGACTCGCTGATCCTGTTTCCGGAGGGCACGCGCAACGTGAGCGAGACCGAACTGATGCCCTTTCGCAGCGGGCTGTATCACCTCGCGTGCGCGCGACCGGACATCGATCTGGTGCCGGTCTGGATCGACAATCTCAATCGGGTGTTGCCGAAGGGCGAGTCCGTGCCGATTCCCCTGGTCTGCACCGTGACCTTCGGCGCGCCGCTCGAACCGGTGCCGGACGAGGCGAAGGGTGACTTCCTGGCACGGGCCGAGGCGTCGCTGCGTGCGCTCTCGACGGCGGGCAGCCCGTGAACGCCGCGAGAAGCGATCTGTTCGCGCTGCTGGCAGGCGTCGGGGTCGTGCTCGTCATCGCCACGCTGATCGGTCAGATGCTCGCGGCGCGGCAGCCGTCCGGCGATCCGTCACCGGTCATCGACAACCTCAACGCGCGCATCAACGCCTGGTGGGGCATGGTCTGCCTGCTCGGACTGGCCTTTCTCGGCGGGCGCGGCGGCGTGGTGGTGCTGTTCGCCGTCTGCTCCTTCGCCGCCCTGCGCGAGTTCGTGACGCTGACCCGGACCACGCGCGCCGACCACCGGGCGTTGGTCGCGGCCTTCTTCGTCGTGTTGCCGCTCCAGTACCTGTTCGTCTGGCAGTCCTGGTACGGGCTCTATTCGATCTTCATACCGGTCTACGCCTTCCTGTTCCTGCCCATCCTCGCGGTCTTCGGCGGCAGCACGGACCGCTACCTCGTGCGGGTGGCAGAAACGCAGTGGGCGCTGATGATCGCGGTGTTCTGCGTGTCCCATGTGCCGGCGTTGCTGACGCTCGAGGTGCCGGGCCATGCGGGGCGCGAGGTGCTGCTGATCGCCTGGCTGGTGGTGGTGGTACAGATCAGCGACGTGCTGCAGTACGTGTGGGGCAAGCTTGCCGGGCGCACGAAGCTCGCGCCCACCGTGTCGCCGTCGAAGACGGTCGAGGGCGCGGTAGGCGGCATCGCGAGCGCGACCGCGATCGGGGCGGCGCTCTTCTGGATCACGCCGTTCCGCTGGTGGGAGGCGGCCGGCCTCGCGCTGGTCGTCACGCTCATGGGTCTGGCGGGCGGCCTCGTCCTGTCGGCGATCAAGCGCGACCGGGGCGTCAAGGACTGGGGGCACCTGATCGCGGGCCACGGCGGTTTCATCGACCGCCTCGACTCCGTGCTGTTCGCCGCGCCGGTGTTCTTCCACCTGGTCCGCTACGGCTGGGCGACGCCATGAGCGACGGCGACCCCGTCGATGCCGACCGAAGACCCCTCGCGAGTCGTGACACCGGCTGGGCGCGGGCCGTCGCGCGGTGGCTGGCCACGACACCGATCACCCCCAACGCGATCTCGATGGGCAGTGTGCTGTTCGCGGGTGTCGCCGGACTGGCGTTCGCCGCACTGGACGGGGCGAGCGGCGGCGCCCGCATCGGGCTCCTGTTGCTGGCGACACTCGGCTGCCAGCTGCGGCTGCTCTGCAATCTCTTCGACGGCATGGTCGCGATCGAGGGCGGGAAGCGGACCGCCGACGGGGCGGTGTGGAACGAGCTGCCGGACCGGCTCGCCGACGTGGCGGTGCTCGTGGGTCTGGGCGTCGGCATCGGCGAGCCCGCGCTCGGCTGGGCGGCCGGCGCGCTGGCGGTCTTCGGCGCCTACGTGCGCGAACTCGGGCACGGGATCGACGGCGTGGTGGACTTCGGCGGACCGTTGGCCAAGCCGCAGCGCATGGCGCTCGTCAGCGGCGCCGCGGTGCTCTCCCTGCTGGAAGGGCTGTGGAACGGGCAGGGTGGCCTCCTCCTGATCGCGCTGTGGCTCGTGGCGGCAGGCACGCTGCTGACCGGCGGATTGCGCACGCTCTCGCTCATCCGGCGGCTGAAGCGCTCGGGCGAGTGAGGCCGGTCGGCCCGCAGGGCGGCGGTATGATGGCCCGACGGGACGGGGCCGACGGCGCCGACCGCACCGGTACTCGGGAGCAGGCATGGGACTCGGAGACATGTTCGGGAAGCTGTTCGGCGGTGGCAGCGGTTCGGGCACCGCTGCAGCGGCCGAGCCCGGCGAGGCGGTCGAGCACGATGGCTACACGATCGTGCCCGCCCCGCTCGCGGAGGGTGGACAGTACCGAACGGCCGGCACGATCCGGCGCGAGGTGGACGGCGTGACGCAGCAGGCGAGTTTCATCCGAGCCGACAGCAGCACCGACCGGCAGTCCGCGATGGACCACTCGGTCGCGAAGGGCAAGCAGATCATCGCCGAGCAGGGCGCAGGCCTCTTCGACCGCGAGAACGTCTGAGGGTGCACCGGCGCGGGAGCGCTCGCCCGAGAGCGCACCGGCCTCCTGTCGCGGGGGCGCTCGCGAGTGCGTTGCCGCTGGTGCGTGGGCTGGCGCTTCCGACGGCGATGCTGCTGGCGTCGGGGCTCCCGATCGTCGCGCTGTCCGCCGATGGCGATACCGGGGAGAACGACCCGCCGGTGCCGTCGGCCGCCGACCTCGGTGACGGTGCAGACGCCCCGGGCGGCAGCGATGCCGTGCGCGTCGCGCTCGTCGATACCGGCGTCAACTACACGCTGCCGAGCGTGCTCGCCGCGCTGGCGAGACATCCCGACGGGACACTGGTCGGGCGTGACTTCCGCGATCTCGATGACCGCCCCTTCGATCGGCACGTGCTGCCGAACGGTCGGGTGCTGCGTCACGGTACCCGCACCGCCTCGGTGCTGATCGACGAAGCCCCGCTCGCGCGGCTGGTGCCGTACCGTTTCCCCGACGGCAACATGCAGCGCATGGAAGGCCTGGTTCGGCACGCCGCCGCGAACGAGGTGCGAGTGATCGGACTGCCGCTCGGCGGCTCGCGGGCCGCGCCCTGGGAGGCCTTCGAGCGCGCCGCGAAGGCGCACCCGCACCTCCTGTTCGTGACGTCGGCCGGGAACGAGGGCCGCGACATCGATGTCTCGCCGGTCTGGCCCGCCGTCCTCCCGCTCGACAATCTGATCGTCGTCACGTCGGCCGACGATTTCGGGCAGATCGCCGACGGCGTCAACCGTGGCCGGACGAGCGTGGACTACCTCGTGCCTGCCGAGCACGTGCCGGTCCTGCAGTTCGACGGCACGCGCGGCACGGCGTCGGGCTCGAGTTACGCCGTGCCGCGTGTGGTCGCGCTCGCCGCGCGGCTGCTCGTGGCGCAGCCGGACTGGCGCGCGGCCGAGCTGGTGGCGGAGCTTCGGCGGCGCTTCGCCGACGGTTCGCACCCGCGCGATGTCCGGGAAGGCTTCATCGTGGATCCGCTGGCGGTCGGTGAGGCGCCGGCGATCGTCGTCGCGGAAAGGACGGTGCGGTGGCCCGACGAATCGGTCGCGCCCGACGTGCGCATCCCGCTCGACGTGCTCGTGCCGAACGGTGCGTGGTCGTCCGCACGTACCGACCGGACGCTGGCCCGCGCGGCCGGGATCCTCGACGCCTGCGGCATCGCGTTCCAGCCGCTGCGCGTGCGTGAGCTGTCCGCGCCGCAGAGGTTGGCCGACCTCTCGCCCGGCAGCGCACGCACCTTGTTCGACGCCGTGCGCGCCAGTGGGGCCGAGCGCCGCGTGACCGTGGTGCTGGGTCGAGACACCCGCATGGCCGATCCCTACGACGGCGAAGCCTTCGGGCGAGCCAATACCCGGCATCGCCCGTGGCTGCGGGACACGGTCTGGCTGACCGCCGTCATCGAGGACGCCGGCATCGCGCTCGCGCACGAGCTGTTTCACGTGCTCTCGAACTCGGGCGCGCACGTGCCGCGGACGGACAACCTGATGCATGCGCGCACGAGCGGCGACAACACGGTGCTTGCGCCAGGCCAGTGCGAAGCCGCCCGCCGGACGGCGCTCGACAATGGTCTCGCGGTACCGGCACCGCCTGCGGCCGAGACCGAGACCGAGACCGAGACCGAGACCGAGACCGAGACCGGAAGCCGTCTCGGCCTTGTCGACCGGCCGACTACTGACGCTGCCAGCGGCGTGGACGACAGGAACCGGCGATGAGCACGAGCGCCCCACCCGATCTCGAGGCGATCGTGCGCGCGGTCGTCGACGACGTCGCGCCGATGGTCGGCAGGGGCAAGGTCGCGGACTACATTCCCGCGCTCGCCTGCGTGCCCGCCGATCGCTTCGGCATCGCCGTTCGCTCGGTCGACGGACAGTGCTTCGCGGCCGGGGACGCCGACGAGCGTTTCTCGATCCAGAGTATCTCCAAGGTCCTCACGCTGACCCTGGCGCTGGAGAACCGCGGGGACGAACTCTGGCGTCGAGTCGGCAAGGAGCCGTCCGGCGATCCCTTCAATTCGCTGTTCCAGCTCGAATTCGAGCGCGGCGTGCCCCGCAATCCGCTGATCAATGCGGGCGCGATCGTCGCCGCCGACTGCCTGGTCTCCGACCGCGGCGACCCGAAGGCCGATATTCGGGCCTTCGCGAGTCGCCTGGCCGATGTCCCGATCGACTTCGATCCGGCCGTCGCGAGCTCAGAGCGCGACACCGGGCATCGCAACGCCGCCCTCGCGAATCTGATGAAGGGGTTCGGCAACCTCGAGAACGCCGTCGTCGACGTGCTCGACACCTACTTCCACCAGTGCTCGCTGAGCATGAGCTGTCGCGAACTGGCCACCGTCTTCGGCTATCTGGCCGCTGCAGGCCTGTCCCCCGTGAACGAGGAGCGCGTCGTGTCGGCCGCGCGGGCGCGTCGCATCAACGCGCTGATGCTGACCTGCGGCACCTACGATCGTGCCGGGGAGTTCGCCTTCGAGGTCGGTCTTCCGGCAAAGAGCGGCGTCGGTGGCGGCATCGTCGCCGTGGTGCCCGGGCGGGGCACCGTCGCGGTCTGGTCGCCTGGGCTCGGGAGGTCCGGAAATTCCGTCGCGGGCGTCGAGGCGCTGCGCCACTTCGTCACGCGTACCGGCTGGAGCGTCTTCTAGGTTACGGCGCGGCGGGCGATCGATCAGGCGTCCAGATCGATCGGCTTGAGTTGCTCGAAGCGGTCACCGGGGCCGGGATTGTCGTCATGAGTGTGCCCGCCGAGGTGTTCGACGATCCCCCAGACGGCGTTCAAGGCCGTCTGTACCGCACCTTCCGCCCAGCCCGGCGTCCACGACACGTCGTCCCCCGCGATGAAGATGCCGCGCTGCTCGGCGGGAAATGCCTGTTGCATGAAGTGCGTGAACATGCGGCGGTTGTAGCGGTAGTGGCCGGGCAGCGCACCCTTGAAGGCACCGAGGAAATTCGGATCCGCCTCCCATGAGATGGTGATCGGCTGGCCGACGATGTGGCTGCGGATGTCGAGCCCGGGGTAGATCTTCGCCAGCGCATCGAGCGCGAGTTCCGTGCGCCGCTCCACCGGCAGCGGCAGCATCTTGAGGGCGTCGGCCATCCAGGTGTAGCTCAGGCACAGCACGCCCGGGCGGTCGTCACCGTGGTAGATCGGGTAGGTGCCGCGGGTCAGGCGGTCGGTCAGCGTCATGCTCAGGCAGGGCTCGCCGCTCTGCGGGTCGAGGTCTCGCCAGAACGGTCGATCGACCATGACGAAGGTCTTCGCCGACTGCATGTAGCTCGTGCGATCGAGCGCCATCCAGTGCGCCTGCGAGAACAGCGATTCGTCGGTGTCGATGTTGGTCGTCAGCAGCCAGCTCTGGCACGTCACGAGCACCGCGTCGAAGGTCTCGACGTTGCCGTAGACGTCGGTGACGCGGATCGTGCCGTCGTCCGTTCGCGTCAGCGCCTGCACCCCCGGTCGGGGAACGCCCGCATGCAGACGTGCGAGCGAGGTGCCAGCGGGATGGTGACGGCAGTCGGGCGTGGCGTGCCAGAGCCCGCGCGGCACCCGCTCGGCGCCGCCCACGATCCAGTGCTGCTCGCTGTCGCAGTCGGTCAGCACGACGCGCAGGATCTCCAGCATCGTGTTCCTGAAATCCGAGTCCCAGCCGCCGGTGCCGAATCCCACCTGACCGAACATCTCGCGATGCCGGAAGCCGAGGCGCGCGAAGGCCGGCGAGGTCGCCACGAAGTCGTAGAAGGTCCGGTCGTCCCATTCGTGCACGAGGGGATCCCAGAGGGCCTTGAGCGCGACGGGGTCACGGCGGCGCATCGCCTCCCGGATGGCCCCGGCGTGCGCGCCGTACTCGAGCGCCTCGTCCCAGGCGTCGGACATCTCGCGAAATTCCGGCGGCAGGTCGTCGATGGTGCGCGCCGTGTGACACACGCCCGCCAGATCGATCACCGTCGAGCCGGCCGCCTCGGTCAACGGGTTCGGGAACGGGCGTGTCTCCAGTCCGAGCGCCCGCACATAGTGATCGAAGGTCGTGGCCGAGCGCGGAAAGCGCATGCCGCCGAGTTCCGCCACGATGTCCGGGTCGTCGCCGAACGGTTCGGAGCGAAGTCGCCCGCCGAGCCGGCCGGCTTCGTGGACGACGGGGTGCAGGCCGAGCTTCATGAGCTCGTGAGCCGCGACCGTCCCCGATACCCCGGCGCCCACGATCGCGACGCGCGCACCGACGGCCGACGAGGGCACGCTGCCGAGGCCGGCCGGGTGCGCGAGCCATTCGTCGTAGGGGAAGGGGAAGTCGGGTCCGAACACGCTCAACGGTGCGCTTTCGGTGGAATGGCTCATGCCTGTCGCGGTGAGTAGAGACCGGCACGACGATCGCGCAGGTAGGGAAGAGCGGCGCGCGCACGGACGATCGCGGCGCGTTCCAGGGTCGCGGTCAGGCGGACCGGTGCCTCGGCCGCCCTGGCCAGCGTCTCGCCGTCCGGCGCGACGATGGCACTCCGCCCGGCGTAGACCAGTCCGTTCTCCACGCCGCAGTAGTTGGCGTAGGCAAGAGCCAGGCCGTTCTCCGCGGCGCGCACGCGCACGAGGTGGTCGGGCACGAAGGTGAAGGGGTGCATCAGGGCGGTCGGAACCAGCACGAGCTCCGCGCCCTCCAGGGCGAGCCGCCGTACGGTTTCGGGGAACTCGACGTCGTAGCAGATCAGGATGCCGATGCGCCATCCGCAAAGCTCGACCACCGGGGCGAGATCGTCGCCGGCCACGAACAGCGCCGCATCCAGATCACCCCACAGGTGGGTCTTTCGATAGTGCGCCAGGGTGGCGCCGTGGCGGTCGACGAGTTCCGCCACGTTCGCCAGCGTGTCGCCGACGCGGGCGATGCGTGCCGCGAGAATCGCGATGCCCGCCGTTCGACAGATCGCGGCGACGCCGGCCGACAGCTCACCGTCGATGCCCTCGGCGACGGAGCGGGCGTCGGCCCGGGTGATGTTGTAGCCGGTGAGGCTCGCCTCGGGCACGACGAGCAGCTCGCTGCCTTCTTCAGCCGCCGCCCGGGCTTCCCGTTCCAGTCGCTCGAGCGAACGCGCGACATCGAGCGGCGTCGGGGCGTGCTGCAGCACGGATATCCGGAGTGTGCCGGCGTCAGTCATGCTGCAGCGCGACGCCGCTGGACGCACGATCCTGTCGAGCGATCAGCGCCAGCAGGGGCCCGAGCCGCGCCGCCGGCAGCGGCGCCTCCCGTTCCAGCTCCCCGGGGAAGGCGCGACGTCGCAACGGGGTGCGGATCGGGCCGGGGTCGTAGCCGTTGATCGCCACGCGCGGATGGCCGCGCTCGTCGCGACGTCCTTCGTGCTCGTCGTGCAGCGTGTGCATCAACGCGTGGGTGGCCTGCTTGGACACGCCGTAGCCGCCCCAGAAGGCGCCGGGCTTGTGATCGAGCAGGAACGTCAGGCTGCCGAGCGGAGAGGCCACGAGGGCCGGCAGGCAGGCAAGACTCGCGAGTCGTGCAGCGGTCACGTTGACGGTCATCGCGCGGTGCCAGTCGGCCTGGGGAAGGTTGTCCATCGGCGTCGGCGAACCGAACGCCGCCGACGCATGCACGAGCGCGTCGAGCCCACCCAGCTCTCCGCTCACGAGTCCGGCGAGCTCTTCGTACTCGGCCTCGGTGGCCTTCTCCTGCGCCAGCGGCACGACGGCGGGCGTCGGCGAACCGTTGGCGAGCAGCGCGTCGTACAGCGCGTCGAGCTTCTTCTCGGTACGACCGACCAGGGCGAGGGTCGCGCCGGCCGATCCGAGCGCGAGGCACAGGGCCGTACCGAGCCCGCCGGTCGCACCGGTCACGATCACCACGCGCCCGGTCAACGCGCCATCCGCGAGGACGAAGCGGCGCCGCGCATCGTCGGCGGTCGTGTAGTCGGGGCTCAACATCGGCGCAGTCTACCCGCGCCCGTCACGCTTGCCGCGCGCCGCGTCGGTGCCGCCAGGCGATGTACAGCTTCACCAGCGGTGTGGGCGTGACCGTCTCCCGCAGCAGATCGGGGCGCTGCTCCTGCCAGAGACGAAGCTGTCGCGCGCGCAGGGCAGCGAGGCGCGCGATCGGCGCGAGCTCGGCGCGCGCGTAGGTGCGCCGGTAGTCCGCATCGGCGAGCGCGGAGTCGATCGCCGTCCGCGCGGTGTCCACCTGTTCCGCCAGCAGTCCGGCGCATCCGGCACCCACGTCCGGCGCGTCGCCCCGCACGTCCGTCGCATCGCCGTCCGAGGGTCGTCGCACCCGACCGGCAAGCAAGGCCGGTGTCTGCCGGTGCCGCGCGTAGGCCGCGTCGGAGAACACCGCATGGCCGCGATGCAGCAGGGCGGGCAGGCGGGCGAGTGTCGCGTGCAGGCCGAGCCCGAGCGCCAGTTCGGCCGAACGCACGTCGGGCTCGACGAGATCGCCTCGTCGGCCGCTGGCGGCGTGCGCGAGCAGGGCGAGCCGCGCGCCGTGATCGCGCACCAGTCGCGAGCGTTGCTCGGCGTCGTCCACGGGCGGGGTGTAGCGGGTCGTCGCCGCGACCGACAACACGTCCAGCAAGGCCGCGCCTGCCTCGTCGAGTCCGCGCAGGGACGCCGCACAGGCCACCGTTCGCGGATGGCGCGGCTCACCCACGCGCAGGCGCTCCAGTTCCTCGTGCCACCAGTGCACCTTGCGTTCGGCCACGCCCGGGTCCTGGACCTCGTCGAGCGTTCGGCTGACCGTCTCGAGGAGCGCCAGTCTGTCGAGCACACGGGCACGCGCCGCCGCGTCCGTCCACAGCAGTGCGTAATGCAGCGTCGACCCCTCGCTCGGGCGAATCGCGCCGGCACCGTCCTCGGTCGGGGAAACGGCCTCCGAGATCGCGCTCGACGCGGGTTCGGACGATGCGCCGGCGGCCGGCGCGCGCGTGGCGTCGGTGGCCGGGCCGGAGACGGTGTCCGGCGCGTCCGGTTCGTTCAAGCGGCAGCGCCGGTCGTGGCGGCCTCGTCGCTCGCGGTCACGTCGCGCGTCGTCGCCAGCATGTAGTTCACGTCGACGTCGTTCGCGTCGAGTCGGTAGACGCGGGTCAGGGGGTTGTAGACCAGTCCGGTCATCGCGCCGAGCGTGAGTCCGGCACGTCGGCCCCAGGCGTCGAGCTCGGAAGGGCGGATGAACTTCCCGTGATCGTGGGTGCCGCGCGGCAGGAGGCGCAGCACGTACTCGGCCCCGACGATCGCGAACAGCCAGGACTTGGGGTTCCGGTTCAAGGTGGAGAAGAACACCTGGCCGCCCGGCTTGACCAGGCGAGCGCAGGCGGCGACGACCGCGGCGGGATCGGGCACGTGCTCGAGCATCTCGAGGCAGGTGACGACGTCGAACGCGCCGGGCATCTCGTCGGCGCAGGCCTCGGCCGAGATCGCCCGATACTCGACATCGGTGCCGGTATCGAGCGCGTGCAGGCGCGCCACCCCCAGCGAGGCTTCGGCGAGATCGATGCCGAGCACGTCCGCGCCCGCCCGAGCCATGGATTCCGCGAGGATGCCGCCGCCGCAGCCGACGTCCAGCACTCGCCGACCCGCCAGTGGCGCACGCGCCTCGATCCAGCCCTGACGAAGCGGGTTGATGCGGTGAAGCGGCGCGAATTCGCCTTCACGATCCCACCAGCGCGAGGCGAGGTCGTCGAACTTGGCCAGCTCGGCCGGATCGCTGTTGCCGGCGGCGGCGGCCGAGTCCTCGGTTTTCGCCGGCTCGGTGGCCGCGGTCGTGGCGGGCCCGCGGGCGGACCTCTCGGCGGGATTCGGCTCGGACTGTGACATGGTGTGCGGGCGTCGGTGGGGCGTCCGTGGCGGGACGTCGGGCGGGGCACCTTACCGAGCCCCGGTAACGGCCGCAAGCGAGGCGGTCGAAGGCGCCGGAGCTAGGCGGAATGCGGGTCTCCGGGGCCTGGATGTGGTAAATTCACGAGTCCGATCGAGCACCGGTCACCCCTCTCGTCCCGGCTCTTTTCCATGTCCGAATTCGCGAAAGAAATTCTGCCGATCCATCTCGAGGACGAGATGCGGCAGTCCTTCCTCGACTACGCCATGAGCGTCATCGTCTCGCGTGCCTTGCCGGACGTGCGCGACGGGCTCAAGCCCGTCCACCGTCGCATCCTGTACGCGATGCACGAGCAGGGCTACGAGTGGAACCGCCCCTACCGGAAGTCCGCCCGCATCGTCGGCGACGTGATGGGTAAGTACCACCCGCACGGTGACTCGGCCATCTACGAGTCGATGGTGCGGATGGCGCAGCCCTTCAGCACCCGCTACCTCACGATCGACGGGCAGGGCAACTTCGGCTCCGTCGACGGGGATCCCGCCGCGGCCATGCGCTACACCGAAGCGCGCATGGCGAAGATCACGCGCGAGCTCCTCGCCGACATCGATCGCGAGACGGTGGACTTCGCCGACAACTACGACGGCTCCGAGAGCGAGCCCACGGTGTTGCCCTCGCGCATCCCGAACCTGCTGGTCAACGGCGGTACCGGCATCGCCGTCGGCATGGCGACGAACATCCCGCCGCACAATCTCTCCGAGGTCGTCAACGCGACCATCGCGATGATCGACGACCCCGACATCGGGGTGTCGCAGCTGATGGAACACCTGCCCGGCCCGGACTTCCCGACCGCCGGCATCATCAACGGCGCGCGCGGGATCGAGGAGGGCTACCGGACCGGTCGCGGTCGCGTTCATGTCCGCGCCCGGGCGACGGTCGAGTACGCCGAGAGCACGGGCAAGGACACGATCATCGTGACCGAGCTGCCCTACCAGGTGAACAAGGCGCGCCTGCTCGAGAAGATCGCCGAGCTGGTGAAGGAGAAGAAGGTCGAAGGCATCACCGAGCTGCGCGACGAGTCGGACAAGGACGGCATGCGCGTGGTGATCGAGCTTCGTCGGGGCGACTCGGGCGAGGTGCTGCTCAACCAGCTCTACAAGCAGACTCAGCTCGAGGTCGTGTTCGGCATGAACATGGTCGCGTTGATCGACGGTCAGCCTCGGCTGCTGTCCCTGCCGGAGATCCTCGCGGCCTTCATCCGGCACCGCCGTGAGATCGTCACGCGGCGCACGATCTATCTGCTCAGGAAGGCCCGCGAACGCGCCCACGTCCTCGAAGGCCTGGCCGTCGCGCTCGCCAACATCGACCCGGTCATCAAGCTCATTCGCGAGTCGGCGAATGCCGCCGAGGCGAAGGAGAAGCTGGTGGCGCGGGGTTGGGAGCCCGGCATGGTCGGCGCGATGCTCGAGCGCACCGGCGCCGATTCCTCGCGGCCGGACAATCTCTCGGCCGAACTCGGTCTGATCGACGGCGAGTACCGGTTGAGCGAACCGCAGGCCCAGGCGATCCTCGACCTGCGTCTGCACCGCCTGACCGGTCTCGAGCAGGAAAAACTCGTCGAGGAGTACCGCGAGATCCTCGAGAAGATCGCCGACTACCTCGACATCCTGACCGACCCGGAACGCCTGAAGCGAGTCATTCGCGAGGAACTCGTCTCGCTCATCGAACAATACGGCGATCAGCGTCGCACCGAGATCCAGGTCGACTACTCCGAGATGCGGATGGAGGATCTGGTCGCCGACGATGCGGTCGTGGTCACGCTCTCGCACGGCGGATACGCCAAGTCGCAACCCCTCTCGGACTACCGGGCCCAGCGCCGTGGCGGGCGCGGCAAGAGCGCGACGCAGATGAAGGACGAGGACTTCGTCGACAAGCTGTTCGTCGCGAGCATGCACGACACCGTGCTGTTCTTCACGAGTGTCGGCAAGGTCTACTGGAAGCGCGTGTACGAGCTGCCGCAGGCGAGTCGCGGTTCGCGCGGACGCCCGATCGTGAACCTGCTCCCGCTCGAGAAGGACGAGCGGGTCAACGCCGTGCTGACGGTGCGCGAGTACACCGCCGACCGCTACATCTTCTTCGCCACCTCGAAGGGCGTCGTCAAGCGCACGTCGCTCGCCGATTTCTCGCGCCCCCGCACCAACGGCATCATCGCGATCGACCTGCGTGTGGACGACTTCCTGATCGATGTCGCGCTGACCGACGGCGAGAGCGACATCATGCTGTTCTCGAGCAACGGTCGGGCGATGCGCTTCGCCGAGAGCGACGTCAGGAAGATGGGTCGTACCGCCGCCGGCGTGCGTGGCATCCGCATGCCGAGCGACGAGGACCGCTTGATCGGACTCATCGTCGTCGGCGAAGGCGACATTCTCAGCGCGACGGCCAACGGCTACGGCAAGCGCACCGCCGCCAGCGACTACCCGAGGAAGGGACGCGGCGGACAGGGCGTCATCGACATCAAGACGACCGAACGCAACGGGCCGGTCATCGGTGCGGTGCAGGTCGGTGATGACGACGAGATGATGTTGATCAGCGACGGTGGCACGCTCGTGCGCACCGCCGTCGGCGAGGTGTCGACGGTCGGGCGCAACACGCAGGGCGTACGTCTGATCCGACTCGCCGCGAAGGAGAAGCTGGTCGAACTCGCCGCCATCGACGAGGGCGTGGCGGGTGACGACGAACTGGATGCGGTGGTGGACGGTGACGCCGCCGCCGCGACGCACGTCGTCGACGCGGCGAACATCGCCGACGGCGACGTGGACGGCATCGGCGTGTCGCCGGATCTCGCCTCGACCGACGGCATGCCCGACGACGGCACGGCCCCGGGCGCGGAGGACCTCGACGGCGATCCGAACGACGCGCGCCGCGACGACACGACGGTGGATGACGACGACGATGACTGACCGCCCGCGCGGCTCGCCCAGCGCCATGACCGCCGTCGCGTGAGCGGTCGTCGCTCGAACTTCTCCGCGGGTCCCGCCGTGATGCCGGAGGCCGTGCTCGCCCGCATCGGCACGGAACTGCTCGACTGGCGCGGTACGGGTGCGTCGGTCATGGAGACGAGCCACCGGAGCGCGGCCTTCGTCGACTGCGCGGCCGATGCCGACGCGGACCTTCGCGCGCTGCTCGAGGTGCCGGACGACTACAGCGTGCTCTTCATGCAGGGCGGGGCGAGCGCGCAGTTCGCACTGACGGTGATGAACCTCGGAGGCGGCGATGACGGCAGCGACGACAGTCACGTCGGTCCGGTCGCGTTCGCCGACACCGGGTACTGGTCGGGCAAGGCCATGGCGACGGCGCGTCGGCTGGCGCCCACGCATGTCGCCTGCTCGATGGCGCGAGACGAGGCAGGGTGTCTGTCGATCCCCGACCCCGCGGACTGGTCGATTCCCGATGACGCGGTGTATCTCCATCTCTGCGACAACGAGACCATCGACGGCGTGTCGTTCGACGACGCGGCCCTCGACGCGATCGACGCCATCGCCCCGGGGCTGCCCCTGGTCTGCGACATGTCCTCCTCGATCCTGTCCCGTCCGATCGACGTGTCGCGCTACGCGGTGATCTACGCCGGCGCGCAGAAGAACATCGGTCCGGCCGGTCTCACGCTCGTGATCGCCTCGCCCGACGCGATGGCGCGCAGCCGCGCCGCGGGCGATCTCCCCGGCGTGTTCTCCTATGCCGCCACCGAGAACGCCGATTCGATGCTGAACACGCCGCCCACCTTCGCCTGGTATGCCGCGGGGCTGGTGTTCCGCTGGCTGCGGGAGCAGGGCGGCCTGCCGGCGATGGAGCGGCACAACCGTACGCAGGCCGCACGGGTGTACGCCGCGATCGACGAACTGGCACCGTTCACGAACACCGTCGCGCCAGCCAGCCGCTCGATGATGAACCTCCCGTTCACGCTCGCCGACGACGCCTCGACCGCGGCGTTTCTCGGTCGCTGCGACGCCGCCGGCCTGGTCGGTCTGAAGGGGCATGCGTCGGCGGGCGGCTGTCGGGCGAGTCTCTACAACGCGCAGACCGACGCCGCGGTCGATGCGCTGGTCGCGGTGATGAACGAGTACGCGACGTGAAACCTGCGCCGAGGGGAAAGCGGGGCCGCGACGGGGGCGTGACCGACGACACGCGCGATGCGGCGGGCACCGCCGGGACGGCAGGCCCGAACGGGTCGGCGGGCGGGGCCGGCGAGGACGCGATAGCGTCGCTCGATGCCCGCATCGCAGCGCTGGACGAGACCCTGGTCGCGACGCTCGCGGCCCGGGCGGAGGCGGCCCTCGCGCGGGCGACGCTCGAGCGCGAGCGGGGTGTCGAGACGAGCCCTTGGGCGGCCGGGCGCGACGCGCGCCTGCTCGATGCGCTCGGCCGCGCCGGTCCGCTCGGGGCCACGGCCGTTCGCCAGATCTTCCGGGAGACGCTGTCTGCCATTCGGGCGCTCGCCGCGCCGCTCCGCGTGGCCTACCTCGGACCCGAGGGGACCTACAGCCAGGCGGCCACCGAGCGTCACTTCGGGCACGCGGCCGAGACCGTGCCGGAGAAGGGCATTCCGGACATCTTCCGCGCCGTCGAGAAGGGACGCGCGGCGTTCGGCGTCGTGCCGGTCGAGAACTCCACCGAGGGCGCCGTCGCGCACACGCTCGATCTGCTGATGGACACGCCGCTCCGCATCTGCGGCGAGGTGCGGCTGCGCATCGAGCACCGTCTGCTCGCGAAGACGATGGAACTGACCGCGGTGCGGGCGGTGCACGCGCATCCGCAGGCGCTGGCCCAATGTCGGGGCTGGCTCGACGCGAACCTGCCGGACGTGCCGCGGGTCAGCGAGAGCAGCAACGCGGCGGCCGCACGGCGGGCACTGGACGAAGCCGGCATCGCGGCGATCGCCGGGCAGAGCGCTGCCGATCGCTATGCACTCGAGACGCTCGAGGTGGGCATCGAGGACGTCAAGACCAACACCACCCGCTTCTTCGTCATGGGTGATCGCGACATGCCACCGTCCGGGAACGACGCGACCTCGCTGCTCCTGAGCGTGCCGCACCGCCCGGGCGGGCTGCGCCAGACGCTGGAACCGTTCGAGACGGCGGGCGTGTCGATGACCCGGATCGAGTCACGTCCGGCGCCGTCGGGTCTCTGGGAATACGTGTTCTTCGTCGACGTCGTGGGCCACCGCGACGACCCGACGATCGCCGGTGTGCTCGAACGGCTCGTCGACGAACTCCCGCTGCTGCGGGTGCTCGGCTCCTACCCGAGGGCGGGATGATGTCGGATCCGACGACCACTCCAGGAGAGAGCAGGACGCTGCGCCTCGCGATCATCGGCTTCGGACTGATCGGTGCCTCGCTCGCCGCCTCGCTGAAGCGCGTCGGTCATCCCGTGGAGATCGTCGCGGTCGTCCGCTCCGAGGCCGATGCGGACGAGGCGCTCACGTCGGGCATCGCCGACCGCGCCGTCGTCGGCGCCGCGGCGGGCGTCGTCGGCGCGGACGTCGTGCTGCTCGCGGTGCCGATGCTGGCCATGCGCGAGATCCTGGAGGCGATCGCCCCGGCGCTGGCGGCGAACGCGATCATCACGGACGCGGGCTCGGTCAAGGGCCGGTTCGTCGAGGACGTCCGCGCGGTGTTCGGCGAAGCCCCTGCGGAGGAGCGTCTTCCCTTCATCGTGCCCGGCCACCCGATCGCCGGGCGCGAGAAGTCCGGGATGGTCTCGGCCGACGCCGCGCTCTTCGCCGGTCGCCGGGTGCTCCTGACACCGCTGCCCGAGACCGACGAGGCCGCCATCAACACGGTCGCCGCGCTCTGGCGTGCCACCGGCGCCATGGTCGAATGCCTGTCTCCCGAGCGGCACGATCGGGTGCTGGCGGCGACGAGCCATCTGCCGCATGTCGTCGCCTTCGCCCTCGTCGACGCGCTGAAGGCACGACAGGGAGCCGACGAGATCTTCCGCTACGCGGCGGGGGGGTTTCGGGACTTCACGCGCATCGCGTCCAGCGATCCCGTCATGTGGCGGGACATCTGCCTGACCAACGGCGCGGCGATCGTCGAGACGCTCGATGAGCTCGAGGCGAGCCTGTCGACGCTGCGCGAGGCGATCCGGCGAGGCGACGGGCAGACGCTGGAGGAGATCTTCCAGCGGGCCAAGGCCGCGCGGGACCCGTACTTCGAATAGTCCGGGCGCGCCGCAGGCGTCATCCGGACGACGTCGAAGGTCTCGGGGGTGCGATACTAGGACGATCGCCGCACCGCCAACCGCTCCCGATCCGCGCCGGCGAGCCGAGAACTCCTCTCTTGAAAGAGTCCGATCAGAGCCCGCCGACCGTCGCGTTCCGCCTCGAGCCCGCCGAGCGGCTGAGCGGGGCGGTCCGCGTTCCCGGCGACAAGTCGATGTCGCACCGCTCGATCATGTTCGGTGCCATCGCGGATGGCGTGACCGAGGTCAGCGGCTTTCTCGAAGGCGAGGACAGCCTGCACACCCTCGACGCGTTTCGCTCGATGGGCGTGCGCATCGAACGGGGCGGCCCCGGCAACGTGACGATCCACGGTCGCGGACCCGACGCGCTCACCGCCTCCGGAGAGGCGATCTACCTCGGCAATTCCGGCACGGGCATGCGCTTGCTGACGGGGCTGCTCGCCGGCGCCGGCGTGGCGGCGACGCTGACGGGCGACGAGTCGCTGAACGGCCGGCCGATGCGACGCATCGTCGAGCCGCTCGCGGGCATGGGGGCGCAGGTCTCCACCCGCGAGGACGGCACCCCGCCGCTCGTGATCACCGGTGGCGTGCCGCTTGTCGGGACCGACTACACCTGCCCGATCGCGAGCGCGCAGGTGAAGTCCTGCCTGCTGCTCGCCGGTCTCGGCGCCCGCGGCCGCACGACGGTGCGCGAGCCGGGCGTCACCCGTGACCACACCGAGCGCATGCTTCGGGGCTTCGGCGTCGAGGTTCAGGTCGACGGGCTCGACGCCTCGCTCGAGGGCGGGCAGCGGCTTCGGGGTGCGCGGGTCGAGGTACCGGGCGACATCTCCTCGGCCGCCTTCTTCCTCGTCGGCGCGGCGATGACGCCGGGCTCGACGCTCGACCTGCAGAACGTCGGCATCAATCCCTCGCGCACCGGTGTCGTCGAGATTCTTCGGCTGATGGGCGCGACCATCACGGTGACCGGGGAGCGCGAGTCCGGCGGCGAGCCGGTCGCCGACCTCCACGTCGAGGGGACGACGCTTGCCGGCATCGAGGTCCCCGAGCGCCTGGTCTCGCTCGCGATCGACGAGTTCCCGGCGCTGTTCGTCGCCGCCTGTGCCGCGCGCGGTCGAACCGTGGTCACGGGCGCGGCCGAACTCCGCGTCAAGGAGACGGACCGGATCGCGGTCATGGTCGACGGCCTGAGCGCCCTCGGCGCGGATATCGAAGGCACGCCCGACGGGGCGGTCATTTGTGGCGGGACGCGCCTGCGCGGGGGCACGGCGAACAGTCGGGGCGATCACCGCACGGCGATGGCCTTCGCGATGGCCTCCCTGATCGCGGATCACCCGATCACGGTGCTCGACTGCGCCAACGTGGATACCTCCTTTCCCGGCTTCGCGGCGACGGCGAGCGAGTCCGGGCTTCGCATCGAGGTGGAGCAGGCGCCTTCATGAGCGCCCCGGTCGCCAGCCACGAGGCGCCGGTCATCGCCATCGACGGGCCCTCCGGCGCCGGCAAGGGCACCGTGGCCCGCGAGTTGGCCGGCCGGCTGGGCTACCACCTCCTCGACAGCGGCGCGGTCTACCGGGCGGCGGCGCTGCACGCCGGTCGCGCCGGCGCCGATCTCGACGACGAGGCCGCCGTCCTCGACGCGATGGACCGACTGGACGTGCGCTTCGAGCCGGGGCCGAGCGGCGTCCGGGTGTTCTTCGGCGACGAGGAGGTCACCGGGGAACTGCGCACCGAGTCGACGGCGGCCGGGGCGTCGCGGGTCGCGGTGATGCGCGAGGTCCGGGCCCGACTCCTGCCGCAGCAGCGAAGCTTCCGGGTGGCGCCGGGCCTGGTCGCGGACGGGCGTGACATGGGCACCGTCGTCTTCCCCGACGCGACCGTGAAGGTGTTTCTGACGGCCTCCCCGGAGGAGCGTGCGCGAAGGCGAGCCAAGCAATTGAAAGACAAGGGAATCGACGGTACACTAGAGAGTCTGCTCGAGGAGATCGCCGCACGGGACGAGCGCGATGCGAACCGGCTGCACTCCCCGCTCGTGGCGGCGGACGACGCCCTTCGCATCGATTCCAGCGCCGTGTCGGCCGACGTGGTCGTCGCGCGGATCGTCGAGACCCTGCAGGGCAAGCTCTCCACGAGCTGAAGGAGCCGTTCGCGCGCGTCTTGCATCGCGTGGGATGGTCGTTCCGAACGAAGCGTCGCGCACCGGATGGCCGACGTCACCTCAACCAACTCCACCGCCTTGCCCGGACGGCATCGCGTCACTCACCGACAGGTCAACCATTCATGTCTGAATCATTTGCCGAGCTCTTCGAAGAGAGCATCGCGAAAGCCCAGATGAAGACCGGTTCCATTCTCAATGGAACCGTCGTCGACATCACCAGCGACTACGTCATCGTCAACGCTGGACTGAAATCCGAAGGCGCCGTCCCGATCGAGGAATTCGAGGACGAGGACGGCGAGATGCACGTCAAGATCGGCGACATCGTCGAGGTCGCGCTCGATTCCGTGGAGGACGGCTTCGGCGAGACGCGCCTCTCCCACGAGAAGGCGCGCCGCGCGCGCAGCTGGACGATCCTCGAGAACGCGCAGGAAAACGACGAGATCATCAAGGGCTCGATCACCGGCAAGGTCAAGGGTGGCTTCACGGTCGAGGTCTGCGATATCCGCGCCTTCCTCCCGGGCTCCCTGGTCGATGTACGGCCCGTGCGCGACACGAGTTACCTCGAAGGCAAGGAGCTCGAGTTCAAGGTCATCAAGCTCGACCAGCGCCGTAACAACGTCGTCGTCTCGCGTCGTGCGGTCGTCGAGAGCGAGTACTCGGAAGAGCGCGAGAAGCTGCTCGCCAATCTCCAGGAAGGGCAGGAGATCATGGGTATCGTCAAGAACCTCACCGACTACGGCGCGTTCCTCGACCTCGGCGGCATCGACGGTCTGCTGCACATCACCGACATGGCGTGGAAGCGCGTCAAGCACCCGTCCGAAGTGGTCGAGGTCGGTCAGGAGATGAAGGTCAAGGTCCTCAAGTTCGATCGCGAGCGCAACCGCGTCTCCCTCGGACTCAAGCAGCTCGGCGAGGATCCGTGGGTCGATCTCGTGCGCCGCTATCCGGAGAACACCCGGGTGTTCGGCAAGGTCACGAACATCGCCGACTACGGCTGTTTCGTGGAGATCGAGGAAGGGGTGGAAGGTCTCGTGCACGTGTCGGAGATGGACTGGACCAACCGCAACGTCAACCCGAACAAGGTCGTCGCGCTGGGTGACGAGGTCGAGGTCATGATTCTCGACATCGACCAGGAGCGTCGTCGCATCTCGCTCGGCATCAAGCAGTGCAAGCCGAACCCCTGGGACGACTTCTCCGAGACCTTCAACAAGGACGATCGCGTCACCGGCACGATCAAGTCGATCACCGACTTCGGCATCTTCATCGGGCTCGAAGGCGGTATCGACGGTCTCATCCACCTCTCCGACCTGTCCTGGTCGGATTCGGGCGACGAGGCCGTGCACAACTACAAGAAGGGCGACGAGATCGACGCGGTCGTCCTCGCGGTCGATCCCGAGCGCGAGCGCATCTCGCTCGGCGTCAAGCAGATCGAACGCGATCCGCTCGGTCAGTACTCGGTCGACTTCCCGCGCGGCACCATCGTCAAGGGCACGGTCAAGGAAGTCGAGCAGCGTCAGGCGATCATCGATCTGGGTGACGGCGTCGAGGGCATCCTGCGCGCCAGCGAGATCATGCGTGACCGCGTCGACGACGTTCGTCAGCACCTCAAGGAAGGTGACGAGGTCGAGGCCAAGCTCGTCGGTCAGGATCGCAAGTCGCGCATGCTGAGCCTCTCGATCAAGGCGAAGGACTACGCCGAGGAAAGCGAGGCGATGAACGAGTACAAGGACGCCAACGAGGCATCGGCTCCGGCCACCCTCGGCGACCTGATGAAGGAACAGCTCGGCGGTAGTCTGGACAAGTAGGTTCCGGACACCGTGGCAGCCGCGACCGACCCCGGCGTTCGTGCCCGGGTCGGTCGTCCTGCCGCCGGACGACGACGATGAGCGAATCAGACAAGGACGACCGTCAGGAAGATCACCCTCAGGAGGACGACCGGCAGGGGAACGACCAGCCGGGGGACGTTCGATCGAGGACGGGCGACTGGAGAGCCGACGACAGCCTGACCAAGTCGGGTCTGATCGACTCGCTGGCCAGAAATCAGAGCCACCTTCCCCCAAGGGACGTGGAACTCGCCGTCAAGAGCCTGCTCGAGCGCATGAGTCGCGAGATGGCCAACGGCGAACGCATCGAGATCCGCGGCTTCGGCAGCTTCAGTCTGCATTTTCGAGAGCCGCGCATCGGCCGTAACCCGAAGTCCGGGGATGCCGTCGCCTTGCGAGGCAAGCACGTGCCGCACTTCAAGCCGGGCAAGGAATTGCGCGAGCGGGTCAATGGCGACCGCGATGGTCCGACCGGACGTGATGCCCCGTCCACCGAGCCTGGCGCTTCGTCGTCGACGACCGACGGCACCGCTTCCTGACGTCGCACCGCGCGTGTCGTGACGTGCCCGTCCGCATCACCGCCGGCTCGGAGGATCCGTTCCGGTACACTTCTCCGATGCCCACCGAAGCCGCTCGTCGTATCCGACGCCGACCTCTCTGCCGCGTGCGATGCTGAACTTGCTGTGGTTCCTGCTGCCGGTCGCGGCGGCGGGTGGATGGTTCGCGGCGCAGCGTGCGGGTGCGGGACGATCGGCCGCCTTCTGGAACTACGCGAGCGACTTCCACGCCGGACTCGGCGCGCTGCTGGACGAGCCTCGAGAGCGACCGGTCGAGCTGTTCACCGAGCCCGGCGGTACCGATCGCGACACGGCCGACACGCATCTCGCCCTCGGGCGGCTGTTCCGCCGCCGTGGCGAGGTCGATCGCGCGATCTTCCTGCACGAGAGCCTGCTGGAGCGTGCCGAGCTGGGCAGCGAGGTGCACGCGCACGCGCGTTACGAACTCGCGCGAGACTATGGCTCGGCAGGGTTTCTCGATCGTGCGGAGAAGGTGCTGCGCGAGCTGCTCGATGCCGGGCAGCGGATCGACGATGCCTACGAGAGTCTGCTCGAGCTGCACGAGCGAGAACGCGACTGGACGCGAGCGATCGCCGTGGCGCGCGAGGCGATCGCGGCCGGCGTGGCCGCGCCGAAGAACGGGCCGACGCGCGAGCAGCTGATCGCCCACTATCACTGCGAACTCGCGGCGGAAGCGCGCGCCGGGGACGACGCGGTCGAGGCACGCCGTTGCCTTGCCCTCGCGCTGGACAGCGCCTCCGATTGCGCGCGAGCGAACATGGCGCTGGCCGACATGGCGCTCGCGCACGGGGACCACGCCGAGGCGATCGATCGCTACGCGCGCGTCGAGGAGCAGCGTCCGGAGCTGGCCCCCGAAGTCGTCGAGCGCCGCGTACGGGCCATGTCGGAATCGGGAGACGACCGTGTGCTGCGCGAGTGGATCGAGGCGATTCGCGGACGACGCAACGCCTATTCGGTGATTCGCGCCGCTCGAGCCGTGATCGAGCGTCTCGACGGCGCCGGGAGCGCGGAGCGCTTCTTCAAGCGGCAGATTCTCGCGCGTCCCTCGCTGCGTGGGCTTCGCGACTGGGCGCGCGACGAGCTGCCGCGAAGTCGCCCCGGCGAGCGCGAGAAGGTGCAGGTGATCTGCACGATGCTCGACGGCGTGATCGAGGATCGGCCGCATTACCTGTGCGCCTCCTGCGGTTTCTCGGGCAACGTGCTGCACTGGCGGTGTCCGAGTTGCGGAACCTGGGACAGCGTGGGGCTGGTCATCGGAGCCGAAGGCGAGTGAGGACACCGTGACGCGCCTCATCACCGCGCTGGATTTCGCCGATCCGGCCGAGATCCGCGCGTTCGCGGCCAGGCTCGATCCCGCCCTGACCCGTGTGAAGGTCGGCAACGAAGCCTTCACCACGGCGGGACCGGCCCTCGTCGACGATCTTCAGGCGTCCGGCTTCGATGTCTTCCTCGACCTGAAATACCACGACATTCCGAACACCGTGGCCAACGCCGTCGCGCGAGCCGCCTCCCTGGGCGTGTGGATGACCAACGTCCACGCCGGGGGAGGGCGCCGCATGCTCGAGGCCGCCCGCGATGCCGTCGAACGCGTGCCGAACGGCCGGATGGCTGCGGATGACGGGGGTGACCGCGGCGGCATGTTCCTGATCGGCGTCACGGTGCTGACGAGCCTCGAGCGTACGGATCTGGGCGAGGTCGGTCTCGACGTCGAGCCGGCCGAGCAGGTTGCGAGACTCGCGACGCTCGTGCGAGACACGGGGCTGGACGGCGTCGTCTGCTCGCCGCGCGAGCTGCCGATCGTGCGGGCGCTCGCCCCGGCGTCGTTCCTGACGGTGACGCCGGGCATCCGCCCGCGGGCAGACGCCTCGAACGCGACCGGGGAGGAAGTAAAGTCGAGCGGCACGCAGGCCGATGTCGCCCTCGGGGAAGAGACGCCCGCCAGTGCCCCTTCCGCCCCGGCGGACGACCAGCGACGGACGCTGACACCGCGCGAGGCGATTCTGGCTGGCGCGGACCACCTGGTGGTCGGTCGCCCGGTGACGCGTGCCGCCGACCCGCTTGCCGCCTTGCACGCGCTCGTCGACGAGATCGACGCGGCCGTGTTCGAGCGACGCCACACGAATGCCGTTCCGAGAGACGAGGCCGAATGAGCGACGAGAAGGTCTACATATCGGCCCAGCAGCTGCTCGAGGATTCGCTCGAGCTCGGACGGCAGATCATCGCCTCCGGCTTCCGCCCGAACTTCATCGTGGGTGTCTGGCGAGGCGGCACGCCGGTCGGCATCACCGTGCAGGAGCTTCTCGACTTCTACGGCATCGAGACCGATCACATCTCGATCCGCACGTCCTCCTACGCCGGCATGGACGAACGCCGTGAAGGGCGGGTGCGCGTACACGGGCTCGGTTACCTCGAACAGCAGATGAACGCCGAGGACGCGTTGCTGATCGTCGACGACGTGTTCGACACCGGCCTGAGCGTGAAGGCGATCATCGACAAGATGCGCCGACGCGCGAGGAAGAACCTCCCGCACGACGTGCGCGTGGCCACCGCGTACTACAAGCCCGGGCGCAACCGAACCGATTTCGAACCCGACTTCCACGTGCACCGCACCGACGACTGGCTGGTGTTCCCGCACGAGATGGAAGGTCTCACCCTGGCCGAGATGCGCGAGCACAAGCCGCACCTCGCGCGCATCGTCGACGCGCTGGACGGCGTCGCCGAACCGCTCAAGTTCAGCGCGCACGACTGACGCCCGGCCGCCAGCAGATTTGGTGGCGGCGATGCCGTTCTTGTACCATCGCCGGCGGGGCAGCCTCGAGGCGGCTTCGCCCGTTTCGATGCATCACGGCGCCAGAGCACCATGAGCGACACCATTCTCGTCACCGGAGCCAACCGAGGCATCGGGCTGGAGATCACCCGGGCGCTGCTCGATGACGGCCACCGCGTGCTGGCCGCCTGTCGTGAACCGAACAAGGCGACGGCGCTGGCGGGGCTCTCGACCGGACATCGGCTCGACCTTCTCACGCTCGATGTGGGCGACGCGGCCTCTGTCGCGACGCTGCCCCGTGCCCTGGCGGGTCTCACCATCGACGCGCTGGTGAACAACGCCGGGCGCATGCGCCGAGAAAGCGGGGTGGACGGCATCGATCACGATGACTGGGCGCGGACGTTCGCGATCAACTCCCAGGCACCGCTGCGCGTCGCGACCGCGCTGAAACCGAACCTGCTTGCCGCCACGAACGCGCGCGTCATGACGATATCCAGCCGCATGGGATCGATCGCGCTCGCGACCACCGGCTCGATCGCCTACCGGAGCTCGAAGGCGGCCGTGAACATGACGATGCGCTGCCTCGCCAACGAGTGGGCCGACGCCGAGATCACGGTCTGCGTGGCCCACCCCGGCTGGGTGCGAAGCGACATGGGCGGCGATGACGCCGATCTGTCCACGCGCGAGAGCGCGCGCGATCTCGTCGATCTGCTGCAACGCCTGCAGCCGACCGACAGCGGCCGCTTCCTGAACCACGACGGATCCGTGATTCCCTGGTAGGGGTTTGGCTCATCCCGCCGAAAGCAGCCGAGCAGCGACATGAATACGGATCTGGTTGGTGCCGAGGGGGAGACTTGAACTCCCACTCCGTTTCCGGAAACGGATTTTGAATCCGTCGTGTCTACCGATTCCACCACCCCGGCACGTGCCGCGAGTGTAGCCGACTTCCGCTTCGAGCTCCCGCCGGAACTCATCGCTCAGGTGCCGCTCCCGAGCCGCAGCGCGAGCCGTCTGCTCGTGCTCGCGGGCTCCCGGCGCGAGCACCGTCGGATGCTCGACCTGCCCTCGCTCCTCGCCCCCGGCGACCATCTCGTGTTCAACGACACGCGCGTGGTGCCGGCCCGCCTGTACGGGCGAAAGGCGTCGGGCGGGCGGGTCGAGCTGGTGCTCGAACGGTTGCTCGGTGACGGGCGAGCGCTGGCGAAGCTCCGCGCCAGCAAGAGCCCGAAGCCGGGCACGCGTCTGCTCTTCGGGGTGGAAGCGGAGCGGGCAGCGACGCATGCCATCGACGCCTTGCCGGGTCCGGTGTCGTCCGGGGCGGCGGCCGGGGCGTCGCTGGCGCTGACGGTGACCGGCCGCGACGATGATCTGTTCGAACTCGCGGGGGCGACGCCCGGGGATGCGCTGGGGCCGTTCCTCGACGCGCACGGCGAGATTCCGTTGCCGCCGTACATCGAGCGTACGCCGGATGCGGACGATGCGGTTCGGTATCAGACCGTCTGGGCGCGCGAGCCCGGTGCCGTCGCGGCGCCGACGGCGGGGCTGCACTTCGACGAGCCGCTGCTGGGGGCACTCGCGGCGCGTGGCATCACGCGCAGCCACGTGACACTGCATGTCGGCGCAGGCACCTTCCAGCCGGTGCGGGTCGAGGATCCGGCCCGCCATGTCATGCATGCCGAGCGCCTCGTCGTCGATGCCGACAGTGTCGCCGCGATCGCCGAGGCGCGCGCGCGGGGCGGGCGGATCGTCGCCGTCGGGACCACCAGCGTCCGCGCGCTCGAGAGCGCGGCGGCGGCGAACGGCGGTACCCTCGCACCTCACACCGGCGACACGCGTCTCTTTCTGACGCCGGGCAGCCCGTTCCACGTCGTCGACACGATGCTCACCAACTTCCACCTGCCGGAGTCCACGCTGCTGATGCTCGTCGCCGCCTTCGCCGGGCTGGACGACACGCTCGCCGCCTACCGCGACGCCGTCGCCGAGCGGTATCGCTTCTTCAGCTACGGCGACGCCATGCTGGTGCGGCCGCGGCCCGGCCTGCGACCGCCGTTCGAGGCGAGGCGCGACGCCGACAGCCGGCGTTCGTGAGCGACTTCCGCTTCGAACGCCTCGGCGGTGACGGCGCGGCTCGTCGCGGTCGCCTGCACTTCGCCCGCGGCACGGTCGAGACGCCCGCCTTCATGCCGGTCGGCACCTACGGCACCGTCAAGGCGATGACACCCGAGGAGGTGGTCGCGACCGGCGCCGAGATCATTCTCGGCAACACCTTTCACCTGTGGCTCCGTCCCGGCACCGAGATCATCGCCGCCCACGGCGACCTGCACGACTTCATGCGCTGGAACGGGCCGATCCTGACCGACTCGGGCGGCTTCCAGGTTTGGAGCCTGTCGAAGCTCCGGAAGATCGACGAGACCGGCGTGCGCTTCCGCTCGCCGGTGAACGGCGACGAGGTCTTCCTCTCTCCGGAGGAATCCATGCGCATCCAGCGTGCGCTCGGCTCGGACATCGTCATGGCCTTCGACGAGTGTACGGCGCACCCGGCCCCGCGCGACGATGTCGCCGCCTCCATGCGCCTCTCGATGCGATGGGCGAAACGCTGCCGGGAGGCGCACGAGTCGCTCGGCAACCCGAACGCGCTGTTCGGCATCGTGCAGGGCGGCATGGATGACGAGCTCCGGGCGGAGTCCGCTGCCGCGCTCGTGGACATCGGGTTCCCGGGCTACGCGATCGGCGGGCTCGCCGTCGGTGAGGAGAAGGCCGAGCGCGAGCGAGTGCTGGCGGGGACCGTGCCGCACCTGCCGGCAGAGGCGCCGCGGTATCTGATGGGCGTCGGCAAGCCGGAGGACCTGGTCGCGGGCGTCGTGCGCGGGGTCGACATGTTCGACTGCGTGATGCCGACCCGCAACGCGCGCAACGGCCATCTGTTCACGGCCACCGGCGATGTCCGGCTGAAGAACGCGCGCTACCGGTCCGACACCGGGCCGGTCGATCCGGATTGCGCCTGCTACACCTGCCGCAACTATTCCCGGGCGTACCTGTACCACCTGCAAAAATGCAACGAGATTCTCGGGGCACGGCTGAACACGGTGCACAACCTTCACTACTACCAGTCGGTGATGCACGGACTGCGCGGCGCCATCGAGACGGGCACGCTCACGGCGTTCGAGCGCGACTTTCTCGCGCGCCGTGCGCAGGGCGTCTGAGCGCAGCCTCCGCGCCACGAACCGAACGGCCGTCCGCCGGTCCATGCGATAATCCCGCGTCCCTCCCGATCCGCACGAGCCGAGAATCGATCGATGAATTTCCTGATTTCCGACGCCCACGCCCAGGCGGCCGGTGCCGCTCCCGGCGGTGGCCTGCTGACCTTCCTGCCGCTGCTGCTCATGCTGGGCGTGTTCTATTTCCTCATGATCCGCCCCCAGCAGAAGCGCATGAAGGAGCATCGCCAGATGGTCAGCGAGCTCAAGAAGGGCGACGAGGTCGTGACCAACGGCGGACTCGGCGGCACCGTCACCAAGGTGGGTGATGCCTACCTCTCGATGCGCGTCGCGGACAACGTCGAGGTGAACGTTCAGAAGGCGGCCGTGTCTGCTCTGCTGCCGAGCGGCACGCTCAAGCAGATCTGATCCGTCGGCCTTGGCGGATCACGCCAAGGCCGACCTGGGCTGACCGGGACCGAACTCGGGCCGACCCGGGCCGACCCGGGCCGACCTCGGGCCGACCGGGGCAGGTCGACGCGGCGCGGCTGGTGCGGATGAGGGCGATCCCGAATCCCATGCCGCCGAGGTCGTGGTGACCCTCCGGGGCGTTCCGACTCGTCCGGCGCCGACGGTTCGGCCTGATCTCTGCAACAACGGCGCGTCGCTGGCGCCTTCACCTCGAGTCCTTCCGACGGTATCGCGTCGTCAACCGGAATCCGATGAACACGAATCCCCTCTGGAAGTCCCTGCTGCTCGCGGCCGTGCTGCTCACCGGCACGCTGTTCGCCCTGCCGAACCTGTTCGGCAGCGATCCGGCGGTACAGGTGGCGAACCGCGGCGGCGAGGTGACCGACGCCCTGCGCGGCGAGGTTCGCGCGGCGCTCGCGGCGGGTGGATTCACCGACGTGGAGACGCGCGAGGAGGACGGGCGGCTGCTGGTGTTGTTCGACGACGAGAACGAACAGATCCGGGCGCGCGACGCGATCCTGGCCGAGGTCGATCGCAACGAGACCATCGTCGCCCTGAATCTCGCGCCGGCCAGCCCGGCCTGGCTACGCGGCATCTCCGAGCCGATGTTCCTCGGCCTCGATCTTCGCGGTGGCGTGCACTTCCTGATGGAGGTCGACATGGTCGCCGCCATCAACAGCGCCGAGGAGCGCTTCGTTCCGGACTGGAAACGTCAGATCCGCGTGGAGAGGATCCGCGGCACCAACGTGCAGCACACCGACGGTGTCCTGACCGCGCGGTTCCGCGACCCGGCCAACCGAGACCGGATGCTCGAGACCTTCCGGACGGAAGCTCCGGAACTCGCCTTCGAGACGCGTGACGACGGGGAGTTCTCCTTCATCGACGCCAACCTCACCCAGGTGGCCGAAGAGGAGGAGAAGACCGTCGCGCTCCAGCAGAACGTCACGACGCTGCGCAATCGGGTCAACGAACTCGGTGTATCCGAGCCCGTGATCCAGCAGCAGGGGCTCGACAGGATCGTCGTGCAGTTACCGGGCGTGCAGGACACCGCCGAAGCCAAGCGGATCCTGGGCGCTACCGCGACCCTGGAGTACCGGCTGGTCTCGAGCGAGCCGGATGCGCGTCCCTACCAGCGCCGCGACGGCTCGACCATCATGCTCGACCGGGACATCATCGTCACCGGGGATCAGATCAAGGGCGCCTCGGCCGGTATCGATCAGTCGAGCGGCACCCCGGCGGTATTCGTCAACCTCGACAACGCGGGCGCCCGCCGCATGCGCGAAGTCACGCAGGACAACGTCGGCAACCTCATGGCGGTCGTCTACATCGAGAACCGCGTCGACGTGAAGACGGTCGACGGCAAGGAAGTGCGCGAGCGCCGTCGCGAGGAGAACGTCATCAACGCGGCGACCATCCGCGACGTGCTCAGTCACCGTTTCCAGACCACCGGCCTCGCGTCCGCCGAGGCGAGCGATCTCGCCTTGCTGCTGCGAGCCGGCGCATTGAAGGCACCGGTCGAGATCGTCGAGGAGCGCACCATCGGTCCCAGCCTCGGCAAGGACAACATCCGCCAGGGCTTCTCCTCGGCGCTCGCCGGCCTCGCGCTCGTGCTGGTCTTCATGGCGTGGTACTACCGCGTGTTCGGGCTGATCGCGGGTGCGGCGCTCGCCGTGAACCTCGTGCTCATCATCGCCGTGCTCTCCGCGCTGCAGGCGACGCTGACCCTGCCGGGCATCGCGGGGATCGTGTTGACGATCGGCATGGCGGTCGACGCGAACGTGCTGATCTTCGAGCGGATTCGCGAAGAGCTGCGTGCGGGTTCGGGTGTGCAGACCGCCATCAACGCCGGCTACGACAAGGCGTTCTCGACGATCGCGGATGCCAACGTCACCACGCTGATCGCCGCCGTCGTGCTGTTCAGCCTCGGGACGGGCCCGGTCAAGGGGTTCGCGATCACCCTGTGCATCGGGATCCTGACCTCGATGTTCACGGCCATTCTCGGCTCTCGCGTCATCGTCAACGCGATCTACGGCGGCAAGCGCATGAAGACGCTGCCGATCTGAGCGGTCGCGTCGACGACCACCTTTCGATTCGAATCGCGCACGCCCCCGGGCGCGGCCTGACCTCCTTCGAGATTTCCCCATGCGCAATGTGATCAGCGACACCGACATCGATTTCATGGGGCGTTCGCGCCTCGCGGTCATCGTGTCGGGCGCGCTCCTCGCCGTCGCTCTGCTCGCGATCCTCGTTCGCGGGCTGAACTTCGGCATCGACTTCACCGGTGGCTACACGATCGAGGTCGGCTACGAGCAGGCGGCCGATCTCGACGCGATCCGGGAAGTGCTGTCGATCGACGAGTTTGCCGATGCCCAGGTGCAGACCTTCGGCACCAGCACGGACGTGCTGATCCGCCTCGCGCCGCGCGAGGGTCTGGAAGGCGCGCAGGTGAGCGACGAGGTGCTGAAGATCCTCGGCCCGACGGCGGCGAGCGGCGAGGTCGAGATGCGCCGGGTCGAATTCGTCGGACCGCAGGTCGGCGAGCAGTTGCGGGAGAAGGGCGGGCTTGCACTCCTCTCCGCGCTGTTCGGCATCGTCATCTACATCTGGTTCCGGTTCGAGAAGAAGTTCTCGGTCGGCTCCGTTCTCGCGCTGGTCCACGACGTCACGATTACGGTCGGCATCTTCGCGCTCCTCCAGATCGAGTTCGATCTGACCGTGCTTGCCGCGTTGCTGGCGGTCATCGGCTACTCCCTGAACGACACCATCGTCGTGTTCGATCGCATTCGAGAGAATTTCCTCACCATGCGCAGCGGCACGCCGGCCGAAGTCATGAACCGGTCGATCAACCAGACGCTGACCCGGACGGTCATCACGTCCGGCACGACCCTGCTCGTCCTGTTCTCGCTGTTCTTCTTCGGCGGCGAGATCATCAAGGGCTTCTCGACGGCGCTGCTGATCGGCGTCTTCGTCGGCACGTACTCGTCGATCTTCGTCGCGAGCCTGATCGTGCTGCGCATGGGCATCACCCGCGAGGATCTGATGCCGGTCGAGAAGGAGGGCGCGGAGCTCGACGCCACGCCCTGAGCCCGGCGCGGGTGGAGGCGCGACATCGGCGAGGCTCCTCGTCGCGTGGCGGCCACGATGGACGCCTCGGCGCCCGTGGGGTCAGCTTCGGACCGCGACGTAACTGCCCGGCGCATCCTCGATCGGCTCGAGGTTCCCGTCGCCGGGCACGCGCGCCGCCACCTTGGGGCCCGAGTGCGCGGATAGCCAACGGTCCCAGTCCTCCCACCAGGATCCCGGGTGTTCGACGGCGCCGTCGAGCCAGTCATCGAGCACCTCGGGCTGTTCCTCGTTGATCCAGTGCTGGTACTTCTTCGCGGCGGGCGGGTTGATGACGCCCGCGATGTGACCGGAGCCCGCCAGCATGAACCTGACGGGGCCGCCGTACAGCGACGTCGACTTGAACACCGAGGGGTAGGGGGCGATGTGATCGTCCTTCGCCGCTTGAAGATAGATCGGAATCGTCACCTTGCCGAGATCGATCGGCACACCCTTCAGGGAGATACCGCCGGGCTTGGAAAGGTTGTTCTCGATGTAGCACTGGCGCAGGTAGAACAGGTGCGTCTCGCGGGGCATGCGCGTCGAGTCGGCGTTCCAGTAGAGCAGGTCGAACTTCGAGGGCTCCTTGCCGAGCAGGTAGTTGTCGACGTAGAACGACCAGATCAGATCCTTGGCGCGCAGCAGATTGAAGGTCGTCGCCATGGAACTGCCCTCGAGGTAGCCCTTGTCGGCCATCATGCGCTCGAGATTGTCGACCTGCGCCTCGTCCGCGAACAGCTTCAGGTCGCCCGCTTCCGAGAAGTCGGCCTGCGAGGCGAAGAAGGTCGCGGCCTTCACCCGATCGTCCCCGGTCTCCGCCATCCAGGCGAGCGTGGCCGACAGCAGGGTGCCACCGATGCAATAGCCGATCATCGAGACTTCCCGTTCGCCCGTGGCCAGCTCCACCTGATCGAGCACGTCGAGGATGCCTTCCTGCATGTAGTCCTCGAAGGTCTTGGCTCCCAGCGTCGAGTCCGGGTTCACCCAGGAGATGACGAAGACGGTGTAGCCCTGCGCGACTGCCCAGGCGATGAACGAGTTCTTCGGCTGCAGGTCGAGGATGTAGAACTTGTTGATCCATGGCGGCGCGATCACCAGCGGGCGGGCATGGACCTTCCTCGTGGTCGGCGTGTACTGGATCAGCTGCACGAGATCGTTCTGGTAGACGACCTTGCCCGGCGTGGTCGCGATGTCGACGCCGAGCTCGAAGCCCTCGGGGTCGGTCATCATGATGTTCAGGCGCTGCGTGGACGGATCGAGATCGCGAACGAGATTCTGCATGCCCTTGACGAGGCTTTCGCCGTTCGTCTCGACCATCTTCCGGATGGCTTCGGGGTTGGTGAGAAAGAAGTTGCTCGGCGAGAACGCGTCGGCGAGCAGCTCCGCGTGAAACTGAACCTTGCGCCGGTCCTCCTCGTCGAGTCCCTCTACCTCGGTGATCGTCTTGATCATCCAGCGCGACGTGATCGTGTACGACTTCCGGATGTACTCGAACAGCGGATTCTTCGCCCAATCCTCGTGCCGGAAGCGACGATCCTTGCCGGTCTCCGGATCCTCCGGCCATTCCCTGAACAGGCGCACCGCCATGTCCTGCCAGAGGGCCATGTGCTCCGTCCAGAGCTCATGGTTCGCCTGCATCAGGCGTTGCGGATCCCGAGCCAGTCTGTCGCCCGCCTTCTCGAACACCGACGCGACATCGAGCGGATCGGCATCCTCGGGCGTCATCATCTTCCTCGACTGCTCGACGAGACCGCCGATCATCGACTGGTTCTGCTCCATGAGCGCGGTGAAGCTGCGCGTCATCGCCGAGAGCTGCTCGGCGTAGGGGTTGTCGGACGGCTTGCGGCTGTCGCTCACGGGCATTTCCTCGGTGGCTGACTGGTCGTGCGTCGAGCCGGCACCCAGGCCGACCCCGCTTCCCGGGAGAAGACTAGCGCAGGCGATCCCGGCGGACGTCGTTTCCCGGGCCGGGCTGGCGGGCATCGACCGCCGTCAGGACCGCTTGCCGCCGACCGGTTGGTCGGCGCCGGCCTCGTCGCCGCTTTCGTCGTCGCCTGCACCGCGTGGCCCCGACAGGCGGTTCTCGGGACCCGGGACATCGTCGGTTTCCGTCCCCGCAGCCTGCGGATCCCGGGGCGACAGACCCATCATCGATTCCCAGGCCGTGGCATTGCTCCGGACGACTTCGCGGAGCGTGTCGACCGGGGTGTTCGAGATCGCGCTGCGGAAACGCGACTGAACGGTCCGCTGCTGCTCGAGGAAGGCACCGACACTCCGCTGCAGGTAGTCTCCCATCATCCCCTGCATCGGGTTCCCGTAGAAGCGGATGAGTTGCGCGAGGAGAACTTCGGTCAGCAGCGGTTCGCCCGCTTGCTCACGGTCGACGATGATCTGGAGCAGCAGGGCCCGCGTGATGTCGTCGCCGGTCGTCTCGTCCACCACCTTGACGTCGGTACCGGCGACGATCATCGAGCGCAGCCCTGCGAGGGTCACATGCCGGCTCTCGACGGTATCGTAGAGCCGCCGGTTCGCGTACTTCTTGATCAGTCTCGGGGCGTCCATCGTCGTCCGTCACGAGCCGCCGCGGGCGACGCGAATGACACGGGCCTGCCGAGCGGCGGCCAGTGAGCCGAGTCAGCTCGTCGAGCGTGGACGAGCGGAACGCTTCCCGGCAGACGCCTTCTTGCCGGCTGCCGTCTTGCTCGCTGCTCTCTTGCTCGAGGGCGCCTTGCTCGCGGACGTCTTGCCCGACGACTTCTTGCCGAGCGGTTTCTTGCTCACCGATTTCTTGCCGCTCGCCTTCTTGCCGGCCGCTTTCTTGGCGGTCGCTTTCTTGCCGGCCGCTTTCTTGCCGGTCGCTTTCTTGCCGGCCGCTTTCTTTGCGGTGACTTCCTTGCTCGCCACCTTTCTGCCGACCGCTTTCTTGCCGGTAGCCTTGCCGTCGACCGGCTTGGAGGGCACGACCGAGGCGTTGCCGTCCTTCGCGGCGTGAGCGGCCGAGGGCGTGCCACCGGCCGCGTGGGTGCCAACGGTAAAGTCGTCCGGACGCATCGCCTCGGCGAGTGCCGCATACTCGGCGGCACGCGCCCCCATGCGCTCTGCAAAGGCCTTCGCCTCGGCCAGCTGCTGCTCGTAGAGCGCCTGCGGCGAGCGCTGCTCGAGTGAGCCGCGCGACTGCGCCACGGCGTACTCGACCATGTCGCCCATCAGTTCATGGTTCTTGCGGGCGATGCGCTCGAAGGCGGCGAACGCCGTGTCGCCGACGCCGTTCAGCGGCGCGAGGTTCTTCTTCTGCAGTTCGGCAAATCGCGCGAGCCGCTCGTTCAGAGTATCCATGGTCGTTCCTGTCGAAAGAAGGCAGGGCCATATCGGCCGCAAGCACCTGCGCAAAGACGGATCCGGGCCGAGGGGCCGCGAGCGCGGCCGGTCGGCCGTCGGACTGCCTGTTCGTCTGGCGTCCCGAATGTCAGGCAGATTGGCTCGGAGAGGTCCGGGTGTGGGACACCCGGACTTCAACCGGCCGTTGAATCACGCCGCCTTGAAGCTGGCGGTGGCTTCGGTGCCGGCCTGGCGAAACTTGCCGCCGAGCGTGTTGGCGAGTTCGGCGTATTCGGTCGCGCGCTGGTTCATCAGTTCGGCGAACGCCTTCCCTTCGGACATCTGGGCGGAGACCGTCTTGTCGAAGCTTTCGCCCTTCAGCGGCAAACCGGTCTGGCGAACGGTGAAGTCGACCATGTCGCCCATGACCGCGTAGTGCTGGCGAGCCAGGTGCTCGAAGGCTTCGACGGCGACGCCGCCGAACGCGCGCATCGGCTCGAGGCTGCGCTGCTGCGCGTCGGCGAATTGCTTCATCTGCGCGTTCGTGTCGTTGACGGTCTTGCTCATGGCTGGAGTCTCCGGTTGGTGTTGCGAGTGAGTAAAAGGAAACGCTTCCTTCTGACACCCATTCTAGGCCTGTCTTGTTGCAGTGCAACATGGAGGGCCATGAATTTTCGGAAAGTAGGTCGTGATGGGCCCGGAAGGCCGCTGTGGCGCTGCCCGACGCGCCCTACTGGCGCGGGGGCCCCGCGACGCCACGGTCGGTGGTCACTCGATCGCGCACTGCGTGCAGAGCCGATCTTGCAGCGCAGCACATGGCGACCGCGCCGACGGCACGAACTCCCTGGCGCGGGCCCGACCGGCGTCGTGCGTGCCCGGCCGGATAGCCCTGCCGGCGAACGCTCAGGTGCGCTCGACGCACATCGCGATGCCCATTCCGCCGCCGATGCAGAGCGTCGCAAGGCCCTTCCTTGCATCGCGTCGGCGGAGCTCGTGCAGCAACGTGACGAGGACGCGCGCACCGGAGGCGCCGATCGGGTGGCCAAGGGCGATTGCACCCCCGTTCACGTTGACCTTCGCCGAGTCCCAGCCGAGGTCGTTGTTGACGGCGCAAGCCTGTGCGGCGAACGCCTCGTTGGCCTCGATCAGGTCGAGATCGTCGACGGACCATCCGGCCTTCTCGAGCGCCTTGCGACTCGCCGGTATCGGCCCCGAGCCCATGACCTGCGGGTCTACCCCGACCGTCGCCCACGAGACGATGCGCGCGAGCGGCTCGAGACCGCGCTTCTTCGCCTCGTCGCCGCTCATGACCACCAACGCCGCGGCGCCGTCGTTGAGGCCCGAGGCGTTGCCCGCCGTGACCGTCCCGTCCTTCGCGAAGGCGGGGCGCAGCCTGGCGAGCGTCTCGTCGGTGGTGCCGTGCTTGGGATACTCGTCGGTGTCGACGACGGTATCGCCGCGCCGGCCCTTGACGGTGAAGGACACGATTTCCTCGTCGAAGCGGCCGTCGCCCTGCGCCGCCTCGGCCTTCTGCTGGGAGCCCGCCGCCAGCCGATCCTGCGCCTCTCGCGTGATCTGCCACTTCTCGGCGACGTTCTCGGCGGTCGTCCCCATGTGGTAGCCGTGGAAGGCATCCCACAGGCCGTCCTTGATCATGGTGTCGACGAACTGCATGTCGCCCATCTTCTTGCCGTCGCGCAGGTGCGCGCAGTGGGTCGAGAGACTCATGCTCTCCTGGCCGCCGGCGACGACGATGGTGCTGTCGCCGGCGGCGATCGCCTGAGCCGCCATGGCGACGGTGCGCAGGCCAGAGCCGCAGACCTGGTTGACGGTCAGGGCCGTGCCGGTGTCGGGAATGCCCGCCGCGATCGCGGCCTGGCGCGCCGGATTCTGGCCGGTGCCGGCGGTCAGGACCTGCCCGAACACGACCTCGGAGACGTCGGCGGGGTCAACCTTGCATCGGGAGAGTGCCTCGACGATCGCCGCCGTGCCGAGCTCGGTCGCCGGGACGCTCGAGAGAGCGCCGCCGAAGGCGCCGATCGGGGTGCGCGCGGCACCGGTGATGACGATGTCCATGGGATTGCTGCCTCTCGGTCGTGAGGGTTGCGAAGGGCTGGCAAGGATGACAAAGTGAGGTCGCGTCGCGCAAGCCGCCTGTCGGATTTCCTTCGGGAGTGCAGGGTCGGCGCCCGCAGGGCGAGAGGACCGTCCCCATCAGAGACGACGAGGAAACAGGCATGGCGAAGGTTGCGGTAATCACGGGCGGCACGCGCGGTATCGGCGAAGCGATCAGCAGGAACCTCAAGGAGCGTGGCTATACGGTCGCAGCCAATTACGGCGGCAACGACGAACGGGCCAGGGCCTTCTCGGACGATGCCGGCATTCCGGTCTACAAGTTCGACGTCTCGAACTTCGAGGATTGCAAGGCGGGACTCGAGAAGATCGTCGCCGAGCACGGCCCGATCGGTATCCTCGTCAACAACGCGGGCATCACGCGAGACGGCACGCTGCACCGCATGAAGCCCGAGGACTGGCAGGCGGTCATCGACACCAATCTCGGTGGTTGCTTCAACACATCGCGCTGCGTCATCGACGGCATGCGCGAACGTGGCTTCGGCCGCATCGTCAACGTCGGTTCGATCAACGGTCAGGCCGGCCAGTACGGGCAGGTCAACTACGCGGCGGCGAAGTCCGGCATCCACGGCTTCACCAAGGCACTGGCCCAGGAAGGGGCGGGCAAGGGCGTCACCGTCAATGCCATCGCACCGGGCTACGTCGACACGGACATGGTGCGAGCGGTTCCGCCGAACGTGCTCGAGAAGATCATCGCGCGCATTCCCGTCGGCCGGCTCGGTCGTGCCGAGGACATCGCCCGCACCGTCGCCTTCCTGGTCGCCGACGACGCCGACTTCATAACGGGCTCCACCCTGTCGGTGAACGGCGGTCAGCACATGTACTGAACGGCACGGCCGGGCCATGGCGGCCGATCCATCCCTTCGAAGTCAGTCAGAGAGCGTCCCCGACCATGTCCGACACGATGCGCCCCGTTCCCGAGGCCGCCGCCGCCCGCGCCCATGTCGACAACGCCGGCTACGAAGCGATGTACGAGGCGTCGGTCGACGACCCTGACACGTTCTGGGCGGAACAGGGGAAGCGGCTCGACTGGATCAAGCCGTACTCGGCAGTGAAGAACACATCGTTCGCCTACCCGGACGTGTCCATCAAGTGGTACGAGGACGGCGTGCTCAACGTCTCCGCCAACTGCATCGACCGGCATCTCGAGACCCGCGGCGATCAGGTGGCGATCATCTGGGAGGGGGACGATCCGTCCTCCGATGCACGGGTGACCTACCGGGAACTTCACGAACACGTCTGCCGCCTGGCCAATGCCTTCAAGGCGCTCGGTGTCGGCAAGGGCGATCGCGTGGTGCTCTACATGCCGATGATCCCCGAGGCGGCCTACGCCATGCTGGCCTGCGCCCGCATCGGCGCGATCCACTCGATCGTGTTCGGCGGCTTCAGTCCGGATGCGCTCGCCGACCGGATAAAGGGCTCGACCGCCAGGCTCGTCGTCACCGCGGACGAAGGCCGACGCGGCGGCCGCACGGTGCCGTTGAAGAGCAACGTCGACGCCGCGCTCGCGAAGGTCGATCACGAGGTGCACGCGCTCGTCGTCCGGAACACCGGCGGTGACGTCGCCATGCGGACCGACCTCGACGTCTGGTATCACGAGGCAAGCGCCGCGGCGTCGACCGAGTGCGAGCCCGAGCCGATGAATGCGGAGGACCCTCTGTTCATTCTCTATACCTCGGGGTCGACCGGCATGCCCAAGGGTGTCGTACACACCACGGGCGGCTACCTGGTCTACGCCTCGATGACTCATCAGTACGTGTTCGACTACCACGACGGCGACGTCTACTGGTGCACCGCCGATGTGGGCTGGGTGACGGGGCACAGCTACATCGTCTACGGGCCGCTCGCCAACGGTGCGACCACGTTGATGTTCGAGGGCGTTCCGACCTACCCGAGCCCGTCCAGGTTCTGGGAGGTCTGCGAGAAGCATTCGGTGAACGTCTTCTACACCGCGCCGACGGCGATCCGCGCGCTGATGGGCGCAGGCGACACGCACGTCGAAAAGGCGGACCTGTCCGCGCTGCGGGTGCTCGGCTCGGTGGGCGAGCCGATCAACCCCGAAGCCTGGAACTGGTACGACCGGGTGGTAGGCCAGGGGCGCTGCCCGATCGTCGACACCTTCTGGCAGACCGAGACGGGCGGCATCCTGATCACGCCGCTGCCCGGTGCGACCGCCACCAAGCCGGGATCGGCGACGCGCCCGTTCTTCGGTGTGCAGCCCGTCATCCTGAATGCCGAGGGCGTGGTCCAGGACGACACCGTCGCCGAGGGGGTGCTGTGCATGAAGGACAGCTGGCCAGGGCAGATGCGCACCGTCTACGGCGATCACGATCGCTTCGTATCGACCTACTTCGAGACCTTCAAGGGCTACTACTTCACCGGTGACGGCTGCCGGCGCGACGCGGACGGTTACTACTGGATCACCGGCCGGGTTGACGACGTCATCAACGTCTCGGGCCACCGCATGGGCACCGCCGAGGTGGAGTCCGCGCTGGTCGCGCATCCGAAGGTGTCGGAAGCCGCCGTGGTCGGCTACCCGCACGACATCAAGGGGCAGGGCATCTACGCCTACGTGACGCTGATGGGCGGCGTGGAGGAATCCGAGGAACTGCGCAAGGAACTGGTCGGATGGGTCAGGAAGGAGATCGGGCCGATCGCCTCTCCGGATCTCATCCAGTTCGCGCCGGGCCTTCCCAAGACGCGCTCCGGGAAGATCATGCGGCGCATCCTCCGGAAGATCGCCGAGAACGAGCCCGGCTCGCTGGGCGACACCTCGACGCTTGCCGACCCGGAAGTCGTCGACAACCTCGTCGCGCAGCGCGCCAACCGCTGAGCGGCGGAGCGGGGTGCCGCGAGCGAGTCGCGACAGGCGCCCCTCGAGCGCTCAGCGATCCGGCGACGTTCGTGCCTGCCCGCGGGCCTTCGCGAGCGGCTTCATGACCTGAAGCATCTCGTGGTGCACCTTCGGGGTCGCCGCGATGACCTCGCCGCGATAGAGCCAGTCGTCGTTGCCGTCGAAGTCGTTGAGGAGCCCGCCTGCCTCGCGCACGAGTAGTCCGCCGGCCGCGACGTCCCAAGCCTGCAATCCGGTCAGCCAGGCGCCGTCCAGTCGACCGGCGGCAACCCACGCGAGATCCAGCGCGGCAGATCCCATGCGCCGGATACTGCCCGACTTCTCGGTGTAGTGGCGAAGAGTCCGCTGATAGAAGTCGAGTTCCTGCCCCTCCCGGTAGGGCAACCCGGTGCCGAGCATCGCGCCCTCGAGGTGCTGCGCGCGCGAGACGCGCAGCCGCTTTCGATCGAGGAAGGCCCCGTCACCCTTGCCTGCAGTGAACAGCTCCTGACGCATCGGGTCGTAGACGATCGCCTGGAAGAGCTTGCCGCGCTGCTGCAGGGCGATCGAGACGCTGAAATGGTGGATGCCGTGCAGGAAGTTCGTCGTGCCGTCCAGCGGATCGATGATCCAGCGGTACTCGGCGTCCTCGCTGCCGGTCAGGCCCGACTCCTCGCCGTGAAAGGCGTGATCGGGGTAGGCCCGCTTCAACACGCCGATGATGTCGGCCTCGGCCTGCCGATCGACGTCGGTGACGAAGTCGTTCCGTTGCTTGGTGTCGATCCTGAGCGTGTCGACGCGGTTGACGTTCTGCGTGATGACCTTGCCGGCGGCGCGAGCGGCACGGATGCCGATGTTGAGCATCGGGTGCATGAGGGAGGGAACGACCGGGCTGGGAGGGGGCGACAGTGTACGCCGCCACGCCGGCGCGGCGTGGCATCATTCCGGGCATGAGCCTGTCCGTCGTCTTCGTCCTCGTCGGTACCACCCATCCGGGTAACGTCGGCGCCGCCGCGCGCGCCATGAAGACGATGGGATTCGAGCAACTCAGGCTCGTCGATGCCTGTGATCATCTGGACGGTCCGGCGATCGCCCGGGCTTCCGGTGCGCACGACGTGCTGGAGCGCGCGAAGTCTTTCGACTCGGTGGCCGACGCCGTTGCCGACTGCGTGGTCGTGGTCGGCACGAGCGCCCGCCGGCGCGAGATCTCCGTGCCGATCCTCGCCGCGCGCGAGATCGGCGAGGAACTCGCGACACTGCAGGCCGAGGCGACCGCGGCAGGGAAGACGGTGACGGTCGCCGTGATGTTCGGGCAGGAGCGGTCGGGGCTCGACAACGAGGCGCTCGATCTGTGCACCCGCCAGCTGCGCATACCGTGCAACCCGGCGTTCAGCTCGCTGAACCTCGGCAGCGCGGTCCAGGTCGTTGCCTACGAGCTGTCCCAGGGACTCGCGAGCGTGCCGCTACGGCCGCCCGAAGGGCCATCGAAGCCCGAACTCCTGCCCGCCAGCAGTGCCGCGATGGAACACTTCTTCGCCCATCTCGACCGCGTCATGCTCGCGACCGGCTTTCTCGACCCGGATCAGCCCCGGCAGCTTCGGCGGCGCATTCGGCGCTACTTCGAGCGAACGCGTCCGAACGCCAACGAGCTGTCGATCCTGCGCGGCATCCTCGGCGCGACCGAGGGCACGAAACGCCGCCCGGAAGGCGGTCGCGAGCCGCTCGAGTAGTAGAAGCTGCCGCAGCGCCGCCGCACGTTCCGGGCAGGCCGACGGCCCCGGACTTTCCCCGTACAATATCCGACTTCGTTGGTGGGACAAGTCGGGTGCCTATCATGTGGCAGCTCCTGAAGGAAGACGTGCGGTGCATCTTCGAGCGGGATCCGGCCGCCCGGAACCTGTTCGAGGTGCTCACGACCTATTCGAGCGTGCACGCGATGCTGTTCCATCGCGTCTGTCATTGGCTGTGGGGCAAGGGGCTGCGCTGGTTGCCGCGCTTCCTGGCCACGATCGGGCGCTGGCTGACCGGCATCGAGATCCACCCGGCGGCCCGCATCGGAAAGCGCTTCTTCGTCGATCACGGCACGGGTGTCGTCATCGGCGAGACGGCCGAGATCGGCGACGACGTGACGCTCTATCAAGGGGTCACGCTCGGCGGGCGCACGCTGGACGCCGGCAAGCGCCACCCGACGCTCGGCAACAACGTGGTCGTCGGGGCCGGTGCGAAGATCCTCGGTCCGTTTACCGTCGGCGACGATGCGCGGGTCGGTTCCAACGCCGTCGTGCTCGAGGGCGTTCCGGCCGGAGCCACCGTGGTCGGCGTTCCGGCGCGGGTGGTGCGCTGCCGCGACGCCGATCAGCATTGTCTCGAGCTCGTTCGCGATGCGCGAGCGGCGCGTCTCGAGCGGCCCGCCTTCGACGCCTACGGCGTGCCCAGCGAAGAGACCGAGGATCCCACCGCGCTCGCGCTCGAGGCCTTGCGGGCGGAAGTGCGCGAGCTGCACGGCGAGCTCGACGCGCTGCGTTCGCGCGTGTCGCCGGCGCTCGAGGAGGCCGCGCCGTCGCGTCGAGCGGGCGCAGGCAATTCTTGACCGGAATGGTCGGTTATGGGACGATCCCTTCTCGGTTCGGGGCGGAGAGTGCGAGATGAAGCTGACGACGAAGGGTCGCTACGCCGTCACCGCCATGCTCGATCTCGCCTTGCATGCCGGAGACGGTCCGGTGTCGCTCGCGGAGATCTCCGCGCGACAGGAGATTTCGCTCTCCTATCTCGAACAGCTGTTCTCGCGCTTGCGTCGCAACGGCCTCGTGATCAGCACGCGGGGCCCCGGCGGCGGCTACCGGGTGTCACGTTCGCTGGATGCGGTACCGGTGTCGGAGATCATCGTCGCGGTGAACGAATCGGTCGACGCCACGCAGTGCGCCGGCCGGGAGAACTGCCACAGCCACGGTCGCTGCCTGACCCACGATCTGTGGGAGGGGCTCAGCGAGCAGATCGAGGAGTTCCTGAGCGGCGTCTCCCTGCAGGATCTGATCGACCGACAACGGGTCAAGAACGTGTCGGCCCGGCAAGACAGAGTCATGCTGGAACGGCGGCCCGTCGAAAGCGGTGCTCCGCCCGGCGCCAGCGCCGTATAGAAGTCCATCCACAGAACGCGAGAAGAGGTCTGCCACCGTGAGTTCGTTGAACATCCCGATCTATCTGGACTATTCCGCCACGACGCCGGTCGACGAGCGCGTGGCCAAGAGCATGGGGGACTGCCTGACGAATCAGGGGGTCTTCGGCAATCCGTCGTCGCGCTCGCACCCGTTCGGCTGGAAGGCCGAGGCGCTGGTCGAGAAGGCCCGTCAGGACGTCGCCGACGTACTCGGCGCCGACCCGCGCGAGATCGTCTGGACCTCCGGCGCGACCGAATCCGACAATCTCGCGATCAAGGGCGCAGCTCACTTCAACGTGAAGAAGGGCAAGCATATCGTGACGATGAAGACCGAGCACAAGGCGGTCCTCGACACCTGCCGCCAGCTCGAACGCGAAGGGTTCGAGGTCACCTACCTCGATCCGCGCGAGGACGGCCTGCTCGATTTCGACGCGTTCGAGGCGGCGCTGCGGGACGACACCACGGTCGTCTCGATCATGCACGTCAACAACGAGATCGGTGTCATCCAGGACATCGGGCGAATCGGCACGATCTGCCGCGAGCGGGGAATCATCTTCCATGTGGATGCCGCCCAGAGCCCGGGCAAGGTGCCGATCGACGTCGACGCGATGAAGGTCGACCTCATGTCGCTGTGCGCGCACAAGGTCTACGGTCCGAAGGGCGTCGGCGCCCTGTACGTCCGGCGCAAGCCGCGTGTGCGCCTCGAGGCGCAGATTCACGGTGGCGGTCACGAGCGCGGCATGCGCTCCGGTACGCTCGCCACGCACCAGTTGGTCGGCATGGGTGAGTCGTTCCGCATCGCCAACGAGGAGATGGCGGCCGAGAACGAGCGGTTGCACGGCCTTCGGCAGCGGCTCTGGGACGGTGTCAAGGACATGGAGGAGATCTACCTCAACGGCGACATGGAGCAACGCATTCCCGGCAACCTGAACATCAGCTTCAACTTCGTCGAGGGCGAGAGCTTGATCATGTCGCTGAAGGACATCGCCGTCTCGTCGGGTTCGGCCTGTACCAGTGCAAGCCTGGAGCCTTCCTACGTGCTCCGCGCGATCGGCCGCAACGACGAGCTCGCGCACAGCTCCATCCGATTCACGATGGGCCGCTACACGACCGAGGAGGAGATCGACTTCACCATCGTCAAGGTGCGCGAGGCCGTCGAGAAGCTGCGCGATCTGTCCCCCCTGTGGGACATGCACAAGGAAGGCATCGATCTCGCCTCCGTGCAGTGGGCTTCACACTGACGCCGCGGCGCGGAATTCGTCGACCGGAACCCGTTTCCGGCCGTCGAGTCAGCGCCACCCCTTGACCTTCCCCATTCAGACCCCAGACAACCCAGACGGACCGGAGACGACCATGGCTTACAGCGACAAGGTATTGGACCACTACGAGAACCCGCGCAATGTCGGCGTGCTCGACAAGGACGATCCGAACGTCGGCACCGGCATGGTCGGCGCGCCGGCCTGCGGCGACGTCATGCGTCTCCAGATCAAGCTCGGCGAGGATGGCCTCATCGAGGACGCCAAGTTCAAGACCTATGGCTGTGGTTCCGCGATCGCCTCGTCTTCCCTCGTGACCGAGATGGTCAAGGGCAAGACGCTCGACGAGGTCAGCGCGATCAGGAACAAGCACATCGCGGACGAGCTGGCCCTGCCGCCGGTGAAGATCCACTGCTCGGTGCTGGCCGAGGACGCGATCGCCGCCGCCATCGCCGACATCCGAGCCAAGCGTGGCGAGACGGTCGAGGACGCCCCCAAGGAAGCGGTCGCCGGCTGAACGGCCCCCCGGCCACACGGCACGATCGAGCGGTAGAGCCGGAAGCGGAGAGCGAGGATCGACGATGGGCATCACCTTGACGCCGAGCGCGGCGAATCACGTCAAGCGCTACCTGGACAAGCGGGGCAAGGGCATCGGACTGAGGCTCGGTGTCCGCACCACCGGTTGCTCCGGTCTGGCTTATGTGCTCGAGTTCGTGGACGAGGTCGCGGCGAACGACGAGGTGTTCGAGACGGACGAACTGAAGGTCGTCGTCGACCGGAAGAGTCTGGTCTATCTCGACGGAACCGAGCTCGACTTCGGCAAGGAAGGGCTCAACGAGGGCTTTCTGTTCAAGAACCCCAACATCAAGGACGAGTGCGGCTGCGGCGAGTCGTTCAACGTCTGATGTCGTTCGACCTGGGTGATGATCATTTCGCGCTGTTCGGCCTCCCGCGAGCGTTCGGCGTCGACGGCGAGCAGCTGACTCGTCAGTACCGGGCGTTCCAGCAGCGGCTCCATCCGGACCGCTTCGTCTCCGCACCCGAGGGTGAGCGGCGCTGGTCGGTACAGGCGGCAGGTCGAGTCAACGATGCGTACACGACGCTGAAGACGCCGCTCAAGCGAGCGGTCTACCTGTTGAGTCTCGCCGGTGTGGACATCGACGAGGAGACCGACACGCGCATGGACCCGATGTTCCTGATGGAGCAGATGGAATTGCGCGAGGCGCTGGAAGCGGCGGAAGCGGCGGACGACACCCGTGGCGCGCTCGACACGGTGCGCGAACGGCTGAGTGCGATGGAGCGGGAGGCGTCTGGCGTCTTCGAGTCGGCGATCGGCCGCGGCGACACGGTGGCCGCGCGCACTCAGGCGCGGCAATGGCAGTTCGTCGACAAGTTGAAGCGCGAGGCGCGAGAGATCGAGGCGCGCCTCGACGATTGACCGAGGCGGCGACGCGATCGCGTTGTCTCGCCGACGACCGCGTACGGGTCATCATGGTTCTCGAAGCCTCATCCCGAGCACACCCGAAACACGCCCGAAACGATCCCGAAGTACACCCGAAACACCCCCCGCCCGCAGTCAGACCGGGAGGATCGATTCACGATGACCGAACCACGGAGTCCCTGAGTGGCCTTTCTGCAGATCAGCGAACCCGGCCAGTCGGACGCACCCCATGAGCGGCGGCTCGCCGTCGGCATCGATCTCGGCACGACCAACTCGCTCGTGGCGGCCGTCCGCAGCGGTGAGCCGGGCGTGCTCGCCGACGCGCATGGCGAGACCTCCGTGCCGTCCGTGGTCGCCTGGCGCGCCGATGCCGAGCCGTTGGTCGGCCGTGCGGCAGAAGCGCACGGCGAGCGCTTTCCGCTGGATACCGTCCGCTCCGCCAAGCGCCTGATGGGCAAGGCCGCCGCCGACCTCGATGATTCCTGGCTGGAGCGGCACTACCGCTTCGATCGTTCAGGCTCCCTGCCGGCCTTCGAGACATCGGCGGGTCCCCGCACGGCCATCGACGCGTCGGCGGCGATTCTCGGCACGCTGAAGTCGACCGCGGAAGCGACGCTGGGCGGTGAGCTCGTCGGCGCGGTGATCACCGTGCCGGCCTACTTCGACGACGCCCAGCGTCAGGCGACCAAGGACGCGGCTGCGCTCGCCGGCCTGCAGGTGCTTCGGCTGCTGAACGAGCCGACGGCGGCAGCGGTCGCCTACGGGCTCGACGGCAGCGGCAGCGGCGCCACTCGGGCCGACGGCCGAACGGTCGCGATCTACGATCTCGGCGGTGGCACCTTCGACGTCTCCCTGCTCAGGCTCGAGCGCGGTGTCTTCGAGGTGCTCGCGACAGCCGGTGACACCGCACTCGGCGGCGACGACATCGACAATGCCCTCGTCGACTGGATGCTTGCCGAGGCGGGGCTGGATGAGCTGGCGGACGAGGCGTCCCGGGCGCGAGCGAAGGGGGTGGCTCGCGCCGCCAAGGAAGCGTTGTCCGAGACGGAGAGCGTCACGCTGGACTGGAACCTCGACGGCTCAGGTCAGCGTGCGGCGACCCTGTCGCGCGAGGCCTTCGACGCCCTGGTCGAGCCCTTGCTCGCCAGAACGCTGGCGCCGTGCCGGCGGGTACTGCGCGATGCGGAGCTCGAGCGCGAGGCCGTCGACGCCGTCGTCATGGTCGGCGGCTCCACGCGCGTGCCACTGGTTCGCGAGCGCGTGTCGAGCTTCTTCGGTCGCGAGGTGTTGACCGACATCGATCCGGACGAGGTCGTGGCGGTCGGCGCGGCGATTCAGGCGGACCTGCTTGCCGGCAACCGCGGCGAGGACGATCTGCTGCTGCTCGACGTAACGCCGCTCTCGCTCGGGCTGGAGACGATGGGCGGGCTGGTCGAGCGGATCATCCCGCGGAACACGACGCTACCCGTCGCCCGTGGTCAGGAGTTCACGACGTACAAGGACGGGCAGACAGCGCTCGCCGTCCACGTCGTCCAGGGTGAACGCGAGCTGGTGGCCGACTGCCGCTCGCTGGCGCGCTTCGAATTGCAGGGGATTCCGCCGAGAGTGGCTGGCGCGGCTCGCATTCAGGTGCTGTTCCAGGTCGACGCCGACGGTCTGCTGACCGTCAGTGCGCTCGAGCGCGAAAGCGGCGTGGTCGCGAGCGTCGACGTGAAGCCGTCCTACGGGCTGTCCGACGGCGAGATCGAGACCATGCTGCGGGCGTCCATGGATCATGCCGCCGACGACATGCAGGCACGTGCGCTCGCCGAGCGACGAGTCGAGGCCGGACGGGCACTCGAGGCGATCGACGGTGCCCTCGCGGCCGATGGCGACGAACATCTCGCGGCCGACGAGCGACTGGCGATCGAGGCGCTCGCGAGCGCCGTCCGCGCCTCGCTGGACGACGCGGATCGCGACCGCATGGACGAGGCGGTCAAGGCGCTGGAGAAGGGTAGCGAGGTCTTCGTCGAGCGTCGCATGAACGCGAGCGTGCGCCGGATGATGGCCGGGCGCGGCGTGGCCGACATCGAGGCCGAACTCGGGCCTGGAAAGGCGGACGGCGGCAGCGCCGAACGCGCCCGGCCCGATGCCTCCGCCGAGAGGGGCGAGGCGAGCTGACGCCATCACCCTTTCCCGACTTCCCCATCTTCCGACAGACAACCCGAGACCGTCATGCCGATCATCACCATCAAGCCCCATCACGAGATCTGTCCCGACGGGGCCACGTTCGAGGTGGACGCCGGGGTGTCCGTCTGCGACGCGATGTTGCGCAACGGCGTGGACATCGAGCACGCCTGCGAGAAGTCCTGCGCCTGCACGACCTGCCATGTGCACGTCCGGGAGGGCGGCGCGAGTCTCGACGAGGCGGACGAGCTCGAGGAGGACTACCTCGACAAGGCCTGGGGACTCGATCCAGACTCCCGCCTGTCCTGCCAGGCGATCGTCGCCGAGACGGATCTCGTGGTCGAGATCCCGAAGTACACGATCAACATGGTGTCCGAGGCCCCGCACTGATGAAACTGACCTGGAGCGACAGCCGCGAGATCGCGATCGAGCTGTCGGAAGCCCATCCCGACGTGGATCCCCAGTACGTCCGCTTCACCGACCTGCACGCCTGGGTGGTTGCGCTCGAGGACTTCGACGACGATCCGGAGAAATCGAACGAGGGCGTGCTCGAGGCGATCCAGATGATGTGGGTCGACGAGGCCGACTGATCGGCGTACCATCCGGTCACCGCGAAGGCACCCGGGGTATGGCGCAGCCTGGTAGCGCATCTGCTTTGGGAGCAGAGGGTCGCAGGTTCGAATCCTGCTGCCCCGACCATCGCCTCGACGGTGTCGGCGTTCGTGTTGCAGGCGCCCGTAGCTCATGCGGATAGAGCATCGGCCTTCTAAGCCGAGGGTAGCAGGTTCGAATCCTGCCGGGCGCGCCACCGGTCGTGCAAACGGCGGCAGTCGCAGCGCGGGTTCCGCTCGTCACGAGGAGTTGCGGCTGTAGTTCGGGTAGTATCCACGTCTGCGAGGGCAGTGCATGGCACGGCACTCGCCGTCGAAAATCGGTCTCTGGTGAGCGTAGCTCAGTTGGTAGAGCGCAGGATTGTGATTCCTGTGGTCGCGGGTTCAAATCCCGTCGTTCACCCCACCGGTTCTTCGCCGACACGCCGCCGACTTGCCGCAGATCGGCCGCAGATCGGCCGCAGATTGGCCGCCGACTATCTGTCCAATGGCCGCCGATTAAGGAACCATTACCCGCCGGTCGTTGCGTGAGTCACGTCGCGCCTTGTCTGGCGGCGGTGCGGGCCGTGATCGAGGTCGCCTGTCCAGGTCGCTATCCCGGGCGCGCTCGAGGCCGAGGTCGGTGGCGGGCAGACGGCCGATCGTCACGCGGCGATGGGTCCCGCTTCCGCTATAATCGTGCAGACATGTCGCAACCGTCCGCGGCCTGCGTTTGCGAAAGTGGCGGAATCGGTAGACGCGCCGGCTTTAGGTGCCGGTGTCGCAAGACGTGAGAGTTCGAGTCTCTCCTTTCGCACCATATGCTGCCGTGCCCGCCCGCGGCACGTGTACTCACCCATTCCAGCGCCGATCCGGCGCCCTGTCCGCCGTCGACCGGCTCCGGTCGCGGTGGCCTCACGAGGCAAGCATGCAAGTATCGATCGAGACCACCGCGGGCCTGGAGCGCCGACTGACCGTCGCGCTTCCGTCCGACGACATCGAGAGCGCCGTCGCCGAGCGACTGCGCAGCCTCGGGAAGACCGCGCGGCTCAACGGTTTCCGGCCCGGCAAGGTGCCGGCCAACGTGGTTCGCAAGCGTTTCGAGCCCCAGGTCCGCTCCGAAGTGCTCGGTTCGCTGATCAATCGCTCCTATCAGGACGCCGTTCAGCAGGAAAGGCTGCGCCCCGCCGGTCCGCCGCGCATCGAGCCGCTGTCCGCGGTCGGCGAGGACAGCGCCGGCGGCGTGCCCGAGGGCGCGGCCCCGTCCGACGACTCCGGGTTCCGCTACGTCGCCACGTTCGAGGTCTATCCCGAATTCGAGCCGGTATTCGACGATTCGATCAAGGTGACCCGGCCGGTGGTCGACATCCAGGAGAGCGACATCGACGAGATGCTCGAGAACCTTCGTTCGCAGCGGACCGAGTTCTCGACGGTCGAGCGAGCCGCGGCGGATGGCGACCAGGTCGTCATCGACTTCGCCGGACGCATCGACGGCGAGGCCTTCGACGGCGGCAGCGCGGAGAAGGCGCCGCTGACCCTCGGTTCCAACCAGATGATTCCGGGCTTCGAGGATCAGCTGCAGGGGATTTCCGCCGGCGACGAGAGAACCGTTCGGGTGACGTTTCCGAACGACTATCAGGCCGAGCATCTCGCGGGCAAGGAAGCCGAGTTCGACGTGACGGCCCACGAGGTGCGCGAGGCGAGACTTCCGGAGCTCGACGAGGCTCTGGTGAAGAGCTTCGGCATCGAGGACGGCACCGTGGAAAGTCTGCGGTCGGACATTCGCGGCAACATGGAACGGGAGCTCAAGCAGCGTGTCGACGGCAAGGTCAAGGGGCAGGTGATGGACGGGCTCGTCGCGTTGAACCCCATCGACGTCCCCGCGGCGCTGGTCTCCGAGGAGATCGGGCGCCAGCGCGAGGAGCTGATGAAGCAGATGCCACCCGGCACCGATGCCGCCTTCCTCGACGACGACCTGTTCCGCGAACAGGCGGAGCGCCGCGTGCGGCTCGGGCTCGTGGTCGGGGAGATCATCCAGCAGAAAGAGCTCCGCGCGGATGCACCTGCCGTGCGGGCACAGGTCGAACGCATGGCTTCGGCGTATCAGGATCCCCAGCAGGTGGTGGATCACTATTACTCGAATCAGGAACTGCTGCGCAACATCGAGGGTCTGGTGCTGGAGGAGGCGGTCACGTCCACCGTGCTCGATGCGGCGTCTGTCACCGACGAGCCGACTTCGTTCAAGGAGATCATGAACCCGCCGCCACCTGAGACGGACGCGGCGACTGCCGACGGGAACGACGGCGAAGCGGCCGGATCCGACGACCGCGCCGCGTCCGGCGCCACCGAAGCGAACAGCGAGAACCCCTGACGACCATGAGCTACCAGACGAACGCAGGACCCTACGGCGCCATGGCCAACGGCGGCGCGGCGCCGTCCATGGCGGGTGGGCTCGTGCCGATGGTCGTCGAGCAGTCCTCCCGCGGGGAGCGCTCCTACGACATCTACTCGCGCCTGCTGAAGGAGCGGGTGATCTTCATGGTCGGGCAGGTCGAGGACTACATGGCCAACCTGATCGTGGCACAGCTCCTGTTCCTCGAATCCGACAACCCCGACAAGGACATCTCGCTCTACATCAACTCTCCGGGCGGTTCCGTCACGGCGGGCATGGCGATCTACGACACGATGCAGTTCATCAAGCCGAACGTCAGCACGCTGTGCATCGGTCAGGCCGCCAGCATGGGCGCTTTCCTCCTGACCGCCGGTCAGGAGGGCAAGCGCTTCGTGCTGCCGAACTCGCGCGTCATGATCCACCAGCCGTCCGCCGGCTTCCAGGGGCAGGCCACGGACATCGACATCCATGCCCGCGAGATTCTCGCGATCAAGGAGCGCATGACCCGACTGATGGCCATGCACTGCGGCCAGAGCTACGAGCGGGTCATGGAAGACACGGAGCGGGATCGCTTCCTGACCGCCGAGGATTCGGTCGAGTACGGTCTGGTCGATCGCATCGTGCAGAGCCGAGACGAGGAAGTCGATGTCGCGTCGGCCGGGGGTGAGGTTGCGGGCGGCTCGTCCGACAAGCTCGCGAAGCCGGCGCCCGCGAACGACGGGAAGGGTCAGGCCGACGGCAAGGGCGACGACGAGTAGGAACGCTCTCGCCAGGGCCGGTCGGGCTCGCGGCGAGGGTCGTGAAGCACCTTCCCGCGGGGATGTGACTTCGGCAACATTCCCCGGGATACGTCTCCGACAGGCGCTTGAATACTCCCGGGAATCCGGTCAATGTGGCGCGACGCCAGAGGTTTTCGAAGCATGAGCGACCAGGAAGACAGGAAGGACGACGGCAAGCTGCTGTATTGCTCCTTTTGCGGCAAGAGCCAGCACGAGGTCAGGAAGCTCATCGCGGGCCCGTCGGTATTCATCTGCGACGAGTGCGTCGACCTGTGCAACGACATCATCACCGAGGAGATGCAGGAAGCCTCGAGCGAGGAGGACAGTGCCCTCCCGAAGCCGCACGAGATCAACGAGTTGCTCGACCAGTACGTCATCGGTCAGGCGAAGGCGAAGCGCACTCTGTCGGTCGCCGTCTACAACCACTACAAGCGGCTCGAATACAAGGACAAGAAGGGCGACGTCGAGCTTGCCAAGAGCAACATCCTGCTCATCGGTCCGACGGGCTCCGGCAAGACGCTGCTCGCCGAGACGCTCGCGCGCACGCTCAACGTGCCGTTCACCATCGCCGATGCCACGACGCTCACCGAGGCGGGCTATGTGGGCGAGGACGTCGAGAACATCATCCAGAAGCTGCTTCAGAAGTGCGACTACGACGTCGAGAAGGCCCAGACCGGCATCGTGTATATCGACGAGATCGACAAGATCTCGCGGAAGTCGGACAACCCGTCCATCACCCGTGACGTGTCGGGCGAGGGCGTGCAGCAGGCACTGCTCAAGTTGATCGAGGGCACTGTCGCCTCGGTACCGCCGCAAGGCGGACGCAAGCACCCGCAGCAGGAATTCCTGCAGGTCGATACCTCGAACATCCTGTTCATCTGTGGCGGTGCGTTCGCCGGGCTCGAGAAGATCGTGGCGAATCGCTCGGAGAAGGGTGGCATCGGCTTCGCCGCCGAGGTGAAGAGCAAGGACGACTCGAAGAACATCGGGCAGCTGCTGCAGAACGTGGAGGCGCAGGACCTGATCTCGTTCGGGCTGATCCCCGAGTTCGTCGGCCGGCTGCCGGTCGTCGCGACGCTCGAGGAGCTTGACGAGGACGCGCTCGTGCGCATCCTGATCGAGCCGAAGAACGCCATCACCAAGCAGTACCAGAAGTTGCTCGCGATGGAAGAGGTGGACATCGAGTTCAGGAAGGACGCCCTGCTCGCGGTCGCGCAGAGTTCGCTCGAGCGCAAGACCGGCGCTCGAGGGCTCCGCACGATTCTCGAGAACGTGCTGCTCGACACCATGTACGAGCTGCCGCGCATCGAGAACGTCAAGAAGGTGATCCTGGATGCCGCCGTCGTGCGCGGCGAGACCAAGCCCTACCTGCTACTCGAAGGCCAGGAGAAGGTCATGGAGGAAGAGAAGTACAAGCGCGCCGCGTCGGACGACTGATCCGTCGATCCGTCACGATGTGGGCGCGTCCCGACGGGCTCGCCGACGTCGGTCGCGACCGAGTCGACGCCGACCGGACGTCTGATCCGGCGCGTCGCTTTCGAGGCCCCTCCACCTGTCGCCTGTCGACGTTGCCAGCGGCTTTTTCGTGGGTATTTCCCTGTCCTCGGCGTGGTTGATTTTTCGAGCAGCGGCTTACACCTTGTCCTGTATGCTCGACTCGCCCGAGTCGGTAACCCAGCAAGGAGAAACCCCGCGTGTCTGAATCAGACAGCAATTCCGAGCGAGACGACGCCGCACCGGGCGATGCGTCCCGGGCGGGTGACGCAGGCGAGTCAGGGGCCGAAGCCCGCTTGCCCGTGCTGCCGTTGCGCGACGTCGTCGTCTACCCCCACATGGTCATTCCGCTGTTCGTCGGGCGGGAGAAATCGATCGACGCGCTCGACACGGCGATGGACGTGGACAAGCGCATCATGCTCGCCGCGCAGACCAGTGCCGCGGTCGACGAGCCCGGCGCGGACGACATCCATCGCGTCGGCACCATCGCGACCATCCTGCAGCTGCTGAAACTTCCCGACGGCACCATCAAGGTGCTCGTCGAAGGTCAGAGTCGCGCCGTGGTGGAGCACATCGAGACCGCGGACGCGGGCTTCTTCGTCGCCGACTGGTCCGCGCCCGTCGTCGAACTCGATACGGCAAAGGATCCCAAGGAGCTCGAGGTACTGGTCCGTTCGGTGACGAACATGTTCGACCAGTACGTGAAGATGAACAAGAAGGTCCCGCCGGAGATCCTGTCATCGCTGACCGGCGTCGAGGACGCCGACCGCCTGGCCGACATGATCGCTGCACAGATGTCGCTGCGCGTCGAGGAGAAGCAGAACATCCTCGAGCTCGTCGATCCGGCCGAGCGGCTCGAGCACCTGCTGAACCTGATGGAATCCGAGCTGGACATGCTGCAGGTGGAGAAGCGCATCCGCGGTCGCGTCAAGCAGCAGATGGAGAAGAGCCAGCGCGAGTACTACCTCAACGAGCAGATGAAGGCGATCCAGAAGGAGCTCGGGGACATGGACGACGTCCCCAACGAGACCGAGGAACTCGCCAGGAAGATCGAGAAGGCAGGTCTTTCCAAGGAGGCCCACAAGAAGGCGACCGCCGAGTTCAACAAGCTCAAGAGCATGTCGCCGATGTCCGCCGAGGCGACCGTCGTCCGGAACTACGTCGACACGCTCGTCTCACTGCCGTGGAAGAAGAAGTCGAAGCTCAAGAAGACCCTGGCCGAGGCCGAGCAGATCCTCGAGGACGATCACTACGGCCTGGAGAAGGTCAAGGAGCGCATTCTCGAGTACCTCGCGGTACAGAAGCGCGTCGGGCACGCCAAGGGTCCGATCCTCTGTCTCGTCGGTCCGCCGGGTGTCGGCAAGACCTCGCTCGGCAAGTCCATCGCGCGGGCGACCGGGCGACGCTTCAGTCGCATGGCGCTCGGTGGCGTGCGCGACGAGGCCGAGATTCGCGGTCACCGCCGCACCTACATCGGCTCGATGCCGGGCAAGATCGTCCAGAATCTCGCCAAGGTGAAGCGGCGCAATCCGCTGATCCTGCTCGACGAGATCGACAAGATGTCGATGGACTTCAGGGGTGATCCGTCGTCGGCCCTGCTCGAGGTGCTCGATCCGGAACAGAACCACACGTTCACCGATCACTATCTCGAGGTGGAGTACGACCTGTCCGACGTCATGTTCGTGGCCACGGCCAACACGATGAACATTCCGGAGCCGCTGCTCGATCGCATGGAGGTCATTCGCATCCCGGGTTACACCGAACTGGAGAAGGCCAACATCGCCCAGCGCTACCTGCTGCCGCGGAAGATGAAGGACAACGGCCTGGTGCCCGAAGAGCTCGAGGTCAAGAGCGAGGCGGTGCTCGAGATCATTCGCAGCTACACCCGCGAGGCCGGGGTGCGGAACCTCGAGCGCGAAATCGCCAAGATCTGCCGCAAGGTCGTGCGCGAGGTCACTCTCGACGAGGCGAAGGACCAGGCGTCCGACGGGAAAGGCACGTCGACCGTGGACATCGAGAAGCCCGGCGATTCCGCATCGACCGAACAGGTCGTCGTCACCGCGGACAATCTCGACGACTACCTCGGTGTGCCACGGCATCGCTGGGGTCGGGCCGAGAAGGAGAACAAGATCGGACAGGTCACCGGTCTGGCCTGGACCTCCGTCGGTGGCGAGTTGCTGACCCTGGAGTCGACGGTCGTGCCGGGCAAGGGCAAGCTGTCCTACACCGGTCAGCTGGGTGACGTCATGAAGGAGTCGATCCAGGCGGCGATGATGGTGGTGCGCAGCCGGGCCGAGGCGCTCGGCATCGCGCCCGATTTTCACGAGACGCTCGACCTGCACGTGCACGTCCCCGAAGGGGCCACCCCGAAGGACGGACCGAGTGCGGGCGCCGGCATGTGCACGGCGATCGTCTCCGCGCTGACCCAGGTGCCGGTGCGCGCCAACGTGGCGATGACCGGGGAGATCACCTTGCGTGGCGAGGTGCTTCCCATCGGCGGGCTCAAGGAGAAGCTGCTCGCCGCGCAGCGCGGAGGTCTCGACACCGTGCTGATCCCGATCGAGAACGCGAAGGATCTCGCGGAGATTTCGGACGAGATCAAGGAAGGGCTCGACATCCGTCCGGTGCAGTGGATCGACGAGGTGCTCGATGCTGCGCTGGAGAGCAAGCCCGGTGCGAGCGGCGAGGCGGACGGCGGTGTGCGTCCCGAGCCCGGTGCGTCGGGTGGAGAACGCAAGGTCGATACCAGTGACGGCATCCGTCATCACTAGACGCCACCCGTCATTGCCGGATCACCGTCGAGCGGCGTCTCCGGAGGGGTCCGGAAACGCCGCGAAGTCAGTCGACTTGTGACATGAGCGCGGCCCGGCGGGCTTTTTCGTGCGGCATGTCGTATGATGCGGCCGGATTCGCGGTTGCAGACGGGACCTCCGCCAGCAACGATTCGTTGTCACCAGGACGAAGAAGAGCGCTACATGAACAAAGCTGAGTTTGTCGATTCGGTCGCCGAGAAGGCGTCGATGTCCAAGGCCGATGCAACGACTGCCGTCGATGCCGTGCTTGATTCGCTGACCGCTGCGATGAAGAACGGTGATCAGGTGACCTTGATCGGTTTCGGAACCTTCCTCGTGCGCAAGCGCGAGGCACGCACCGGTCGTAACCCGCGCACGGGTGAGCCCCTCGAGATCGCTGCATCGAATGCGCCGAGCTTCAAGGCTGGCAAGGCCCTGAAGGATGCTGTAAACTAGTCGGGCTTTACCCGGTGGGGTGCTTAGCTCAGCTGGTAGAGCATCGCCTTTACACGGCGAGGGTCGGGGGTTCGATCCCCTCAGCACCCACCACACTTCTAGGAGCGGTAGTTCAGTTGGTTAGAATACCGGCCTGTCACGCCGGGGGTCGCGGGTTCGAGTCCCGTCCGCTCCGCCATCGTTGAAGACCGTCGGGATACCGTCCCGATCGTTCGGTCAAAGGGTGCTTCGGCACCCTTTTTTCGTTGTGGTCCACGTTGTGCAGCACGTGTGGTCCACGTTCTGCTCTACGTTCTGCTCTACGTTCTGCTCTACGTTCTGCTCTACGTTCTGCTCTACGTTCTGCTCTACGTTCTGCTCTACGGTTTGTTCCACGTTCTGCTCCGCGTCGTGCTCCGGGCGGGCCTGGCAAGCGAACCCGACCGTTCCTGTTCGGGCCGACCGACTTCCGAACAGCCCGGCCGCCGGCCCCGGCTGGCCCACACATCGCAGGTGACGTCGACATGCTTCTCGATCTTCGCGAGACGGTACGTAGCTCCAAGCCGATCAAGTACACGCTGATCACCCTGATCTGCATTCCTTTCGTGCTGTTCGGCATCGGGTCCTACTTCAGTGGCGGCAGTGCGCCGTCGGTGGCGACCGTCAATGGTGAGGAGATAACGCAACCCCAGCTCGACGCCGCGACCCAGCGACAGCGGCAGCAGCTCGCCCAGCTGTTCGGCGGGCAGCTGCCCGAGGCCTTTGCCGACGAGACGGCGCTTCGGGGTCAGGCGCTCGAGCAGATCGTCACACAGCGGGTGCTCGAGGAGACGGTCGCCGATCAGCGCTTCGCGGTCGGTGACGCGACTCTGGGTCGCGCGATCCGCGAGCTGCCGGCCTTTCAGGTGGACGGGCAGTTCGATCGTCAGACCTACGACCTGCAGGTGCGATCGTCCGGTCTGTCGGTCCCCGATTTCGAGCAGAGCTTCCGCGACGACACCGCGCTCAATCAGTTCCGGCTCGGTGTGGTGGACACGAGCTTCACCTTGCCGGGCGAGGCGGCGCGCATGAACGCGCTCGCCAGTCAGACGCGGACCATCGATGCGGTCCGCTTCGACCTGGACGCGGCCAAGTCGTCCGTCGAACCGAGCGACGAGGCAGTCGCGGCCTGGTTCGAGGAGAACGCAGCGTCCTATGTGTTTCCGGAGCGGGTCAAGATCGAGTGGATCGAGCTCGATGCCGCGACCATCGCCGCCGGCATCGACGTCACCGACGAAGAGGCGCAGGCGCGCTACGAAGAGAACCGCAGCAGCTACGTGCGGCCGGAACAGCGCGAGGCATCGCACATCCTGCTTGCGCTCGATCTCGACGCGGACGAGGACGAGGTGGCGGAGAAGCAGGCGGTGCTGGACAGTGCCTCGGAACGCATCGCGGACGGCGAGACCTTCGCGACGCTCGCGGCCGAATTGTCGGAAGACGTCGGCACCGCGGACTCGGGTGGCAGTCTCGGGGTCATCTCGTCGGACATGGGCATGCCGGAGTTCGAGGCAGCCGTGTTCGCGCTCGCGGCCGAGGGCGACGTCTCCGAGCCGGTGCGTACGAGCTTCGGCCTGCACCTGGTTCGACTGGACAAGATCGTGCCCGAAGCCGGCAAGCCCTTCGACGAGGTGCGGGAAGAGATTCTCGAGAACATGCGTTCCTCACAGGCCGAGCGGGAGTTCTTCGACCTGCGATCCGAACTGACGGAACTGGTGTTCGACGAGAGCACGTCGCTCGAACCCGCGGCAGACGCGACCGGGCTGGAGGTGCAAGGCTCCGACTGGCTCGACGTGGACACCGTGGCCGACGCGGGCCCCCTGCTGTCCAATCCGGCCATCCTTCCGGCCGCTCTCGATCCGGAAGTGCGAGAGGCCGGCAACAACTCCGAACTGATCGAGGTCGGCCCTCGCCACGTCGTCGCCTTGCGTGTCACCGAGAGCGAGGAGCCGCGGCCCAAGACGCTCGACGACGTGCGCGATCAGGTCATCGACGAGATCAAGGCCGAGCAGGCCGGGACGCGTCTCGACGAGTTGGCTGCGGCGGCGCTCGAATCTCTGGAAACACCGGATGTCGATGTCGCGGCGCTGGTCGCCGACGAGCCGCTGGCCGAAGCGCTGGCCGGGGAGACCCTGGAACGGCAGTCGACCGTGCTCGACGGAAATGTCGTTGCCGCGATCTTCGCCCTCCCGCGACCGACGGAGGACACGCCGCTCACAGCCACCGCGACGCTCGAGGACGGCGATCGGGTGGCGTATGCCTTGCGTTCGGTGGACGAGCCGCCGGTGGCCGAGGCGGCTAGCGAAGTCGATCCGTCCGCACCGGGTGGCGGTGTGCTGGCGGGTGCGGACCCGCGACTCGGCAATGTCGAGTTCGAAGCGCTGCTCGGCAGTCTGCGCGAGCGCGCGGACGTCGAGTTGAGAAACTGATACGAGCGTCGACGATCAGGCTTTCCGCAAGCGCCGGGAAAGCGCCCGGGACGCTGACCGGCGCGACAGTGACAGCCTCCGTGGCGTCTCCTATATTCCGTGCCGTGCCGCCCCCGGACGGCTGACGTCCGCGACCCGTGGGCGCTCTGTCCGCAGGTCATCGACAACGTCAACGGAGGACCCGCCGGATGAGCTTCGTCTCTGACTTCAAGGATTTCGCGCTCAAGGGCAGTCTCGTCGACCTCGCGGTCGGCATCATCATCGGCGCGGCCGTCAGCGAGATGGTCGGTGCGCTCGTCGACGACATCATCATGCCGATCGTCGGCGTGTTCATGGGCGGGGTCGACTTCAAGACGCTGTCGATCCAGGTGGGCGAGGCGGCGATCGGTTACGGCGCCTTCATCCAGGCGTGCATCGACTTCCTGATCATCGCCTTCGTGCTCTTCATGATCATCCGCGTGATCGCGAAGGCGAGGCGCACGTTCGAGGAAGAGCAGGCGGCGGAACCGGAGGAGGCGACGGCGGACGTCAAGCTGCTCGGCGAAATTCGCGACCTGCTTGCCGCACACGCAGGCGAGGGCCGGTGAGGGGTCGTCCGAAGGGCGATGAGCCGATCGTCATCGGGTCTCCCTGACGACCGATCGGCGTGGCGGCCAGCAGGCTGGCGTCGCCTGGCCCGCTAGCGGCCGAACGGCGCTCCACCGGACGCCATGTTCGCCAGCAGGGACAGATCGAGCGGCAGTGACATCAGCTCGCCCGCCATGTCCTCGAGCGACAGGGCCTCGCCATTCACGTCGACGATCAGATCGTCGACGACCAGCGCGCTGCGGTAGCCGTCCGCGTCGGACACGATCCACGGCGCGAGCTGATCGCCCATCAGGAACATCGCGGCCGGTGTCATGGCGACCGCATCGGCGTCCGCGTCGAGGCTGGCGGTGAGCCGCATCCCCCGTAGAAGCTCGCCGATGGTCGTCATCGCGTCGTGCCCCGATGCGCTGCCATCCCCCTCGAATACACCGCCGAGGCTGGCCGTGACCTCGCCGCCAGGGTTCGAGAAGGCGATGTCGTAGGCGAGCGACAGACCGGGGCTGACCAGCATCCCGTAGAGTGCGCCGATCTCGCGGAACTGCTTCTCCGGTGCCATGGTGTCGAACGCGCGCTCCGACAGATCGCCGAATCCGTCGATGAAGCCGCGCAGGCCGGCGAGGTCGATCCCGTCGACGCGCGTGCCGAAGGACGCGGCGTCGAGGGGCAGCGGCGTCGTCGACGCGATCGATCCTGCGGAAACGATGAACTCGCTCGAAAGACGCTCGCCGTTCTTCTCGTTGATCGACTCGACTCGCATGTCGTCGAGCGTCAACGCCATGCCGGTCGACTCGATTCGAACGGTGCCGGGATCCAGTTGCTGACCGCCGGTGAAAACGCCTTTCTGCACCCAGTCGAGCTCGAAGCGATCGGTGCCGGGCGCGACGGTCACGCGCATGCCGGTCGCCGGATCGTCGAACGAGATTTCGCCGAACGTGCCGGTGCCGGCGAGGTGCTTCTCGGTTTCGGCGTCGATGGTGTAGTTCGCGCCGTCGAATCGCAGCGTGGCACCCCCCTCGCCCGCGAGGTCTACGGGCGCGATTCGCAGCGCATGTGAGGCGCGGCCGGCGAAGTCGACGTCGGAGTCGAGCACGAAGGGCTCGCCCCCCTCGAACGCCCCGAGCAGCTCGAGGATGTCGTCGTCCAGCGTGTCGGTGAGCAAGGTGGTGACGATGCGGGCGGCACCGACGCGCGCCCGGCCCTCGTTCACGCCGACCGGTGAATGGGCGATCTCGTGCCGAAGCCGGAACAGCACCTTCGCCTCGGCAGCGTCGGAGAAGCGGACCCGGGTGATGGCGCTGCTGGACATGAATCCGGCGTCATAGGATTCGGCGGACACCGAAAGCGTCGTCGAGGCGTCCAGCTGTGCGAGCAGATCGTCGTAGGCGGTACGGGACTGACTTCCGGTGTACAGGGTCGTCCCGGCCCAGGATGCGGTGGCGACGAAGGGCAGGGCGAGGAGGATCTTCTTCATGCGAGCACCGGATCGGTAACGTCGGACAATGATCGGCCTATCGGTCGGAAAGGTGTCGGTATTCAGACCGGTGGATTCGAAATGTGATCCGCTTCGGGAGAGAATGCCGGCTCAGCTCAGCGCGTCGGGCATCGCGACGACGTTGTAGCCGCCGTCCACGTAGACGATCTGTCCGGTGATGCCGGAGGCGAGCGAGGAGGCGAGGAAGGCGGCCGCGTCGCCGACCTGTTCGATGGTCGTGTTCTCGCGCAGCGGCGCGACCGCCGAGACGTGACCGAGCAGCTTGCGGAAGTCGCCGATACCGGCCGCTGCCAGGGTCTTGATGGGGCCGGCGGAAATCGCGTTGACGCGAACGCCATCGGGGCCGAGGGAGTTGGCCATGAAGCGTGTGTTGGCCTCGAGCGAGGCCTTGGCCAGACCCATGACGTTGTAGTTCGGCATGGCGCGCACCGCGCCGAGGTAGGAGAGGGTGATCAGCGAGCCACCCTTGCGGAGTGCCGGGCGAAAGGCCTTGGCGACCGCGGCGAAACTGTAGGAGCTGATGTCGTGGGCGACGCGGAACGACTCGCGGGTCACCGACTCGAGGTAGTCGCCGTCGAGCGCTTCGCGCGGGGCGAAGGCGACGGCGTGCACGATGCCGTCGAGGCCCTCGGTCCAGCGCTGCTCGAGCGCGCTCGCGAGCGCGTCGATCTGAGCGTCGTCCGCCACGTCGCAGGGCAGCACGATGTCGCTGTCGCAGGCGGCGGCGAGATCGACGACGCGATCCTTCAGTCGCTCGTTCTGGTACGTGAACGCAAGCGTGGCCCCCTCCCGGTGCATCGACCGCGCGATTCCCCAGGCGATCGATCGCTTGCTGGCGACACCGAAGATCAGGATGCGCTTGCCTGCGAGCATTCCGGTCATGCCTTTTCTCCGTCGTCGCCGAGCATGCGCCCGAGCAGGTCTTCGATGATGCACGATAGCGAGGCGATGTCGGCCGCGTCAACGCGCTCGTCCACTTGATGGATGGTCGCGTTCAGCGGCCCGAACTCGACCGTCTGCGCGCCGGTCGGTGCGATGAAGCGGCCGTCGGAAGTCCCGCCCGCCGTGTTCAGGGTCGCCTCGATGCCGGTAGCCGCGCGGATCGCGTCCAGCAGGGCGTGCGTGAGCGGACCGGGTTCGGTCAGGAAGGGGGCGGCCGAGTCCCTCCACACGATCGACGCATCCAGACCATGGCGCTCGATCATGGCTTCGATGCGCGCCTTCAAGGTCACCGCCGGGCTGGCCGTGCCGTGGCGCAGGTTGAACTCGATCGTGCACTCGCCGGGAACCACGTTCGTCGCGCCGGTCCCCGCGTGAACGTTCGACACCTGGAGCGTCGTGGGCGGAAAGTGCGCCGACCCCGCGTCCCACTCGACACCGACGAGCTCCGCGAGAAAGGCGCTCGAGCGGTGTATCGGGTTGTCGGCCAGATGAGGGTAGGCCACGTGCCCCTGCACACCGCGCACCACGAGCGTCGCGCCGAGCGAGCCGCGTCGTCCGTTGCGCACGGTGTCGCCGAAGCGCGTCGTGCTGCTCGGCTCGGTCAGCAGGCAGTGATCGATCTGCGTGCCGCGGTCGGCGAGCACGCGCATCACGTGGGCGGTGCCGCTCGTCGCGGGACCTTCCTCGTCGCTCGTGAGCAGGATCGCGATCGAGCCGTGGCGGTGCCCGCCGCCGCGGACGAAACGCTCGCAGGCGGTGATCATCGCGGCGACGCCGCCCTTCATGTCGGCCGCCCCGCGGCCGACGACCTGTCCGTCGACGACGTCGGCGGCGAACGGTGGCGAACGCCAGCGGGCCTCGTCGCCCACGGGGACCACGTCGGTGTGTCCGGCCAGCACGAACAGCGGCGCCGTGTCGCCGAGGCGCGCCCACAGGTTCTGCACGCCTGCCGAGGGCAGCGATTCGAGGGTGAAGCCGAGTGCCGCCAGCCGGTCGCCGATCAACGCCTGGCAACCACCATCTTCCGGCGTGACCGAGGGCCGGCGGACCAGTTCGCGCAGGAGCACGACACTGTCGCTCTCGAGGGCGTCGGTAGTGACCTCGCCAGCGTCGATCGGGTCATTCATGGATGATTCCCGTTCCCGGTTCTCGCTCCGGACCTGCGCTCGTGCCCGGGGCCCGCGAGCGTCGCCGGGCGTTCAGAGCCGTTCCACCAGCGCGGCGGTGAGGCGATCGCGCACGTCCGGCTCGTCCACCGGGCCGCCGTTCGCCATGCCGATGAAGAAGACGTCGTCGATACGCTCGCCGAGCGTCGCGATCCGCGCGGCGTGCACGGTCAGGCCCTCGGCCAGCAGCACGCGCCCGATGCTCGAGAGAATGCCGGGTCGGTCGGCCGCGGTGATGCGCAGCTCGGTGCAGCCACCCTCCACCGGCGCGGTGCCTTCGACATCCTCGAAGTCGACGCGCGTGGACACGTCGAAGTGACTGAGACGCCGCGAGCGACGGCGGGTGGCGAGGGCGGGGATGTCGCGCGGCGCGGCCAGCGCTTCGCGCAACGCCAGCCGGATCTCCTCGCGTCGTCCGCCGTCGCCGATCGTGTCGCCCGCCTCGAGCACCTGGAACGTGTCGAGTGCCTGGCCACCGACCGTGGTACCGATCGTCGCCGAGAGCACGTCGAGCCCGAGCATCTCGAGCACCGTGGCGATCAGCACGAACAGGGCGTCGTCGTCGGGGGTGTAGATCAGGATCTCGGTGGCGCCCCGCACCGGCGAGTCGTGCACGGCGACGAGCGGGCCGGGCGTCGCACCGGCGGCGAGCAGGATTTCGGTGTGGCGCGCGATCTCTGCCGGCTGGTACTGACGGAAGTAGCTTTCCCCGAGACTCTCCCACAGGCTCTCCCGGCGAGGATCCGCGGCGGCGACGGCTGACAGGGCGCCGAGCGTTCGCTGTTCCCGCCGGGCGATCACGGCGGCCTCCTCCAGCGGGTCGTCCAGTCCACGCTCGAGAATCAGCCGCGCATGCCGGTGCAGCGAGCGGAGCAGGCTCTCCTTGAACGAATTCCAGAGTTCGGGATTCGTCGCGCGGATGTCGGCGACGGTCAGCAGGTAGAGATGATCGAGCCGCTCGAGCGAGCCGACCGTGCGCGCGAACTCGAGCTGTACGGCCGGGTCGTCGATATCCTTGCCTTGGGTCGTCATCGACATCAGGAGGTGGTGGCGAACCGTCCAGGCGAGGAGATCGGCGTCGCGCACGTCCATGCCGTGACCCTCCGCGAACACCGCCGCATCCTCTGCGCCGAGAATGCTGTGATCCCCGCCGCGCCCCTTCGCGATGTCGTGGAAGAGGCCGGTCAGCATCAGCGTCGCCGGACGTTCGAGACGCATCGCGATCTCGCTGCAGTGCGGGTACTCGTCGGCGAAGGCGGGCAGGGTGAAGCGACGCAGGTTCTGCACCACGTTGATCGTGTGCTCGTCCACGGTGTACACGTGAAAGAGGTCGTACTGCATGCGGCCCACGATCGCGTCGAAGGCCGGCAGGTAGGCGGCCAGCACGCCGTAGCGATTCATCATCCGGATGGTGCGCGTGAGCTTCTTCGGGCGGACGAAGATCTCGAGGAACAACGCCTTCACTTGCGGGTCGCTGCGGAAGCGATCGTTGATCAGGGGCAGGTGCTTGCGGATCAGCCGCACGGTGTCCGCCCGCAGCCCTTCGGCCTCGGGCGTCTGGCCGAAGGCGACGAAGATCTCGAGCAGGGCCGGCGGATAGTGCACGAAGGTCTGCTCGTCGAGGACTCCCAGGTAGCCGTTTCGCAGTCGGTATCGGTGCCCGACCGGCACCACCGGGGCGCTGGCGGCGCGCCCGGAGATGATCCCGCCGAGGCCCTGCAGCACGATTTCCGCGAGGCGCTGCAACACCATGACGGTGCGGTAGTAGCGCTGCATGAGCGCCTCGATGTCCTGATTGCCACCCTGTTGCCTGCCACCCGTTCCGGGGCCGTCGGACTCGCCGTCCGCGCTGTCGCGGCGATGGCCGAGAGCCTGCGCGATGTCGCGCTGGTAGTCGAACAGCAGCCGGTCCTCGCAGCGACCGGCGAGGTGGTGCAGGAGATAGCGGATCATCCAGATCAATTCGAGCCCCTGCTCGACGGTCGAGAGCTCCTCGGCGTCGAGCAGACCGCTGTCGACCAGCGGCGCGAGGCCCGGACGGCCGAACTGCCGCTGGCAGACCCAGGCGAGCGTCTGGAAGTCGCGTAGCCCGCCGAGGCTCTCCTTGACGTTCGGCTCGAGGCGGTAGGCGTTGGTGTGAAAGCGCTCGCGGCGTGCGTCCTGCTCGGCGAGCTTGGCCTTCAGGAACTCGCGCGGCGGCCACATTCGGTCGGTGTCGAGCACCCGCCGCATCATCGCGGGGAGGGCGGGGTCGCCGGCAAGCAGGCGTGCCTCCATGAGATTGGTGATGACGGTCAGGTCGGCGGCCGCCTCGCGCTCGCAGTCGGAGATCGTCCGGACGCTGTGGCCGATGTCGACACCGAGATCCCAGAGGCTGGTGACCCAGGCGGAGAGTCGCGCCTCCAGCGCCGCGTCGGCGGCGCGCGGCAGCAGGACCGCGATGTCGATGTCCGACCGGGGGTGCAGTTCGACACGGCCGTAGCCGCCGACCGCGAGCAGGGCGAGCCCGTCGAAGGCGGCGCCCTCGCGCGCCCAGAGGCGGCGCAGGACCCGGTCGACCACCGCGGTGCGACCGGCAAGCAGCTCGGAGGCCGCGGCGCCTGCCTCGAATCTTCGATGCACGCGCTCGGCGCCGAGCGTGAGCGCCTCCCGCCAGATGCCGGGGCTGTCCGGATCGGCGTCCATCAGTGCGTCGATGTCTTCGACGATGCCACGCACGGGTGCCGCCTCGAGCCCGCCGGCGACCGGTCCGATGATGGCATTCACCACGCTACAGGCTCCGCCCCTCGGCGAGGGTCAGGAGCTCGACGCCGGTCTCGGTGACCAGCACCGTGTGCTCCCACTGCGCCGACAGCGAGCGGTCCTTGGTCACGACCGTCCAGCCATCGGCGAGCACGCGCGCGTGCCGCTTGCCCTGATTGATCATGGGCTCGATCGTGAAGGTCATGCCGGCGCGGAGCTCGACGCCTTCACCCGGCTTGCCGTAGTGCAGCACCTGAGGGTCCTCGTGAAAGTGCGAGCCGATGCCGTGCCCGCAGTATTCGCGCACGACCGAGTAGCGCTGACTCTCGGCCTGCACCTGGATCGCGTGGCCGACATCGCCGAGCGTCACGCCGGGCCGCACCGTCTCGATGCCGCGGGCCATGCAGGCATAGGCGGTTTCGCACAGGCGCTGCGCATGCGGGGCGACCTCACCCACGTAGTACATACGGCTGTTGTCCCCGAACCAGCCGTCCTTGATGACCGTGACGTCGATGTTCACGATATCGCCCTTCTTCAGCGCCCGGTCGCCGGGTATGCCGTGACAGATCTGCTGGTTGATCGAGATGCAGGTGGCGTGCTCGTACCCCTTGTAGCCGACCGTCGCGGGGATCGCTTGCTGGGTCTCGACGATGAAGGCGTGGCAGAGGCGGTCGATCTCGATCGTCGGCACGCCGGGGCGGATATGCTCGCCGATCATGTCGAGCACGTCGCTCGCGAGGCGTCCGGCGACCCGCATCTTCGCGATCTCCTCGGGCGACTTCAGAGTGATGGCCATCGGGCTACGATTCCGTCGCGAGCCCGTCGCCGGGCAAAGGGCGGCAGTGTAACAAGGAGGCCCGGATCGTGTTATAAAGCCGGGCTGACGTCGCGAGCCTCGCGCCGTCTCCAATCCGCACGCGGACCCACGGATTCCGACCGGGGTGCCCGGCGAGCGGCAGGCGACGACCTGCCGGCTCGATCGGGTCGGCCGGAGCCCGCCGCGGAGGCCCAACCCGATACAGGAACAGAGATCATGGTCGACGTCACGATGCGTCAGATGCTCGAAGCGGGCGTCCACTTCGGACACCAGACCCGCTACTGGTCGCCGAAGATGGCGCCGTACATCTACGGCGAACGCAACAACATCCACATCTTCAACCTCGAGAAGAGCCTGCCGGCCCTCGACGAGGCCGCCAACTACGTCGGCAAGATCGCCGCGAAGAACGGCCGGGTGTTGTTCGTCGGCACCAAGCGCGCCGCGCGCGATCCGCTGAGGGAAGCGGCCGACAGCTGCAAGATGCCCTTCGTCAACCGGCGCTGGTCCGGCGGCATGATGACCAACTTCAAGACCGTCAAGCAGTCGGTCAAGCGTCTGCTCGAGCTCGAGTCGATGCGCGAGGACGGCGGCATGGAGCGCCTTTCCAAGAAGGAGGCGCTCGGCCTGCAGCGCGAGTACGAGAAGCTCGATCGCGGCATGGGCGGCATCAAGAACATGGAGCGTCTTCCCGACGCCTTGTTCGTCGTCGATGTCGGCCACGAGCGTATCGCGATCACCGAAGCCAACAAGCTCGGCATTCCGGTCGTCGCGGTCGTCGACACCAACTGCAGCCCCGACGGCATCGACTACGTCATCCCGGGCAACGACGACGCCATCCGCGCCATCCAGCTCTACGTCGGCGCGATCGCCAAGGCCGTGCAGGACGGACGTCGCTCCTCCGGCAAGCTCGACGAGGAAGAGGCCGCGGCCGACGACGGCGCCGCGGTCGCCTCCCCGGCCGGTGTCGCACCGCTCGAACCGGCGACGGCGGTCGCCGATTCGGTCGACATCAGCAGCGCGGTGGAAGGCGCGGGCGCCGTCGATTCCGGTGTGCCGTCCGGCGACGTGGCACCGGCCGCCACGCCGGGCGCGACCGGCGAGCAAGTCACCTCCGAGGCGGTCGTCGCATCGGCCGTCGCGCCGCAGACGGCCGCTCAGGCACCGCAGGAAGGCGTGATGGTGTCCGAGGGTTCACCGGTGGCGGCGCCCGATGGCGACATCGTCGAGAACGTCGCGGCCGCGGACAACGCCGTGGAAACGGCGCAGGCCGCCGGCGCCGAGCCTTCCGCCGAGTCTGCAGAAGACGCATCGGCCGGCCGCACTGCCTGATCCACTTCACAGACCAAGGGACGAGAGGACACAGGCATGGCCATTTCCGCAAGCCAGGTGAAGGAGCTGCGCGAGCGCACCGGCGCCGGCATGATGGAGTGCAAGAAGGCGTTGACCGCGGCGGACGGCGACATGGAGGTGGCGATCGAGCAGATGCGCGTCTCCGGTCTCGCCAAGGCCGACAAGAAGTCGGGTAACACGGCGGCCGAAGGTGTCGTCTCGATTGCCGTCGGGGACGACGGCGCGCGTTTCGCGATGGTCGAGATCAACAGCCAGACCGACTTCGCCGCCAAGGCGGCGGACTTCGTGGCGTTCACCGACGCGGTCACGGCCGCGGCACTCCGCGACCAGGCCGCCACTGTCGACGACATCACCGTCGACGGTCAGCCGGTCGAGGAGGCGAGGAAGACGCTCGTGGCCAAGATCGGCGAGAACATCCAGGTGCGTCGCGTCGTCTCGGGCGCGAGCGACGGCGGCCATTTCGGCAGCTACGTGCACGGACCGATCGACGGCCGAACCGACCGTGGGCGCATCGGTGTCGTCGTCGAGATGGCCGACGGAGACTCGGCGCTGGCACGTGACGTCGCGATGCACATCGCGGCCAGCAAGCCGGTATGTGTCGACGAGTCCGGCGTGCCGTCCGAACTTCTCGAGAAGGAGAAGGCCATCCTGCTGGCGGAAGCGGCCGAGAGCGGCAAGCCGCCCGAGATCGCGGAGAAGATGGTCCAGGGACGACTTCGCAAGTACCTCGCCGAGGTCACTCTGGTCGGGCAGCCGTTCGTGAAGGATCCCGATCAGACGGTCGGGGCGCTGCTGAAGGGCGCCGGCGCCACGGTACGTTCCTTCCATCGCTTCGAGGTCGGCGAGGGGATCGACAGGGGGCCGGAGACGAACTTCGCCGACGAGGTCATGGCGCAGGTGCGCGGTAGCTGAGGAGGGGTCATACTCCACCCCAGTCGCAGTAGAGCGGAAAGCCGGGCATGTCCCGGCTTTCTCGCGTCGAGCGGCCCGATACCGCATCGGGCGGTTGTTCCCGCCATCCCGAGATCGACACCCGAGGACGAGCCGAAGCATGACGAACGAGAGCGCCGCCGCCCGCCCGGTATTCGGTCGAATCCTGCTCAAGTTGAGCGGCGAGGCGCTCATGGGCTCCCTCGACTACGGCATCGATCCCGTCTACATCCGCCGCCTCGCCGCCGAGGTGAAGGCGGTCTCGGACGCCGGCGTCGAACTCGCGATGGTGCTCGGCGGCGGCAACATCTTCCGAGGGGCCGGGCTGGCCGAGGCCGGTGTCGATCGGGTGACCGGCGACCACATGGGCATGCTGGCGACCGTCATCAACGCGCTCTCGATGCAGGACGCCCTCGAGACGCAGGGTGCCTACTGCCGCGTCATGTCGGCGCTGCCGATCAACGCCGTCTGTGAGGACTACATCCGCCGGCGCGCCGTCCGGCACCTCGAGAAGGGGCGGATCGTGTTGTTCGCGGCCGGCACCGGCAATCCCTTCTTCACGACCGATTCCGCGGCCAGCCTCCGGGCGGTCGAGGTCGGCGCGGACATCATGATCAAGGGCACCAAGGTCGACGGCATCTACGACAAGGATCCGAAGCGGCACACCGATGCGGTGAAGTACGACACCGTGAGTTTCGACGAGGCGATCGAGAAGCGCCTTGGCGTGATGGACCAGACGGCGATCGTCATGTGTCGCGACAACCGCCTGCCGGTCAAGGTATTCGACATGAACGAGGAGGGCGCCCTGATGCGGCTCGTCTGCGGCGAGAACATCGGGACCACCGTGCAGGAGAGCAGCGAATGATCGACGACATCCTCAAGGACGCGAAGACGCGCATGGGCAAGAGCGTGGAGTCGCTGGAGAACGACCTCGCGCGCACGCGAACCGGTCGCGCCCACCCGAGCTTGCTCGAGAGCGTGCGCGTGGACTACTACGGCGCGGAGTCCCCGCTGTCGGCGGTCGCCAACGTCAACACGGAGGACGCGCGAACCCTCACCGTCACGCCGTGGGAGCAGTCCATGGTCAAGGCGGTCGAGAAGGCGATCATCGACGCCGGTCTCGGGCTCAATCCGCAGACCGCCGGCACCGTCATTCGCGTGCCGGTGCCGCCGATGACCGAGGAGCGCCGTCGCGACATGGTCAAGCTCGTGCGCGGCGAGGCCGAGAGCGCCCGTGTGGCCGTGCGGAACATCCGGCGCGACGCCAACGGCGACCTGAAGGAGCTCGAGAAGGAGAAGGAGATCTCCAAGGACGATCGCAAGAAGGGCGAGGATCGCGTTCAGAAGCTCACCGACGAGGCGGTCGCCCAGATCGACGACGTGCTCGGGAAGAAGGAAGCGGACCTGATGGAGGTCTGAGCCATCCGCTCATCCTCCCCCACGTCCCGCGCAGACCACCCTTGTCCACCGTCGCCCCGATCGTGAACGCGTCCGATCGGTCGGCTGCGCCGCGTCACGTGGCCATGATCATGGACGGCAACGGGCGCTGGGCCGCGCGGCGTGGCCGGGCGCGCGCCGCCGGTCATCAGGCGGGGTTCCGCGCGACGCGCGACATCGTCGAGGCCTCGGCGCGACGCGGCATCGAAGCGGTCACCCTGTTCGCCTTCTCGTCGGAGAACTGGCGTCGGCCCGAGCAGGAAGTGGGGCTGCTCATGGACCTCTTCCTGCGTGCACTCGGCAGCGAGGTGAGCCGCTTGCACGAGAACGGCGTGCGCGTGCGCTTCATCGGCGAGCGGAGCGCCTTCCAGGCCCGTCTGCAGCGCGAGATGGAGAACGCCGAGTCGCTGACCGCCGGCAACGGCGGGCTCGAACTGTCCATCGCCGTCAATTTCGGGGGGCGCTGGGACATCGTCAACGCCGCCCGCAGCCTGGCTCGCGAGGTGGAGCAGGGGACACGTACGGTCGACTCCATCGACGTGAACGCGTTCTCGGCGCACGTCTCCCTCGCCGGTCTGCCGGAGCCGGACCTGTTCATTCGCACCGGTGGGGAGAAGCGCATCAGCAACTACCTGCTCTGGCATCTGGCCTACACCGAGCTGTACTTCACCGACGTGCTCTGGCCGGACTTCGACGACGCGGAGCTCGGCCGCGCGCTCGACTTCTACGGCGGGCGCGAACGGCGCTTCGGTCGGACCGGCGAACAAGTGGGTGAATCCCGTGCCTAGAACGCGAATCGCCACGGCCGTGGTCCTGCTCGTCGCGTTCGGGGTGGATCTGTTCTACGCCTCCCTGGATGTGTTCGCGCTCGTGCTCGGCCTGATCGTCGCCGCCTCGGCGTGGGAGTGGAGCCGCCTCGTCGGCGTGCGCAACGAGCATGCGCAAACCGCGTACGGCGCGCTGGTCGGCCTCGCGGCGCTCATCGGCCTCTACCTGCCGCAGTCGGATGCGTTCGTGCGCTGGGTAATGCTCGGTGGACTGCTGTTCTGGCTCACCGTGCCGGCGGCCTTCTACCTCGTCCCGGTGCTGCCGAAGATCGAACGCCCCGACCCGATCCTGCTCGGCGGCGGCGCGGCGCTCTTCATCGTCGCCGCGCTGTCGATGCAGTACCTGCACAGTCAGGCGCCGCACGCCTCGCCCGTCCTCCTGCTCTACGCACTCGGCATCGTCTGGTTGATGGACATCGGTGCGTATGTCAGCGGTCGGCGCTTCGGGCGGCGCAAGCTCGCGCCGCTGATCAGTCCGGGCAAGAGCTGGGAAGGCGTGTGGGGCGGTGCGGCGGTGACGCTGCTCGTCTTGCTCGTGGTCCTGCTCGCGGTCGACTGGCCAGCACGCGACGGCTGGCGCATCGCCCTCGCCACCGTGCTCGCCGCCGGCGCCTCGGTGGTCGGCGATCTCTACGAGAGCCGGATCAAGCGGGCGGCGGGGATGAAGGACAGCAGCCGTCTGCTGCCCGGACACGGCGGCGTGCTCGATCGGATCGACGGGGTGCTGGCCGCGCTGCCGTTGTTCGCCTTCGTCTGGGCATGGACCGCTTGAGCGAGGACGGCGGCGGCGGGCCCGGACCGGGCGAACGGCGCGCGATCACGCTGCTCGGGTCGACCGGTTCGATCGGAAAGAGCACGCTCGACGTGGTCGCCCGTCACCCGGAGCGCTACACCGTTCATGCCTTGTCGGCGAATACCAGCGTCGAGACGCTGGCGGCGCAGTGCATCGAGCATCGCCCCGGCCGCGCGGTCATGCGCGACGCGGACAGCGCGACCCGGCTCGAGGCGCATCTGCGCGCCGCGGGTCTCGACACGCGCGTGGACGCCGGCGAGGCGGCCCTGGCGGAGATCGCGAGCGAGCCGGGCACCGACATCGTGGTGGCTGCCATCGTGGGCGCGGCGGGGCTTCTGTCGACGCTCGCCGCGGCCGCTGCGGGCAAGCGCCTGCTGCTGGCCAACAAGGAGGCGCTGGTGATGAGCGGGCGGCTGCTGACCGGCGCGGTCCGCGATTCCGGGGCGCTGTTGATGCCGCTCGACAGTGAACACAACGCGATCTTCCAGAGCCTGCCCGTCGTCACCGAGTCCGGTGTGTCACGCGGCGTCACGACCAGCGGCGTCGAGAAGATCCTGCTGACCGCGTCGGGCGGGCCGTTCCGCGAATGGACATTCGAACAGATTGCTGTGGCGTCGCCGCAACAGGCACTGGCTCACCCCAACTGGTCGATGGGACCGAAGATCTCGGTCGATTCCGCGACGCTGATGAACAAGGGACTGGAGGTGATCGAGGCCTGCCATCTGTTCGACGTGGCCGTGGACGACATCGAGGTGGTCGTACATCCGCAGAGCATCATCCATTCGATGGTGCGGTACCACGACGGTTCGGTCATCGCGCAGCTCGGTCGGCCGGACATGCGCACACCGATCGCTCACGCGCTCGCCTGGCCCGAACGCATCACGTCGGGCGTGGCGCCGCTCGACTTCCGAGAAGTAGCAGGCTTGCATTTCGAGGAGCCCGACACGACGCGCTTCCCCTGCCTCGCCCTGGCCTTCGACGCCCAGCGCAGAGGTGGCACGGCACCCACCGTCCTGAACGCCGCCAACGAGGTCGCCGTCGAGGCGTTTCTCGCGGGACGTGTGGCATTTATGCAACTGACGGAGATCGTCGCGGACACGCTCGGTCGGGCGAAAATCACCACGGCCGACGATCTGACGACTATCATTGCCGCCGATGCCGACGCCCGTCGGCTGGCCGGCGAGCGGCTCGCGTCGATCGCCGGTTCGTCCTGAGCCGCGCCGACCCGACATGTTCAGCAACGTCCTGTTCAGCTTCGTCGCGTTCGTGCTCGCGCTCGGCACGCTCGTGGCCATCCACGAGTTCGGACACTTCTGGGTGGCCCGACGCGTCGGCATCAAGGTCCTGCGCTTCTCGGTGGGGTTCGGGCGCGCGCTGTGGACGCGTCGCGGCAAGGTCGACGGCACCGAGTTCGTGCTCGCCGCCATCCCGCTCGGCGGCTACGTGAAGATGCTCGACGAGCGCGAAGCGCCGGTCGACTCGAACGAGCGTCATCGCGCCTTCAACGCCCAGTCGCTCGGTGCGCGCAGCGCGGTCGTGGTCGCCGGTCCGGTCGCGAACTTCCTGCTCGCCATTCTCGCCTACTGGGTCGTGCTGATGATGGGTATCAGCGGCGTCGCGCCGCTGATCGGCGCCCCGGTGGCCGACTCGCCCGCTGCCCGGGCGGGCTTCGTGGACGAGGACCGCATCGTCGCCATCGACGGCGTGGCCGTGCAGACCTGGACCGATGCGCGCATCGCGCTGCTCGAGTCCTCGCTCGGCATCGACGCCCCGCTCGAGGTCACGGTCGAGTCGGCCGACGGGGAGCGGCTCGTGCGCCGTCTGGACGTCACCCAGGACAGCATGCTCAAGGCCGAGGGCGACGCGGTCGCGGGGCTCGGTTTCCGCGCCTGGTGGCCGGATGTCGAGCCGATCGTCGGCACGGTGCTCGAGGCAGGGGCCGCTGACCGTGCCGGCCTCGAGGCGGGCGATCGGGTGCGCTCGATCGACGGCCGACAGATCGACTCCTGGCAGGGGTTCGTCGCCGCGGTACAGCCGATGGCGGGCAGCGAGATCGCGCTCTCGATCGAGCGTGACGGCGAGCCGATGACCATCCGGCTGACGCCGGACGCGTTCGAGCTCGGCGAGCGCATCATCGGTCGCATCGGGGTGACCGAGACGCAATCCGAGGCGCTCGCCGCGAAGGCGCAGATCATCGTTCGCGAGGGCCCGCTCGACGCGTTCACCGGGGCCGTCGCGCGCACCTGGAGCATGTCGGTGCTCACCGTCCGCATGCTCGGCAAGCTGCTGGTCGGGCAGGCGTCCCTCGACAACATCAGCGGGCCGATCAGCATCGCGCAGGTCGCCGGGCAGAGCGCGAGCGTCGGGCTCGATCACTACATCAACTTCATCGCGTTGATCAGCATCAGCCTCGGTGTGCTGAACCTGTTGCCGGTACCGATTCTCGACGGCGGGCACCTCCTCTACTTCGCCGCGGAAGCGGTGCGGGGCAAGCCGCTGTCCGAACGGGTGCAGATCATGGGTCAGCAGGTCGGCATCGTGCTGCTCGGCGCGCTCATGTTTCTGGCCTTCTACAACGACATCTGGCGGTTGATCGGATGAGAACGCCGCGGCTGTTGCTCGCGCTCGTCTCGCTCCTCTGGGGCGCGTCGCCGGTGTTCGGGCAGGAAGGGTCGGCCGCAGCGCCGTTCACGGTCGCGGATATCGTGGTCGAGGGCAACGAGCGCATCGATCTCGGCACCGTCCTCACCTACCTGCCGGTGCGCGCGCGCGATCGGTTCGACCCGGCCGAGGACGGCGGTCGCGCGCTTCGCGCGCTCTACGAGACCGGCCTGTTCGACGACGTCTCGATCCTCCGCCGCGACGGCGACGTGCTGGTGGTCGTCGTGACCGAACGACCGGCGATCGGCAGCATCGAGATCGACGGCAACTCGAAGATCCCGACCGAGGAACTCGAGGATTCGCTGCAGCGCGCCGACGTCGCGCTCGGGCGCGTCTACAACCGCTCGATCCTCGAGAGCATCGAGCGCGAACTCCGCCGGGTGTACTTCAGTGCGGGCAACTACGGCAGCCGGATCGACATCGAGGTCACGCCGCTCGAACGTAATCGGGTGGCGCTGGACATCGATATCGTCGAGGGCGCGGTCGCGCGCATCGAGCACATCGAGATCGTCGGCAACGACAGCTTCGACGACGACACGCTGCTCGATCTGCTGCAGTCGAGCGAACGCAAGATCAATCCCTTCAGCAGTGCCGACGAGTATTCGCAGGTGAAGCTCTCGGCGGATATCGAGACGCTGCGCTCGTTCTACCAGGACCGCGGGTACATCCGCTTCGACGTCGACTCCACCCAGGTCTCGATATCGCCGGACAAGCGCGACATCTTCATCGTCGTCAACGTGCGCGAGGGCGAGCGCTACACGGTCAGCGAGACCGTGCTGACGGGTGACACGGATGTACCCGCGAGCGAACTCTCCGGGCTCATCGACGTGCAGACGGGCGACGTGTTCGCCCGGAAGGACATCGTCGAGAGCAGCAATGCCATCACCGACCGGCTCGGCCAGGAAGGCTTCGCCTTCGCCGAGGTGGATGTCATTCCCGACATCGACGATACGGCCAACGAGGTGGCGCTGAACTTCAGCGTGCGCCCCGGCAACCGGGTCTACGTGCGCCGCATCCTGTTTACCGGTCAGTACAAGACACGCGACGAAGTGCTGCGCCGCGAGATGCGTCAGCTCGAGGGCAGTCGCTTCTCACCGGCGCTGGTGAACCGCTCGCGCATCCGCCTGCAGCGACTGCCGTTCATGCAGAGCGTCAGCATCCGCACCCCGCGCGTGCCGGGCTCGGAGGACCAGGTGGACCTCGAGGTCACGGTGCAGGAAGGGCCGTCCGGTTCGTTCAGCGCGGGCGTGGGCTACGGATCGGACGACAACGCGACGGTCAATCTCGCGTTCAGTCAGGACAACCTGTTCGGCACGGGCGAAAGCCTGCAGTTCTCCTTCGACAGTTCCAGTTCCACCCGCCAGCTGTCCCTGTCGGTCCGCGACCCCTACTTCACCAACGACGGCATCAGCCGTACCGTCAGCGCCTTCATTCGCGAGCGCGACGAGGACGCGAGCCGCACCTCGTCCCGCTTCGACGCCAGCACGCGCGGCATCAGCGTCTCCTTCGGCGTGCCGCTCTCCGAGTTCTCCACCTTCCGCGTCGGTGGTGGCTACGAACGCACCGACGTCGGCACGACCCAGGGGACGCCGGACGACATCAACGCCTTCGTGGACGAGAACGGCGACGTCTACGACATCTTCGACGTCAGCCTCGGCTTCGCCTACGACACGCGCAACCGGACCGTGTTCGCCACCTCCGGCGCGCTGAACCGGCTCACGCTCGAGGTCGCGGTGCCGGGGAGCGACATCACGTACTACAAGCTCGGGTACGGACTGGAGTATTTCCGGCCGATCACCGATCGCTACACCTTCTCGAGCACCCTGCGCATCGAGGCCGGGCGCGGCTACGGCGACTTCGAGAATCTACCGTTCTTCAAGCGTTACTTCGCCGGCGGCGTGCGTACCTTGCGAGGTTACCGGACGGCCAGCCTCGGACCGAAGGACTCCCGCGGCAATGCGAGCGGTGGTGACCTTCGGACGCTCGGCACGCTCGAGGTGGTCTTCCCGCCGCCGTTCGTGGAAGAGCCCGGCGCGACGCGATTCAGCCTGTTCACCGATTTCGGCAACGTGTTCCGCGAGCTGGAGGACTACGAGACGGACGAATTCCGCGCCTCCTTCGGCGTCGCCTTCGTCTGGCTCTCCCCCGTCGGTCCGTTGACATTCAGCCTCGCGCGCCCCTATAACGAGCGAGAGGGCGACAGAAAGCAGGAATTCCAGTTCACGATCGGGTCCATCTTCTGATTGCGATCCTGACCCGCCCGCCGGAGCCCATCCATTGAACGTGACGACGAGGACGAATGCCGCGCGATCGCTCGCTCGGGCGCCGATCGTGGCCCGGTTCGCGGCCCGGTTAGCGGCACCGATCGCCATCTCGGCCATGCTCGTGGCATCGCACGCGCAGGCCGAGGAAGAGACGCGAATCGGCTTCGTGGACATTCCCTTCCTGATCGACCGCGCGCCTCAGGCGCTCGAGGCGGAACGCAGGCTCGAGGCGGAGTTCGCGCCGCGTCAGGCGGAACTCGAGATGCAGCGCGAGGAACTGGCGTCGCTCGGTGCCCGTCTGTCCGACCCCGCGGGCTCGCTGTCCAACGATGCGCGAGAGCAGCTCGATCGGGAGATGCGGGCGCTGGAACGACGCATCAAGCGCAGCGAGATGGATTTCCGCGAGGAGCTGAACATCCAGAAGAACGACGAGTTCCGGACGGTCCGGGTCGTCGTGCTGGAGGCCATCGGGAGCTTCGGCAAGGAGCACGACTACGACCTGATCGTCAGCGACGGGGTGCTGTTCGCGAACCCGAGGATCGACGTCACCGAGCGCATTCTCGACTCCCTGCTGCAAGAGGACGCCCGTCTTCGCTCGGCCAACTGAGCGCCCGTCGGTCGTGATGCCGTCGGTCGCGAGCGCTGACGGATGAGCGAGTCGGGGCTGACCCTCGGCGTGCTGGCCCTGCGGCTCGGCTGCGAGCTGCGCGGTGACCCGGAGCGACGCGTGTGCGCGATCGCCACGCTCGATCGGGCCGGACCCGCCGACCTCGCCTTCGCCGTCGATCGTCGCTTTCGGGAGCGGCTCGCCGCCTGCGAGGCGGGCGCGATTCTCGTGCCGGCAACCCTCGCCGACGTCGCGCCCGGCGATCACTTGATCGCCGTCGATGCCTACGCCGCCTACGCGTGTGCCTCCTGGCTGCTCGCTCCGGACGACGCCGCGCCTGCCGGTGTGCACCCCGGCGCCGTCATCGATGCCGGGGCCACGATCGCCGAGGATGCCTCGATCGGGCCCGGGGCCGTCGTCGGTGCCGGCACGATCGTCGGCGGCGGCGCGGTGCTCGGCGCGCACGTCGTCGTCGGCCGCGACTGCGCGATCGGCGCGCGCTCTCGACTGTTTGCCCGCGTGACCCTCGGCGACGACGTGACGCTGGGCCCGGACTGCCGCCTGCAGAGCGGGGCGGTGATCGGCAGCGAGGGCTTCGGCTACGCGCGCGACACGGACGGCTGGCAGGCGATCCGGCAATCCGGTGGCGTGCGCGTCGGCGCGCGCGTCCACATCGGGGCGAACACGACCGTCGATCGCGGTGCGATCGAGCCGACGGTGATCGAGGATGGCGTGATCCTCGACAATCAGATTCAGATTGCCCACAACGTGCGGATTGGCGAGAATACGGCCATCGCGGGCTGTACCGGCATCGCCGGCAGCACGCGCATCGGGCGTGATTGCCTGATCGGTGGGGCCTGCGACATCGTCGGCCACCTCGAGATCGCCGACCGGGTGGTGATCAACGCCGCCTCGTTCGTGTCGCGTTCGCTCGCCGAACCCGGCCGCTACGGGTCCGGTCCGCCGTTGTTGCCCGAACGGCAGTGGCGACGCACGTTCGCGGCCCTCGGGCGGCTGGAGGAACTCGTGCGGCGGGTACGGCGACTCGAGGCGATATCATCCCCGGCAGCGAGGGGGGCCCGGCGACCGGACGGTCCGTCGGCATCACGACCGACAGGGGAAGACTGAGACTTGGAAGCGCTCGACGACATCCGCGAGATCCTCAAGTACCTGCCGCATCGCTACCCCTTCCTGATGGTCGATCGGGTGCTGACGTTCGAGAAGGACCGCTCGCTGACAGCGATCAAGAACGTCACCTTCAACGAGCCGATCTTCACCGGTCACTTCCCGCAGTCTCCGGTCTTTCCGGGCGTGCTGATCCTCGAAGCCCTGGCCCAGTCGTCCGCGCTGCTCGCGTTCAAGAGCCTCGGCGGTTATCCGAACGACAAGACCCTCTACCTGCTCGTCGGCATCGACGGGGCGCGCTTCAAGCGTCAGGTGACGCCGGGTGACCGGATGCTGTTCGAGGTGGACGTGATCAAGGAGCGGCGAGGCATCTGGAAGTTCAACGGTCGAGCCAGCGTCGACGGCGCCACGGCCTGCACCGCCGAGGTGATGATCGCCCGCAACGAGCTGGACGAGTGATCCATCCGAGCGCCATCGTCGATCCGGGGGCGGCGCTCGCGGCAGACTGCGAGGTCGGGCCGTATTCGGTGATCGGCGCAGGGGTGACTCTCGGCGAGGGCTGTACCGTCGGGCCGCATGTCGTCATCAAGGGCCCGACGACGATCGGAGCCCGCAACCGTATCTACCAGTTCGCGAGCGTCGGGGAGGACCCGCAAGATCTGAAGTACGCCGGCGAGCCGACGGAACTGCGCATCGGGGACGACAACGTCATTCGCGAGTACGTGACGTTGAACCGCGGCACCGTCGGCGGCGGCGGCGTGACGCGCATCGCCGATCGGAACCTCTTCATGGCTTACATTCATGTCGCGCACGACTGCCGGATCGGCTCGGACACGGTGTTCGCCAACGGGGCGTCGCTCGCCGGTCACGTCAACGTCGGCGATCACGCCATCCTCGCGGGCTTCGCCTGCGTGCACCAGTTCTGCACCGTGGGCGAGCACGCCTTCATCGGCCTGAATTCGGTCGCCAACCGCGACGTCGCGCCCTTCACCATGGCCGTCGGCAACTACGCCGAGGCGCGAGGCATCAACAAGAACGGCCTGCGTCGGCGCGGCTTCTCCGAGACGACGATCCAGGCGCTGCACCGGGCCTACATGCTCGTCGTCCACCGCCACGGCAGCCGCGACGAGGCGGTCGCCTCGCTCGAGGGCGTCAGCGCGGAACACCCGGAAGTGGCTCGATTCGTGGACTTCATCGTCACGAGCGAGCGCGGCATCGTCCGCTGAGCGCCCGCTTCCACCTCCCTTTTCGACACGGTCCCGCGCATCGTCATGATCAAGGCCCTCAGAGGTTCCTCCCCCGGCGTGCTGATCGTTCGCCTGCTGCTCGCCGCGGCGATCGTCTTCGGTACCTACAACCCGTCCGGCTCGTCGGTGTACCACTGGGTACGCTTCAACCCCGAGCCCGGCAACGCGTGGGTGGTGCTCGTCGCGATCATCGCGGTGCTCTTGAACGCCGCGCTGCTCATCGCCGCCTGGAAGGCGCTCGGCAAGCTGGGTACCGTCATCGTCGCGATCTTCTTCGCGGCCCTGGTCTACCTGTCGCTGCAGGAAGGCTGGGTAAGCACCGCCAGCGGCGAGTCCTTGCAGTGGCTCGGGCTGATCCTCTACAGCGTGTTCCTCGGCATCGGCCTGTCGGGGGCGATCCTGTGGCGACGCGTGACCGGTCAGGTCGTCACGGACGAGGCGCCGGACATCGAGCGTTGATCGCGATCGGGTGACCGCGCCATCACCAGGGTCCGAGCCAACGCCTTCGCGGTTCCTGCCGGCGCCGCCGCCGCTGAAACAGCCACCGAGCCGCTGGCGGCTCTCGCTGCTGGCGACGGTGTTCCTGACGCTGGTCGTGGTCATCGTCTGGCAACGACACGCGATCCTCGTCCCGCTGTACGCCGGGCTCATCACCTGGCTCAAGGCCCTCTTCAAGGCGGTCACGCCGAAGCTGCTGCTGGTGTTCGTCAAGAACGGCGTCTTCATCAAGCTGCGCCAGCTGACGACGATGTTGTTCGCGCGCTTCCTCGTGTTCTCGCACCGGCCCTGGCGGCGACGGGTGGCGGCACTGGAGATCGTGCTGTTCGGTACGCTCGGCAGCGCGTTCCGACGTTTCATCGCCAGTCCGCTGTGGTTCCGGGCGGCGGTGGCGCTGGTCGTGCTCGCGCTGACCGCGACGAGCGCCTATGCCATCATCGCGCTCCTGATCATCCCCAAGGCGATCGTCGACTGGTTCAAGGTCCGGGCGCTGGCCTTCCTGAACAAGCTCGGCGTGACTCGCGGGCTCGACACGCTCTACCGGCGCGTCGTGCCGGAACGACTGCGACTCCGCTGGCTCCTGTTCGCGAAGTGGCGGCTGGGGCGACGCCAGGTGCTGACGTCGCAGCGCCTGCACCAGCGCGTCGAGCGGCGTGTCATGGCACGGCTCGCACGCGGGCAGGTGGATCGCCCCCGCGGGGGCCGCGAGAAGAGCCGCGAATGATGGCCACGGGAGCGATCGCGCTCGGCATCGACGTCGGCACGTCCGGCGTTCGAGTCGCCGCGTTGGGCCGGGGCAGCGGCGTGCTCGGTGGCCACGGCGTCCGCTTCGCCGATCTCGGCGGCGATCCTCGCCATCCGGCGCTCTGGTGGCAGGCCACGTGTCTGGCGATGGACGGGACGCTTGCCGGCATCGATCGCGAGCGCGTCGCCGCCGTCGCCGTCGACGGCACCTCCGGCTCCCTGCTCGCCGTCGAGTCGGACGGCTCGCCGCGGGGTCGGGTGTTGATGTACGACGAGGCGGTCGACGACGCGGCTCTGGTCGCGCGCGTCGCCGATCGCCTGCCCGCGACGTCGGCGGCCGGCGGCGCGACGTCGGGTCTCGTCAAGGCACTCGTCCTCGCCGGCGCCGGCGCAGCGCGCATCGTTCACCAGGCGGACTGGATCGCGGGCCGACTCGGTGGCGACTTCGCGACGACTGATGCCAACAATGCGTTGAAGACCGGCTTCGATGCGCTCGAGGACCGTTGGCCCGACTGGCTCGAGGAGCTCGGGCTCGACCTCGACCTGCTGCCCACCGTGCGTGTGCCCGGCACCCCGCGCGAGTGCCTGCTGCCCGCCATCGCCGCACGCTTCTCCCTGCCCGCGACGGTCCGCCTCGTCGCGGGCACCACCGACGGCTGCGCCTCGTTTCTCGCCACCGGAGCGAGTGAGCCCGGCGAAGCGGTCACGGCACTCGGCTCTACACTGGTGCTCAAGGTGCTGTCCGACGTTCCGCTGTCCGCGCCGGACATCGGGCTCTACAGTCACCGCGTCGGCGATGTCTGGCTCGCCGGCGGGGCGTCGAACAGCGGTGGGCGGGTGCTGGCGGCGCATTTCGATTCCGAGGCGCTCGAGAGCCTGTCGGCTCGCATCGATCCCGAGCAAGACTCCGGGCTCGACTACTACCCCTTGCCCTCGCCCGGTGAACGGTTTCCGATCAGCGATCCCGACTACCCGCCGCGCATCGCGCCCCGACCCGCCGATGACGCGCGCTTCCTGCACGGTCTGCTCGAGGGCATGGCGCGGATCGAGGTGCTCGGGTACGCCAGGCTCGCCGAACTCGGCGCGCCGCCGCTTCGCTGTGTCCGGACGGTCGGTGGCGGCGCGACGAATCCGGTCTGGACACGCCTTCGCGAGCGCCTGGTGGGTGTCCCGTTCGTCGCGGCGGATTCGACCGAGGCCGCGGTCGGGACGGCGCGTCTCGCGTTGCGCGGCCTGTCGAGACCGGAGCGCCCATGAGTGTCTTGCCGCCATCGGTGCCGACGATCGAATCGCTCGTCGATCGCTACGCGCTGTTCCTGTTCGATCAGTTCGGCGTGCTGCACGACGGCGTGGTCCCGGTCCGCGGACGGCGAGAGACGCTTGCGGCGATCAAGGCGGCGGGAAGGCAGGTCGGCGTGATCACCAATTCCGGCAAGCGTGCGGCCTTCAATCGTGAGCGGCTGGTGCAGTTCGGCTATGACGCGACGCTCGTCGATGTCGTCGTCTCCTCCGGCGAAGTCGCGTGGACGCTGCTGTCCGGCGAGAAGCCGCGTCGCGTGTTCGTGATCGGCCGCGGTGGGAACCGTGGTTTCCTGGACAGCCTGCCGCTCGTGGAGACCGACGACGTGTCGGGTTGCGAGCTGGTGCTGATCGCGGGCGCGGAGCCCGAACGCCTGTCGCTCGACGACTACCGCGCACGCCTCGCGCCCGCCGCCCGACGTGGCACCCCGGCGCTGTGCACGAACCCCGATCACCTCATGCTGCTGGGCGACGGCCGCACCGGCTTCGCGGCCGGGCAGATCGCCGACGCCTACGCGGGCCTCGGCGGCGCGGTGCGCCGACTCGGCAAGCCCTGGCCGGAGATCTACGCTCACACCCTCGGATGCTGCGGCGTCGATCCTGGCGAGACGCTCTGCATCGGCGACAGCGTCGAGCACGACATCGGCGGGGCGGAGGCGGCCGGCTGCGACTCCTTGCTGGTGCGTACGGGCATTCACGCCGATGTTCCCGTCGCGGGGCTCGAGGCGCTGTTCGCGGCCGAGGGTCACCGCCCGACGTGGCTCGAGGCCGGTCGGCCGGTATAGTCGAGGCCGATGCCGCGGCCTCGCCGCGTGCCGAACCCGTGAGAGCCTGACCCGATGAAGATCGCCCTCGGCAGCGACAGCGCCGGCAAGCCCCTGATGGACGTGGTCGAGACGTGGCTGCGCGAACGTGGCGAACACCTTGTCGAGAACCTCAGCGAGTCCGCCGCCGGCGAGGACGAGCGCTACGCCACCATGAGCGATCGTGTCGCCCGGCGCGTGCTGAGCGGCGAGTTCGAGCGCGGCATCCTGATGTGCGGCACCGGACTCGGCGTCTCGATCTCGGCGAACAAGGTGCCCGGCATTCGTGCCGCCCTCGTTCACGATACCTACTCGGCCGAGCGTGCCGCCCTGAGCAACGATGCGCAGATCATCGCTCTCGGCGCGCGCGTCGTCGGCCCGGAACTCGCCAAGGCCGTCGTCGAGGCCTATCTGAGCGCGCGATTCGATCCGGCGAGTCATAGCGCGGCCAATGTCGACGCGATCGATGCCCTCGACGCCGGCAAGACCTGAGGCGAACCCGACGATGAGCATCGCCGCCCGCATCCACGGCGCGGGAGACCTTCGCGTCGAGCCCTGCACGCCCGCGCGCGCGGCGAACGGCGAGGTCGACGTCGATGTCGCCGCCGTCGGCATCTGCGGAAGCGACCTGCACTACTACAAGGACGGGGGCATCGGCGGTGCCGTGATCGAGTCGCCGTTCGTTCCCGGCCACGAGTTCTCCGCCCGGCTGACGCGCGACGTCGAGAGCCGAGGTCTGCTGCGTGGTCAGCTCGTGGCCGTCGACCCCGCCACGCCCTGTCGGGACTGCGAATGGTGCCGGGCAGGGCATCACAACCTCTGCCCGAGTGTCGTGTTTCTCGGCGCGCCGCCGCACGACGGTGCGCTGACGCCCAGGCTTGCCGTGCCGGAAGCCAGCCTGATCGCCTTGCCCGACGGCATGACCGCCGAGGAAGGCGCGATGCTCGAGCCGCTCGGTGTCTGTATCCACGCGATGGATCTCGCGCGGCCGGCGGTGTGGGATTCGGTGGCGGTGGTCGGCTGCGGGCCGATCGGTCTCGGCGTGCTGCAACTGCTCGTCCTCGCCGGCTGCCGGGAGATCGTCGCGATCGATCCGCAGGCCCATCGAGCGGCGCGGGCCACCACACTCGGGGCGAGCGCGTCAGGCACGTCGATCGAGGCCGTGGCCGACACGACCGCCGGACGCGGCTGCGATGTGGTCATCGAGGCCACGAATTCACCAGACGGCCTGCGGGACGCGGTGGCGGCGGCACGGATCGGTGGCAGGGTCGTGCTGGTGGGGATCCCCGACGGGGATCTCTACTCGCCGTTGCCGGCAGCGGAAGCGCGACGGCGTGGCTTGACGCTGCGTTTCTCGCGGCGCATGGGCGAGGTGTATCACCGCGCCGTGGCGCTCGTCGCCGCGGGGCGCATCGACGTCACGCGGCTGGTGACGCACCGGTTCGCGCTGGACGAAGTTCCGCAGGCGTTCGCGATGCACGCCGAGGAGGCCGACGGCTTGCTCAAGAGCATGGTGACGTTCATCGAGCCGTAGCCGCCGTGATCGAGCCACCGCCGGATGTCGCGCGTCGACCTGTCGAGCCGGCGTCGATGGTCGTCCGCTGCAAGGACGACCGTTGCCGGCCCCGTTCGCTGAACCAGATTGCCGGCGCCGCTTGCCGGCCTCATCGACAGACCGGTATTCCAGGCCTCGTTCGCCTGCCTCGTTTACCGACCCCGTTCGCCAGCCAGGGGCCGCTGTCAGTCCGGCAGGGTGGCGAAGTCCATCCGGAAAGGTCGGTCGTCGCACAGGCACGCCAGTATCGCGAAGGTCAACGGCAGCTCGGCGGACGCCAAGGTACACTCGGCGCAGGCGGCCTGCAGGGCGGATGAAAGGGCCCGTCCGGTATCCACGCCCTCCACCGTCACGCCCTTCATCGCCCCGTTCAGCACGGCGTCGAGCGTCGCGCCGTCGCCGAGGTGGCGACCGAGACGGCTGTTCCGGCCGCCGCCCACCGTCACATGCAAGTCGCCCATGCCGGCCAGGTCGAAGGCTGTCGGCGTTGCCTCCGGTTCGTCGGGCTGATCACGGATCCATCGCGCGAGTATCGCCAGTTCGATGACGGCCTGATTGAAGAGCGCGGCAAGCGGGTTCTTGGCGTGTCCGTCGTCCAGTCGGTAGGCGGTGAGCATGGCGCTCACGCCGATGCACAGGAAATTCTTCAGCGCCGCGCAGGCTTCCACGCCGACGATGTCGTCGCTGGTCGCGATGCGATAGGTGTCGGTCTGCAGCAGCTCGCGCAGACGCTCGGCGTTCGGTCGGTGACGCGAGGCGAACGTCACGCGGGTGGGGTAGCCGAGCGCGAGTTCGCGCGCGATGCAGGGGCCACCGATGCCGACCAGGCCGTTCGGCGTCGCGCACAGGGACGTGGGCAAGGCGTCGGCGTAGGTCAGAGGCGGCGCGCCGTCGTCCTCGTTCGCGACGAGTCCCTTGGTCACGAGCGTCAGGATATCGGGACGGGCGTTCGCGCGCCGTAGCCGTTCGACGGCCCAGCCGATGCCGGGACTGCTGACGCCGAGCACGATGACGTCGGCGGCGGCGAGCGTCGCGTCGTCCAGCGCCGACTCGCGAACCGGCTCGATGGCGTCCGGCAGCGACGCGTCGAGCATCGGGTGAATGTCGTTGCGCGCGAGCGCATCGACGATGGCGTCGTCGAGCGGCGAACCCGCGAGCGTGACGTCGTTGCCGGCCTCGACGGCGGGCACGGCCAATGCCGAACCCATGACGCCGGCTCCGAGGATGACGATGCTGGCCACGTGCGACCCCTCCGTTCAGGCGACGCGTCGTTCGGTCGACGCGTCGAAGAGGTGCATCCTGGACGGGTCGATGCGGAACGTGACGGTAACGCCGCGCGCGAGTCGCAGGCGCTGTGGAGAAACGGCACGCAGCACCGTGTCGCCGAAGCGGGCGTGCACATGGCTTTCGGCGCCGGTGTTCTCGACGAATTCGACGGTACCTTTCAACGTACCTGCTGCCGCGCCATGGTCGGCGGTGCTCGCACCTGCACCCGCATCCGCACGCACACCCGCACCTGCACTCGCACCTGCCGCGCTCTCGTCGGCGATCACGTCGATGTCCAGCGGGCGCAGGCCGACACGAAGTCGTCGACCGGTCTCGACGGCGTTGTCGGCGGGAAGCGGCAAGGCCTGATCGGCGAAGCGGACGCTGGCGGCACCGTCGATGCCGTCTCGCTCGACGACGCCGTCGAGGAAGTTGATCGACGGCGAGCCGACGAAGTCCGCGACGAAGCAGTTGACCGGAGCGTCGTAGATCGTCTCGGGGGAGCCCATCTGCTCGATCTTCCCCCCGCGCATGACGACGATGTCGTCCGCCATCGTCATCGCCTCGATCTGGTCGTGGGTGACGTAGATCGTGGTCGTGTCCAGCTGGTCGTGGATGCGCCGGATCTGCAGGCGCATCTGCGCGCGGAGCTTGGCGTCGAGGTTCGACAGCGGCTCGTCGAACAGGAACACCTTCGGGTGACGGACCAGGGCACGACCCATGGCGACGCGCTGGCGCTGACCGCCCGAGAGCGCGCGTGGATAGCGATCGAGGTAGGGGCCCAGATCGAGGATCTCGGCCGCCTCCTTCACCTTGCGGTCGATGTCGGCCCTGGGCTCCTTCCGCACTTGCAGCCCGAAGGCGATGTTGTCGTAGACCTTCATCTGCGGATACAGCGCGTAGGACTGGAACACCATCGCGATGTCGCGGTCGCGCGGGTGGATGTCGTTGATGCGCTGCCCCTCGAACCGGATGTCGCCCTCCGTGACCTTTTCCAGTCCCGCCGTCATGCGCAGCAGGGTCGTCTTCCCGCAGCCGGACGGGCCGAGCAACACCACGAAGCGGCGTTCGCCGATCGAGAAGTTCACATCCTTCATGATCGTGACCGAGCCGTACTTCTTGCCTATGCGTTCGTAGTCGACGGCCGACATGGTGTGTCCGGTGTTGGGTCGATGCGTGCGATCGACGTGGAGGGGAGCGACAGGGAGGGGAAGAACGTCACACGGGCATCTGATCGGCGTACGCGTCCAGCTGCACGCTGCCGACACTGTCGCCGGCGACATCGAGCATGCCGAAGCGGTCGCGGATCCAGCGGGCGTTGCCGACCGCCTCACGGTAGAACGCGGGGTCGAGCCCGAGCTCGGTGGCGGTGCGTCGGCAGCCGGCGGCGCCCATGGAGTCCCACAGCGTGTCGAACGGCAACATCACGGCCAGGAGGGTCTCGCGGATCTGCGGCCATTCGTCCACCAGTCGAGCGTTCAACGCGTCGGCCTGCGTCGCGTCGAGCGCCTTCCTGCGCGACTGCTCGATCAGGTTCTCGGCCATGTTCGTCTCGAACCGCTCGCGCATCCAGCGCTCCGGAATCGCGGTCGCGCCGAACTCGGGCGCTGACTCGCTCGCCAGCACATCGTTCTGCAGGCGCGACATCGTCACCGTGGCCACACCGACTTGCTCGCCGTGCGAGCTCCCCGGATGCCGCTCGCCCGCGAACATGTCGATGTAGTGGGAGATCATGTGCTCGTGCATGCTCCCGCTGTGCGTGCTCTCGGTAAACGTGGTGCCGAGGCCCATGATCGCGGCGATGCGTGTCAGTTTGCCCAGGGCGTCGATCTCGCCCGCGAGCAGGGCGGCCGCGCCGTCGATCATCGCCGACTCGTCGATCGCCAGCAGCGCGTAGGGGGTGCTCGAGTAGGTCGAGCCGAAGAGGAGGTGCGACATCAACCAGTCGACCTGGGAGGTCGTGCGGCAGATCACATCGGCGTAGGCTGCCGAGACCAGTCGAGGCGGGCAGCGCGCGAGCACCGATAGATCGAAGAACACCCCCCGCGCGCTGTGGCAGGTGATCGACTTCTTGAACCCGTCGAACGCGACCGACGCGGTCGAGGTGGTGTAGGCGTTCATGGGCGAGGTCGGAAACACCGAGTAGGGACGCCCGTCGAGCCAGCTCGCGTACTTGACGGTATCGCTGACGGTGCCGGAGCCGACCGCGATCAGCGCATCGCGATCGCGCGTCGCCTCACGGACGACCTCGACGCCCTCGTCCGAGCAGCGGGGGGTCTCCCAGACGTACTCGGTAACCGAGAGGCCCGCCACCTCCAGCGCGCGGAACACCCGGCGCCCCAGCGCCTCGTGGGTGAAGGGGTCCGAGACCACGACCAGCGACTCGCCGGCGTGACGTGCCACGATCAGCTCGGCTTCCGCGCCGTCCAGGGAGTCGCGAATCGCGACCGCCTCGATCGGTACGGCCTGGCGCCGGCCGGTGTCGGGCTGGACCCACTCGCCGCGAACCAGCTCGTCGAGGACGCCGCTGTAGTCGGTCACGCTTCCTCCTCCGGGGCGGCGCCGGCGGCGAATGCCACCATGCGCCGGTTGAGGTCGCGCGTCGCGCCGTAGAGATCGCGGTAGATCTCGAGAAGCTCGGCGTAGCGGGCGCTGCGCTCGGGGTCCGGAAAGACAGGTGTGGTCTCTCCGACCATCGCGCCGGCCGCCTCGACGATCGAGCCGTACCAGCCGGCGCCATGGGCGGCGATCATGCCGGCACCGAGTGCCGAGGCTTCGACCGTCTCGCTGACGTGTACGGGCCGGTCGGTCGCGTCGGCGAGCATCTGTCGCCAGAGCGGGCTCCGCGCACCGCCACCGACGGCGACGAAGTGATCGATGCGTTGGCCGGCGGCCGCTTCCATGTCGGTCGTGCGCATGGCCTGGTCGATCGTGATCGCCTCGATCAGGGCGCGGTAGATGTGCGCCTCGGTATGACTGCCGCCGAGACCGAGAATCACGCCACGCGCCGAGCCGTCCCAGTGCGGGTCCATGGAACCTGAGAAGTAGGGCTGTACGAGCAGGCCATCCGAGCCGATGGGCAAGGCGAGGGCTGCCTTTTCGAGGCGCTCGAACACGGTGGCGTCGGCCTTGCCGTGGGCGACGAACCGGTCGACGAACCAGTCGATCAGGAAGGCGCCGGAGCGGAGGCAGTTCTCGAGGATGTAGCCGTCGCCCTGGGCGGCCAGCTCGGTACGCCAGGCGCGGTCATGGCGGTACTCGGACGACCAGATGCCAGAGACGATCGCGGTGCCGAGGTTGATGTACGCCCGTTCGGGCATCGTGCAGTCGGTGCCGAGTCCGGCACACTGACCATCGCCGCCCGCCGCGAACACGGGAAGACCGTTCGGCAGGCCGGTCGCCCTGGCGCTCGCCGCCGTCAGCGTGCCGAGACGTGTGCCTGGTGGGTGCGTCTCGGGCAGGCGCGAGGCGTCGAGCCCGAGTGCCTCGAGGATCTCGGGCGACCAGCGTTTCTCGACCAGATCGAAAAGTCCCATCGGGTCGGCGCTGGTCCAGCCGGTGCGGAAACGTCCGCCACACAGGCGCTTGACCAGGAAGGTCTGTACGTCGGCGAAACACGCGGTGCGGGTCCAGGTCTCGGGTTCGTGGCGCTTGATCCACGCGAAGCGGTACAGGCACGGGATAGGGTCCGGCACACGTCCCGTGATGCGGTGTATCTCGTCACGGCCGAAGGCGTCGGCGAAGCGATCGACCTCGTCGCGCGCACGCTCGTCGAGCCAGACGATGGCCGGACGGACGGCGCGGCCGTCGGCGTCGAGGAAGGCGAGCGTCTCGCGCTGGTTCGAGATCGCGATCGCCTCGACGCGCGCCGGATCGATTCGGCTGGCGCACTCGCCGAGCGCCGCGAGGCAGGCCAGCCACCAGTCTTCGGGGTCCTGCTCGAACCGATCGAGCCCGGGGTTGGCGAGGGGGATGTCGGCGCGCCCCTCGGCGACGACAACTCCGTTGCGGTTCCAGGCGATCGCCTTGGTGCTCTGCGTCGAGCTGTCGAGACCGATGACGAGCGGTTCGTTCACACGTTCGATGCTCGGCTCGGGTTTGGGTGTCGAGGTCACGGGGGCAAGGCAGCGAGGTCATCGCGTCGACGGGCGTGACGCGACGACCCCCGACTCGTGCGTCAGGCGCCGACGATGCCGTCGACCTTCTTCGCGATCTCGTCGAGCACTTCCTGCGGCGAGTCGTACTCGCCGGCGAAGAACTTGCCGAGTTCCACCGGAATGGTGTCGTTCGAGAGCTCTGCCCATTCGGGCAGGTCGGGCTCGGAGCCCATGTGGTTCGCGATGGTCTCGCGCACCGCATCCAGGTGTCGGGTGGTTCCCGCGATGCCCGGCGTGGCATTCGCCTTGACGCGCTCGTCGTCGTAGACCGCCTCGCGGGTGGGCCCGGTACCGCCACCGAGGGTGGTGATGAGCACCTGTGTGTCGTACGAGGTCGCCCACTGGGCGAAGAGCCACGCGGCATCCTCGCTCTTGGCGTACTTCGAGACGGCCAGCGAGGAACCGCCCTGATGGCCGACCCCCGGAATCTCGCCGAAGCCGGTCTCGGCGCGCAGTGCCTTGGTCGGCGCGGGCGGCACGGCCGCCTGCATGAGACCGGACACCTTGGACGCTTCCGGATCATCCCACCACGGGAAGAACTCGCCCCAGGACAGCGCCTGGCCGGCTATGCCCTGCAGCACCGACTGGCCCTGACCGTCCCAGGTCCAGGTGGTGACACCCTCGGGCATGTTTTCCTTGAGCCTGATCCAGTAATCCATCGCGGCGAGGCCGTCGGCGTCGTTGCCGCTGAACTTGCCGTCGGGCCCGAAGATCGCGCCGCCGTGCGCCCAGAGCCAGCAGGTCCAGTCGCACTCGAGGCTGTAGTGGCCGGACTTCATCTGACCGGTCGTGCCGTAGATGTCCGGCCCCTTCGCTTCCTGGATCGCGACGGCGTTGGCCATGAATTGCTCCATGGTCGTCGCCACGTCCAGGCCGAGCTCCTCGTAAAGGTCCTGTCGGTACATCTGGATGAAGATCGGGATGTCGTACGGCACACCGACCATGATCCCGTCGTACATCGAGATGCCATCCACGAGGGAGGGCAGGAAGCCTTCGATGTCGTAGTTCGGCATCGCGAGATCGGCCGACGCCGCGTACTTCTCGCGCGGGTCGACGACATCACCAGCGAAGCTCGCCATCCAGCTCTGGTCGATGTAGTAGAGGTCGTAGGTGCCGAGCCCGGAGGCCACGTCGAGGGTGAGCTTCTGCAATACCTGCTCGAGCGGCAGCACTTCGATCTCGACCTTGATGCCGGTCGCCTCTTCGAAGAAGGGCTTCAACGCCGAATTGATGGCGTTCGAGGGCGGGGTGGACTCGGTGGCGAGTCGAATGGTCTGCCCGGCGAAGGGTTTGCCGACCTCCCGGAGCCACGCCATCATGTCGGCATCCTGTTCGATGTCCTGCGCACGCGCGGCGGGAATGAACCCGCCGCGGCCGCCGGGCATCGATTGCATCAGCCCGAGTGCGCCTGCGCCCAGGCCGAGCTTGCCGGCCGATCGCAGGAAGGTCCGTCGGTCCATCCGACCGCGTGCATAGCGATCGACGACGGAGGCGAGGTGCCGCTTCCGGTCTCTGTGTTCGAATCTCATCGGTCTGACTCTCTCCTTCGTGGGCCGGTCCGTACGGGCATCGGCAGGGGTCACCGCTCGTCGCCGACATTCGTCGACGCGCGCGTACTCGCGGAGCCTGTGACCGTCCGATCGCTCGACTACTGCTTGAGCGAACCGAGGGTCAGGCCCCGAACCAGATTCTTCTGAACCAGCAGGATGAAGATGAAGGCGGGAATCATCGCGCCGACGCCGAGTGCCGCCATCTTTCCCCAGGCCGTGCCGGTGGACGTGACGAACGTGGACGAGACGACCGGCACCGTCTTCAGGCCGGTCTGGGTCAGGGTCAGCACGAACAGGAACTCGGTCCAGCTGAAGATGAAGCAGAGCACCGCCGTGGCGGCGACCCCGCCAAGCGCCATCGGCGCGACGATGCGGCGGAAGATCGTCCAGCGCGAGGCTCCGTCGATCAGCGCGGCTTCGTCGATCTCGAGCGGGATGTCGTCGAAGAAGCTCTTCAGCAGCAGCACCGCGAGCGGGAGATTCATCAGCGCGTGCACGATGATGACGCCGGTGTAGGTGTCGAGCAGTCCGAACTCCTTGTAGATGAAGAACATCGGAATCGCGACGGCGACCGGCGGCATCATGCGTGTGGAGAGCACCCAGAACACGAAGTGGTGCTGACCGTCGAAGCGCATGCGCGACAGGGCGTAGGCGGCGAAGGTGGCGATGCTTATCGCGAGGGCGGTGGAGCCGACGGCGACGACGATGCTGTCCCACAGGCGCGGCAGCATGTAGAAGTTGCCGCCGCCCGCGAGCGGTTGCGCGCTCGTCGTGCCACCGAGACTGATGCCGAACACCTCCTGAAAGGACTTTCCGCTGAACGTGAAGTCGAACAGGAGCGGCGGCAATTCGAATATCTCGCGCTCCACGCGGAAGGCGATGGTGAACCAGTAGAAGATCGGGAAGGCGAACAGCGCGACCACGACCCAGGCGGCGAGTGCGCGCAGGAGGCGTGCGCCGCGTCCGTGATGAGAGATGTCCACGGCGCGTTACCAGCGAAGCTTCGTCAGCACGACGAACACGTTGGCGATGACGAGAATGATGACGAGCGAGAACAGGCTGATCGTCGCCCCGTAGCCCCAGTTGATGAAGCTGAAGGTCTGCTGCCAGGCGTACAGGCTCAGGGTGTAGGTCGTCGTGCCCGGACCACCCGACGTCATCACGTAGACGTAGTCGAAGGTGCGGAACAGATCGATGCCGCGGATGAGCACGGCGATCGCGAGCACCTTGGACAGCATCGGCAGGGTGAGGCGGCAGAAGATCTGCCACGCGGACGCGCCGTCGATCACGGCCGATTCGAAGGGGTCGGTCGGCATCGCCCGCAGGCCCGCGAGGAAGATCAGCACCATGAACGGCGTCCATTGCCAGATGTCGGCGATCATCACGCCGGCGAGCGCCGTCGACGGGTTGCCGAGTATCGAGGTGCCCTCGAGAAGACCGATGCTCTTCAGGGCGTAGGTGAACACCCCGAACTGCGCATCTTCCAGCAGCAGGAACATCATGCCGGTGATCGCGGGCGGGATGACGAGGGTCAGCGTGAGCACGCCGCGGAGAAAGCCGAAGCCCGGGTCGTCCGAATCGAGAAGGAGCGCGATGCCGAGTCCGAGCACAAGCTGGATGACGAGGCAGATCGCCGTGTAGAGCAGGGTGACGCCGAGTGCGCCCCACAGGCGCGAGTCGGAGAACAGCTTCACCCAGTTCGCGCCGCCGACCCACTCGAGCGCTCGCTCTCGCGGGACGAACTCGTGCAGGCTGAGCCAGAGGTTGTAGAAGAACGGAAACACCGCGAAGACGACGAGCATCGCGATCAGAGGGGCCAGCCAGGGCAATGCGTGATCCGAGAGCAGCGCGCGGGGCGCGGCGAAGGATTTCGTGGCGGCGGGTGAACTCACGTAGCGGAGTCGTCGGATGTCGGGCGAAGCAGCATCGGTACCAGGCAGAGCGTCGGCTGTCGTGGCGAGCGTGCCACAGTGCCTGCCCGCAGGCAACTCATTTGTCAGCAGGCCTGCACAGATGTATTGTCGAGCGTCGCGGTGGATGACCGCATCCGCCGTTTCGCGCTTTCAACCGGGTCGCCCATGTCTTCCTCAGGCCGACGACGCAGTGCCGACACGGCCGAGGCAGGCAGCGACGATGGTCCGCCGGGGCGGGCCGATCGGCCCGAGCAGCTGGCCGTACGTATCTCGTACTGCTACTACCAGCTCGGCATGACGCAGCAGGCGATCGCCGCCGCGCTCGGAATCGGACGCGCCCGCGTCATTCGCCTGCTTGCCGATGCGCGCCGGAACGGGCTCGTGACGATTACCATCAATTCGCCGCTGCTGGAGAACGTCGAGCTTGCCGAGCGGCTGGCCGAGCGCTATGCGCTCGACTTCGCGGAAGTCTGTCTGAGTGCGTCCGATCACGGCGCGCCGCCCGACGAGCAGACACTCGCCCGACACGTCGCGACCGGTGCCTGCGACGTGGTGGGTCGACGCCTGAGCGAAGGCATGACGATCGGTCTCGGCTGGGGCGTGACGCTGCAGGCCTTCGCCGAGCAGTTCGACGCACGAGTGATGCGCGGGGTCTCCGTCGTGGCCTTGCTCGGGTCGCTGACGCGCCGCTCCTCGATGGCCCGCTACGAGGCGAGCACCATGCTGGCCGCCAAGCTCGGTGCGGAGTGTCTGTACCTCCCCTCGCCGATCGTCTGCGACTCGGCGGAGAGTCGCCTGATCATCACCGGCCAGCCCCTGTTTCGCGAGATCCAGCAGCGGGCGATCGATGCCGACCTCGCCATCGTGAGCATCGGCGGTCTCGACAGCGCCACGATCCGCGCGGTCGGACTCGTCTCCGATCGCGAGTTCGAGAGTGTGCTGCGGGCGGGCGCGGTCGGCAACTTTCTCGGCTACTACATCGACGCGCACGCCGAGATCGTCGATCACCCGATCAACGAGCGCATCGTCGGCATCGACGGCAAGACGTTCATGCGCATTCCCGAACGCATCATGATCTCGGCCGGCGTCAGCAAGGCGCAAGCGCTACATACCGTTCTGACGCATGGTCTGTGCACCGGACTCGTCACCGACCAGAGCACCGCCCGCGCGCTGCTCGACCTGCCGAAGATCGCGCACCGCTAGTACCCGAACCATCCTTCAACACCGGCACGCGTCGGTAGCACCCGGGAGTGACAGGCACACATGAACGAATTGGCAACGCGGCAGAAGATCATCGATCTCTGTCTCGAGATGAACGCGAGCGGCCTCAACCAGGGCACCTCGGGCAACATCAGTGCGCGATTCGGGGAGGACATGCTGATCACCCCGAGCGGCGTGCCCTACGGGGAGCTCGAGCCCGACGCGATCGTGGCGATGACGATCGATTCCGACGCGCACGCGTGGAAGGGTGACTTGAAGCCTTCGTCGGAGTGGCGCTTCCACCGCGCCATCCTCGCCGCCAAGCCCGAGCAGGGCGCGGTCGTTCACACGCACTCCACGCACGCGACGGTTCTCTCGATCGGCGCGCGCGACATCCCGGCTTGTCACTACATGATCGCGGCCTTCGGTGGCTCGACGGTGCGATGCGCGAAGTACGCGACATACGGCACGCCCGAGTTGTCGGCGAATGCGTTGGCCGCGTTGACGGATCGCTCGGCCTGTCTGCTGGCCAACCACGGCATGATCGCGTGCGGCAAGGATCTCGACATGGCGATGTGGGCCGCGGTCGAGCTGGAGACCCTGGCCAGGCAGTACTGTGCTGCGCTGCAGCTCGGGGACGTGGTGATCCTGGATGACGAGGAGATGGCGAGAGTGGCGGAGAAGTTCAGGTCATACGGCCCGTCCAGTGCAGAGCACGACGCACCCACAGCGACGCCGTGAGCGGGGGGCTCATCGACGGGCCGTCCGAGATCGCGATCGTCGGGGATCGGTTCATGCGGGCCGCGCGTTTCGTGGACGCGCTCACGCAGGCCTGCGGCGAGAATCCGATCGTCTGCCGCACCCTGGAGCTTCCCTGGCCCGACGAACCGATGAACCACGGCAGCGTCGAGCGGGGCACGGACGGCTTGCGCGAGCTGCAGGGTGACCCCGATCGCATCGTCGAGCACATCGGTGAAGCGTCGGTGTTCGTCTCGCACCTCGCACCGTTGTCGCGCGCGATGCTCGAACGCCTGCCGTCGCTGCAGCTCGTCGCCGTCTCTCGCGGCGGACCGGTGAACATCGACCTGGTCGCCGCCCGGGACGCGGGCGTCACCGTCGTCAACACCCCCGGGCGCAACGCCTCCGCGGTGGCCGAGTTCACCCTCGGCGCGATCCTCGCCGAGACGCGCAACATCGCCCGGGGTCACGAAGCGCTGAGACGCGGCGAGTGGCGTGGCGATCTCTATCGGGCCGATGTGCAGCGCGACGAGCTGTCGCGCCTCGTCGTGGGCGTCATCGGCTACGGCGAGATCGGCACGCGCGTGGTGCGCTTGCTGCGTGCGTTCGGCAGCGAGGTCCTCGTCGCCGATCCCTACCGCGAACTGTCTGACGAGGATCGTGCCGCCGGTGTTCGGGCGGTCGGACTCGACGAGCTGCTCGCGGTGTCCGACGTCGTGACGCTGCACGCGCGCGTCACCGACGAGACACGCGGGTTCATGGACGCGCAGGCCTTCGCGCGCATGCGAGCGGGTACGGTGTTCGTCAACACCGCGCGCGGTCCGTTGGTCGACTACGCGGCGCTCCACGACGCGCTCGCGTCCGGCCACCTCGGCGGGGCAATGCTCGAGACCTTCGCGGTCGAGCCGACGCCGGCGGATCTCCCGCTGCTCTCGCTGCCCAACGTCACGCTGACGCCGCACATCGCCGGCGCCTCGCTCACGACGGTGCGGGTCGCGACCGAACGCGTCGCCGAGGAAGTGCGACGACATCTGGCAGGCGAACCGCCGGCCAACCCATGCTGAGCGGAACCTGCCGGACAGGTCCCGCATGCCAGGGAGAACGCCGATGAGCCACGCCGTCCGCGATGGCCTGCATGCCGATCCGGAGTTCCGGAAGCTGCTCACGCTGTCGGCGCGGCAGGGACGCGATCCGGCGCGCGTGCAAGCCGCGGGCGGCAACACCTCGTTGAAGGTCGATGACACGCTCTGGATCAAGGCCTCCGGCAAGTGGCTGGCGGTTGTGCTGGACGCCGACATCTTCGTGCCGGTACGCCTTGGCGCGCTGCGTGACGCGCTGGCTCGCCACGACCCCGCAGCCGAGAAGGCGCAGTCCTTCGTGATCGACGCGGCCAATCCCGACGGGCTCCGACCGTCCATCGAGACGACCGTCCACGCGGCGATGCCGCAGCGTGTCGTCGTGCACGTGCACCGTGTCGAGATTATCGCGCATGCCGTGCTCGTCGATGCAAGGTACCGACTCGGGGTGGCGCTGGCGGACGTCGCCTGGGCGTGGGTGCCGTACGTTCGTCCGGGACGACCGCTCGCGAGGGCGGTCGAGGGCGCCTGCACCGCTCGAGCAAGGCGAGGTCGACGTCGTCGTGCCGGGGAGCCACGGTCTCCTCGTCGCGGCGGACACCGTCGACGAGGTCGCCGCCCGACTGGAACACGTCTGTGCGCGGCTGGAGCAGCCACGGCGCTCGCGTTCCGAACCGACGCTCGACGCCCTCGCCAGGCCGGCGAGCGGCAGCGGATACCGCCTGCCGGAAGACCCGCGTCGTCACGACGTCGCGCTCGAATCGGCCGCGCTGGCCTCGCTCGGAGCGCATGCCGGACCGGGCGGCGGCAAACGGGCATCGGCGGCGGTCGCATGAATCAACTGGAGATAGCGGGCGTGACCAAGGTCTACGATTCGAAGACGCGCCCGGTCACCGCGGTCGACGCGCTCGATCTGGTGATCGCGCCGGGGGACATCGTCGCCCTGCCGGGTTCGTCCGGCTGTGGCAAGACCTCGACGCTGCGCAGGGTCGCGGGCTTCGAGGAGCGCGGGCAGACGGCGATCCTCGTCACCCACGACCAGACCGAAGCCGACGCGCTCGGCGATCGGGTGCCTCTGCAGCTCGGTGAGGCGGTCTCGCTCGACTACCCGCTGGCGGCGTTCGGCGATCCGGTGCGACACCGTGGAAGTCGCGCTCGCGCCCGGCGACCTGCACCTGTTCGACGCGGCGGACGGACGGGCGCTCGCGCACGGACCGGAGCTTGCCGCATGAAGTCGCGCCGCCACGCGAGCGCCGACCGATGAGTCGGCACGAGGTGCTCGTCGGCATCGATGCCGGCACGTCCGTGATCAAGGCCGTCGCGTTCGATGCGGACGGCGAGGCGCTCGCGAGTCGAAGCCGCCCCAACGTCTACCGTGCGGTCGCGGGTGGCGGGGTCGAGCAGGACATGCGGCGCACTCGCGACGATACGTTCGCCGTGCTGGCGGAACTGGTCGAGGGAGAATCCGGGCTCGCCAACCGGGTCGTCGGTCTCGCGGTGACCGGGCAGGGCGACGGCACCTGGCTCGCCGACGCCTCGGACGAGCCCGTGCACGATGCCTGGCTGTGGCTCGACGCGCGCAGCGCGGCCGAGGCCCGCGAGCTCGAGGCGCGGCCGGACTACGCGCTCGTCTACGAACGCACCGGTACCGGCGTCAACGTCTGTCAGATGCGTACGCATCTCACGTGGATGAAGAAGCACGCGCCGTCGCTCGTCGAGCGGGCCGCGAGCGCCTATCACTGCAAGGACTGGCTCTATGCCGGTCTGACCGGCGAACGGGCGACCGATCCGAGCGAAGGGGTGTTCACCTTCGGCTCGACCGGCACTCGCGACATCGACGAGGCGGTCGTCGAAGCGCTCGGGCTCGGTGATGTCCGCCACCTCATACCGCCGGTGGTCGATGGCGTCGAGCAACTCGGCGCCCTGACGGCGGCCGCCGCGAAACGCACGGGACTGCCCGCAGGTCTGCCGGTCGCGCTCGGCTACGTCGACGTGATCTGTACCGCCCTGGGAGGCGGCCTGTTCAGCGAGAGCGGCGCGCCGGGACTGAGCGTCGTCGGGTCGACCGGCATGCACATGCGCTTGGCGCGCACCGCCGGGGACATCGTCCTCAACGACGCCCGGAGCGGCTACACGATGTGCTTTCCGGGAAGCGGGTTCGCGCAGATGCAGTCGAACATGGCGGCGACACTGAACATCGACTGGTTGCTGGACGTCGCGGTGGACGCGGTCGCGTTCGCCGGTGGCGAGACCTCGCGCGAGGCCTTGCTGCCGAGACTCGACGCCGCCGTCGCTGGCGCGCAGCCGGGGCAGGTGCTGTATCACCCCTACATCTCCAAGGCCGGGGAGCGCGGGCCGTTCACCGATCCGGCGGCGCGTGCCGGGTTCACCGGGCTCGACACCGGCAGCGGATTCGCGGAGCTGGCCCGTGCCGTCTACGAAGGCCTCGCGCTCGCTGCTCGGGACTGTTACGACGCGATGGGCGAACGGCCGGTGGAGATTCGTCTCAGCGGTGGTGCTGCCCGCTCGATGACGCTACGCACCATTCTTGCCGCGGCGCTCGACAGACCCTTGCGGCTTGCCGAACGCGACGAGGCCGGGGCGGCGGGGGCCTGCATGATCGCCGCCACGGCGCTCGGCTTGCATCCGAGCCTGGCCGATTGCTGTGCGGTGTGGGTCGATTCGCGTCTCGGCGAGTTGCAGGCGCCGGACGCGGCGCTGGCAAGGCACTATGCAGCACTCGCGCCCGTGTACGTGCGCACGCGCGAGGCGCTCGGCGAGACCTGGCAGTCGCTGGCGGCGCTTCGGAGCGACGGGAACGGGAGCGCATGACGACACCTTCGGACACACGATCAGGCCCGGCCGACGGCGACCCTGTGTCGACGACGACGGTTCGGGCGAACGGTGACGCTGCGGTGAAGCGATCGCGGGGCGCCGATGCCGCAAGCGTCGTCGATGTCGTCGTCATCGGCGGCGGCATCAACGGCTCCGGCATCGCGCGCGATGCGGCCGGGCGCGGACTGTCGGTGGTGCTGCTGGAGAAGGACGATATCGGATCCGGCACCTCGTCCCGCTCGGGAAAGTACATCCACGGCGGCCTGCGCTACCTCGAGTACTACGAGTTTCGCCTGGTGCGCGAGGCCCTGATCGAACGCGAAGTGGTGCTGGGCATCGCCCCGCATCTCGCCTGGCCGCTGCGCCTCGTGCTGCCGCACAGCCCGGAGCAGCGACCGCGCTGGCTGATCCGACTCGGGCTCTTCCTGTACGACCACCTGGGCGGGCGGAAGAAGTTGCCCGGCACCCGGTCGATCGATCTGCGCACCGCACCCGAAGGCGAGCCGATCGTGGCGTCGTTCACGCACGCCTTCGGCTACTACGACGTCTGGGTGGACGATGCCCGGCTCACGCTCCTCAACGCGCTCGACGCCGCCGAGCGCGGCGCGACGGTCCTGCCGCGGACGCGGTTCGAGTCGGCCGAGCGAGTGGGCCGGGCCGACGACGCGCTGTGGCGGGTCACCTGGCGGGACACGCTCACCGACGAGGTCGCCACCCGACACGCGCGGTCGCTGGTCAATGCGGCGGGCCCGTGGGTGGAGCGGGTCATCGGCGACGTGGACGGGGCCACGTCGGACAAGCATGTCCGGCTGGTCAAGGGCAGCCACGTCATCATGAAGCGCTGGTGGACGGGCGCGCACGGCTATGTGCTGCAGCACACCGACAATCGCCTGATCTTCGTCAACCCGTTGTTCGAGGACCTGGCGTTGATCGGCACGACGGACATTCCCTACGAAGGCCGTTCGGAGGATGTCGCGATCGACGACAGCGAGATCGACTATCTGCTCGGCATCATGAATCGCTACTTCCACACCACGCTGACGCCCGCCGACGTGCTCGACAGCTACTCCGGCGTGCGGCCGCTGTTCGACGACGACAGCGAAAAGAACGCGTCGGCGGTGACGCGCGACTACGCCTTCGAGGTGGACGGTGGCGACGACGCCCCGCTGCTGTCCGCCTTCGGCGGCAAGCTGACCACCTACCGGAAGTTGTCGGAGCATGGTCTGGAGAAGCTTCGCGGGCGATTTCCGGGCATGGGTCGAGGGTGGACCGGCGAGGCGGCCTTGCCGGGCGGCGACATGCCGAACGGCGACTTCGACGGCTGGTTCGCGACGTTCCGGAAGCGCCACGCCTGGTTGCCGGAGCCGCTGGCGCGTCACTACGCGCGCTGCTACGGCACGCGGGCCGATCGCCTGCTCGACGGCGCGGCCTCGCTCGATGACCTCGGACGGCACTTCGGCGCACGGCTCTACGAGCGGGAGGCGCGCTGGCTGATCGACAGGGAGTGGGCGCGCACGGCCGAGGACATCCTCTGGCGGCGGACCAAGCACCGGCTCTTCCTGAGCGCCGACGAACGCCGGGCGTTCGAGCGCTGGCTGGTCGGGCTCAACGTGACCGGGATGACGCTGGACCGCAGGCCCTGAACGGCGCCGACGTGCGGGAGCGCCGCAAGCGACCGAGCTTCAGGTCCGGCGCGTCTGCGCGAGCATGTCGTCGATCAGCGCGGCCACGCGCCCCGACGCGCCGCCATCCCCCATGCGGGCCGACACCTCGGCAAGGGCGGCGCGCATCGTGTCGGCGCGGCTCTGGTCGGTCAGCAGCGAACGCAGCTCGTCGGCGAGCGCCGAAGGCGTCGCCTCCTTCTGCACGTACTCGGGCACGATGCGGCGTCCGGCGACGACGTTGACGAGCGCGATGTCCGGGATGCGGATCAGACGACTCATGATCGCGTGGTTGGTCGGCGAGACGATGTAGAGCACGACCATCGGCGTGCCGATCAGCGCCGTCTCCAGGGTCGCGGTGCCCGAGGCGGCGAGCACGACGTCCGCGGCGCGCATGGCGTGACAGGCATCCCCGGTGACGATCTCGAGCGGCAGGGACACATCGGCCAGCACGGAGGCGAGCGAGGTGCCTGTCGTCGCCGGTGCCTCGTCGAGGGTCGCGCGGTCGAGTGTCGGGGCGAGCGGCAGCAGGAAGCGGCAGTCGGGAATCGCCGCCCGCAGTCGTCGCGCGCTGTCGAGCATGACGGGCAGGTGGCGCCGGATCTCGCCACGCCGGCTGCCGGGCAGCAGGGTCACCAACGGGCCCGAGGCGCGTAATCCGAAGTGACGTCGCGCCTCGGTCGGGGTGAACCCGGACCGCGCATCGTCGACCAGGGGGTGACCGACATGCGTGACCGGAACGCCGGCCCGCTCGTACACGGCGACCTCGAAGGGGAAGAGCACGGCCATGTGCGTCACCAGCGAGCCGATGCGCGCGACGCGCCCGGCTCGCCAGGCCCAGACCTGGGGACTGATGTAGAAGAGCACCGGAATGCCCAGCGTCTTCGCGGTCTCGGCGAGCTTGAGGTTGAAGTCGGGGTAGTCGACGATGACGAGCAGGTCGGGACGGCGATCCCGCATCGTCCGTCGGAGCCGCGACAGTCGCGCGCGAAACTTGCCGTAGTTGGCGAGCACGTCGACGATGCCGATGACCGCGAGATCACGACAGTCGACGATCAGCTCGGTGCCGCCGCGCTCGAGGGCGCCCGCACCCATGCCGAAGCTTCTCACCTTCGTGCCCCGGTCCGCGAGCGCGGCGAGGGCTTGTGCCGCGTGCATGTCGCCCGAGGCCTCGCCGGCGGAGACCATGACGTTGCAGGGCTCGCCGGTGATCGGGCCGTCCGCTTCCGGCTCGGGCGAGGACACGCTCAGGCGATGGCGCGGCGGACCACGTCCGCGATGCGATCGATCGTCGCGTCCGCGAGCTCGGGGTAGACCGGCAGCGAGAAGCAGCGTTCGCAGGTTTGCTCGGCCACCGGGCAGGACGCCTCCCCGGTCAGGTGCCCCGCGATCGCCTCCTGACGGTGGAGCGGAATGGGGTAGTACACGGCCGAGGCGATGTCCTCGGCCTTCAGCGCCGCCATGATGTCGTCCCGCCGGCTCGAGAGCAGCGTGTACTGGTGGAAGACCGGAGAGAGCTCGGGATGCCCGTCGGGTGCGGTCAGCGGGGGCAGGCGCAGCGGCAGATCGCCGAGACGCGTCTCGTAGCGCGCGGCCACCCGGCGGCGCTCGGCGTTGTAGCGGTCGATGTGCGGCAGCTTGCAGCGGAGGATGGCCGCCTGCATCTCGTCCAGGCGACTGTTGTAGCCGATGACGCTGTGGTGATAACGCACCGCGCTGCCGTGCGAGCGAAGCACGCGGAGCTTGTCGGCGAGTGCGTCGTCGTCGGTGGTCACCATGCCCCCGTCGCCGAAGGCGCCGAGGTTCTTGCTCGGGAAGAAGCTGAAGCAGCCGATGTCGCCGAGGGTGCCGCTCTGCCGACCGCCGATCGTCGCCCCGAAGCTCTGCGCACAGTCCTCGATGACGGCGAGCCCGCGCGCCGCGGCCAGCGCGCCGACGGCGTCCATGTCGCAGGGCATGCCGAACAGGTGTACCGGGACGATGGCCCTGGTGCGGTCGGTAATCGCCGCCTCGACGCGAGCGATGTCGAGGTTGTAGGTGCGTGGATCGATGTCCACGAACACCGGCGTCGCGCCGACGTAGGCGATCGCCTCGGCCGTCGCGATGAAGGTGAACGGCGTGGTGATCACCTCGTCACCGGGGCCGAGCCCGAGCGCGAGCATGGCGAGGTGCAGGGCATCGGTGCCGTTCGCGCAGCCGATCGCGTGGGCCGCACCCAGGTAGGCCGCCGCCTCGCGCTCGAACGCGCCGACGTTCTCCCCCATGATGAAATGCGTACGGTCCAGCACGTCCGCGAGGCTCGCGTCGATCTCGCCCTTGAGCGACTGGTACTGCTCGCGCAGATCGACCATCGGGACCGGTGCGTGTGCGGCCATCGTTACGGGTTCGGCGGGGGGAAGACGCCTAGTCTAGCGGCAATCGGTCTGGCGGCACTCGGTGCAGCGGGAATCGGCGGGGCGGCTCTCGGCGAGCGGCTCTCGGCGGAGCAGCGCTCGGTGGAGCAGCGCTCGGTGGAGCAGCGCTCGGTGGAACAGCGCTCGGCGCAGCGGCATTCGGTGCCGTGTCGCTCGGTGTAGCGACAATTCCCCCCCCCCCCCCCCCCCCCCCCCGCGATTCCGGAGCTCGGACGCTCGGTCGGCCTCATGCCGGCCCCGTTCCGGTGTCACGCGGTCGGGCGCCGCCTGCGGATCCGCGCGAGCAACGGCAGGAACAGCGCGCCCATGCCGAAGCCGACGGCACCGCCGCCACCCCCGCCAGATCCACCGGCCGCCGCGACGTCGGTGTCCGCTGCCGCGCTCTGATTCTCCGCGCGCATCAAATCACCGTTGGCGGCTCCGAACCCCGGCGTGGACCGTTGCTCGTTCGTCTGCCCGGCATCGTCGTCGTCCCTCGACGCCGCCCCTATCGGTTCGGCGGCCCCGAGTTCAGTCCCGCCCTCGGGCGCCGTCGCGTCGCCGAACACGTCGTCGTTGATGCCGTTGTTGTCGGGATTGCTGTCCAGCGTCCGAGACTCCAGGCGGAGCGCGAGGGCGTCGGCGCCCGTGGTGCCGGCGTCGGCGACGACCGTGAAGCGGGAGTTCGCCTGCTCGATCAGCTTCGACCGCTCGCAGCGCAGTTCGGCCTCGTGGGCGAGGCAGTCCCAGCCGCTGTCGGCGCTGACCGACACCCAGTCCGTGCCGGGGTCGCCCATGATGCGCAACGTGAGTTCCCGGGCGCCGAGCTCGCCGATGTTGTCGATCGAGAGATCGATCTCGAGGCCGCGATCGGTGTCGAGCGAACTGGCCGTCAGCGTGAGATCGGTGGCGTACATGGCATCGATGGCTGCCACGTCCTCGCTGCTGAGCGCTTCCCGCTGCCCGATGCGGGTGCCCTCCGGTGCGATGATCGTGCGCTTGCCGTTCTTCGTGAAGTAGTGCTCGCCGTAGTGCATGATGGAGCCGTAGTCGTAGGTCCCGTGCATCGTCGCGCCCGCATCGTAGATCTCGAAGTTGAACGCCTTGGCGTCGTCGATGTTGTCCAGGGCGACGGTGATGAAGTTGTCGCGATCGGCGCGCGTATGCTCGTGGAACAGGCCGATCGCGTGTGAAATCTCGTGCACGACACTGCCGACGCTGCAACTGTCGGCCACCCACAACGGTTGATGGTCCTGACCCCGAAGCTTCTGCCGCCCGACGTAGGAGGCGCAGCCGTTGCTCGGTTCGAACAGCACGTAGTCGACGTAGCCCTGGGCCGCGGGGTCGGTAGTCTCGACCAGCGTCACACGGGTCCGGATGTTGATCCGCTCGATCGCCTCCTCGACCTTGCCCTGTTGGATCTCGCTCAGGCCGGGATGGTAGGCGTAGGGGACCACGCCCTCCGGCCAGCGGTCGAGTCCGCTGGCCTGCCCGAGTCCGCGCGACTGGAACGGCGCGTCCAGTCTGCCGTCGCTGCCGATGCGCCCGAGCACCATGTCGCCTTCGGCGATGGCGTAGCCCTGCACGACTTCGTAGTTCAGTCCGCGGGCTTGACCGGTCGTCCCGTCGTAGCCGGCATCGTCGTTCATCATCACCGAGCCGGGCGAGAGCCGGAAACGCTCCGGCGACGCGAACGCGCTGTGCGCCGACGCACCGAGTGCCGTCGCGACGGCGAGCGTCACCAGAGGTGAGGTCGAACGAAAGGTGTCGGACAGAAGCATCAGAAGACTCGCCGGTAGTTGTTCTTGTTGTTCCGCGATGCGTGGGTCCCTCGGCATGCAAGGGCGCTATCGGACGGCAAGGGAGCGGTCTTTGCCTGCGACGACGGTGTCGGCCGGGATTCGTGAAGTTGGTCGGTGGATTTCGTGAGACAGGTTCGTCCCGCGACGCGATCTCGCGCCCGGACGACCGTGAATCTAGAGTCTGACGCCGGTGCCGGTGTCGAACAGGTGCACGAGTGCCGGGTCGATCCCCAAACCGATCTCGGTTCCGATGGCGGCCCGGAACTCCTTGTCGGCCTTGGCCGACACGAGGTCGTCGCCGGCACGCACCGTGATCATCGTCGCATCCCCGAGCAGCTCGACCGAGTAGATCGGCGCGACGATCTCTGCCGGTTCACCGCCGGTCCGGATGGTGGCGTCCTCGGCGCGGTAGCCGAGCGTCGCCGCGCCGCCGTGGCGCGTGTCGATGCCGGCCACGCGGATGCCGCTCGCCTCGAAGACGCCGTCCTGGATCCGACCCTCGACGAGGTTCATCGCCGGCGAGCCGATGAAGCCCGCCACGAACAGGTTCGCGGGCGTGTTGTAGACATCCTCCGGCGTGCCGACCTGCATGATCTCACCGGCGTTCATGACCACGACGCGGTCGGCCAGCGTCATCGCCTCGATCTGGTCATGGGTAACGTAGATGGTCGTGACGGCGAGCCGGTGCTGGAGGTTCTTGAGCTGTGCGCGCATGGTCACGCGCAGCTTGGCGTCGAGGTTCGAGAGCGGCTCGTCCATCAGGAAGACCGTCGGCTCGCGCACGATCGCGCGGGCGAGGGCAACCCGCTGCCGCTGGCCACCCGACAGGGCCTTGGGCTTGCGCTCGAGAAGCGGTCCGAGTTCCACCATCTCGGCCGCCTTCTGCACGCGAGCGTCGTGCTGGTCGGCCGGAATCTTCCGGATCTTGAGGGGGAAGCGGATGTTCTCGTAGACGGTCATGTTCGGGTAGAGACCGTAGTTCTGGAACACCATCGCGACGTCCCGGTCCTTCGGGTCCAGGTCGTTGACCGTGCGATCGCCGATGCGGATCGTGCCATCGGTCGGTGACTCGAGGCCGGCCACCATGCGCATCGTCGTGGTCTTGCCGCAGCCCGAGGGGCCGAGCAGCACGAGAAATTCCCGATCGGCGATGGCGAGGTCGAATCCCTTGACCCCGTAGACATCGCCCCAGCGCTTGTTGATGTTCGACAGTACGACTTCGGCCATGGGAAAGGGCTGTCCGTGACGAGGTGTGGGATGATGTTGACACGCGGCCGTCTCGACAGGCAAACACACGTGACCCGTTCAGTGTCTCCTCCTCATCGGGCCGCCTGGCGAACCCCGATGCTGGTCATCCTCGCGGGCTGCGCGATCGCGGCCGTCGGCTTCGGTGCGCGCTCTGCGCTCGGGCTCTTTCTCGAGCCGATGACCGCGACTCGCGGCTGGTCGCGCGAGACCTTCGCGATGGCCCTCGCCCTGCAGAACCTGTTCTGGGGTCTCGGTCTGCCGCTCGCCGGCGTGCTCGCCGACCGTCTCGGCGCGTCCCGGGTCATCATGGTCGGAGCCGTGGTCTACGCCAGCGGACTCTGGGGCATGGCGAACGTGGAGAGCGCCGGTCTGCTCCACCTGTTCGCGGGCGCCTTCGCCGGCCTCGGGATCGCCTTCTCGGCCTTCTCGCTCGCGCTGGCGGCGATGGTCAAGGTGGTCGCGCCCGATCGGCGCACCGTCATCCTCGGGTTGGGCACGGCGGCCGGCTCGGCGGGGCAGGTCGTGTTCTCGCCCCTCAGTCAGGGACTGATCGAGTCGGTCGGCTGGGCCGGTGCGCTCGTCGGGCTTGCCCTCTTCGTGCTCGGCATGATCCCGCTGGCCTTGCTGCTGCCGCGCGGCGGCGGCACGGGGGTGGAGCCGGGTGCCATCGATCAGAGCCTGGTCGAGGCGCTTCGCGAGGCGCGCTCGCATCGCGGCTATGTGTTGCTGACGACGGGCTTCTTCGTCTGCGGCTTCCACGTCGCCTTCATCACCGTGCACTTTCCGGCCTACGTGCGCGATCTCGGGCTCGATCCGTCCATCGGGGCCTGGTCGCTGTCGTTGATCGGCCTGTTCAACATCGGCGGCTCCCTGCTCGCGGGCGTGGCCGGACACCGCTGGAGCAAGCGGCTCGGACTCTCGACGATCTACGCCGCGCGCGCGGCCGCTATCCTCGCCCTGCTGCTTCTGCCGAAGACGCCGTTCGTGATTCTCGGCTTCGCGGCCGTGATGGGTGTCCTGTGGCTGTCGACGGTGCCGCTGACGACCGGCATCATCGCGCAGGTGTTCGGCGTGCGCTACATGGCGACGCTGTTCGGCATCGTCTTCCTCAGCCACCAGATCGGCAGTTTTCTCGGCGTCTGGCTGGGTGGCGTGCTGTACGACCGTGCGGGAAGCTACGACGGCATGTGGTGGGCGGGCGTCGTGCTCGGACTGCTCGCCGCTCTGGTTCACCTGCCGATCGACGAGCGCCCGCTGGTTCGCGGCGCGCTCGCGGGCGGAGCGTCGCGCGGGTGACCGGCGCCTCGAACGCCCGGCTGCATCTCGTCGTGCCGGTGGCGCGGCCTCGCGAGAAGCGCCCTTGACGTTCGGTCGGATGGCGCTGACGGCGCTTCTGCTCGGGCTGCTGTGGAGGGTCGTGGATGTGCCGGCCGCACTGGCCCGCTTGCGCGAGGTGGAGGCGACGTGGGTGGTGGCGGGTCTCCTGCTCGTGCAGCTGCAGGTGGTGGTCTCGGCTCTGCGCTGGCGCTTCACCGCAGCCCGGCTCGGTCACCGGATCGGCGCATGTCGCGCGATCGGGGAGTACTACCTCGCGACGCTGCTCAACCAGGTGCTACCGGGTGGCGTCGCCGGCGATGCCGCCCGAACGTTCCGTGGCACGCGACGCGATGTCCGTCTGCCGGACGTCGCGCGTGGCGTGGTGGTCGAACGGCTTGCCGGACAACTCTCGCTCGTGCTCGTCGCGCTCGCGGGACTCGCGTTCTGGCCTCGGTTGCTCGAGGCGCCGCCGCCGCGGGTGGCGCTCGCGGGCGTCGCCGGTCTCGTCGCGTTCGTCGTCGTCGGCTGGCTGACACTGCGAGGATCGGCCCGCATCGGCCCGAGTCGTTGGCGACGTGCCGTGCGCAGCATCGGACCCACGCTTCGTCGTTGCTGGCTGGCGGACCGGGCGTGGGTGGTGCAGGGTTCGACGAGCCTGATCGTCACGGCCAGTTATCTCGGCGTGTTCGCGATCGCCGCGACCGCGACCGGTGCCCCGATGACGGCCGCAGCCGTCGTGACGATCGTCCCGCTCACGCTCGCGAGCATGTTGCTGCCGATCTCGATCGGCGGCTGGGGCGTGCGCGAGACCGCGGCGGCGGCTCTTTGGCCATTGGCGGGGCTCGGTGCCGAGGCGGGTGTCGCGGCCAGCGTGTTCTACGGATTGATCTCGCTCGCCGGCAGTCTGCCCGGCGTCCTGCCCCTGTTGCGCGGGCGCAGGGCCGCGCGGCGTGCGGACGGCTCGAGAACGTGACCGCTTCGGCTCAGACGACGTGCTCGCGCGCTGCGCGAGAGAAGGTGGGCACGATCTGATCGCGCCGCTCGTCGAGCAGTCGAGCGAAAGCCGTCTCGGGCATCGGGCGGTGAAAGTGAAAGCCCTGGAACAGCACGCAGCCTTCTGCCTGCAAGGCCGCCACCTCGGCGGCGGTCTCCGCGCCCTCGGCCAGCACATCGACGCGCAGTTCGCGCCCGAGCGCGATCAAGGTGCGGCAGATCGCCCGATGATTCTCGTTGACGTCCGCTTCGCGCACGAACTCCCGATCGATCTTCAGCTTGTCGAACGGCATCGTTCGCAGGTGGCTCAGGCTCGAGTAGCCGGTGCCGAAGTCGTCGATCGACATGCCGAACCCGTGCTGCCGCAGCGTACGCATGGTATGGCTGGCCCCCACGCTGTCGGCGGTGGCCGAGGTCTCCGTCAACTCGACCTCGAGTTCGCCGGCACCGATGCCGTGCTCGGCGACGAGCGCGGCGACACGCGACGACAGCGTCGGGTCGGCGAACTGGCGGGCGGAGAGATTGATCGCGATGCAAGGGACGACTAACCCGGCCGTCCGCCAGTCGGTGAGGCGACGGCACACCGTCTCGAGCGTCCAGAGTCCTATCTCCTCGATCAGCGCGCTTTCCTCCGCGAGGGGTATGAAGTGGTCGGGCGACAGCAGCCCTCGCTCGGGATGCTGCCAGCGAATGAGCGCCTCGGCACCGACGATGCGATCGCGTGACGCGTCGACGACGGGCTGGAAGTGCAGCAGCAACTCGTCGCGCGAGAGCGCCCGCGCCAGATCGCGGGTCAGGCGATGGCGCTCGACCAGTGCCGCTCGACTCCCCTCGGAATAGAAGCATTCGGACACGCCGCGACGCGAGGCGAAGGTCAGGGCGACCAGCGCGTCGTCGATCAGCGCGTCGAAGGAGCGGTCGTCCAGCGGCCAGAGCGAGACCCCGCGGCGGCAGACGAGCCCTTGCTCCATGCCGTCGGCCTCGAGACGCTCGAAGCATCGGTCGAAGCGGGCGAGCTGCTCGACGATTTCGTCCGGGTCCGCCGTGTGCAGGATGATCGCGAGCGTGGTCGAATCGATGTGGTAGAGGGTCGTGTCCTGCGGCGAGACCGCCTCCAGCGCGGCAGCGGCCAGGCGAAGCAGACGATCGGAGGCGGTGAGTCCGAAGGCCGCGGTAACCGTATCCAGACCGTCGACGCCGATGGTGCACAGCGCGAAGGCTGCCGCATCGCTGGCCGACTCGTGCTCGGCCAGTGCGGCAAGGAGGCGCGTGCGATTGGGCAGGCCGGTGACGGCATGACGGTGCTCCAGGGCATCGCGCGCTTCCTCCAGCCGCGCGAGTGCGTGCATGGTGTCGGCCATCAGGGTACCGACGGCATCGGCGTGTCCGGTCGGCAATGCGGGCAGTCGGCGCTCCGCGACGTAGGTCCGTAGCGCCGTCGCCGTGAGCGTGATGGGGCGCAGTAGCTGGTGCAGCAGATACAGCGTCACCGCCGTGCCGGCGAGCGTGGCGACAAGTGCGATCACGAGCACGTCCCATTCCTGGCCCGTGTCGACGCTCGTGGCGAGGAACCAGGCGACGAGCGCGAGCAGAGGCACGTGGATGCCGACGAAGGCGATCAGCAGGATCTTGCCCGCGTAGCCGAGCCGGTCCAGCCGGGTCAGCGCGGCATACACCCGCAGTGGTCGAGATCGAACGTCGTCGAGCACCATTCGTGAATCTCCCCGGCAGTCGGGTATGGCGAGCCCCTGCGGCTCTCCCTCTTTCACTCGCATGCACGGAGAATGCCGTCCGTTACCTTCCGCCTGGCCGGCGCTGTCACTGCTCGGCCGCGTCGCGTGCCGCCTCGACCATCACTGCGCCATGTTGCGCGACCTGTGCCAAGAGCGTAGAACGGTCCTGCCCGGGCTGGTATGGCACTGGCCTGCACTCGTGCGCTACCCAGGAGAGTCCATGAAGCAGCTGTATATCGTCGGTTTCGACGACACCGAAGCGTCCAAGCGCGCGGTGGACTTCGCGATCGAACGGGCGAAGGCCGCCGATGACACCATCCTCCTCCTGTACGTCCTGGAGTGGTCGCCTTACAGTTTCCTCACGAACGAGGAGATCGCGGAACGCAAGGGGAGGCGGCGACAGGAACTCGCTCGTGCCGAGGGACTCGTGACCCCGATCGCCGAGCGCGTCCGAGCCGCCGGCATCGAATGCGAGGCGCTCGTCCGCTACGGCAATCCGGCCGAGCTGCTCTGCGAGGAGGCTGCCGAACGGGGTGCGGTCCAGATCTTCGTCGGCCGCACGGGGGACTCCTCGTTCAAGGCGCGCATGCTCGGCAGCATGGTCGTCAATCTGGCGCAAGCCTCTCCCGTTCCGCTCATCGTGGTGCCCTGATCCATGAACAGACTCATCAGACGACTCCCTCACCTTCTCGGGGCCCTGCTGTTCGCCTTTGCCGGCAGCGCCGTCGCCCAGGAGACGGCAGCCGCGCTCACCGTCGACGAACGCATCAGTGCCGCGGTCAGTCCGTTCCTGAGCCCTGTCGTGAACACGATCTTCTATTCGGTCCCGGTCTTCGGGGTGGCCTTCCCGCTGATCGTCGGCTGGTTGATCGTCGCCGCGACCGTCTTCACGCTGTACTTCGGCTTCATCCAGTTCCGCGGTTTCGCCCACGCCATCAGCATCGTCAAGGGCGACTACCTCGACCCGAAGGACGCGGGCGAGGTCACGCCGTTCCAGGCACTGACCACGGCTCTGTCCGGCACGGTCGGGCTCGGCAACATCGCGGGCGTCGGCGTCGCGGTGTATCTCGGCGGACCGGGCGCGACGTTCTGGATGATTCTCGCGGGCCTTCTCGGCATGGCCTCGAAATTCACCGAGTGCATCCTCGGCGTGCACTACCGCAACGAGTACCCGGACGGGTCGGTGTCGGGCGGGCCGATGTACTACCTGTCGAAGGGCCTCGCCGAGCAGAATCGCGCGACGCTCGGCAAGGTGCTCGCCGTGGTGTTCTCGATCTGCTGCATCGGTGGTGCGCTCGGCGGCGGCAACATGTTCCAGGCCAATCAGTCCTTCGCGCAGTTCGCGGGCATATTCCCCGGTATCGCGGACTACGGCTGGGTGTTCGGCATCGTCATGGCCGTGCTCGTCGGTGTCGTGATCATCGGCGGCATCCGGTCGATCGCCAAGGTCACCGAGAAGATCGTGCCGAGCATGGCGGCGCTGTACGTCGGTTCCGCGCTGATCATCATCCTGCTGAACTACGACAAGATTCCCGGTGCATTCACGGCGATCATCGACGGGGCGTTCGCGCCGACCGCGGTCGCGGGTGGCGTCGTCGGCGCGTTGATCCAGGGGTTCAAGCGAGCGGCGTTCTCGAACGAGGCCGGCATCGGTTCGGCGGCGATCGCGCACTCCGCGGTGCAGACCAAGCATCCGGCCACCGAAGGATATGTGGCGCTGCTCGAGCCGTTCATCGACACGGTCGTGATCTGCACGATGACCTCGCTCGTCATCACCATCACCGGCGTGTGGGTGCCGGACAACGGTGTGAGCGGCATCGCGCTGACCTCGGCGGCGTTCTCCAGCAACTTCGCGGGCTTCAAGTACGTGCTCGCCGTCGCCGCCATCCTGTTCGCGTTCTCGACCATGTTGTCCTGGTCGTACTACGGGATGAAGGCGTGGACCTACCTGTTCGGCGAGGGGAAGGTGAAGGAACTCGTCTTCAAGCTCATCTTCCTGGTGTTCATCGTCATCGGCGCCTCACTCGGTCTGGGCCCGGTCATCGACTTCTCGGACGCCATGATCTTCGCCATGTCGCTCGGCAACGTCGTCGGCCTGTACTTCCTGATGGGCAAGGTGAAGGAGCTGGTGAAGGACTACAACGCCAAGCGCAGGAGCGGCGAGATCAGCAAGATCGTCGCCTGAGAGCCGTCCCGAGGGAAGGCGGGCAGGACGCCCGCCTCCCCCCCCCGTTCGTCAGCCTTCGTGGCGGGAGGCTAGCTGCGCGTAGACCGGCGTGGCGATCCCCGCCTGGCGTGCCTCGGTCTGCAGGGTGAGGAACGGCGAGTCGTTTCGTGACCGGTGCAGGTCGCCCCCGTGGAACCAGAGCGCCTCCTGCGCCGTCGGCTTCCACGTGTCGCGCTGCGCCCCTTCCCAGGAGCCGGGGTCCTCGCTCGGACAACGGGTCACGGACGCCGACCTGCCCCTCGACGAGACCCATCGAGCGTCTCTTCGACGTGCGCTCGATGGGTCTCGTCGAGCAGCGTTCGCGGCTTCCGTGATGGGTGGCTACCCGACGAACATGCGTCCGCGGACGACAGTTGCGCTACTCGGGTGCCACGCCGGTTCGCCGTGGCGGCGAGCTTGCGCTACTCGATCGGGTCGGCGCGGCCCGCGCGTGTGCCGTCGGCGGAGCGCGCCCGGACGGCCGTCGGCGTCGCTTGCGCGCCGGGTTGCCAGGGGGTGAACGTCTGACCGTCGACGGTGTACTCGAGCGCGAGACCGGGCAGGGCCACGTTCATGTCGAGCGTGCCGTTCGCGGTCGACGCTCCCGGCACCGGCACGCGGTATTCGATGCCGGCCGCATCCAGCTTGCGGAGTTCCTTCCCGGCGAGCGTCGCGCCGAACAGGGCGAAGTCCGCGGCGATCGCGTTCGTGTCGACCCGCCCTGAATCCTGCGTGAACGTGGTGTTCTCCGCGTAGTCCAGCTCCCAGCCCGCGCGGTGCCAGGCGCGCTCGGCAAGCGCGAGCAGTCGCGGGTAGACCGCATACTCGAACTGCTCGCGGGTCCGTATCAGCTCGCTCCAGATGTGTCCCTGCATGCCGGCATAGCCCGGGTAGGCCCCCGAGCCCTGCCCGGTCCACGGACGGTTGTCGCGGTTGGACGTGGTCTCGGCGTTCTGCGGCAGGTTCTCCGGTGCGAAACCGAAGAGCTTGCGCGTATCGGTCGAGCGCGCCGCCCAGTACTTGCCGCGCTCGTCCGGATCGGCTTCCGGGACGAAGCTGAGGTACAGGTAGTCCGGCGAGGACAGCACGACCTCGAAGCCGCGTGCGGCAAAGCCGTGAGCGGCCTGCACGCTGGACCGACCCGAGCTGGTGATGCCCCAGTAGGTGACGCCGGCCGCTTCGGTCGCGAGCGAACCCGCGTCGACGTCCGAGACGATCTCGTGCCAGAGGTAGAGACGGGGGATGCCGGCATCGGCGACGAGCTGCGAGACGCGCTCGACGAAGTGACGCTCGAGATCCTCGCGGGAATCCACGCCCTCGGTCGCGGCGATGTAGGCCACGCAGGCGGGCGAGCCTTCCCAGGGCAGGTCCCAGCGCGACGTGTCGGGTTCCGGGTAGCCGGGGCCACGGTAGACGTTTCCGGCCTCGTCGCCGCCCATGTGCCAGATCTCGAGCGGCGCGCCGGCGTCACGGTACATCGCCGCGACGTCGCCGACGACGCGCTCGACGAAGTTGTAGGTTCCGGGCACGCAGGGGTTCAGGATGTTGTCGTCGTAGTGCTGCACGGTGACGTAGCGGCTGGTGTCGTCCGGGTCGTCGATGCGCACGTTCGTGTCGGTCGGGGTTCCGAAGTTCGCGGCACGCGCGCGCATCGCGACGACGGCCGCGCGCGCATGCGCCGGCATGTCGAACTCGGGGATCACGACGATGTTGCGGGCGTTCGCGTGACGGAGCAGGGCGACGAACTCCTCGCGGCTGAAATGTCCCGTGCCGCTGTTGGTGTCGAAGGCGCCGGAGCCCAGCTGCGGCATGAGACCCGCCGATTCGGTGACGTTGCCGTCGTCGTCGAGGGCGAAGGCGCGTCGCGCGCCGACCGCGGTCAGTTCGGGAAGACCGGGGATCTCGAGGCGCCATCCCTCGTCGTCGGCGAGGTGCAGGTGCAGGCGGTTCAGCTTGTAGGCCGCCATCTGGTCGAGCAGCGCGAGGATGGAATCGGCCGACTGGAAGTTGCGCGCGACGTCGACGTGCATGCCGCGGAAGACGAAGCGCGGCGTGTCGACGACGGCGACGGACGGGATGCTCGGCACGCCGATCTGCACCAGCGCGAGCAGGGAATGCGCGCCGTTGAACAGCGCCTCCTGGTCCTGACCGACGATGCGGATGCCGGCCGCGTCGACATCGAGCGTGTAGCGGTTCTCGGGGAGTGACGCATCGATGGTCGCGCTGAGCGGCACACCGGTCCCGCTCGCCACGCCCAGCGTGGCCTGGCGGGCCTCCAGCGCGGCGATCGTGGCGGCGGGCAGTGCCGCGCCCGCGAACGAGAAGCCACCCGCGATCGACACGTCGGTCGTGCCGACGGTGATCTGCTCGGGCATCGGCACGATGCGCGCCTGTACCTCGCGCTCGCTGATCGCCGCAGACCGAACGGTGGCCGCTCGGCTCGCGCCGGTCGCGTTCTCGGCAAAGCGTTGCGCGGGGGTGCGGACGACCGGCGGCTCGTTGTTGTCGCCGTTGCGGTTCGTGCCGGTGATCGGCACCGCGTAGGCGAGCACGTCGTCGTTCGTGTCGGTGTTGGGCAGGAGCTGCGGCTCGCCGCCATCGCGCACGAGCCAGTAGCGCGGCAGGAAGTCGCTCTGGATCAGCTGGCGGTACTCGTTGACGAAGCGGATGGAATCGACGGGCGCGCCGTCACCGCTGCCCTCGATGCCGCCGAAGCCGTCGGCGGGGGTGAGGTAGTAGAGATCGCCGTTGACGAAGAAGACGTCGAAGCGTTCGCTGTCCACCCGCAAGATGCGTTCGACGCTGTGAAAGTACAGCCGCCAGCCGCCCTCGTTCAACTCGCCGTTCGCATCCTTCAGGTGCAGGTTCACGACGCTGCAGGAGCCGAACTGCGCGCCGACGTCGCGGCAGTTCACGTCGGTGTCGCTGCCGTGGTTCTCGACCATCTCCCAGACGGCGGCGAGCGGCTCGCCTCGCGCCGCGGCGCGCGAGCGACCGGCCGCCGAGACCGTCGGCACCAGCGTGCCCGGATCGACCGCGTTCCGCGGGATCAGCGTGGCCTCGTGCGAGAGGTCGGCGCCGTCGAGCACCGGCTCGGTGCCCGGCGGCGGACCGGCCGTGCCGCCGCCGCTCGTCGTATTGCCGGTGGTGCTGCCCGAGGTGCCGGCCGTCACGCCGGCGTCGCCTCCGGCCGCCGCGCCGCCGTCGTTCCCGCCCGCCGTGGCGGTCCCGGACGACGCGCCGGAGTCGGTCGGTTCGCCGGTATCGGTCGAGCCGCTCGAGCCGCTGTCGCAAGCGGCCAGGAGCGCGATCGAGAGGCAGGCGGCGAGCGAGCGAGCCGAATGGACTGCGGTGGTGGTCATGAGTCTCTTCATCCCCCTAGTATGGCTTCCGCCCGTCGCCTTTTCCGAGCGACCTTCGACACCCTGTCATGCCGCTCATTGCTCCGGTCGTGCGATCCCCGACCGCTACCGACGTCGCACGCCTGCTGCTGGCCAGCGCGCTCTGGGGATCCTCGTTCCTGTGCAACGCCATCGCGCTGGAGGATTTCGCCCCCGTCGCGATTGCCGGCTGGCGCGTCTCGCTGGCCGCCGTCGTGGTGCTGCTCGCCTGCCGTCTGCGCGGGCTGGGCGTCACTCTGGACCGGCGGGTGGTCGTTCTGTTCCTGTCGATCGGTTTTCTCAACGGCGCCGCGCCGTTCACGTTGATCGGCTGGGGCCAATTGCACGTCGACACCGCGACCGCATCGCTGTTGATCGCCGCCTCGCCCTTCGCCACCTTGCTGTTCTCTCATTTCATGACCGATGACGACCGGTTCACCTGGCGTCGGCTCGCCGGGCTCGTGATCGGTTTCGGCGGGGTAGCGACCCTGCTCGGTCGCGGTCTGGCGGAGGGCGGCGGGAGCCTCCCGGGCATGCTCGCGATCGCCCTGGCGGCCTGCTGCTACGCGTTCTCGGCGCTCCTCATCCGCCGACTCGGCGAGATGTCGAGCCTCGTCGTGGTCGCCGGCACCCTGAGCGCGAGCACCCTCATGCTGCTGCCCGTCGTCCTGTGGACGCACCCGCCCTGGTCACAGAGCGCCGGGGCGGCGCCGATCGCCGCGGTCCTGTTCCTCTCGCTCGGACCGACCGCGGCGGCCTACGTGCTGCGGGCTCGCATCGTGCAGACCAACGGCGCGGTCTTCATGTCGGGAGCGGGCTACCTGATTCCGCCGTTCGCGATGTTCTGGGCCTGGCTCTTCCTGGGCGAACGGCCCGCTGGCACCGCGCTGTTCGCGCTCGCGCTGATCCTGGCGGGTCTCGCGATCGGGCGTCCGAGAGCGCGCCGTCACTCGCGCGCGAGCCCCGTATAATGCGCCGTTGCCTATCCGACCGACCCCCATCCACCAAGGACATCCCCGCGCGATGAGTTCCGACGACAAGCCCTGGACCACCCCGATGCCCGACGCTCAGTTCGGCGTCATGCGCGACATCCTCGCGGCGCCGAGTCCGATCGGGCTCGAGTCCGCGATGACCGTCGGTGTCCTGAAGCCTCTTTTCGATGCGTTCATGCCCGAGTCCTGGGCCATGCAGCGCTTCGTCGGCAACGCGGGCGTCGTGTGGGACACGCACCCGGGCGAGGACGAACGGTTCTCGATCATGCTGGTCGGGCACGCCGACAAGATCCGTCTGCAGGTCAGGAAGATCGGCGGCGACGGCAAGATCTGGGTCAACAGCGATTCCTTCCTGCCGAACGTGCTGGTGGGCCACGAGGTGACGCTGTTCAGCGAGGACCCCGACGAGCCCGGTCGCTACCGCTCGCTGAAGGGCGGCACCATCGAGGCGCTCGGCGCGATTCACTTCTCCGACCCGACGCAGCGCACCGGCGACAAGGGCATCCGCCCGAACGCGCTGTATCTCGATCTCCAGATCCACGGCAAGAACAAGGCGGACCAGATCAAGCGCCTCGGCATCAAGCCGGGCGACACCTTGCTGTTCGACCGCCCCATCAAGCGTGGCTTCAGCCCGGACACCTTCTATGGCGCGTACCTAGACAACGGTCTGGGCTGCTTCGTCACCGAGGAAGTCGCTCGCCTGATCGCCGAGGCAGGTGGCACCCGCAACGTTCGCTGCCTGTTCGCGATCGCCTCGCACGAGGAGATCGGCCGTTTCGGCTCTCGCGTGCTCGCCGGCGAACTGCGCCCGGACGTGCTGATCGGCATCGATGTCAACCACGACTATGTCGCGGCCCCCGGGATCGGTGACCGGAACATGCAGCCGTTGGCGATGGGCAAGGGTTTCACGATTTCCACCGGGGCGATCGCCAGCGAGCAGCTGAACGCGCGCATCAAGCGGGCGGCGAAGGCGGCCGGCATTCCCTACCAGCTCGACGTCAACGGGCGCGACACCGGCACCGACGGCATGGCAGCCGTGCTCGCGAGCGTGGATTCGGCGGCCACGTCGGTCGGCTTCCCGACCCGGAACATGCACACGATCTCCGAATCGGGCCACACCGGCGACGTGCTTGCCGCGATCCATGCGTTGAAGGACACCATCCTCGCGATGGATGGGGAGAAGGACCTGCGGGATGCATTCAAGGCCGAACACCCGCGTCTCGACGACACCACGCCGATCACCCACCAGGGCTTCGACAAGATCGAGGACGCGGAGGGCTAGTTCGGTCGAGGCTGTAGGCGAGAGCGGGTGGTCGAATAGGCCATTCGACCCGGCCAACTTCGTTGGCAATTCGGCCCGCGTAGCTTGAGTGACTTGTTGGTCGAGCGTACGCAGACTAGAGCCGATCGCATCTTCGGGTTTCGGCAGCGCCTAAGGGTCGAGTGGTTTCGCTTCCGACGATACGCCAGCACGCCTCGGCGTCCGCTGAAGTTTCGCGCGGGGAGCACGCGGGGAGCGTCTGGTTGCGCGGGCGTAGATCTGCCTGCTTACGAAGTACGGTCCGTCGCGGTACTAGCTCCATTCGGCTTCGGAAAAGTAGTACTCGGTGCAGTAGGTGTCTCGTGACCTGTAAAAGCCAAGAATCGCTTCCGATATCGCGTTCACTCGGGCATTGCCATCGTTTCGTCCGAGCCGAGTAGACGTTGGCACAAACTCGGGAGTTCCAGAGGCTCTAGCCGGCACGACAGCGCATCTTTGAGCAGGAGAGATCGAGTCAGGTACGAGTGAAACTTCTCGAACGCAAGGTTCGCGTCATTCGGAACGGCAAAGTTCTGCGCGCCGTCGCGTATCGATCGCAAGGCGCGCAGCAAAGACTCTTCCCCACCGGTAATTTCTAGAAATCCGTCATGTGTCTGCACTTCGAAGTTTTTGGCTCGCATCGCAAGCGAGAGAGTTGTGGTCGTTGTGGTCCCAACTCTCGTCGCGACGATCCATGAGTTGTCGCCACGAGCTACCAAAGGTCCGTCATTAAACCCGAGCATGGCATAAGATCGTCGGCCCTGGTTCAGCAGTTGTACCGCGTATTCGTCAAGGTAGGCAGGCGTTTCTTCGCCTTCCAAGATCTGAAACATGCGGGAAACGACCTTGTCGTGAATGTCACCTGGTTCCCCGCCGAACATCGGTGGCATGCCGCCGGTTGCCGACTTGACGGAGACGACACGATCTCGATCGTCCACTTCGACAATCTTCCAACGCTGTCCCGAAAAGATCAATAGCATTCCCGGAGCGACGATGTTCTCTATCGGCATGGTGCCCAGCGATCGCCCCCCCGAAACTATCTGGTACTCTTCCGAGGTCTGAAAGACGGCGTAGAAAGAATAGTGCTCGACTAGACTTTCACCTACGGAACCGAGTAGCAATATTCCATCCGTAGCCTGCTCGATGAGGTCGGTGCCGGGTTCACCCAGCGCACGAAGCACTTCTGCGAATAGCTGCGGATCCACGTTTCGAAATGGCCCTTGACTGCATAGAACGCTGTAGAGATTTGCTGCGGAGGCCCCGCCCCTTTCGGCGATGATAGAGAGAATCTGGTGAGTAAGAGTGGACAGATGTAGCGCGATCGAGCGCGGTGGCTCGCACCAACGCTCGAGCATCAGTTCGATCATCGCGATGGAACGAACGAGGCCCAGTCGCAAGCGGTCGGCGAAGGCTGCGTCGTTTTCTCTTTTCTGTTCGACGATGTATTGCCGCAGAATGGCCGATTTCCCCCTACGTCTGCCGGACCGGCCAATTCTTTGTCTCAGCGAGGAAACCGTGAACGGTGCACCGATCTGAGCGACGCAGACGATGTCCCCAATGTCGATACCCAGCTCCAAGGTCGATGTACAGACTGCCGTGGTCGGCAAGCCCTCACCTTTTAATCGCTGTTCCACGAAGTCGCGATGCTCACGCGACAGGCTCGCATGGTGCGGAAAGAACTCCAGCGGCACGTCTTGCTCTTCGCTGATGCGACGTAGACGATCGGCATAAGTTTCGACCGATTTCCGAGCGCCCGCGAAGACGAGGTTATCGTCGCCTCGAAGACGGAGAAAGAGTTCGCCAGCGACAGCTGCTTGAACTGGTACGCGGTCATTTTTTCCGCTTTCGTATGCCTTGAGCTGGACCTTCAGCTCGGCTCGTTCGTCGTCGGCCTCGATTACTACGACGGATCCAGGGTCGTCGCCACAGAGAAAAGGACAGGCAAGCCTTGGTTCTCCCAGCGTCGCGGAAAGGCCAACTCGACGGAGACGATTTCGTCTCGCAAGTTCCAGTCGCGTGAGTAAAGAGCGGATATGAACGCCACGTTCGCTGTCGAGCATCGTATGCAGCTCGTCCAGTACAACGGCTCTTGTCGCTGCGAAAAGTCGGGAGATCTCGGTTCCACGTCTGACGAAGAGCGCTTCCAATGATTCGGGTGTAATGAGCAGAACCCCGCTAGGATTCTCGATCCCGCGCGCTTTGACGGAGGCAGGTACGTCGCCGTGCCATGGAGTCACCGCGAGGTCGGCTTCATTGCAGATACTTTCGAGACGTTGCGCCTGGTCTGTGATTAGCGCCTTCAGCGGACCGATGTATAGCAGGTCGAAACCGCCGAGGTCGGACGGCTTGTCTATGACATCGGACAAAAGTGGAAGAAAAGCGGCCTCAGTCTTGCCCCCCGCCGTAGTAGCACTAACAATGATGTCGGCTTCCGTCTCAATAACAGTGAGGATGGTCCGAACTTGCACTGGTCGCAGTTCATCCCAGCCCTTTCTACGAATCCACTTTTGAATAGGCCTCGCAAGATGATGGAAGGCCTCGCTCACAGCTTGAAACTAGTCAGGCCATCATCATTCGGCTGATTTTCGGGTCCGTCCCCTATTTTGGAGGAACCACCTGGCCCGGATTCGTGGTCTGCATCTATGTCGACTCGTTCAAGCAGATCATGCCACGCCGTTCCGGGATTTTGAGGCAGCATTCCAAGCAGCTTCACAAATGCACCGACAGTATTGCGGGGCGTGCGGAAGTACGCTTCACCGATTCGATTAGAGCAGTGGGCCATGAATGCGGTGAGCGCTTCATCCGGCAGAGGATCTTCTGGCTGCATGACAGATCGAACGTTCGAGAGCAATACGAACATCTCCTCTGGGGTTAGCGTGGCAAGACGTAAAACTGGTCCGGACAGGTCTACCAGGCCATCTCGGGCAAACCTGTTCTCAGCCAGCCGCGATTGTAGTGCCTCGTAGCTATATAGCCCGCGCCGAGTGTTCATCAGGAACTCGGGAGTTCCACCCATGATGAACCCGATATGGCTTGCACTTCCCTGAAACACATCGTTCACAATGCGAAGAATCTGCTCGTAGTTCGCGTTTCGAGCCTGCGAAGAGGTTAGTTTGAATAAATTAACCATCTCGTCCAATCCGACCAAGAGGCCCTTGTATCCGGCGGTTCGCACAAATTTGGACATGAGCTTCAAGTGGTCATACACGCTCGAATCGTCGACGATTCCTCGTACGCCCAGTGCCTTGCGAGCGTCGGTTCGCGTGACGTACTCGCCGCGTAACCATCGCAAGGCAGCTGTGGTGGTTTCGTCGTCGCCAGTCTCGTGACCCTCCCAGTATCGGCGAACTACCTCGGCGAACTCGAAACCACCTGTCAGCTCTTCGAAGCTCTCCAGTCGCTCGCGAATTACAATACCCACGGGTAAGCCTCGATTCTCCGCGTCCTGCGCGGTTTGCCCAGCGAATCTTTCGACGACACTCGCCATCGCTCCGCCGTCTGGTCTAGTCCGTGTTGAAAGGTTTCGTGCCATCTCCGCGTAGAGGCCTCTGGCCTGTCCCCCTGTTGCATAGAGTCGCCTCTCGGGAGCCAGGTCCGCGAACATGACGACCAATCCTTTTTCCAACGCAATTAATCGAACGAGGTTCATGAAGAACGTCTTGCCGGATCCATAGTCGCCAATTACGAACCGTATCGTCGCCCCCCCCTCGCTGATGCGCTGTACATCGAGCAGCATTTCCTCGATCTCTCGGGCTCTACCCACTTGGATATGTCGCAATCCTACTTTCGGTACCACCCCGGCGCGAAGCGCTTGCACTATTGTGTCGCGATCTCTTGACTTCAGTACGCGCATCAACTGCTCTCCGGAGGTTCACGCAGCTGCGCTGCTATTTCAGGGGCAATGTCGTAACCGTGGTAGGCATCGATCAAGGCCTCTTGATAGACTTCGTAAGACCACTCGTTTAGGGTCTCAAGCGCGCCGCCAACCATAAGTCCCTTGTCTTGGCAGAGCTTCTCGAAGTCTGATTCATTCCAGTGATCTCTCTCGATGAGCGCTTGCGCGAGTTCAGAGTGTGCGGGATCCAGCCCGCGCAATAAACCGAGCTGCCCGTCCTCCGACGTCTGTACCGTCGCTTGAGGAGTCTCCTCAGCAGCTTCCTCGAAAATGGATTCCAGCACCGAAGAGACACGCTCGGTGTCGCTACGAATCGCGGCAATGCGCGCGAGGTCAAGACCTTTGGAAACCGCTACTTCTTCCCCGGTAACTGGTTCGCCACAAGCTGCGAGCTCCGACTCTCGAACCGTGACTAAACCGTCGATCTTCTCAATGACGTGAAGATCGGAATAGACCAACGCAGGTTCCAGCTCCAACGCCCGGTAAACCTTTTCTAGACTCGCGACCTCCGTCGGGACGATCGTTCCATCGGCTCGGGCAGATTTCACGAGTGCCACCCGCAGCGTCTCGATCTGTTCGGGCGAAGCCTCTTTCATATGTCGGCGTAGCGATGCCATGTCCGGCGGCACATCCAGGAGCCAAGTGAGATTCGCAGCTAGTCGGAGTCGCTCGGTTTCGTTAGGTAACTCAGCGGCGCTCACGCGCGCCACCAGATGGCTCTTCTCCCTGTCGTGTACGTGGCCGTCGGCATGCGCGATCAAAGCACCGAGCGCCAGCTCTAGAAGAGCGGAGGAGAAGGCGGTTGAAACTGTCTGGAGCGCATCTACCTCGATGCCGAGGTCGAACAGCACGACGGGCTCCTCGGTCTTTGGGCGGCGCAGTGCGAAGCGCGGATCCGGAGCCATTCCGATCCCGATCCGTGCCAGCAGGTCGGCAGTGTCAACCAAATCCCGTTTGCCGACCTTGTCGAGTCGATCTCCGGTCACACGTTCTATCACATCCAAGACTGGGACCAAGCCATTTGCTTCGATGCGCTTTCGTGACCACTCCTCTAGGGCAGCGCGGTCCGCGCAGGAGAACTTCGCGCGAATAGTTGACGGAAGCAGCAGATGCCCTTGCAACGTTCTTGCAGCGGCGGGGTCCCGTCCGCACAGCCGACTGTATCGATCGAGTGCAGCCATCGCCTCATCGGCAATTTCCTGAGCGATCTCGATCGGCTTTCGAAGTCCTGAAATATCAGCGACATTTTGGCCTTCGACTTTCGGAGTAAAGGTGTTGTCGAATTCCCCTGACGCGGCGCGATAGACTATTGTGAGCGTTTTGCCAGGTTTGGAAATCTTGAGTCCTGTCGGAAAACGCTGGTCGAAGAAAGCGATGAATGTCGACTTAAATTCATTCTCACAACGTGTAGCGGGGGTGCGCAGTCGTTTTTCAGGATGCGAGAGGAACCACGCAAGCAGCCAATTGGCCGCTATAGGTTCGTTCCGACTAGCCCGGAGCCCGATCGCGATCCGTAGCGACAGCGACACCTCATCTTGGGGGCGCTCGAGCGGAAGTGGCGCATCTAACAAAGGATGAAGCTGCACACGCGCCAATTCTATGAACGCTCTCAGATTTCGTTGGATTAATGCACTGTCTGCATACAAGTCTTGAAGTCGTGTCGTTTCGTGCAGAATTGCATGAGCCTCTGAAGAGCAGGCGTCATCCACTATGAAGCGACGCTCCAACCCGAAAAAGTAGAGAAGGACGTATCCGACGTCTATGTCGGTAGAGACCCTACCGCCTTGTAGCCAATCCAGATAGGTTGCCCGCTGTTGCGCGGATATTACTGAGTAACTTGGCCAGGAGGGCACTTGTTCATTCGGCTTCTTAGGCTTTCGAGCGACGGAAAGCGATGGGTCTATATATGCACGGCATGCCTGTCGTCGACCATGATTCGTGACGGAAGGTGCTACACCAACGTACACCATTCCTCCGATGTCCCGCCCCTGCACTGTCGCACTGTTGGTCGAGGCGACCCACCCCTCGCGTCTATTTTCTCGCGAGCAAGCCAGCGCGACCGCGGGCATCGCCTTTTCTGTCGTTGCGACTTGGGTTTCATGAGAGAAATCGCCCTGACTTTCTGCTGTGGGTTCGAAACTAGCATAAGATGCGTCTAAATCTCTAGCGGCTACTGTCGGGTCCACAGGAATCATGAGACGTGAGGCGCTTCGATCACCACGCCGACCGATCCGACGCTCGTTCCACCACACAAGAGCGCCAGGTAGCGTGACGATCAACGCCATTTGCCAGACCGGATCCACCTCAGCAAGCTCAAAGAGGACCAGAGCTATCATCAAAATCAGTCCGATCAAGTAGACGACAGCTAACCTCAGACAAACGAGTAGCGCGGAGAAAATCGCGCGCACCAGAGGTATCGCTCGAAGTATCATCGAAAGAACTTCAAACCCCGCATGGTGTTCTTTCCCGAATCGTACGCGCGATGCGAATTTAAATCAGGAGCAATCGGCTGTTGCCTGCCGCTTCAGCGTCAAGCGCGCCCGGAGAGCGTTCCAGGAATCCGCTGCCGGTTCGGGGCGGGGGCGCAGCGAGCGCTCGACCGCCCAGGCGTCGACGTGCCGAGTGACCACGTACTGCCAGCCGCGGTACCAGCCCCATTCGGCTTCGCCCTCGAACCACTCGCGATCGATGACCCGCGTGCAGTCGGTATTGCGGGCCGGGTCGATCGTGCTGCGCACCATGACCAGTTCGCCGACGGCGAAGCGCGGAGCCGGGTCGTCGGGCTGGTTCGGGGAGCGGCTCGGCTTCGCGGTCATCGGCGCTGACGGATCGGCGGACAGGGCGGCGGACAGGGCGGCGAGGCGTGGTGTCCCGGGAGGGAGTCGAACCCCCGACCTGCCCCTTAGGAGGGGGCCGCTCTATCCAGCTGAGCTACCGGGACCGGCGCGCCTGTTGCGTACCGATTATATCCGAACCGGGCAAACGTGCCCCGTCGGACAAACTTGCCTCCCACCGACGGCAAGCGCCCGACCGCAGGCTGAGCGGCGCTACACTTGCCTCCCCCGAGAGCCTTGCAGCAGCCGATGAAGCCGACCCCTGACGCGGAGGACATCCTTGACGAGCGACGTCGTCATCAGCGGGTTCAGGATGCGGTCGGCCTGCACGTCAGGCGACCCGGGGAGGCGGACGACTCGAGCGGACGGCCGACGGTTCGTCGGGCGAACCGCTATGACATCAAGGGCTATGCCGATGTCCGTCGCGATCAGCCGGACGTGGCGGCCTACATCGACGAGCTCGAGGAGCGAATCCGACAGCTTCTGCTCGACGGGGAGCCGGTCGGGGCGCTGCCGACGCACAAGGTGAGCCTGTCTGCCGGGGGGATGGCCTTCGCCGACAAGCGACTGTTCGAGCCCGGGGAGACGCTCGGTGTGACCCTCACCCTGTTCTCGCAAGGCGACGCCGGGCCGCGACGGGTCGCGTTCGACGCGCGCGTGGTGTCGGCGAACGACGCGCCCGAAGTCGCGAACGGTGACCGTCCCAACTACCGACTGGTATTCGAGCACATGAGCGATGCCGATCGAGATGCGCTGGTCGCGCACGTGATGACGCTTCGCGACGCTCGTCCCGACGCCGATGACTGAGGCGGTCGTGGCGGACGACAGCGCTCTGGAGCGTCGCCTGCAGGACGCGCTCGACGCGAAGACCAAGCCGCCGGGTTCGCTCGGTCGGCTGGAACGTCTGGCGGTCGAGCTCGGGCTCGCCCAGGGCACCGACCTGCCCGTCGCCGATCCGGCGCGCATCGTCGTGTTCGCCGCCGACCACGGCGTCACGGCCGAGGGAGTCAGCGCGTTTCCGTCCGAGGTCACCGCCCAGATGGTCGCCAACTTCGCCGACGGCGGTGCGGCCGTATCGGTGCTCGGACACCAGGCGGGCGCGACGCTCGAGATCATCGACGTCGGCGTGGCCAGCGATCTGTCGGCGCTGGACGGCATCGTCCACGATCGGGTGGCGGCCGGCACGGCGAACCTCCGTCGTGTCGCCGCGATGTCGCACGAGGGGCTGGAGCAGGCACTCGCCGCGGGACGTCGTGCGGTCGTACGGGCCGGTGATGCCGGCGCACGCACGGTGTTGCTCGGGGAGATGGGCATCGGGAACACGACGTCGGCGGCCGTGCTGACCGGTCTGCTCGGCGACGCCGATGCGGCGACCGTCACCGGGCGGGGCACCGGACTGGACGACACCGCGCTCGGCCTGAAGCGGTCGGTCGTCGCGGAGGCGATCGGCCGCCTGGACGGACAGCGCGACGATCCCCTGGAGTGCCTGCGAGAGGCGGGCGGGTTCGAGATCGCCGCGCTGGTCGGCGCGATGATGGAGGCGCCGGCCCACCGGATGACCGTGCTCGTCGACGGCTACATCGTCACCGCCGCGGCGCTGGTGGCCTGCCGGCTTCGGCCGGCCGTCCGTCGTCAGCTGATCTTCGCGCACCGCTCGGCCGAACCCGGTCATGCGCTCGCGCTCCGCGCGCTCGACGCCGAGCCCCTGCTCGATCTCGGCCTGCGGCTGGGCGAGGGCTCCGGCGCCGTGCTCGCGCTCCCGCTCCTGCGCGCCGCCTGCACCGTGCTCGCCGACATGGCGACGTTCGAGAGTGCGGGTGTCTCCAACCAGAACCGAGTTCAGCGCACGCGATGTCTTCCAGGGTAGATCCGGACAAGGCCATACCCCTGCCGCCGCCGACGAACGACGGCGAATCCGGCGATGCCGGGCCGGCTTCGCCGGACGCGGCCGCCAGCGCGCCGCGACCGACGAAGCCGCCGCGATCCTCCCGGAGCGAAAGGCTGTTCAAGTCGCCGAGGCGTTCGAAGGCGCCGAGGCCGCCGAAGCGGACGACGGCGGAAGCAGCCACCGAGAAGGCGGAGGCCGAGGAGAGTCGCACGGCGGCGAGCCGTGGACGCCGGGCATCCGACGTGCGCGACGGCCCGCTCGCGGCTGTCGCCACGGCGATCATGTTCCTGACGCGATTGCCGGTGGGGCTTCTGGGCAGCGGCGACCCGGCCGTGCTGTCCCGCGCGACGCGCTGGTTTCCGCTGGTCGGTCTTCTGGTCGGCGGTCTCCTCGCCGCGACCTGGGCACTCGCGCAGACGTTCCTGCCGTCCTCGATCGCGGTGTTCGGCGTCCTCGTCGCGGGCGTGCTGGTGACGGGCGCGTTTCACGAGGACGGACTGGCGGACGTGGCCGACAGCGCCGGTGCCTTCGGCCGGGAGGCGAAGCTCGACATCATGCGCGACAGTCGGGTCGGCACCTACGGTGCCGTGGCGCTGGTGCTGCTCGTGCTCGGGCGATTCGTGCTGCTGTGGGAGTTGTCGGTGATGCCCCTCGTCGCTCCGCTCGCGGCCTTGATCGCCGCGCATGTCCTCGCTCGCTGGTCGAGCGTCTGGCTCATGGCGCGCGTGCCGTATGCGCGGCCGAACTCGTCGAACCGCGTCATCTCGGCCAACGTCGATCTGCGACGACTCGCGGAAGCGTCCGTGGTCGCGGCGTTGGCGCTCGTGCCGGCGGTGTGGCTCGGCGGCTGGCTCGCGGTGCTGGTCGCGATCCCGGTGGCGCTGCTCGTCACGCTTGTGGCGGGCTGGCGGTTCCGGCGCTCGATCGGTGGTATCACCGGTGATTGCCTCGGCGCGACCAATGTGCTCGTCGAGCTTGCGGTGCTGCTCACGGTGCTGGTGTTCGCCGCGCCGTGATCCGCGCCCGCGACGGGACGCTGTGGCTGGTACGTCACGGTCACACCGTCGTGCATGACAGCGGCGGCATTGCCGGTCGGACGGACGTCGCGTTGTCGGACGGGGGCAGGCAGGCCGTCCGCGCGCTCGGCGACACGTGCTCCGACACGCTGAGCGCGCGCGCGCGCGCCGCTCGCTGGTACGTCAGTCCGCTCGGACGGACGCGCGAGAGCGCTTCGATCCTGCTCGCCGCCCTGGGGCGCCCGCCGCGAAGCACGGCGGGTGTCGAACGGATCGGGAGTGGTCTGCGGTCTTCTGGCGCATCCGACGCGAGGGATGGCGCGAGCGATGGCGCGAGCGATGGCGCGAGGGATGGCGCGAGGCATGGCGCGAGAGATGGCGTGTGCGACGGGGCGGACGACGAAGCAAGCGACCGCCTGAGCGATGCGGGATCGTTCGTGATCGATTCGCGTCTCGTCGAGCTGGATTTCGGCGACTGGGAAGGATCGAACTGGCAGTCGGTGCATCGCGACGATGCGGCCGCGCTCGCTCTTTGGGGCAAGCGCTGGGTGACGGCCGCGCCGCCGAACGGGGAGAGCTTTGCGCAGCAGGCCACCCGCTGCGGCGCGTGGTACGACGAGCACGTCGGCCCCGTGTTCGCGCAGCCGGATGACGCCTGCGACCGCGCCCTCGACGGCGTAAGTCCGGCCGACACCGTCGTGGTCGCGCATGGGGGGAGCATCCGGGCACTCGCCTGCCGTCTGCTCGGATGGCCGCTCGAGGAGGCGATGCGGTTCGCGATCGACCCTGCCGCGGTTTTCCGCTTCGACCGTGACGCCGATGTGGAAACCGGGTGGCGACTGGCCGGGGCGAATCTCGACGACTTCGGCTAAGTTCGAATCGGACGAAGCGAGTGCCGCCCGGTGCGGCGCTTGCGCCGCCGGCAACGATCCGTCGCAGGTACTCTCCGGTGTGAAATGCATCACGGCGCGGACTCGTCGGCAGCATGTTTGCCGCCGAGCGACCGATGCAGGAGCATGCAAAATGCTTCCTCTGGGTACCGAACGCTCGCGGCCTTGATCGCGATGACATTGCTGGCTTCCTGCGGGGACGGTGGGGGAGGTGTCAGCGTGTCGGGGCAGGCGTCCGCGCCGGACGAACCCGAGGGCGCAGGTCAGTTCGAGGTCGCCGGCGGCAGCCCTGACGGTGTGGGGAACGTCGCCGCCCCGTCGGGGAGTACCGCCGACTCCGGCGCGCCGGTGATTCGCACGGCGGTGTTGCTCGACGGCGTCGTCGAAGGCGCGCAGTACACCTCGGACGGCGGCCCGGCCGGCGTGACCGATGCCGACGGGTTGTTGCGCTATGTCGTCGGCCGACCGGTCAGCGTCTTCGTCGGCGGGATCGAGTTCGGCTCGGGCCTGCCGGCGGCAGTCACGCCCGAAATGGGCGCTCTCGCGGCCCCCATGGTGGTCACGCCGATCCAGCTTGCCGGCAACGAGGCGGCGCAGGACGACATCGGCGTCGTCAATCGCGTTCGCCTGCTGATGGCGCTCGACGCCGATGGCGATCCGACGAACGGCATTCAAATCGAGCCGGGCGTCAGTGCAGCGCTGGAGACGGCCGACACTCCGGACTTCGAAACTCCGACCTTCGAGATCGACGACGTGGCGGTGCGGGTCGAAGCCGCGGTCGGTCGGCGCCTGGCCCTTCCGACGTCGGATGAGGCCACGGCGCACTTCTGCGATTCGCTGGGACGAGTCGACTGCACACGGCCGGGCACTGAACCTGCCGACGGCAATGCCGTGGTCGAGCCCGTGGCCGGGGCCGCGAACCCGGAGCCCGGCGTTCTCGATCCGGAGCCTGTGCCAGCGGTCCCTGTCCCGGAGCTCGCGCCGGTGGCAGCGCCCGCCACCGGGATGGAGATCGACCCGGATGTCTCTCCGGAAGTCGTCGCCGTGATCGAGCAGGCGCCTGTTCCGTTGGACGGGCCGGCAGTGGGGCCGGAGGTCACGCCGACAACCGATCTGGCACAGGAGGCGGTGCAGGAGGTCGAGCAGCTACCGGCAGCCGAACAGGCACAGGTGGCGGCTGCCGAGCAGGAACAGGAAGCCGAACGGGAACAGGAACCGGAAGCGGCTGCCGAGCAGGAACAGGAAGCCGAACGGGAACAGGAACCGGAAGCGGCTGCCGAGCAGGAACAGGAAGCCGAACGGGAACAGGAACCGGAGGCGGCTGCCGAGCAGGAACAGACCGCCGGACAGGAACAGCAAGAAGCGTTCGAAGAGGGAGAGGCCGAGGAGGTCGAGCAGGAGCAGACGTTCGAGGAAGAGGTCGACGAAGAGTTCGACCCGGAGCCGACGGAGGAGGAGACCGGATCGGGCCCGATCACGATCAACGTGGCGCCGCTCATCGGCGGTGTGCCGCCCGCGCGCGCGGCGATCGGTCAGGTCTGGCAGTTCGTGCCACTCGTCACCGACGCGGAGGGTGATGCGGTCGTGGCCGCCCTGGAGAACGCACCGACCTGGATGAGCATCGATCCGTCGAGCGGCATCGTGTCCGGGACCCCGAGCGCGGACGACCTCGGCACGGTCGAGGGCGTCGTGATCGTCGTCGACGACGGGCAGGACGACAGCCGCCTCGCCCCGTTCTCGGTCGAGGTCTACCAGCCCAACCGACTGCCTGCCATCAGCGGTCTGCCGTCGCTGAACGTGCTCGTCGGCGAGCCCTGGAACTTCGAACCGGAGTCGATCGATGCCGACGGCGACGCGCTCGTGTTCGCGGCCGAGAACCTGCCGGACTGGATGACGCTCGACACCGTGACCGGCGCGCTGTCCGGCAGGCCTCCGACCGCCGGTGCGATCACGGACCTCGTGTTGTCGGCGAGTGACGGCGAACTCGTGGCGAGTCTGGCCCCATTTACCCTGAACGTGCTCGAGGGCATCGATCTCGCCGCGTCGGGCACCGCGGTCCAGGGCAGTACCCACGATGCCTCGACCCTGGCCGGGGCGGCCATCGACGGCGACATGCTGTCGTACACCCACACGAGCTGCAACGCCGGTCAGGACTGGTGGCAGCTCGATCTCGGGCAGACGGCGCTGCTGTCTCGACTCGTGATCGACAATCGACTGTCCGACGCCCTCCAGCTGCTGGGCTCCAGTGTCCGGCTCGGCAGCGAGCCGCGCGTCTCCGCCGAGCTCACCGTCGGGGCGAGCCTCGACGAGGTGACCGTCGACGGCACCCTGGTGGCAACGCTCGGCGCCGATGCCCGCCAGGAGATCGTCTTCGACGAGCCGCGTCTCGCGCGCTACCTCACGATCGAATCCGTCGCGGGCAACTGCCTGCACCTCGCGAACGTCGCCGCCTACGGCCGGGTCCTCGACGAGCCGGTATTCGACGTGTCGACCACGCTCTTCGGTGCGGCGCCGCCGGTCGATACCGGTGACGTCATCGGTCGCCTGGCCGCGCTCGACGCACAGGGCGATGCGCTCGTCTATCGCGTGATCGGCGATGCGCCGTTCGTCGTCGACCCCGATGGCGTCCTTCGCGCGTCGGCCACGCTGGATCACAACGACAGGCGACGACACGACTTCGATGTCGTCGTCTCGGACGGCCGCCACGAGGCGCGAGTGTCCGTGACGGTCCGCATGCTCGGGCAATCGGGGGCGACCTTCGAACGCTGGCTGAACGTCTCGGGCCTCGGCGTGCTCGATCTCGAGCTCGACCTTCGCTACCCGGGATCGCCCGATGTCGTCGGCACGCTCCCTTCGCTGGATCAGCCCGGCGTGGACGACTCGGCGTACGGCGAGCGACTGTCGGCACTGCTCGTACCGGCCGTCTCGGGGGACTACGAGTTCGCCATCGTCGGCGACGACTCGACACGTCTCCAGCTGGCGCCGGGCGACGATTTCAGCGTCGCGACGACGATCGCGTCGCGTGCCGCGTTCACGGGCTACCGTGACTGGGCGTCCGCAGGCACCAGCACGGCCATCCGGCTGGAGGCCGGGCGGGTTCACGCCATCCGCGCCGTGCACAAGGAAGGCGCCGGCAACGACCACGTGACGGTCGGCTGGCGACGCGTCGGAGAAGCGGCGTTCCGCCCGATTCCCGGCGGCCAGGTGTTCGTCGGCTTTCTGGACGAGGCGGGCAGTCGCCCGGTCGTCGAGCCGTACGTGAGTGCCCATCTGCTCGCGTCGGCCTCGACCGAGGGCGAGGTGGTCGTGACGCTGGCGGCGCGCGATGCGCAGGGTGATCGGCTATCGCTGTCGATCGACGCCGACGTGCCCTTCACGGTGGACCAGAACGGTCGGGTGACCGTCAGCGGTCCGCTCGTCGCCGGCACGACCTACGCCTTCGTGGTGAACGTCGACGACGGGACGAACGTCGTCGCCGCACCGGTCACCATCGACACGACGGCGAGCAACGCCGTGGCCGACGCGCTTGCCCGAGGCGATGCGAGCGGCGTGACCGAGCGCGAGCTCTCCGATGCCTTGTATGCCGCGCGCGACGGGCGCGCTCGCGTCTCCGAGGCGACCATCGCCGCGCTCGCGGGCAACGACCAGTCGTTGGCGACCCGGGTCGTCGGTCCGCTCGACTGGGATCCCACCCACGACTCGGTGGTGCTCGCCCCGCGTGCGCTCGGGGGCGGTTTCCCGGTGCTCGTCTCCAACGATTCGAAGAAGCGCGGCACCGCGAACGACGAGACCCTCGCCATCGCGGGCATCGACGGTGGCGGACGCTACCTCGCGTTCGGTGGCAACCCGATCCACGACCTCTCTGCCGGGGTCACGTCCGGCGGCTCGACGAACCAGGCGATGCAGACCTACCTCGAAAACGTCGTGCGCTGGCTGACCGAACGGGACGATCCCGACGCGAGCGAACTCGACATCGTCGTCGCTCACCTCGGCGATCATTACTGGGCGTACCACGACGACAGCGTGCACAGCTGGCTGACGACGACCTGGCCGAACGCGCGCGTCAACGTGGCGGACGCGTGCGACAGTGCGGCGCTCGCCGGCTGTCTCGCCGGGGCCGAGCTGCTGGTCATCGGTGGCGAGCAAGGCGGTGTTTGGGACACTCACGGCATCCCCTTCGATGGGGTGGCCGTGCTCGACGCCGTCTCCGCCGCGCGCGCTGCCGGCGTTCCCGTGCTCTACCTGCACCACGGGTGGAACCTCACGGGTCTCGCGACGAGCCTGCTGAGCGGCCTCGGCATCGATGCCGACCACAACTACTTCGGCCAGGACGGTCTGCTCGCGCGCGATGTCGGCGTCGTCGCTGTCACCGACGAGCTCGATCGCCTGGTCGCGAGCGTCGAGTCGATCGACGGCGCGCAGGCGAGCTTCGACTACGGCGCGCCGGACGGCTGCACGAGCTCCGTGGGACGCGTCACCTGCCACGCCGACCGTGTGCTCGGCGCGGACGGTCGGACGCTGGGCGACATCCTGGACGGTGTCGACGGGCTGAGGGCGCGGCTGGGAGCCCTCGACCGTGACGACATCGATGTCTTCTCGCTGGCTGACGCCTACCGTCCGACGCAGCTTGCCGTCCTGCTCGCCGACCGGTACCGCGAGGGCGTGCGATTCCCGATGGACAAGTTCGCCAGCGACCCGCTGGACTTCCACCGCTCGCTGTTCGCGGACGCCGGCGTGCACTACGCGCGGGAGAACAACGCGATGCAGCCGGACGTGGGTCGCTTCGGTAGCGCGCAGGCCGCCCTGCACGGTGCGATCACGCTCGAGCGAACGGTCGCGGTGACCTCGTCCAGCCATGCCGGCTGGTCCTCGACAGGCCTATACGCCCCGCCCGGTCGTCCGGTCACGGTGCAACGCACGGACGATCTGGACACGGTGGTACGTGTCCGCACCAACATGCTGCGTGACACCACCCGGCTCTGGAACGAGAACGGCTACGACCGGCCGCGCCATCTGGCGAGCGAGTCGATCGGGGTGCCGCCCGGCGGGTCGATCACCTTCTCGACGCCACACGGGGGACCGCTCTACCTCTGGGTCGCCGCGTCCGCGGACGGCGACACGGTCGAGACGCTTGTCTCGGGCGTGCTCGACAACCCCTTGATGGATGCCTTCGACGAGACGAGCATCGCGGCGTTCTCGGACGCCCTGCTGAGCAGCGACAGCGACTGGGTGGACATCAGCACGCCGTACGCGGAGGTGCACGCCCTGAAGTCGCACATGAGCGATGCGTTCGCGGCGCAGGACGGGGATGCCGGCAACGGCTACACGATGGCCGACGTGTCGGACTACCTGGGTGATCTCGACAAATACCTGCTCAAGGGCAATTTCGCCTTCGCCGGGTTCTCGGGCGGCGATCTCGGGCCGCTGCACGCGGACGTCGGCGCGTGGTGCCTCGCGGCGGGACTGACCGCCGTCGTCTACGAAGGCGATGTCGTCGATCTGTGCCGCGACTCGCGCATCCATGCGCTGCCGCGCGTCCAGCACATCAACGCGGATATCGCCGCGGCCTGCGGCACTCTCTGTGCGGGCAATCCGTTCGACTCGGCGTCCGCGATCTCGCCGCTCGGCTGGGGCGAGAACCACGAGATGGGGCACCACCTCCAGCGCAACCGACTCAAGTTCTACGGCAGCCGCAGCAACGAGGCGTCGAACAACCTCTTCTCGCTGCAGACGGCTCGCCAGTGGAGCCTCGATCACGGTCTTGCGAGTCACCCGAGCCAGGATCGGCCGCACCATGCGGCGGCGTTCGCCATCGTCCAGGCTGAAATCGCGGCGGGCAGGTCGGCCGGCATCGACCATGCGTTGTGGCGCGAGGCCGGCGTCGACTCGAACGCCTCCGAGCGACTGGCGGCCTATGTTCAGCTCACCTACGCCTCGGGCAACTGGAGTCTGTGGACGAAGCTGTATGTCGCCGAGCGTGTGTTCGCCGACGCGCTGCGGACCGAGACCACCTGGCTTGCCGTTCGCGACAGGCTCGGCTTCGGCGGCTACGACCGCGCCGCCGCCGAAGCGCTCGACGGGAACGACTTCATCTACATTGCCGCCTCGAGCATGGACGGACGCGACCACGCCGACTTTCTCGATGCCTGGGGCATCAGCGTGTCGGACGCGGCGCGGGCTCAGGTGCTGAGCAATGGCATCCAGGTACCGACACCCGCGGTCGCGTTCCGCGTGCGAGGCACACTCCCCGTGCTCACGCCCACCACGACCGTCGCCCTGGACGGCGTTGCCAACTGGGGGCGCTGACCGACCGGGCCCGAACGAGGTTCATCCCCCCCGAATCGAGCGCCCCGGCCGGGGCGGGGGGTCAGCAAGCGGTGCGGTGGAAGCGCTCGATGACGTCGGCGAAAAGACGGTCGAGTCAGCGGCGCTCGGCGATGTCCCGACCGGTCGTGAGGACGCCGACGTGCCTACCGTGCTCACTGATCTCCGGCGTGGTGTCGGCGGCAAGTTCAGTGGTCCCGGGCGGTGGCGTCCCGGTGAAGGGCGTCGTGTCGTCGACCGCCGCGGTGCGATCGGGTTCGGCCCGACCGGGCTCTGCCGCTTCGCCGTGCGCGAGATTGAGGAAGTCCCGTCGTCTAGTTCGAGCCACTCGCGCCGCGTCGGGAACGGCGGCGGACGAGCGTGCCGACTGTCGAGCACGGTCTGCGCGTGCGGGTTGCTTAACCCGCGCGGCGGTCTAAGGTCACTGCCAACGATCGGCATCCCGGTCCTCGTTCTCCTTCTCCTTCCATCGAGCACCCGTGCCCGCATGCTCATTCTCATCGCCAACGACGACGGGTACCTCTCGCCAGGCATCCGCGCGCTCGCCGGCGCCATGCGCGAGGTCGGCCGGGCGGTGATCGTGGCCCCGGATCGCAACCGGAGCGGGGCGAGCAACTCGCTGACCCTGTCGCGGCCGGTGCCGGTCGTGCGTCACGAGAAGGATATCTTCTCGCTCGAGGGAACACCGACCGATTGCGTGAACATCGCCTTGAGCGGACTGCTCGCCGAGGATCCCGACATGGTGGTCAGCGGCATCAACGACGGGCCCAACATGGGCGACGACGTGCTGTATTCCGGCACGGTCGCTGCGGCGATAGAGGGGCGCAACCTCGGTCATCCGGCCATCGCGCTCTCGATGGCGACGCACGAGCCGACGCACTACGCGACCGCCGCACGCGTGGCGAAGACCCTCGTCACGCATCTGCTCGACGCGCCGCTCCCGAGCGACACCATTCTCAACGTCAACGTGCCAGACCTGCCGTACGAGGCGCTGGCCGGCTGGCGGGCGACGCGGCTCGGCACGCGGCATCAGTCCCGCAACGCCATTCGCCAGACCAGTCCCCGTGGGCAGGAGATCTTCTGGATCGGGGCGGCGGGCGACGTGCTGGACGATGGGCCGGGAACCGACTTCGAGACGGTGCGCAACGGCTTCGTGTCGATCACTCCCCTGCAGACGGACCTGACGCGACACGACAGTGTCGCGCCGGTCGGGGCTTGGCTGGAGCGTCTCGCGTGATTCTCGATGCGCGGCACATCGCGGGTATCGGTTTCACCTCGCAGCGCACCCGCGATCGCATGGCGCGGCGTCTCAGGGAGCGGGGTATCGTCGACGAAGAGCTCCTCTTCGTGCTGGCGACCGTGCCGCGGCATCTTTTCGTCGACGAGATGATGGCCACTCGAGCCTATGAAGACGTCTCGCTGCCGATCGGCGAGGGGCAGACGATCTCGCAGCCCTGGGCGGTGGCTCGCATGACCGAGCTGCTGCTTGCCGGAACGCCGACCGGTACCGCTCCGCCGGGCGACGGCTACCCGCGGCGCGTGCTCGAGGTCGGCACGGGCTCGGGCTACCAGGCCGCCGTGCTGTCGCGACTGGTCGAACACGTCCACACCGTCGAACGGGTGGAGAGTCTCCTCGAGCGCGCGCGGCAGCGCTTCGTCTCTCTGGGTTACGGGAACATCGACGCGCGCTACAGCGACGGCGGTTGGGGACTGCCGGAACGCGCGCCGTTCGACGCGATCCTGGTCACCGCCGCGCCCGAGCAGGTGCCGGAGCCTCTGCTCGACCAGCTTGCGGTCGGCGGGCGCATGGTCGTGCCGGTCGGCGCGCGTTCGGGCGGGCAGTCGCTGAACGTCATCACGCGCACGCGGTCGGGTTTCGTGGAACACCGCGACGGCGACGCGCACTTCGTGCCGTTTCTCGCCGGTACCGCATGAGTCGACCGGACTGGCACTTCCGGAACCGCCGACTACACTCCGATTGACGCGCCCGCGTCGTCGCCTGTGCCGTGTCTGCCATGTCCCGTCAGAAGCACCGATTCCCCACCCGACTGTTCCTTCTGCTGCCGCTGTTGGCAGGGGTCGGTTGCGAGACCGTGCCGCAGGTGGAGTCCCGGCTCGAGTCGATGCGCTTCTATCCGAACATGTACGTGGTACAGGCCGGCGACACGCTCGAGACGATCGCCTGGCGCTACGAACTGGCGGCGGCCGATGTCGCCGCCCTCAATCCCGACATCACCGGGGAGAACCTGGTCGTCGGCCAGCGGATCAACGTGCGTCCGGGTACCGAGCTGACCGATGCCGTGCGCAATCGCACCGTGACGCGACCGTCCGTGCGCAGCGCATCGAACGACGGGTCGGCGTGGGGCGGTGCACCGCGCGCGGCCGACGGGCTCGCGCGACAGGACGAGCCGCCGGTCGTGGTCACTCCGGTCAATACCACCGCATCGCTACCTCCTCATTCGAGTTGGTACGAGCCCGCTCGTCAGGCGGCGGCGCTCCCCGATGCACGACGCGCCACGGACGGCTTCCGGGCCGACGACGAACTGCTGCCGGTTGCCGTCGCGGACGGCAACCTTCCGCGCGAGGAGATCGTGCCGGACGATCTCGATGACCCGATCCTTCGCACCGAGACCGCGCGCGCGACACTCGACGACGACCTGCGCGGCTATGTCGGTCGATGGACCTGGCCGATCGAAGGCGCCGTGGCCCGCGGCTTCGCTCCCGGCCAGCCGGGCGGGCAGGGCGTCGATATCGCCGGCGTGCCCGGTCAGGACGTGCGCGCCGCCCTCGGCGGCACCGTGGTCTACAGCGGCCGCGACCTGAGCGAGGGTGGCGGACGGCTGGTTATCGTTCGCCACGACGACGAACTGATGACGACGTACTCGCACGCGGACCAGCTGTACGTCGCCGAGAATGACGAGGTGCTGGCCGGCGACCCGATCGCGAGCCTCGGCACCAACGGCCGCAGCGAGTCGGTGCTGCGCTTCGAGGTCCGTCAGGGCGGCAGTCCCCTGGACCCGTTGGCCTTCCTTCCGCCCACACGCTGAAGGCCGCGCTTTCGACGGCCCGGCGCACGAACAAACGTCAATTTTCCGCTGGATCGCGTCCTCGTTGTCGGAACCGGTTGAGCTTTTCTCGCTAAGTTGTTTTAATCTATCGATATAGTACGAATCACCAGACTCACCGGGAAGTCCTGCAAGATGACCAGCGAACAGCGATCGGGTTGGAACAGGGAGAGCAGCGAGCGCATCGGAGCGGCCATAGCCGCGCGTGACGCTGCGGTCGAGAACGACACCGGCGAGCGTATAGCGCCCAGCAAGCTCAAGGATGCCTCGCGTCGCGAGATGGACGCGACCCGCATGTACCTCAAGGAGATCGAGTTCTCCACGCTGCTGACGGCGGATGAGGAGAAGAGCTACACGCGCCTCGCTCAGAAGGGATGCGAGGCCTCCCGCGCCAAGATGATCGAGTGCAACCTGCGGCTGGTGGTCAAGATCGCGCGGCGCTACATGAACCGCGGCCTGGCGCTGCTCGACCTGATCGAGGAAGGCAACCTGGGGCTGATCCACTCGGTCGAGAAGTTCGATCCCGAGCGGGGCTTCCGCTTCTCCACCTACGCCACCTGGTGGATCCGGCAGACGATCGAGCGCGGGCTGATGAACCAGACGCGCACCATCCGGCTCCCGATCCACGTGGTCAAGGAGATGAACGTCTATCTCAAGGCCGAACGGCGTCTTCAGCAGAGCCTCGATCGCGAGCCGACCCATGAGGACATCGCGCAGCTCACCGAACGCCCGGTCGCCGAGGTGACGCGGCTGCTCGCGCTTCGCGATCGCGTGACGTCGGTGGACGTCGCGATCGGCAAGGACGGCGAGCGCCCTCTGCTCGACATCATCCCCGACGAGAACAACGTCGATCCGTCGGCGGCGCTCCAGGACGAGCGCGTGCATTCGAACATCGACGGCTGGCTGCTGCAGCTCGAGGGCAAGCAGCGCGAGGTGGTCGTCCGACGCTTCGGACTGCACGGGCACGAGAAGGCGACGCTGGAGGAGGTCGGGCAGGAGCTCGGCGTCACGCGCGAGCGGGTGCGACAGATCCAGATGGAAGCGCTCAAGCGGCTGCGTCGCATCCTCGAGGGCAGTGGCTACTCGGCCGACAACCTGTTCATGGCGTAGGCTGTTCGCGGCCCGGTTCGCGGCCCGGTTCGCGGCCCGGTTCGCGGCCCGGTTCGCGGCTCGGTTCGCGGCCCGGTTCTCGGCATAGGGTCATCCCGCCGATGGTCCGCCTCTCCGGTTCCCCGAGGCCGGACACGGGCAACGTCGGACTCGATCGGGCTCGCCGGCTGGCGGCCGGGTCGGACCCCGCGGGGTCCGACCCTCACGCGATCTGCATCAGCGCGGCGGCGACGATGCGCTCCTCGCCGACGAGCACACTGTAGGTCCGGCACGCGGCCCGTGTGCTCATGACCTCGAGCGCGACGCCGCGGGCGCGCAGCTCCGCGATCAGCGAGAAGGCCGGGAAGACGTGGAGGCTACCGGTGCCGAGCAGGCAGATTTCCGGTGTCTCCACCCCGGCGGCGAACAGCGACTCGAAGTGCGCCATCGCGAGACCTGCAGGCTCGCCCTCGTACCAGGGAGCGATGACCTCGCCACCGACGATCATCAGGTTGCGGCGGTAGTCCTTGCCGTCGACGCCGATCACGCCGACGCCGTAGTTGCTGATCAGACTGCGCGTGGACGATTCGAGTTGCATCTTCATGGCGCGGTATCATACGCGGCCGTTCCCCCGGAGAATCCCTTGTCCTCGATCGGTATCGGACTGCTCGGCTTCGGCACAGTCGGCCGCGGCACCGCCGCCATCCTCGCGCGGAACGCCCGGGAGATCGAGCGCCGTGCCGGCTGTCCGATCGTCGTGCGCCGGGCGCTCGTGCGCGACAGAGCCCGAGCCGAGAGCGGCCTCGAGGCGCTATTCCCCGACGGCGACGCCTCGGCGATCGAGATCGTGACCGACGGCGAGTCCGTCGTGGCTGCATCCGATATCGACATCGTCTGTGAGGCGATGGGCGGCGACGAGCCGGCGCTGTCGCTCGTCAAGCAGGCGATCCGCAGCGGCAAGCACGTCATCAGCGCGAACAAGGCCCTGATCGCGACGCACGGCAACGAGCTGTTCGCACTCGCCCGGGAGCACGGCGTGGTGGTCGCCTTCGAGCCGGCCGTGGCGGCGGGCATCCCGGTCATCAAGGCGATTCGCGAAGGCTTGTCTGCCAACCGCATCGACTGGCTCGCCGGCATCATCAACGGCACCGGCAACTTCATCCTGAGCGCGATGGCGCACGAGGGGCGCGAGTTTGCCGACGTGCTCGCCGAGGCTCAGCGCCTGGGCTACGCCGAAGCGGATCCGACCTTCGACATCCAGGGCATCGATGCCGCCCACAAGCTCGCGATCCTCGCCTCGATCGCGTTCGGCATCCCGTTGCAATTCGAGCGGGTGTTCACCGAGGGCATCACCGCCGTCGAGCGGGCGGACGTGGCTTTCGCTGCCGAACTCGGCTATCGCATCAAGCACCTCGGCGTCGCCCGCCGGCGTCCCGACGGCATCGAACTTCGCGTCCACCCGACGCTGGTGCCCGAGCGACAGCTGATCGCGAACGTGGATGGCGTGTTGAACGCGGTGCTGGTACACGGCGACGCGGTCGGCCCGACGCTGTATTGCGGCGCGGGCGCTGGCGCCGAAGCGACGGGCTCGGCCATGGTCGCCGACGTCATCGACGTGGTCCGAGCCCTCACCACCGAGCCCGCGCAGCGCGTCCCGCATCTCGCGTTCCATCCGGACACGCTCTCCTCGGAGCAGATACTCGGCCCGGAGGAGCACGAGTGCGCGTTCTACCTGCGTCTGCGCGCGGCGGACAAGCCCGGCGTGCTGGCCGATATCACCGGCATCTTCGGCACGCTGGGCATCAGCATCGAGGCGATCGTGCAGAAGGAGCCGGAGGTGGGATCGCAGGAAGCGGCCGACAGCGATGCGGTTGCCGACGTGCCGATCATCCTGCTCAGCCGGCGGGTACGCGAGGGGCTGGTGCGCGAGGCCGTCGCCCGCGTCGATGCACTCGCGGCGGTCAGCGAGCCGGTGCGCCTGCTGCGGGTCGAGGCGCTCGACTGAGGCCGTTCGGTCGATCGGGCCGGAGCGAGGCGTCGCGGGCCGGCGGGGGCCGTCGCGCGGCGGTCAGCCGGCCGAGCGGGATGGCGCCGAGCCCGAGCCGGTCGCGGCCGACGCGGCCTCGGTGGGCAACGAATCGCCGACGGTCATCGGACGACGGCCCCAGGCGACGTCGGAACCGGATCGGTCCTCGAGGGTGGCGGCATGCCGTCGTGCGGCGGACGGTGTCAACACGTCGTGCGGCACCTCGCCGAACTCCTCGAGCAGGCGAATGTAGTGGGTCCTGCTGATGCTCGTCGCCCCCATGCTCGTGAGATGGGGCGTCTCGAGCTGACAATCGATCAGGCGGTAGCGGCCCGACCGGGCGAGGTGGGCGAGGGCGACCTTCGACGCATCACGCTCGTGCGAGAACATCGATTCGCCGATGAAGACACGCCCCAGCGCGATGCCGTACAGCCCGCCGACCAGCCGATGCCCCAGCCAGACCTCCAGCGAGCGCGCCAGGCCGAAGCGGTTGAGCGAGCAGTAGGCCTCGATCATCTCTTCGGTGATCCAGGTACCGGAGCTGCCGGGGCGCGGCGCGCCGCACTGTTTCATGACCTCACGGTAAGCGAGGTTCTCGGTGACCTCGTAGCGGCCCGAGCGCATCGTCTTCGACAGGCTGCGCGTGATGCGCAGGTCGTCCGGCCAGATCACGCAGCGGGGGTCAGGGGACCACCAGAGGATCGGCTCGCCGGCCTCGAACCACGGGAACACGCCCGTCTGATAGGCCGCGAGCAGGCGCGGCGCGGTGAGGCTCCCACCGGCCATGAGCAGGCCGTCCGGCTCCGTCAATGCGCTGTCGACATCCGGGAACGGCGTATGTTCGTCGTCTGGCGCGAGGAACGGGATGGGCATGGTCAACGTACGTGAATGTCTGACTTGAACGGTAGCAGGTCGGCAAGCCCGGCGCATCTCTGCTCGACGTGCGGGACTTCCTCCTTCAGATAACGGGCGACCGCATCACGAAACCGCGGATGGGCGATCCAGTGGGCCGAGCGGGTCAGGGTCGGGACGAATCCCCGTGTGATCTTGTGCTCTCCCTGGGCACCGGGCTCGAAGCGCGAGATGCCGTGCTCTATGCAGTGCTCGATCCCCTGGTAGTAACAGGCTTCGAAGTGCAGGCTGTTGTATTCGCGCCGGCACCCCCAGTAGCGGCCGAACAGGGTGTCGCCTCCAGTGAACATGATCGAGCAGGCGACCGGACGCTCCGGCGTCGCGTCGGACGGGTCGCGGGCCAGCACCACGAGGGTGTGCTCGCCGAACGTCTCGCCCATGCGACGAAAGAAGCGCTCGGTCAGCGAGGGATTGCCCCATTTCCGGTCGTAGGTCGAGCTGTAGAGCTCATGGACGTATCGCCACTCCGCCTCGCTCAGCGTGCCGCCCTGACGTCGCTCCAGCACGAGCCCCGCCTCCGTGACATGGCGCCGCTCGCGACGGATGGTCTTGCGGCGCTTCGAGGTGCAGTCGCCCAGGAAGTCGTCGAAGGTCGCGTAGCCGGGGTTCGCCCAGTGGTACTGGCAGTCCAGGCGGCGAAGATGGTCGGCGGCATCGTCCAGCTCGCCGACCTCGTCGTCGACACGGTTCTCCGCATCGGCCTCGGCCCCGTTGCGGGACCCGTCCGTCGCCGTGTCTTCCGCCCGGTCCTCCGCCGTGTCTTCCGCCGTGTCTTCCGCGGTGTCTTCCGGCCTGCCTTCCCGCCTGTCCTCAGCCTCGGCCGCCCTCGGGGGCCGTGCGCAGAGGAGCGCGCTCTCCGCCTCGGTCACGAACAGGAAGTGGACGCTCGAGTAGTCCTCCGAGGCGGCGAAACGGCGCACCGCGGTCGCGAGCAGTCGCACCGTCTCCCCGTACGGCTGGTCGGGCCGCACGAGCAGGCGCCGACCGGTGGCGGGCGTGAACGGGATCGCGGCGACCAGCTTGGGGTAGTACGCCATGCCGTGCCGCTGGTAGGCATCCGCCCAGGCCCAGTCGAAGACGAACTCGCCGTAGGAATTGGTCTTGACGTAGGCGGGCACCGCACCGATGAGCGGTCCGGGCCGCGACCCGTCGCTCGGGTCGACGAGGCGGAGCAGCACGTGGCGCGGGTGCCAGCCGGTCGAACGGCCGAGGCAGCCGCTGACTTCCAGCCCGTGCAGGAATTCGTGACGCAGGAAGGGATTGTCGTCCGGGTCGAGCGCGTTCCATTCCTCGGCGGGCACCTCGGCCAGCGAGTCGCGAATCTCGATCTGAAGCTTCTCCGTCATGCCTCGATCATACGTTCGACTCCCCGGGTTCGCGTCACCCGGCGTCGACCGCCGCGGCGTCTGCAGGGGTGTCCTTCGCGGCACCCGGCGTGGTCGGGCTCACGTCGTTCGCCTCCAGCCAGCGCTCGGCGTCGAGCGCCGCCATGCAGCCGGTCCCGGACGAGGTGATCGCCTGCCGGTACACGTGGTCCATCACGTCCCCACAGGCGAACACGCCCGCTACGCTCGTCGCCGTCGCATCGCCCTGCGAGCCGCTCTTGACGGTGATGTAGCCATCCTGCATGGCGAGGTGGTCGACGAATATCGCGGTGTTGGGGCGATGCCCGATCGCGATGAACACGCCGGTCACGTCGAGCGCCTCGGTGGTGTCTCCGGTCGCGTGCCGCAGCCGCGCGCCGGTGACGCCGCTCTGGTCGCCCAGCACCTCCTCGAGCACATGGTCGCGAACGATGCGGATGTTCCCGCTCCGTTCCTTCTCGAACAGCCGATCCTGCAGGATCTTCTCTGCGCGGAAGGTGTCGCGTCGATGCACGAGCGTGACCTCGGCGCAGAGGTTGGACAGGTAGAGCGCCTCTTCCACGGCCGTGTTGCCGCCGCCGATCACGGCGACCTTGCCGCCTCTGTAGAAGAAGCCGTCGCAGGTGGCGCAGGCGGACACGCCGCGCCCCTTGAACGCTTCCTCGGACTCGAGCCCCAGGTACATCGCGCTCGCGCCGGTCGCGATGATCAGCGCGTCGCAGGTGAAGCGGCCACTGCCGCCCTCGAGCGTGAAAGGCCGGCGGGAGAGGTCGACCGCATGGACATGGTCGGCGATGATCTCGGTGTCGAAGCGTTCGGCGTGCGCGCGGAAGCGCTCCATCAGGTCGGGCCCCTGGACGCCCATGGCGTCGGCCGGCCAGTTGTCCACGTCGGTGGTCGTCGTGAGCTGCCCGCCGGGTTCCATGCCCGCCACCAGCACGGGGGAGAGGTTGGCCCGCGCGGCGTAGACGGCCGCGGTGTAGCCGGCCGGTCCCGAGCCGAGGATGAGCAGGCGGCAGTGGCGTGCGTCTGACATGGAAGGGTTCACCGTGAGCGGGCTGCCGAGAGCCCGACATGGTAACGCGCCGGATGGCCTGTTAGACCTGTCGGCACGGCGTTCGGCGGGCTGGTCGAGAGCGCCGCTCGAACCCTCTGCTACACTCGTCAAGGCCTGTCGGACGACGGATGGATGACGCTTCGAGGACTCGTGTCGGGAGTCTCGAGCGCCCGTTCTTCGCCCTCGGCGCACCGCGCCGTCGCAGGGCGTGCGGGCGTCCGCAGGGCTCTCGACTCGCCCTTCGCCCCTCGCCTCCAGGACCGGTCTTGGCCCAGCCCACGAAGAAGCGCCCCGCGGGGCGATCCACCGCCGCGTCGCGCAAGAAGACGGCGGCGCGCAAGGCGTCAGCGCCCGCCAAGGCCCCTGCGTCCGGTGGGCGCGCCGCGGGCAAGACCACCGCGGCCGGAAAGCGCCCGACGAAGAAGTCGGCGGCGGGTGGCACCCCGCGAGCCGTGCGCGCCAACGGCGCCGGAGTCTTGCAGTCGGCGGGCGCGACGCCTCGCCGGACTGTGGACCCGGCCGTTCGCTCGGCCGCCTGGGGACAGATGGGCCGGCTGCTGCGGGAAACCGGCGCGATCGTGTGTTTCTTCGCCGCTCTGCTGGCGCTGCTGTCCCTCGCCACCTTCCATATCGACGACCCGGGCTGGTCGCACACCGGTTCCGGGGTCGACATCGCCAACAGTGTCGGTCGGGCCGGCGCCTGGTTCGCGGACGTCACCTTCTATTTGTTCGGCTTCATGGCGTACCTGGTCCCGCTGATGCTCGGCGTGGCCGGCTACCTGCTGTTCCGCGACGATCGTGGCGCGCAGCCCGCGTATCGACCGTTCGTCTTCGTGCGGCTGATCGGCGCGGTGCTGATGCTCGCGAGCGCGAGTGGACTGGCCGATCTGCACTTCGCGGTGCCGGACGGCAGCCTGCCGCGCGGCACCTTCGGTGGCGGCATCCTGGGCATGGCCATCGCGTGGCGGCTGGTCGCCTTCCTCCACCATCTCGGCACCACGCTGTTCTTGCTCGCCGCCTTCTTCTGTTCCCTGACGCTCGCCTTCGGGACCTCGTGGATCGCGCTGATCGAATCGCTCGGGGGTGCCATCGTGCGCGTCATCGAGGGCGCGCGAGGACGCGGCGAACGGGCGGACGAGGCTCGCGCGGAACGGGAGCGCGTGCTCGCCGCGGACCGCGGTCGCGAAGAACGTCGGCTCGAGCAGGAGGCGGCGGGACGGCCATCGACACTGGTACACCGACCGGAGCCAGAGCCCGACGCCCGGTTCGAGGACGAGCCCGCGTCGAACGCGCGTTCGCACGCGGCACTCGAGGAGCAGCTCGTGCTGCCCCGACTCGAGGTCGAGCCGCCTGCCAGGGGACCGCTCGGGCGGGCCGTGTCGGCCGCGCTCGCGGGTACCGCGGCGGCGATGGGAAGGGCTGCTCGAGGCACGGCGCGGCAACCGCGACTGAGCAGTCCCGACGGGCTCCGCCTCGACGACATGGCGGCGTCCTTCGACGAGGCCGATGCCTTGCTGGACACCACGCGCGGGTCGGCACGGCCGGCCGCACGAGCGGCCGCGGCCGCAGCGGCGTCGCGTGCGACGGGCGACCCATCGATCGACGCGGCGTCGGCGTCCGAAGCGGGCGGGGAGGGCGGGCGCTCGGGCCCCGGACCCGCCGCGGCCACACGGGCGACGAAGACCCGCTCGACCCGCGCGGTCGATCGTCCCGACGGGGCCGGGTCTGCGGACGACGACGCGCCGTTCGAACCGACGGCCCGCACTGCGCCGCCGCGCATCGAGCGGGTGCAGCCCGAGCCGCTGGTCGTGCCTGCCCCGTCCAAGCCCGAGAAGAGCGGCAAGGCCCCGGCGCAGCCGCCAGCGTCGCTGTACGTCGACGTTCCCGATTCCGACCTGCCGCCGATCGCCCTGCTCGACGAGCCCCAGCCGCAGCGTCCCGGTTTCTCGGACACGGAACTCGAGGGGCTTTCGCGGCTGCTCGAGGAGAAGCTCGCCGAGTTCCGGATCACCGTCGCGGTCGTGGCGGTGCATCCCGGACCGGTCATCACGCGCTTCGAGATGCAGCTTGCCCCCGGCATCAAGGCGAGCCGCGTCACCGGACTCGCCCAGGACATCGCCCGCTCCATGTCGCTGGTCAGCGTGCGCGTGGTCGAGGTCATCCCGGGTAAATCCACGATCGGCATCGAGGTGCCCAACGAGCACCGCGAGATGGTGCAGCTCTCCGAGATGCTGCGTTCGCGCCAGTACGTCGAGAAGAAGTCGCCGCTGACCCTCGCGCTGGGCAAGGACATCAGTGGTCAGTCGGTCACCGCCGACCTCGGTCGAATGCCGCACCTGCTCGTCGCGGGCACCACCGGGTCGGGCAAGTCCGTCGCGGTCAACGCGATGCTGGTCAGCCTGCTCTTCAAGGCCACCGCGAAGGACGTGCGGCTGATCCTGATCGACCCGAAGATGCTCGAGCTGAACGTGTACGACGGCATTCCGCACCTGCTCGCGCCGGTCGTCACCGACATGAAGGAGGCGGCGAACGCGCTCCGCTGGTGCGTCGGCGAGATGGAGCGGCGCTACATGGTGATGGCCGAGCTGAAGGTTCGCGGCATCACCGGCTACAACAAGAAGATCAACGATGCGGCCGCCGCGGGCCACCCCATCGTGGACCCGCTCTATCGCCCGGAACTCGCGCTCGACCCGAGCGGTCCGCCGCCGACGCTCGAGCCGATGCCGTTCATCGTCGTCGTCGTCGACGAGTTCGCGGACATGATCATGCAGGTCGGCAAGAAGGCCGAGGAACTCATCGCGCGCATCGCCCAGAAGGCGCGGGCGGCGGGCATTCACCTCATCCTCGCCACGCAACGGCCCTCGGTCGATGTCATCACCGGCCTCATCAAGGCGAACGTGCCGACCCGCATCGCCTTCCAGGTGTCCTCCAAGATCGACTCGCGCACGATCATCGATCAGGGCGGCGCGGAGTCGCTGCTCGGGCATGGCGACATGTTGTACCAGCCGCCGGGGTCCGCCCTGACGCAGCGGGTGCACGGGGCCTTCGTGGACGATTACGAGGTGGTGGCGGTGGTTCAGCACATCAAGCAGACCGGTGAGCCGAACTACATCGCCGAGATCCTCCAGGAGAACACCGCGATGATTCCGGGGCTGTCCGGCGGCGAGCCCGGGGAAAGTGACGATGCCGAGACCGACGCGCTCTACGATCAGGCGGTCGCGGTCGTGCTCGAGTCGAGGAAGGCGAGCATCTCCTACGTGCAGCGGCGCCTGAAGATCGGGTACAACCGCGCGGCCCGCATGATCGAGCAGATGGAGGAGTCCGGCGTGATCAGCGCGGTCGGCGGCAGCGGCGTGCGCGAGGTGCTCGCGCCGCCACCCCAGCACGACTGAGCGTCGGGAACCTCGCGCCACCGCGCCTGCTCCGATGACCGTCTTCCGTGAACCGGTACCGACCGCATGAACCTTGTCGCGATTCGTGGCGTGCTCCTGTCGAGCCTGTGCCTGCTGGCCACGGCGAGCGTTGCCGCCACCCCCGAGGAGGCGTCGCTCGCGCGCCTCGCCGACTTCACCACCGAACTCGATTCCTTCCGCGCGAATTTCGAGCAGACGCTGTACGACGCGGATTCGGAGCCGCTGTCGAACTCGACCGGAACCGTGTTGCTGAAGCGGCCGGGCCGCCTCATCTGGGAGTACGCCGGGGAGGGCGCGCAGCGCATCGTCGCGGACGGCGAGCGGCTCTGGCTGCACGACCGGGATCTCGAGCAGGTCACCGTGAACGCGATCGACGAGCGCGTTGCCGGGACGCCGTTCGTGTTGCTGATGGGCAGCGTGCCGCTCGAGGACGCCTATGACGTCACCGTGCTCGGACCGAGCGAGGAGGTCGAATGGTTCGAGCTCGTGCCGAAGGGGCCGGGAGGCGACTTCGAGGCGCTGTTCGTCGGCCTGGACGCTGCGGGTCTCGCGGCGCTCGAACTCCGCGACAACTTCGGACAGGCGACACAGATCCTGTTCACCGAGTTCGAGGCCGATGTGGACGTGGACGACGCGACCTTCGACTTCGAGGTGCCGGCAGGCACCGACGTGATAGGTCTGGAGGAGTGAGGCGGCGCTGATGACGCGTTCGGTGGACCCTGCCGGCGACCTGCTCACGCCCGACGACGCGGTGCGCCCGCTGGCCGATCGGCTGCGTCCGCGCTCCATCGACGAGCTGGCCGGTCAGTCGCACCTGCTCGGTCCCGACAGCACGCTTCGTCAGGCGCTGACGCGCGATCGCCTGCATTCGATGGTGTTCTGGGGGCCTCCCGGGACGGGCAAGACCACCCTTGCGCGCATGATCGCCCATCATTCGGAGGCCGTCTTCACGAGTCTTTCGGCCGTGCTCTCGGGGGTGAGGGACATTCGCGAGCGAGTCGGCGAGGCCAGGGATCGACGGGCGGCGAGCGGGCAGCGAACGGTGCTGTTCGTCGACGAGGTCCACCGCTTCAACAAGGGGCAGCAGGACGCCTTCCTGCCGCACATCGAGGACGGCACGATCTACTTCGTCGGGGCGACCACCGAGAACCCGTCCTTCGAACTCAACAGCGCGCTGCTCTCGCGGCTGCGCGTGTACGTGCTTCGCTCGCTGGAAGTCACGGACCTGCGGCGAATCATCGACCGCGCGCTCGAGGACGAGGTGCGCGGACTCGGCGGACGAAACATCGAGATGCAGCCCGAATACCGGGATCTGCTCGCACGGACGGCCGATGGCGATGCCCGCCACGCCCTGGTGCTGCTCGAACTCGCCGCCGACTGCGCGCGCGCAGAGGACGGCACGCTGATCATCGACGAGGCGGTGTTGACCGAGGTCACTCGCGATTCCCTGCGCCGCTTCGACAAGGGCGGAGACCAGTTCTTCGATCAGATCTCGGCCCTGCACAAGTCCATGCGGGGGTCCGACCCGGACGCGGCGCTCTACTGGTTCGCCCGCATGCTCGACGGTGGCTGCGATCCGCTCTACATCGCGCGTCGCGTCTTGCGCTTCGCCTCCGAGGACATCGGCAACGCCGACCCGCGGGCCGCGCAGCTCGCCCTGTATGCCTGGGACAGCTACGCCCGCCTGGGCAGTCCGGAGGGGGAGCTCGCGCTGGCCCACGCGATCGTGTTCTGTGCCTGCGCGGCGAAGAGCAACGCCGTGTACACCGCATTCAAGGCGGCCAGAGCCTTCGTCGCGAGTTCAGGCAGCGAGCCGGTGCCGATGCACCTGCGGAACGCGCCGACCCGGCTGATGAAGGAGCTCGGTCACGGCGCCGACTACCGCTACGCCCACGACGAGATCGACGGCTTCGCCGCGGGCGCGAACTACTTTCCCGAGACCGTGCGCGCGCCCCGCTTCTACGAACCGGTCGGGCGCGGGCTCGAGATCCGGATCGGCGAGAAGCTGGACGGTCTCCGCCGCGCCAATCGCGACGCCGTTGCCGCGGCGCGATCGCGCGGAGCCACCACCGACGGAGAAAACCGGTCATGACGACGACCGACGAGCCGCGTTTCGTGAAGGTCGACTACGGAGATCCGGTACAGGCCGAGCACCTCGTTACGATGCTGGACGACTACGCACGAGATCCGACCGGTGGGGGTGAGCCCTTGTCAGTGTTCGTGCGCGAGAACCTCGTCGCGACGCTCGATCGGACGCCCGGCGCGTTCTCCATCCTGGGCTATCTGGGCGACACCCCGGTCGCGATCGCGAACTGTTTCGAGACGCTGTCGACGTTTGCCTGTCGGCCGCTCGTCAACGTGCACGATCTCGCCGTCGCACCCGGGTATCGCGGGCGCGGCCTGGGGCGTCACTTGCTCGGAGCGATCGAGCGCGAGGCGCGCGCGCTCGGCGCCTGCAGGATCACGCTCGAGGTGCTCGAGGGGAACGCGCCCGCCCGATGCGCCTACTCGCACGCGGGATACCTGCCATACGCGCTCGACGCCGCGATGGGCACGGCGCTCTTCCTGCAGCGCACGCTCGACTGACAGGACGCCTGACAGGACGCCTGACAGGACGCCTGACAGGACGGCGAGCAGGCCGACGGGCAGGCCGACGGGCAGGACGGCGGGCAGGACGGCGGGCAGGACGGCGGGCAGGACGGCGGGCTGGGCCGAGCAAGTCCGGTGTTCATGTAAGGTCGTTCACCCTTCAGCACCCTAGCGAGGGACTGTCACGATGCGGCGCGACCCGACGAAGATCCTCGAAGACCTCAGGGCGACGTTCTGGTTCATCCCGAGCTGCATGGTCGTCGCCGCCGTGGCGCTGTCGGTCGTGATGCCCTTGCTCGACTCGCGTTTCGCCTTCGACCCGCCAGGCGCCTTCGGCTGGATCGGCGAGACCGATGCCGACGATCTTCGCCCGGTGCTGATCCTGGTCGCCGGCTCGATCATCGGCGTGGCCAGCACGACGTTCTCGATCACGATGGTCGCGGTCTCCTCGGCGAGCGCGAATTTCGGTCCTCGTCTGATCGGCAACTTCATGCGCGATCGAGGTAATCAGCTGACGCTCGGCACGTTCATCGCGACCTTCGTGTACTGCCTGCTGGTGCTGCCGTCGCTGCACGATGGTGCCGATGCCCACCTCTCGGTCAGCGTCGCGCTCGTGCTCGCGATTGCCTCGGTAGGCGTGTTCATCTTCTTCATCCACCATGTGCCGGAGACGCTCAACATAGATGGCATCGTCGCAGACATCGGCTGCCGACTGCGTCACGACGTGACCGCGCTCTTCCCGGCCCAGTCCGACATCGACGTGGACGTGACGTCCGCGGACCTCTCCACGCTGAAGGAATGGATCGAGCGACGAGATGGCGTACCGGTGCGCGCGAATAGGGCGGGCTACCTGCAGAGCATCAACATGGAGCAACTCGTCGAACTGGCCGACGAGCACGGCTTGCTCGTTCGCGTGCAGTACCGGCCGGGCGATTTCATCACCGTCGGCGACGCCTTGCTCGAGCACTGGCCGGACGAGGGCGGCAACGGGTCCGCTGCCGTGACGGTCGATATGGACGCGCTGCCGATCGAGGGCCTGCTCGACTGTTTCGAGCTGGGCTTCCAGCGGGATCCCCATCAGGATTGTCTCTTCCTGGTCAACTAGCTGGCAGAAGTGATTGCTCGGGCGCTGTCACCGGGCACCAACGATCCGTTCACGGCGATCACCTGTCTCGAGTGGCTCAAGGGCGCCCTGATGGCGTATCTCGACTGCACGCGGGAGCGACCACCCCTGCATGCCGTGGGTCCGGTGCTTGTCCATCCGATCGATTTCGAACAGATCATCGCGACGGCCTTCGACGGGACGCGGCAGTACATCTGTGCCGATCGGATCGTCTCGCTGCACGCGATGACGGTCCTGGCCGAGGTCGGCGCCAAGGCGGCCGAGGCCGAGCATCTCACCGCCGTCCGGCGGCGCATGGACGAGCTCCTGGCTGCGAGCGTCGCGACCCTCGCGGCCCACGTCGGGGGGAGCGAGGTCGAAGCCCGTCACGCGGAGGCCGTGCGCCTGCTCGAAGACGCCGCGCTGCGAGACCGTCGACGCGTCGGCACGGGGTGGTTCGGAGGGAGCGGGTGAGCGATCGCGGCTTGCGTATGGAACGACGCGATTCGTCTGCGGTCCATCATTGCAAGCCCGCGGGCCCCCGCCGCTGAACAGGTGCTCCCATGACGATGATTCGCCAGATCGCCTCCGCCGTCGCCTTGCTCGCCCTCGGTGCGGCGGCCCTCGCCGCCGAACCGATCAACACCCTCGAGAAGAGCGGCCTGTTCGGCTACGACCCTTCCGGCATCGCCATTCGCGGCTACGACACGGTTGCCTACTTCACCGAAGGCCAGCCGGTGGAAGGCTCGGACGACTTCACGAGCGACTGGGAAGGAGCCACGTGGCGATTCGCGTCGCAGGAGAACCTCGACCTGTTCGAGATGGATCCGAACGCCTACGCGCCTCAGTACGGCGGCTACTGCGCCTACGGCGTGGCGCAGGACTCGCTCGTGAAGATCGAGCCGGAACTCTGGACGATCGTCGACGACAAGCTTTACCTCAACTACGACGAGGGCGTGCAGTCGCGGTGGGAGAAGGACATTCCCGGGTTCATCGAGTCGGCCGACGGCAAGTTCGAGACCCTGCTCGCCGAGTGAGCCAAATGGCCGGCGTCGGCGTTGCCCGGCTCCTGGTCAGAGTGTCCTGCCGCGTGAGTCGTCGATCTGCGTCAGTGCGACCATGGTGCTTCCCCCCAGGAGGATGACTGCGCCCAGGATCTGGACCGGCTCCAGCGCCTTGCCGAGCACGAGCCAGTTGACCGTGACGGCCGCGACCGGAAAGGCCATCTCGGCGACCGCGACGGCCCGAGCGGGCAGCCGTTTCATGCCTCGGTAGTAAAGCCACAGCGCGGCCAGGCCGGAGATCGCCACCATCAGCACGACCTTGCTGGCGATGGCGGGCTCGAGGGCCTGCGCCGGGCGCCCGACGAGGAAAAGGAGCGGCGTCAGCACGACGAGGCCTGCCGCGAACCGCCCGGCCATCAGCTCGGTCACGGAAAAGCCGTCGTTGCCCAGACGCTTGCCGAGCACCGTCGATGTGCCCCAGGCGACGACCGCGAAGAGGGTGCAGCCGTACCCGAGCATCAACGCGCGCGACTCCCGCCCGCCCCACGCGCCGGCATCGAGTGCCGGCGCGATGTCCGGCCAGGCGATCAAGGCGCTGCCCGCCAGGCACAGCGCGAGCCAGCCGAGAAATCGGGGGCCGACACGCTCGCCGAGCAGGAGCGCTGCCAGCGACACGGCGACGATCGGCTGGAGCTTCTGGATCAGGATGACGACCGAGGGGTTCACGAGCGCGAAGGCCTGGGTGAACGCCACGGTGCCGAGCCCGGAGCCGAGTCCGCCGATCACGAGAAAGCCCAGCAGGGCGCGACCGTCGAGTCGTCGGGCAGTGGGGTGGGGCGCCGTGCGCGAACCGTGGCCTGAACCGTCCCGTGAACCGCCCAATGCTTCGGGCAGGCTGTCGCGGACCATCGGGACCAGCCACCACGCCATGGCTGCCACCAGCATCGCGTGCTCCAGCCAGACGATGGTCCAGGCACTCGCACCGGAGAACAGCAGCGGGTAGCGGATGAGCGTGTCGAGCGCCCACAGCAGGCAGGCGCCGAAGATGGGCAGTACGCCGCTCATGTCGCGTTCGATGAGGGGACACGGTTGGGGAACATCATCGGACGGGCGCTCCGGGTGATTCGAAGGGCCGCGCAGTATCGCCTGCGCCGTGGCTGCCGTCGTCCGCGATTTCAACCTCGCCGCCGGCGATGCAACGTGCGGCCTGCTCGGCGAGCGCCCAGCCGACGTGTTCACGCACCAGCGCCGAGGGATCGTCCCGGCGCCGTTCGAGGGCGGCGATGACGCCCGTTTCACGGGGCGCGTTGCCGAGCGCGACGGCGATGTTCCTCGACCACCGTTCATGGCCGATGCGCCGGATCGCCGAGCCGGCCATGCGGTCGTCGAATTCGATGGCGCTCCAGCCGAACAGATCGACGAGGGTTGCAGCGTCCAGTGCGTGACGTACCGCGAAGTCCGGCTCGGCCGTGGCGCTCGTGAACTTGTCGAAGGGGCACACCAGCTGGCAGTCGTCGCAGCCGTACACGCGGTTGCCCATCGCGCGCCTGAACTCGACCGGAATGGGGCCTGCCAGCTCGATGGTGTGGTACGACAGGCAGCGTCGGGCATCCACCCGGTAGGGCGCGACGATGGCGTCGGTCGGGCAGGCCGTCAGGCAGCGCGTGCAGCTGCCGCAGTGTTCGGTCGTCGAGGGTGGATCGACCGGCAGCGGCAGGTCGGTGTACAGCTCGCCGAGGAAGAAGAAGCTGCCGGCCGTGCGGTCGATCAGATTGGTGTGCTTGCCGATCCAGCCCAGTCCGGCCTTCTCGGCGATCGCCTTCTCGAGCACCGGCGCACTGTCGGTGAAGGCCCGGTAGCCGAATGGCCCGATGTGTTCGACGACCCGATCGGCCAGCCGTTGCAGCCGGGCCCGCAGCACCTTGTGGTAGTCACGTCCGAGCGCGTAGCGCGATACGTAGGCGAGACTGGCGTCGGCCAGCACCTCTTCCGCATTCCGGGCCTCCGGTGGAAAGTAGTCGAGCCGGACGGACACGATGCGGATCGTGCCCGGCACCAGCTCGGCCGGTCGGCTACGGCGTGTCCCGTGGCGGGCCATCCAGTCCATCTCGCCGTGAAATCCGTCCGCGAGCCAGTTGAGCAGATGCGTTTCCTGCTCGCCCAGATCGGTGTCGGTGATACGGCAGGCGGACAGGCCGAGTTCCCTCGCCCAGCGCTTGATGTCCGCAGCGAGCGCAAGGGCCGCGGCCGGCGCGATCTCTCGCGCCTCTGACGCAGGCTTCGCGGTCGATTCGTCGATCACTGCGTACGGGTCGGGAAGGGCAGGGAGCCCCCGTCGGGCGGCGTCGCGAAATGCCCGTTCTTGTAGTAGATGAGGGTGCCCGGGTCGGCCGACCACGACTGCCAGGCGGGGACGGGGTTGCGTATCCAGCTGCCGGCGGGATACGAACCGTCCGCGTCGTGCAGACAGCCCTCGAGGACCAGCACTTCTTCGCCGAGCGGATCGAGCCGGGGGCGGAACGCGACCGCTCCGAGCCAGCGAATCAGCATCACGTTGCCGGAGCCGTGCCCGTGCAGCGGCAGCACCTCGGTGCCTTCGACCGGCCCGGGCAGCCACCGCGAAGCGTCGGATGTGTCGATGCGCCGCTGTTCGGTATCGCCCGGTGCGATGTGCCCCGCCGCGACGTACAGAAGGGCGCTCGCGTCGCGGTCCGCGTGCAAGGTCAGCGAGCCGAACGTCTCCTCACCCCCGACCGGCAGGCGTGCGTACACGCCCGCCGGCCAGGCGCTGTCGATGGCATCGACCTCGCCGGCCTGCACGAGGAGCTCGACGTCGGCGCCTGCCCCCAGTGAACCGTGCTCGACGCCGGCGGCCAGTCTGAGCTGGGCGCTGGCGCGAGGAAGATCGCCGGGCAGGAGCTCCAGCAGGCGCACTTCGATACCGGGCAGCGAAGACGGCTGCCAGACCGCATCTGCCGCGGCGAGCACGATCCGCACCGAGAAGTCGCCGTGCAGCGGCGGGTGCGTCGGATCGACCCACGGGGGCAGGCCGGGCATGCCTGCCCGGGCGGGCGGCGAATCGGTGCCCCCGAGCGGTGGCGAGCCGTCACTGGGCGATCGTCGAGCCATTGAATCGTCTCCGGAACTGACCTATTGTAGGGGGAGAACTTTCGGAGAACGTTTCATGGCCGCGTTGCCCCCGTTGACCCATCTCGAAGCGCGCGTTCTTGCCGCCATCGAGCGGCATATCCGCTCGCGCAAGGTCGCGCCCACGATTGCGGAACTCACCCAGGATCTCCGGCTGAAATCCAAGGGGACCGTGCACCGTTACGTGCAATCGCTGATCGCCAAGGGTCGGCTCGAGCGGCAGGGCAACGGCTGGCGCGGTCTGCGCATCGTCGGCCTCGGCGTGCCGGAACGCGGCGCGAAGGTCCGGCAGTTGCCCGTTCCGGAACGACCCGGCAATCTCACGACGCTGTCGGGCGAGTCGAACGTCGAGCATCCGATGACGCTGCCGGCCGACATCGGTGACTTCGCCGAGGGCAGCGGCATGACCCGCGGCGATTTCCGCATTCCCTTGCTCGGGCGCATCGCCGCCGGACTCCCGATCGAGGCGATCGAGGAGCAGAGTCACCTCGATCTGGCGGGGTTTCTTGTCGGGCCGGATCGGTACGCGCTGCGGGTCACGGGGGAGTCGATGATCGATGTCGGCATCCTCGACGGCGACACGGTCATCCTCCGAAAGCAGGACACCGCGCGTCGAGGGGACATCGTGGTGGCACTGATCGACGGTCAGGAAGCGACGCTGAAGCGGCTCGGCGAGGTGCGCGACGGCATCGTCGAGCTCGTCCCGGAGAACCGGGGCATGACCACCATGCGCTACGCCGCCTCGCGGGTCCGCTTTCAGGGCATCCTGGTCGGGCAGCTCCGCAGCTATTGATCGCCGGTCACGTCACCCGCCTCCGAGAGACGCCTCACCATCATGTACGAACACAGAAAGCGCTACCGCGTCGTGGCTCCCGATCGTCACCTGCGCGTGCCGGGCGGCGAGCTGTCGGTCGCCGTCAGCGTCGAGGGCGAGATCGTCTCCCGGAGCCGCCGTGCGGTGCGCTTGGTGGAAGGCGATCGTGCCGCCGTGTTCGACGTCCGGATCGAAGCGGCGGACAGCGTCGACGACATCGCCTCGATCGAGCCGGCGGAGGCGTCCGGCCCGTCCGGCCCGTCCGACTCGTCCGGCGCCTCCGGCTTGTCCGACCTGTCTGGCGCTGACGGCTTGTCCGAGGTGTCCGGCCCCTCGAGTGCGTCTGCGGTGCCCGTTGCGTCGGGCGTGAACCGTGAGGCACCGGGTTCATGAGCGACGCTGCGGACGGGGCCGATGGAGCCGGCGAGGCGAACGAGGCGAACGAGGCGCACGAGGCGCAGCTGGACGAGGACGCCCTGTTCGCGCTCAAGGTCGCCTTCTGCTACATGCCGCGGTTGATGGACATCAACGAATATGATTTCCCGGGACGCGTCGACAAGACGCGGGCCGACGTCGAGACGGTGCGCGAGATGCTGCTGCTCAACGATGTCGATCCCGACGAAGTGCACGACGAGATCAATCCGGACGACGCCGCGAACTCGTCCTGGTGAGGACCCTTGGACAGCTGGACGCCTGACCCGGTGAACGCGGACATCCGCACCGAGATCTTCCGTCGCCTCGCACAGGCACGGCCCGATCCCGAATCCGACCTGCTGTGGACGAGCCCGTTCGAGTTGCTCATCGCGGTCATCCTCTCGGCGCAGGCGACCGACATCTCGGTGAACAAGGCGACCGCGACGCTGTTTCCTGTCGCGTGCACGCCGGAGGCGCTGCTCGCGCTGGGCGTCGACGGCGTCGAGCCGCATGTCCGGCACATCGGGTTGTGGCGGAACAAGGCGAAGAACGTGGTCGAGACCAGCCGGCTGTTGCTGGAGCGTCATGGCGGGGAGGTGCCCGACACGCGTCCTGCGCTCGAGGCCCTGCCCGGCGTCGGGAAGAAGACCGCCGCGGTCGTGCTGAACGTCGCGTTCGGACAACCGCTGATCGCTGTCGACACGCACGTGTTCCGGGTCGCCAACCGGACGCGCATCGCGCGCGGCAAGGATCCGGACGAGGTCGAGCGTCGGCTGGAACGCCTGGTGCCGACGGCCTACCTCGCCAATGCGCACCACTGGTTGATCCTGCACGGGCGCTACACCTGCGTGGCGCGCACGCCGCGCTGCGCCGGTTGCTGCATAGCGGACCTATGCGAGTACCGTCCGAAGACGCCCGGTGCCCCGGCCGCCTGAGACCGGCGTTCAACCCTCCCGGCAGTGGTCGAACGGCGTCCGGCGAAGGCGTCGAGGCGGAGCGCTACTCGCCCGGCAGTGGCACGTCGCGGAGCCGCGCCTGCTTCCGGTACTCGCGTGGCGTCGCCGACTTCAGCTCGCGGAAGCGGCGGTTGAAGTTCGCCACGTTGTTGAAGCCCACGGCGAAGCAGATGTCGGTGATCGGCTGCTCGGTCTCTGAGAGGAGCTCGCAGGCACGGGCGACGCGCACGCGGTTCAGGAAGCGCGTGAACCCGTTGCCCGTGGCCTTCGCGAAGAAGCGCGAGAAGGCGCTCTCGCTCATGCCGACGAGTTCGGCCACCGTCGCGAGCGGGATCTCGCGCGCGTGGTGTTCGCTGACGTAGCGCGTGACCCGCTCGACCTTGTCGAGCGACGCGTCGTCCGCCCGCGAGCGCATCGGCATGGTGGAGAGCAGGCGGTAGCGCGATTCTCCGGAAAGTCGCTCGAGGAACTCGAGGAGAAGGGCGATGCGGCTCGGCCCCTCGGTCGCGATGATGCGCGTGAACCACTCCTCCGCCTCGTCCAGCACCGTCCCGTCGAACTCGATGCCGTAGCGGGACCGCTCGAGCAGTGGCAGGAGACTCGCGATCTCCGGCGCGCACTGGGCCATCGAGTGCACGAGGTCCATGCGGAACTGGATGACGAGATCGCGAAGCTCGACGGTCTCGCCCGGGGCGACGTGGCTGATCCAGTTGTGCGGCAGACGCGGTCCGGTCATCGTCAGCTGACCCGGGGCGAAGGCCCCGACGTGGTCCCCCATGAACATCTTCCCCGCGCTCGCGACGATCAGGTGCAGCTCGTAGTCGTCGTGGTAATGCCAACGCACGAGGCGGCAGGGGAAGCCGTGACCGAAGGCCTGCACCGATCGCTTGTCGATATCCGCCTGCTCGAGCTCGGGAGGCAGAGGCAGGTGATCGGGAACGGACACGGTGCGTCAGACGCCGACGAAGCGGCTGAGGATCGTGCTCGTGCCGTCCTTCCAAAGCGCCTCGAGCGCGTCGGCGAACGCCTTTCCGAAGCGCGCGTCATCTCCTGCCGTGCCGTAGACGTCGCGCATGCCGAGCCAGGCGGCGGGGTTCTCGCGTGCGGCGCGGGCGGTGTCGACGAGCTCGGCCCAGTTCGGGTCGTTCGGCTCGATCGTCGCCCCGCTCTCGGATTCGCCGTGGCAGTAGCGACACCACAGCGCGGAGGCGAGGGCGAGCCCGTCGACGCTCGCGCCCGCGGCGAGCCGGTCGCGAACGCTCGCGACGATGAACTTCGATTGCCGGTTCGAGCCGTCGAAGCAGAGCCTGCGGACGGTGTCGCCGATCTTCGGGTTCGCGAAGCGGGTCTTGACGCGGGCGAAGTAGTCGCCGAGATCGGTGTCCGGCACCGATGGAACGACGGGAAGGATCTCGTCGCGTTCCACCTTCTCGAGGAAGGCGGCGACCAGCGGGTGCGCCATCGCCTCGCTCGCGAACTCGATGTCGAGGAGGCCGGCCGGGTAGGCGATCAGCGCGTGACCGCCATTGAGGATGCGGATCTTCATCGTCTCGTAAGGGCTGACGTCCTCGACGAACTGCACGCCCACCTGCTCGAGCGCCGGGCGTCCCGCGACGAAGCGGTCCTCGAGCACCCACTGCAGATAGTCTTCGCAGAACACCGGCGCGCCGTCGGCGATGCCGTGCGCCTCGCGCACGAGACGTCGCTCTCGCTCGCCGGTGGCCGGCGCGATGCGGTCGACCATGCCGTTCGGGAAGCCCGCGTTCGCGTCGATCCAGTCGGCGAGTGTCTCGTCGATCAGCCGTGCGAGTCCGACCACCGCGCCGCGTGCGACCTCGCCGTTGTGCGGCAGGTTGTCGCAGGAGAGAACGGTGAAGGCGGGGAGCGCCGCGTCTCGGCGACGCTTGAGCGCACGGACGATCAGCCCGAAGACCGTTCGCGGGGACTCCGGGTCCGCCGCGTCCTTCCTGATGGCGGGGCTCGAGTCGTCGAAGCGGCCGGTGTCGGCATCGACGAAGTAGCCGCCCTCGGTCACGGTCATCGAGACGATGCGGATCGCGGGGTCCACCATCGCCGACAGGATCGCCGCGGTGTCCCCGACGGGCAGGTAGTCGGTCATGACCGCGGTCACGTGCGCCGCGCTCGTGTCCGCCGACTGCTCGACGACGGTGCCGAGCAGGTCCTGCCCGATCAGCGTCTCGCGAATGCCCTTGTCACCCTCCATGACGCTCGCGCCGATCACGCCCCAGTCGCGCGCGCCGCCCGCGCTCATCAGCGCGTCGAGGTAGACCTGCTGATGGCTCCGGTGGAAGTTGCCCGGGCCGAAATGCAGGATGCCGTGGGAGAGTGTCCCGGGGTCGTAGCCCGGGCGCCCGACGGCCGGCGGCAGGGCGTCGAGCGCGCCGCGCGCGAGTGCGACCGGCTCGTTCGGCGCGTCGGCGTGCTCGTCGTCGTTCGTACCGCCATTCCTGGGATCCGGGCTGCTCATGTCAGTTCATCCAGTTGCCGCCGTCGACGTTGTACGTCTGGGCGACGATGTAGTCGGCCTCCGCGGAGGCGAGGAACACGGCCATGCCGACCAGGTCCGCGGGCGTGGCCATGCGTCCGATCGGCACCGCGGCGCCGACCTGTCTCTTCTTTTCTCCCGGGGCGAGCCCTTCGGCCTCGGCGAACTTCGCATCCACCCCGTCCCAGTGCTCGCCGTCGACGACGCCGGGGGCGATCGCGTTGACGTTGATGCCGTGGCGGATCAGGTCAAGCCCGGCGGACTGGTTCAGCGAGATGATTGCCGCCTTGGTCGCGCAGTAGACGCCGACCAGCGGCTCTCCGCGCCGTCCCGCCTGGGAGGCCATGTTGATGATCTTGCCGCCGCGCCCCTGTTCGATCATGCGCCTCGCGATGGCCTGCAGGGTGAACAGGGAGCCGGCCACGTTGATCGAGAAGAGGCGGTCATAGCTCTCGCGGGTGATGTCGACGATGCCGGCGAGATCGAACAGGGCGGCGTTGTTGACGAGGATGTCGATGCCGCCCGCGTGTTCGACCACGGTAGCGGCGGCCGCATCGATGCATGCCTGGCTCGTCACGTCGAGTTCGACGGCAAAGGCTCCGTCGCCAATCTCCGCCGCAGTCGTCTTCGCACCCGGGAGGTCGATGTCCGCGATGGCGACGGTCGCGCCCTCGCGAACGTAGGCCTCTGCGAACGCGCGCCCGATACCGCGCGCCGCGCCGGTGATGATCGCGGATTTCCCGTCCAGTCGGTTCATGCGGAGCTTCTCGTGGTTCGCCCGAAGCTGCGCGCGTCGGTCGTTGCCCGTGACGGGTGAACGTGCCGGGGCGCAGGTTCAGCTGATCGCCGCGCCGCTCGCGTCGAAGCGGTGCATCCGCGCCACATCGGGTGTCAGCCCGATCCGGTCGCCGTGGTGCGCCGGGAACTCGCCATCGGCCCGCGCCGTCATCGTGCCGATGCCGTCGACCTCGACGTGCAGGAACGTGTCGGAACCGAGGTGCTCGGACACCCCCACCTTGCCGCTCCACTCGCCACCGTCCATCGAGAGATTCAGGTGCTCCGGACGGACGCCGATCGTCTCCGCGCCATACTTGGCGGCTGTCTCGCCGCCCACCATGTTCATGGTCGGGCTGCCGATGAAACCTGCCACGAACAGGCTTCTGGGGTTGCGGTAGAGCTCGAGCGGGGAGCCGACCTGCTCGATGTTGCCCCGATTCAGCACGACGATCTTGTCGGCCATCGTCATCGCCTCGACCTGGTCGTGGGTCACGTAGACCATCGTCGTCTTCAGGGTGTTGTGCAGCTCCGATATCTCCAGCCGCATCGTGCCGCGAAGCGCCGCGTCGAGATTCGAGAGAGGCTCGTCGAACAGGAAGGCCGAGGGCTCGCGCACGATCGCGCGGCCGATCGCCACGCGCTGGCGTTGCCCGCCGGAGAGCTGGCCGGGTCGGCGTTCGATGTACTCGCCCAGGTTCAGCACCTTGGCCGCCTCCTCGACCTTCCGATCGATGGCGGCAGGCTCCATGCCGGCCATCTTGAGCGGGAACGCGATATTCTTCCTGACCGTCATGTGCGGGTAGAGCGCGTAGGACTGGAACACCATCGCGAGCCCTCGTCTCGCCGGCGGCAGCCCCGTCACGTCCTGGCCATCGAGCTCGATCGACCCAGCGCTGACGTCCTCGAGACCGGCGATCAGCCGCAGCAGCGTCGACTTGCCGCAACCGGACGGGCCGACGAACACGACGAACTCGCCGTCCTCGATGACGAGATCGAGCGGTGGTATGACCTCGACCTCGTCGAAGCGTTTGGTGACGCCCTTCAGCGTGATGCTGCCCATGAGACTCCCTTGAGTGTTGCCGTTGCGGGTTACTTGACCGCGCCGAAGGTGAGTCCGCGCACGAGCTGCTTCTGGCTGAACCAGCCGAGAATCAGCACGGGTGCGATGGCCATCGTCGAGGCGGCACTGAGCTTGGCGTAGAAGAGCCCTTCCGGACTGGAGTAGCTGGCGATGAAGGCGGTGAGCGGGGCGGCATTGGCGGCCGTCAGCGTCAGCGTCCAGAACGCCTCGTTCCAGGAGAGAATCACGTTCAGCAGCATCGTCGAGGCGATGCCGGGGAGGGCCATCGGTGTCAGCACGTAGAGGATCTCGGACTTGAGGTTCGCTCCGTCCATGCGGGCCGCCTCGAGGATCTCTCCGGGGATCTCCCGGAAGTAGGTGAAGAGCATCCAGATGACGATCGGCAGGTTCACCAACGTCATGACGATCACGAGCCCGGTGCGCGTGTCGAGCAGACCCGTGTCGCGAAAGATGAGGTAGATCGGGATCAAGACGCCGACCGGCGGCAGCATCTTCGTCGACAGCATCCACATCAGCAGCCCGCGGGTGCGCCGGGTCGGGGAGAACGCCATCGCCCAGGCAGCGGGCACCGCGATCAGAAGCGCGAGCAGCGTCGAGCCGATCGAGATGACCACCGAGTTCAGGAAGTGCCGGGCGTAGGGCGAGCGGTCGAATACCGTCGCGTAGTTCTCGAGCGTCCAGTCGAAGTCGAACAGCGCGGGTGCCCGCACCGCTTCCGCCTCGCTCTTGAAGCTGGTCAGCACCGTCCAGAAGATGGGGAAGAAGATCGCCAGTCCCACCGTCCAGGCGCAAAGGGTCCAGAAGGCTTTCTGGCCGGTCGTCACGTTGCGTGCCACGATCGATTATCTCCGCGGTCCGGGGGCGTTCAGAGGTCGAGGTTCTTTCCGACCGCGCGCATCAGGAAGATGGCGACGATGTTGGCCAGCACGACGGCGACGATGCCGCCAGCCGACCCCGTGCCGACGTCGAAGCTCAGGAGCGATTCCTTGTAGACGAGGAACGTGAGGTTCGTCGAGGCGCTGCCGGGGCCGCCGCCGGTGGTCACGAGGATCTCGGCGAAGACCGCGAGCAGAAAGATCGTCTGGATCAGGATCACGACCGTGATCGCTCGGGCGAGATGCGGCAGCACGATGTAGCGGAAGCGGCTGAAGGCCGACGCGCCGTCCATCTCGGCCGCCTCCACCTGCTCGCCGTCGAGCGACTGGATTGCGGTGAACAGGATCAGGGTGGCGAACGGCAGCCATTGCCAGGAGACGATCATGATGATCGAGAAAAGCGGCGCCTGCCCGAAGAAGTCGAACGGGGCGAGGCCGATCGCCTTGGCCGCGTAGCCGAACAGCCCGTTGACCGGGTTCATGAACATGTTCTTCCAGACCAGCGCCGAGACCGTGGGCATGACGAAGAACGGGGCGATGACGAGGATCCGGACGATTCCCTGTCCCCAGATCGGCCGGTCGAGCAGGAGCGACAGCAGGATGCCGCCGGTGACCGTGATGAAGAGCACGCCGCCGACGAGCAGCAGTGTGTTGAGAAGCCCTTCGGTAAAGGAGGGATCGCTCAGGAAATAGGTGTAGTTCGCGAGTCCGGTGAATTCTTCCGTACCGGGGTAGAGCAGGTTGTAGCGCTGTGTCGAGAAGTACAGCGTCATCACCAGCGGGACGATCATCCACGCCAGCAGGAGCAGCACTGACGGGGAGACCATCAGGCGGGCGGTGGAGCGGGAATGATCAGTGGCCATCGGTCGCGACTCGTGGCGAAAGGGGGACGGAGTTCGTGATGCGTCGATCCGGCGGCCATCACGCGACCACGGAAGGAACAGGGAGGGCGGCGGCGAACCGAAGCGTCCGGTCCGCCGCCCGCCCGTCGGGCATCCTGCCCGTCGGCACTGACGTCAGTGCACTACCGACCTATTTCGGGTAGCCGGCGCGATCCATCTGCCGCTTGGTCAGCGCCTGCGCCGCCTCGAGCGCTTCCTCGACCGTCTTGGTACCGGCGAGTGCCGCCGAGAATTCCTGGCCGACATCGTTGCCGATGCCCTGAAATTCGGGGATGGCGACGAACTGCACGCCCACGTACGGCACCTCGTCGACCGTCGGCTGCGTCGGATCGGCGGCGTTGATGCTGGCGAGCGTCATCTCGGCGAACGGCACTTCGAGGTAGTTCTCGTTCTCGTAGAGCGACGTGCGGCTGCCCGGGGGCACCTGCGACCAGCCCTCGTTCTCGGCGACGAGCTCGAGGTATTCCTTCGACGTCGCCCAGGCCACGAACTTCTTCGCCGCCTCTTCGTTGTCGGTGCCGGCCGGAATCGCCAGTGCCCACGCCCACAGCCAGTTGGCGCGCTTGCCCAGTCCGTTGTCGGGGGCCAGAGCGAAGCCGACCCTGTCGGCCACTTCGGAGTCGGAGCTGGTCACGCCGGAGCCGGCCGAGGTCGCGTCGATCCACATGGCGCACTTGCCGGTCTGGAACAGGGCGAGGTTCTCGTTGAAGCCGTTGGCCGAGGCGCCCGGAGGGCCCGCGTCGGTCATCAGGTCGACGTAGAAGTTGAGCGTGTTGGCCCATTCCTCGCTGTCGAACTGCGGATTCCAGTCCATGTCGAACCATCGTGCACCGAACGAATTCGCCATGGCGCCCAGGAAAGCCCCGTTCTCGCCCCAGCCGGGCTTGCCGCGCAGACAGATGCCGTACTGCTCGGCGTCCCTGTCGGTCAGCTGACGGGCGGCGTCGGCGACGAACTCCCAGCTCGGCTCTTCGGGCATCTCCAGACCGGCTTCCTCGAACAGGTCGGTGCGGTACATCGTGAACGAGGACTCGCCGTAGAACGGCACGCCGTACATCGTGCCGTCCACCGACAGGCCGTCACGGATAGAGGGCAGGATGTCGTCCTTGTCGTAGTCGTCGCCGCCGATGTCGTCGAGCGAGACCAGCCAGTCCTGAGCGCCCCAGATCGGCACTTCGTAGGTGCCGATCGTCAAGACGTCGTACTGGCCACCCTTGGTGGCGATGTCGGTGGTGACGCGCTGGCGCAGCACGTTCTCCTCGAGCGTGACCCACTCCAGCTCGATGTCGGGGTTCTTCTCGGTGAAGTCGCCCGTCAGCTTCTGCATCCGGATCATGTCGCCGTTATTGACGGTGGCGATCGTGACGGTTTCGGCCGAGGCGGCCAGCGAGGCACCGCAGAGTGCGGTACCGACGGCGACGGCAAGCGTCGTCCTGGGCGTATGTCTCATGAATTGCTCCTGGGAAAGAAATCATTGCTGTCTGAAAGGCAACAACAATAATGTAGCCCCGTCACAAGTCTGCAAACCAGTACTGACTTTGCCGCTTTTGGTACTCCGATGCTCTTTCCTCCCGCATCGGTACGCGCTTGCGCAAGAATGAGCCGGTTGAGGCCGGGGGAGCGCGTCATTCCGGCAAGGCCGGACTGCATTGCGAACGAGACCGGCTCAGTCGGCGATCGCGCGTGGGATCGGGTAGGTCGCGAGCGCGCGCTGCACTCCGTCCAGCACGAGCGATTCCGCGTCGAGGGTGTCGCTCATCGCGGCGCGCCAGCTGCCGGGCAGGTACTGGCTCACCAGCGTCTCGGGGATCGGCCTGTCGGCGAGCGCGGCGAAGAGCCGCTCGACCGCCGCCTCCGCCTCGGGGAGCGTCCAGTAGTACCGGATGCGGTCGCTGTAGCTGTAGTGCCGGGCAAGACGTCTTTCTGCCTCGCTACCCGCATAGTGGTCCTGCCAGTGCTCCGGCTGCGCGCTCATGAGCGCCTCCATCGCGTCGGGCAGGGCACCCGGGGAATAGTCCGGATCGAGCACGCCCGCGATCAGGTCCAGACCGTAGAGGGCTTCGCGCAGCGCGAACGTCAGCCACGGGCCGACCTTCTGGATGCGGTAGCCGTCGCGGGCGAGCCGCTCGAGCGAAACGGCGCTCTGGTAGTCCGACGAGTGCGCCTCGAAGCAAAGCGTGGGGTGGTCGCCGAGCACGGCCGCGAGCGCGCGCGCGGGCTCGGGTCGGTACGGGTAGACGTTGACATCTCCGAACTCGACGCCCGGCTGCACGACGACGGCGATCACCCGCTCGAACGCCGATCCCAGCCCCGCTGCCTCGAAGATCTCGCGGTGGGTCTCGATCGTGCGCGACGCGGCCGCGGGGTCCGTCGGAGGGACGGTGTCGAGCGCATGGTGGGCGCCGCCGGGGGGCGGGACCTCGGTGCCGATGACGTAGACGGGCGACGCGGCGCCCGCCGGGCGCCGGGTGTCCTCGACGACGCGCGCGAGCCGCGCCGCGCGCTCGGCCACCACCCGCTCGTCGAGCGTGTCCGGGTCGTCGGCACAGCGCATGCTGGCGTCGAGGTGAAACTTCGTGAAGCCGGCCGCCGCGTACGCGGCGACCATTCTTTCCGCCTGCGCCAGTGCCACCTCGGCCGGCCGGTCGCGCCACGGGTTCGGGCCGAGATGGTCGCCGCCGAGAACGAGGCTGGACACGTCGAAGCGTTCCTCGTCGGCGAGGCGATGCAGCCGTTCGACGAAGTCCTGCGGTCGCATGCCGGTGTAGCCGCCTTCGTGATTCACCTGGTTGCAGGTCGCTTCGACGAGCACCGGCACGCCCTCGCGTCGACCGCTTCGCAAGGCGGCCTTCAGCACGAGGGGGTGCGCGCAGCAGACCGCCGTCAGCGCTGTCGCGCTCGACGGGTCGCGCTCGGCCGCGAGTTCGCGCAGCCAACTGTCGATCTTCATCGAACGGTCTCCGGGCGGTGGGAATCGAGAAAGGCGCCGATGGCCTCGAGCGACGAGTTGCCCTCCATCGGCCCGCGCTTGCCGACCGCGAGCGCGCCGGCGGCGCACGCACTCTCCAGCGCGTGCTCGGGGGTATGCCCCAGGCGGCGGCAGCCGACATAGGTTGCCCCGAAGCAATCGCCCGCACCGGTGGGATCGATCTCCTCGACGGCAAAGCCCGGATGGTGAATCGCCCCGTCCCGGGTGAAGCGACTGGCCCCCCTGGCGCCGCGTTTCAGCACGATCTCGGAAATGCCGCGGCCGAGCAGTTCGTCGACGGCCGCCTCGTCCGTGTCGGCTTCGCAGAGGTGCGCGAGTTCCCCTTCCGAGGGCAGCACGAGGTCGCTCTGCCGAAGCACCCCGTCCAGCCGCCCGCGCATCGCGGGGTCTTGCATGATCTCGCGCCTGACGTTCGGGTCGAAGGAGACGGTGCCGCCCCGGCCCTTGACGATCGGCACGGCCGCGGCGACATAGTCGGCGACCGACGCCATGGTCAGGCTGGAACCGACCACGTGCAGGTGGTCGGTGCGCGCGAGGTGCTGCTCGGCTCCGCCGACGTCGATCCGCGCCGCCGCACTGGAGCCGATGGTGAACAGGAAGTCGCGGTCGCCGTTCGGGCGGTAGCGCACGAAGGCGATGCCGGTCGGGAGTTCCGCCGAGACCCCGATGGCGGTGACGTCCACGCCATCGCGTTCGAGCCGTTCGATGTTGAGGCGGCCGAAGTCGTCGTCGCCGACGGCGCCGACCATCGCCGTCGGAACGCCGAGCCTCGCTACCTGGTCGGCGAAGATCGCGGGTGCCCCGCTCGGGTAGGGACCGCGCAGCGTCTGCGGTTCGCGAAAGCCCGTTCCCGGATCGGTCGACATCAGCTCGACGAGGATCTCGCCGACCGCGGTGACGCGGGTGGCGCCGCTCATGTCGACGGCCGGGTCTCACCGGCGCGAATCCGGCGCGGGGTGCCGTCGATGTCGTGCGTCTTCACGTGATCGGGTGGCTCATGGGAACGGTGCGGCGTAGCATACGCCCGTCGACAGGGCCGCGGCGCGTCCGGTCGGCGATCCGCTCGTCCGGCGCGCGACCCGTGTCCGCGCGGTTTCCCTTCCTCAGGAGTCATGTGCCATGCAGGCCATCGTCTACACCGCGCCGGGAGAATTCGGCCTCGCCCCTCTCGACGTGCCCTCCCCGGCACCGGGTTCGGTCCGTCTGAAGGTCGCCGCCTGCGGCGTCTGCCACACCGACATCGACGTCCTCCACGGTCGCTACGGGGACTCGACCTACCCGCTGGTGCCGGGACACGAGTACGCCGGGGTCGTCGAGGCGGTGGGCGAGGGTGTCACGGACCTTGTCGTCGGCGAGCGCGTCGTCGTCGACCCGAACGTGTCCTGCGGGCGTTGCCGGTACTGCAAGCGCGGCCTTCGCAACCTCTGCGAGCATCTCGGCGCGTACGGCGTGACGATGAACGGCGGCTTCGCCGAGTACGGCGTGGTCGATCGCTCGGCCGTGCACCCGATCGGCGACATGCCCTTCGATCTCGCGGCGCTGGCCGAACCGCTCGCCTGCGTCCTCAACGGCGTCGGTCAGCTGGCGCTCGAGGGTGCCCACGACGCGCTCGTCTTCGGCGGTGGGCCGATCGGGCTGCTGATGGCGCTCGCCCTCCGGGACGCGGGCATCGCGGACGTCTCGGTCGTCGACATCGACGAGAACAGGCTGGCCTTCGTCGAGTCCCTCGGACTCCGGCCGGTACTCTCGGGCACCGACGAACTCGCCGGCCTGCGCCGCTCGATGGACGTCGTGGTCGACGCGACCGGCGTGCCGGCCGTGGTCGAGGGGCTCGTGGACTTCGCGGCGAACGGCGGAAGCGTGCTGCTGTTCGGGGTGTGCCCGCCGGACAGCACCGTCCGGATCTCCCCGTTCGACGTGTTCCGCCGGCAGATCCGTGTCGCCGGATCCCACTCGCTCAACCACAACGTTCCCGAGGCGCTCGCGGTGCTCGGGCGGTCGGGCGACGTGCTGGGGCGAGTCATCTCGCACCGACTCGAGCTCGCGGACATCGGACCCTACCTGCAGCACGGCGGCGAGGCAGGCTCGATGAAGGTGCAGTTCCTGGCCCCTTGAGTGACACCGATCCATCTCCGGCTTCCTGACGACGAGCGCGGCTTTGGGCTCGCCGCCGCGCTTTTCGCCACGACCCTGCTCGCCGTCTCGCCGTGGGTCGTCGGCGCCCGCTCCGACCACCGCGGCGGCGGCCGGACGCGCGCCGGCTGACGGCCCGTACCGGGTCCGGCGTCGGCGGACGGTGCGACGCTCTCGATCGCGCCGGGAGCGTGCGACGTACATTACAGTTCGTCCGTGCCCTCGCATCCCGGATCGCTACCTGCAGCGTATTGCTATTCTCGACGTGCAGAAGCATTCCGGTATCACCTCGTGGCCCGCGCCTACCCCCTCACCGACCTCGTCAAGCTCGTCAGAGCTTACGGCGTGCTTGCGGGCACCTCGGACATGGACCGGGTCATCGCCGGCACCCTGTCCCGCCGCTGGATCGCCTCCGAGGTCGAACGCTTCGTGCCGCTCGGCGCGCTTCCGGAGGCGCTGTTCCGCACGCAGCGCGGTCGCGACCTCCTCGCCGCCGAGTTCTACACCGATCACGACATCGACCCGGAGCTGATTCGCCCGGACGCCCTGAACATCGCGGGGGCGCCGATCGCGATCAACACCAACCGCCTGCCGAAGCTCGAGCCGATCATTCATCAGGCCGTCCTCGCGGCGAACATGCTGTTGGGCGTGCGGCTCTACGGCAATCACGGTTCGGGCATGCCGTCGATGACGCACGACCTGATCGTCGCGACCATGCTGCAGGACACCCTCGGCAAGCCCTATCGCTACAGCGCCATCAGCGCCGACGATCACGAGATCGTCGACGACACCTACGTGCTGACCTGGTTCGGCGGCGAGGTCGCGGCACACACCCGCACCATCGCGGACGTGATCGCGGGCTTCGAGGCGGCGATGAAGCGGGGCGAACCGCCGCCGGAGGCGCCGTCTCCGGAAATCGCCACGGTGGTCGCCGCGGTCATGGCGAGTCGGCTCCGGCTGACGGCGCGAGCCGCGGGCGATCACGTGATCAGCTTTCTCGCGCCGGAGCGACGCGAGGAGCTCGCCGCGGTCGGCATCGACTGCGGTGGAGAGTTTCCGGAGCGGCCGTTCCTGGAGCGCGACTACTTCCGGACCGTCACCGCGTTCGCGCTCAAGGGTATCGATCACTACGCGCTGCGCGAGCCGCTCCGCAACACCCTGATCATGGCCGTGCGCGATGCCCTCGAAGACCCCGCCAAGCGCGAACGGCTCTCCGGCCGGCGGGGCAAGGCGGTCCACGAGGTGCACATAAACCTGCCGGTGATGGAATATTTCGTGGCGTCCGAGGCGCCCAATTCGATCGAGGCCGTGCACATCGCGAGTCTCGAGATGATGCGGTCGCTGGAGAAGGGGCGGCGGAAGTCGCTCAGCACGATGTCCGCGCACGCCTTCCGCATCGCCTCGATCGCCGAGCGCGTGCTGGGGCGCGCGCTCGAACCCATCATCGTCACGCTCGCGCTCCTGCACGACGTGGTCGAGGACGGCGCGCTCCGCGTGACCGGCTACGGGCATTCGCTCAGGAAGATCCAGTTCCGCTTCGGTGGACCGATCGCGGCCATGGTGTCCGAGCTGACCGACTCCCACGTACACACCGCCGGGGTGACGAAGGCCACGCTGACCCTGAGTCAGCCGCACCTGCTGTCGCCGCAGGCGCAGTACAACGTCGATCGCTTCACCGACATGACCCTCGAGCCGACCGGCGAGGCGGAGCCCTACACGCTCGCGGGCATCGTCATCAAGCTCCTCGACACCGTCGTTTCGCTGGAGGAGGGCATCCGCGATCCGGAGCTCATGAGTGGGCACTGGCGGCACAGCGGTGCGCGCATCTACTGGTCGGAACGAGTACGGGGCGAGATCATCCATCCGCTGATCGAGCGGCTGCTGATCGAACTGAAGGAGAGCCAGGACGATCCGAAATACCGCAACCGGCCCCATCACGTGAACACGGTGCGTCTGCGCGCGGGTCTGGCCCTGCTCGACACGGTGCTGTCCTACGAGGACCTCTACGCGATCCAGAACCTCGCGATACTCGCGCGCGAGTACGGGCTCGACGACGCGGAGCGGGATCATCTGATGACGCTGTTCCGCGATCCGAACGTCGATCAGGCCCATTTTCGCGAGCAGGCCATCGACGGGCTGCTCGACGACGCGCGCCTCGCCGACGAGCTCTCGAGCGGTCGGCTGCCCGAGGTCGGCTACACGACCTTGTACCGGCGCGGGGCGAAGCCGGGCGACGCGCGCGATGACGACACCTTTCTTCGCTACCGTGCGAGCGCGCTCCGGCGCCAGGAGATCCGCCGCGAGCTGCACCTGGCCACGCCCCGCAAGCTCAATGCGCTGGAGCTTCGTCGCGAGCAGGTGCTGCGGGTGTTCGACGCACGCATGTCGACGCTCGCCGACGAGTCACGCGACGCCGTCATGAAGCCGGCATCCGGCGAGCCGATCGGTAACGGGAGTGGTGGTGGTCCGCTGCACCCGCGCACCGTGGCCGGCCCGGAACCCGACCCGCCGTCGTTCGCCGCGACCGGAAGCTGAGCCGCCCGGTTCGACGTGCGACCTGCGGGCGACTAGAGCCCGCCGTCGATCCATTCGCCGATCAGTCGCACCGCGGCGGTGTCCACGACGTGCGTGGACAAGGGCGGCATGCGACTGTCGTCCAGACGCCGCAGACGCTCCCACAGCACGCTCGCCGCCCGGTTCCCCGGCGCGACGATGCGCGCGTCGGTGATGCCGAGGTCGCCCTTGGCCGGCGCGACGCCGGAAACCTTCATCGCGGGCACCGAGACCGTCGAGCGCAGATCGATGTCGGTCGGTGCCGGGCCCCCGGGCTGGTGGCAGCTGCTGCAGTTGACGTCGAGATAGGCGCGCGCGCGGGCGGCAACGTCGGTGCCGACATCCTCCACCGGGGCGTAGGCGTCGAGCCCGCGAATACCGCCCGTATCGCGATCGAACAGGCCGATGTGCTCGAACGTCTCCACCTGGTTCGAGGGCCCGTCGGGGTAGTCGAAGTCCACGTTCAGCTGAGCGGTCTTCGGTCCGAGCAGGTAGGCCGCGGCCGGCGTGTGGCAGGCCGCGCAGTCGCCCCGGCTCGGGTACACGTAGCGCTGGCTGCGCGTCTCGCCGGAGCGCAGGCGGACGCGCAGCGTCTCCTCGCGACGCTCGTTCGCGAGCGTCGCGTCGCGCTGGTCGTCGTCCCAGTGGTAGCTGTAGCCCCGCCAGCCGGCACGCGTGTGCACCAGCACGCGAGTCTCGAGGCGACGACGCGAGCGCGCGTCGCCCTCGACCGTGTCGAGGTAGAAATGCTTGACCGAGACCGAGCCGACCGGAAAGGTCCAGTCGTCGTCGCTGAAGCCGATCTTGCGGTCGTCCGGGACGCCGAGCCAGCGACGCTTGCCGACGCCGTCCGACCAGAACGGGTGTGCCGGGCGGTATTCGATCAGGCCATCGATGGGGTCGAGACTCGCCACGTCGTCGAACAGGCCGGTGCGCGAGAGCTTGATCGGAACCGTCGCCTCGCGACTCACCGGCTCGAAGCGGAACAGGCCTTCGTAGCGCGAGATGACCATCACGTCGCCGCTGCGCGATCGCGCGAACCCGGTCGGTGCGTCCACGCGTCCGATCCGGTCGACGTCGACCGTGCTGCCGTCCCGGCCCAGTGACCAGATGGAACCGCTGCCGAAGTCGGCAAACAGGTAGCGACCGAACAGCGAGGCGACGCGCTCTCCGCGATAGACGTAGCCGCCGATGACCGCGATGCCCTCGTCGTGCCCGTAGGCGTGGACCGGTGGGGTGAAGGCCGAGTCCGGCAGGGTATTCAGCTGGTCGTTGTAGCGCGATGTACCCTCGAAGACCCGCCAGCCGTGATTCTCGCCACGCTTCGCGACGCCGACCTCCTCGAGCGTGCTCTGGCCGACATCGCCGAACCATAGCTCACCGGTCTGCGAGTCGAAGGTGAAGCGGTAGGGATTTCGAAAGCCGAGTGCCCAGATTTCGGGTCGCGCGCCTGGCACGTCGACGAAGGGGTTGTCCTCCGGAATGGCATAGGGGCGGTTCGGGTCGTCGGGGTGGACGTCGATGCGGATGATCTTGCCGAGCAGCCGCGACAGGTCCTGGGCGCTGTTGCGGGGATCGCCCCCGTCGCCCCCGTCGCCGAGCGACAGGTAGAGATAGCCGTCGGGCCCGAATTCGAGCGCGCCGCCGTTGTGTCCCTTGTACGGCTGATCGACCTGCAGCAGCACGCGCTCCGAGCCGGTGTCGGGCCGATCGTTCGCTCGGTCCCAGACCATGCGCGTGATCACCGAGCGCAGCGGATCGGGCCGGGTGTAGTACAGGTAGACGTAGTCGTTGTCCGCGAAGTCCGGATCGAAGGTGAAGCCGAGCACGCCCTGCTCCGAGGAGAACGCGACGCGCGCGGTCATGTCGAGCACGGTCGTCGTCTGCGTGACGCCGGGGTCGTCGTCGAACACCTTGAGCCGCCCCGCCTGCTCGACCGCGAGCACGCGATCCTCGCCGGGGAAGGGCACCGCGCCGACCATCTCGAGGAAGATCGGCAGATCGGGGTAGACCTCCACCAGGCGGTAGCCACCATCGGCGACATCGTCGAGCGGGATGTCGAAGGTGGCAAGGCTCGGGCGCTCGTCGAGGCCCGGGCGACGTCGTGCCGGTTTGGGCGAAGGCGGCGGGTCAGCCGAAGGATTCGACACGTCGATTCCGACGGGTCGCTCTTCTGCAGGCTGCCGCTCGACCGACGGAGTGCCGAGGTCGATGGATTCGTCGGCGGCGGTCTCCACGCTCGGCGACGCGACAGGCGACGGATCGGGCAGCTGCTCGGTCGTCTCGCTCGACTCGGGCACGTCATTCGCAGGCGCCGCGACGCCGTCAACCGAGCTGTCCGGCACGTAGAGGGGCGATTCGACGTCTGCCGAATCGTTGCCGGGTGCCGATGCCACGCTGCCGTCCGCGAGGTTCGCGGGCGCGTCCGCGGTCGACGTCGTCTCGGCAACGACATCCAACGGCGATCCGAAAGTGGACGGCACGACGGTGACCGCGGAAAGGGAAGCCTGAGCGTCCGGGTCGGGGGTATCTCCCTGACCGGCGCCAACGATGACCGGGCCAGAAGATCCACCGCAGGCCGCAAGGATAGACAGACTCGTCGCGGCGACCAGGCGCCTCAGGTGCGACATCCACACGGGTCGTGGTGAGACGCCGCGAGCGGCTACCGGGCTGTACATCGTTTTCTGACTCCGTCGCGACGGGCCGATGCTAGCGCGGTCGCCCTCCGAATACGGTGAACCGCCGCACGGGACGGGGTCCCACCCCTCCATGCCACGCCATCGCGCCCGCTCGCCCGGGGCGCCTGGGCCGCTCCGGCCGCACAGGCCGCACAGGTCGCATAGGCCGCACAGGCCGGTCGCGATGACTCGGGGTCAGCAGATCGACGTCGCCTCGGCGCGCGCCGCCGGCACGTCGTAGCGGTCGAGCATCATGACCTTGTGCCAGGCGGCGGCGAAATCCTTGACCAGTCTCGCGTGACCATCGTCGGCGGCGTACACCTCGGCCGTGTGTCGCAGTTGCGAGTTCGAGCCGAACACCAGATCGCAGCGTGTCGCGGTGAAGCGCGTCTCGCCGCTCTCGCGATCGGCGATGTCGAACGTCGTCTCCTCCTCGTCGCGAGGCGTCCAGATGTAGTCCATGGACGTGAGCACCGTGAAGAAGTCGTTGCTCAGGACGCCCGGACTGTCCGTGAAGACGCCGTGCTCGCTGCCGTCGTCGTTGATGCCGAGCACCTTCAGACCGCCGTTCAGTACCGTCCATTCCGGCGCGGTGAGGGTGAGCAGGGCGGCCTTGTCGAGGAAGAGATGCTCGTCCGGCACGCCGAAACGAACGGCCTTGTCGTGGTAGTTGCGGAAGCCGTCCGTGACGGGCCGGAGCCACTCGAAGCTCTCGGCGTCGGTCAGCGCCTCGGTCGTGTCCATGCGACCGGGAACGAACGGCACCGTCACCTCGACACCCGCGTCCGCCGCCGCCTTCTCCACGGCCGCGACCCCGCCCAGCACGATCAGATCGGCCATCGAGATCTTCTTCGGAGCGGATTGCCCGTCGGGCTGCGCGCCCGACTGCTCGGCGTTGAAGCGGGACTGGACGTCCTCGAGCGTGGCGAGCGTGGCGGCCAGTCGTTTCGGGTCGTTGACGGCCCAGTCCTTCTGCGGGGCGAGGCGCACGCGTGCCCCGTTCGCACCGCCGCGCTTGTCGCTGTGCCGATAGGTCGAGGCGGATGCCCAGGCGGCCGACACCAGCGCGGACACGCTCGCATCGCTGCCCAGGATCCGGCGCTTGAGTTCGGCGACGTCGGCATCGTCCACCAGCGCGTGGTCGAGCGGCGGGATCGGATCCTGCCAGGGCAGAGCCACGATCGGTACGTCCGGGCCGAGATAGCGATCCTTCGGCCCCATGTCGCGATGGGTCAACTTGTACCAGGCCCGGGCAAAGGCATCGCCGAAGTACTCGAAATCCGCCAGGAAGCGCTCGCAGATCGCCCGATAGGCCGGGTCGGTCTTCAGCGCGATGTCCGACGTCATCATCATGAGCGGGTGCTGCCTGTTCTCGAGATGGGCATCCGGTGTCGTCGGCGCGTCCGGGTCGATCGGTGTCCATTGCAGCGCGCCGGCCGGGCTTTCGGTCTTCTCCCAGTCGAGTCCGAACAGGTTCGTCAGGTAGTCGTTGTCCCAGGCGATCGGGTTCTGTGTCCAGGAGCCCTCGATGCCGTTGGTCATCGTGTGCTCGGCGTTGCCGCTGCCCACGGGGTTGTGCCAGCCGAGCCCCATCTCCCCGATCGATGCTTCCTCGGGGGCCTTGCCGATCCGCTCGGCCGCGACCATGCCGTGCGACTTGCCGAAGGCGTGGCCGCCGGCGATCAGCGCGACGGTCTCCTCGTCGTTCATGGCCATGCGGGCGAAGCTCTCGCGGATCTCGCGGGCGCTGTCCATCGGGTCACCGTTGCCGCCCGGGCCTTCGGGGTTCACGTAGATGATCGACGAGTGCGACGCGCCGACCGGGTTCTCGAGATCCCAGTGCGCCTCCTTCGGGTCGCCCTCCCAGCGCTTGTCGAGGTTGACCATGCGCTCGGGGTACGAGTCACCGTCCTGCCAGCCCTCGGGGCCCCAGTAGGTCGATCGGTCCGACTCCCAGGCATCGATCCGTCCGCCGGCGAAGCCGAAGGTCCGGAATCCCATCGCCTCGAGCGCGACGTTGCCTGTCAGCACCATCAGGTCGGCCCAGCTCAGCGCGGCGCCGTACTTCTGCTTGATGGGCCAGAGGAGCCGTCGCGACTTGTCGGTGTTGCCGTTATCCCACCACGAGTTGATCGGGGCGAAGCGTTGCATGCCGGCCCCGGCGCCGCCGCGTCCGTCCGCGATGCGGTAAGTGCCGGCCGAGTGCCAGGCCATGCGGATCATCTGCGGACCGTAGTGGCCGTAGTCGGACGGCCACCAGTCGACCGAGGAGCTGAGCAGGGCCTTCAGGTCCGCCTTGAGCGCGGCGAGGTCGAGCGCCGAGAACGCCGCCGCGTAGTCGACGTCCTTCAGCGGATCGGCCTGCATCGGGTTCTGGTGAAGGAGCTCGACCTTGAGCCGGTTGGGCCACCAGTGATCGAGCTGCGGCTCGAAGCCGATCGCGCCCTCGACCCGCGTCCCGCGGAACGGGCAGCCTCCCGTGTCGGCAGCGCGACCGGTCACCTTGGTGGTCGTGTCGTGTCCGCCGTTCGACATGTCGGCGTTGGCAGCGTTGTCGGCCGGGTGCAGGTCCATGGGGGTCTTCCATGTTGGCGATTCGCGGCCGGCCGTACGGGCCCGGGCAGCGAGAAGAGAGAATCACCTTTGTGATCTCTGCCGGGTTTCGGATCAAGCCCGGATGTAGAAGTGTGTCAGTCGATGTCGCGCATGCCCTTCGTCGGCGGCGCCGTACGACGCTCGGCGGGAATCGCGTCCAGCGCGACGGTATCGGCGCCGTGGTACACGAGGAAGTGCCGGCCCTTCGCGCGCGCGATCACCGTCATGCCGATCTCCTGCGCGAGCTCCAGCCCCATGGCGGTCACGCCCGAGCGCGACAGCAGCGCCGGGATCCCCATGAAGGCGGTCTTCATGACGATCTCCGAGGTCAGCCGTCCGGTCGTGTAGAAGAGCTTGTCCGCGCCGTCGATCTCGTCGAGCCACATGCGCCCGGCGATGGCGTCGGCGGCGTTGTGCCGACCGACGTCCTCGGTGTGCATCAGGGATTCGGTCGCGGTGCAGAGACCACAGCCGTGGACGGCGCCCGACACCCGGTAGACATCGTTGAGCTGCCCGACCGTCTTGATGAGCTGGTAGAGCTCGGACTGCTTCAGTGAGGGCGGTGTCAGCTCGACCTCGTAGAGCTTGTCGACCGTGCAGCTGAAGATCGTGCCCTGGCCACAGCCGGAGGTGATGATTCGCCGCTTCATCTTTTCCTGCCAGTCGCCGATGCCGGTGCCGGCGTGGGTCACGACATCGACGACCTCGTTGTCCCAGTCGACCGTGACCGACCGGATGAGCGTGATGTCCTCGATCAGCTTCTGGTTGCGGATGTAGCCGAGGGTGAGCGCCTCGGGCTCGGTGCCGAGGGTCATCAGCGTGACGACCTCCATGCCGTCCACGCGAATCGTCAGCGGCAGCTCCCCGGGGACGTGCACGTCGATGGTCTCTCCGAACTCGTTGACGGCCTGAACGGCGTGCGCGGGAGACAGGCCCTCATCCGTCATCAGCGGCCTGGGTGGACGGGCTTCGGCGTTCATCGTGGTAGGGCGCTCGGGCGGCATCGATCGAAGTGTCGCACGAGATCGCCGGGGGGTTCCATCGGCTCGGGATGGGGATCGGGATGGGGTTCGGCCTGGGGATCGGCCTGGGGATCGGCCTGGGGATCGGGATGGGACTGGCATCCGGGTCCGGGCTCCGGGCCAGGGACCGGCGTTCAGTGCCAGCGCAGGTGAGTACGGCTCGCCGCTCGACGCCTCGACGACCCGGCGGTAGGCTGTCGAGTCCGATGTCGCCCGGTCCCTGCCCGATGGAGAGCGCTTCCCCGAATTCCGGCAAGAGCCGCATTCGCCTTTCGTTGCCGGTCGCCGTGCTGATGGAGCGACACGTCATCGAGCGAGCGTTCTGGTCGGTGCCGAGCTGGCGCCTGTCCGGCGTCGTCGTCGGTGAGGGCGTGGCGGGCGAGACCGGGCAGGGGCGGAAGATTCGCGACATGGAGGATGGCGCCGAAGTCTGGTCCTGGTCCGGCTATGCCGTGACGCTTTACAAGGATGCCTGTCAGCGCTACTGGCATGCTCTGATCGGTGAGAAGCCGCTCGTCTACGTCATCTGTCGCGAGCCCGTGGCCGACACCGAGCCACTTCAGCCGCTCGTGGTCAGTGTCGACTACGACGAAGCGAGCGCTCACGCAGAGACCGACGAACTGGTGCTGTCTGCCCCGATACCCGGCGACCTGTATCGCTACATGGAGGCGTTCGTGCTCGAGCACTACAAGCCGGAGAAGTTCGAGAAGCGCAGGCGCCGGAAGTGGAAGAACGAGAGCGATGCGCACCATGCAGGTGCGGCCGAGCGGACGCGCAAGCATTGAACGCGCGCGACGACGACGACCCGATCGACCAGGCGGGCGACGAGCCGTCGGGAGGATCGGGTTTCCTGGGACGCTGGTCGGCGCGCAAACGCCGAGCGGAGGTCGAGTCGCTCGCCTCCGCCGCGCCCGACGCTGTCCCCGTGACCGTCGTGGTGGTGCCGGGCACCGATGCGGGGTCGGACTCGCCGTCGGATACCGAGCCAACGTCCGCTCAGATGACCCGCGTCGGTGCGAAGGGCGATGTCGACGTCGATGCCGACGGCGATCTCGATGTCGATGGTGATGGTGATGGTGATGGTGATGGTGATGGTGATGGTGATGCCGGACTCGATGCCGTCGTGGATGCCGTTGTCGATACCGATGTCGATGTCGACGCCGATGTCGATGTCGATGCCGATGGGCGGGCCGGGCGGGACGAGGACGAAGGGGCGGAGGTCAGGGTCCTGACGGACGTCGACATGCCGCCGATCGAGTCGCTCGATGCCGGCAGTGACATGTCCGGCTTCTTCTCCAGGGGCGTGAGCGCCACGCTGCGGCGCGCCGCGCTTCGACATGTCTTCGCCTTGCCCATGTACAACGTGCGCGACGGCCTCAATGACTACGACGGCGACTACACGGTCTTCGAGCCGCTCGGTAACACGATCACGTCCGACATGAAGTTCCACACGGCTCGGCTCGAGCGCAAGCGTCTCGAGGAAGGGCGGCTCGAACAGGAGCGTCTGGCGTCGGAGCAGGGGCGTCGCGAGGAAGATGGGCCCGAGGAAGATCAGCGCGACGAAGACCGGCCTGCGGAAAGGCGGTCCGAGGAAGAGCGGTCCGAGGGAGAGCGGTCCGAGGGAGAGCGGTCCGAGGAAGAGCAGTCCGAGGGAGAGCGGTCCGGGGAAGAGCGGTCCGAGGAAGAGCGGTCCGAGGGAGAGCGGTGCGCGGAAGAGCGGCGCGAGGAAGTGCCGCTCGCGCAAGAGCGTCTCGAGAGAGGGCGGTTCGAAGCCCAGTCACTGGAGGCGAGGCTGCTCGCGGTGCAATCACTCGAGGTCGAGCAGCTCGAGTCGACAGAGAACGACGGAAGATCGGTCCGGAAACCGTCGCTCGCGGTGGATCGGCCCGGCCTCGAGAGTTTCGAATGCCCGTCCTCACGCCCGGACGTGTCGGGTGAAGCGCCATCTGCCGACGGGGCGTCGGAGCAGGTTCGACGCGACGGCGCCAGCAACAGCGATGCCGATGGGCGGGTCGACGATACCGGGAACGAGTCCCGCCCATCCGAACGAGAGACCTCGGCCCATGGCTGAAGAGCAGGCATCCACCGGCACGCCGGTCGGCATCTTCGCGACGCCGGAGCTGGCGGCCGCGCGGCTGAAGATGGACGAAGTCGCCGCCCGACGGACATCGACGGTGACGTACGTCTCGGCCGGGCATTGTCTCGTCATCGGCGAGCCGGAGGCGGCACTCCGGGCCGTCGACCGTCTGCTCGACGCCGGTGTCGAGAGTGCGGCTGGCGTGTTCATCGATCCCGGCGTCGGGCGGGTGAACAAGGCGCTGACCGACCGTGGCGTGGCGCTGTTCACCGTGCCCGAACTGAGCGTGTCCGGCCACCTCGGAGCGTTCGTTGCGCAAGGTGGTGCGGGAGAGGGCACGATGGACCTCGCGGTCTCGATGCAGCGTCCGAGCGGCCGGTTCGATCTGGTTCTCGACCTGAGCCCGGTACCCGTCATCGCCGCGCGGCTGTCGCCTCCGGGGTACGTTCACGTGCGGTCCACGATGCGCGCCCGGGCATCGGATTCGGGTTCGAAGGACTCGTCGGCCGGCACGACGTCCGACACGGCGTCCGGCATGCCCTCCGGCACGTCGACCTTGACCGCGCCCGAAGCGGCATTCGGCGGAGCGACCGATTCGACGGCTGATTCGACTTCCGGTTCGACTCTCGATTCGGCGAACGAGGCAGCGAACGAGGCAGCGAACGAGGCAGCGAACGAGGCAGCGACCGCGGCGGCCATCGACGCGCTTGCCGGGCTGGTCGGTGAATTCGACAAGCCCCGATACTTCGCCTACGACGCATCGATCTGCGCACACTCGCGCAGCCGGCTTCCCGGCTGCAGCAACTGCCTGGACGTCTGCGTGACCGGCGCGATCACGTCGGCAGGTGAGGGCGTCGACATCGATCCCTTTCTGTGCCAGGGCTGCGGTAGTTGCGCCACCCGATGCCCGACCGGCGCCATGGTCTACGCCTACCCGAAACCCTCCGACGCCATCCGCCGAACCCGCGAGGCGCTGGTGCCTGGCGCCTCGGGTGACCGGGCAACGACCTTGCTGCTGCACGGCGAAGAGGCTGCCGCTGCGGTCGAGGCGGCTCGTCCGGAGAGTCACGGCGTCCTGCCGATGCTCGTCGAGGAGGTGTCGGCGTTCGGCATCGACTATTGGGCGACGATACTCTGCGCGGGGGTCGGGCGAATCCTGCTCGTGAGCGACGCGGCCGAAGACGATCCGAACCGACATGCGCTGGAAGAGCAGGCAGGGTTGCTGCGCACGCTGGTGTCCGGTCTCGGGGTAGGACCCGAGGTGATCCAGCTGATTCGCTCCAGCGCACTCGCGGACCTGTCGGCGCTGCCGGCGCCCTCTGCGGCGCTGACCACGCTGAACACTCCGGCCTTCGCCGCGCACGACGACAAGCGTCAGACCGTGCGTACCGCACTCGATGCGCTGGCCAACGGCCTGGGATTCGCAAGCGGTGTCGGCAATGTCACCGGGGAGGTCGCCCTGGTCCCGTTGCTGCCCGGTTCGCCGTTCGGGCAGATCCGGGTCGATACCGACGCCTGCACCCTCTGCGTGGCGTGCGTGTCGACCTGCCCTGCGGGGGCGCTTCTCGACGGGCAGGACACGCCCGCACTCCGGATGGTCGAGGCCAACTGCGTGCAGTGCGGCTTGTGCGAAGCGGCGTGTCCAGAGAACGCCATCTCGCTCGAGCCGCGGTTTCTCCGCGACTCGGTCGAGGCCCGGCGGGTACGCACCCTGCACGAGGAATCCCCCTTTGACTGCATCACCTGCCACAAGGCGTTCGCGACGAAGGGCATGATCGAGACGATGCTCGGCAAGCTGTCGGGGCACTGGATGTTCGAGGACGAGAAGGCGCTCAGGCGTCTGAAGATGTGCGAGGACTGCCGGGTCAAGGACATCTTTCGCGATGGCGAGAACACGATCGACGTTCACGCGAAGCCGTAGGGTAGAGGCACTGATCCCGCACGCGCTGGCGGTGCCACTTCTTCGCGAGCTCGACGAGGCGACACGCGCGATGGAGGACGGCTGCGGCGATCTCGCAGGGTGGCGCGATCGACAGCGCGATGCGCAGTGGGCGCTCGGGCTTGCGCAGACTGCCGCAGATCCACCTCTCGGCAACGAATCGGTGGGACGAGGCTCTAGCGACGACGCCTTCGCCGACGATGCGCCGCTCAGGCTCAGAGTGGCCGCGACGATTCGCGCGCTGCTCCGTCAACGTGCGCTCGAAAGCTCGCTCTGCCCGTCCGAGGCGGCGCGCGTCGTCGGTGGCGACGGCTGGCGAACGCTCATGCCGCTCGTGCGCGACGTCGCCTGGTCGATGGAGGCATCCGGATGGTTACGCATCTCGCGTGGCGGCGAACGACTGCGAGCACCGTCGCCCGGGACCCTGCGCCTCGCGCGCGGCCCGAACTTCTCCGAGACTTCGCAGACGACATCGAACGAGTGCGAGGGACCCTGAGCCGAAGGGGAAGTGCACCGGGACGACACGCGAGACGGCCGTGCAACGGTCCCGTCAGCGCTATCCCGATGAGATCGAGGTCCAGGCTGCCCGCGAGGTTCGTTGTCGAGACGGTCGTTCCGGGGCCCCTTCGGGCGGGCATGCCGTCGTCCGTCGAGAGGGTCGACAACGATGGGGTGCATGACGCACACTCTCGGCACTGATGAGCGAGCGTCAATGAGCTTCAACTCACCGTTATCCGCCGACAGTTCGCCGGGCAGTCGAGTCGACGCCCTGGCGCCCCGCGTGTCCGATCCGCTCGCCATCAAGAGCGAGGAAGCCTTCATTCGGGACGAGGCGCACGCGATGCGGGCCGGTGTGCACGAGTTGCTCGCGCGTCTGTTCGCGCGGGCACCGGACGAGCAGACGCTCGAGCTTCTGCGAGGCATCGGCGAGGTAGACGCCTCGGACGGGCCGCTCGCGCTCGGGTGGGAGCTCGTGCGGAAGGCGGCGGTCGGGACCGACGCTGCACGCGCGCGGCGGGAGTACAACGCCCTGTTCATCGGCGTCGGGCGCGGCGAACTCGTGCCGTTCGGCTCCTGGTACCTGACCGGATTCCTGATGGAGAAGCCGCTCGCGCTGCTCCGCGCCGATCTCGCGCGCTTCGGCATCGAGCGTCAAGAAGACGTCGCGGAATCGGAGGATCACGTCGCCGCGGTCCACGAGGCCATGGCGCTGATCGTCCACGCGCCGGACGAGATCCCGTTCGAGGAGCAGCGCGCCTTCTTCGACGACCACCTGGCCCCCTGGGCGGGGCGTTTCTACGACGACCTGCAGCACGCGTCGTCGGCCGACTTCTACCGGGCCGTGGGTTTCTTCGGCGCGAGTTTCATCGATGTCGAGCGACAGTTGCTCGGCACCACGAACCCCTGAGAGTACGCGGAGGCACGACGATGAGCGACGACAGCCCGAAGACCTGCAAGCCGGCGAAGACGCCGTTCATCGACGCGAAGCGGCGCGGTTTCCTGCAGGGCGCGGTGCTGGCGAGCGGAGCGGCGGCCAGCGGCGCGAGCTTCGCCCATCACGGCGGTGATCACGTCGCCGGGCCCGAGGTCGAGAAGCCCGCCGGCAGCGGGTATCGCGAGACCGACCACGTGCGTGACTACTACGCCGCCGCGCGCTTCTGAGAAGGGGAGACAACCATGAAACTGACCAGACGCACGCCCGATGCCCCTTCAGCCGTCACGACGCCCTCGGGACGCCCCGGCTTGATGGGTGTCGCCGTCGACCGGCGGACCTTCCTGCGAAGCTCCGGCCTGGCGGCCGGCGGCGCCGCCGTGCTGGCCGGCACCGGCGGCACCATGCTGAAGAAGGCCCGCGCCGCCGAGATCGCTCCGAAGGCGGACGTCCCGACCGAGCTCAAGCACTCGGTCTGCACGCACTGCTCGGTCGGCTGCGGCGTCATCGCCGAGGTGCAGAACGGCGTGTGGACCGGGCAGGAGCCCGACTACAAGTCCCCGATCAACCTCGGCGCGCACTGCGCGAAGGGCGCCTCGGTGCGCGAGCACGGCCACGGCGAGCGTCGCCTCAAGTACCCGATGAAGCTCGTGAACGGCGAGTGGGAGCGCGTGTCCTGGGAAACGGCCATCGGCGAGATCGGCGACCAGATGCTGTCGATCCGCGAGGAGTCCGGCCCGGACTCGGTGTACTGGCTCGGCTCGGCCAAGCACGGCAACGAACAGGCCTATCTCTTCAGGAAGTTCGCCGCGCTCTGGGGCTCGAACAACGTCGACCATCAGGCCCGCATCTGCCACTCGACCACGGTGGCCGGTGTCGCGAACACCTGGGGCTACGGCGCCATGACGAACTCCTACAACGACATGCAGAAATCGAAGGCGATGTTCTTCATCGGTTCGAACGCCGCGGAGGCGCACCCGGTCGCCATGCAGCACGTGCTCAAGGCGAAGGAGAACGGTTCCAAGCTGATCGTCGTCGACCCGCGCTTCACGCGCACCGCGGCGCACTCGGACCAGTACATCCAGATGCGCCCGGGTTCCGACGTCCCGCTGATCTGGGGCATCCTCTGGCACATCTTCGAGAACGAGTGGGAAGACAAGGAGTACATCGCCCAGCGCGTGTTCGGCATGGACGACGTACGCGCCGAGGTGGCGAAGTGGACGCCGGATGAGGTCGAGCTCGTCACCGGGGTGCCGGAGGCCGAGCTGAAGCTCGCCGCACGGACCATGGCCGAGAACAGGCCCGGCACCATCGTCTGGTGCATGGGTGGCACGCAGCACACGATAGGCAACAACAACACCCGCGCCTACTGCACGCTGCAGCTCGCGCTCGGCAACATCGGTGTGTCCGGTGGCGGCGCGAACATCTTCCGCGGCCACTGCAACGTCCAGGGTGCGACCGACTTCGGGGTGCTCTCGCACACCTTGCCCGGCTACTACGGACTTTCCGAGGGTGCATGGAGGCACTGGGCGGCCGTCTGGGATCTCGAGTACGACTGGGTCAAGGCGCGTTTCGACCAGAGCGGCACCTACGAGGCAGCGAACGATGTCGGCGTGCCGCCGATGAACACCGCCGGCATGCCGGTCTCTCGCTGGATCGATGGCGTGCTCGAGGACAAGGAGAACATCGCGCAGAAGGACAACCTGCGCGCGATGGTCTTCTGGGGCCACGCGCCGAACTCGCAGACCCGCCAGCCGGAGATGAAGGCGGCGATGGAGAAGCTCGAGCTGCTCGTCGTCATCGACCCCTTTCCGACGGTCACCGCGGTCCTGCCCGATCGTCAGGACGGCGTCTACCTGCTACCCGCCACGACGCAGTTCGAGACCCGTGGTTCGGTCACCGCCTCCAACCGCTCCCTGCAGTGGCGCGACCAGGTCATCGAGCCGCTGTTCGAGTCCAAGCCCGATCACACGATCATGAAGCTTCTGGCCGACAAGTTCGGCTACACGGAAGAACTCCTGAAGAACATCGCCGTCGCGGGCGACGAGCCGGTGATCGAGGACATCACCCGCGAGTTCAACAAGGGGATGTGGACGATCGGCTACACCGGACAGAGCCCGGAGCGGATCAAGGCGCACATGGAACACCGCCACACCTTCGACACGACGACCCTGAAGGCCAAGGGCGGCCCGCTCGACGGGGAGTACTACGGCATGCCCTGGCCGTGCTGGGGCACGCCCGAGATGGCGCACCCCGGTTCGCCGAACCTCTACGACACCAGCGTGCCGGTCGCCGAGGGCGGGCTGAACTTCCGCGCCCGCTTCGGCGTCGAGTACGAGGGCGAGAACCTGCTCGCCGAGGGCAGCTGGTCGAAGGGCGCCGAGATCGAGGACGGCTACCCCGAATTCTCCGCCGACATGCTCAAGCAGCTCGGCTGGTGGGACGACCTGACCGACGAGGAGAAGACGGCCGCCGACGGCAAGAACTGGAAGACCGACCGCTCGGGCGGCATCCAGCGCGTCGCGATCGCCCACGGCTGCGCGCCGTTCGGGAACGCCAAGGCGCGCGTGAACGTCTGGACCTTCCCCGACCCGATCCCGGTGCACCGCGAGCCGCTCTACACCTCGCGGCGCGACCTCGTCGAGAAGTACCCGACCTACGAGGACAGGAAGAGCCACTACCGGCTGCCGACGCGTTACGGCTCGATCCAGGCGCAGGACTATTCGACCGAGTTTCCGCTCATTCACACCTCGGGGCGTCTGGTGGAGTACGAGGGCGGTGGCGAGGAGACGCGTTCGAACCCCTGGCTCGCCGAGCTGCAGCAGGAGATGTTCGTGGAGATGAACCCGGCGGACGCGAACGACATCGGCATCGACGACGGCCAGGCCGTCTGGCTGGAAGGGCCGGAAGGCGGAAGGATCTACGTCAAGGCCATGGTCACCGAACGGGTGGGCCGGGGTGTGGTGTTCACGCCGTTCCACTTCGGCGGCGTGTACCAGGGCAAGGATCTCGAGGCGAAGTACCCCGAGGGCGCTCACCCTTACGTGCGCGGCGAATCGGACAACACGACGATGACCTACGGCTACGACTCGGTCACCCAGATGCAGGAGTCGAAGTGTTCGCTCTGCAAGATCACCGCGGCCTGATCGTCGCCACCTGAGGAGAACTCGCATGGCCAGAATGAAATTCCTCTGTGACGCCGAACGTTGCATCGAGTGCAACGGGTGCGTGACTGCCTGCAAGAACGAGAACGAGGTGCCGTGGGGCGTGAACCGCCGTCGCGTGGTGACCCTCGACGACGGCACCGCCGGCGAGAAGTCGATCTCGGTCGCCTGCATGCACTGCACCGATGCACCGTGTCAGGCGGTCTGTCCGGTCGACTGCTTCGAGACCACGGGCGACGGCATCGTCCTGCACGACAAGGACCTCTGCATCGGCTGCGGCTATTGCTTCTATGCCTGTCCCTTCGGAGCGCCGCAGTACCCGCAGGAATCGAGCTTCGGGGCGCGCGGCAAGATGGACAAGTGCACTTTCTGCGCGGGTGGCCCGGGCGAGGAGGATCTCTCGGACGCGGAGTACGAGAAGTACGGACGCAACCGCATCGCCGAAGGGAAGCTGCCGCTCTGCGCCGAGATGTGCGCGACCAAGGCACTGATCGCGGGCGACGGCGACGAGGTGGCGGACATCTATCGCGAGCGTGTGCTGCGTCGCGGGGGACGACCGCAGACCTGGGGTTGGGAAACCGCCTACGACAACCCGCAGGGATGATCGCGTCGCTCGGAGGCCGGCCCGGGGCGGCAGGGCGGACGCTCGTCGTCGCGTCGCTCGGCGCCGCGGGTCTCCTGGCCGCGACCGGGTGCAGCAACCCTTTCTCGCCCGAAGGCACCGATCCGGGCGTCTACAAGGGGGCGCCCGACGCGCTGTTCGGCGCCTCGGCCGGTGAGCGCGAAGCGGCGCTGCGCGATCGTCTCGAACTGATCCAGAACCGCTGACCGTCTTCGGAGACGACACATGACAGACAGCAGCCAGCCGACACATGGCGCCGGACGCGGCGAGCGTTCGACGATGAAACGCATGAGCGCCGCGCGGAAGCGTCGCCTCGCGTGGTGGAGCGTGTTCGCCATCGTCGCGCTGGCCGTCGGCCTGCCGCTCGCGAGCTACGCCCTGCACGCGCTGGGAGTGGGCGAGGGTGCCGGCGCTGCGCAGGCGCAGACCGTCGAGAGTGTGGATCTTCGGCAGAACTCGCGCTCGGACTACTGGCGGGCGGTGAACGGTGGCGTCGGAGGCTATTCGGCGGTCAAGGGTGCCGGCGCGAACGTGCTGATCGAGCGCGGCGGCACCAACTGGCAGGCACTGCGCAACGGACCGGTCACGACCATCCTGCCGTGGTCGATTCTCGCCGTGGCGCTGGTGCTGCTCGTGTACCACCTGGTGTTCGGCAGGAACACACTGGAGAAGACGCCGTCGGGCGCGAAGATCAAGCGCTGGAGCTGGTTCGAACGGGCCGTTCACTGGACGGTGGCCGTCTCCTTCATCGTACTGGCCGTCACGGGTCTGAGCATGCTGGTCGGCCGCGCGGTGCTGATCCCGCTGCTCGGCAAGGCAGGCTTCGCCTTCTGGGCCCAGACTTCGATGACCCTTCACAATGTCGTCGGGCCGATCTTCAGCATCGGCATCGTCCTGATGATCGTGCTGTGGGTCTGGCACAATTTCCCGGAGAAGGGCGATTGGCAGTGGCTCAAGGAAGGCGGCGGCATGTTCTCCGAGGACAAGCACCCGCCGGCCGGGCGCATGAACGCGGGCGAGAAGCTCTGGTTCTGGTTGGTGGCGAGCGTCGGGGTACTCGTGTGCGTCACCGGCTTCGTGCTGGTCGCGCCGATCTTCGGGATCACGCTGCCGTTCGTCGACGGGCTGCGTCCGGAGATGCGCGGCGCGAGCATCGTCCACGCCGTGCTCGCGATCGGCTGGACGGCCGCGGCACTCGGCCACGTCTACATCGGCACGGCCGGTACCGAAGGTGCGTTCGAGGGCATGTCGACCGGCTACGTGTCGGCCGAGTGGGCGGAGCAGCATCATGACCGCTGGTACGCCGAGATGGCAGAGCAGGGCGAGGTGATTCCGCCCGGGGTCGATCTCGACAAGTCCCCCGGCGCGGCGCCACGGACCGTGCCGGTCGGATGAGCGTCGGGCCCTTCGGGCCGCGCTTCGGAGGGCTTCCCGCCGGGCGCGGACCGTCCCCGGGCGAGGCCCCCGAGCCGTCGGGAACCGACCGGGTTCCAGCGGTGACCGCGCCGCGATCGCGGGCGCGTCCGGCGACGGCCGGCGAGACGCGCTTTCCGGACGAGGTCATGGTGGCGCTGCACGAGGCCGGCGTGACCCTCGGCTGCCTGCCGGTGAGGATCGACGGCGATGACTGGCGCGCGGCGCTGTTTCACGTCGTGCCGGACAGGGCGGAGTGCCTGTCGATCGACCCGACGCTCTCGGGTGCGCCCTTCGCCGTGGCGCTCGAGGCGGATCTTCACGAGCACGAGAACGCCACGGTCATCGAGCTCGCGATAGAGATCCGGACGCCCGGCGTACCGCTCGCAGGCTCCGTGCTGTTCCTCACGGGACACGTGGCGGCGCACTTCGAGTCGGTCGCGCTGCTGGCCACGCAGACGGACATACCGCTGTTCATCGGCGACGCCTATTGCCGTCAGCTCGCCAGCCAGCGGATCCCGATCGGCGATGCCGAGCGCGCGGTGTTCAAGGCGCTGCTCGACGAGGCGGTCGGGCGCGATGCGGTGATCCGGCTGACGGGCCGCTACGACCCGGCCGCGGCCTTCGACGCGGTGCTCGGCGCGACCATGACGGCGCGCGGTGCGCAAGCGATGCCCGCCTCGACGACCGCGTCCGACGGCAGCGTGCCCGCCGCGCCACCGGACAGGGTGCAGGCGTGATCGCGCCGGGGTCCGGGCTTGCGGTGCTGATCGCGTCCCTGATCGTCAGTGCGCACGACCCTCTGACACGAGGCGTCGCGCCCGTGCTGCGCGAGCCGAGACTCGCGCTGGTGCCCGTCCCGCTCGATGGCGAGGCGAGGGACGCGTGGCGGAGCGCGATCGCGAACGACGACACTGACGCCCTGACCCTGATGCTCGAGCACCATCCCGACGGCGCCCTCGTGGGCACGCGGACGTCGAACGGGAAGAGCGCGCTGATGGTCGCCTGCAAGCTCGGCGATCTGGCGCTCGCGAAGGCACTGGTCGCCCGCGGGGCCCGGCCGTCCGAGAGCAGCGTGACCGGGGGCACGCCCTTCATGTTCGCGGTCCTCGGGAACCGCCTGGCGATCGCCCGCTGGTTGCACGCCGAGGGCGCGGCGATAGACGCGCGCGGCTCGAACGGCTGGTCGGCGACGACCATCGCGGCTGCCAAGGGGCTCGACGACATGCTCGAGTGGCTGCTCGAGATCGGCGCGCCGACGGATGTGGCCGACCTCTACGGCTTCACACCGCTGATGCGGGCGATCGACAACGGCCATGAGCGCGCGGCCCGGCGCCTGCTCGACGCCGGCGCGCGGGTGTCGGCGGCGGACGAGCTGGGGAACACCGCGCTGCATCACGCCATGGCCGGTGGCCGGGCGGCGCTGGTCGAACTGCTGATGGATCGGGGGGCGGATCCCGCCCGGGTCAATCGCGACGGCCAGTCGGCGAGCTCGCTCGCGGCGTTGCCGCCGACGCGATGAGGGTCGCCGGTACCCGGCATTCGCCCGGTTCGCACAGCCCGTGCGCGGCGAACACGTCGCGGGCCGCCGAATAGCCGATATCGCTGATGCGGGCGTAGCTCTTGAAGTCGAGCAGGGCGACGTCACGCACGTCGGGTTCGATCAGCACGTCGATCATCGCGCGGCTCTCGTTGAGCCGTCCGATCCCCTTGATGTCGGTCGAGCGCAGCAACGTTTCGACGATGCGCGGGATGCGGATGCTCGGGCGGAACGGGTTCAGACGGGAGAGGAACACGCGCCATCCGGAGAGTGACATGCCGAAGTCGTAGTAGTCGAAGCGCTCCGGCACCTCGCTGACGTTCACCCCGACGATGCTACCGGTTCCGCCGAGGCGCTCGTGCATGATGTCGACCGGAAAGGTGTTCAGCACCGCCCCGTCTATCAGCAGGTCCCCGTTCGGTGTCGGAACCGGGGAGAACACGCCGGGCAGGGAGATCGTGCTCCGGATCGCCTCCCAGAGCGGGCCCGAGGCGTGCAGCACCTCGCGTCCGTCGGACAGGTTCGAGGAGACGCAGAAGAACGGTGTCCAGAGGTCTTCGATGCGCGCGTCGCCGTAGACCTCGCGACAGAAGCGCGAGAGCTTCTCCGAGCGCATCATCGAGGCCAGCGGCAGGGTGTAGTCGAATAGCGCGCGCTTGCTCGCGAAGCGCGCCGAGAGGCGCCCGACGTGCCGCGCATCCTGGCCGAGCGCCATCGAGGCGCCGAGCAGCGCGCCCATGCTCGAGCCGCCGATCGCGTCGATGGTGATCTTCTGCTCCTCGATGAGCCGCTGCACGCCGAGGTGCGCATAGCCGCGAGCGCCGCCGCCGCTGAACACCAGCGCGCGAGCGCGTCCGGTGAGACGCCGGGCCAGCCGGGCGAAGTGTGCAGGGTCGTCGAGGCGCACATGATGGAAGGCGTCGAGGGTCCGGGGGGCGAGCCATCGTCGCGTCTCGCGCGGCTGGGCGGTGCCTGCCGGGTGCAGCAGCACGAGCTCGATCGGTGGTCGATGCGCGCGGTCCCGCAGGACATCCTCGAGCTCGCGTTCGATGCGCCGTCGTACGGGGTCGTTGCCGAGCGTGCCGTTGGCCACCAGCAGGACCCGGTCGGCACGGTTGATCGCCCGGCGCGTCCACGGGGTGAGCTCGGGGTCGGCGACATAGACGAGCGCGTCGTGGCGGTGTTCCTGGTCGTCGAGCCATTCCGAGACCGCCCCGTTGAAGGGGTGATCGAAGGCGATTCGTGCAGCGCCGACCTTGCCGTACTGGGTGTCGAAGGCGCGCGCGTCCAGCACGAGGGCATCCCCGTTCGCACGCAGTCCCACGCGGAGCTGGGACAGGAAGCGGCGGAGGGGAAGGCGAGGATCGAGCTGGACCACGACGAAGTTCCGATCCGGTGTACGCAGCACGCCGTCGGCGACGTCGTCGACGTGCCGGCGAACCACGAGGCGCGAGAGCGCCAGCAGCAGGTCCGCGCGCGGCGCGATGAGTGACTCGAAGTGTCGGCGGTCGAGATGCGCGACGGTCGACTCGCGCGCGGCATACACGGTCGCGCTGCGGGTCGTACCGGCGAGCAGCGCGAGTTCGCCCACGCTCTCGGGGGCCTCGACCTCGGCGATGCGGCGCCGGTCGTGACTCTGTCGCTCTCGTCCCCGTCGTTTGCCCGGAAAGGTCGCACGGCCGTCGGCGTTCCGCGTCTCGACATGCAGGCGACCGGACAGCACGACATAGAGCCCGTCGGCGATGTCACCCTCGCGAAAGAGGGTGTCGCCGCTCCGGTAGTGCCGGGTTTCGCTCGCGTCGAGCAAGGCGGCCAGGGTCGCATCGTCCAGCACGCCGAACAGCTCGAGGTAGGCGCGAGCGGTGGTGACTCGCCGGGAGAGGGTCGCGGCGGTGTCGTAGACGTGCGCGAGGATGTCAGGATCGATGCCGGTCAGACGCTCGAATGCGAAGCTCGGCAGACTCGCGACTCGGGTCGCGCGGACGGCGACGGCGCTGACCAGATGGGCGCCCCCGTTGAGCACCGCGAAGTCGCCGGCGGTCTGGCCGCGGCCACGGTGCTGAAGGCGCACCGTCCGGCCGTCCGGGGCGGGCATGTCCAGACCGAGTTCGCCCTCGACGACGAGGAACAGACGTTCGCTCGCTCGGCCGGCGTCGAACAGCCGCTCGCCCGGCGCGAGTTCGACAAAGGCGACATGCGGAGCCAGCGTTTCCCAGCGCTCGCGCTCGATCGCGGCCACCAGCGGCAGTGCGCGGAGCTCGTCGAGCGACCGCACGCCGGACATCAGCAGCGGATCTGCTGGTGCGAGAAGCGTTCCGCGGGTGTGGCGACCGCGGTGTCGCCGCTGCGTCGTCGCACGTCGCTGGTGCCGTGCTCGAGCGCGAGTCGAAAACCGAAGGCGTCGAGGAACGGTGCATAGCGGTCTTGCCCGAGGCTCGCCGTCGCGACGATCGTGCCGTCGTCGTCGAGTGCGAGGGCGATCGCCGCCAGCGGTACCGGCGCGGGACCGGCCAGCACGCGAGCACCGTCCGCCGGGTCGTAGACGCTGCGTTCGGAACAGCAGCTGATCGTTCCACGCCGACGCTGGCGCTGACCGTCGTGGTCGGTGAACGCGACCGCTTCGGCGCGATAGGCGATGTGGCTGATGGGACGCGCCGGGTGCGACATCTTGTGACTGCAGATCGCGGAGAAGGCCAGGACCGAATGGTCGCGTCCGACACCGCCGACGGGCGCCACGCGGTCCGCCCGGGCCTCCAGACGCACGAGAAAACACGGCGTGACCCGGAAGGGGTAGTGAAAGACACGGGATTCGCCCGGGGCGATATCGGCGATCGTCAACGGGTTCTCCTCGTCGTCGAGCAAGCGGGTGCGCGGCCAGGGTCCGGAATCGCCCGTCACGCCCGCGAGCGTCGAGGCCGGTGGCGCGGACGATTCGGCGGCGGCCAGCTGACGGTGGAGGGTCGTCGCCCCGCCGAGCAACCCGCCGCAGAGGCGGTGGAAGCTACGTCGATCCATGCCTCTCTCTCGTCGGGTCGTCAGGAACGACCCTGAGTATAGCGAGCGTGGCCGACCGGCCTACTCGGCCGGCAGGAAGGCGATGTCGCCGAACCAGGCGGTGGCCTCGCGCTTGCCGTTGTCGCCGTCGACCATCACCGCGTAGCCGTCGATGCCGTCCACCTGCTTGCCGTAGGCGGCGCGAAAGTCGGCGACCACATCGCGGCGTTCGTGGACCCAGCGCCCGACATCGTCCGGGCCGCCGCGCACCACGATCATCGTGGCCTTGTCCGTGAAGGGATTGGGCCAGCTTTCACCGGGTACGCCCGTCGAGGACCAGACATAGTTGAGGGCCAGCGTTTCCCAGGGCAGGAAGCCGGTCTTCACCACCACGTAGAGCCGCGCCGGGTAGTCGTCGCCCGCCTTGACGCGCTCGTCGATCGCGTCGTAGACCCGGTCGATCTTCCACGACCAGGCGAGGAGCGGCGTCTTTCGGAGATCCACCTCGCGCTCTCGGTAGAGAATCGAGGCGCTGGACCGGGCGTGCCCGCGAAGCGCGCGCACACCGTCCTTGTCCACCAGCGCGTAGTCCGTGTTGCCGCTGAAGCTACGCTCCTTCCAGTCGTCGAGCGAGGCGTCCGGGAAGGGGCGCGGCGCGCCGTCCGACGCCTGCGGGGCCGCAGGCGCGGTGGCGGTCTCGGACTCGGTCGCGGCGACGCTGGACGAGGCGTTCGCGATGCCGAACAGCAGCAGCGCAGCGGACGCGACGAGTGTCGAGGCGGCGAACGTTCTGTCGGACAGGGTGCGAGGCGGCATCTGGCGGGGTTCTCTGCTCGAGCGACGACGGGGCGGACCCGGAGGGCGGGCGGACAAGCGCGTGGTGGGAGTGCGGGCGCCGGCGGAGGTTCCGCGCCGGGCCCGACCCGGTCCGCCATTCCAGGGAGAACCGTCGCCACATGCCCGGCGTATCCTGTTGCAACGATCCCGCCACCGACGCCGCCCTCCGCATGTCCGAGCCGTCCGCTTCCGCCCGCCGCCGCTTTCTCTGGTGCGCCGCCGGCACCGTCGCGACGATCTATGCCCTGATTCTCGTCGGCGGCATCGTCCGGGCGAGCGGCGCCGGCATGGGCTGTCCCGATTGGCCGACCTGTTTCGGGCAGTGGATCCCTCCGGTCAGCGAGACCGAACTACCGGCGAATTATCAGGAGATCTACGCCGAGCGGGGCTATGCGGAAACGCGCTTCAACGTCAGGAAGACCTGGACCGAGTACCTCAATCGTCTGCTCGGCGCATTCACCGGCCTCACCATTCTCGCCACCCTGTGCTTCGCCTGGCCCTTTCGGCGTCACGAGCCGGCCGTACTCGGTCTGTCGGTCGCGGGGTTCGTGCTGGTCGGCGTGCAGGGATGGCTCGGCTCTGTCGTGGTCGCGACGAATCTGCACACGGGGATCATTACGCTCCACATGCTGCTCGCGCAGGTGATCGTCGGCATCGTCATCGTCGCGCTGTGGCGCGCGGAGCGCGAGCGGATGGCGAACGATGCCGCGACGCTGGCGACGAGGGCGAACGAGCCCCTCCCGTCCGGGACGCGTCTGCTGCTTGTCGCAGCCATGAGCGCGGGTCTGCTGCAGCTCGTGGTCGGCACGCAGGTGCGCGAGGCGGTGGATCTGGTCGCGAGAGCGAGCGAGCACGTGGATCGACATCTCTGGATCGCCGCCCTGCCGCGTGTCTACGACGTTCACAAGTGGCTGGCGCTACCGACCGTCGCAGTCAACGGCTGGGTCATCTGGCTGGTGCTGACGCGGTTCGACGCGCCGCTGCCCCGCCGGCTCGCGATCGCGCTCGCGGCACTGCTGCTCGGCACGATCGCCGTCGGTACCAGCATGGAACGTCTCAACCTGCCGATGTTCGCCCAGCCGCTGCACCTGTGGTTCGGGTCGATGATCTTCGGTCTGCAGCTGGCGATGCTGCTGGTGATCGGTGGCGCTGGCAGGGCCTCGGCCATGGCGACCGGGCGGGCAACCGGACAGGCAACCGGGCAGGCAACCGGACAGGCAACCGGGCACGCGACGCCACCCGTCGGCGCGTCCTGAGGATCATCGGGGGCATCGGCGACCGGCGAGGGCGGAGTCGGGCACGCCCGCGCGCGACGGACGGCGTTCAGGCAGGCGGCGGTGCACGCCGGTCGCTGCCCGGCGGCCTGTCGCCGGTGGCAGGACAGGCATTCGCGGCGGGATGCGACGAGCGCGTCGACGGCTTTCCGTCGACGGAGGTCTGCCCGACGCCCGGTCGTTCGACCCCGGCAGCACGCGCCTGAAGACGGGCCGGGAGATCAGCAAGCAGATTCCTCCATAGGTCCCGATTGCGCGGGTCCCTCATCGCGTTCCGCAACGGGCGTGCGGTGTTCCACAGCGTCAGCGCATTCGAAGCGATCGAGCCCCAGGCGACCGCGTCACGCCGCGCATCCGGCAGGCGTCGGTCGGTCGATAATCGGCCCCTGGCGTGACCGGTCGCGATCAAGGTGCTCGCCACGCCGACCGCGAACGGCAGCACGAGCATCGCGGGACGCGGCGTGAAGCCCGACGCCGCGCGATTCAACGCGGACGAAGCGAGACGCCCGCGCTCGCGTGCCTGAGCGGTGCGGGCGGCGAGCGCAAGCACGTCGCGGCGCTGCTTGCCCAGCATGGTCCGTCGACCCCCGTACCCCGCTCAGCGCTTGCGCATGAGCATCGTGGTGAGCACACCCGCCGCAAACGCGATACCGGCGGCCTGCAAGGGCTTTTCCTGGACGTAGCGGGAGACCTTTCGCGTGGTTTCCTCGATCGTGAGCTCTGCCTGTGCCTCGAGGTCATTCACCGCGGCGACCGCATCGAGCGCCTTCTGGCGTCCGGTCTCGATACCGTTTCGGGCCGTGCTCTCGATCGTCTCGATGACGTCATGGGCGGTCTGGCTCGCGGTGTCTACGGTCTGTTCGCTCTTGTCGCGAACGCTCGCTGCACTCATGGTCGATCTCCTGCAATGGGATGGTGGCGCTGATGCGTCGGATGATGGGGTCGGGTGTGACGGCGCAAGGGGGGGACGTAATTTCTACAGCTGTGCGGCACCTCGCGGCACGCTCACCGCCCGACAATCCTCGCCGCTGTCAGCTCGCCTGCCCGTCGTCCGGTCGTCCCCTCGCGCTCGTGTGTGGCGTGGTGGCAGCCGGCTCGCCGACGGCGCCCGTCGTCACCGCTCGGTCCTCCGGTGCGGCGCTGGAAAGCGCCCGCCGCGTATGCGCGAACCGGAGGTCCGCGGCCAGGCGCCTCGCGAGGAGACCGATCACGGCGGCCATCGCGAGATGCACGCCGAGCAATACGAGCATCGAGCCGGCCGGCGTCAGTCCGAGACCCCACAGTCCGTAGCCCGCGAGCACGAGCAGCTGGATCCAGATGACGAAGGCCAGCGCGATGGCCGCGACGGCGAGGCCGACGAGCAAGGCCGCGCTGCTCGCGGCGAGTCGGGTTTCGGCCAAGGCCAGACGTGCCGTACTCGTCCCACGGTCGAGAAGCGCCGACAGGCGCTCCCCGGCCGCGTCGACCAGACGCTCCTCCGACCCTCGTCGCCGGTGCGAGCCGTCGTCCACGCCGTCCTTCACGCCGTCGCTTACGCCGTCCTTCACGCCGGGGCGAGCGAGACGGACAGCGTCGGCTGCGTGGCTTGCTGTGCCACCCGGGTATCGAGCGTCTCCTGCTCGAGTTCGGTATCGATGTCCTTCTCGTCGGGGTGCGAGTCGAGCGCGCGGACGGCGCCCAGGGCCAGGTCGAACAGCACCGGGAAGTGATCGGAGCCGATCGGAGTCAGGCGTCGAACCTCGCGCAAGCGGAAATGTGCGGAAACGAAGGTGTGGTCGAGCGGCCACCGCAGGTACCAGTGCCAGGCGTGGAACGTGTTGAACATGCCCCGGCCTACACGAGGATCGAGGAGGCCGCTTCGCTGGCGGAACAATCGGGTGGAGGCCGACCACGCCACATCGTTGAGATCCCCGGTCACGACGGTCGGGTCCGTGCAGCTCTCCAGCCGTCGTGCCAGCACCAGAAGTTCCACGTCACGCTCGGTCGAGCGGGGGTTCTCGGTCGGGGAGGGCGGGGAAGGGTGAACGACGTGCAGTCGCACGCGGGTGCCGTCGGTCAGCTCGACGAAGGTGCCAATCGACGGGACGTCGCTCTCGACGAGATAGTCGACCGTCGGTGCGTGCAGCGGGAGCCGCGAATAGAGATGCATGCCGTACCGGTTGTCGAGCGGGCAGGCGATGCGGTGCGGATAGGCCTCCAGCGCGTCCAGCTGCTCCTGCCACCAGGCGTCGGACTCGAGGGTGACCAGCACGTCGGGTGCCTCGCGTTCCACATGCGCGATGAGCCGTGAGGCATCCCGGTTGTCCATCAGGACGTTCGAGGTGATGACCCGCAGGCTGGGGTCGTCGCGTACCTCTCCCGGTGTTGCAGTGTGAACCTCCTGCGCGTGCATCTCGGAATAGGGCCAGATCCAGCGGATCTGCCAGGCGAGGGAGGCGAGCAACGCTCCGCCCCAGAGCGGGGATGGCGCATCGCCTGCGCGGCTCCACGCCGCGTACCACAGCAGCGCCACGGCCAGCCCGAGGGCGATCTGCAGACGCGGAAAGTCGCAGCCCCTTACCCACCAGTGGCGCAGGCGCGATACCGGCAGGGCCGTCATCGCGATCAACGGAACGGCGAAGAGGACGAAGAGGAAGTAGGCCATCGGGGTTCGAGTTGCCGCTGGTATGGCCCCGCAGCGCGGGTTCCCTCGCATGGTACCGCCCTCGCACCGGGGCCGACACCCGGGCGGACTACGGTGTGGTCGTCCGGCGTCGGCCCGGACCGTCAGTTCGCGGCCATGAACTCGTCGACCTCGCGGAGGGCCTCTTCCTTGGTCTTGCCGTAGCGATTCTGGATCTTGCCCGCGAGCTGCTCTCGCTCACCGGCCGCTTCGGTGATCTCGTCGTCGGTCAGATCGCCCCATTGCTCTCTCACCTTGCCCGTCATCTCCTTCCACCTGCCCTTCAACTGGTCGCTGTTCATCGTTCTCATTCTCTGTCGGGTGCTCCCGGGTCCGGGAGCGGGCACCTACCATGGTCGTGCGCCCGAATGTGTGCCACCACCTTGAAAATTCGGATGCAGGGGTGACGATATTGCAAGGGCGCGCCGGTTTGCCGGCGTGAGCCGATCGGATGATTCGCAGGGGGGTATCGTGAACCGACAGTGTCTACCACGCCTACCGGGAACCTCACCGTCATGGATACCGCTCGGTACACCCTCGATGCATTGATGGAGCAGCTCGGTTTGCCGGGTGACGAGGCTTCCACGAACGCCTTCATCGTCAGGCACGGCTCGATTCCGACCGGCACCTTGCTGGCGGAGGCACCGTTCTGGACGGCGTCGCAGGCGAGTTTTCTGCGCGAGGCGATCGAGCAGGACGGTCCGTGGGCGCTGCCGGTCGACGAGCTCGATGCCCGATTCCGCGACGACTGAGGGACAAGCCGCCGGACTGAGGCACGAGCCGCTGGAGTGAGGGAGAAGCCGCGGCTCGTGTGCGGTGGACACCGCTGTATGGATGATCGGCTGAGCGTGGCCCGACCGCTTGCAGAGCACCGGGTCGTACCCGAGACTGGCGCTGCCAGGTTCACCCGGGAGCCGTCGTCGACGCTGACCGGATGAGCATCCGGGGCCGTGGCGGGTCCGCGACAAGGACGTCGCCCCATGCCGATCTTTCGCGTATTTTCGCGAGTGAGTCGCTCCGTCGTTGATCGTTTCGTTGCCGTGGTCTGCCTGACGGGATCCCTGTGGATGCCGATCGTGCCGGTCCTGCAATGGACGGGCGTGCTGATCGCACTCGCGCCACGGTTCGTGGACGCCGAGCAAACCATCGACATCGACACCGCCGACGCGACGGAACTCGCGGCCCGGCTACCCGGGATCGGCCCGGTCAAGGCGCGACGAATCGTGGAGCATCGCGAGCGGCACGGCGACTTCGACTCGCTCGAGGGGCTGCTCGCCGTGAAGGGTATCGGTCCGGCCACCCTCGCTCGGATACGCGTCTATCTCGAGGGCGGCGGCAGCGACGCCACCGGGGCTGCGCTGCGCCTCGCCGAGCCGGATTCGGTGGCGAACGCCGGATCACCGCCGCCGGTGCCGCTGTCGAGCGGTGAAGCCGAGCGGGCCACGCGCGTCGCCGTGCAGCGCCTGGTCGCCGCCGCCGTCCGTGATGCGGAGCGCGCTCGGTAGCGCCGCTCGGGTGTCGATGGCAGTCAGGTATCAATGGCCGTCGAAGGCGCACAGGGCATGCACCGGCACGCCGAGCGCGTCGATCCGGTCGCGGCCGCCGAGCTCGGGCAGGTCGATCACGAAGGCGCAGCCGACGACCTCGGCCCCGTTTCGCCGAAGTAGCGTGATTCCCGCCTCGCAGGTGCCGCCCGTCGCGATCAGATCATCCACCAGCAGGACGCGTTCGCCGGGATTCACCGCGTCGTCGTGCAGTTCCATCGTGGCCTCCCCGTATTCGAGCGTGTAGCGCTCGGCCGACCGCGGGCCCGGCAGCTTGCCTTCCTTGCGGACCGGCACGAAGCCGACAGACAGCTGATGCGCGATGGCGCCGCCCAGGATGAAGCCGCGCGCCTCGAGCGCCGCGACCTTGTCGATGCGGGTGCCGGTCCACGGGTGCAGCAGGCGGTCGATCGCGATCCGAAAGGCGCGCGCGTCACCGAACAGCGTGGTCACGTCGCGAAAGAGGATGCCGGGCTTCGGAAAGTCCGGGATCGTGCGGATCGCGGCGCGGATATCCGCGTTCGGATCGTGCTCGCCGCTCGGGGTTGGACTTGCCATGTGCAGAGTGCTCTCGGTCCGTCGTGCGGGACAGGGTCAGGCCGGGCGCGTCCGGCGACGGGCGCGGCCGTGTGCGCCGGCAGGCAGGATGCACGATCGGCGAGCGTCGGCTCCTGATCGAGCGTAACACCTGCAATCTGCGACTTCGGCACGGCCGTGAGCGCGCTGGACGTCGGTGGCCGCATGCTAAAATGTCGCCTATGAAAATCATCGTCCAGTCTGCCGTCTCTGCCTCGTGCATCTCCCGCCGCCTGCGGGTCGGACGCATGTCCGCCGGGATCGCCCTGTGCGTCGCTCTCGCCGGGTGCAGCACGATCAAGTACAACTCGCTCGAGAAGATCGGCATCCACAAGCGTGATCTGCTGGTCGGCAACGTCGAGGACACTCGCGACGCTCAGGAAGATGCCCAGGAGCAGTTCCAGGATGCGCTGGAGCGCTTCGGCACGGTCATCGACATCGAGGAGACCGGCTTGCAGAAGGCCTACAAGCTTCTGAATGCCGAGTACGAGGACAGCGTCGAGGCCGCCGACGAGGTGTCCGAGCAGATCGACGAGGTCGAGGAGGTCGCCAACGATCTGTTCGACGAATGGAGCGAGGAGAACGGCGAGTACCGCGACGCCGCACTTCGGCGCGACAGCGAGCGGCGGCTGGCCGAGACCCGGGGCCGCTACAAGGAGATGCTGGGCAGCATGAAGGAGGCCGAGTCGAGCATGCAGCCGGTGCTCGACACGCTGCGGGACAACGTGCTGTACCTCAAGCACAATCTCAACGCGCAGGCCATCGGGTCGCTCCGCCAGACCTTCGACAATCTCGAGGCCGACATCGATCAACTGGTCGAGCGCATGAACCGCTCGATCGAACGCTCCAACGCCTTCATCGCCGAAATGCGCCCGGCCTGAGTATCGGCCTGGGCGCCGGCCCGAGCACCGGTCTTGGCACCGGACCAAGCACCGGCATGAGCACTGGGTCGAGCATCAGCCTGAGCACCGGACCTAGCACCGGACCTAGTACCGGACCTAGTACCGGACCGAGCACTGGACCGAGCACCGGACCGAGCACCGGACCGAGCACCGGACCGAGCACTGGACCGAGCACTGGACCGAGCACTGGACCGAGCATAGATGCGACCCCTTCCATGAGCGCCGACTCCGTAGACGATCCGCGCGCGCGGCTGACGGACGAGATCGGCGAACTGAACTGGTCGGCGCTCGTACGTCACTTCGCACGCGGCGTGGTCGTCACGGTCCGGGCCGACGTCGAACTCGTCGACGCCGCGATGTGCCTGGCCGAGGACGACGCGACGCTTCTTCAGCAGTGGATAGACGACGGACGCATCGCGCGGGCCAGCGACGACGAGGCGCGGGACTGGACCACCCGGTCGCCGGACTTCCTCTGCATCGTCGTCGCGCCCTGGGTATTGGTGCAGGAGCGCGGCGGCTCGGCCTGAGAGCGACGCTCAGAGGCTCGAGCGCCAGGCCTTCAGCAGGCGTTCGGTCGCCTGCGGCACGGTCAGGGTCTGGGCCCGCACGGCGGCCTCGCAAGCGGTCGCGCACTCCCGGACCTCGCTGGAGCTGCGGAGGGACTCGAGCAGACGCTGTTCCACGCTCGCCCGAAACCAGCCCACCCGCTGCCGTTCGCGTCGCGCGGCGTGGGCGCCGCTCTCGATCGCCTGTCGTCGGTGCGCGCGGACGAAGGCCCAGAGTTCGTCGAGGCCTGCTCCGGTGGTCGCGCTGCAGGCGAGCGCCTGCGGCTTCCAGTCATCGCCGGCGGCCGGCTGCAGGATCATCAGGGCGCGCTCGTAGGCGGCGCGGGCCTCTTGTGCGTCGCGCGCGCTCGCGCCATCGGCCTTGTTGACGGCGATCAGGTCGGCAAGCTCGAGAACGCCCTTCTTGATGCCCTGCAGCTCGTCGCCCGCGCCGGGGAGCATCAGCACGAGGTAGCAATCGACCATGTCGGCGACGACGGTCTCCGACTGCCCCACCCCGACCGTTTCCACCAGCACCACGTCGAACCCCGCCGCCTCGCAGAGCAGGATCGACTCGCGGGTCATGCGCGTCACCCCGCCGAGATGCCCACTCGTGGGCGACGGTCGGATGTAGGCCTCCTCGCGCAGGGACAGGGCGTTCATCCGCGTCTTGTCGCCGAGGATGCTGCCGCCGGTGACGCTCGAACTGGGATCGATGGCGAGCACCGCGACGCGATGGCCGGCATCGACGAGACGCAGGCCGAGGGCCTCTATGAACGTGCTCTTGCCGACGCCCGGCACGCCGCTGATGCCGAGCCGTATGGCCTTGCCGGTGCGCGGCAGCAGGCGTTGCAGCATCGCCTGCGCACGCGCGCGATCGGACTCGCGCGAGGACTCGACGAGCGTGATCGCCCGGGCGAGAGCCGAGCGTTCGCGCGCGAGCACCCCGTCGGCGAGCGACGCGGGCGTCGGGCGCGGACGTCGGGCAGAACGATGCTCGCTCATCCCTTCGGCGGCTTGCCGGATTCGCGATGGGCGTCGTCCAGATTCCGGTCTTCGTCTTCGTCCTCGACGAGCGTGAGCTCGATCGCGTCGAGCAACTGGCCGGCCGCGCGCGAGATCACGGTGCCGGGCGGGAACACGGCCGCGGCGCCGGCCGTGAGCAGCGTCGGGATGTCGCCGGGCGGAATGACGCCGCCGACCACGACCAGGATGTCGTCACGCCCGAGCACGGCCAGCGCATCGCGCAGGGCCGGAACGAGGGTGAGGTGCGCGGCCGCGAGCGAGCTCGCGCCGATCACGTGCACGTCGTTGTCGACGGCCTGCCGCGCGACTTCCTCCGGGGTCTGGAACAGCGGGCCGATGTCCACGTCGAAGCCGATGTCGGCAAAGGCCGTGGCGATGACCTTCTGCCCGCGATCGTGACCGTCCTGACCCATCTTCGCGACCAGTACGCGCGGGCGTCGTCCTTCGCGTTCGGCGAAGGCGTCGACCCTCGCGGCCAGCGCGTTGACGTCGTCGTCGGTGGCCATGGCGCCACGGTACACCCCTTCGATCGAACGGATGCGCGCGGTATGACGGCCGAACGCGTTCTCCATCGCGAGCGAAATCTCGCCGACCGTCGCCTTCGCGCGGGCGGCATCGACCGACAGGGCGAGCAGGTTGCCGCTGCCCTCGCGTGCGGCCCTTTCCAGCGCCTTTAGTGCGCGCGCATGCGGTTCGATCGCCCGCGTGCGACGAAGCTCGTCCAGCCGCGCCACCTGACTCGAGCGCACCGCGGCATTGTCGACCTGCAACACGTCGATGGGTGGCTCGTCGTCGAGGGCGAGCCGGTTGACGCCGAGGACGGTCCGGTCGCCGGCGTCGATGCTGGCCTGCACGCGAGCCGCCGCCTCCTCGATCCGGAGCTTCGGGATACCCGCCTCGATGGCCCGGGCCATGCCGCCTTCGCGCTCCACCTCGTCGATGTGCGTCCAGGCAGCCTGCGCCAGATCACGGGTCAGCGTCTCGACGAACCAGCTTCCGCCCCACACGTCGACCGTATCGGTAAGCCCGCTCTCGTGCTGCAGGAACAGCTGGGTCTCGCGGGCGATGCGCGCCGAGAAGTCCGTCGGCAGGGCGAGCGCCTCGTCGTAGGCGTTCGTGTGCAGCGACTGCGTGTGCCCGCCGACCGCGGCCGTGGCCTCGACGGCCGTGCGCGCGACGTTGTTCCAGACGTCCTGCGCGGTCAGGCTCCAGCCGGACGTCTGGCAGTGCGCACGCAGGCTGGAGGAGCGCGGGTTCTTCGGCGAGAACGTCTGCAGCAGTCGCGCCCAGAGCAGGCGCGCGGCTCGCAGCTTGGCCACCTCCATCCAGTGGTTCGTGCCGATGCCCCAGAAGAAGGAGAGTCGCGGTGCGAACGCATCGACGTCCAGTCCCGCCTCGATGCCGGCACGCACGTACTCGATGCCGTCGGCGAGGGTATAGGCGAGCTCGAGGTCCGCCGTCGCGCCGGCTTCCTGCATGTGATAGCCCGAGATGCTGATGGAGTTGAAGCGCGGCATGTGTTCGGCGGTGTGACGGAAGATGTCGCCGACGATCCGCATCGAGGGTTCGGGCGGGTAGATGTAGGTATTGCGGACCATGAACTCCTTGAGGATGTCGTTCTGGATCGTGCCGGTGAGCTTCGACGTCGCGACGCCCTGTTCCTCGGCCGCCGCGATGTACAGCGCCATGATCGGCAGGACCGCCCCGTTCATCGTCATCGACACGCTCATCTCGTCGAGCGGGATGCCGTCGAACAGGATGCGCATGTCCGCGATGCTGTCGATCGCGACTCCGGCCATGCCGACATCGCCGACGACGCGCGGGTGGTCCGAGTCGTAACCGCGGTGCGTGGGCAGGTCGAAGGCGACCGACAGACCCTTCTGGCCGGCCGCGAGGTTGCGACGGTAGAACGCGTTGCTGTCCTCGGCGGTGGAGAAGCCCGCGTACTGCCGAATCGTCCACGGTCGCGTCGCGTACATCGTGGGGTAGGGGCCGCGGATATACGGGGGAAGCCCCGGCCAGGACACGCGATGCCCGGAGCGGGCAAGCTGTTCAGGCCCGTACACCGCCGCCAGGTCGATGCCTTCAGGCGTCGTCGTGCGCCGGCGTGCCCGCTCGCCCTGCGCGCCTGTCGCGGCGACCGGCGCGGGGGGAGGGGTCCCGAGGAAGTCGAAGGTGCCACTCACGACGATCGCTCCGGATCGTCGATCCGCTCGAACGCGGCGGCCTCCCGCACCGGCTCGAGACGCCCCTCCGGCGCACTGGCTGCCGACGCGTCGGTCTCCGCTAGCGGTGGCGCATCGGCATGACGAAACCGGTTCACGCCGACCCGCACGGCCGTGCCGTCGCGCAGGCGGTCGACCCGCATCGCGTGTGTCCGCGCGAGCGCGGCCTGCCAGTGGCCGTCCGCGATCGCCGCCACCAGGCCCCCGGCCTTCTGCAGGGCACCGAGTGCGGTCCAGGCGGCCTCGACGGTTGCCTGCGTCAACGACTCGATGGCGTGTGCGCCTCCGGCGGCATCGGCCACGGCGCCGAGGCCGCACTCCTCGGCGAGCAGGATCGGCAGGTTCCGGGCGACGCGGTCGGCGATGATCGCCTCGTCACCGAGACGGCGCCCGTCCACGAGATCGTGCGGGTGAACGACGATGACGTCGGCATCACCGATCATCGCGGCGGTCGCGCCGGCCACGTTGCGGAGATGATTGACCCACGGCGCGAGGCGCGACTGCTGCCGTCTGGAGGTCTCCGCGATCACGAACGGTGCCTGCACCGGCAAACCGGCGTTCGCGAGCACGTGTCGCCACAGACGTTCGAGCGCACGCAGCTTGACCACGCCGCCGACGATGTCGGCCTCGACACTGACGCGAAAGGCGATCGCGCGCTCGGCGGTGTCCGGTGACAGACCCGCCGCGCGCAGCGACTCGAGCTGGCGGGCTGCGGTGGCGATGCCGGCGACCAGCTCCTGGACGGGCGACGCTCCGCTCTCGTGATGCCGTGTCATGTCGACCGCGCAGACACGCGCCAGCGGCAGCTCGGCGGCCGCGCGAACCGCACTCTCGCCGAGGCCTGCCATGGCGTTCTCGACGCGTGCCTCGAGGCCATCCGTCGCGTCGCCTGAACGCAGCGACTCGCCGATCGGATCGGCGTCGAGGGCGGCCCGTTGTCGTCGCGGATCGAGCCCTCTGGCCGTGTAAAGGGCGAGCAGGGCATCGAGTGCGGCACCCGTGTCGGGACCGGCGCGCAGGGAGAGCGTGATCATGTCGAGATGGACGCCGGCGAGCGCGGCATCCAGATCGTCCAGGGCCAGCGGGTTCGGCGCTCCGAGCGCGGACGATCGGCTCGCGCTCGTCGAGTCCGACGCGCCCGTCGCATCAGGCCGTTTCCGCACGGTGAATTCGAGTGACGTCACGCCCCCCGCGAGACCGACGAGCGCATGGGCATTGGCGTCCGAGGCGTTCCAGCCGAGCACGACGAGTCTGTTGTCCGTCGTTCGGTCCTCGCCGCTCGCCTCGACGTCCGGCGTCAGCCGCCCGCGGACCGGTGACTCGTCGTGAAGGACCTCGATGCGCAGTTCGTCGAGCGTGGTCCGGGCGAGCGACTCGAGCGTGCCGCCCTCGCCGAGCGAGGCGATCGCCGCGCGTTCCCAGTCCTCGCGATCCCGCCGCGCAAACGCGCCGTCCAGTCTCAACGGTCCGGTGGGTGCGGGCCCGTCGACGGATCGCGGGTCGGCCGACGCGGACGGCTCGGCGGGCGGGACGGTCTCAGGCATGGCGTGGCGTGTCGTCGGCGGCAGGCGCCGAGTATAGCGAGGCACCGCCGTGCGCCCGCTACCGGCGGCCCTCGCGGCAGGCCGAACGGCCCGCCGGCGTCACCCCGCGTCGCCGCGACAATGATCGAACCAGGTGGTCGTCGCCGGCCAGTCGCTGAAGACGCCCTCCACGCCGACGTCGCGCGTGAGAACGTCGAGCGCCCTGAGCTGATCGCCTTCGTTCTCGAAGACCTCCGCGATGCTCTGGAAGTACCAACCGCCGCCGGCCGCCGGATCGACGCCCCGTTCGAGCGACCAGGTGATCAGCGGCAGTCCGTTGGTGATCGCGGCCGTCGCGTAGTTCGACGGCACGATCTCCCTCGCCTCGTCGAGCGTCAGCAATGTCCAGATCGGCGGGGCGAGGTAGGCGACACCCTCGTCCTCGAGTGACGCGAGGTCCAGCGGCCAGGACGCGGGCTCGGCCGGGTCGAACCCTTCGGTGCTGTAGCTGTCGTCGAGCAGCACGGCACGGGCCGCGTAGGCAGGCTCGGCGTCGTTCCACAGGCGCAGATCGTCCAGCAGGAACGATTGCGGGAAGACCCGGTCCGGCGGGATGTCCGATGCTCGCAGTTCGTCGAACAGCCTCGCCGAGAGATCCGCGCGGGTGAGCGCGTTCTCGCCTGCAGGGGCGTGAATGAAGGCCTTGAGTTCCGGTGTCATCGCGACGCCCGTCGGTCCGAGCAGCGCGACGCTGTCGGCGAAGCTCATGACCGTCGCGTAGTCGCGGCTCTCGTCGAAGGTCCAGCCGGGCGTACCGCCCAGGAAGCCTCGCAGATCGAGCGCATCCGGGTCGCTCCCGTCACGTTTCGCGCGGAGTGTGCGGAACTCGGCAAGGGTGAGTTCGCTGGTGCAGCACTGGACATCGGCGAACGGTCGATCGGCCGTGTAGTCCGGGGGCACGCGACAGGTGTCGGCCAGTTCGGTCGCGAGAATGTTCGTCGTGGTGTGCAGGTCGCACTGCGAATGGCGGCAGACCAGTTCACCGTCGCCCGTGAACGTCACGTCGCACTCGACGATGCCCGCGCCCTGGCGGATGGCTTCGAGGTAGCCTTCACGGCTGTGCTCCGGCACTTCGAGGGGCGCGCCGCGGTGGGCGATCGAGAATCGGCTCCGGCGCACGTCGGCGATGTCGCAGTCGCCGAGCGAGCGCTTGAGATCGCCGTCCGGCAACAGCGACTGAAGCAAGGCCGGACGATCGCCGAGTTCGATCGCCATGGACGCCTCGGGGGCCGATGCGCCGTTGCCGGAACCGTCGCCGCCGGAACCGCCGGGCAGCGGGAGTTCGGAAGGCGCGGCCGGCTCGGCCGACCCCGTGGTCTGCGGATCGGGCGCCGGCGTCGCGTCGCCGCCGCCCGACGAGCAAGCGGTGCACACCACCAGCGCGACGATCGCGCCGACGTTCCGGACCGGGTGGTTGCTGTCGCTCATCGTCGGCGCCTCGGTGTGAACTCGCCCGAAATCATGCCGCAGCCTGGTGTCGCCTGCATGACGGGTGGCTCGTCATCCGCGCCGGGCGGTCCGGATCGCGAAGCGCAGAGGGTGGAGCTGCGGGGTCCAGCGCTGCAAGGCGTCGCCGCCGTCGAGCCAGTCCGCGAGCAGGGCGGCGGCGAGTGGCGCGCCCACGACACCGCGCGAGCCGAAGCCGCCCGACACCGCGAGTCCGGGGACGCAGGGCGCCGGCGGGTAGGCCTGTGGGTCTCGACCGCGGGAGAGATCGGCGTACAACGCCCGGCAGGCCGCGAAGTCCGGCACCGGACCGACGATCGGCATCCGGTCGGGTGTGGAGGCACGCACGCCCGCGTGGCTGGACACGGGCTCGGGCCGGACCGCGACGCCGGGCAGCAGGGCGCGAAGACCGGCCAGATTCGCGGCGTCGTCGCTGGTCCGTGCCGACGCGTCGTCGACGCCGCGTTCGAACGTCGCGCCGACGTACAAGGTCTCGCCGTCCGGAATGGCGTAGCGACGGCCGGCGACGACACATCGCGGCGCCGAGTCGCTTCTCCGCAGCGCGAAGCGGCTGATCTGCCCGCGGGCAGGCAGCAGCGGCAGATCGCGAGTCCAGTCGGTCGCCGCGACTGCGGTGCCGTTGGCGAGCACGAGCGCCCGACCTTCCCACCGACGTCCATCCCGCGCGACGAGCCGCCAACCATGCCGGCCGCCTGGCGCCTCGATGGTCCTGATGTCCGCATCGAGGGCCAGCTGCGCCCCGTCGCTCAGCGCGTCGTCGACCAGCGCCCGACACAGCGCCGCGGGGTCGAGCCAGCCCGCGTCGTCGAAGGCGAGGGCACCGCTCGGCAACGGTGTGCCCGCTTCGGCCGAGGCGTCCGCGGCGTCGAGCACGCGGTAGCGCGCATGGGCCGGGTAGGGCGATTCGGTCAGCTGCAAGGCGCCGCAGCGCCGGTAGCCGGCGAGTGCCGCGAGCCTGCCCACGGCGAGCCGCTCGCGCAGCTGATCGTGCGCGGCGGCCAGGAACTCGCCGGCATCCGACGGCGCGCGGGTCACGAAGGGCTTGGCGACGGCCGCCGGGTTGCCGGAGGCCCCGACGGCAACGCTCGGGCCCCGCTCGAGCAGGATCACGTCCTGCGCGCGGGCGGCGAGGCTTGCGGCAAGGTGGCAGCCGGCGAGGCCGGCCCCCAGGATCAGGACAGGGCCGTCACCGGTCGGCGCCGGCGGCAGGCGAAACCAGGGTTCCGCGCCGGGATCGGCCGGGCGTCGTCGCCGGGCCCGCCGCAGGCGGCGGCTGTCGCCTTCCATGCTCGAGCGCGCACCCGGCGGGACGCCAGCCGAGGGGTCAGTGGCCGGCGCCGCCGGCAATGGCCGCGGCGCCGGCGGCGGTCGCGCTCGCGCCGTAGTGGCTGACCACATAGTCCTGCACGATGCCCTGGAACTCCTCGGCGATGCTATCGCCCTTCAGCGTCATCGCCTTCTCCCCGTCGATGTAGACCGGCGCGATGGGTCGCTCTCCCGTGCCCGGAAGACTGATGCCGATGTTCGCGTGCTTGCTCTCGCCCGGACCGTTCACGACGCAGCCCATCACCGCCACGCTCATGTCCTCGACGCCGGGGTGCGCCTCCTTCCAGGCCGGCATGCTGTCTCGGAGATACGTCTGGATGCGGCTCGCGAGCTCCTGGAAGTAGGTGCTGGACGTGCGCCCGCAGCCGGGGCACGCGGTGACCATCGGCGTGAACGAGCGCAGGCCCATCGTCTGCAGGATCTCCTGGGCGACGATGACCTCCCGCGCGCGGTCCCCGCCGGGCTCCGGGGTGAGCGAGATGCGAATCGTGTCGCCGATGCCCTGCTGGAGCAGCACCGCGAGCGCCGCGGTCGAGGCGACGATGCCCTTCGAGCCCATGCCGGCCTCGGTCAGGCCGAGGTGCAGCGCGTGGTCGCAGGTGGCGGCCAGGGACTCGTAGACCTGCACGAGATCCTGCACCCGACTCATCTTGCAGGAGACGATGATGCGGTCGGCCGGCAGGCCGATCTCCACGGCGCGGGCGGCGCTGTCGAGGGCCGAGGCGATCACCGCATCGCGGTTGATCTGGTCGAGCGGCTTCGGGTGTGCGGCGGCCGCGTTCGCGTCGAGCATGCGGGCGAGCAGGTCCTGATCGAGGCTGCCCCAGTTCGCGCCGATGCGCACCGGCTTGTCCTCGCGGGCGGCGATCTCGATCATCTGCGCGAACTGCTCGTCGCGTTTCGCGCCCCGGCCCACGTTGCCCGGGTTGATGCGGTACTTGGCAAGTGCGCTGGCGCATTCGGGCACGGCGGCGAGCAGCTTGTGGCCGTTGAAATGAAAGTCTCCCACCAATGGCACCTCGAGCCCCATGCGCGCGAGCCGCTCCCGCACCTCGGGCACGGCGCGGGCGGCCGCCTCGGTGTTGACGGTGATACGGACCAGCTCCGACCCCGCACGCGCGAGATCCGCGACCTGTGCGGCCGTGCGGATCGCGTCCTCGGTGTCGGTGTTGGTCATCGACTGCACCACGATGGGTGCGCCGCCACCGACCGTGACCGGCCCTACGCGGACCGCGCGGGTGGTTCTTCGAGCCATTTATGTGACCGTCCGGGGTTGATCGAGAAGGAATAGGGGCCTAGTTTATCGCCAATGACCGCCATCCCGAGCACCGAGTTCACCGAGCGCGAGCAGCACATCCTCAAGCTGCTCGTCGATCAGTACATCGAGCTCGGCACGCCGGTCGGCTCGCGCACGCTGTCGCGCCTCCCGGGCATCGACATCAGCGCCGCCTCCGTCCGCAACGTGATGGGCGACCTCGAGCAGATGGGACTGCTGAAGTCCCCGCACACCTCGGCCGGCCGCATCCCGACCTCGAAGGCGTTCCGGGTGTTCGTCGACAGTCTGCTGGAAGTGCGACCGCTCGACGCGGAGACGGTCGATTCGATCCGCACGCTGCTCGACCCGGCGCTCGGCGAGCAGGCGCTGATCACGGCCGCGTCCAATTACCTCTCGGTGTTCACCCACATGGCCGGCATGGTCACCGTGCCGCGGCGCGACGACAAGCCGCTGCAGCAGGTGGAGTTCCTGCCGCTGCCGGAGCGCCGAGTGCTCGCGATCCTGATCGTCGACGGCGACGAGGTTCAGAACCGCATCCTGCACGTCGAACGCGAATACACGAAGGACGAGCTGTCGACCTTCGCCCGCGAACTCAACGCCGAGTTCCTCGGGCGCCCGCTGGCCGAGGTGCGCGATCGCATGCGGGCGGACCTCGAGCGGGTCCGGGACGACATGGACCGGCGCATGCGCATGATGATCGACGTGGCCGGTCAGGCCTTCGGCGGCGAGGCCGAGGAGGGCGACATGGTGGTCGCCGGCGAGACCAACCTCATGACGCACGCCGAACTCGGGGACATGGAAAAGCTGCGTGACCTGTTCGATGCCTTCCAGACGAAGCGCGACATCTTCGATCTGCTCGAGCGCTCGGTCTCGGCCGACGGGGTGCAGATCTTCATCGGGCGCGAGTCGGGCTACGACGCGCTCGGCGAATGCAGCCTCGTCACCGCGCCCTACGAGCGCGACGGGCGCCTGCTCGGTGTGCTCGGTGTCGTCGGACCGAAGCGGATGTCCTACGATCGGATCATCCCGGTGGTGGACGTGACGTCGAGACTTCTCGGCGCGGCGCTGAACCTGCGGGCGCGCTAGGCCTGTCCGCCGCGGGACTGTCCCCCCCGGCCGAGCGTCCCGATGCGATGGCACCACGCTTGAATCCCGCGCCGCCGACCCGCATCTTGTGGCTCGCCCGCTCCTCATTCGAACCTTTCCAAGGGAGACCCCATGACGCCTGAGAACGACCGAGACTCCGCTGCCGAAGACGCGGCCGAGGACGGCAGCGCCACCGAGGCGGCGAACGGCACCGAGTCGGCCGCGCCGGACAACGCCACGGCCGATGCTCCGGAGGCGACGATCGACGGTGTGGTCAAGGCCGATCCGGTCGAGGAAGGCGACGTCGTCGCGGATGGCGACGCCGGCGAGGAAACGGTCCTCCCCGACGGCGAGGGCGACGATACCGATGCGGAGCCGAGTACAGAGCAGCGACTGGTGGCCGCCGAGGCACTGGCCGCAGCCCACTGGGACCGGCTGGTGCGTCTGCAGGCCGAGATGGAAAATCAGCGCAAGCGCGCTCAGCGCGACGTCAGCAACGCGCGCAAGTTCGCGCTGGACGGCATCGCCGGCGACCTCCTGCCGATCAAGGACAGTCTGGAACTCGGCATCCGGGCAGCGTCGGGCGAGGAGGCGAGCGTGAGCGGTCTGCTGGAGGGCTCGGAACTCACGCTCAAGATGCTCGCGCAGGTGCTCGAGAAGAACGCCATCCTCGAGGTCGATCCCGAGGGCGAGCGATTCGACCCGGAATTCCACCAGGCGATGTCGATGCAGGAGGTGGAGGGTGTGGCCCCGAACACGGTCACCGGCGTCATGCAGAAGGGCTACACGCTCAACGAGCGGCTGCTGCGCCCGGCGCTGGTGATGGTCTCGAAGTAAGTCTCGGCACGGCACCGGACCGCGTCCCTTGGAAAAGGTTCCGCCGGTCCCCACCCTTTCGACACAGCCACGGGGCGCCTCCGCGAGGGTCCCGTATCAGCCACTACAGAACCTCGCGCCCGGCGCGACAAGGACAGAGAGCACATGGGAACCATCATCGGTATCGACCTCGGCACGACGAACTCGTGTGTCGCGGTCATGGAAGGGGGCAAGCCCCGGGTCATCGAGAACTCGGAAGGCGATCGCACCACGCCTTCCATCGTCGCCTTCCAGGATGGTGACGAGGTCATCGTCGGGCAGCCGGCCAAGCGCCAGGCCGTCACCAATCCCAAGAACACGCTTTACGCGGTCAAGCGACTGATCGGTCGTCGCTTCGACGAGGACGCTGTCCAGAAGGACATCGAGCTCGTCCCCTACAACATCGTCAAGGCCGACAACGGCGATGCCTGGGTCGAGGCGGGCGGCAAGAGGATGGCCCCGCCGGAGGTCGCCGCGCGCGTCCTGATGAAGATGAAGCAGACCGCGGAGGAGTACCTCGGCGAGACGGTCTCGGAGGCGGTCATCACGGTGCCCGCCTACTTCAACGATTCGCAGCGCCAGGCGACCAAGGACGCCGGCCGCATCGCGGGACTCGACGTCAAGCGCATCATCAACGAGCCGACCGCCGCCGCCCTGGCCTACGGCATGGACAAGCAGCGCGGCAACAAGACGGTCGCGGTCTACGATCTCGGCGGCGGTACCTTCGACATCTCGATCATCGAGATCGCCGAGGTCGACGGCGAGCATCAGTTCGAGGTCCTGTCGACCAACGGCGACACCTTCCTCGGTGGCGAGGACTTCGACAACCGTCTGATCGAATACCTGTCCGACGAGTTCAAGAAGGAGTCGGGCATCGACCTGCACAGCGATCCGCTCGCCCTGCAGCGTCTGAAGGAAGCCGCGGAGAAGGCCAAGATCGAGCTCTCCAGCACGCAGCAGACGGACGTCAACCTGCCGTACATCACGGCGGACGCGTCCGGGCCGAAACACCTGAACATCAAGGTCACGCGCGCCAAGCTCGAGTCGCTCGTCGAGGAGCTGGTCGCCCGCACGATCGAGCCGTGCAAGATCGCGCTCCGCGATGCCGGCCTCAAGGCGGCCGACATCCAGGACGTGATCATGGTCGGTGGCCAGACGCGCATGCCCAAGGTGCAGGAGACGGTCAAGGACTTCTTCGGCAAGGAGCCGCGCAAGGACGTCAACCCGGACGAGGCGGTCGCCATCGGTGCCGCCATCCAGGGCGGCGTGCTCGGCGGCCAGGTCAAGGACGTGCTCCTGCTCGACGTCACGCCGCTGTCGGTGGGCATCGAGACCCTCGGTGGGGTCATGACCAAGCTCATCGACAAGAACACGACCATCCCGACCAAGGCGCAGCAGGTGTTCTCGACGGCCGACGACAACCAGACGGCGGTGACCGTGCACGTCCTCCAGGGTGAGCGCGAGATCGCGAACACCAACAAGTCGCTCGGACGGTTCGACCTGGCCGACATCCCGCCCGCACCGCGCGGCGTGCCGCAGATCGAGGTCACGTTCGACATCGATGCCAACGGCATCATGAACGTCTCCGCGAAGGACAAGGCGACGGGCAAGCAGCAGTCGATCGTCATCAAGGCCTCGAGCGGACTCTCCGACGAGGAGATCGATCGCATGCTGGCCGACGCCGAGGAGCATGCGGCGGAGGACGCCAAGCTGCGCGGCCTGATCGACAAGCGCAACCAGGGCGAGCAGCTCATCCACGCGACGGAGAAGTCGCTGGTGGATCTCGCCGATCAGATCGAGGCGGAGGAGAAGGCCGAGATCGACGCGAAGGTCGCCGATCTTCGCGGGGTGCTCGCCGGCGAGGACGAGGCGGCGATCGACGAGAAGCTCGCGGCCCTGTCGGAAGTGACCGGCAAGCTGGCCGAGCGCGCCTACGCGCAGCAGAACGAGGCGGCCGCGGCGGCGCAGGGAGGCACGGCGGGCGATGCCGATGCCCAGGCGTCCAATGACCCGGCCGACGATGCGGTGGACGCCGAGTTCGAGGAGGTCAAGGAGGACGGCGAGGACAAGAAGGCATCCTGACTCCCGTCGCCGACGGGGACGCGTCCGGGAGTCGATCCGAGCCGGTCGGTTCCCGCGAGGTGTCCTGGTCGGTTGAGTCGTCCGGCGGGTCCGCGGACCCCTCGCGCCGATGGTCGTCACGGGGTCGGGGGACACCTGTCGGCCCGGTTCCGGGGGCGCGTCCTGCCCGTCCCCGTCGGATCCTTCCCCCGTTATCACCCGGCGCGCGTCGCGCCATGAACGTCACCGGCCCTGAATCATGTCCAAGCGGGATTACTACGAAATTCTCGGCGTCGAACGCGGCGTCGACGACGGCGAGCTCAAGAAGGCCTACCGTCGCCTCGCGATGAAGTACCACCCCGACCGCAACCCCGACGACGAGGCGGCGATCGAGAAGTTCAAGGAAGCCAAGGAAGCCTTCGAGGTGCTGAAGGATTCGTCCAAGCGGGCGGCCTACGATCAGTTCGGACATGCAGGAGTGTCCGGTCAGGGCGCGGGAGGTTTCGGCGGTGGCGCGGGCGGTGCCGACATCAACGACATCTTCGGTGATGTGTTCGGCGACATCTTCGGTGGCGGGCGGGGACGTGCGGGCGCTGGTGGGCCGCGCGTGTACCGCGGTGACGACTTGCAGTACAACCTCGACATCTCGCTCGAGGAAGCGGTCGGCGGTACGTCCACCGAGATACGTATCCCCAATCTCGTCGCCTGCGACGTGTGTGACGGCTCCGGTTCCAAGCGCGGCACCTCTCCGTCCGCCTGCTCCACCTGTCACGGCGCGGGACAGGTGCGCATGCAGCAGGGCTTCTTCTCGGTACAGCAACCCTGTCCAGCCTGTCGTGGCAAGGGCAAGGTCATCACCGACCCCTGTCCCAATTGTCGGGGGCAGGGCCGGTTGCAGAAGGAGAAGACCTTGTCGGTCAAGATTCCGGCGGGCGTCGACACGGGTGACAAGATCCGTCTGTCGGGAGAGGGCGAGGCGAGTGACAGCGGCGGGCCGGCGGGCGATCTCTACGTCGCCGTGCGCGTCAAGCCGCACCCGATCTTCCAGCGTGACGGCGCAGACCTGCTATGCACCGTGCCGATCAACTTCGCGACCGCGGCCGTGGGCGGCGAGCTGGAAGTGCCGACGCTGGACGGCAGGGTCAAGCTCAAGGTACCGCCCGGCACGCAGAGCGAGAAGACCTTTCGCCTGCGTGGCAAGGGCGTGAAGCCGGTCCGGGGCGGATCGATCGGCGATCTGATGTGTCGCGTTCGCGTGGAAACGCCGGTCAACCTCGACGCGACTCAGCGTGAGCTCCTGATGGCGTTCCACGAATCGATCAGCGGTGACGACTCGCAGAAGCACAGCCCGCAGGCGCACACCTGGCTGGGTGGCGTGAAGAAGTTCTTCGAGGAGCTTCGCGGCTGAGTCGTGTGGGCGGGATGCGGCGCCCTCAGGGGCGCCGCGTGTCGATACGCAGCGTCAACGCGGTGCCGTCCCCGACCGAGACGTTGTCGCGCTCGGCCAGCCAGTCTCCCGGGGCGGCGATGGCGTTGCCGGAGCGCGACACGCGCGCGCCGACGGTCACTCGCGGGAAGTCGGCGAGACTCATCGCCGGCATCATCGCCATGCTCTCGTCCAGCGTCACCTCGACGGGAAGATCCGCGACCGTGTACCGGGCCACGGCCAGCGGCATCGGTGGGCCGTCGCTCGCCCGCGCGTAGACGAACACCACATCGTCGGGCGAGACATCTGCGCGCGCCTCGTCCGAGAGATCGACGAGCAACGAGACACGGATGCCGTCCGATTCGGACGCCACCCCCGGCGTGGCGGCGTCGGATGGCGAGACGGTCGGGCTCGATTCGGACGGCGCGACGGCCGTGCCCGACTCGGACGGTTCGCGCGGGCTTTCGCCCAGTTCCGTGCGTGACCGCGCCATCATGTCGTCGATCGTCGCGACCGCCTCGGTGTCGGCCGCCACGGCCGTGCGCAGTCGCTCGAAGAGCTGCAGCGCACGGGCATGCTCCCCGGCCTGTTGCCGTGCGATGGCGAGGAGCCAGAGCCCCTGTGGTGCCGCCGGATCGAGTTCGACGGCGCGTTCCAGCAGCGTCACCGGCTCACCGGCGAGATCGCCGCCCTGTTCCATCGCCACCGCCTCGGCGAGCTGACCGAGCGTGGCCGCGTCCTCGTCCAGCTCGAGCGCACGACGCAGGGCCGACGCCGCCCGTCCGAAGGCCTCGATCCCGAGGTAGCTGCGGCCGAGCAGGCGCCAGCCATCGATGTCGTCGGGTTCGCGCGCGAGCCGCTCCTCGAGTCGCGGCAGCAGTTCGGCGAGGGCGGGTGCCTGTGTGGAAGCCTGCGCGGCCGGCCCCGCAGCCTGATCCTCGGCCGGAGTTGCAGCCTGATCGGCAGCTTGAGTTGCAGCCTGACCGGCAGCTTGGCCGGCGGCCTGTCCCCCCGCGGCCCGATCCGCCGGCTGACCCGCGCGTTGGCCCCCCCCGTTGCCGACGGGACCGAGCAGCGATCCGCTGACGCCGGCAGCGGACGCCTGGCCACCGGCGTCGGCCGCCCGGGTGACCGCACCCGGGTCACCGAGGTGCAGATAGAGCGCGCCGGCGGCGATCGGGACGAGTACCGCCACCAGCACCATCGCTGGAATTCCGCCGTCGCGGGCCGTGCGTTCCGGCATGGCCGCCAGCTCGGCGGCGAGCTCCTGCTCGACCCTGGCCAGCTCGAAGGCGTGGGTCGACTCGTCGATCGCCCCGTCGGCCAGTGCGGCGGCCAGCTCCCGGCGGCGCTCCCGGGCCAGCGACACGTTCGTCGCGCGCTGGTCCGATTCGCGTTCGGCACTTGCACGAGCGCGCATCGGGCCGATCAGCAGAAGCGCGAGAGCGACGACGACCAGTAGGGCGGCGGATACGAAGAAGAGAGTCATGCCGGGCAGGGCGCCTCGCAGGGCGCTCGATTATACGGCCCGAACGTGTTCGCCCTGAAGTCTCGCGAATTTCCGCCGCTATTCGTGAACACGGGCGGGAGCACAGGAAATCGCGATCGACAGCGATGGGCTGCCCGCCGTTCCGTCAGGCCGCCAAACGAGACGATCCATGCCCCATCCGACCGCTCGTGGCCCGCTGCCGGGCCGACTCTTCACCGCCGTGCTGCTCCTCGCGAGCGTCGTGCTCGGCGGCTGCGGTACCGTGACCTCGACCGGTCGCGTACCGGCCGATCCCGGCGCCTCCTGGGCCTTGTTGCCGATCGACAATCTGTCGAGCACCCCCTTGGCCGGGCGCAAGGCCGCCACGTTGGTGGAGACGCGGCTGCGAGCGCGCGGCGTGACCCGCGTCTCGCACGTGGAGGCGCGGAGCGACGGCGGCGATGCCGGACTCGCGCTGGTGGCCCTGATCGACGATGGCGCCAACCGGGACGCCGCGCTCGTTCGAGCGCGCGCGAACGGTCATCGGTATGCGATGACCGGCACGGTGCACGAGTGGCACTACAAGAGCGCGCCCGATCGGGAGCCGGTCGTCGGTCTCAATCTGAGCCTGATCGACGTGTCCGACGGCCAGGTCATGTGGCAGGGCAGCGCGTCGCGAAGCGGCTGGGGCAATGCCAGCCTGTCGGCGGTTGCCGACCGCGTCGTCGGAGAGCTGCTCGGGGACGTCGCGCTGCAGCTGGACGCCGCACCCGCGGACCGCTGAGTCGACGGTGAACCTCCCCCGTCTGCCTGCCGTCGTGCGCCTGAAGGCGCTGCTGCCCGTGAACCCGGTCGCGCGCGGTCGCGGCGTGGGGAGAATCGTCGAGTTGCTGGTGTTCGCGCTTGCCGTTCCGTTGGTCGGACGGGCATTGTTCCCGACCGATCCACTGGGCATCGACGGCGGCTTTCCCTGGGCGGCCATCGGACCGGTCGTGTTCGCCGCCCGCTACGGACTGGCCGCGGGTCTGGCTTGCGCGCTACTCGCCGCGCTGGCTTTCATGCTGCCGTCCGCCGCCTACGCGGGACGCGGGGCGGACGTGGTCGCGCTCGCGATCGGCACGGCCCTGCTGACGCTGCTGATCGGCGACTCGGCCAGTGCCTGGCGGCGGCGGAGTCTGCGCGCCGAAGCCGAGAACGTCTATCTCCGGCACCGCCTGAAGGAATTCTCGAACGACTACCACGTGCTGAAGGTCTCTCATGGGCAGCTGGAGGAGTTCCTGGCCGGCCAGCGGCTCAGCCTTCGCGAGGCGCTCGAGCAGATCCGGCCATCGCACGGCCAGGGCGGGAGCGATGCGCTGGGTGGCGGCGAGGCGCTGATGGCGGTGTTCGCGCATTTCTGCTCGGTGCAGGTCGCGGGGCTCTACGTGATGAAGAGCGACACGCTGATCGATCCCGTACCGGTCGCCCTGCACGGGGGGATGGGGGAGCTGCCGATGTTCGACCCACTCCTGCGACTGGCGCTCGCCGAACGGCGCCTGGTGAGCGTGCGCCACGAATCCGCGGCGAGCAATCAGCACGCGGCCGGTCTGCTGGCGGTCGTGCCGATCGTGGACTCGCGCGATCGCCTGCACGGACTGCTCGCAGTTCGGGACATGCACTTCATGGCCTTTCAGCAGCGCAATCTGGACACGCTGGCCCTGCTCGCGGGCTACGTCGCCGATCTGATCGCCCGCTCGGGCGGACTCGGCGATGCGCCGGCCGAGCGTTTCGTGGCCGAGCTCGACACGGCGCTGCGCTTCGTGCGAACGCACGCGGTCGACTCCTCGCTGGTGCGGCTGCGCATCGCGCCGCACACGCAGCGCGACGAGATCGTCGCCTTCCTGGCCGAAGGCATACGCAGTCTCGACTGCGCCTGGGTGCCGACGGCGCGGGTGCGCGACTCGGTCACGCTGGCCGTGCTCCTGCCGCTGGTCGGCGAACCGGGCGCCGGCGCGTGGCTCGCCCGCGCCTCGGCGGCGGTGGAGCGGCGATTCGGCGTCGCGCTCGCACCGCTGCTGGTGTCCTCGAGCATCCTGCCGCTCGAGCGGATCCACACGCGGCGCGAGTGCCTGCTCTTCCTCGGCACGGACGAAGCCGCCGACGGTTCGGTCGGCGAGATCGGGCGCGCGCTGAGCCCCGATGGCGACGACCGGCGCATCGACCATGTGGCGTGATGATCGCCATGTCTTCCTCGGCGCGTCGACAGGACTCGTCCTCGCGCTGTGCGTCGAAGCCGTGTTGCTGGCGACGCTCGTCGTCGATGGCCCCGGGCGGTCGACAGGTCTCGCGAACGTGCTCGACACACCCTGGGTCTGGGGAATGGTGCACGTGGCGGCGAGCCTGCTCGCGGCCGCTGCCACGGCTGCCATGCTCGCGCGACTCTCGCCCGACCGGACGCTGCGCGTGTTCGGGCTCTGCGCACTGCTCGGCCTGAGCATGCCCTGCGTGGGCGCGCTCGGGGCGGCCTTCGCACTCGTGCTCGGCTTCCGCCGCGCGATCGGACGCCATCGGGAGACGGTGTATTGGGCGTTCACCGACAATCCGGTGCTGCCGTTCACGATCCCGACGGGACGCGCGGCCGCGCCGATCGACGGACGCGGCGTCGTCGAGCGGCTTCGCCACGACGCCGATGCCGACGCCCTGTACCGCCAGGTGCTTGCCGTGGGTCGCATGCGTCATTCGCTGTCCATCGATGCGCTGAGCAGTGCCGTCGGCCACCACGACGAGCGCATCCGGCTCACGGCCTACCAGACGCTCGACCGAAAGGTGTCCGGCCTGAACGCGGCGATTCAGCGCCTCGAATCCGCGGCGGCGGACCACGACGGGCACGAGCAGTCGGATACCTGGTTGCAGATCGCCAGCAACTACTGGGAGCTCCTGACGATCGAGCAGGGCGAACCTGTCGCCCGGGAGCAGCTCCTCGGCAAGGCCGCCGCCGCGGCACTGCGGGCCATCGTGGTGCGTCCCGACAATCGCAACGCGCACTTCACCTTCGGCCGCATCTGTCTGCGGCGCGGCGAGCCCGTCAAGGCACGGGTCGCCTTCGAACGTGCGACGGCGCTGGGCATGCCGGGCGAAACCACCTTGCCCTACCTCGCCGAAGCGGCGTTCGACGCGCGCGAGCTTCATCGGGTGCGTCCCTTGCTCGACGGCATCGACGAGGCCTTCCTCGGCTACCCACCGCTTCGCGAGGTGGCCGCGCAATGGCGATGAAACGCACGGCAAGCACGGTCCGTCCCTCACCGCGACTCGCGACGGACGACGAACTGCCTCATGCGCCGGACCGGCGCGCCGACGTCTGCCTGATTCTCGAGGGCACATGGCCCTACGTGCGTGGCGGCGTGTCGACGTGGGTCGCCCAGATGATCACGAACCTGCCGGAGCTCACGTTCTCGGTGATCTTTCTCGGTGCGCTGGAAAGCGAGCACGACGAGCCGGCCTATCCGATACCCGCGAACGTGGTGCATGTGGAGCAGCACTTCCTGCTCGGCGAGTCGGCATCGGCGGACGCTGACGCGCAGGGCTCGCGCCGCGGCCGGCGCGGCTCGTTCGCCAGCCGTCGGGCGGAGCGTGCCGTGGAAGCGGCGCGCTTCGCGTCCAACGCCGAGCTGCACACGCGACTTCGCGACGCCGACGAGTCCGAGGACCCGGCCGCCGGACTCGGGCCCGAGACCGGCGAGGCCTTCGCCGATCTGCTCGTCGGTCGACTGCCGATCACCGCCGAGACGCTGGCGCGCCACGGTCTATCCTGGGAGACGATCCGAGAGAAGTACGGTGAGGCGCCCCCCGGTCTCGACTTCAATCATTTCTTCTGGACGGTGCGCAGCATGCACGCGCCGCTATTCACGCTTGCGCGGATCGCCGCCGCGGCGCCGCCCGCGACCCTCTATCACTCCGTGTCGACGGGTTATGCCGGCTGGCTCGGCGCGACGTTGAAGGCGCGAACCGGATCGCCGTATCTGATCTCCGAGCACGGCATCTACACCAAGGAGCGCGAGCTGGATCTGGCCCAGGTCGACTGGATTCCCGATGACGCCGACCCCTTCCGCGTCGGTCTGGACGACGGCATGAGCTATCTGCGCCGCGTCTGGATCCGCTTCTTCCGCTCGCTGGGGAGAATGTCGTACGCGGCCGCCGACGAGGTGTTCACGCTGTACGACGGGAACCGGCGTCGCCAGCTGGCCGACGGGGCCGCGGCGTCGCGGTTGTCGATCATTCCCAACGGGGTGGACATCCCGCGCTTCGCGGCGGTCCGACGTCCTCGGGACGCGCCGGTCCCGCCGGTGCTCGCGCTGATCGGCCGAGTGGTGCCGATCAAGGACATCAAGACCTTCGTGCGGGCGATGCGCGTCGTCCGATCGCGCATTCCGGATGCCGAAGGCTGGTTGCTGGGACCCGAAGACGAGGACCCGGGCTACACCGAGGAATGCCGGCGCCTGGTCGCGAGCCTCGGGCTCGAGGACGGTGTCAGGTTCCTCGGCTTCGGCAAGCCCGAGGCGATCTTCTCGCGAATCGGGCTGAACGTGCTCACGTCGGTCTCCGAAGGGCAGCCGCTCACGGTGCTCGAGGGCTTCGCCGCCGGCGTGCCGGCGTTGACCACCGACGTCGGCAGTTGCCGCGAGCTGATCGAGGGCGTCGAGGCCGAGGACCGGGCGCTCGGTCGCTCGGGCGCGATCGTGCCCATCGCGAGTCCGGGCGCGTTCGCCGAGGCGGCGATTCGCCTGCTCGAGGACCGCGACGCCTGGACGCGTGCGAGCGACGCGGCGATCGCACGCGTCGAGAGCCGCTACGACCAGCGAGACATGATCGCGCGCTACCGCGACGTGTATGCGCGCACCGCCGTCGCTGCGCTGAGGAAAACGTCCGGCACCCACCGACGAGAGGCATCCTGACTCATGGCGGGCATCGGCTTCGAGCTTCGCAAGTACCTCGACGAGGACACCTTCGGCGGAACGCTGAAGGCCTACGGCTTCGCCGGCCTGATCGGCGCCGGACCGTGGGTGCTGTCCATCCTCGGGGTGATGCTGATCGGCATCGTCGCGGTATCCCGGCAGGGCGTCGACGGCGACGGTGCGCTCGGCATCCGCCAGTTCGCGACGTCGGTGACCTGGATCATGGGCGCCTCGCTGATACTGACCGGTCTGCTGCAGCTCGTGTTCACGCGCTTCATCGCGGACCGGCTGTACGAGGGCCGCGAGTCCATCGTCAACGCCAACCTGCTCGGTGCGCTGGCCCTCACGACAGCGGTCGCAGGCTTGCTCGGGCTCGTGCTCGCGCTCACGCTGTTCGACGAGACCTTCGGCTGGGAGGCGCTGATGGTCGGGAACTTCGTCGCGTTGTCGAACATCTGGATCGTGGTGATATTCGTCGCCGGCCTGAAGCGCTTCCGGCTGATCCTCGGCGCATTCGGCGCCGGCTACGCGACGACCGTGCTCGCCTGTCTCGCCCTGCTGCCCTTCGGGCCGAACGGGTTGCTTGCCGGCCTGCTCATCGGTCATGCGCTGCTCCTGTTCGTGATGCTCGGCGTGGTCGTCCCCGAGTACCCGGTCTCGCAGACCGTGCGCTTCGACTTCCTCCGGCGGCAGGCGATCTTCCCGAAGCTGATCCTCGTCGGCGTGCTCTACAACGCGGGCATCTGGGTCGACAAGCTGATCTTCTGGACGGCGCCGGGCACGTCGGAGGCGGTGGTCGGGCCGCTTCGCGCCTCGCTGATCTACGACCTGCCGATCTTCCTCGCCTACCTCAGCATCATCCCGGGCATGGCGGTCTTCCTCCTGCGCATCGAAACCGATTTCGCGGAAGCCTACGACGGGTTCTTCTCGGCGGTTCGCGGCAACGCCAGCCTTCCGGAGATCGAGCGCCTCGGCGACGCGATGGTGGTCGCCGTGCGTGAGGGACTGCATCAGATCTGCCGCGTGCAAGGCGCCACGGTGCTGGTGCTCTATCTCCTCGGTCCGACGATCGTGGGCTGGCTCGGCATCTCCGACGCCTACGTGCACCTCTACTACATCGACCTCGTCGGCGTCGCCGCGCAGGTGTTGATGCTGGCGGTACTCAACGTCGCCTTCTACCTCGATCGACTCGACGACGCGCTGCTGCTGACGGCGACGCTGTTCGTGAGCAACGCGCTGTTCAGCTGGGCGACGATTCAGCTCGGACCGGCCTGGTACGGATACGGCTTCGGACTCTCGATGACGCTGACGGCGCTGCTCGGCGTCGTGCTGATCGCCCGCGAGCTCGAGAACATCGAGTTCCGCACGTTCATGCGGGCACGCCCCGCCGGAGGCACGACCTCGTGAGCCGATCGATACAGAGAGACCGGATCGTCGCGGGCGTCGTCGCGCTGTGCATCACGATCACGGTGGCGGCCTGTGCCTCCGGTTCGCGCACGGCGAGCGATGCGGACGCCCGGCTCGACGGCGGTGCGTCGTGGGTGCTGCTCGCGCCCGTCTCGCGAGGTGCGGACACACGGGCCCCGGAGAGCGTTCAGGTGCTGGCCGAGACACGGTTGCGGGCGGGCGGCGTCAGCCGCCTGGTCAGCGTGCCGACGGGGCCGGGGAGCCTCGTCCGGACGAACAGCGACGAGAGTGGCAACGGGAACGGCAACGGGAACGGCAACGAGAGCGGCGGCATGGGCGGCGGCATGGGCGGCGCCGCGCGCGATGCCGCGCTGCTGCGGGCCCGCGAGGACGGGCACGATCACGCGGTGGCGATCGAGATCGAGGAGTGGAACGCCGGACTGCGCCCCGGTGATCGACCGCGGGTCGCGCTCTCGGTCGAGGTCATCGACGTGGCGGACGGAGCGCTGCGCCATCGTGAACGGGCCGTCAGGACGGGCCGGGCGGGCGCCGGTCTCGCCGGAACGGCCACGCGCGTCGTAGAGGCCCTGTTCGACGATCTCGCCATCGCGCGATCCGACGCCGACGCCGGCGATCGCGTCGGCCGGACGACGCCCGACGCGATCGCCGGCGACCTCATGGCGGGCGCCGATCCTCTGTCCGGCAGCGACGACCCCGGCAGCCTGGCCGCAGTGGCGCAAGCGCTCCGCTCGGGGGGCGCGCTGGCGCCGGTGGGCTTCGGCCTGCGGGCGGCGCGTGGCGCGCCGACCGTCGACGCGGCGACGGCCGATGCCCTGGATGGACGCGCGACGGCCTTCTTCTACGGCACATCGCCGCCTCTGGCACCGCTCGCGCAGTTCGATCGCGTGGTGCTCGAGCCGGACAATATACGAGCCGAGGAACTCGCCGACCTGAGCGAGCGCGGTGCCGCGACCTTCGCCTACCTGAGCGTCGGTGAGGTGGGTCCCGCGCGTACCTGGTCGACCCGCATCGACGCGAGCTGGGTGCTCGGGCGCAACGAAAGCTGGGACAGCCGCATCATGGATCTCGGGGGCACAGGCTGGACCGGCTTCCTCGACGCCCGGGTCGACCAGCTCGTCGCGGCGGGCTACGACGGGCTGTTTCTCGACACGATGGACAGCTACCGCCTGACAGCGACCGCGCCTGCGTCGCTCGCCCGGCAGGCGCAGGGGCTGGGCGACTTCGTGCGACGTACGAAGGCGCGTTACCCAGCGCTGCGGCTGATCGCCAACCGCGGGTTCGAGGTGCTGGACACCGTCGGCCCGTACCTCGAGGCGATCGCGGCCGAGTCGCTGTACGCACGCTGGGACAACGAGGCGATGCGCTACGTCGCGGTACCCCGCGACGACCGCGACTGGCTGCTGGGACAGCTCGACGCGGCGAGGGAGAGGCACGGCCTCGACGTCATCGCGATCGACTACCTCCCGCCCGCGCGACGCGACGAGGCGAGGGCCGTCGCCGCCCGCATCGCGAGCCACGATTTCGTGCCGTGGGTGGCGACGCCGTCGCTCGATCACATCGGGGTCGGTGCGATCGACGTGAGCCCGCGCGAGGTGCTGCTGCCCTACGACAGTCGCGTGAACGGCAAGCAGTCCAACGCCGAAGTGCACCGTCTGCTCGCCACGCCGCTGGAGTATCTAGGCTACGTGCCGGTCTACCATGACATCGCCACGCTCGGTCTGCCGGACACGAACCTCGCCGGTCGATTCGCCGGCATCGCGTACTGGAGCCGCGGCACGCGAACCGCGGCGGGCTTGCCCGCCTGGTTCGAGGCGCAGGTGGACGCCGGTGTCCCGATCGCCCTGTTCGGGGCGCAGTGGATAGCGCCCGGGTCGTCGCTTGCGGCACGCCTCGGCGTCGTTGTCGAGTCTCCGATCGATGCCGATTCCGCGCGCACTCGGACGCAGGACGACTCGATCGGTTTCGAGAAGTCGATCGCGCCCCGGCTGGAGAGCATCGGACGACAGGCGCTCAGCACGTCGAACGCCAACCTCGTGCACCTCGGACTCGTCGACGGCTCGGGACGGCAGGCCGATCTGGTGCTCACCGGCCCCTGGGGCGGGCTGGCCGCACACCCTGGCGTGGTCGATCTCGATCTCGAGGACAAGGTGCACTGGATCGTCGATCCCTACGCCTTCCTCGCGCGTGCCCTGCAGCTGCCCGAGGCACCGATGCCGGATGTCACGAGCGAGGGCGGCAAGCGGCTATGGCTCGCGCACATCGACGGCGATGCCCTGCCGTCATGGGCGGAGCTGCCGGGGCGCCAGCTCGGCGCGGAGGTCATCCGCGACCGCATCATCTCGCGCTATCGCCTGCCACACACGATCTCGATCGTCGAGTCCGAGATGACGAGCTTTCCGGCCTACGACGATCGACGCGAACGGATGTTCGCCGTCGCGCGCGACCTGTTCGCGATGGACCACGTCGAGATCGCTTCGCACACGTTCAGCCATCCGCTTCGCTGGGAATTGCTCGCGGCGCACGACGGTGGGGCCGGCGTGCACAACCTGCCGGTCGGGGACGACTACCGCTACAGCCCCGACCGGGAGATCGGCGGATCGGTGGCCTTCATCGACGGCGAGCTCGCACCGCCCGGCAAGCGCACCGAGGTGATGTTGTGGAGCGGTGACGCCCTGCCGAACGCCGCCGACCTGGCTGCGGCGAAGGCGGCCGGTCTCGAGAACGTCAACGGCGGCTTGACGACCATCACCCGAGCGGACCCGGTGCTGAGCCTGGTCACGCCGATGGCGCGCACGGTCGACGAGCACGTGCAGGTGTACGCGCCGGTGATGAACGAGAACGTCTACACCAACGACTGGCTCGGGCCCTTCGACGGCTTTCGTCGCGTCATCGAGACCTTCGAGATGACCGAGTACCCGCGACGGCTGAAGCCCCTCAGCATCTACTACCACTTCTACGCCGGCACGAAGGCGGCATCCGTGCGCTCGCTCGAGGAGGTCTATGACTGGTCGCTGACACAGGACATCCACCCGACCACGCTGAGCGACTACGCGCGCCGCGTCCGCGTCTTCCGCGACGCGGGGCTGGCGCGACGCCTCGACGGCAGCTGGCGACTCGACGGGCTCGGCGACCTGCGTTCCGTGCGCATCATCGGACGGGCCGGACAACTCGACGTCGACGCCAGTCCCCATGTGACGAGCGCGCGCGCGCTGCAGGACGGGCTGTACCTGGCGACGGACGGCAGCGACACGGTGCATGTCGCACTCGGCGAGGTGGACCCGTGAACGGAACCGGCATGCGCCGCGAACGCCTCGCGAATCCCTGGGCGCTGGCCCTGGCCGCCGCCGCCTTCGTCGGGGCCTTCGTGCTGCTCGCGCCCGCGCGCGATGCGTTCAGCCCGAAGCCGGCACCGTCGGACACGGTCGACGCGGCACTCGACGCGCCGATCGACGATCTGCGCCTCGCCTACCTGAAGGCACGGGGCATGGCTGGTGAACTGGAGCCCGCCGAAGCACTCGCGAGCGCCTTCTCGCTCGTTCGCGACGGGCGGGTCGGTGACGCGCGAGCGCTGCTGCAGGCAAGCCCCGCGCTCGTGCTCGGACCGATCGACCGCACCCGGCTCGACCTCGAGCTCGCGGCGGGCGAGCTGCGCCGGGCACGTGCCCGCGCGAGCGGGATCACGGCGGGCCGAGCCTCGGACGTGGCGAGCGGATCGGCTGCCGACGACGTCGCCGCGGCGGAGTCGGTACTGTCCCGCGCGCTGACGCGCCTGCTGGGGCAGCCGACGCTGCACGAGCGCCAGCTGCTCGCGCGCGCGGCGACGCTCGCGGCGGCGAGTGGTGATGCCCGTCTGCCGGTCGCCGTCCATGCCCGCCTTGCCACCGTCGATCCCGCGCGCGCGCTCGTGCACCTCGAGGCCTGTGGCGAGGTGGCGCTCGCCGGTGGGCTGAGGTCCGAGGCCGTCGACTGTCTGAGTCGCGCGCGCGTCCTGGCGGATGCACCCGCGCGTCGGTTCGCGCTCTCGCTGCAACTGATGACCGCGCTGCCGCCGCTCGATGCCGATGGGCGGCGTCGAGCGCTGGTCGAGGAAGCGCTCGCGCACCGACCGACGAGCACCGCCGAGCTCGAGGCACTGGGCAAGGTCCTGCTGTCGGTCGAACGACCCGACGCGGCGGCCCGCGTCCATGCACGACTGGCCGAGAGCGATCCGCGGCGCCGGGTGCAGTGGCTGGCGGCGGCGGCACGGTGGTCCGAGGCCGCAGGACGACCGGCGGAGGCGGCGGTGTTCCTCGACGCGATGCCGACGCCTGTCGGGGCCGAAGCGGGCGTGGCGCATCGACGTCGAATCGAGGCGCTGCTGGTCGGCGCAGGGCGCAGCGGGGAGGCGCTCGATCGAGTGGCCGTGCGCGTGAACGCCGCGCCGAACGACCGGGAGACCGTTCGTGAAGCCGTCGCGATGGCACGGCGTGCCGGCGACGCCCCACGCGCGCTCGGCTGGAACACGCAGCTCCTGAGCTTTCACCCGAACGACGCCGAGGCCTTGCGCCGCCAGGTCGATCTCGCGCTCGCGGTCGGTCGCCCCGACCTGGCGCGCCCGGCCGCCGAACGCGCACTCGCGGCCGCGCCGGACGACACGTCGTTGCTGGGTGAACTCGCGCGTCTGGCCGAGTGGACGGGCGATCCGGAACAGGCCCTGCGTCGCCGGCTCCGGCTCGTCGAACTCATGAGCGGTGACGACACGGCATTCGACGTAGCGTTCGACGCGGCGGGCGACCCGGAGGTCGACGAGAAAGTCGACGTGGAGGTTCACTCGGCGCAGCAGGGAGAGAACCTGCGGGAAATCGCCCGCCTTGCCGAATCCCTGCGGCGTCCCGCGGTCGCGGCGGACGCCCTGCGCACGCTGGCGCTCACCGAGGAACCGGATGCGACGGGCGTCAGGAGGCTCGTGCGACTGTACGAGCTCGACGGTCGACCGCGCGCGGCCGTCGCGACCCTCGACGAGATCATGGTCCGCCACGGCGAGCGTCCGTCGACCTTGCTCGCCATGGCAGAACTACAAGGTCGGCATCTCTATCGCCGGCCGGCACTCGCCACCTGGCAGCGTCTCGCGCGACGGTTCGGCCGTTCCGGCGACGAGACCCTGGCGCGTACCGAGTTGCACTGGCGGCTGGAAGAGCCCGATGCCGCCGCATCGCTCGCCACCGATCTCGTCGATCTCGGCTTCGGGAGTACGGTCAGCGACTATCAGGCCGGCCTGCTCGCCGAGATCGGCTGGCGCTATCGGCTGCCGGCCGTCGCGGCGCTCGCCCGCCCCTTGATCGCCACGCTCGCCAGTGCGAACCAGCGGCTCGTGCACGGACGCCGGGCGATCGATGCCTACGAGGCGGAGGGCGATCTCGCCGGGGCCTTGCGCGAAGCGGAGACTCGATGGCGGTCGAGCGGTTCGCCGGAACTCGCTCTGACGGCCCTGCGGCTGTCGATCGATACCGGTGACGAGGCCGCCGCGAGCCGACTGTTCGACGCCACCGCGACCGATGACGAGCTGCTCGGCCTGCCCGTCTATCACTCGCTGCGCGCGGTCGCCGCGCTGCGCAGAGACGATGCCGCCGCGGCGCGTCGCGCCTACGGCACCGCGCTCGGAATCGATGCGGACAACGTCGAGGCGATAGCCGGGCTGCTCTGGCTGCACATCGGCGAGGGCGACGTGGACGCGGTCGCGGGATTGCTCGAGCGTGAAGCGCCACGCGCTCGCGAGACGGCCGCGCTCTGGGTGCCCTTCGCGGTCGGCCATGTGGAGATCGGGGAGGCCGCGGCCAGCCTCCCCTGGTTCGAACGGGCGCTCGGGGACGCCGCCGACGATACCCGGGCAGACTACGGCCTGATCCTCACCTGGGCCGATGCGCTCGAGGCGGCCGGTCGGCTGGATCACGCACGACGGGTGCGTCGCTTCGCGGTGGCCGAGCTTCGGCCCGGCCTGCTCGACGCGGCCGCGGCCGACCGCGAGACCTTGCTGCGTCAGTACGGTCGCGTGCTCGCGCGGCACGGCGGCAGCGAGGCCAACGAGTCCTGGATGCGCTACGTGCTCGCGGACGCCGGCGGCGTGCGGCCGATGGACGACCGGGGTGGCGACGACGAGACGAGCTTCTGGCGCGAGGACATGGCGATCGCGTGGCTTATGGCCACCGAGCGTCACGAACACGCGCGGCTGCTGATGGCCCGTCGTCACGAGCGGCGCCTCGAGGCACCGGTCTGGCAGGACCTCGCGCTCGCGATGCGGGCCGACGACGAGGCGAGCGTGCAGGCGATGCTCGACGCCGGTACCGGCCTGTCCGCCGGCGACCGGATCCTGGCCCTCCGCAAGGTGGGCCGCGACGCCGATGCGTGGACGCTCGCCGTGCGGACGCTCGGTGATGCCCGAACGCCTGCCGACCGTCGCGTCGCCAGCGAGCAATACGCGGCGATGAAGCGTTTCCGTCCGCGCTTCGCCTCCGCGTTGACCCGACGCACCACGAGCGGGGATCTGGCGATCGAGGAGAGCGGCGTCGGGCTCCGCTACACGCTCGGCGCGTCGGCACTCGGCGTCGGCGTCGACGTCGTACGCGGCCGCTTCGACTCGGACACCTTCACGGGCGAGGAGACGGAACGTTCGGGTGTCGTGATCGGCTTGTACCGCGAGAGCACTCGCCAGGACGTCGGGATCCGGGCGGGTGTGCTCGACGACGGCGACCGCGCTCTCGTCCATGGCGACGCGCGCTACGCGCGGCGGGATGCACTCGGGCGGCGCGAAGCATCGGTCGAGATCGCCTGGAACGAGGCGGCCGACGAATCCGCCGAACTCCGGCTCGCGGGGAAGCGAAACCGCGCCGGCGTGTCACTGGAGACGAGCATCGGCGCACGCGCCTTCGCACGTCTGTCGGCCGAAGCCAGCGAGATCAGCACGCGCGTCGACGATCGCCGACTGGCGCGCGGTCTGGCCACCCGCGCCGAGCTCGGTCTTCGTGGGGGCCTCGGCGGCATCGCCTGGTCGAGCAGCGTGGTGGCCGCCGACGTACGGCGGGACCGGGTCGATCGCCTTCCGCTCGAACTCCGGCTCGGGCAGGACACCACGCTCGACGGCGTGTTGCCCGAGAGCGCGCGCACGCTGTCGCTGCTCGGCTCCCTGTCGCGCGGTGGTGTCGGCGGCAACTTCCCGGACACCGCCTCGCCGCGCTACTACCTGAACGGCGGCCTGTCGCACGCCTGGCCGGAGCAGGCCCTCGGGCTGCAGCTCGACGCCGGCGTGGGCATGCGGGTGCTCGGCAACGACGAACTCGCGCTGGCCTTCGTCCGTGACACGCGGCTGTCCGGCCGACGGAACAACGGTGATCTGTCGAGCATCGGTCTGAGTTATCGCCACCACTTCTGAACCCCGGGCGCCGTGATCGCCTACCATGGCACGATGCGTTCCCCGCCCTCCCGTCCGTGATCGCGCTGGTTGCCCGGCGTCTGCTGCAGTCGCTGTTCGTCATGGCGATGGTCAGTCTCATCGCCTTCGTCCTGTTCCGCTTCGTCGGCGATCCGGTCGCGCAGATGGTGGGACAGGAAACCTCGCTGGAGGACCAGGCGCGGCTGCGAGCGAACCTCGGACTGGACGATCCCCTGCCGGAGCAGTACGGACGCTTCGCCTCCGACCTCCTGCGCGGCGAGTTCGGTTATTCCTACCGCACTCGCCAGCCGATCGGCGAGATGATCCTCTCCCGATTGCCTGCGACGGCCGAGCTCGGTATCGCCTCGCTCTTCATCTCGCTCATCCTCGGCATACCCGCCGGCATCTACACCGCCATCCGCCGCAGGGGGGTCATCGCCAACGCCATCCTCGTCGTGACGCTCATCGGGGTGTCGGTGCCGACCTTCGTGATCGGCATCTTCCTGATCTACGTGTTCGGGGTCGAGCTCGGGTGGTTGCCCACCTTCGGGCGCGGCGAGACGGTGTCGCTCGGCTGGTGGAAGACGAGCTTCCTGACCGTCGACGGCTGGCGCGCGCTGATATTGCCGGCGCTCACGCTCGGCGTGTATCAGCTGACGCTGACGATGCGCCTCGTGCGATCCGAGATGCAGGACGTGCTGAAGACCGACTACATCCGCTTCGCCCGGGCGCGCGGCATCGACACACGATCGCTCTACCTTCGCCATGCCCTGAAGAACACCCTGGTGCCGGTCATCACGATCGTCGGGCTGCAGTTCGGCGGCGTCATCGCGTTCTCGATCGTCACCGAAGCGGTGTTCCAGTGGCCCGGGCTCGGCCTGCTGTTCCTCGACTCGATCCGCTACGTCGACATCCCGGTCATGTCGGTCTACCTCGTGTTGATCGCGCTGCTGTTCGTCGTCATCAACCTGATCGTCGACATCCTCTACGCCGTCATCGATCCGCGCGTGCGGTTGACGGGGCCCTGAGCGTGACGACATCCCCCACGCCGCCTGGGCCCTCGGCATCGACGGCAGACTCGACGCCTCCGACGACGGCCTCGAAGCCTCGGGCGGGCGTCGATCCGGCAGGCAACGGCAAGCCGCGGGGCAGCGGTCCCATCGCCCGGCTTCGGTGCGTCGCGCGCGAGAACGAGTTCCTCTATCTGTTCCTGCGGAGCCCGCTCGCCCTGCTGGCGACGACCATCGCCGTGCTGGGCATCGGTGCCGCGGCGCTCGCACCATGGCTCGCGCCGTTCGATCCCTACGACATCGCGAACGTCGACATCCTCGATTCGCTGCTGCCACCGGCGTGGACAGGGGAGGGGGACGCGCGCTTCGCGATCGGTACCGACGATCAGGGACGAGACCTGCTCTCGGCGATTCTCCACGGCACCCGCCTGTCGCTTCTGGTCGGGCTGTCGTCGATCGCCTTCGCCAGCGTGCTCGGTGTGTCGCTCGGCTTGTTGGCGGGCTACCTTGGCGGCTGGGTCGATACCGTCGTGATGCGCATCGCCGACGTGCAGCTCGCGCTGCCGGCCATCCTGACGGCGCTGCTCGTCGACGGCATCGCGCGCGGCATCCTGCCGAGGGACACGCACGACGACCTGATGCTCGTGGTACTGACGGTCGCCATCGGGCTCTCGCTGTGGGTGAACTTCGCGCGCACGGCGCGCGCATCGACCTTCGTCGAACGTCAGAAGGAATACGTGCAGGCGGCAGAGGTCATGGGCGTGCACCCCGCGCGCATTCTCCTGGTGCATATCCTGCCGAACATCCTTGGTCCGATCCTGGTGATCCTGACGATCGACCTGGCCGTCGCGGTGCTGCTCGAGGCGACGCTGTCCTTCCTGGGTGTGGGAGTGCCGCCGAACCAGCCGTCGCTCGGCACGCTGATCCGCACCGGCACCGAGTACCTGTTCTCCGGCGAGTGGTGGATCGTGCTGTTCCCGAGCCTGACGCTCGTCGTGCTGATCGTCTCGGTGAACATCCTCGGCGACTTCCTTCGTGACGTCTTCGATCCGAGACTGCGATGAGCGGAACGAGACGTCGCCGGTGCACCGGGTACGGCCGCCGATGAGCGAGATGCTTCTCGAGATTCGGGATCTGACGGTCACGTTCGGATCGCGTTTCGGTGACCTGACGGCCATCGAGAACGTCGACATGGACGTGCGCGCCGGCGAGATCGTCGGCCTGGTCGGGGAGTCCGGGGCGGGCAAGTCGACCATCGGGGCGGCGGTCAACGGTCTGTTACCCGGCACCGGTCGCATGACGGCGGGCAGCGTCACGCTCGGCGGCGTGCGCATCGACACCCTCGATGACGCGGGAATGCACGCGCTTCGTGGTGACCGCGTCAGCATGATCTTCCAGGACCCGCAGACCAGCCTGAACCCGCTGATGCGGATCGGCGAGCAGCTCGTCGAGACGATCCGGCGGCACGACGATGCCATCGGTGAACGCGATGCCCGCGCGCGTGCCGTGGCTCTGCTCGGCGAGACCGGCATCCGGGACGCCGAGACCCGCATCGACGACTACCCGCACCAGTTCTCCGGCGGCATGCGGCAGCGCGTGGTGATCGCGCTAGCCTTGTGCACCGATCCCGAGTTGATCATCGCCGACGAACCGACCACGGCGCTCGATGTCTCGATCCAGAAGCAGATCCTCGAACTGGTGCGACGCCTCGCCGACGAGCGCGGCGTCGGCATCGTGCTGATCACCCACGACATCGGCGTGATCGCCGAGATCAGCGACCGCGTGGTCGTGCTGCGCCGCGGCGCGGTGGTCGAGCGTGGCGACACCGCGGACGTGCTCGGCAACCCGCAGGCGGCCTACACGCAGGCGCTGATGTCCGCGGTGCCGCGCCTCGATCGTCGCCGCGAGCGGTTTCGCGGCATCGTCGAGTCGATCGACAGCGACGCGGTCGACGTTCGCGTGCACGGAGCGGGCGAGGCCGAGGGACCCTGGCACGTGGACGGCGCGTCGGACGCCTTCGCCACCGACTGGCTGCTCGAACGCGCGACGCTCGCCCATGCGCCGGAGCCGGAGCCGGAGCCGGGCGTCCACGATCCCATTCTCTCGCTCGAGAACGTGTCGGTGGTGTTCGATGCGCGTCGCGGTGGCCCGTTCGGCATCGGCCGTCGCGAGGGCTTCCGGGCGCTCGACGACCTGTCGTTCGAGATCGCCGCGGGTTCCGCGCTCGGGCTGGTCGGTGAGAGCGGCAGCGGAAAGTCCACGCTCGCCAAGGTCGTCACCGGCTTGCTCATGCCCGCCGCAGGCACGTTGCGCTTCGACGGGGAAACGCTGCCGTTCGGTCGCGATCGTTCGCGCTCGCACCCGTCGCGGCGGCGCATCCAGATGATCTTCCAGGACCCGTACTCCTCGCTGAACGAGCGCCACAGCGTCGAGTCGATCCTCGTCGAGCCCCTGCGCGAGTACGGACTCGTGGACGGTCGCGTCGAGCGCCGGCGCCTCGTCGCCTCCGTGCTGGACCTGGTCGGACTGCCGCAGCGTGCGCTGCTTCGCTACCCCCATCAGTTCTCGGGTGGGCAGCGGCAGCGTATCGCGGTCGCCCGCGCGCTGCTCGCGCGGCCCGAACTGCTGATTGCCGACGAGCCGACATCCGCGCTCGACGTGTCCGTCCAGGCGCAGATCCTGAACCTGCTCAAGGACCTGCAATCCACCTTCGGCCTGTCGATGCTGTTCATCAGTCACGATCTCGCGGTGGTTCGCCAGATGGCCGATCGGGTCGTGGTGCTCCGCCGCGGGCAGCGCGTCGAGTACGCGGACGGCGAGCGCTTCTTCACCGCTCCGGCGTCGGAGTACGGACGCGAACTGCTTGCCGAGACCCCGTCGCTCGCGCTGCTCGGCGAGTCGGCCGGCGCCTGAGGTCCGATCTTGCCGGCGTGGTCGCCGGTCGGGGACGCGAGCGTGAACGCTTCCGGGGAGGCGAGCAGGGAAGGGGCGAGACGTCACTGGGTATACTGCGGGCATCCACCCAGGAAACGCTCGCATGATCGCTGCCTCTCGTCGTTCTCCCGTCGCCCTCGCGCTCGGCGCCGCGCTGTTCGCCGCCGCGCCGCTCTCCGCGGAGACCTTTCGCTGGGCGAGTGCCACCGATCCACAGACGCTCGATCCGCACGCGGTCAGCTCGGCGCCCGTCCTCGGCTTCCTCAACAACGTCTACGAAGGTCTCGTGCGACGTGACCGCGACATGCAGGTCGAGCCGGCGCTCGCGACATCCTGGGAAGCGCTCGACGACGAGGGCTGGCGATTCACGCTGCGCGAAGGCGTCACCTTCCACGATGGCGCGGAACTCACCGCCGACGACGTGCTGTTCTCCTACGAGCGGGCCGCATCGGAGGAATCGGACGTGCGTTCCTGGTTCGCCCCGATCAGCGAGGTCGTCGTGGTCGACGACTACACGATCGACTTCTTGACGACGGCGCCCAACCCGATCTTCCCGGATTCCATCGCGAACTTCATGATCATGGATCGCGACTGGACCGAGGACAACGAGGCCGCACGCCCGTCCAAGGACGCCGAGAATCACGCGACGCGCAACGCCAACGGTACCGGTGCCTATCGGCTGACGTCGCGCGACCCGGGTGTACGGACCGTCCTCCAGGCCTTCGACGGCTGGTGGGACGAGGACATCGGCACCGTCACCGAAGGCGTGTTCACGCCCATCGGCGAGAGCGCGACGGGCGTCGCGGCCTTGCTCTCCGGCGAGATCGACTTCATCTCCCCGATTCCGCTGCAGGACGTCCCGCGCATGAAGCAGCGCGACGGCTTCACCGTGCACGAGGGCGTCGAGGCGCGGGTCATCATGTTCGGCTTCTCGCTCGAGAACGAGACGCTCGCCTTCGGTGACGAGGCCGGCGAGAAGAATCCCTTTCTCGATGCTCGCGTGCGCAAGGCGGCCTATCAGGCCATCGACGTGGACGCGCTGATCTCGAAGGTCATGCGCGGCGCGGCGCAGCCCGCCTCGCAGCTCGTTTCCGACAGGATGCGTGGCTATTCGACGGCGCACGCGGCGCGCTTCCCCTACGACCCGGAAGCGGCGAAGGCCCTGCTCGCCGAGGCGGGCTACCCGGACGGCGTCTCGTTCGGCATGCGCTGCCCGAACGATCGCTACATCAACGACGAGTCGATCTGCAAGGCGGCGGCGTCCATGCTGGCCCGCGTCGGCCTGCAGGCGGATCTCGACACCATGCCGGTCCGCAATTACTGGCCGGAGCTTCGTGAAGGGAAATTCGACATGTACCTCCTCGGCTGGTCGCCCGGCACCTTCGACGCCGAGCACCCGATCCGCTTTCTCGTCGCCACGCCGAACGAGGAGAAGAAGCTCGGCAGCTGGAACTTCGGCAGGTACTCGAACGCCCGCGTCGACGAATTGCTGCCGATGATCCAGACGGAGCTCGACGAGGACGCGCGGCAGGGCATGGTCGACGAGGTGACGAAGATCGTGCAGGACGAGGTCGCCTACGTGCCGATGTACGTGCAGCCGCTGGTCGGCGCGTCGAAGGACACCATCCAACTGACACAACGCAGCGACGACTTCTTCATCCTCCGGTGGGTCGAGACGGGCGAGTGACGGTCACGGCACCGAAGCCCGTCGGTGTCGGCGTCGGTGTCGGTGCAGGCGTCGGCGCCCGTGTCTGCGCTCGCGTCGAGGTGTTGTCGGTACCCGTACGGGCGGGGGAAAACGTTCGGGTGCCTTCGTGGTCGCGACACGAGGAGCGGGCGTGATCCGTCACTGCGTACTCTGCCGGTTCCGGAAGGATGTCGACGAGACGGAACTCGCCGACATCGAGCAGCGTCTGTTCGCCCTGTGCGAATCGCTGCCCAATGTTCTCGATGCGAGCTTCGGTCCGAACGCGAGCCCCGAGGGTCTCGACGCGGGGTTCGCCCACGGCTTCGTCATCGACTTCGTCGACGAAGCCGCGCGCGATGCCTACCTGATCGATGACGACCACCAGGCTTTCGGTGCGGATCTCGTCGGCCGGCTGGACGGCGGAACGGCCGGTCTCGTCGTCTTCGACCTCGTCATCTGACGGCGTTCCGGATGCATCGTTCGCGTCGAGACGGGCAGTCGAACGGGTTCCGGCATCCACGTCGACAGCCACGCCGCATGCGTCACGGATCGGCGCCTGCTGCAGGGGTAGACTGAGACCATGGCAGCTCGATCCCCAATCCGCGTGCCGACGCTCTACGAAGCCATCGAGGCACTGCCGCCCGGTTCCAACGGTGAGATCGTCGGCGGGCAGCTCCACGTGTCACCGCGACCGTCGGCGCGCCAGGGACTGGTGTCGTCGAACCTCGGTGCCGATCTGGTCAATCCGTACTCTCGCGGTCGAGGGGGTCCCGGTGGGTGGTGGATCATCGACGAACCGGAGGTACCTTTCGTGCGGGACATCGAACTCTGCATTCCCGATCTCGGCGGATGGCGCCGCGAGCGCATGCCGAGAAGACCCTGCCGATTCGCGTCTCACCGTTCGACGATGTCGAGGTGCCCCCGCCCTGGGAATGACGACCGGCCGCCTCACGGCGGGCGTCTTGCGCCGGTTCAGTGCTCGCCGGATCCGTGCCCGACTCGTGTGCCCGTCTCTTCCAGCTCCAGGAGCGTGCCGTGCAGGTCGGCCGGGTGCAGGAACAGCACCGGATTGCCGTGAGCCCCGGTCTTCGGCTCGCCGTCGCCGAGCACCCGCGCGCCGCGTTCGATCAGGTGATCGCGCGCCGAGCGGATGTCCTCGACCTCGACGCACACGTGGTGCATGCCGCCGACCCGATGCTTCTCCAGGAAGCGGCTGACCGGCGACCCGTCACCCAGCGGGGCGAGCAGCTCGATCCGCGTGTTCGGCAGGTCGACGAACACGACGGTGACGCCGTGCTCGGGAAGCGCTTGCGGCTCGGATACCGTCGCCCCGAGCGTATCGCGCCAAGTCGCGGTCGCCGCGCTCAGGTCGTCGACGACGAGCGCCACGTGATTGAGGCGGCCGATGGCGAAGGCGTCTGGCATGATCCGGTCTCGTTCCGACGTGGGCTACGCGAACTCGAGGATGACGGCATCGACGGCGAGGCTCTCGCCGGCCGCGGCCGCCACGCGCGAGACCGTACCGGCCTTCGCCGCCTTCAGCGTGTTCTCCATTTTCATCGCCTCGATGACCGCGAGGTCCTGACCCGCCTCGACGGTATCGCCTTCGGCCACGAGTACCTTCGTGAGCAGGCCGGGCATCGGCGACAGCAGCAGCCTGGACAGATCGGCCTCCTGCTTGAGCGGCATCAGGGCGACGAGCGACGCGACATGCGGTTCGACGACGCGGAACGACCGCCTGGCTCCGCGCCGGCTCAGGTGCCAGCGCGAGCCTTCGCGCGTCACGGCGATGGCGAGCGCTTCGCCGGCGAGCGTGCCTTCGAACAGCCACTCGCCGGGCACCCAGTGGCTCTCGATCGCGTCAACGCGGCTCGGGGCGACATCGTGCCGTCCCTGACCGTCGAACACCACGAGCGCGCCGGGCTCGGGCGCGGTCTCGGTGGCGTCGACGTCACCGCTGGCGCCGGATGACGCAGCGGCGATCATGACGGAGGAGCTGGGCAGGATCGGCGCGGTGCCGCCGACCTCGTCGCGAGCTCGCAGTCGTCGTTCCAGCCAGGCGGCCACGATCGCGAGCGTCTCGACATCGCCGTCGCCGTGCACGGTGCTGTCGAAGCCGTCCGGGAAACGGTCCTCGATGAAGCGGGTCGTCAGGTCGCCGGACCGCAAGGCGGGGTGGGCGAACAGCGCGGCGAGAAAGGGAATGTTGTGGGAGACGCCGACGATGCGGTAGCGATCGAGCGCGTCCAGCATGGCGTCGATGGCGGCGTCGCGGGTCGGTGCCCAGGTGACGAGCTTCGCGATCATCGGGTCGTAGTGCATCGAGATCTCGCCGCCCGCATCGATGCCCGTGTCGACGCGCACGAACGCCTCGTTCGATTCGTCCGTGTGCGCGACGATGTCGGCCACGGTCCGTCTCGGGGTCGGTGGCTCGTAGTGGCTGACGCGGCCGGTCGACGGCAGAAAGCCCCTGTCAGGATCCTCGGCGTAGACGCGCGCCTCGAAGGAGTGGCCGATCAACGGCACCTCCTCCTGCGTGAGTGGCAAGGGCTTGCCGGCGGCGACATCGATCATCATCTCGACGAGGTCGAGCCCGGTGATGCACTCGGTTACCGGGTGCTCGACCTGCAGGCGCGTGTTCATCTCGAGGAAGTAGAAGTTCCGAGCCTTGTCGACGATGAACTCGACGGTGCCGGCCGAGCGGTAGTCGACCGCGCGAGCGAGGGCGACCGCCTGCTCACCCATCGCCTTGCGTGTCTTCGCATCGATGAAGGAGGACGGCGCCTCCTCGACGACCTTCTGATGCCGGCGCTGGATGGAGCACTCGCGCTCGTGCAGGTACAGGCAGTTGCCGTGGGTGTCGGCGATCACCTGGATCTCGATGTGCCGCGGCTGCTCGATGAACTTCTCGACGAACACCCGACCGTCACCGAACGCGTTCTGCGCCTCGTTGCGTGCCGCATCGAAGCCCGGGCGGACGTCGTCGAGCGTCTCCGCCACCCGCATGCCCTTGCCACCGCCGCCGGCCGATGCCTTGAGCATGACCGGGCAGCCGACCTGCTCGGCGATCCGGTAGGCCTCGTCAGCGTCGGCCACCGCGTCCGGGTGCCCGGGCACGGTGCTGACGCCCGCGGCCGCGGCGATCTTCTTCGACTCGATCTTGTCGCCCATCGACTCGATCGCGCGAACGCCGGGGCCGATGAAGATCACGCCCGCCTTCTCCAGCGCCGTCGCGAACGTCGCGTTCTCGGACAGGAAACCGAAGCCCGGGTGTACCGCCTTCGCGCCGGTCTGCTTCACCGCGTCGAGGATCGCGTCGATCTTCAGGTAGCTCTCGCTGGAGGCCGCCGCTCCGATGTGCACCGCCTCGTCCGCCAGGCGCACGTGCAGGGCGTGCCGATCGGCCTCCGAGTACACGGCCACGGTCGCGATACCGAGCCGCCGCGCGCTCTCGATGACGCGACAGGCGATCTCGCCACGATTGGCGATCAGGATCTTGTCGATGGGCATCTGTCGGAACTCGATCAAAGCGGAATGTTGTCGTGCTTCTTCCACGGATTCTCGAGCTGCTTCCCCTTCAGCATCTCGAGGTCGCGGGCGAGGTGGGCGCGCGTGGAGCGCGGCCGGATCACGTCGTCGATGAACCCCAGGCTGCCGGCGACGAAGGGGTTGGCGAACTTCTCGGCGTATTCGGTGGTCCGGGCAGCGATCTTCTCCGGGTCGTTCTTGTCTGCACGGAAGATGATCTCGACCGCGCCCTTCGGGCCCATGACCGCGATCTCGGCGGACGGCCACGCGTAGTTGACGTCGCCGCGGAGGTGCTTGGAGGCCATGACGTCGTAGGCACCGCCGTAGGCCTTGCGCGTGATGACGGTGATCTTCGGAACAGTGGCTTCGCCGTAGGCGAAGAGGAGCTTCGCGCCGTGCTTGATGATGCCGCCGTACTCCTGCGCGGTGCCCGGCAGGAAGCCCGGAACGTCCACGAAGGTCACGATCGGGATCGAGAACGCGTCGCAGAAGCGCACGAAGCGGGCGGCCTTCCTGGAGGCCGCGATGTCGAGACAGCCGGCGAGCACCAACGGCTGGTTGGCGACGAAACCGACGGTGTCGCCCGCGATGCGACCGAAGCCGATCACGATGTTGCCGGCGTAGTCCGGCTGCAGCTCGAGGAAGTCCTCCTCGTCGCACACCCGCGCGACCAGCTCGCGGATGTCGTAGGGCAGGTTCGGATGGTCGGGCACGAGGGTGTCGAGCGCGGGAATCTCACGACCGGCGGGGTCGCTCGTCGGGCGGTGCGGGGCGGGTTCGACGTTGCTCGCCGGCAGGTAGCGGAGGAAGCGGCGCAGGGCGAGCAGCGCCTCGACGTCGTCGTCGAAGGCGTCGTCGGCGACGCTCGAGCGGCTGGTGTGGGTGCCGGCGCCGCCGAGCTCCTCCTGGGTCACGTCCTCGTGGGTCACCGTCTTCACGACCTCGGGGCCGGTGACGAACATGTAGCTCGTGTCCCGCACCATGAAGATGAAGTCGGTCATGGCGGGCGAGTACACCGCTCCCCCGGCGCAGGGGCCCATGATCATCGAGATCTGCGGCACGACGCCCGAGGCGAGCACGTTTCTCTGGAACACGTCCGCGTAGCCCCCCAGGGAGGCGACGCCTTCCTGGATGCGCGCGCCACCCGAGTCGTTGATGCCGACGACCGGTGCCTTCACGCGAAGGGCGTGATCCATGAGCTTGCAGATCTTCCGGGCATGCGCGGCGGAGAGCGAACCCCCGAGCACCGTGAAGTCCTGGCTGAACGCGAACACCAGCCGCCCCTCGACACGCCCGTAGCCGATGACGACGCCGTCCCCGGGAATGCGGTTGTCCGCCATGCCGAAGTCGTGACAGTCGTGTTCGACGAACATGTCCCACTCGCGGAACGTGTGCGGGTCGAACAGCACCGCGAGCCGCTCGCGCGCGGTCAGCTTGCCCTTGTCGTGTTGGGCGCCGACCCGCTTCTCCCCGCCGCCCGCGAGGGCCTGAGTACGCTTTTCGGCCAGTCGCTCGAGAATGTCGGTCATCGGTTGTCGCGGTTCGGTCCGTTCGTGAGGGGAAAGGAGGCGCCGGGCGGGGCGCCGACGAATCGGTCACGGCCGTGCCTGGCCCGGCGACCTGGACGGGCACCGCTACGAGGGGTCGAGGCTAGCATGGGCCGGGCGAGCGACTCGCTCAGTCGCGTGCCCTGGCGTAACCGAGGCGCCGGAGCGTCTCGCCGATCTCGTCGAGCACGGCTGGGTCCTCGATGGTCGCCGGCATCTTCCAGTCCTCGGCATTCGCGATCGAGCGCATCGTGCCGCGCAGCATCTTGCCGGAGCGCGTCTTCGGCAGACGCTCCACCACGGCCACCGAGCGGAAGGCGGCGACGGGGCCGATCTCCTCGCGCACCCGCGCGACCAGCTCGGCCTCGATCTCGGCGGCCGGTCGGTCCACGCCGGCGTTCAGGATCACGAAGCCGACCGGCAGCTGGCCCTTCACCTCGTCGCTCACGCCCATGACCGCGCACTCGGCGACGTCCGGGTGATTGGCGAGCGCTTCCTCCATCGCCCCGGTCGACAGCCGGTGCCCGGCGACGTTGATCACGTCGTCGGTGCGGGACATCACGAAGACGTAGCCGTCTGCGTCGACGAACCCCGCGTCTCCCGTTTCATAGAAGCCGGGGAAGCGAGAAAAGTAGGCCTCGCGGAAGCGCGACTCGGCGTTCCACAGCGTCGAGAAGGTGCCGGGCGGCAGCGGCAGACGGCAGACGATCGAGCCGATGTCGCCTCGCGGAACTTCCTTGCCGTCCACGTCCAGTACCACGACGTCGTAGCCGGGGGCGGCGACCGAGGGCGAGCCCGGTTTCACGGGCAAGGTCTCGATGCCGCGGCAGTTGGCGCAGATGGACCAACTGGTCTCGGTCTGCCACCAGTGATCGATCACCGGGAGGCCGAGCGTGCGCTCGGCCCATTTCAACGTGTCGGGGTCGCAGCGTTCGCCGGCAAGGTAGAGCGCCTCGAGCGAGGAAAGATCGTGCCCGGCAAGGAGAGTGGCCTCGGGGTCGGTCTTGCGGATCACCCGGAAGGCGGTCGGTGCGGTGAAGAACGTCTTCACCCGATGTTCGGCGATGACGCGCCAGAACGCCCCCGCGTCCGGCGTGCCGACCGGCTTGCCCTCGTAGAGGATCGTCGTGCAGCCCTGGAACAGCGGGCCGTAGACGATGTAGGAATGCCCCACGACCCAGCCGATGTCCGAGGCTGCCCAGAAAGTATCGCCGGGATCGCAGTCGTAGATCGCCTTCATCGACCACTTAAGCGCGACGATCTCGCCGCCGGTGTCGCGCACCACACCTTTCGGGCGCCCTGTCGTGCCCGAGGTGTAGAGGATGTAGAGCGGGTCGGTGCTCTGCATCGGCACGCAGTCTGCGGGGGTGGCGTCCGCGACCAGCGTCTGCCAGTCGTGGTCGCGGCCCTCGACCAGCGACGCGGTGCAACGCTCGCGCTGCAGCATCACGCAGTGCGAAACGGGCGTTTCCGCGAGTCGCAGGGCTTCGTCGAGGAGCGGCTTGTACTCGATCAGCCGCGTCGGCTCGATGCCGCAGCTCGCGCTGACGATGACGGTCGGCGTGCAGTCGTCGATGCGGACGGCAAGTTCCTTCGCCGCGAAACCGCCGAACACCACCGAGTGCACCGCGCCGAGGCGAGCGCAGGCCAGCATCGCGATCGCCGCTTCCGGGACCATCGGCATGTAGATCAGCACGCGGTCTCCGGGCCCGACGCCGAGGCTGCGAAGCGCGCCGGCGAACCGGGCCGTCGCCTCGGTCAATGCCGAGTAGGTGAAGCGGGTGACGGAACCGGTGACGGGGCTGTCGTGGATCAGCGCGATCTGATCGCCGCGCCCGTTCTCCACGTGCACGTCCAGGGCGTTGCGGCAGGCGTTGATCCGGCCGTCCGGAAACCAGCGGTCCAGCGGGGAGTTCGCGCGATCGACGCCGACGCTCGGTGGTGTGTCCCAGGTGACGTTCCCGGCGGCCTCCAGCCAGAAGCCGCCCGGATCATCGAGGGAACGGCGGTGGGTCGTCCGGTAGTCGCTCATGCAATGCCTCGGGTGCGGCGGGCGCGAACGGCAAGCGTCCGCCGCGTCCCTGTCGGCATTATAAGGAGGCCTTTCCCTTCCGGCGAGCGGTGTGCCGTTCGCGGCAGGCGGTCGCGGCCGGACGTCGGCGTGCAAGCGCGGCCCCGAGCAGCACGAAGGCGACGAGCGGCCCGGCAGCGCCCGCGTAGCCGGAGACGTAGCTGTCGCTCGAGTACCCCAGCGAGGAGTAGCCGCTCGAGCCGTAGCGGCCCGAGGCATAATTGCCGGCAAGATAGCCTCCCGACGAATGGCTGCTGCTGCCGTGTCCCGATCCCGTCAGCAGCACCCCGAGGGCGTAGTCGGTGTGCGCGGGCGGGGCGTGGGCGGCGTCGCGGATCGGTGCGGGCGACCGCTCGGACTCCAGAGGCAGGTTGCCGAGCGAGGCGAGCTCCCGGGGGGAGACGGCGTCGAGCAGGGCGTCGCTCCAGCTGTCGCGAATCTCGATGCGGACATCGCGTTCGGCGGCGCGGTGGTTGTCGAGCAGCTCGATCTCGACCCGGTAGGCATCGTTGCTCGAGTGGCCGCGAACGGTGAAGGTACGGGTGGTGTGGGCGACCGTCAGCCCGCCGCTCGGCTCGGTCAGATCGATCGCGGCGTACACGTCGCGCGAGACGCCTTCGGTGTCCACGTCGATCGACAGTTCGACCGCGCCGTAGTAGCCGTCGCCGTCCGGGTCGCCCGTGAGCAGGATGCCGACGTCGGCGAGCCAGGTGGCCTCGGTGTGGCGATCACGCCCGGATCGGGTGCTCGCACCCGCCGGCGCCGAGCCGGCCGAACCGTCCTGCCGCGCGGCGTCTGCCCGGAGCAGCGCGGCATGTGCGGCCCTCGCGCCGATCACGCGACCCGCGGCCGCCTCCCCGGCATCCGCCGCAAGGTCCTCGGCGGATGCCACGTGACCTTCCCGAACGCGATGGCCGTCTCCGAGGGTTTCGAGCGGCGCCTCGTTCCATGGCGAGGGCAGCTCGGCAGCGTCGGCGGGTGCGAGGGACGCGAGGCTGAACGACAGAAGCGCTGCGCGGAGCGGTCGGGTGACAGGTGGCATGGCGGTGACGGTCCATTCACGGTACGGCTCGCAGTCTGTAGAGGCTGGACTGAACCGACCCTTAACCGTGGGCGTGGGGGTGACCATATTGACAGCTCGCGAGCGGAGGACGACAATTCGCGGCTGCGCCCGGACGCGTCCCGTGTGTGCTGGCTCCCACGGACACTCGACGACGGACAAGCGACGATCATGGCGAAAGGACAGTCCCTTCAGGAACCCTTTCTGAACGCGCTTCGCAAGGAGCGTGTGCCGGTGTCGATCTATCTCGTCAACGGCATCAAGTTGCAGGGGCAGATCGAGTCCTTCGATCAGTTCGTGGTGCTGCTCCGGAATTCGGTCAGCCAGATGGTCTACAAGCACGCGATCTCCACCGTGGTACCGGTCCGGAACGTCAAGATCCCGCTGCCGGGCGAGGACGAGGTGTCGGAGGACTGAACGACGGTCAGCGGCCGATTCTCGATGGATGAGCGGTCGTTCGCGACCGGTCGGCGGCCGGCTGGCGGTTGAATGGCGGTTCGAGACCGGCTCGAGCTCGCGCGCGACACGACAGGTATCCTCATTGTCCGGCCCTTGGACGGTGTCCGGACGCCCATACGCTATGACCCCTATGTGCCAGCTTGGCGGGAACTGCCGAGTGCCCGCCGCGTGCCTCCGCACGCGCAGTCGTCGATTCGCCCTCAGCGCGCGCCGCGTCACGCCGGTCGCGCGTCGCAACGAGGCCTTCCGAGGCCGGGAGCACCTTCACACCCTTGTTCGAACGTCCCGACACCGGCGATCGTGCGCTGCTCGTCCACATCGACATCCGCCAGGATGCCGGTCGGGCGGCGGCGGGCGGTACCACGGACCTCGTGGCGGACCGCGAGGAGTTCGGCGAGCTCGCGCGCTCGGCCGGGCTCGAGGTGACCGACATGGTCACCGGCAGTCGACTGCGACCGACGGCGCGGCACTTCGTGGGAAAGGGCAAGATCGAGGAAGTGAAGCAGGCGCTCGAGGAGCACGAGAGCGATGTCGTCCTGTTCGGTCAACGGCTCTCGCCGAGCCAGGAGAGGAACCTCGAGCGCGAGCTGCGCGTTCGTGTCCTCGATCGCAACAGCCTGATCCTGGACATCTTCGCGCAACGCGCCCGCACGTTCGAGGGCAAGCTGCAGGTCGAGCTTGCCCAGCTCACGCACCTGTCCACCCGGCTCGTCCGCGGCTGGACCCACCTGGAGCGCCAGAAGGGCGGCATCGGCCTGCGCGGCCCGGGCGAGACCCAGCTGGAGACCGACCGCCGGCTGCTCAACGACCGGGTGCGAATGCTCGGCAAGCGCCTCGAGAAGGTTCGTAGCCAGCGCGAACAGGGGCGCAGCCAGCGCGGCAAGAGCGGCATCCCGACCGTCGCGCTCGTCGGCTACACCAACGCCGGCAAGTCCACGCTCTTCAACCGCCTGACGGGCGAGCGCGTGTACGCGGCCGATCAGCTCTTCGCCACCCTCGACCCCACGCTCCGGAGGCTCGAGCTGCCCGGCGGCGGCGTCGCGGTGCTGGCCGATACCGTCGGGTTCATCCGGGACCTGCCGCACGAACTGGTCGACGCCTTCCGCTCGACCCTGACCGAGACGCTGGAGGCGGATCTGTTGATCCACGTGATCGACGACGCGGACGAGGAGCGCGCCAGCCGGCGCGCGGACGTCGCCCACGTGCTGGCGGGTATCGGGGCTTCGGACGTTCCGGAACTGCCGGTCTTCAACAAGATCGACCTGTCGGGGCACTCGGCGCGCATCGAGCGGTCCGAGCAGGGTGTGCCGCAGGCGGTGTATCTGAGCGCGAAGCAGGGCGACGGCATCGAGGCGCTCGCCGAGGCCATCGCGGAACGCCTCTCGGGGGCGCGAACCAGCGGCTGGCTGCGGGTGGGGCCGGAAAGCGGCAAGCTGCGTGCGCAGCTGTTCGAGGCGCGCGTGGTACTGGAGGAGCAGGTGCAGGAGGACGGCGCGATGCTCGTCCATCTCGACATGGACGCGGCCGATTTCGCACGACTCGACCGCGAGCACCGTATAGGTGACGATATCGTCCTCGACGGCGAGGCGCTGGCAGCGTCCGTGCAGGGCTGAATCGAGCGACGGGAACGAACGCGCGCGGGCTGACGAGGCCGGTGCGCCGTGAGAGACGACACCGGCCTGGCCGGGCTTGAGGACAACGCCGGCGCTGCCGGCTTCGGAGAATACGACTCGAATGGCGTGGAACGAGCCGGGCGGAAACGACAACGACCCCTGGGGCAACCGCAAGAAGAGCGGTGGCGGCGGCGGTGGGCCGCCGGACCTGGACGAGGTCTTCAAGAACTTCAAGAAGAAGCTCGACGGGATGGTGGGCAACCAGCGGGGGCCGAAGCGCGGCGGCGGCGGCGGCGGCGGACTGCCCGGGGGCAATCTCTCGGGCAAGGCGCTGGGCGCGGTCGCGGTCGTGCTCGGCGTGCTCTGGCTGCTGTCGGGCATCTACGTGGTGCAACCGGCGCAGACCGGTGTCGTCACGCAGTTCGGGCGGCACGTCGCGAGCACCGGGCCGGGGCCGCACTGGCACATCCCCTATCCCTTCCAGAGCGTGGAGCGCGTCGACGTCGAGCAGATCCGGACCGCCCGTCTGGCCAATCAGCAGATCCTGACGCAGGACGAGAACATCGTCGATATCGACCTCGCCGTTCAGTACAACATCAGCGACGCGGCGAAGTACCTGTTCAACGTACGTGATCCCGATCAGACCCTCGAGCAGGTGGTCGAGAGCGCGCTGCGCGAGGTCATCGGATCGACCGGTCTCGAGTCCGTGCTGACGACCGGCCGGGATGTCGTGTGGAACACGACCGGGGATTCCCTGCAGGAAGTGCTCGACTCCTACGATGCCGGGGTCAACGTGACCGCGGTCAACCTCGAGCGGGCACAGCCGCCCGAGCAGGTGCAGGCCGCGTTCTCCGACGCCATCAAGGCCCGAGAGGACAAGGAGCGGTACATCAACGAGGCGCAGGCCTACCGCAACGAGGTGCTGCCGCGGGCACGAGGTGACGCGCAGAGCGCGCTCGAGGCCTCCGAGGCCTACAAGACGCGCGTCGAACAGGCCGCCATCGGTGAGTCCGAGCGCTTCCTGTCGCTGCTCGGCGAGTTCGAGAAGGCACCCGGCGTCACCCGCGATCGCCTGTATCTCGAGGCCATGGAGACCGTGCTCGGCAACTCGAGCAAGGTGCTCATGGACCAGAGCGGTGGCAACGGCAACAGCCTGATGTATCTCCCGATCGACAAGCTGCTCGATCAGAACCGTACGGGCGGCACCGCCACGCAGCGGGGGGATTCGCCGCTCAGCAGCTCGGACAACGATTCGCCGCGCTTCACCGACCAGCCGCGCAATGCCGCCGACCTGGCGCGGGAAGCGTTGCGCTCGCGCGAACGAGGGACCCTCCGATGAAGCGTCTGACCAATCCGCTCGTTCTCGCCGGCATCGCGCTCCTGTTGCTGCTGATCACCTCGTCGGTGTTCACGGTCAACGAGCGCGAGAAGGCCATCAAGCTGTTCCTCGGCGAGATCACCGAGCGCGAATACGAGCCGGGCCTGCATTTCAAGTTCCCCTTCCTCGAGAACGTCTACAAGTTCGACAAGCGGATCCTCACGCTCGACGTCGAGCCGGAGCGTGTGCTGACGAGCGAGAAGAAGAACGTCATCGTCGACTCGTTCATCAAGTACCGCATCGCGGACGCCGGCCTGTTCTACACCCGCCTCGGCGGGATCGAGAGCCGTGCCGACAATCGGCTCACGCAGTTCGTGCGCGAGGGGGTCAAGGACGCCTTCGGCCAACGCACGATTCGCGAGGTGGTCTCGTCCGCGCGCTCGACGCTGCGCGAGGAGATCCTGGCGGCCGTCGACGGGCAGGCCGAGAATCTCGGTATCGAGGTGGTCGACGTGCGTGTCAAGAAGGTCGAGCTGCCGGAGGACGTCCGGGAGTCGGTCTACCAGCGGATGGAGAAGGATCGGGAGAAGATCGCTCGCGAGATCCGCTCCGAGGGTGAGGAGAGCGCCAAGCGTATCCGCGCCGCCGCCGACCGGATCCGCGAGGAGACGCTGGCGACCGCCTACGCGGAGGCCGAGCAGACGCGCGGTACCGGCGATGCGGAATCGGCACGGATCTACGCCGAGGCATATTCCCGCGACCCGGAGTTCTACAGCCTCTACCGCAGCCTCGGGGCGTATCGGCGTGCCTTCAGCGGCAACGACGTGCTGCTGCTGTCGCCGGATTCGGAGTTCTTCCAGTACTTCAACGGATCGGCCGGCGAGCGGTCGGTTCCGGCCGGTGCAGCGGGTGGCGACGCGTCGAACGGCGTCGCGCCGACCGACGACGACACCCGCGTGACCGCGGTCCAGTAGCGAAGGCCTCGACGACCGGCAGGTGGACGCTGCCGGTCGTGCTCACGGCCTCCCGTCCGTCTGTCGAGTGCCGACCGATGACCGTGTCCCTGCTCATGTCTGCCCTGGCACTCGTGCTGGTCGTCGAGGGGCTGCTGCCCGCGCTCGACCCGACGCTCTACCGGCGCGCGATGCGCGCGATGTCGGAACTGCCGGCCGCGCAGCTGCGACTGATCGGCCTGTCTAGTATGATCGCGGGCGCTGTCATCCTGACTCTCGTGCGCTGAGCTCCCTCCCGTGCCCCAGACCCCCGCGCGCCCCGACCGCTGGCAGTTGCCGGACGGCGTCGACGAGCGCCTGCCCCGAGCGGCCTGGCGAGTCGAACGCCTGCGCCGCGCCTTCGTCGATACGTGCGCCTCGTGGGGCTTCGAGTTCGTCATGCCGCCGCTCGTCGAGTACCTCGACAGCCTGCTGACGGGTTCCGGCGAGAACATGGACCTCCAGACCTTCAAGCTGATCGATCAGCAGAACGGGCGGACGCTCGGCATCCGCGCCGACATGACACCGCAGGTGGCGCGGATCGATGCGCACGCCCTCGCCGGGCCGGGACCGAACCGACTCTTCTACACCGGCACCGTGCTGCGGGCCCTCGCGGACGGTGCCGGCGGCGATCGCGGTCCACAGCACTTCGGTGCCGAGCTGTTCGGCCACGCCGGTTTCGAGAGCGATGTCGAGGTCATTCGCCTGATGCTGGCGTCGGTGCAGCTCGGGGGGCTCGGCCCGGAGGCGCTACTGCTGGATCTCGGCCACGTCGGCGTCTACCGGGCGCTGGCGGCCGACGCGGCCCTCGAGCCTGCCGACGAATCCCTCGTGTTCGAGGCCTTGCAACGCGGCTCCGTGCCGGACGTGCGTGACAGGCTCGCGGCGGCGGGTGCGACGTCGGACGCCGCCTCACGGCTGGCCGCACTGCCCACCTTGCGCGGTGATGGTTCGTTGCTCGCCCGCGCTCGCACCGTGCTGGCGGGCGCGAGCCCGGCCGTCGCCGAGGCACTCGACACGCTGGAGCGTGTGCTCGAGGCCGTGCAGGACTCGCACCCGAGCGTGCGGGTGCTGATCGATCTCGGCGAGCTGCGCGGTTTCCGCTATCACACCGGCATGCTGTTCGCGGTCCACGATGCGCGCGGCGCCGAGCTCGCCAACGGCGGGCGCTACGATCGCATCGGCGATGCCTTCGGTCGTGCCCGGCCGGCGACCGGTTTTTCCGGCGACCTCGGCCATCTCGCCGACCTCTCGCACGACGCGGCCGGCGGGGAGGGGGGCGAACGTCTGCCCGTGCATGTCGGAGAGCCCGACGCGCCCGGCGCCCGCGCCGAGATCGCCCGTCTGCGCGTCGCGGGCGAGCGTGTGCTCTGCGCGCTCCCCGGCGCCGACGGTGAACGAACGCGTTGTGATCGTGAACTGGTTCGCGTGGGCGACGCCTGGCACGTCCGCCCGATCGACCCGCCGTCGGCGGCGTCGTCCTCCACCATCACCTGACCGATTCTCATGGCTGACAGCGTGCTCGTCCTCGGCACCCAATGGGGCGACGAAGGCAAGGGAAAGATCGTCGATCTCCTGACCGAGCAGGCGGCGCTGGTCGTCCGCTTCCAGGGCGGACACAACGCCGGGCACACGCTCGTCATCGGCGACGAGAAGACGGTGCTGCACCTCGTGCCGAGTGGCGTGCTGCGTGACGGCGTGACCTGCGTGATCGGCAACGGCGTGGTGGTCTCGCCGGAAGCGCTGTTCGAGGAGATCGACATGCTCGAGGCGCGCGGCATCCCGGTCGCCGAGCGGCTGCGTGTGAGCGGTGCCTGCCCGTTGATCCTGCCGTTCCACGGAGCGCTCGACAAGGCGCGCGAGAAGGCGGCCGGGCACGACGCGATCGGCACGACCGGTCGCGGCATCGGGCCTGCCTATGACGACAAGGTGTCTCGCCGTGCGCTGCGCATCCACGATCTGATGGACCTCGAGCGCTTCGACGAGAAGCTGGCCTCGCTCTGCGCGCAACACAACGCGACCCTCGCGCGCTACGACGTGCCGATGGTCGAATCTGCAGCGATCTCCGAGGCCGCGCGTGGCTACGCGAAGCGTCTGCTGCCCCTGCTGGCCGATGTGCCCGGCCTGATCGCACTGCATCGCCGCAAGGGCGACCGCATCCTGTTCGAAGGTGCGCAGGGTACCTTGCTCGATGTCGATCACGGCACTTACCCGTTCGTGACCTCGTCCAACACCGTGGCCGGTGCCGCCTGCAGCGGCTCGGGCTGCGGCCCGGACTCGATCGACTACGTTCTGGGTATCACCAAGGCCTACACGACCCGGGTCGGTGCGGGTCCGTTTCCGACCGAGTTGTTCGACGAGTCCGGCAAGGTGCTTGCCGAGCGAGGCAACGAGTTCGGCGCGACGACCGGACGGCCGCGTCGCTGCGGCTGGTTCGACGCCGTGGGCGTTCGCCGCGCCTGCCTGCTGAACGGGGTCACCGGCCTTTGCCTGACCAAGCTGGATGTCATGGACACGCTCGAGACGATCCGCATCTGCACGGCCTACGAACTCGACGGCAAGACACTCGATCACCCGCCGCTGGGCGCGGACGCGCTCGAGCGCTGTGTGCCGGTGTACGAGGAGATGCCGGGCTGGCAGACGAACACCGCCGGCATGACCGAGCACGATGCGTTGCCCGAGGCGGCACAGGCGTATCTGCAACGGCTGCAGGCCCTGGCCGAGGTGCCGATCCACCTCGTCTCGACCGGGCCGGACCGTGCCGAGAACGTGATCGTCGAGTGGCCTTTCGGCGCTTTGCCGGGCGCCTGAGCCGAGATCGCCTCTCAGCGCGCGTTCGGAAAGAACAGCTGCTGGCCGTCCAGCGTGTATCCGGCGATCGCCGCCTGCCCTTCCTCGCCGAGCAACCAGTCGATGAATGCCTGACCGCCCGCGGCGTTCACGTCGGCGTGCTTCTCGGGATTCACGAGGATCACCCCGTACTGGTTGAACAGTGCATCGCTGCCCTCGAGCAGGATGTCGTGCTCGCGCTTGTTGCCGAACGCGATCCAGCTGCCTCGGTCGGTCAGGGCGTAGGCGTCCATGCCCACGGCGATGTTCAGCGTGGCGCCCATGCCGGAACCGGTCTCGCGGTACCAGGTGCCGCTCGCGGCATCGACGTCGACGCCGGCGTCGGCCCACAGCGCGCGTTCCTTCCTGTGGGTGCCGGAGTCGTCGCCCCGCGAGACGAACGGCGCGTCGGAGGTCGCGATGAGCGCGAGCGAGCCGGCGACATCCTGCGTGCCGGCGATCCCGGCCGGGTCGTTCGGTGGGCCGACGATGACGAAGTCGTTGTACATCACGTCGAAGCGCTCGACGCCGTCGCCGCTCGCGACGAACGCCTCCTCGGCCTCCTTCGCGTGCACCAGGAGCACGTCGCCGTCGCCGTTTGCCGCGTTCCTGATCGCCTGTCCCGTACCCACGGCCACGACGTCCACGCGCGTGCCGCTCGTCTCGATGAAGGTGGGCAGGATAGCGTCGTAAAGCCCCGAGTTCGCGGTGGAGGTGGTCGACTGGAGCAGGATCGCGTCGTCGGATGCCTGCAGCGACATCGTCATCAAGCCGAGTAGTGAAAGCACTGTCGATAGCCGGGCGAGCATGGGGAGCAGATCTCCGTGGCGGACGGTGGAAGGGGTGGGCCCGCGTCAGCCCGGAAGTCGGCCGGCGAGGTAGTCGCGCGCCTCGGCCGAACACGGTGTGTCGAAGAATCGATCCGCGGGCGTGTGCTCGGTGACCCGACCGTCGGCAAGGAACACGACGGCGTCGGCGAGACGGCGTGCCTGATGGGCGTCGTGAGTGACCAGCACGACGCTCGTGCGGTGCGCGCGGACATCGGCGAGGATGGTCTCGATCGCCGCCGTCGAGGCCGGGTCCAGGCTTGCGGTCGGCTCGTCCAGCAACAGCACGTCGGGCGAGGTGGCGAGCGCACAGGCAAGCGCCAACCGCTGTTGCTCGCCGCCGGAGAGGCGCCTCGCCTGTGTCGACGCGCGGTCGGCGAGCCCGGCCTGGCGAAGCAGGTCATCGCGGCGGTCGGCGCGCGCTGCACGATCGAGCGCCGGCACCAGCGCCAGCACGAAATCGAGGTTCGCCGCTGCGGTCCGACGCAGCAGCACAGGGCGCTGGAACACGAAGGACTGACGGCGTCGAACGCTTGCCCTCGGGGCCTCGCCGTTCCACCGAAGGGTACCGGAGGACGGCTCGAGCAGACCGTTCATCAGACGAAGCAACAGGCTCTTGCCGGCACCGTTGGCACCCATCAGCACGGTGCATCCGGCATCGACCTCGAGCCGCAGCGACACGCGCTCGAGGCGCGCGACGCCGCCGATCGCGAAGCTCATGTCGCTCGCGGTGAAGGGCATCAGGGCCGAAGGAGTCACGCGCGCCCGACCGGCGCGCGGGCACCGGACAGCCCCATGACGCAGGCGTTGACCGTGACCGCCAGCGCGACCAGCACGAGGCCGAGGGCCAGTGCCAGTGCCAGCTGACCCTTCGAGGTCTCGAGGGCGATGGCGGTGGTCATGACGCGCGTCAGGTGATCGATGTTGCCGCCGACCACGATGACGGCGCCGACTTCCGCGATCGCGCGACCGAAGCCCGCGAGGGCAACCGTGGCGAGCGAGCGACGCGCATCGACGAGCAGCGCTCGCACCGCGACGTGCCGGGGCAGGGCGAGCGAGCGGAAGCGCTCGTCGTACTCGGCGTGCAGCGGTTGCAGGACTTCGCGGGACAGCGCGGCTATGATCGGCGCGATCAGCACGCTCTGCGCGATGATCATCGCCGTCGGCGTGTAGAGCAGTCCGAGCGAGCCCATCGGGCCGGCGTTCGACAGCATCAGATAGACCAGCAGGCCGACCACGACAGGGGGCAGGCCCATCAAGGCGTTGACCACGACCAGCAGCGCACCGCGGCCGGGAAAGCGCGCCACGGCGAGCGTCGCACCGAGCGGGAAGCCGACGACGCAGGCGATCGCCACGGCGCTCAGGCTGACCCGCAACGACAGTCCGACGATCTCCAGCAGGTCCGCGTCGCCCGAGAAGACCAGAGCGACGGCCAGACCCAGGGCATGGATGATGTCGGACATTCGCGATCGGGGAGCGTCGTCGAGGGGCAGAGGCGAGGCGTCGGTCGCTCGTCTGCGAGGTCAGGCACGTGGCGAAGGACGCCCGCCGATGCTGTCCGACCGTGTAAGTGGTGCCGAAGAGAGGACTTGAACCTCCACGGGGTTGCCCCCACCAGCTCCTGAGGCTGGCGCGTCTACCAATTCCGCCACTTCGGCACGAAGCATGCGACACCCGGAGCCTGATTCCGGGGAGCGCGAAATGTACCCGCGACCCCGTGACCCGTCAAGCGTCCATCCGTGACGCAGGCCCGCGCACGCCGCCGATTGGCGTAACCTTCGCGCTTGATACAAACAAGAACCCCTCACGCATGTCCGAAAAGAGTCGCTCGTCCAACGGCGCCCGGGGCGCCAAGGGCGCCCCTGGCGCCGCGCGCGATCCCCATTCCGCGCGCGAGAGCGAGAAGTACGCCGCGCCCATCGCGAGCCGCGAGTACATCCTCGAGACCCTGCGTGACGAGGGCTCGCCGATCGATCTGGAGCGGCTGGGCGAACGACTCGGCCTGAACGAGGACGAGGAGGCGACCGAGGCACTGCGTCGCCGTGTGCGGGCGATGATCCGGGACGGGCAGCTGATCGAGAACCGCCGTCGTGGACTCGTGCCGGTCGACGACGCCTCCCTGGTCGCCGGTCGCGTCAGCGCTCACCCGGACGGCTTCGGCTTTCTGGTGTCGGACGAGCGCGAGAAGGACGTCTTCCTCAGCGCCCGGGAGATGAAACGCGTGCTGCACGGCGACAAGGTCGTCGTCAACATCACCGGCGAGGACCGACGCGGACGGCCCGAGGGACGCATCGTCGATGTGACCGAGCGTGCCAACCGGTCGCTCGTCGGCCGACTGAAGCTCGAACACGGCGTCGCGCTGGTCGCGGCCGACAGCAAGCGCATCACGCAGGATCTGCTCGTCGAGCCCGGACACCGGAAGGGTGCCGAGGACGGCGACATGGTGGTGGCCGAGATCACCGAGCAACCGACGCGCCGCAACCAGCCGCTCGGGCGCATCGCCGAGGTGCTGGGCGCGCACCTGACGCCGGGCATGGAGATCGACGTCGCGCTGCACACGCACGGCATTCCGATAGAATGGCCGGACGCCGTCACGGACCTCGCCGCCTCGTTCTCGACGACCGTCCGCAAGGAAGACACGACCGGTCGCAAGGACGTTCGCACGCTGCCGCTCGTCACGATCGACGGCGAGGACGCGCGCGACTTCGACGACGCCGTCTGGTGTGAGCCGACCGAGGGTGGATGGCGCCTGATCGTCGCCATCGCCGACGTCGCACACTACGTCCAGCCGGGCTCGGCGCTCGACGAGGAGGCGATCACGCGCGGCACGAGCGTCTATTTTCCGGGGCGCGTCGTGCCGATGCTCCCCGAGGTGCTCTCGAACGGACTCTGTTCGCTGAACCCGGACGTCGATCGCCTGTGCATGCTGTGCGAGATGACGCTCGACGAGCGCGGCGCCGTGAAGAAGGCTCGCTTCCACAACGGCGTCCTCCGCTCGCACGCGCGCCTGACCTACTCGAAGGTCCACGAGATCCTCACGGAGCCGGCGTCGCCGCTGCGCGACGAGTACGAGTCGCTCGTCCCGATGATCGAGAACCTGCACACGCTCTACGGGGTGCTGGCCGCGGCGCGCCGGGAGCGCGGTGCGATCGAGTTCGAGTCCAACGAGACACGCATCGTGTTCGACGACGACAAGAAGATCAGCGAGATCGTGCCGGTCACCCGGAACGACGCGCACAAGCTGATCGAGGAGTGCATGATCCTGGCGAACATCCAGGCGGCCGCCTTCCTCGAGAAGGCGGAGATTCCCGCGCTCTACCGGGTGCACAACGGGCCCAAGGCCGACCGCCTTGAAGACCTTCGTGCCTTTCTCGCGCTGCATGGTCTGACCGTGGGCGGCGGGGCGACGCCGAGCGCCGCCGACTACGCGAAGCTCTCGCGCGACATCGCCGATCGTCCGGATCGGAGCGTCATCCAGACCGTCATGCTCCGTTCGATGCAGCAGGCGGTCTACCAGCCGAAGAACGAAGGGCATTTCGGGCTCGCGCTCGATCAGTACGCGCACTTCACCTCACCCATCCGGCGCTATCCCGATTTGCTCGTCCACCGCGCGATCAAGCACGCGATCTCGCGCGAGAAGAACGCGGCCTATCGCTACTCGCCGGCGGACATGCAGACCTTCGGCGAGAACTGCTCGGTCTACGAGCGACGGGCCGAGGAAGCCTCCCGCGATGTGGTGAGCTGGCTGAAGTGCGAATACATGCAGCAGCACGTCGGCAGCGAGTTCGACGGCGTCGTGGCCGCGGTCACCTCCTTCGGGCTGTTCGTGGAGCTGGTCGGCATACACGTCGAGGGGCTGATCCACATCACCAACCTCTCGCGGGACTACTACAAGTTCGACTCCGCCGCCCATAGCCTGGTCGGCGAGCGCAGCGGTCAGCAGTACCACCTCGGGGACAAGATCGTCGTGCAGGTGTCGGCCGTGAACCTCGACGAGCGGAAGATCGACTTCGCCGAGGTCTCGCACGTCTCGTCGCGTCGTCCGAAGAAGGGCAAGCCCGAGCTCGCGGTCGTCGACGGCGGCGCCACCGCGCGAAAGCCGGTGCAGGGAGACGCCCCCCACGAGCAGGGCCAGGTCGCGGAAGAGGGCGGATCGCGCAAGAGCAAGTCGCGCAAGCGCCGGAGCGGCAAGCGCAGGCGCGCCCGGGAACGCGCGGCTGCGGCAGCCGGTGAATCCGTGAACGGAAACGCGGACGCCGCGAAATCCGAGACGCCCGCAGCTGCCCCGGCAGCCCTGGAGACATCGGCGGCTGGCGGGGACGACGATCGGTCGCAGGCACCTGCCGCCAAGGGCGCAGGTTCCGGCGAGCTGACGCCGGATCAGCGTCGGAAGCAGAAGCGTCGCGAGAAGCAGCGTCGACGTGACGCCAAGCGCTCGGCGCGTCGGGCCGAGGAGAAGGCCGCGCGGCTCGCCACCGGTGCCGAGGTGGCGACCGGTGGTCCGTCGAGCTGGGCGTCGAAGCCAGGTGTGGCATCGGAGTCGGGCGCATCCGACGAGCCGACGGGCAAGGCGGGCTGGGCCGGCAGCCCTGCGAACGACGACGCGGCGGACGATTCGACGGCCAGGGACTCGGCGCAGCAGGTTGCAGCGAAGAAGTCTGCCGTGAAGAAGGCCGCCGGAAAGGGTGCCGCGAAGAAGACAGCCGCGAAGAAGGCGTCCGGGAAGAAGGCAAGCGCGAAGAAGGCAGGCGCGAAGAAAACGGCAGCAAAGGTTGCGGCGAAGAAGGTGGCCGGCAAGAAGGCAGCAGCGAAGAAGGCAGTAGCGAAGAAGGCAGCAGCGAAGAAGGCGGCCGCGAAGAAGACGGTGTCCAGGGTCGCGGCGAAAGTGGCCGGCAAGACGGCAGCGGCAGGGAAGGCCGCGGCGAAGAAGGCCAGCGCGAAGAAGACCGCGAAGAAGGTCGCGGCGACATTGGTAGCGAAGAAGGCGGCGGCGAAAAAGGCGGCGGCGAAGAAGACGGCGGCGAAGAAGACGGCTTCGAGGGCCGCGACGCAGCGGTCGGCACCGACGACGGCGGCAGGGAATACGACGTCGAAGGTTGCCGCGAAGAAGGCGGCGTCGAAGGCCACCGCGAAGAAGGCCACCGCGAAGAAGGCGGCGTCGAAGGGCACCGCGAAGAAGGCCGTCGCGAAGAAGGCCAGCGCAAGGAACGCTACCGCGAAGAAGGCGGCGTCGAAGGCCATCGCGAAGAAGGCCTCATCGAGACGAGCGGTGGGCGCGGGCTCCGCGACGAACGGAGCGGCGAAGAAGGCTGCGGCGAAGGTCGTCTCGAAGAAGACGTCGAGCAAGAAGACGGCAGCGAAGAAGACGGCAGCGAAGAAGACGGCAGCGAAGAAGACGGCCGCGAAGAAGACGGCCGGCAGGCGGAAGCCGTAGGCGCAGGCGGGCAGCCGTCGACGAGGGGCGCTGATGGCGAGTTCACTGGCCGGAGGCCTGCACAGCGTCAAGGCGCTGCTGAAGGGCGATGTCGCACGCGTCGAGCGATTGCTCGTGCAGGCGGGACGTCGGGACGCCCGCCTGCGCGGCCTTCGCGAACTCGCCCGCCGTCACGGCGTGCCGTTGGAGGAAATCGCCCGGGATGAGCTCGATCGTCTGACCGACGGGCTCGAGCACCAGGGCGTCGTCGCCATGCTGCGAGAGGCGGCGGCCGACGCCCCGCCCCCCAAGGACCTCCTGGCGATGCTGGTAGAGCGCGATCGAGCGCTTCCGCCGCCGCTGGTCCTCGTGCTGGACGAGGTTCAGGATCCGCACAATCTCGGCGCTTGCCTGCGTAGCGCGGACGCCGCTGGGGTCGACGCCGTCGTCATACCCGCCGACAACAGCTGCGGGATGACGCCCGTGGTTCGTAAGGTCGCATCCGGTGCGGCCGACACCGTACCGCTGTACCGCGTCACCAACCTCCAGCGGACGCTCGGCGAGCTGCAGCTGGCCGGGCTCTGGGTGCATGGCGCGGCCGGGGAGGCGGACGCTGCGCTATGGCAGACGGACTTGAGCGGTCCGGTCGCGATCGTCATGGGCGCCGAGGGCGGCGGGCTCCGGCGGCTCACCCGCGAGCGCTGTGATGCCCTGTTCGCCATTCCCATGGCCGGCACGGTCTCGAGCCTCAATGTCTCGGTCGCGACGGGCATCGTGCTGTTCGAGGCGCGTCGGCAGCGTCTGGGCTGACCGCCCACGGACATTGCCGCCCGGCAGCGGCTCCGGTATCATCGGCCGGCTCCGCCCGCTGGCGGAGTCCACTTCCTCGTCCAGTCCGCGATCCCGGCCTCCCGCCGATCGTCGAGGCGGGCGATTACCCCATGGGAAGCAGCAATGCGTCACTACGAAGTCGTTTTTTTGGTCCATCCGGACCAGAGCGAGCAGGTCCCCGCGATGATCGAGCGGTACCGCGGCATCATCGAAAGCAAGGAGGGCGTCATCCACCGGCTCGAGGACTGGGGCCGCCGTCAGCTGGCCTACCCGATCGCGAAGATCTACAAGGCCCACTACACGCTGATGAACATCGAGGTCGAGCAGGAGACGCTCGACGAGCTGACCAGCGCGTTCAAGTTCAACGACGCGGTCGTGCGTCACATGGTCATCGCCCGCGACAGCGCGGTCACCGAAGCCTCGCATCTGGTCAAGAAGGACGAGTCGCGCACCGAGACACGCACCGAGGGCGACGCGAAGCCCGCGGACGACAAGCCCGCCGAGCGCGCGGCCCGGCCCGCGGAAGCGAGCTGACCTTCGCCACCGCCTCCTATCGCGAACCCCTTTCGAGGAAACGACCATGTCCCGCTACTTCCGACGACGCAAGTACTGCCGCTTCACCGCCGAAGGCATCACCGATATCGACTACAAGGACCTCGAGCTGCTCAAGGGCTTCGTGACCGAAACCGGCAAGATCGTGCCGAGCCGGATCACCGGCACGAAGGCGCGCTACCAGCGCCAGCTCGCCACGCAGATCAAGCGCGCCCGCTACATCGCGCTGCTGCCCTACACCGACCACCACTGATCGCGACGGCGCGCCGCCCCACGCGGCACGTCTCCGTTCAGCCACCATGCTCGGTATAGCGCGTCTCGCCGATCGGGGCCCGATGTCTGCCGCCGCCATGGCGGTGGCCCTGCTGGCCGCCGCCATCCTGTTGCCGGCCGTGCTGCCGGTAGCGAGTCTCGCCTCGTTGCCACTGGTGATCGGCAGTGCTGCGGTCGTCGCCTTCGTCATCCTCAAGCGCGGCGAGGCGGCGGCATTGCACGCGGCAGGCTTGTGCCTCGTCATTCTCGTCGTGCTGTCGCTGGTGCTGGCCGGTACCGCCACGCAGATTCCGCTGGTTGCCCTGGTGCTGTGGTTGCCGGCGATCGTGGCGGCGGTCGTGCTGCGGCGACTGGTGAGTCTCGATCTCGCCGTGCTGGCCGTCGTTGCGGCCGGGCTACTGACCGCGGTCGGGGTGCATCTGTTCACCGGCAGCGATCCCGGTTTCTGGCGGGAGGCGGTCATGCTGCAGCTCGGCGATCCATCGCGAACCGGATTGACCGCACCGCAATTCGACGCGCTGGTCACGATGCTGGCCTCCCGAATGACCGGAGCGACCGGTGTGTCGGTCATGCTCGTTGCTTTGTGCGCGCTGTTTCTCGCCCGTCACTGGCAGGCGAGCCTGATGCGGCCCGGCGGGTTTCGCGAGGAGTTTCACGACCTCTCGCTGGGCAAGGGGCCGGCCGTCGCCTGTCTCGCGTTGATCGCGGTATCGGTGCTGATCGACGGCGTGCTCTGGGACGCGTTCGCCTTCGTCGCGGTCGTCGCCTTCTTCGTGCAGGGGGTGGCGGTCGCACATGCCCTGGTCGCGCGCCGCGGTATGGCGAAGGGTTGGCTCGTCGGTCTGTACGCGATGTTTCTTCTTCCACACACGATTCTTCTGCTCGCCGCCCTCGGTCTCGCCGACAACCTCTTTCCACTGCGCCCGCCGACCACCCCTTCGGGCGACAAGCCCGTCTGACGCGCGCCGCGGCGTTCTGCCTTCCGGCGCCGTCCGCGCCCTACCAAGAACCTTTCGGAGAACTTCCTTATGCAGGTCATCCTTCTCGAGAAGATCGACAACGTCGGCGTCCTCGGCGATCTCGTCGACGTCAAGGCAGGTTTCGCCCGCAACTTCCTGCTGCCGCAGGGCAAGGCCGAAGTGGCCACCCCGACCAACATCGAGGCGTTCGAACAGCGTCGCTCGGAACTCGAGGCGCAGGAGCGCGAGTCGCTCGCGAGCGCCAAGGCGCGCGCCGGCAAGCTGGAGGGCAAGACGATCACGGTCACCTCGCGTGCCGGCGCCGAGGGCAAGCTGTTCGGCTCGGTCGGTACCGACGAGATCCGCATCGCGGCCGAGTCCGCCGGGCACGAGATCGAGAAGAAGGAGGTGCGCCTGCCAGAGGGTCCGCTCCGCAGCGTGGGCGAGCACCCGGTAACGCTGCACCTGCACACCGACGTGGACGTGGAGATCCTGGTCGAGGTCGTCGGCGAGGAAGTCTGACCGCGTCCGATCGGCGGGCCGCGTCCGTCGGTGCCGCCCGCCCTTCGTCTTCCGCCCCTCGCGAGACCCCTCCTGCCAGCGCGTAGCCCTCGATGGAATATCCGCCGGACGACTATGGACCGCCACCCCCGGACATCGGAGGCGTGCAGCATCTGGCGCGACAGCTCGGGGCGGCGCGCATGCCGCCGCATTCGCTGGAGGCCGAACAGGCGGTGCTCGGCGGCCTGCTGGTCGGGTCCACCGAAGGGTTCGACCGCATCTCGGACACCGTCACCGAAGGCGATTTCTACGAGTACCACCACCGCCTGATCTTTCGCGCCATCGCCTCGATCGTGACCGGCAACGACAACTGCGACGTGGTCACGGTCGTCAGCTGGCTGGACGAGAACGGCCTGGTCGAGGATGCCCACGGCGTCGCCTACATCGGCGCCTTGCCGGAAGTCACGCCCAGCGCGGCCAACATCAAGGCCTACGCCAGCATCGTGCGCGAGCGCTCGGTCATGCGTCAGCTAATCAAGGTCGCCACCGAGATCGCCGACAGTGCGTTCGCGTCGGAGGGGCGCAGCAGCAAGGACCTGCTCGACGAGGCGGAGACCAAGGTGTTCGCCATCGCCGACCAGACCGCGTCCGGCGCAGGCGGATTCAAGGACATAAAGTCCGTGCTTGCCGGCGCCATCGAGCGCATCAACACCCTGTTCGAGTCGGACGCGTCCATCACCGGGCTGGCGACCGGCTTCGACGATCTCGACGAGAAGACCAGCGGGCTGCAGGACTCCGACCTGATCATCATCGCGGGGCGCCCGTCGATGGGAAAGACCACGTTCGCGATGAACATCGCCGAACATGTCGCGCTGACCGCGCCGTCGCCGGTGGCCGTGTTCTCGATGGAGATGCCGGCGGAGCAGCTCGGCATGCGGCTGATTTCCTCGCTCGGTCGGGTGGAGCTCCAGAAGCTCCGGACCGGACGCCTGGCCGAGCAGGACTGGCCGCGCATCGCCTCGGCGATCACGCTCCTGAATCAGAAGCAAAGCATCTACATCGACGACACGCCCGCGCTCTCGCCGACCGATCTTCGCGCGCGTGCCCGCCGCCTCGCCCGCGAGCACGGTCTGTCCCTGATCGTGATCGACTACATGCAGCTGATGAAGGGCTCGAGCCAGGGAGAGAATCGGGCGACCGAGATCTCCGAGATATCCCGTTCCCTGAAGGCCCTCGCCAAGGAGCTGGAGATCCCCATCATCGCGCTGTCGCAGCTCAATCGCGCACTCGAGCAGCGGCCGGACAAGCGACCTGTCATGTCGGACCTGAGGGAATCGGGTGCGATCGAGCAGGACGCCGACGTCATCATGTTCATCTACCGGGACGAGGTCTACAACCCGGACGAGGAGGCGAGCAAGGGGAAGGCGGAGATCCTGATCCGGAAGCAGCGGAACGGACCGATCGGCAGCTGCATGCTGACCTTTCTCGGCATGTACACACGCTTCGAGAACTACTCGCCCGAGATCATGGGGGGTGAATTCTCCTGATGTCCGATCGCGGGGCAGGCGGTGCGAGCGCGACATCGTTGCCACGTGCCGCTGCCGTCGTCGATCGCGCCTCGCCGCGCGGCGTCCGCATCCTGGTGGACCTCGCCGCCATCCGGGCGAATCTCGTCGAGGCTCGGCGGCTCTCGGCGGGCGGGAAGGTGTTCGCGGTCGTCAAGGCCGACGCCTACGGGCACGGCGCCATCGCCGTTGCGCGGGCCTTGAGCCGGGAGGACATGCCGCCGGAGACGCGGGCCGACGGGTTCGCGGTGGTCTCGACCGGCGAGGCGATCGCCCTGCGGGAAAGCGGTGTTCGCGCGCCGATCCTCGTCCTGCAGGGACCGGTCGATGCAAGCGACGCCACGCTGTGCGCGGACGCCGACCTGTGGCCTGTCATCCACGACCCTGCGCAACTGGACTGGTACCGCGCCCATGCGCGTCGGGGCGAGCTGTCGGCGTGGCTCAAGGTCGACACCGGCATGGGACGCCTGGGCGTTCGGCCCGAGGTGGCCGAGCGTCTGCTGCGTGAGCCGGACGGCATTCGCTGGCACGGCGTGCTCAGCCACCTGGCCTGTGGCGACGAGCCGGGCAGCACGCACGCGCGCGCGCAGATCGACACCTTCGGCGCTCTCGACCTGCCGCCCGGGCTTGCGCTGAGCCTGGCCAATTCGGCGGCGGTCATCGCCTGGCCGGATGCCCGTCACGACTGGGCCCGGCCCGGCCTCATGCTCTACGGCTGCGACCCGCGCGTGCCGGGCCCGACGAGTGAGCCGAGTATCACGCTGGCAGCGGCGATGCAGGTGACGACGACGCTTCTTTCGGTCAAGACCATGGAGGCGGGAGCGGGCGTCGGCTATGCGCAGGCGTGGCAGTGCCCGGAGCAGATGCCGATCGGTCTGGCTCGGATCGGCTACGCCGACGGTCTGCCTCGTGTGCTGGACGACCGCGCACGCGTGTCGGTGGGCGGGGTTGCCTGTCCGGTCGTCGGTCGGGTGTCCATGGACTCGATCGCGGTGGATCTGCGCGCCGTGCCGACGGCGCGCACCGGGGACGAGGTCGAGATCTGGGGCGGGCATCTCGGGGTGGACGCGCTGGCAGCCTCGGCCGGCACCATCGCCTATGAGCTCTTGAGCGGCATCCGCGGGCGCCGGGCGACGGTCGACGTCGCCGCGAGCGGCTGACACGGGACGGCGTACGCTATCGCCGTCCGGTGTCGGCCAAGGCGTCGCAGAGTGCGTTCCTCGAGGTGTTCCTCGGGGTGTCCCTACCTACGGGCGGCAAAGACTGCGTCGATGAGGTCCGGAGGGCGGAGTGGCCGGGACCGGACAGGTCGTGCGCGAGATCACGCGGCCGGTGGGCGCCTGATCACAATACATCCCTCTCGACGAGAATTCGGTTCGAATCTACCGAATGTCGCAGCAGCAACGGCCGCCACTGCCGCGAACGGTTATCATGCGCCGCGTCACGAATCAGCCGGCAGCGCCAATCGACGGTCAGCGCTCGAGATACTGAAGCTTGTCGGGCTTGTCTTCCCATTCCTTCGCGTCGTCCGGTCCGTCCTTCTGGACGGTGATCACCGGCCAGATCGCGGACAGTTCGGCATTGAGTGCCAGGTAGGGTTCGTCCTCGGGCTTCATGTCTTCCTCGGCGACGATCGCGTTGATCGGGCACTCGGGCTCGCACAGCGAGCAGTCGATGCATTCCTCGGGGTCGATGACCAGGAAGTTGGGCCCTTCGTGAAAACAGTCGACCGGGCAGACCTCGACACAGTCCGTGTACTTGCAGCGGATGCAGTTCTCGGTAACGACGAACGTCATGGCACAGAATCTCGAAATCGGTGTGATTTTCCGATGCTAGCAGATAACGATCGAGGCACTGACCGGACCCGGACACGGGAGGTCCGCTGCCTCTCCGAGAAGACGGGGGATTCGACCCTCGCGAGACATGCATGACCACGAAGGAGCAGGACATGAAGCGGATCAAGAAGGCGGTATTCCCGGTTGCGGGAATGGGTACGCGGTTCCTGCCGGCCACGAAGGCGAACCCGAAGGAGATGTTGCCGGTCGTCGACAAGCCGCTGATCCAGTACGCCGCGGAAGAGGCGGTCGCCGCCGGTGTGGACACGCTCATCTTCGTCACCGGCCGGGCCAAGCGTTCGATCGAGGATCATTTCGACACCGCCTATGAACTCGAGAGCGAGCTCGAGGCGAAGAACAAGCAGAAGATGCTGCAAGTGGTGCGCGACATCCTTCCCGACCACGTGAAGTGCGTCTTCATCCGTCAGTCCCAGGCGCTGGGGCTCGGCCACGCGGTGCTCTGCGCTCGCCCGGTGGTCAACGACGAGCCGTTCGCCGTCATTCTCGCCGACGACCTGATCAACTTCACCGACCAGCCCGTGCTGAGTCAGATGGTCGATCTGTTCGGCTACCAGCAGTGCTCCATCCTCGGGACGGAAGCGGTGCCCCGGGACACGGTCAGTTCTTACGGCATCGTCGACGGGCGCGAGATATCCAAGGGCCTGATGGAAGTATCCGGCATCGTCGAGAAGCCCAAAGTCGAGGATGCGCCGAGCAACGTCGCCGTCGTCGGCCGCTACATCTTGACTCCCCGCATCTTCGACCTGCTGGAAAACACTCAGCGCGGCGCGGGCAACGAGATCCAGCTGACCGACGCGATCGCCGCGCTGCTGCAGGAGCAGCGCGTGCTGTCCTACAACTTCCGCGGGCGTCGATTCGACTGCGGCAGCAAGATCGGCTACCTCAAGGCGCAGGTCGAGTTCGCGATGGAGCACAGCGAGTTGGGCACCGAGTTCCGAGAGTTCCTGAACGAGCTCGGCCAGCGCGAAGGCACCGGCAACGTGGTCGCCATGAACGACAAGAAGAAGGCCGTCAAGTAGCTCTGACAGTCTGCGGCGGCGGGTCCGCAGGCGAGCCGCTCGATCGTGCGATGATGACGTTCCTTCATGAACGTCGTTCCATCGCATGGGCAGAAGCATCGATCGGACGACCTTCACGGACGAGGATCGTCGCCGGTATCGGGAGCGACTGGATGCGAGTCTCGACGTGCTCGGCATCCTGCTGGACAGGCCGGGATTCGGTCACGGGGAGGCGTCCATCGGCGCCGAGCTCGAGCTCTGCATCGTCGATGGCCTCGGCCGCGCGAAGCCTGTCGCGGACGCGCTGCGGCGTTCGATCGGCGACGAACGCCTGACCCTCGAGATCAACCGCTACGACATCGAGGCGAACCTCACGCCCGGTCCGATCTCCGGGCGGCCGTTCGGACGGCTCGAGAACGAAATGGTCCAGATGCTCGCGCTCCTGAACGAGGGTGCGGCCGAGCATGGCGCGCGGGTCGTGCCGGTCGGCATACTGCCGACGCTTCGACCCCGCGACCTGGTCGCGGAGATGATCACGCCCGACGCGCGCTACGAGACCTTGACCCGCGAGCTTCGTGAACGGCGCGGCGAGAAGTTTCATATCCGTCTCGACGGTCGCGAGTCCCTGTCGGCCAAGACCGACAGCGTGGCGCCCGAAGGTGCCTGCACCTCGCTGCAGATCCACTACCGCGCGCACCCCGACCGGTTCGTGGACCTCTTCAATGCGGTGCAGGCGATCACGCCGCTGCTCGTCGGTTTCTCGGCGAACTCGCCGTTCCTGCTCGGGCGCGAACTCTGGCACGAGACGCGGATCGGTCTGTTCCGGCAGTCGATCGACGGTCGCGATCGCGAGGGGCGCGCGTTGCGTCTGCCGGCGCGGGTTCACCTCGGCCACGGCTGGCTTCGGCGCAGCGCGCACGAGGCCTTCGCGGAGACGGTGCGTCTGTACGAACCCCTGCTGCCCATCGTCGAGGAGGAGTGTCCGCACACCGCGCTCGGTTCGGGCGAGGGCCTGCCGTCGCTGGCGGAGCTCGCGCTCCAGATGGGGACCGTCTGGCCGTGGAACCGGGTGATCTACGACCCGATCGAGGGCGGCCATGTGCGGGTCGAATTGCGGGCGTTGCCGGCCGGACCGAGCGCGGTCGACATGTGCGCGAATGCGGCGCTCGCGATCGGACTCGCCGAAGGGCTGCTCGATCAGACCGAAGCGCTCGTCACTGCGCTTCCGCACGCCTTGCTCGTGCAGAACCTCGAGGCCGCGGCGCGCGACGGCATGGAGGCGCGGCTGCTGTGGCCGGCCGCCGGCACGCGACGCCTCGAGGAACGCGCGCTCGTCGATATCCTCGACGAGCTGTTGCCGACCGCCGAGACGGGACTCGATGCGGCGGGGGTCGAGTCGGAAGAGCGCGCGCGTTGCCTGGGCAACGTGGCGCGACGCCTCGAGACACGCTCGAGCGGGGCGGGGTGGCAGATCGACAGCGTGCGGGAGCTGCAGCGTGGCGGCCTGCGGCGTCAGCGTGCCTTGCGCACGATGTTCGAGCGGTACGCGGAGCAGTCGCTCGCCAATCGCACCGTGGCCGACTGGCCGGCGCCCTGAGCGGGTTCGACAGGCCGGAACGCCCGGCGATCGAGGCCGGCCGGCGCCTGTCCGGCTTCCGGAGGGGCCCGGGCGGCGTGGGTCAGAGCTCCACGAGGCGGTTGGACAACTCGTCGGGTTTGCCGCTGTCGTGCGGGAAGTGCGTCCAGAGCACCTCGCGACAGTGCTCGATGGTGCGTTCGAACCCCGTGAACACCTCTCCGCGGCGGACGTGGGCGATGAAGTCGGCGACCTGCGCCTCCCACTCGGCATCGTCCACCACGGCCGCGATGCCGTCGTCCACGAGGATCTCGACGTAGTGCTCGGCCAGCGAGACGAAGATCAGGACGCCGGTTCGATCGGCGGTCAGATGCAGCTTCTGCAGAAAGAACTGTTCGCGGGCATGTCGCGCCGCCCGACCGCGCTTGACGGATCTCGGCACCAGCCACAGCCGGCAGCGCGGAATCTGGAACAGCACGACGAGCCCGAGGAAGACCAGGACCTGCGTCGCGTAGAGCGAGGCGAAAGCGGGCATCTCGTTGCCGGGCCATCGCCAGCCGCCGCTCTCGAGGCGATGCCAGAGATGGGCAAACCCCGGGACGGTCAGCGCGATGAGCGCGGCCCACAAGGTCGGGATGTAGCGGTAGCCGTCGCTCATCCGCGCGACGACGGTCACGATCTCGCCGCGCGTGCCGGACTCCGCGTGGCGGATCGCCTCGCCGATGCGGGTCTTCTCGTCCTCGCTGAGAAAGCTCATGTCGTCACCAGCTCCCGGATGCGCCGCCGCCGCCGAAGCTGCCACCGCCGCCGCCGAAGCCACCGCCGCCGAAGCCACCGCCCCCTAAGCCACCGCCTCCGAAGCCACCGCCGCCGACGATGATGCCGCCCCGGCGGCGACGCGAGCGCCTGCCGCCGCCCGGTCCGCCGCCGGCGCCGCCATTGAACCAGACGTAGGCGAACACGCCGACGGCGACCAGCAGGCCGATCAGTACGCGCCCGGTCAGCACGGCGGCGAACAGCCCGGCGAAGCCCGCGGGGAACGCACCGTTGGCGAGCCGCCCGCTACCGAGTCGGCGCAACAGGTTCGGCACCAGGATCAACGCGATGAAGACCAGCGGGAAGATCGCGCCGATGTCGTCGGCCGGTCGATCCCGTTCGGCCGGGCGGTCGTCGGCAGGGGCCACGTACTCACCCCGGATCACGGCGAGGATCGACTGCACACCGGCGTCGATGCCGCCCGGGAAATCGCCGTCACGGAACGCGGGCAGGATGTCGCGTCGGATGATGCGCGACGACAGCGCATCCGTCAGTGCGCCCTCGAGCCCGTAGCCGACTTCGATGCGCACGTCCCGCTCGTTCGGGGCGACCAGCAGCACGACGCCGTCGTCGTTCTCCGCACGGCCGACGCCCCAGGCCCGCCCGAGTCGGTTCGCGTAGTCGGCGATGTCGCGGCCATCGAGCGACGTTACCGTGGCGACCACCACCTGGTGGCCGGTCGCCGACTCGTGCTCGGCGAGCCGCGCGTCGAGTGCGTTCTCCTGAGCGACATCCAGCAGTGCGGCGGCGTCGACCACGCGACCCGTAAGCGCTGGAAGGTCGGGTGAGGATTCTGCAGCGCTCTGCGCCCGTGCCGCCGCCGGGGTGACGGACGAGACGAGAACGAGAACGGCGAGGACGACGGCGCGCTGCCACGTCGGCAACGGCGGCAGCCTTGGCGGGACGCGCGCCACCACGGGACGAGAGGCGCGGCTCAGTTGCCGAACTCGACCGTCGGATTGGCCGTCTCGGCCTCGGTGACGGAGAAGTTCTCCTTCGGCTTCATCTCCGAGTACATGAACCGACGCCACCAGCGCCCGGGCACCGTGCGGAGCTCGGTGTTGTAGCGCTGCACGGCCTGGATGTAGTCGCGGCGAGCGACGCCGATGCGGTTCTCCGTGCCTTCGAGCTGGGACTGGAGAGTGAGGAAGTTCTCGTTCGACTTCAGCTCGGGGTAGGCCTCGACGACCACCATTAGGCGCTGCAAGGCGGCCGTGAGAGCGCCCTGGTTCTGCTGAAACTGCGCGAAGGCGGTGGGATCGGTCAGCATCTCTGGCGAGACGTTCATCTGCGAGACCCGGGTGCGCGCCTCGGTCACCTCGGTCAGCACGTCCTTCTCCTGATCGGCGACGCCCTGGACGGTGTTGACGAGATTGGGGATCAGGTCGGTGCGGCGCTTGTACTGGTTCTGAACCTCGCTCCAGCGCGCGTTGACCGCCTCGTCGAACGTGGGAATGTTGTTGATGCCACAGCCGCCCAGCAGCAAGGCCGCGAGCGTCAGGACCGCGAGGCCGCCTGGCGACGGGGCTTTCGTCGTTACAGCGTTCACGACACAGACACTCATGCTCGTCTCCCGTTCACGATCCGGGCGAGCATAGCAGTAAGATCCGCGCATGCTGACACTCAACGAAGTCGCCTGCCGCCGCGACGGCACGCTGCTGTTCGAACGCGCGAGCATGGTCGTGCACGCGGGCAACAAGGTCGGACTCACCGGGGCCAACGGCACCGGCAAGTCCAGCCTGTTCGCGATGATCCGCGGCGAGCTCGATCCCGATCACGGCGAGATCCTGCTGCCGCGCGGCACGGGCATCACGCACGTCGCACAGGAGACGCCGGGCACCTCGAGAAGCGCACTCGATCACGTCATCGACGGCGACGAGCGCGTGCGAGCGCTCGAGCGCGAAATGGCACTCTGCGGCGACGACGACGGTGTGCGTCACGCGACGCTGCTCGGCGAATACGACGAGGCCGGCGGCTGGTCGGTGGCCGCTCGTGCCGGCTCGTTGCTGAACGGGCTGGGGTTCGCCGAGTCCGTGCACGAGGATACGGTGTCGAGCTTCTCCGGCGGGTGGCGCATGCGGCTGAATCTCGCTCAGGCCCTGCTCAGCCCGAACGCGTTGCTGCTGCTCGACGAACCCACCAACCACCTCGATCTGGACGCCGTGCTCTGGCTCGAGGACTGGCTGAAGAAGCGCGAGGGAACACTCGTGCTGATCTCCCACGACCGCGAGTTCCTCGATGCGGTCACCACGCACACGATGCATGTCGAGCGCGGCGAGGTGACGCTCACCACGGGCGGGTACAGCGCCTTCGAACGTCAGCGCGCCGCGAAGCTCGCGAGCCAGCAGGCAGCGCACGTCAAGACCGAGGCACGGCGCAAGGAACTGCAGGCCTTCGTCGATCGCTTCCGTGCGCAGGCCACCAAGGCTCGCCAGGCGCAAAGCCGCCTGAAGATGCTCGAACGGCTCGGCGAGAGCGAGGCGGTTCGTCCCGACATGGCGTTCAGCTTCTCCTTCCATCGGCCCGTGGCCATGCCGAGCCCCCTGGTCACGCTCGAGCACGCCGACATCGGCTACGGCGGACGGCCCGTGCTGGAGAACATCCGCTTCGCGCTGCAGGCCGGCGATCGCGTCGGGCTGCTGGGCGCGAACGGGGCCGGCAAGTCCACGCTGGTCAAGGCGCTCGTGGGCGAGCTCGAGCCGGAGAAGGGCAGCCGCACGCCGGCGAGAAAGCTGTCGATCGGCTACTTCGCCCAGCATCAGGTAGATCGCCTGCGCAGTGACCGCACGCCGCTCGAAGCCTTGCTCGACGAGGATCCTTCGCTGACCGAGGGGCAGGCGCGGAGCGTGCTGGGCCGCTTCGGCTTCGAGGGAGAACGCGCGCTGCAGAAGGCGGAGACCCTGTCCGGCGGCGAGCGAGCGCGGCTCGCCCTGGCGCTGATCGTCCACCTGCGACCGAACCTGCTCCTGCTCGACGAGCCGACCAATCACCTCGACATCGACATGCGCCAGGCGATCGCCGATGCACTGCAGACCTTCGAGGGCGCATTGCTCGTGATCTCGCACGACCGGATCATGCTGCGAGCCGTCGTCGACAGCCTCTGGCTCGTGGCCGACCGCGGGGTACGTCCGTTCGATGACGACCTCGACGGCTACGCGAGGTGGCTCGCCACGCGACGAGCCGACTCCGGCGACGGTGCGGGTGGGGGTCGTGACAGGCCGGCGTCACGTGACGTGGCGCCCGCCGCGAAGACCGAGGCCCCGGTCGCCCCGGTCGCGGCGCCTGACGGCAAGGGACGTGGCGTCGAGCGGGAGGCGCAGAAGCGCGAGGAGGCGGCCCGTCGGGCGCGGCTGGCGCCCCTGCGCAAGGAGATCACCAGGGCGGAACGCGGGCTCGCCACCGCGACCGAACAACTCGGCAAGGTGCGCGAACGGCTCGCCGCACCGGGAATGTATGATGCATGCGCCAAGGACACGCTCGCCGGGCTCCTCGAGGAAGAGGGGGTCGCGCGAAGCGCCGTAGCGTCTCTCGAAGAGTCCTTGCTCGCCGCGATGGAACGTCTCGAGCAGGCGGAAACCAGCACCGGAGATACCCCTTGATCACGCACGCCTTCCGCACCCCGTTCGCGTTCGCCCGACGCGCCGCCGCGTCGAGTCTGCTGATCGCATCGCTCGGGATCGGCGTGACGATGGCGCCCTCGGCGCAGGCCGGACCCTTCGACACGCTCGACCGACTCGACCAGGACGGATTCCTGTCGCTGGCCGAGAACCTGTCGGCCGCCACGCACTACAAGGCGGTCTCGCCCGCCGAGCCGCTCGGTGTGCTCGGCTTCGACGTCGGCGTCGAAGTGTCCTCGACGGAGATCGACGAAGATCTGTTCGATCTCGCGAGCGACGGAGATTTCGGCACACCGTCCTTGCTGCTGCCGCGCGTGCACGTGCACAAGGGGCTGCCGTTCGGCATCGACATCGGCGCCTCGCTCGGAGCCATCCCCGACGCCGATCTGTCGCTGATCGGTGCGGAGCTTCGCATCGCGCTGGTCGAAGGCGGGGTCGCGACCCCGGCGATCGCGCTGCGCGGCAGCTACAGCCGGGCGCAGGGTTCGTCGACGCTCGACGTGCAGAACGGGGCTCTCGAACTCACGATCTCCAAGGGCTTCGTGATGTTCACTCCGTACGCCGGCATCGGCCTCGTGCACGGGATCGTCAAGCCGCTGAACGAGGAAGCAGGTCTCGCGGAGGAGGGGTTCGACCAGGAAAAGTTCTACGCGGGGGTGAACGTGAACCTGGTCGCCGTCAACCTCACCGCCGAAGCGGACCGGACCGGTGACCACACCTCGTTCTCCGCCAAGGTGGGCATGCGCTTCTGATGCGCCACGACGCGAGCGGGTCGCCGACCGAGGCCGGCCCGACCGAGACCGGACGTGGCATCGAGGGCGTAGGCGACTCGGCCGATCCAGGCGCGGCGGGCGAGGGCGGCGTCGAACCACGCGGAACCGGCCCGTTGGCGGTGGCGGCGAGTGTCGGCGCAGCCTTGCTCGGCGTGCAGTCGAGCAAGAACCGCGAGCGCGATTTCACTCACGGCAAGCCGATCCACTTCGTCATCGGCGGGTTGATCGGCACCTTGCTGTTCCTGCTCGCGATCTGGCTGCTGGTGCAGTACGTGATCATCACAAGCTGATCTCGCGGCCGGCGTCGGCCCCGAACCGTTCCGGTGCGGTCACGTCGCTCGGTGCGGGGCGCATGGGCCGACACGGTCCGGTGTCGGTTCAGGGAATCGACTACAGGCCTCGACTACAGGCCCTGACTACGGGTTTTCGACTACAGGCCCCGACTACAGGCCCCGACTACAGGGCCTCGACTACAGGGCCGAGATCCGCGTCGTCTGCTCGCGCAGCTTGATCAACGCCGCTTCGGCGTCGGCGAGCTTGCACCGTTCGACGTCCACCACCGCCGCCGGTGCCTTGGCGACGAAGCCCGCGTTGCCGAGCTTGCCCGACAGCCGCTTCGTCTCCTTTTCCAGCCGGTCGGTCTCCCTGGCCAGACGCGCCAGCTCGGCATCCTTGTCGATGAGGCCGGCCATCGGGATCATCAGCTGCATGTCCCCGACCAGGGCCACGGCGGACTCGTCGCGCGGTGCGTCGTCGGCGAGCACGGTGATCGTGTCGAGGCGGGCGAGGGACACGAGCAGCGTCTCGTGGGTGCGCAGCAACGCGCGCTCGCGCTCGTCGGCCCCCGCGACCTGCAGCGGAAGCCGCTTCCCCGGGTTGATGTCCATCTCGGAGCGAATGCGCCGGACGCCCATGACGCTGCGCTTGACCCAGTCGATCTCGACGAGCGCTCCCTCGTCGATGAGCGATGAGTCGGCCACCGGCCACGGCTGCAGCGAGATCGTCGGACCGAACTTTCCGGCACGGGGGGCGACCTGCTGCCAGAGCTCCTCGGTGATGAACGGCATGATCGGGTGAGCGAGCCGGAGCGTGGCCTCGAGCACGCGCAGCAGGGTGTGGCCGGTGGCCAGCCGTGCGGTCTCGTCGTTCCCGTTCATGACGGGCTTGGTCATCTCGAGGTACCAGTCGCAGTATTCGTTCCACACGAATTCGTAGATCGCGCTCGAGGCCAGGTCGAAGCGGTAGGCCGCGAAGTGCTCGGCAACCATCGCCTCGGTCTGCTGCAGGCGCGAGACGATCCAGCGGTCGACGGGGTCGTCTTCGGCCGAGTGGCCCGCGTTGCCTGTCGCGGGCCCTTCACCGAGGCCCTCGGTGTTCATCAGGACGAAGCGGGTCGCGTTGTAGAGCTTGTTGCAGAAGTTCCGGTACCCCTCGACGCGCTTCAGATCGAAGCGGATGTCGCGACCGTTGGAGGCGAGGGAGGCGAACGTGAAGCGGAGAGCGTCGGTGCCGTAGCCCGCGATTCCGCTCGGAAATTCCTTCCGCGTCTGTTGCTCGATCGCGTCGGCGAGATGCGGCTGCATCATGTTGGTCGTGCGTTTCTCGACCAGAGCCTCGAGTCCGATGCCGTCGATGATGTCGAGCGGGTCGAGCACGTTGCCCTTGGACTTGGACATCTTCTGGCCGTTCGCGTCCCGCACCAGGCCGTGCATGTAGACGTCGCGAAACGGTACGTCGCCGTCCATGAAATGCAGCCCGAACATGACCATGCGGGCGACCCAGAAGAAGATGATGTCGAAGCCCGTGACCAGCGTGCTGGTCGGGTAGAAGGTCGCGAGCGCGTCGGTCCTGTCCGGCCAGCCGAGCGTGGAGAACGGCCACAGGGCAGACGAGTACCAGGTGTCCAGCACGTCCTCGTCCTGACGGAGCACGACATCGTCGGCCACCCCGTTGCGCCGGCGCGCATCGGCCTCGTCGAGCCCGACGACGATGTTGCCTGCCTCGTCGTACCAGGCCGGGATGCGGTGGCCCCACCACAGCTGACGGCTGATGCACCAGTCCTGGATGTTGTCGAGCCACTGGGTATAGGTGCGCGCCCAGGTGTCCGGCACGAAGCGCACGCGCCCGTTCGCCACGACGTCGAGCGCCGGCTTGACGATCGCCGCATGCCCCCCCGGACGGCCGTCCGGCTGCGTCTCGCGCGTGAGGTCCACGTACCATTGATCGGTCAGGTAGGGCTCGACCACCGCGTTGCTGCGATCTCCGCGCGGCACCATCAGCTTGTGCGGCTTCGTCTCGGCGAGCAGGCCGAGCGCGTCCATGTCAGCGATGACGCGGCGCCGCGCCTCGTCGCGGTCGAGCCCGCGATACGGCTCGGGCACGGCGTCGTTCATCGCCGCGTCGTCGGTCAGCACGTTGATGACGGGCAGGTCATGCCGCTGGCCGAGCGCGTTGTCGTTGAAGTCGTGCGCCGGGGTGATCTTCACGCAGCCGGTGCCGAACTCGGGGTCGACATAGTCATCCGCGACGATCGGGATCTCGCGACCGACCAGGGGCAGCGTCAGCGTGAGACCGACGAGATGAGCGAAGCGCGGATCGTCCGGGTCGACCGCGACCGCGGTATCGCCGAACATCGTCTCGGGGCGGGTCGTGGCGACCACCACCGAATCGGTCGGGCCGTTCGGGCCCTCGACCGGTCCGTTCGCCAGCGGGTAGCGGAAGTGCCAGAGCCAGCCGTTCTCCTCCTCGCTGAGCACCTCGATGTCGCTCAGCGCCGTGTGCAGCACCGGGTCCCAGTTCACGAGACGCTTGCCACGATAGATCAGGCCTTCCTCGTGCAGCCTGACGAAGGTCTCGCGGACCGCGGCCGACATGCCCTCGTCCATCGTGAAGCGCTCGCGCTCCCAGTCGGGGGAGTTGCCGAGCCTTCGGAGCTGGCGCGTGATGGTGCCACCGGACTCCTCCTTCCAGTCCCACACCCGCCCGACGAAGGCCTCCCTCCCGAGGTCGTGACGCGTCAGGTTCTCGCGCTGTAGCTGGCGTTCGACGACCATCTGCGTGGCGATGCCCGCATGGTCGCAGCCCGGTTGCCAGAGCGTCCGGTCGCCCTGCATGCGGTGCTGACGGATCAGCGCGTCCATGATCGTTTCCTGGAACGCGTGACCCATGTGCAGCGTGCCGGTCACGTTCGGCGGGGGGATCATGATGCAGTAGGGGTCGCCGTCGCCCCGCGGCGCGAACCAGCCGCTGCTCTCCCAGGTCTCGTACCAGCGGCTTTCGATACCCTTCGGGTCGTAGGTCTTTTCCATGCACGGCAGTGTACCGACTGGCGCGGGGGGCGCGGGTTCCCGCCGCCTCGGCTACCCGCCGTTCGCTCGCTTCAGAGCCGATGATGGCCCAGCGGGTAGCCGCGCCGCTGGTAGAAGCGATAGCGCTCGCGGCCGGCGTCGCGCACCGCCGGATCCTGGTCGACGACTTCGAGCGTCCGCTCGAGCCGGCTGAAGAAGGCCGGCACCTCGAGAGCGAGATTGATCAACACCTGTCTGTCCGGTCCTGGCTCACCGGCCGACAGGTGCACCGGGTCCGCGCTCTGGGTGCTCGTCATCTCGTCTGCCGACACGAGGCGGTGCGGCACGAAGGCGGTCGGGCGAAAGGTCCAGAGCACGTCGTCGAGGCGAGCGAGCAAGGACGGCTCGTCCGCGTGCACGAAGACGGTCTGCCCGCGCTCCTGCGCCTTCTCTGCCAGACGGCAGACGAAGGCGAGCCGGGCGTCGATCTCCGTGCCCGGAAGCACGTAGAAATCCACGCGCGTCATCGCTCGGTCCGCCCGATCTCGATCGAGGCGTCGAGCGGTGTGCCTGACGCCGACACGCGTCTGCAGGTTGCCGCGGTGGCACGATTGTCGGTGACGCTGACCATCGTCGCTGTCGAATCGGAAGAGGTTGCGTCCGAGTGTAGAGCGTCTCGGGCGGCGTGCAGCGAGGCGGCGGATGGTAGATTGTCGCCTCTTCGCCACCGAGCGACCCCGCCGCCGTGCGCATACTCGATCGCTATCTCGTCCGGGAGATGCTCGTCACCTGGGCGGCGGTGCTGGTGGTCCTGCTCGTCATCATGGTCGGCAACGTCCTCGCTCGCAGCCTGTCGCGGGTCACCGACGGCGCGGTCGCGGCGGACATGCTGTTGCTGCTGGTCGCGGTCAAGTCCGTGAGCCTGCTGGTGACGCTGATCCCCCTGGCGCTGTATCTCGGCATCCTGCTCGCGCAGGGGCGCTTCTACCGAGACAACGAGATGGCCGTCATGCAGGCCTGCGGCGTCGGCTGGCTGGACATCCTCCGCCCCACGGCTCTGGTGGGTCTGGTCGGCGTCGTGTCGATCGGCATCCTGACCGTGTTCGCCTCGCCCTGGTCGGCTCGCTACGAGCAGGTGCTGCAGCAGCAGTTGCGCGAGCAGTCGGCGCTCGCGTTGCTGACGCCGGGTCGTTTCGTCTCGTCGAGCGACGGCGGAGTCGTGCTGTTCGTGCGTGAGGGCAGTCCCGATCGCACGCAGTTCAACGACGTGTTCATGTACCGCGCGGGCGAGGATCGGCCGCCGTCGGTCGATTCGGCGCGCTTCGCGACCTACCAGCGCGACGAGGACAGCGGCAACGAGTACCTGGTGCTGAGCGAGGGTCAGACCAGCGTGGGACGGGCGGGAGAGGCCGACTTCACGGTCACGGACTTTCGCCGTCAGGGCGTGCTCCGGCCGCAGCAGGACGGCGACGCGCCGCGCCTCAAGCTCAAGGGCAAGTCGTTGGCGCAGCTCTGGGGCAGCCGCGACCCCGCCGATCGGGCGGAGCTGCAGTGGCGGGTGTCGATCCCGCTGGCGGCTTTGCTGCTCGCGCTGCTCGCCGTGCCGCTCGCCCACACGTCCCCGCGCGAGGGGCGGTTCGGCAAGATCGGCATCGCGATTCTCGTCTACATCCCCTACGCGAACTTCCTCGTGCTCATGCGGAAATGGATCGCGGCCGGCAGCGTGCCCTCCTGGGTCGGTCTCTGGCCGGTGCACGTCGCGGTCGCGCTGCTCACGATCTGGCTGCTGGGGCGGCGGGTCGGCTGGCGCTGGCTGGCTGACCGGCGCGCCCCGACGGTGTCGGCGGAGCACGGGCACTGATGTTCGGTCTCCTCGATCGCTACATCGGTCGCTCGATCCTCGTCACCACCCTTCTCGTGCTGATGACCCTCGTCGCACTCGCGAGCGTCTTCGCCTTCGTCGGCGAGCTCGACGACGTCGGCAAGGGCAACTACACCGTCGCGCTCGCCGGCCAGTACGTGTTGCTCACCATTCCCTCGAAGGCCTATCTGCTGTTCGCGCCCGCGGTGCTGCTCGGGAGCCTGCTCGGCCTCGGCGCGCTCGCGTCCAACAGTGAACTGACGGTGATGAGGGCGGCCGGCATCTCGAACGGTCGCATCATCCGCTCGGTGCTCGTCACCGGACTTGCCCTGATGCTGCTGGTTGCGGTGATCGGCGAGAGCGTCATGCCACGGGCCGAACAGGCCGCCGAGGAGATCCGGCTGACGGCGCTCGAGAAGCGCCTGTCGGTGAAGGGCGGCAACGGCCTCTGGGTTCGCTCTGGCGGGCGCTACGTGAACATCGCCACCGTGATGCCCGACTTCACCCTGCTCGATCTCGACATCCACGACTTCGACGGCAACGCCCTGTCCTCGGCGCTGGCCGCGGCTCGTGCGTACCGCGACGACGATGGCAAATGGGTGCTCGAGGACATCCGCATCACGCGTGTGAGTCCCGACGGGGTCGAGGTCGAGCATGTCGAGCGGCGCAGCTGGCGCGCGCTCGTGGAGGGGGAGGGTGGCGGCCGCGTCCCGGCGCTGGTCAGCGCGGACGTGCTGAAGAGCCTGTCGACCTCGCCGGACAACCTGTCGGCGAGCGATCTCGCCGATCAGGTGCGCTATCTCAGGGACAACGAACTGGATAGTCGTCGCATCGAACTCGCGCTGTGGGTGAAGCTCACCTCGCCGTTCGCTTCGCTGGTGATGTTGATGCTGTCCCTGCCGTTCGTGTTCGCCTCGCAGCGGGCGGGGGGCGCTGGCCAGAAGATCTTCATCGGCATCATGCTCGGCATCGTCTATGTGCTGCTGAATCGACTCCTGACGCAGCTCGCGCTCGCCAACGGGGTCGCGCCGCCGCTCGCCGCGATACTGCCGCTCTTGCTCTTCCTCGGCGTCGCTCTCGTCGGCATACGCCGCAGCGCCTGAGCAGTCAGACCTTGGCCACGCGCACGATGCGCGTGCAGGTCAGGCGATCGTGCATCGCGCGTCGTCGCGTGTCGAACGGGATCGTGAGCAGCGTCACGCCGAACAGGAAACAGCCGAGCACATAGCGCAGGAACGTTCGACGTCGTGTCAGCGTTCCGTCACGACTCCCGTCGTCGACGAGTTTCACCCGCCATGCGCGCATGCCCAGCGTCTGACCGCCGTGACGCCAGAACCAGTCGAAGAACACCCAGCCGACCAGCAACACGACGAGCAGATAGAGCGGGCTGTCGAACGCCGCGCCATCGTTCGGCAACAGCAGGATCGCGGTGACGATGAACAGCACGGCGACCAGCAGGAAGCCGTCGTAGATCAGCGCCGCAATGCGCACGAACACTGCTCCAAGCCCTGAAACGGGGACTTCCCCGTCGTTGTCGATCATGTTCACCGCCTGCCCGTCGGCGGTGCTCGACACGTTTCCTGCAGTTCCATCCTGCTTGTCGTCCGGTTGCCGGGTCGGGTCTGAAGCGGGTCGTCTGGATGTCATCGTCTCGTCTCTTCGAAGGTATTCATGCTCTGTCGCGAATGGCTGACTGCGAGTCGTCGATCATGATGACTGTTCGACACGTGCTGAACGAGGCGCGATTCGTGCGTAGGGATTCGCGCGCGACGCTATCGGACTTGGCTTTCGGGACATCACCGATGTCGACGATGGCGTCATCGCGATGATCGATGTCGACGAACGATCGCACGAATCAAGCTTGCAGTTGTAATCGAGCAGGACTATGTGGACAATGCGTTCACTTGAAATTCAAGCGTCGTTATGTTTCCGGTTCGGCCGATGTCGATGATGGTCGCGACACGATGAAGGAGCTCGAGACAGAAGCTCCGGCAGCACGTTCAACCAACCACCACGGGAGTTCAAGCATGGCTCGTATCACCAAGCCCGCGAAAGCTTCGCCGGCGAAGGCGGCCAGAAAGAAGCCCGCCGCCAAGAAGCGTGCGACGAAGAAGAAGGCAGCCGGCAAGAAGAAGTCCGCCGGCAAGAAGAAGGCAGCCGCGAAGAAGAAGGCGGCCCCGCGCAAGAAGGCGGCAGCCAAGAAGCGCGTCTCCAAGAAGAAGGCCGCCGGCAAGAAGAAGGCGGCAGGGAAGAAGAAGGCGGCCGGCAAGAAGAGGGCTGCAGGCAAGAAGAAGGCAGCCGGCAAGAAGAAGGCTGCAGGGAAGAAGAAGGCAGCCGGCAAGAAGAGGGCTGCAGGCAAGAAGAAGGCAGCCGGCAAGAAGAAGGCAGCCGGCAAGAAGAAGGCTGCAGGGAAGAAGAAGGCAGCCGGCAAGAAGAAGGCTGCAGGGAAGAAGAAGGCAGCCGGCAAGAAGAGGGCTGCAGGCAAGAAGAAGGCAGCCGGCAAGAAGAAGGCAGTCGGCAAGAAGAAGGCTGCAGGCAAGAAGAAGGCGGCCGGCAAGAAGAAGGCTGCAGGGAAGAAGAAGGCAGCCGGCAAGAAGAAGGCAGCTGGCCGAAGGAAGACCGCTGGGAAGAAGCGTTCGACCAGGAAGAAGACCGGCCGCTAGGCCAGTCGGAACCGTTGCCCGGCCATCGCGCCGGGAACCCTGGACGTCCGGCGCGGTACTCCGCGCCGGACGCCCCGATCAGAGTGGCGAATGGCCGAAGCCGGTAAACGGGTGGACGGTCACCTTCTCGCCATCTTTTGCGCCGGCCGAGCCTATCGGCAGTTCGATCAGGCAGTTCGCGCGCTGCAGCGACACCAGGATGTGAGAGTCCTGCGCTCCGGTGGTCGCCACCCTGGGCAGGCTGCCCTGGACGGTCGACAACACCCCTCGCTGGAACTCGACCCGCCCCGGTCGCTTGTGCAGACTGCCGTCGAGGATGGCGGTTACGGTCGCGTGCGCCGTGCCCGCCGTTGCGCCCAGCATCCGTTCGAGAGCGGGGCGCACGAACAGCAAGGCCGTCAACGCGGCCGACACCGGATTGCCCGGCAGGCCGAAGAAGATCTGTCCGATGCCCGTCGACCCGAATGTCAGCGGTCGGCCCGGCTTCATCGCGATCTTCCACAGCGCCACATCGCCGTTTGCACCGAGCACGTCGCGCACGTGATCCGCCTCGCCAACCGACACGCCCCCACTCGAGACGAGCGCGTCGGCTTCACGCGCCGCCTCCAGCGTCTTCGCCAGAGCCGACGGGGTATCGGGGCAGATACCGAGATCATCGATCTCGATGGCCGCATCGCCGAGCAGGGCATGGAGGAGCGCGCGATTGGCATCATGGATCTGTCCCTCGCCCGGGGTTGCGCCGGCCTCGACCAGTTCGTCGCCGGTGGAGAACAACGCGACGCGCAGCTTGCGAATCACCTCCACTGTCACGATGCCGTGCGCTGCGAGCACGCCGAGATCGGCGGCCGCCAGCCGCGTGCCGCCCGGAATCAGCAAGGCGTCGTACGCGCTGTCCGAACCGACATCCCGCACGTTCATGCCGCGCTCGGGCATCGTCGTGACGCGCAACGTCTCGCCTTCGACGATCACGTTCTCCTGCTGGACGACCGTGTCGGCATCGTCCGGCACGCGCGCACCGGTCGTGATCCGCAGGCAATCGCCCGTCGACAAGGTGTTCGCACCCGGATGACCGGCCAGCGACCGCCCGACGAGTCGACGGGCGTTCCCGCCATCGCCGTGGCGAAAGGCGTAGCCGTCCATCGCCGAGGCGCGAAAGCGAGGAACGTCTATCGGGGAGCGCAGGTCGGCGGCCAGCACGCGCCCGCGCGCGTCGCGAGTCGAGACAGACTCGAGGTCGGTCACCGGTGTGATCGCCTCGAGAATGCGGGCCTGCGCGGCCCCGATCGACATCGCCGTCGGATCACCGTCGTCCTCCACCCTCGGCTGGTTCATGCAGTGCTCCCTGTCGTCGTCTGGTCCAGACCCGGGCGGCACTCTATGCTTGCGACATGAACCCTGTCGACTCTGCCGACGTCGCGCTTTCGGAGCGCTTCGCGGACATGTTGCTCGTCGAGCGTGGTCTGGCCGCGAACACGGTATCCGCCTACGGCAGCGATCTCGCGCGGTTCGCCGCCTGGAACGCGCGTGCCGGGCGCACACTGCGTGACGTGAGGCGCGAGGACGTGCTCGCTCACCTCGCCGACCGGGTCGACGGCGGCTCGGGCGCACGCAGCGCCGCGCGGCTACTGTCCACCCTGCGCCGCTTCTATGGCTGGGCGCTGCGCGAAGGGCTGGTCCATGCGGACCCGGTCCGGCTCGTCTCGTCTCCCGCTGTCGGTCGCCCGCTGCCGAACGTGCCGGGGGAACGCGAGGTCGATCGCCTGCTCGAGCAGCCTGACGTCGCGACCGATATCGGGCTGCGCGACCGGGCGATGCTCGAGACGCTCTACGGTTGCGGACTCCGGGTCAGCGAACTGATCGGGCTGGGCGTCGCTCAGGTGAATCGTCGGCAAGGCGCGCTGCGGGTCAGCGGCAAGGGGGCGAAGGAGCGCCTGGTACCGCTCGGTGAATCCGCGCTCGACTGGATCGAACGCTACGAGCGCAATGCGCGCCCTGCCTTGCTCGGCGTCCGCAAGTGCGAGACCGTGTTCGTCACGGCGCGCGGCCGCGGGATGACACGCCAGGCCTTCTGGTACCGCATCAAGGCGCATGCGAAGGCGGCCGGCATCGAGCGCCCGCTGTCTCCCCATACCTTGCGTCACGCCTTCGCCACGCATCTGATCAATCGCGACGCCGATCTCCGGGTGGTGCAACTGTTGCTTGGCCACAGCGATCTCTCGACGACTCAGATCTACACTCACGTGGCGCGCGAGCGGTTGAAGTCGCTTCACAGGGCGCATCATCCGCGCGGATGACGGCGTCGAATCCGGGACGCGCTCGCCAGGCCGGCGCGGAACTAATCGAGGCCGAACGGACCGAACGGACCTTGCAGACGGTCCGATTCCCGCACGTGCACTTGACAAACTACGCTTCCGGAGCTTTCCGATGACCCGATGCCCTTGCGTGCTCCCCGCCGTGCTGTTCCTGTGCGCGGCGCAGATGTCACAGGGCTGGGCACAGGCTGCCGAAGCGGTCGAGGCGGCAGAGGCGGTCGAGGCGGTCGAGGCGGTCGAGGCGGCAGAGGCGGCAGAGGCGGCAGAGGCGGTCGAGGCGGTCGAGGCGGCAGAGGCGGCAGAGGCGGCAGAGGCGGTCGAAGCGGCAGAGGC